>Ga0209573_1000094_pt1 | contig 244218 bp, 189 predicted proteins | sample TNRBio252014_DNA_FD_185870 | JGI IMG/M metagenome (GOLD analysis project Ga0209573, IMG submission 185870) | Wastewater treatment Type I Accumulibacter community from EBPR Bioreactor in Madison, WI, USA - TNR Reactor_6/25/2014_ DNA (SPAdes)... | ecosystem: Engineered > Bioreactor > EBPR >...
AAAGTACGGAACTGCTCAAGCGTATAGCCTGTCATGGCTAAGAAGCGAATCGGATTTTTTAACCATTGATCGTATTTCATAGCTTCGCGCGCGCGTAATTTAAAAATTTAACCTAATATAATCTCTAATATATAAATCGCCAGCAGTTTCGAAAGAAATCGCTTTGAAGCCTTGAACATTTCGTTTGTCGGTAACCCATGACCCATTTTGTGCAAAGGCAGTGGTTGCGGAAAGCAGGAAGGACAATAAAAAACCGGCTAAGAAAATACTTTTGTTGAAGATACATTTGTTCATGTTCATTTGGATTAAGTGGAAGTAGTGTTTTGGGACTAACGATTTCAGTTCTGGATAGGTTACAGTTTTTAATCCAAAAAAAGAAACGGTTTCCATTCGTCCTCCAAATGTCCGACGTAGTCACGGATAAACAGCACATGGCTTGGACGATAAGGCTTATGGCGCAACGTCATGCTGGCTTCTTCTGGTGTACGGCTTCCTTTGCGGGTATTGCATGGCATACAAGCCGTTACCAAATTTTCCCAACAATCTTTACCGCCTCGCGACCTTGGAAGAACGTGGTCTATCGTTAAGCGGTGGGTGGATTGACAGTATTGACACCGGAAGTTGTCTCTCCGCAAGATGTTTTTGCGCGACAAAATTACATTGCGATACGGAACGGAAACATAACGCTTTAGGCGAATGACACTTGGGTAGGGGAATACAAAGTCGGCGGCCCGTATTTTTCTGGAGGATTTATCGGCCACCAATTCGGCTTTGTCCAAGAGAACTAACGTAACGGCACGCTGAACCGTACTCACGCCAATGGGCCGGTAGTCTTGGTTTAAGATCAGCACATGTCCATTCATTGTCGTCCTCCAATATAAAAGGTAGGTTTTGGAAGAACATATAATACGGTAAAAATATACCTAAAGGAAATCACCGTCCTTTCTTAACCTTGGTGTAATGAGGTTTGTTTTTTTCATGGATTTTCGGACATTGGTTTGCCTAAAACATCTTAATTTTGTGCTTTAATGGTTTTAACCTTCTTAACAAATTGGGTTAAGGCTCATCTATACATTCCAGCCATAAAAGGCTTTAAATAGTTTAATTTTTTGCATCTTTCATTTATAAGGCGATAGATATATGATAGAAGTTTTGTCTTTGTCTAAGACCTACGGGACTGAACCAGCAGTAAGTGGTTTGTCTTTCTCGATTCCCAAAGGCCAAATTACGGGCTTTCTGGGGCCAAATGGAGCCGGCAAAACTACCACGATGAAGATGCTTACCTGCTTTTTGCCGCCAACCTCAGGGAATGCTGAAATTGATGGTTTGAGCATTCATGAACACAGTTTGGAAATACGTCGTAAAATCGGGTATTTGCCAGAGCAGAATCCACTTTACGAAGATATGAATGTTTATGATTACCTGCATTATACCGCTGCATTGCGTGGCATTGAGAAGGCCAAACGGCGTAATCGCGTCCTTGAATATGGCGCTCGATGTGGGTTAAAGGACGTGTTACACAAGCAAATTGGAACACTTTCTAAAGGGTTCAAACAGCGGGTTGGTTTGGCGCAAGCCCTCATTCATGACCCTGACGTGTTAATTTTAGATGAGCCTACATCGGGTCTTGATCCTAACCAAAAAGGGGAAATCATGGACTTGATCCGCCATTTGGGAGACGATAAAACGGTGATTCTCTCCACCCATATCTTATCGGAGGTGGAGGCCATTTGTGAACGGGCGCTCATTGTTGCGTCGGGGAAATTGGTTGCAGATGGAACCATGTCTGAACTGAAATCAGCCTTTTCCGGCGGTCAGAAAATCCGTTTGGGTATTCTGGAAGCAAGCCAAGAAGTGGTGATGCCGGTTTTGGAAACCATCGAAGGCTTGTCTTTGCATAGTTTCGAAAGACAAGAAAATACATTAATGCTCAACCTCACGTTTGCGTCGGAGCCAGACATCCGGCCTGAATTATTCCGGTTGGCAGTGGCACAAAACTGGGTGCTTACCGAACTATATCGGGAAAAAGTGAATCTGGAAGAAATCTTCCGTTTGGTCACAACCTCTTGAAAATTTAGAAAAATGAATGTGATGCTTCATAAAATTGCCCAAAGTTGGTTGATTACACGCCGCGAGCTGAAGTCTTACTTTGATGGCCTGACGGGTTATGTGGTTTTGGTCTTTTTCTTGCTTATTACCGGATGGTTTTTTGGCAATAGCTTGTTTATTAACAATATCGCAACCGTTCAGCAGATATTTGACATGACGCCTTTGCTTTTCATGTTCTTTGTTCCCGCACTTACGATGGGGGCCTTTGCCGAGGAAAGGCGTAGCGGTACGTTGGAGTTGTTGCTCACCATGCCCCTTCGCGATTGGCAAGTTATTCTGGCCAAACTGCTTGCAACTACCGTTTTGTGCCTTATTGCCATTTCTTTTACGTTGGTCTATGTTTTTATTATTGCTGCACTCGGAAATATGGATGCCGGCGCAACGACGGGCGGTTATATCGGAATGGCACTTTATGGCTTAGCCTGTGCGGTCATGGGTATTTACGCCTCAAGCCTTACTCGTAACCAAATTGTAGCTTATCTACTTGGTTTTGTAATCATTCTTGTATTCTTTCTCTTGGATAAATCTGCACCTTTGCTTCCGGCATCGTTAGGCAATGTTGTGGAGTACCTTGGAACCGACTACCACTACAACAACCTGATGCGGGGCGTGATAGACACCCGCGATTTGTTGTACTACGCCTCACTCATGCTTTTCTTTGGTTTAATGACGGCGCATAACCTTGCTAAACGAGACGTATAAAAGAGCTAAACTATGCTAAACATCAAACAAAATCTTGCTTCCAAAGTTTCCATCTTGCTCATTGGTGCTATTTTGGTAGTGCTAAACCTCATGGGCCTTCGGTGGTTTAGCCGTTTAGACTTGACCGATGACCAAGTGTTTACCCTCGCGCCTTCCTCCATCGAACTGGTGCAAAAACTTAAAGACCCCGTTACGGTGAAGGTTTATTTTACAGACAATCTACCAGTGCCTTACAGCGCAAATCGGCGGCTCCTGCAAGACAAACTAAACGAATACCGTGCTTATGGTGGACAGAAATTCCAATACCAATTTTTAAGTCCAGATGACGAAAAGAGCAAAAAAACCGCCAATGAAGCCGGTGTGCCGCCCGTCCAAGTTCAGGTGATGGAGAACGATGCCTTACAGATTAAAAATGCCTATATGGGCTTAACCGTTTCTTATGGCGGACAAAAAGAGGTGCTTCCCGTTCTTCAGGATTTGTCAAATTTAGAGTATGAACTTACAACAGCTATCCGAAAACTTTCCTCGGAAAACCTTCCAAAAATTGGATTTCTAACTGGAAATGGTGAACCCAATCCCGACGAGGTGATGCGTTTTTGGAAGCAAGGCTTAGACAAAAGTTATACAACCCTCCAAGTTCAGGTGGATTCTACGGGGCAATTATCGGAGAATCCGGATGTCTTATTGGTCATCGCACCATCTTCACCTTTGTCCGAACAGGCACTTCGGGCATTAGATAATTATGTGATGCAAGGTGGGAAAGCGGGCTTTTTCCTAAACGGAATCAATGCCAGCATACAAACCGGAACAGCCAGTGTCTTGGAGACTGGTCTGGAGAAGCTCTTGGAAAAATATGGTATAGTACTCCAACCCAATTTGGTACAAGATCGCCAAAGTGCCCCAATATCTGCACAAAATGGCCCTTTTACGATGCAAATTCCTTATGCTTTTTTGCCTATAGTTACACAATTTAACCCGCATCCGATAACAGACGGAGTACGGGAGATGTTGCTGCCTTTTGTAAGTACGTTAGATTTGGGCAAGACCCCAAAAGCGATCAAAGCGATTCCATTACTCTATTCCTCACGAAACAGTGCCGTTCAGAAAAACGTGTTTAACATCCAACCAAACCCCAATGCAGACCCTAATCCGATCTATTCGGGAGGGCCGTATGTATTGGGCGGCGCATACGAAGGCCGCTTTCCAAGTGCATTTGAGGCCCAAAAAGTTGGGAAATCAACACGTTTGCTTGCACTTGGCGATGGCGACTTTATGAACGAAGGGATTGTGGGGCAGCCCCCTGAAGGCAACCTGATTTTTGCTATGAATGCAATTGACTGGCTTCTGCAAGACCAAACCCTTTCTTCGATTCGTAGCAAGCAATTAAGTCCGCGTCCATTAGATACCGTGAGCGATGGCACAAAAGGGGCAATCAAGTGGTTTGCCATCTTGTTTCCGTCATTTTTGGTTGTCGGATTGGGATTTATACGCTGGCAGCTACGAAAAAATGTACGCTACGGCGCATAAATTCCGTTCTGAAAAACGCTGATTGCAAAGCCATGTTGCTATTTTACATGTGGGTTTTGAGATAGTCAAGACCGTTGGCCATGCTGAAAGTTGCAATAGTGGTGCTGCTCTTGGGAAATCCAAGAGGAAGAATGCCCCAGATGAAAAGGTAGCCCCTTGTTTCAGAAAAACTTATATTGAGCCAGTCTTTAGCTTGTAACTAATTCAATGCTTTAACAGGTGTTACAAGCTATGCGACATAATGGATGCGCACGGCAATCAAGATCAAAGGATAATGACCCATAAGCTTAAACATCGCTATTCCTTTATGTTTACCGATCCGCAAAGCGCAGACGAGACTCCGGCGGATTTTTCTAAGAGCCGCCCTGCCATGCTTGAATAACAGAGCATACTATAAAATAGAAGTGATCTCAATACATATTTTTGAAATGCACCCATACACTTTGAACATCGCAATAGTATATTTCTTGCCTTAAACATACTTGCCTTTATACATAAAAATATAAAGGAATTGATTCCATCAACACCCCTTGCAATCAGTTCATAAAGAACTTATTTTGTTTTTTGAATAAAAAGAAAATAAGTAACTATTTCAGCTATTCAGTATTCAGCCGTCTTATATAGTTGGAAATTTTTGGAATTATTGTTCGTTTTTTTTGCTTTCTTATTCAGCAAGTTACCAAAAATGAAAAGCTACATGATTTGGCCGACGTTGAACAAGGTGTTCGGATAGCGGCTTAATAGTTGCTAAAATAATAAAAAATCTAAACCTCCGTATTTATTAAATTATCAAAATACTATGAAAGACACCACTGTTTTAGAAGATGGCATTTCAGATGCTACTTCTCCAAAAGGTTTTTGGGGGCGTATGAAAGACGCATGGCGCGCCAGCGAAGAATATGTCGCTCCTCAAACGGAACAAACAGATATTGCAGAAACAGATACCAACGAATCTGGATTCATGATGCGCCGAGAAGGATATCCTTATGCCGGGGAAATCTCCATTTTCGCGGGCAACTACGCACCTGCCGGTTGGGCATTCTGTCATGGGCAACTCCTCCAAATTATGGAATATGAAGCCCTTTATTCGCTCCTCGGAACAACGTATGGCGGCGATGGACAGAGTACATTTGCCCTCCCTGATTTACGTGGGCGCATTCCGATTCATCATGGCACAGGTCCGGGGCTTCCTACACGTGTGATAGGAGAAACAGGCGGAGCGGAAGCCGTAACGCTTACTACCAATCATCTACCGGCGCACTCGCATAGCATGGTTACAGGTGTGGTACGTGGGACAGGTACACAAGGCGCTGGTTTGACTTCGGGAACAGAGTTGGGAACGCTTACCGCTCCTACTTCGACCAATACGGGCGGCGGTGCTTCACATCAAAATATGCCCCCGTTTCTGGGATTGAATTTCATTATATCCCTGGAAGGCACTTACCCATACACCTAAACATCCTATATGTTCTAAACCATTTCCATTTTGAAGTAAAAATTTAAACTTTAATCTTTATGTCAAATACGATCACTTCTGCCGAAAACGTTACGAACCGTCGCGGGTTCTTACGGCGTTTCTTCGAGCAAAATGCCCTTTTGCCGCCCGAAATTGCGGAACACCATGAAAAATTTAACCTAAACCAACCCTATTTCATGGACGAACCATTTATAGGCGAAATTCTAATTACAGCTTTTGATTACGCACCTCGAGGTTGGGCATTGTGCAATGGGCAGACCTTAAGCATTGATTCATTCCAAGCGCTATTCTCGCTCATAGGCACGACGTATGGCGGAGATGGCGTAACAACTTTTAAGTTGCCCGATTTTCGTGGGCGTTGCCCCATTCATTTTGGGCAAGGCTACGGGCTATCCAATTATGCCATTGGGCAAAGAGGAGGGCATCCAACGCATACGCTTTCGGTTGCCGAAATGCCCGAACATAGCCATACGCTCACCGCATCTACGGGGCAAGTGTTGGGTACAGGCACCCAAGTTACCGGCATGGTGCAAGTGGGCAGTTTGGGAACAACCACCGATATTACCCTTGCCAATGCAGGTGGAAGCCTATCCCATAACAATATGCCGCCATATTTAGTGCTTAGTTTTTGTATTGCGACTGAAGGTGTATATCCTTCTCAACTTTAAAATCTCAAATTAATTGGTATATCATAATGAAAATAATATTTTCAACGCTTCATGAAACAAGACGGCTTTTTTTGAAACGCCTCATGGTTTTTTGTGGCTTAATGCTATTTGGAAGCGCATTTCGAGATAAAATCCAAGCTGCTTCGCACTCTGAAAAATCCTCCATGAAAAACAAAGGTAAAACACCAATAAGAAGTGCCGACCCTTTTCTCGGTAAAATAGGGCTATTTGCTTTTAACTTTGCGCCTCGGAATTGGAATGCATGCAATGGACAAGTGCTTCCTATTCAACAAAACGCAGCACTTTATACGATATTAGGCACGACTTTTGGGGGCAACGGCACCACAACTTTTGCCCTTCCCGATTTACGCGGTCGTATGCCTTTGCAACAAGGCACTGGATCTGGACTCTCGGTACGCTCTTTGGGAGAGACGGGCGGTGAAGAAACCGTTACATTATTATCTTCACAAATTCCTGCGCATAACCATGCCCTTTCAGGCACCTTCAAGCAAGTACGCCCACGTGGTGCAACACCACCTGTGGTTATGGGCGGTGCAACCGGTGGTGATCGTGGTAGTACATCGTCTGCACTGAGCAATACAGGTGACGGGCAACCGCATAACAATATGTCGCCCTACTTAACCATCAATATGTGCATTGCCATAGCAGGGATATTCCCCTCACGCCCTTGATGCTGTTCTTTTCTTTCAAACTCAAATCTAATATTTCAATGCAGGTTTTACTTTTTGAGCAATGGATCACCAAACTTTCCCATCGGAATCAGAGAATCCATGCTCCTATATTAACGTTCTTATTCCTGTGCAGTGGCGCTTTCCAAAGTACACTCGCCGATGCCGCACCGTCAACACTGCGCCGCGCCTCTTCGTTGGTATTTTCGGGTACGACCGTAGGCGCACCCAGTTTGGTCATGCCTGATTTAGGTTCAACATCAGGAAGTTGCACCACCACAACATCTAATACAACCAAATATAAGGGGATCGTCTTTACACCGGGTGTAACGGGTGCTTATACCATTACGGTTGATGAGGCGATTTCAACAACACCCATGACAGACGACACCATCATTTATGTGTATCAAACCACGTTTAATGAAGCGGCTGTGTGCGCCAATTTTTTAAAAATGGGAAATGACCCGCCGGGAACAACCACTGCCGTCAATTTAACCAACGGAACAACATACATCTTAATCGTTGCAGCTGCTTTTGAAACCGAAGATGCGTTTCAGGTTACGATTGCGAATGATGCTAATAATCCTGCTGCTTTCACTTCGAGTACCCCATTACCGGTGGAATTGACTTCGCTTTCAGCAAGTATTTCGGAAAATGGCGTTTCGCTCAATTGGGTTACAGCAAGTGAATCGAACAATGACGGTTGGGATGTGGAAGCACAAGTATTAAGCAATAATAACGAAAAACAATGGCGAAAAATGGGATTTGTGCAAGGAGCTGGTACGATAGCCACGAGCCGACGCTATCAGTTCGATTTGGGCAAGTTGATTGCAGGGCAACACACGTTTCGGCTCAAACAATACGATTTTGATGGTACAATCGGATTTAGTAAGCCGATTCAGGTTTTAGTCGAGTTTGATAAACCGTACTCACTTGTACCAGCATATCCGAACCCATTTAATCCAACAAGCCAATTTGCGCTTTCGGTGCCACAAGACCAAAAAGTTACGATTCAAGTCTATAATGTATTAGGGCAAAAAATTGCCACTTTGCACAATGGACAAATGAAAAGTAATGTACCACTCAATGTCTCGTTCAATGGCGACGGATTGGCAAGTGGTCTGTATGTCGTGCAGATTGTGGGCGCAAATTTCAAGACACAAATGAATCTCCATTTGCTGAAATAATTCCACATTTACAAGTTTTACTCTTCAAAATGGGGGGCGCTCACAAGTTAGTTTGAGATACCCCCCTTTCTGTATAAGTACGAGTTTGACCACTTAGAAGACCTTCTTCCGTAAGATTATTTGGCCGCAAAGACCTTCAAACGAACCAACGCTCTGCTGGAATTAAACAGGGGCGAAGCCTTTACCGAGGTAGCAATGAATGTTGGTGTGGAAAACAAACGTTGTTGAGTTTGTGTCTAACCTACGATAAGATGAGGCTGGATTCCCTTGAAGGTTGAATAAAAAGTGGAAAAAAGTGTATTAATTGTAATAAAATCAAAACCTTAAAATAAATCAAAATGATTGCATTGGTTCAGCGAGTAAGCGAGGCATCAGTAAAAGTTGACGGGAAGATTGTGGGCGAAATAGGGAAGGGCGTCTTGGTACTTTTGGGTATTCATGTAAACGATTCACAGAAAGAATTGGAATGGCTTGTGCAAAAAGTGGTGCAATTACGCATCTTTAACGATGATGAGGGCAAAATGAATCGCTCCTTGCTCGAAGTGGATGGGCAAGCATTGGTGGTTTCGCAATTCACCCTTTATGGTGATGCAAACAAGGGAAATCGGCCTTCTTACATAACCGCTGCCCGGCCCGAAACCGCCATCCCGCTCTACGAATCGTTTGTTCATAAACTTTCGCTTGCCCTAAAAAAGCCTGTTCCAACGGGTGTTTTTGGAGCGGATATGAAGGTCTTGTTGGTAAACGATGGCCCCGTAACCCTCTGGTTAGAAAAGCAACCAAGTGGTTGACATTTTTCGGGTAAACGCACTGGGCAAAAATGACCTAAAGGGTTCCGTCATCTTTCCTGAAAGGGGCAACATGTTCTTGGTACAAAGCGCCAAGCGAATAGACATCCGGCAATTCTTGAAAAACTATCCAGATAAAAATGACGCCGGAAAGCATGTTGAGCCAATACATCGGGTTTTCGTATAGCGTTCCATTTAAGACAGCAAGAAGGCAAATTACACCACCGAACAAGGCCGGCGCTTCGGCGATTGCAGACCGCACAATCAAGGCAGTACGGACGTGCATTAATGCAGTTTCTGGAGCAGCGGTAGCCGCTTGTGCCATAAGTCTTGAAAAAATAATGGGACGCACAAACCACATGGCGGCAAACAGAAAAATATGGACAACCGATAAAAGGTTGATCAAGGAGAGATCGTCTTCGGTGGAGGGCGGTGGTGTAGAGGCATATAAAAAGCCAATTACGCCATAAAAAATTCCAATACCGGCAGCAAGAGCGATAAAAATAACCTTTAACGGTTGTATGTCGCGCTCTCGAAGTTGGTTTTGGAAACGCTCACTATCTCGGTTCATTGGACTTGGTTGTCTATTTTGTAAAAGAAGAGGTTGGAACCCGAACCTCAAAAATGATGTAAGGAAAATAACCATGACGTTGGAAATTTCCCAAATAAAATCCATCTGGTTGGCACAATGGGAGGCCGCATTGGAACAATGGAGTCGCTTTACGCGATTGCGCGAACCTGTTTTTTGTGCAAATAAGAATGAAGAAGCAACCGAAGGCTTGACAAATTCTTTTGCCATGATTCGACTTGTGGATAAACAAGTGGTGATTGGCTTGCCTCAGATCCAAAAAATGAATTTAGCGTCTTTTGGGTTGGAGATTTTAGCGCACGAAATCGGACATCATGTTTTTTGTCCGGGCGACCTAACGGATCATGGGAAAATGTTAGCCCGAATGAAGTACGCCTTGCCGCTTATGGAGGACATGGCACCAATGGTGGCAAATATGTATGCAGACCTGCTCATAAACGATCGGCTCCAAAGACAAAACGGCCTTAATATGGCGGCTGTTTTCAAGACAATAAACACTCCGCCTGATAATCCACTTTGGGCATTTTATATGCGTACCTATGAAATCTTATGGCAATTAGAAACAGGGAACTTAGGTCTGAAAGTGGTTCCGGCACGAATTGAAGGTGATGCACGGTTGGCTGCTCGTTTAGTACGGGTATTTGGAAAGTATTGGTTAGATGGCTCTGGGAGATTTGCGGCCTTGTGCCTGCCTTATCTTTTGGAAGAAAAAGACAAAATCAAGAGCGATGGTGGTGAGGGGATTCGACAACTACTGCGAGGTTGGACGGATTTGGAGCAAGCAGGCAAGAATGGATGGCCAGAAGGCTTAACCGAGGAAGAAGAAAATATTTCAAGAGAAACGATTCATCCGTTGTATGACCCCCTACTCAACGATGGACTTTCTTTGGATATAGCCAGCGTGGTAGCCAAGGATCCACAAGACATCGTTGGCGGCAGGAAAAAAATTGATCGCTATCGTAGCCCAATGGCTTATGGAAAACTGCTCAAAGAATTAGGCTCCACAGCCTCCGATGCAGAGGTGGCGATACAGTATTATAAGGAGCGGGCACAGCCACATTTAATCCCCATCCCGACGATTCAGCAAAAAAAGGTTTCTGAAAAACTTCCAGAGGGCTTCCAACGCTGGGAAATCGGGTCGCCTTTAGAAAAAGTAGATTGGTTTAAGAGCATGATCCGTAGTCCCTTGGTTGTCCCCGGCCTTACAACCGTTGAACGATTCTATGGCGAAGTACCCGGAAAAGAACCTGAAAAAAAGCCAATTGACCTCTATATTGGGATAGATTGCTCTGGATCTATGCCCAATCCGGCCTACCAAATCTCTTATCCTACACTTGCGGCCACAATCATGGCGCGTTCAGGTATTCGTGCCCGTGCCAATATCATGGCTTGTTTATCGGGTGAACCCGGGAGGTCAATCCAAACCGAAGATTTTATACAAAAGGAAGCCGATATTCTTAAATTACTTACGGGCTATTTGGGGACGGGCTATGCCTTTGGGATTTTTCGGCTCCAAGAAGTTTTTGCCCACCGAAAGCCAACTGATCCACCCTGCCATATTCTAATTATCACCGATCAAGATATTTTTTCCATGCTGGATGAAAAACGAAATAACTCCGTGGAAGGATGGAAAGTGGCAGAAATGGCTGCAAAAAATGCGGGCGCAGGTGCTACCTTTGTCTTGCATATGCCTTATGGCTGGCGGGATAATGATGTGGAACGTATGAGAAAAATTGGTTGGGAGGTGTTTCGGTTGTATGATTGGACGGAGCTTGTTGCCTTTGCACGCGATTTTAGCCATAAACTGTACGCTAAAATTAACAAATAGCCCATGAACCAACAAGCACCTAACTTCTTAATAAACACTTAAAAATAAATGGTATATTTGGATTTATGTAATTTGATAAATGAAAAATACATAACCAAACAAATTTTTACCAATAATTAAATTAACCCAAAAATGAAAAGAAGAACCTTTCTGGAAAATGCCATTAAAAGTATGGCCAGTGTTGCAATAACCCCTGCATTATTAACAGCATGTGAAGCGGGTGAAATAAAAAATGATAAATCGGTTATTATTATCGGTGCCGGAATAGCTGGGCTTGCTGCGGCGAGTATGCTGAATGAAAAATTTGAAGTTTTGGTGCTTGAAGCTCAAGACAAAGTGGGTGGACGTCTCAGGACCAATCGTTCGCTGGGCGTTGCATTCGATGAGGGGGCGAGTTGGATTCACGGTATTGAGAAGAACCCAATTACCGATTTGGCGCAAAAGGCCGGAATGAAAACCTTACATACTGATGATGAAGATTTTGTATCGTATGATATGGGTGGTTTAAAACATAAAGATGAGATATTTGAGCGTGCAGAGGAGGAGTTTTACGCAGTATTGGAGAGCCTCATGAAAAGCGGTTCGCCAGAACAGAGTTTCAGGGAAGTGTTTAATGCCAAATATCCCCAACATGTCAATAATCGGCTTTGGAAGTTCTTCCTTTCCACCTATCTCACCTTCGATACGGGTGGTTTAGATGAATTATCGTCTTTGTTGTATCATGAAGGAGAGGAATTTGCCGGAATAGAAAAAATTGCAACAAATGGCTATGATACCATACCTAATTATTTGGCGAAAGAAATAAATATACAACTTAATCAAAGAGTGACAAAAATAGACTCTTCCGGCCATGAAGTCAAGGTCTTCCACAATGGCAAAGTATCGGTGGCGGATTATGTAGTTGTGACTGTACCCTTAGGCGTACTTAAGCAAAATAAAATCACTTTTACTCCAGAACTTCCAAGTGAAAAACAAGAGGCGATTGAGGGAATAGGCATGAATTGTGTTAATAAATTCTTGCTTACTTGGGAAGAGGGTTTTTGGGATGATGCACAATTTATAGCCTATACACCTGAAGTAAGCGACAAGTTTAATTATTTTGTTAATGTGAAAAAAATGCACCCAAATTTAAATGCGCTTATGACTTTTGCTTATGCGGATTACGGCAGGAAAACCGAAACCATGACAGACAACGAGATTATTACAGAAATTATGCGCCATTTAAAAGATATATATGGCGCTGAAATTCCCGCACCAACCCACATGCTTAGAACGAAATGGAGCAATAACCCAAATGCCTACGGTGCATATTCATTTACAGCCGTTGACACAAAAATGAGCCACTTCGAGGAAATGGCAGAAGCAGTTGATAATAAATTGTTTTTTGCCGGTGAACATACTCATGTGGATTATTTTTCGACGGCGCATGGGGCATATTTAAGTGGCATCCGAGAAGCAAAAAAAATAATAAACCTTTAAACTTTCCCTAATCTATGGAAGACAAACTCCAAGCATTCCGTCAACCTTTGGTAACCGCTACAGGTATTATTCTGGGTTTTATTCTTAATTTTGCCTCGTCGTGGGTAAAAACAGAAAGCCCTTTAGACGATACCTTGGCCTATTTTGTTGGCATATCCGTATTGGTCGGGACAGTAAGCTTGATCTTTGTTTTGTACCGAATACTAAGCTTTACATATCCCCGTGAAACACATGACCGGTATTATCAAATCACCCTTAAATTGTTTATTTTTGGTGTTGGATCTGCGTATCTGGGTGTATTGGTGGATATGTTTGCCAATTTTATGCAGGAATAAATGTGTAGCTGATTTCTGGTTAAATGGTAGCCTCGTTATTTAAAGAATTAATATGGAACCTTGCCCTATCTCGATTTCTACATACTTGTCACCTTTGTCGGTTGCAATGAAAAAAATTGCATTTTCCGAAAATGCGGAGCCGATGTCGCGGTATATGCAGCATAAATTTCCTTTTTTGGGTATCAAAAGCCCGGAGCGGAAAGAAGTATTGCGGCAATTCTTGAAAGATGCGGGGCTACCAATTGATTACCGAACAGTTGTACGTGAAATGTGGGATTTACCTGAACGTGAGTGGCAATACAATGCCATCGCGATAGGTGCTATGTGCAAAAAACAATGGCATGAAAATGATTGGGAATTGTTCGAATATTGTATCCTAAACAAGTCTTGGTGGGATACCATAGATGCGATTTCTACGGAGTGGGTAGCTGCTTTTTTTGATCTTTATCCTCATCAAAAACAAGTGGTTATGGAACGTTGGTTGGCATCGGAAAATCTTTGGCTACGCCGAACCGTGATTGTTTTTCAGCGCAAAAAAAAGGAAAAAACCGATGTCGAATTGCTGATTCGGAGCATTGTAACCAACTTAGATTCGAAAGATTTTTTTATCCAAAAGGGGATCGGCTGGGCTTTGCGGTCTTATGCAGCTGTCAATCCGGCTTTTGTGGCTGATTTTGTGGCCTCCAATCCTTTAAAACCCTTGAGCAAACGAGAGGCTCTCAAAGGCGTAAACCGAACTAAGAAATGAACATAGAAGGCCCACCATTGGAGAAATTGGTTCGCAGACTGATTGACACGCCTGATGTGCTCCTCCGAGAACCGGTCATTAAAACGAAGGGAGACTTGGCTGTTTCAGCAGTAGTAGGGGATTTGTTTCGATTTCTCGATGGTAGTAAAACAGGGTATTGGTCTGATTTGGGTATTTTTGAATCTGGTTCTGGATTAGACCGGAATCGGCTCCGGTTGATCGTGTTGGTGGCATACTTGTTGCACGACGATTGGTTCGAGGCTAAAAAGCACTTAGTTGCACCTACAAGTAAATTGTTGGCAACCGAATTGGACGGCTTGGCCAAACGGATTGAAATGCCGCATTTTATTAACAGTGCTGACCGCCGCGAGGAGTTAATCCGTTATTGCTTGTCAAAATTAGATATACGACCTTTTGGTGAACACCCAAGCCAAGCCAAAGATCGCCTTTATGCTTTAGACACACTGGAAGCCGAGCGCGTTCTGCAAGAAACAAAAGCCGCCGAGGAAAAGGCGCGGCGGCTTCGAGCAGAAATTAAACGACGCTTGGAAGAGGAGGAAGCGGCTGCAAAAGCCATGCGCGAGTAAAAAACCTATTTTGCCAGAACCTGCGTCAATAGTTCACGTACCATATCGGCATTGGCTTTTCCACCGGATGCCTGCATCACCTTGCCTGTAAAGAAGCCCAATAACTGGGTTTTTCCGCCTTTATATTGTGCCAACTGGTTGGGAAAGGCCATCAACGTTTCCTCCACAAACCGCGAAATGGCATCTGGATCGTTAATTTGTAGCAATCCTTTCTCCTCAACCACCAGCATAGGGTCTTTTCCTGTGGTTTGAACTTCCACAAAGACTTGCCGAGCCGTTGACGCACCAATCTTACCCTCCGAGACCAAATGAATGAGTTCCTTCAATTGCTTTGCTGAGATAGAAAGGGCCAAACCATCGTTTAGTGCTTTGTTGGCCTCATTCGAGACCCAAGCTGCAACCGCAAATGCATTGGCGCCCAATCCAACCGTTTTGGTAAAAAGCTCGGTTAGTTCAGTCCGATTGGTGATGATTTCAGCTTGTCGTAAATCAATACGATGAGTGGCCACCAATGCTTTGGCATTATCGCTGGCTTCTGGACGGTTAACAGTTGACACCTTGTTCTGTTTGGATTTTATCGCCACCTTTTCGGGCACAAGTTGTTTTTCCCAACTGTCGCGAAGCGTAACGATGCGGTTAAGAACAATATTTTCTTTTGAATGGTCAACTGGATCTGGCCAAAAATAGCCTTGACGCTCCAATTGCCACCTCGTTTCTATAGGATCCTCCAAAATGGCTGGCTCAATAAACCCTTTCACCTCCACGAGTGAATTTGGATTGAGGTTTTGTTTAAAATCCTCGACGCCTTCTTCCGGGTCAGGTACCGAAAACAGCCGATCATAAAGACGGAACGTGGCTGGAGCCGCATTTTCCGCTGATACCCAATGGATGGCGGTGGCTTTTTTACCACTCGTATCTTGACCAGATTTTGATGTTGGGTCGTAGGTGGCATTCAAGGCCACAATTTGCCCATTTGTATCACGGACTACCTCGTTGCAACGGATGATGTAAGCGCCCTTGAGCCGTATTTCTCCGCCAATAACAAGTCTTTTCCAGCCTTTTGGTGGGTTTTCCGAAAAGTCATCCCGTTCTATATAAAGGGTTTTGCCGAACACCACGGAACGATTTGTCTGATCCCCGCCTCCTTTTTCAATAACGTCGTGCGGGAAGTTGGCTATTTGTAAAATTTCGGTCTTTCCCGCTTCCCAATTTGTTATGACCACTTTTATGGGATCCAAGACAGCCATTCTTCGAGGCGCAGAAAAGTTTAGGTCATTCCGAATAGCCCACTCCAAAAGAGCGATATCAATCCGGTTCTCGGTTTTGGCAACCCCAATTTTTTCGGCGAACATCCGAATGGAGTTGGGAGTAAAACCGCGTCGCCTTAGGGCTGCAAGCGTTGGCATTCGAGGGTCGTCCCAGCCATTGACGTACTTTTCGCGTACCAACTGCAAGAGTTTGCGTTTAGAAACTATGGTATAGTCCAAATTCATTCGCGCAAATTCATATTGGTAGGGTCGTGGGGCTTCCCAAAGGTTATCCATCAGCCAATCATAAATGGCGCGGTTATTGTCAAATTCTAAGGTGCAAAAAGAGTGAGAAATACGCTCTATGGCATCTGATATAGGGTGTGCATAATCATAAAGTGGATAAATGCACCATTTATCACCTGTTCGGTAGTGGCTTGCGTGTTTTATGCGGTAAAGAATGGGATCACGCATTTTCATATTCGGGTTAGACATATCGCCCTTAGCACGCAAAACATGTTTTCCATCCGGAAATTCACCATTTTTCATACGGACAAACAAGTCCATGTTTTCTTCGATGGTACGGTTGCGATATGGACTTTCTACGCCGGCATCAACCAAAGAACCACGATTTTTGCGGATTTGTTCGTCGGTCTGTGAATCCACATAGGCCACTCCTTTTTGGATGAGCACCAAGGCAAATTCATACATTTGGTCAAAATAGTCCGAGGCAAAATAGAGGTGTTCGCCCCAGTCATAACCCAGCCATCTCACCATTTCGATGATTTTTTCGACGTATTCGGTTTCTTCTGTTTCGGGGTTGGTATCGTCCATTCTAAGGTGACACCGCCCGTTATAGTCGGCTGAAACACCAAAATTTAGTACAATACTTTTCGCATGACCAATGTGCAAATACCCATTTGGCTCAGGCGGAAAGCGGGTGATGACGGTTGGATATTTCTTCTTTGCGAGGTCTTCGCTGACGATTTCCCGCAAGAAGTCCTTGAAGGCGTTTTTTTCCGTTATAGGAGTTGTGTTCTCAGACATCGTTAAGGACATAATTTGAAATTTGATGCTTTTATTTTCGGCTAAAGGTAAGACATTTTTTATGAATGGCGGGATGCATTTACAGCAAATTGACCCTTTTAATCATACCTGACACCCTATTAAACCAATCGAAGCAAAATTAAACCAATCGAAGCAAAAATTAGTCGGTCTTGGTTTGGGCCTGTCGAGAAAATTGTACGAGTTGAACCCATTTGGAAATACCCATAAACAAAACCGTTAAAATGGCCAAACCCCATAGCCAACTTTTGGTTTGCTCGGAGACCGAAAGACGGCTATACCAACTCATCGTATGCGCACCAGCCGTGCCGCCGCCCGTAAAAAGAGCCATGAGTAACGCAATCTTCTCTAACATAATGCCCAGACGTGTGTACATTGCCGGACGATGTTGCATGAAGGACTGGACAGAGAGGAGGTACGAGCCTGTAAAGAAAAAGGCAAAAGCACCGAAAAGCCAGACAATTTGAGACGGAATGGTCCGACCTGCCGCCTGAAAACTGGCCCATAGAAAGTAAAGGAATACATAAAAAACCGCCAATAAAACGGTTTTTATCCAAACCTTCCAGCGTTTAGGATGGTGCTTTTTCGGTTCAGGGTTCATATTGTCGGAGGTCATCATGGGTCTAAGTTCGTAAGTTCGTTGTGTATAAGCAAGCCCTCGACGGAATTCCAGCCAAGAATTTACCTAAACCATATCAAAAAAGGGGTACTGAAAATCAGAACCCCAAAAAATGCAAGCCTTGATCGTATAAATCAGGCGTCAGGAACTACCTTGACCTTAAAGTTGCCTTCAACATCACTGTGTAGGCGTACTGAAACGGTATAAACCCCTACATTACGAATGTCTTCATTGACAACCAGTCTCCGGCGATCCAGATCAACACCTCGGTGTTTGAGCGCTTCGGCGATGGTGGTTGTGGTAATGGTACCGAAAAGGCGCCCTTCTTCACCCACTTTTGCGGGGATTTCGAGTTCGATTTCAGACAACCGTGCGGCAAGGGCTTCGGCATCTTGCTTCACCTTAGACAATTTGAGTGAAGCTTGTCTTTTCATTTCTTCAGCGTGGCGAATGTTCCCCGGTGAGGCAATTACGGCAAAGCCGTGCGGAATCAGGTAATTACGGCCATAACCATCTTTTACCGTAACGATGTCCCCGGCGAAGCCTAATTTATCAATATCTTGTTTTAAAATCAGTTTCATGATCAGGTCTCCTTTTTAAAGATCTGGTTGGTTTAGCTCAGGTTATCGGCAACGTATGGCAAAAGTGCCATCTGGCGGGCGCGTTTTACGGCCTCTACAACAGCACGTTGTTGCTTTGCGGTAACGCCGGTAATACGACGTGGGAGCAATTTCCCCTGATCATTGATAAACCGTTGGAGCAGTTCTACGTTTTTGTAGTCCACAAATTCAATTTCCCCAAGGCGGTTTTTCCGCTTCTGGCGGGGTTGCGTAACCGGCGTATTGCTGTTTAACGGAGCGAGGCCGGTATTTGTACGCGTATTGTTTTTTTCTGTACGGCGTGCCATGTTTGTCTTGATTAAAAAGGTTAAGCTTGGGCCTCTTCTGTTGGGGTGGATGAGGTTTTTTCGTAGTTGCGCTTCATTTTTGCGTCAAACTTCAACACAAGGTAGCGTAGGTGGTTGTCCGAGATTTCCATTAGACGCTTTAGACGGACAATGACGTCGCCCGGAGCATTAAAATAGACGTTCACATAGTAACCATTGCGCTTTTTTTGGATGCTGTAAGCTAATTTTTGAAGCCCCCAAGTGTCCACCTTTATGATGGAACCGCCGTTCTCGGTAATGAACGCATTGATGCGCTCAATTTCGTTTTTTTGCTGCTCCTCCGTCAATACTGGATTGAGGATGTACAGCATGTCGTACATGTTTTGAGCCATGATGTTGTGTCCCTATGGATCAGTTTAGTAAGTGAGCTTCCTCAAAGTAATGAGGAAGCAGGGATGTTTAGCCTTTTAATATAAGGTGCGGATACGTTTGAAATGGTGAAAATGTGTTGTAGAAATAAACGACTGGGCTTATTTTAGGTGTTTACTCAAAAATGCTTGGGTAAGAATCCAAGCGTCTTCGGCAGCTACCGCATTATACCTTTGGCCGGAAGGGTTTGCGAACGCATGGTCGGCATGTTCATAGACCTTGATTTTGGCGTCTTTTTTCAATTCTCGCAGCTTGGTTTCAAAATCTTGCACAGTAGAAAGGGGTATTCCTTTGTCCATGCCCCCAAATAATCCGAGAATGGGCATTTGTAGTGCGGCCAATTCATCACGGGTAGGCTTGGAGACGTCGCCATAATAGATAATAGCAGCATTTAGCGATTTTGGGAGCGCAATAGCGGTTTGTAGGGAAAAAAAGCCCCCCATACACCAACCAACGGAGGCTATTTTGGAAGCGTTTTCCTTTTTGAGAAAGGCATAAGCCGCCATTAGAATACGCCGACTACCTGCCAAGTCATTTGTGGCATTGCGCATAAGGGGCATGGCCTCGGCAGAAGTGGACGCAATGGTTCCACCATACATGTCCACCGCCAGAACTTTATATCCTAATGCCGCATATTTTTCAGCCATCGCTCTAATATTGTCATTTAAGCCCCACCATTCATGAATCATGATGATTCCGGGGGCATTGGCCTTGGTGTCTTTGCGCCTTACATAGTAGCCCTTAAACATCTTGCCATCCTCACCTCCAAAAGGAACCATACTTCCCGCATCTTGATTGGCATCATGCGCCGTGGCGGGAGTTGGTGTTGGGTTCTCGTGCTGGTGTTCGGTGTTCATGCGGTCGGTATAGTCCTTTTCTGTTTTTGAAGGCGTACAACTTGCCCACAGTCCCAAAAAGACAAGTAGGAAGGGGATTTTTTTAGAAGAAAAGAATTTCATTTCTGTGTTGATTATGAGTTATGGTAAAATCAGTTGCTGTTTTTTTGTGCAGAATTAAATTGCTTTGTTTTTAAAAGACCATCACTTCATCAATAAAAATCCAAGCATTGGTTCCGGCAAAAAGAAAACCTGCCCCGATCGTTTTTGGACTTTTTGCGACAAACCGGACAAAACGTGCCTTCCTTTTTGCGCCTTCAACACTCAAAGTCTCATAATAAGCCGATGCATGTTTAGAGGTATTCGGATTAAGGATGTTGCCTAATGGCTCGAACCTGATTCCGTCTAACGAGGTCTCCACATCTAAGGCGAGTGGTGCGTGAATCCCGTCCGAAACGCTCACCATATAATGTAGGCTTGCACGAGATAGGAGGGTTGTTTTTTCCAAGGTTAAGGTGAAATCCACATCCTTTCCATCAAATCCTAACCATCCTTTATCCTTAAAATCCAAGGGTGCGAATTGTCCATCCACAAGGGTTTCAGGGCCTTTGCCGGCATATTTAGCACTATAAGGCGTATCGTATCGAATCTGCCCGAAGGTCGCCAAACTCAGAGGAATTTCTACTGGAATGGTCTGGATACGTTTGCCGCTCTTAAATAACCCAATCGAATATGTTGTGTATGTATTTGTTTTTAATGGACGTTGATAAAGCAAAAAGTCGCGATCTTGGTCATTAGATTTATGGCTTACCCGTACTTCTACATTCGGTAAATTTGCAGAAATGCTTAGCGTCGCTGTTTTGTCTGGCTGTATTTTGACCTCAAATGAGGGTTCTTGCGCAACGAAAACATCATCAATCCAAACCGTCCCCGCTCCCAAAACCTCAAAGCCAAGTTGTATCGAGGAAATGGAGCGATTTACAGGAACCCAGAAAGAAAACATCTGCCAATCGGTCGTCGGTTCTACCGTTTCTTCCCAATCAAGTTCTTTGAAGTGTACTTTTAAACGTGGTTTACTTGAAGTAGTTCGGGATTTTGCGAAAAAACGAACCAAATAGGAGCGATCTTTTTGGGACATCATCCTGAAAAAAGTTGCTTTTTGGCTAAGTTCATCGGTTGGATTGCGGAACCGCAAGGAATATCGCCCTGAATGAGCCGTTTCTGCGGTCAGGAAAATCGTTGAACCATTATAAGCAGGCCGATCGTTGGTAGAGAGATATAGCCCAAAAGGTGCTGCTGGACTGTAAAACTGCTCGAATCCCGGATTCACAAAAAGGTTCTTATTATCGGCAACGGGTTTTTCGTAATCTATTCGATAAGCCTTGGTTCCATAACCCGTAATCATATCTTGGATTTTCCCCTCGACGATCGGAATAGACCGATTTTCAAAGGGTAGATGAATGGCAATCGGTTTGCCACCATTTGGATGAGGCGGGGGGTGAAATTGTATTTGTTCAGGACGATTTTGGATGTTGGCAAGCAGAATCAAAAGCGAATGACCGTCATCAAAGGCTTTGCCGGATACATTAGGAATGTTTGTTGTAATGGGAATCCGTTCTTTTGGGGAGAAAAGCCAAGGATAGAGCATGGCGGTCTCGTGCGCAACGGCAACAGCACCATTCCAAGTGGTTCTCGACTGCGGCCGAATGTTGGGGTATTGCCGGATAAAGTACTGAACGCCCCTTGCATTCTCAATCAAGCCTAAATACGTCATCACCCGAATTTCGTCGGCTGTAGGTTCGCGCAACCAAAACTCACCACCGCCAAAAGCCTGTGGAACCAACCAAAGGGGTTTTTTGAACCGGAAATACTGGTTGAGCGGCGTCATATACTCCCGAACAGCATTCACATCGCCCGGGATCGGATAGGGATCTGTCATGGCAATATCGTGGGAATTGGCAAATTGGTTGGCCATTGAGGGGATCACAAAAACCACTGTAACAGGGTGGTACGGATCTGCTTCTCGAATAATTTGATAAGCCTTTTCCAATAATTCTGGTGGGCGACTCTGGCCATCGGGTTCGTCATTCATGTACCACGAGAGCAAGGCGGGATGGTCTCGAAAGGTTTCCACCTCCTTGCGCAAGATTTCCCAACGTCTGGCTTCTTCTTCGGCTGATACTTTTTGGTCTGGACGGTTGAATCCACTTCCTACTAAATCGTTTAGGCCATAATTAACTTTGATACCAATCCGAGCACACTCATCCATATAAGCCTTACGATCTGCAAGGGTTTCTTTTTCATTTTTTTGATAAACCCCCATCAAGTTCATGGCATTATAGACCTCCTGCTTTGCAATGTCGCCAACGGGAAAAGAGGCATAAAATCCAAAAGGGTAAAAAGGGATATTGTCCACCAAAAGCCCACCCGTGATGCGGTCAATTTTAACTTCATTGGTCTTAGTAGCCAGACGTGTAACCTGAATGTCCTGCGTAACCTCATCTCCGCCTTGAATCCCAACCTGAAAGGTCACGGGGTTTGTACCTTGCGGAAGTGAACCCAATTCCCACTCAAATTCCTGAAATTCTTTGGTCTGCTGTGTTCTGTTTAAGTTCTTTTCACCCAATTTCACCCATACGACCATTGGGGCTTCGGGGCCAAAAACCAATAATTTACCTGTCTTTTCATGTGTATAATAGCTGTATCGGCTGATCAGTTCGATGTTTTGCGCTTGTACCACTGAAATTAGGAAAAGCGAGGAAAGGACGAAAATTTTTTTCATGGAAGGGAGGGCATTTTGTCTAAGCGATGAATTGAAGGGAATATAAGAAGTTCATCGCGGTAGTAATAAACCGAGTCCGCAAAAGAAGGTGTCTTCCAAAAAAGTTTTCCGCACGAGTGAAACGATGAACCTTTTATAAAGATATGCGTTGTAAAAACAATTACTTCTTTAACCAATGGAGCCGGATATGTTTAGCCTACCAAAAAACTTGTTGATTGGCATTTTTTCTTTGTGCTGCCTTTCGCTAGCTGGATGTAAAAGTACGGGTGAAGTGGTGGAAGAGTCGAATCGTGATCGTAGCCGAGATACAATGAACATCACAACCGTTTCGGGGAGTGAGGTGTATGACCGTCCCGTTACCAATATAGCAGAAATGCTACGCGGTCGAGTCCCCGGTGTACAGGTAATTCCGACGGCTGGCGGGTACCAAATACGGATTCGTGGCGTAAATTCCATACAAGGAGATAACGAACCACTTTTTGTCTTGGACGGGGTTCCATTAATCAAAGAAGCAAATGGAGCCTTTATGCTGATGGTAAATCCATATGACGTAGAAGACATTCGGGTACTAAAAGGGCCAGACGCAATGGCACTTTATGGCTTTCGGGGTAATAATGGCGTAATTGAAATAAAAACCCGTCGCCAATAAATTTGATGGAAGGCCACAACTTAGCCTTAAACATTGAGGGTAATGGTGTTCCACTGTCTTTGATCTTCTTGCTTGACGCCATTCGTGGGTTCTCCTGACCAATAACAACTTGGCCAAACCGTCTTTACGCAAAAAATGTACGCATAGTCGTAAAATTATTTCCGTAAAATTTTTTCCATTGATTTCCCCTTTGCCAGTTCATCTATTAATTTATCAAGATATCGAATTTTTTGCATCAAAGGATGTTCGATTTCTTCGACACGATAACCACAAATGACACCCGTTATTTTTTTTGAATGGGGATTAAAATCGGGTGATGTTGCGAAGAATGTCTCAAAATTGGTCTTCTGTTCAAGATGATTTTGTAATGCATTATCGTCGAAACCGGTTAACCAAAAAATGATTTGATTTATCTCTTGCTTTGTTCGTCTTTTTTTTGTGCTTTTTGAACATAAAGTAGATAAACACTGGCAAAAGGCATGTTAAAAATTCTTTCATTACCCATCAATTCGCATTGTTTTAAGAGTTTAGGTTAATCCTAAAGTTACAAAAATGATGGGGAAATTAAAATGATCATGAATTCAGACAGAACATGATTTCTTACCAATGATCTTCATGCCATTAAACTTGAAATATCTGGGTTTTGGTTAATATTTGAAAAAGGCAATGTATAACATAAAAAAAAGAATCGGATTGTTTGGTGGTTCTTTTAATCCGCCTCATTTAGGGCATTTGTTGATGGCCGAGTGGATAGGAGAGGCGGCAAGGTTAGAAGAAATTTGGTGGTTGCCAGCCGCTACACCACCACACAAAGTGTTGGCAGGCGGCATCTCTGGTGAAATACGGCTAAAATTAGTGGAGGCGGCCATTTTGGGTAACAAACGCTTCCAAGCCTGCGATTTTGAGGTCAAAAAGGGCGATGTTTCCTATACCGTAGAGACCTTGCGGGCATTTGCGTCCTTATATCCAAACATTCAGTTTTCGTTAATCATCGGAGGGGATAGCCTTCAACAATTCCATACATGGCGCAACTATTCCGAGATTTTGGAACGGGTGGACTTGCTCGTTTATAACCGCGTTGGAACGGATCTTTCTGCGTTATATCCAGATGTTCTGGCACGTGCAACCCTCATTCCTGCACCGCTTATCGAACTTTCGAGTACGGCCATTCGGGAGCGCATCCGCAATGGCGAATCGGTTTTGTACCAAATTCCCGTTGCTGTTTGGGAAGTTATTGCGTCGGAAAATCTTTATCGGCTGTAATGCTGTGAACAAAAAAAGCCGCTCTAACACGAACGGCTTCGGGGAGTGAATGAGGTCTTTGGGTTTTAACCAGCAGAAACTTCTTCCTCGTCTAGTTTTTCGATTGTAAATCCTGTATAGCCATATATTGCGGAGATAACAGGGTTCAACAAGTTGAAAAAGCAATAGGGTAAATAAGCAAAAGTTGAAATTCCCAAAGTCGTAGCCATAAAAGCACCACAAGTGTTCCAAGGAACAAGTGGGGAGGTAAGCGTTCCGGCGTCTTCTAATGCCCGTGATAAGTTCTTGGGGTGTAGTTTTCTTCGGGCAAACTCGGCGCGATACATTCTTCCGGGTAAAACAATGGCAATGTATTGATCCGAGGCAACGATATTCATCCCGAGCGAAGTAGCAAGTGTGGCCGTGATCAAGCCACCTGTACTCTTGGCCATGCTTAGAATTTTACTGGCAATCACATCTAACATCTCGGTTTTTTCCATAACCGCACCAAAAATCATGGCGGAGAGAATCAACCAAATGGTATTTAACATACTGGACATGCCACCTCTGGAGAGTAAGCTGTCTAATGCTTCATTACCGGATTGAAGCGAGAAAGGGGCAAACAATGACTTCCAAACACCTTTCAGTAAAACGGTAAACCCGCCTAATTCTTTGCTATCTGCAAATGACGTGACGACCGTTGGCTGGAAGATCATGGCCATTACACCTCCAGCCAAAGCACCGATCATGAGTGCCGGAAATGCGGGCATTTTTTTATATATCAGGAAAAAAACAAGTAAGGGTCCCAAAAATAGATGTGGGCCAATGTTAAAACTGGATTCCAACGTTGTGAGCATTGCGGACAAATCCCCGCCACTTGCAGCATGGGGAGAGGTGAAGCCTATGACGGCAAATATAATAAGCGCGATAACCAAACTGGGAATTGTCGTCCAGAGCATGTGCCGGACGTGCGTAAAAAGGTCGGTTCCGGCCATAGCTGGGGCTAAATTGGTGGTGTCCGAGAGCGGGGAGAGTTTGTCGCCAAAATAAGCGCCTGAAATAATCGCCCCGGCTGTTACTGCGGGTGATAATTGCAAAGCACCAGAAATACCAACCAAGGCGATTCCAACCGTGCTGGCAGTTGTCCAAGAACTTCCCGTCGCAAGAGAAACCATTGCGCAAATGATAACAGATGCGGCATAAAAATAGGATGGATCCAAGACCTTTAGGCCATAGTAGATCATGCTGGGCACAATTCCCGATAGAATCCATGTGCCAATCAATGCACCAACAATGAGTAAGATGAAAATTGCGCCCATCGCCAATGAAACGCCATGTACCATGCCTTCTTGCAGTTCATGCCATGTATGACCGTTTTTGAGGCCAATCAAGGCGGCAACCATGGCCGTTAGAATCAAAGCAATTTGGTTAGGGCCGGACGAGGAACCATCGCCAAAAAGATACACAGAGGTGGAGAGAAGCCCAATAAGGGTGGCTATAGGAATTAAGGCTTGCCCTAAAGTGGGCGTAGCTGTTTTTGTTGGTTCGGACATAAAATGTGTTGGGGATTATAAACAAGATGAATAATCGTTGAGGTAATCTTAGAAGATACGATGAATGGATTGCATCTGCAAGTTTGAATCCAAGAGAGATGTCGGATGTTTTGTGCCAGCCTTTAACTTGTAAGGATTTAACATGTGTTTTGGGTTAATCAAACTCAATATCAACCACAATTTAGTACACATTAAAACAGCAGCATAACCGCAATGAAATGGGTGATGGTTCCGGCGAGGACAAACCCGTGCCAGATGGCGTGAAAATACTGGCGGTTTTTTTGGACATAAAACCACGTACCGACGGTATAACTCAAGCCACCTAACGCAATAAAAACAATGCTGAAAGTGGGCACGGTCTCTATAAAAGGTTTACCGATCAGAACCACCAACCAACCCATACCCAGATATAGCGCAAGCGAAAGTTTCTCGAACCGGTGGCGGAAGAACCATTTGTACAAAATACCCAAAATGGCTATTACCCAAATGAGGCCAAACCCAACCCATCCAGTGGTTCCTTGAATCTGCATCAATAAAAAAGGAGAATAGGTTCCGGCGATGAGCAAATAAATCCCCATATGATCTAAGAGCTTAAGGACAGGCTTAATTTGTTGATGCTGTATGCTGTGGTATAAGGTGGAAAAAAGATAGAGTAGCAACATAGAGCCACCAAACAAAGCACAACTCAGGACGGCAACCCAGGAACCCTTGAGAACGGCATTCGGTATGAGCAATGCGATACCGATTATACTTAGCACAACACCAATACCATGCGTAATACTATTGGCCAATTCTTCCTTTAGAGGATCTAAGGGAGCTGATTTTTTTTTCATAAGAGCCGATTTTTGTGTAGTATAATAAAGAGTAATTAAGAGGGCGTTTTTCCAAATTAAAGGGTTTACATATTTTTAATCTAAAGGCATTTTTGCACCTTCAGCGGCCAAAAGGGAGGCATCGGCTGGAAAGATGAGGTTGCATTGTGCGAATAGTGGGGGTAAAGCATGTGCTTTTAAAGAGGCAACCGCCGCATTGCGATATTTGGGGAAGTTTAGGGTTCCACCGCCAAGCACCAAGACATCTGGATTGAGGATATTGACAACCATGGCCAAACCCAGTCCTAAAAAAGTACCAGCCACTTCGAGCGCTTTCGTGATCGTTTGGTCTCCTAAAGCTGCTTGTTCAGAGATTTGGATTGCTGAAAGGCTAAGGCGCTCCAAAATCCCCTTTCCCCCAGACAATTCGTCTAAGGATTTCAGACCATACTCGGTCGGAAAGACCACACTTCCCAATTCGCCAGCCCAACCAAATGCGCCATCCATGGGTTTCCCATCCACATAAATACCCATACCAATGCCCGTTCCAACCATTACCGTAACCAACATTTTGCCTCCATAGCATAGATAGGCACGTTTTGTGGCGGCTTTGACATCATTCAAAAAGTGAATAGGAAGGTCGGGAAGCTGTAAATCGGTGATTCTGAGACCATTTAGATAGGGTACATCGCCACAAAGTACCACCTCGTTGCCATTGCGAACCAATCCCGGAAATGCGATGCCGATGCCTGTAATTTTTTTGGAAGACGTTAAAAGGTGTGTATGTAGGATTTCTTGAAGGTCATTAATGCCAAATAAGGAACCAGTTGGCAGGCGTTTACCTTTGGGATTATCATGGTCTAAAAGGAGCAATTTCGTTCCGCCAATGTCAATTCCTAATCTATTTTCTTGCATTTTTATAGCATGATACGAAAAAAATCCCCCTTTCATGTAGAAAATGGGATTTAAAGAAGAGGAGGCTTGGCAATAGAAAAGAAAGACTCAAGCCAGATCGGGTTGAGGAGTTACTCGGAGATAGGGCTTGATTGGGGTGAAGCCTTTGGGGAATTTCTGTGTGGCCTCTTCGTTTGAAAGTGCAGGGACAATGATGACGTCTTCGCCATATTGCCAATCTGCAGGCGTTGCAACTTGATGATATGCCGTGAGTTGCAAAGAATCTATCACCCGTAGGATCTCTAAGAAATTACGTCCGGTTGAGGCGGGATAGGTGAGGGTTAGTTTGATTCTTTTGTCGGGGCCAATGACAAAAACCGAACGAACGGTGGCTTTGTCGGAGGCATTAGGGTGGATCATGTCGTAGAGGGTGGCCACATTTCGAGACGGATCTGCAATAATGGGGAAGTTTACAGTGGTGTTGTTCACGTCGTTGATGTCTGGAACCCAGCGGTTGTGCGAGTCGAGATCATCTACACTTACGGCAAGAACTTTCACCTTTCGTTTTGCAAATTCATCGTAAAGAAGTGCTGTTCTTCCTAATTCAGTAGTGCAAACGGGCGTAAAGTCTGCCGGATGCGAGAACAATACCCCCCAGCTATCGGCTAAATATTCATGGAAATGAATGGTTCCGGCAGTGGTTTCTGCGGTAAAATCGGGGGCGAGGTCGCCTAATCGAAGAGACATAGCGGTATATTTTGTGTTTTGGTACGGGTTGATATGGCAAGCTATCACAAAAAGAAGTTGGTCATTATGCCAATATGTTATAAAGTCATATAAAAAAAAGCGTAATTTATTGGAGCCTTTGGCACTTATACATTTATGTGTATTGAAAATCCTTTGAGATGAAACTACAGCACTTGTCGGCACTATTGGCCATTGTGGATCACCACTTCAATTTATCGGTTACTGCGCTACATCTGTTTACCACGCAGCCCGCCATAAGCAAATATGTGTTGCAACTAGAAGAAGAATTGGGGGTAGCCTTGTTTTTGCGGCGTGGCAAGCGGATTCTTGGGTTGTCTAAGGAGGGTGAGCAGGTTTATGAACACGCAAGACGGATCATGCAGGAGGTCGAAAACATCCGTACTGTTGCCGATTTGGCGAACGCTCCCGAAACGGGATTTATCCGAATGGCGACCACCCATACCCAAGCCCGATATTACCTTCCCAGCCGTATTCCGCGCTTTATTGCCCGTCATCCGCAAGTGAAGATGCAGTTATTTCAGCATACGCCCATTCAGAATGCCAAACTTTTGGCTGAAGGGCAGGTGGATGTGGCGATTTGTACCGAGGTCTTGTCGGATTATGAAGGGCTTCTGGCGATTCCGTGCTATCATTGGAACCGGATGCTTTTGGTACCGAAAGACCACCCACTCACACAAAAGGAAAACCTCACCTTATCCGATATTGTGGCTTATCCGATCATTTCCTATTCAATGGGGTTTACGGGGCGAGGAAAATTAGACCAGACCTTCCGGCAATCGGGGCTTCATCCGAATATTGTAATCACCGCCAGTGATGCAGATGTGATTAAAACCTATGTACGGATGGGTTTGGGAATTGGGATTGTAGCTGAAATGGCTTACGAAAAAGGTGTTGATACTGATTTCGTGGCGATTCCGCTGGGACATCTTTTCCCGCAAGCAACCAGTTGGGTGGCGTATCAAAAACACCGCCTTATCCCTCGTTATCTGTTTGATTTTATTCGAGAACTTTCTCCTTTTACGCGGCTCAAATTTCGCGATGGTGAGGTGATCTATGAGCCACAAGAAGACCGGATCCCTTCGTTTGCGATGCTCCGTCAGACAAAATAAACCCATGTGAATGATGGTATTTATAGCAATTAAAAAGATTAAGTGTTTCTTTTATTGGTATTTCTAGATGTTCTGAATGTTTGACATGAACAATCCGAGCTGACGAATTAAAATCAACTTTCAAACTTTCAAACTTTCAAACCCACCCAAGTGGAAGCATTCAGAGAACATATTCAATTGGCATAAACGATGAAGGATTTAAGCAATGCACGCAAAGGGTTCGTTTAATGTCGTGCATTCTTAGAAAAAATGATGTATATGGGTTGATATTTCTTAACCTCCTTTGTGAAGATCTGTATTGCATGAAGTTGAGCTTCTTCCGTTCGAGTTGATATTTCTTAACCTCACTTTGTGAAGCCAAAGGTATTTGGATTTTTTAGAAAATAAGATGCCCCGCAAGGCCAAGTCGAACCACCGAGAATGCGTTAAAAGCTGCAAAAGCCGTCATGTCTCAGGAACCTGAAACGGGGGCAAAAGCGTACATGACTGACGCTTGGCAACAGCTGGCTACACAAACGTTGGCGGTGCAAAATGCTTGGCTAAAGGGGTTCGAGGGCTTCACCGCTACCTTAGATCAATCAAGATTTGAATCATTATAGAATCGTAAACCTTAAAATTACAATAACTTAGAAGGAGGGAAATATGCGTGATGTATATATTGTATCTGCTGTTCGCACTCCCATTGGGCGTTTTGGTGGATCCCTAATGGCGTATGGAGCCGTAGAACTCGCCGCGTTTGTGATGAAAGCGGCTTTGGAGAAAGCTGGCGTCCAACCGGAGAATTTGGACCTCTATATTATGGGGAATGTACTGCGGGCTGGTTTAGGACAGTTGGTCCCCCGACAAGCAGCCCTAAAGGCGGGAATCCCAGATCAGGTAGATGGTTTTGCGGTGGATATGGTCTGCTCTTCCGGAATGATGTCGCTGATGAATGCTGCTACCACTATACGTGCTGGCGAGGCCGATCTGGTATTGGCCGGCGGGACAGAATCCATGAGCAATGCCGGATATGTGCTTTCTGGTCGGGCACGTTGGGGGTACAAGTACCTGACACCAGCCAATGCGGAACCCCTCCAAGATGTTATGCACCGAGATGGCCTTCAAGATGTGTTTACAGGCGATGCCATGGGCAATCTCACAGAACAACTAGCGGCAGAATATGGGGTAACACGTGCAGATGTGGACGAGGTGGCGGCGATGTCAAACCAACGTGCAGCAGCGGCGACGGCATCTGGCGCTTTCCAAAACGAAATTGTTCCGGTTTCCTACAAGGTAAAAAGAGAAACAAAAACCCTTTCTGCCGACGAAGGCATCCGTGCTGATACCACTTTGGCATCATTAGGCGGTTTACGTCCGGCTTTCATAAAAGAAGGCATTCTAACGGCTGGTAATAGTAGCCAGATTAGCGATGGCGCAGCCGCCTTACTTTTGGCCTCTAAAGAAGCTGTTGATAAATTTGGGCTTACACCATTGGCTAAAGTGACCGGAAGTTCCATTGCGGCACATGCCCCCTATGCCTTTGCTTCCGCTCCCGTCCCTGCCGTGGAAAAACTCTTGTCTCGGACTGGAAAAACAATAGCAGATATAGAATTGATAGAGAACAATGAAGCATTTGCGGTGAATAGCGTCTTGTTCAATCGCGTTTTGGGTATTCCTTACGAAAAGTTGAATGTGAATGGTGGTGCTATTGCATTAGGGCACCCGATCGGTTGTTCGGGTGCGCGTATCATCGTAACGTTGGTACATGCCTTGCATCGCTTAGACAAGCAAAATGGTCTTGCGTCTATCTGTCATGGTACAGGTGGAGGGACGGCGGTTTTCATCGAACGGGTTTAGCCCAATAAACCTAAATTCGGTGTGTTGTGAACGAAGTATAATGTCCCTCAAGGGTGAAAATAAAGCCCCCCAAATTCAATGGAGGGCTTTTGTATTTTCGGTCTTTGTTTACCCTTATTTCCCAAAAGTCCGGAAGGAATAGGTGAAACGCATTAAAATGTGACGTCCCAAGGTTTTTACCGTTTCATCGGTGATCACATTTGTGGACTCGGTACGATTAAAACCTGAATTCTGGTCGAGCAAATCGTATCCGGCCAATTCAATGATTGCTTTATCATTGAGAATCCGGCGGGAAATCCGCGCCTCTAAAATTGAAATGGAAGACGCCTCCGCCAAAGAAGTCGCTGGATATTGTACATAGCGGTAGTTCGAGCCTATGGTCCATTCCTTCGCTTTCCCAAGATAGAGACTCAAATCAGCATTCATGGCAGGTGTCAAATAGTTCCGGTTTTGGTCGGTATTAAGGCTGTATCGGCTTATGCTCTGGCTCAATTGCCCGCCCACCCGAATATCTAAGGTCTCCTTCCGGATGTTGTCTAAGCTAAGCCCGAAGCTGTTGTTAATCGTATTGGTCTGGTTTTCGGCTTTGTTGATCAAGGTATAGCTTCGGTTAAAGCGAGAACTGAGGTTCAGGCTAAACTTGATTTTTAAGGGCCGAATGGGCTTCCCGTAGTTCCCAAAGCCCATGATAGACCAGTTTTCTTTGTCGCTGTTAAAAGGCGTGGTTGTTTGTTTGAAGTTTTCGCCAATGGTTTGTTCGTTGGTGATTTTGTTCAAGGTATAACTTGCATTGATAAAAGCCATCATATTGGTTTGCGTGAACATGTCAAACTTAAAGAAGTTAAGATTTAAGCTGTGCGCATATTCATTGTTCAAATTTGGATTCCCAATATAAATATTCTGCGGGTTGCGGTTATCGGCCACGGGTTGTAATTCGCGAACAGAAGGCTCACGTACCCGTGTGCTATAATTTAGGCGTAAGTTCGCACTTTGTGGGGCATTAAAGTTGAAGTTCAGTTCCGGCAGGAAGTTTGTAAAGGACTTTGTGACTGTCGGATTTTTTTGAGATATGCCCTCAAGTTGCGAAGATTGGACTTTCACACCAAAGTTGACATTCCAGTCCGTAACGCGGTAATTGTATCGTGTACCAACGATGTGGTATTTGTAATCGTTATTATACAAATTGGTAAGCAACTCATTCACCGTTTTTTGACCAGAGATGAGGTCGAAAACCTGTTGATCTTGGTCGTTTTGGTTGTTCCGATAGGTATAATTGGCCTCGATAATGGACTTTAGTGTAATCGGTTCGGTATAGGTAAGGGTGCCTTGATAGTTCAAGACATCGGATTTGCTGTTCTGTTCTTGGTCTAAAACAATATCTGGCTTGGCGGGAAGGTAGTATTGATCCAAGGTCTTGAGGAAGGACAATTTGTCGGAGGTGTTATTGCTAAATTGACCGTTAAAAACAAGGTTCCGGCCAACTTTTCCTAAGCGGTGTCGGTAGGTGACTTGTGCAGAACTTTGTACGCCGTCACTTGTGCTTTCTTCATCTCTTGTACCAAATACACTTTTTACATCTTGTGCATTAAAGGTGTTCTGGGTGGCATCATACCCCAAAGCGCCGTCCGTTAGGCTAAAGGAACCCCGCACAATAAGTTCTTTGCCTTCGGCTGGATTGAAGTTGATGCGGGCATTAACACGATGGTTATTGTTCTCTTCGGACTGGAAACTCACATCATTCAAGCGGAAACTGTTGCCTACACCTAAAAGTTGCTGCTGGTTTGCAGCACGGTCGGTTTCCGTTAAAACAGAGCCGTAGGAATAACTGGAATTCAACTTGAGGTTTTTCGTAAAGTCATAGTTGAAGTTGATCCCGCCGGATTGCGTCGAAGAAAGGCCGGAGCTATTGCCACTGGAAAAGGTTGTGGCCATCCGAGCGCCCCCGCCACCAACGGATACGGACATGCCTTCCCCGCGTGTAAAGTTTTGGCGATTCACATTGTTAAGGTTACCCACTACCGAAAATTGCATTTTGCGGTTAAAACGGTTTGCACTTAGCTGGTTGTCATATCGGCCTTCTGTGCCATATCCGGCTTCTAACTTTCCGAAATACCCCTTCTTTTTGTCCGCCTTCAGCGCCAAGTTAATCACGCGCTCGCGCTCGCCATCGTCAATGCCTGTCATCCGCGACATATCGCTTCTTTCGTCCAAGACTTGTACCCTTTCGATGATGTCCGCATCTAAATTCCGCGTTGCCTGTTTTGGGTCTTTACCAAAGAAATCTTTCCCATCCACCAATACTTTGGTAACTTCTTTCCCCATAGCCGTTACTTTGCCATCGGTAGCAACCTCAACACCGGGTAATTTTTTAAGCAATTCCTCTACGTTGGCATTTGGGCGGGTTGCAAACGCGCGGGCATCATATTCCAAGGTGTCTTGTTTTACGATGATCGGGTTACGATCTGCTGTGATGGTGGCGCCTGTGGCATCGGCAATAAAGTCATAGAGCAATATTTCACCTAAATTTACGTCTTTATCTTCGATTTTAAATGGGCGTCTTAGGGTTTGTTTACCTACATAAGTGATTTGCAAGGTGTAGTCACCCTGCTTAATGTTTTTGACTTCAAAATATCCTTCAGCATTCGAGAAACCAAATCCGGCAAGGACGTTGTTTCCCATCTTCAGTACAGAAACTGAGGCTTGTTTAAGTTTGGCCTTGGTTGAATCCACAACTGTTCCAGAAACTTTAAAAGTATTTGTTTGGGCGAATGTTTTGGTTAAACTTAGGCAGAAGAAAATTCCCAAGGTTAACAAGGTGATTTTTAGCGATTTCATGATGGTAGTATTTGTTAATCGAATGCTTTTTTGGGCGGCAAGCATTATAAGAGTGAAATTGGAGAAAAAACAAAGCCCTCGCCAACAAAAGGGAGGGCTTTTGGTTTAGTTCCCTATGCGTACCGTTGTTCTGCCTTGGCCATCACGTCCACCCGGAGGCCCCATAGACTCACGCATTTCCCGCATTTTTTCCTCACTCATTTTCTGAAATTCTTTACGACTCATTTTTTGCCCACCATCAGGTAGTTTAATCACACCATCTGGAAGTTTGTCCAATTCTACTTGGGTTGCTACAAAAACAGTTCTTCCGATTTCGAGCTGTAAAATTGCACCGGGGAGTTGTCCGTACTCGTTAGGCCCTACCGAAGCCTGAATTTGAGGTGCGAACCATGCGGTAATGGTGCGTGGTTCTGGTTTAGGAGGTGCGTTCTGGGCATTATTCCGGTTGCCGCGTAGGCCGCCAAAACTCATTTGGAATCCACCAACCGCCGAGGTATCCACAAAAGTTGCCTTGATACACTGATAGCCGAGAATGGTTTTTTGGTCTTCATGGACTTGCCACTCAAAGGTTTTGGGTTGATCGTTCACAATGAACTTCCGGCCTAAGAAGTCAACTTTTTGTACAAAGACGCCCTTTTCGGCATCTACATAATAGGCGTTGTCCGAGCCACCACGTCGGAACATCATCCGCACTCCCCGCCCACTGCCTTCCGAACCAGCATTTCGGTTTTCCTCCAAGAGCGCTGCTTTCTCACGTTCGGCGGTATCGGCTACATAGATGGATGTACTACCGTCGAAATACAAAATGGAGTAGTTGTCGAAAGAAGAGGGCATATTGGCCATGCGCTGCTGCATCTCTGGATCGTCAGTTTCGATCTTGATGTTTACAGTTTCTTTGAACTTTATACTTCCTTTAGATTGCCCTAATGCGAAGAAGGGGAGAAATAAAAGAAGTCCACGGATAATGGTTTTCATAGTTCGTTTTTTATTTAGCGTTAAAATTTGCCTTGAAGAGACGACTTTGCTGAACACAAGGTTACGACGCCTTTGGGGATTTGTTGATCGTAAGTAGCACTTAAGCGACCAAAGCCGGATTTTCTGCGACAAAAAAGTAATCTCTTCAAGATTAGTTCATTATGTTCTTATATTGTTTTAAACCAGTTGATCATGCCCAAAGGCAAAGCGGAGTACATGGAAAAGGCTTTTGGCTGAAGTAACTTCTTTGCCGACGGATAAGGTAAGGTGTTTTAAGGATGAAAAGGATGACTCGCATATTTTTCTTTTTTCTGCTTTTTAGCATTTCTAACGGGGTTTTAGCTCAAACTACCCCTAAATCATCGCCCCAGTTGGCTACTCGGCCCGAAAAAACGTCCTATACGGAAACTTCCCGTTATCAGGATGTGATGGACTTCTTGGCCGCGCTCCCTAAGTCGGGCAGGCTACACCAAACAACCTTTGGTTATACGATGGAAGGGCGCAAATTGCCCTTGGTGGTTTGGGGCAACGTGAAAAGTGCGTCGCCAAAAGATGTGCTTTCAAGTGGAAAGTTGCGCTTTTTTGTCATGGCCAATATCCATGCCGGTGAGGTAGAAGGAAAAGAGGCCATGCTCCAACTGCTTCGGGAGTTAAGCATGGGTAAATACCAAAAATGGGCAGATTCTTTGGTGCTGTTAATCGCACCAATTTACAATGCCGACGGCAACGAGCGGGTACGGTTAACAAATCGCCCGCTGCAATTAGGGCCAGTTGGGGGGATGGGCCAACGGCCCAATGCACAAGATTTGGACTTAAACCGAGATCATATTAAACTAAATTCACCTGAAGCACGCTCGTTAGTGGGCTTGTTAAATGATTATAATCCACATGTTTGGATGGACTTACATACCACTGATGGCTCGGTCCATGCCTACCACTTAACCTACGCCCCACCGCTTAATCCGAATGTTCACCCTTCCATTAATCGGTTTTTGCGGGATCAATGGCTGCCAGAGGTGACAAGAACCGTAGAGAAAAACCATCGTTGGGCTTTTTACCACTATGGGAATCTGCCCGAATCCGGCCCAAGTTATACCAACGCAGAACGCCAGCCCGAACGTGCTTGGTACAGTTTTGATCATCGGCCACGATTTTCAAATAATTATGCGGCACTTCGGAACATTTTTGGGATTCTTAGTGAGGCGTACTCCTATGCCACTTTTGAAGAACGTATAAAGGCAACCTATATCTTCGTAACATCTTGTGCAGATTATGCCTATAAAAACCGCTCCGATATTGTGCAGATCAAAAACGATGCCGATGCCGAGGATGGTGTAGGCCAGACCTTATCCCTCCGTTCTGCGCTTGCAAAATCCGATAAAAAAGAAACGATTCTGATTGGGGAAATCACCGAAGAGCGACATCCTTACACCGGAGAAACCATGTGGCGGCGCAAAGACATCCGGATTCCAGAAGAGATGCCCGTCTATACGCACTTCGAGGGCAAGGAACAGGAAACGGTTCCACTACGCTACTTCATTCCAGAAAGCCAAAAGGTGGCGATTCAAAAACTGCAAGCTCATGGACTAAAAATGAAGCAAATGACTCAAAAAGAGACCCTAAGTCTTCAGGAGTTTCAAATTGATAGTACAAAAACCACACGTTTTGCTTTTCAAGGACATAAAGAACGCACCGTGTTTGGGAAGTACATTACGGTCACTACCGAAATCCAAGCAGGGAGCTATGTTTTGGACTTGACCGAAAACCGCGCGAAAGCAAAATTGGCGTTTTATTTATTGGAACCGCGATCGGATGATGGGCTTCTGAATTGGAACTTTTTTGATGCTTGGCTCGAAAAACAACCGCGTCTGTATCCCATCAGGCGGCAGCTACGTCCATAATTGCTCTTGATATCAAAAACCGAGGTCGTTATGAGGTTTTATAAACGTTGGATGTTGCTGGCAATGGTTTTATCCTCCGCTTGCCAGATGAATGCACAACCCGTTCCCGAAGTGAAAGATTATGCGGGAATCATGGAGGTGATCAAAAAGAGCGAGGCTACGTTGGTTGTCGTAAATTTCTGGGCAACATGGTGCGTGCCTTGCGTCGAGGAATTTCCTTATTTTATGCAACTTAAACGGGAACAAGACCCGAAAAAAATTGCCGTTATTTTCGTCAGTGTAGATTTTGAAGACGAAATGGAGGACGTTGTTCGCTTTTTGAAAAAACAAGAAGTGAAAGATCAATCCTACTTGGCCGGAGGTGATGCCAATGCTTTTATTCAGTCCTTCCATAAAACATGGAGCGGTGCAGTACCTGCAACCTTTATTTATAATCAGAAAGGCGAACAATTGGATTTTTGGGAAGGCAAAGTAACTTATGAAGCTCTTATTCAAAAAATAAACCGTTTTCAATCACCAAAACCAGAATCCCCATGAAAAAAATCTTTTACATTTTGATTTTCGCTGCGTTTTTTTGGGTGAATTATGCCTTATTTAAACCAAATGAAGAAGCAAGTGAAAAGAACAAACCAGTAAGTGTGAACAAGGCACAAACCACTGGCCTAAACCTGCAATCATCCACTAATAATCCAGAATTGGCCATCGGGACAGCCATGCCACTGCCAGATCGCCTTATGGAAAATGTGGATGGTCAAAAGATTTCCACAAAGTCCGTTAAAGGTACAAAAGGAACGGTAGTCATTTTCTGGTGTAATACCTGCCCTTGGGTTACCCGCTACGAGGCCAGAACCGTTGCCTTGGTTAACGCCTATAAAAGCAAAGGATTTGGCTTTATTGCTGTGAATCCCAATGATCCCATTGCTTATCCAGAAGAAGCGATGCCTTTTATGAAAGCAAAAGCCCAAGAAAAAAAGTACCCTTTTCCCTATGTTGCCGACGAAGGTTCGATCTTGGCACGGGCCTATGGTGCCGCACGGACGCCACATGTTTTCCTGTTTGATACCACTAATAAATTGGTGTATGTGGGCGGGATTGATGATAACCCCCAAAAAGAAGCCGAAGCAAAACCTTATTTAAAATTAGCGATGGATGCCTTAATGTCAGGGAAAAGCCTTTCTGAAACAAAAACAAGGGCGTTCGGCTGTACCATAAAATGGCAATAGAAATCCTAAGAAGTGAATTTAACCAGCCCATCTGCAAAAAGTGGACGGTTTTTTTTCTCAACCAAATCGGAAAATGTAATAAATCCGTAAGTTTGATGTAAACACCGTGAAAACAAGGCTGTTCAAAGGTTTTGGAGTGAATATCGGGTGATTCTGAATTATCTTGTGTAACCGCTTAACCTTTTTGATTTAACGAACCAAGAATCATAAAAGGAGCAAGCCAAATTATCAGAAACCTAACCGCCTTAATTATGTCAATAAAAAAGAAAATTACCATTTTTGATGTTGCGTCCAAAGCCGGCGTAGCCATATCCACCGTTTCACGGGTAGTCAATGGTAGTGCCCTTGTCAAGGAAGAAACACGGTCAAAAGTACAAAAAGCCATTGATGAGCTTCAATTCATCCCAGACCGGACAGCCAAATTACTGGCGCAGAAAAATAAAATCCCCGTCATTACGGTGGCTGTCCCCTCCTTCACAACTCGTTTTTATAATGCTTTGCTAAAAGGGGTAAAACGTGCGATTGATTCCGAGCAGTTGGTGGATATTCTTATCTTTGATATGGGATTTCAAGACCCCGACCAACGTTTGATAGACTTTTTGGATCGAGGTTCGGTAGATGCACTACTCTATGCTTCGTCAACAATGTCGGAGCAATTAGAGGAAAGACTTTTGCAAAGCCGTACACCCGTCGTAACCGTGGGCGTACAGTCCAGTCATTTTGATTGCTTTTGGTGGGACAACCGAGCGGGCGTTAGCGCAGCATTAAGACACTTGATTGCCATGCATCACCAAAAAATTGGCATGATTGCAGCCGCTTCTTGGAATGTAAATGCACAAACCCGCGTAGAAGTATATAAAAATTCTTTAGAAGAAGCTGGCCTTTCATTTGATCCGACGTATATCCAAAAGGGGGAGACGTTAGACAATGCTGGATACAGTGAAGAGGCAGGCTATGAGGCCATGAAGCAACTCCTTCACACACACCCCGAAGTCACTGCTGTATTTTGTGCAAGTGATGTACAAGCATTAGGTGCTTGGAAAGCCATTAATGAAAGGGGCCTCCGAATTCCAGAGGACATTGCATTAGTAGGGTATGACAATATTAACATGACGGACTTTATGGGGCTCTCAAGTGTAGATCAGTCTATGGACATCGTGGGGGAGCAGGCCATGCGGCTTTTATTAGACCGAATGTCCGGGAATAATGGTGACCGGGTTTCGGAATGTATTACCCCTAATTTAGTAGTAAGGCGCTCCAGTAACTATCATCGGATTGACGATTAAATTTTTATGGTTTTGTGAAACGGGTAAGCAAATTGGTTTACCCGTTTTTTTATGCCGTATTGATATGTAACTTAGCACTAAAACCAAAGAACAGGTATGAAATTAGATAAAACGAAAGAAAACCCTCAAATAGCAGCGCCATACGAGGTACTTGCAGCTGGGTACGACCTTGTGATGTCGCATGTAGATTACGAGACATGGGCACTTTACATCCACCAACTCATCATGAAACATGCCGACGAAGAAGTAAATACGGTTATTGAATTGGGATGTGGGACTGGCCTGTTTGCCATTGAATTACAACCCCTTGCGGACTATCAGATGGCTGGCATAGATAGCGCACCTAATATGATTCAGTTTGCAAAGGAGCGGGCCGAGTGGGAGGGGGTCCCTATTCAATATGAAGTGGAGGATTTTACAAACTTTGCCTTAGATCAGCCCGTGGATGCCATGGTTCTCCTTCAAGATGGACTGAATTATCTTCTCAACGAGGAAGACATTCAACGTCTTTTCCATTGTGTTTATGCTGGACTAAAGACGGGGGGCTTATTTGTTTTTGACCAAAGTACCCCTTGGAATTCAATTAATAATGCCGAATATTTTGATGACGAAGACGAAGAAGAAGGCTTTCATTATATCCGAAAAAGCTATTATGATGCGGAAAATTGTTTACATACAACTCATTTTACCTTGAATTTTGAAGGTAAAACGTATTATGAAACCCACACCCAAAAAGCTTATTCCTTGCATGATATTCGTCATTTGGTCGAGAAAACAAATTTCCAGATATGTGCTATTTACGACGACCTTTCCATGAAAAGTGCAAATGAAAAAACGGAAAGAATTCATTGGGTGCTGAAAAAAAACACACCTTAGTAACTTAGTAAGTATATATTATACCCGCTACTTAAATTCTTAATTAGTATAAAAATAAATTCATTATGATAGACTTAGATAATGTTACAGCTTCTTATGAATTACCTTCAGGTGGGCGTAGAACTGTATTTTCAAACCTCAATCTACGCATTGAACAAGGTGAAATGGTGTATTTGATTGGCCCAAGTGGTTGTGGTAAAAGTACGCTGCTTAAACTCTTATATATGGAAATAAAACCTGATGAAGGACAAGTACGTGTGGGGGACTTTATATCGAGTACCATTAAAGATAAAGATATTCCATTTTTGAGAAGAAAACTGGGTATTGTTTTCCAAGATTTTCAATTATTACCTGACCGTAATGTCGCGGAGAATGTGGCTTTTACGTGTTATGTTCAAGGGGTTGCGAGAAGAGATGCTCGACGGAAGGCATTAGAAACCTTGGGACGATTGGGGTTGTCTCATAAACGAAAAAACATGCCGCACGAGATTTCTGGTGGTGAACAACAAAGGGTTTGCATTGCACGCGCCATTGTGCATGATCCTTCTATTTTATTGGCTGATGAGCCGACAGGCAACCTTGATCCTGCGGTTGCGACGGGAATTATTGAGCAACTGGTTTCCTTAAATAAACAAGGAATGACCCTTTTGGTTGCAACCCATAATTATGCACATGTAAAACAATATCCTGCAAGAACAATCGCCTTCTTTGATGGGATATTACGTGAGGTTGATCCAAAATTAATTGAAAAAATAAAAACCACTTAAATTAGAACTGAAATATAAAAAATGATAATTTGTTTATTAAATTGTAAATAAAAAAACGATTTGTTGTAAAGTCAAATACCCAAAATTATTGAGACAGCCTTTAACTTGTAACCATTTAATAGGCGTTTTGGGTTAATCAAATCGAAGCCTGCCAAGAGGGCAGACGGGTCTGCCGACTGAGCGCAGGTAAGCCTGCCGGCGGCCTACTTTTGTATGGCCAAAAGAGGCAATTCGGCTGAGCTAAGCCGAATCTTGTCCTGGCCTGAAGAAAAATCTGATCGCCTATGCTGCGGATGCCCGATGGGACGAATTGTATAGACGCATGATCGGGCGTCTATACAGATCCTCCCCGGCAAGGCAATTCGCCCTTATTCATCGGGCTTTGGTGGCTGAGCCAAGTCGAAGCCATCCTTGCTTCGGCGGATTTTTCTAAGGGCCGCTCTTCCATTCTTGAACAACACAATTATGCTATAAGATAGAGACGATTTCATTATGAAACTGGTACTTTTTGACTTAGATGGAACATTGGTGGATGCTGTCCCGGCTGTTGCTGAAGCCACAAACCGCGTTCGGGCAAGGAAGTCCCTGCCTGATGTGGATCCCATGCTGGTTCGGCAAGTTCTTGGGAATCCGGAATCCTATGGCGGAGAATCTTCATTTTTGGTGGAGGATACCGCAGAAGGGAAGGAACGCAGGGACGCATTGATGTTGTTCGGAAGAAACTTGGATGTGGTCTTTCCCGATTTAGCGCGTCCATATCCAGCCGTGAGCGAGGTTCTTATATCCTTGAAAAATAAAGGGCTTAAGTTAGCAATTGTTTCAAACCGAATTACGTTGTTTTTGTACCAATGGGTGGAATGGTTGGGATGGGATTCCTATTTTGACTGTATCGTAGGGATTGATATGGTTACGACTCCGCCTCCTGCGCCAGATGCCGTCCAGTATGTGCTGCAATTTCTGGATATTGTGCCATCCGACGCCTTGCTCTTGGCAGATAGTGCCCCAGAAATCAATGCAGGCAAGGCGGCTGGTGTCAAAGTTTTTCAGGCTAAATATGGTTATTCAGGTGTTTTTGATAATATCCAAGGCATTGAAAAAATAGAAGACCTTTTGCATTTTGTTTAATTAATAATTGAGTTCTTATGCGTTTTTTTACCACAGCTTTGTTTTTATTCTTAGCAATAATTCTAAATGGATGTGCTTATAAAAGCAGTAGTTACATGTCTTATAATTCAGGTTTTAAAGCCTCTGAACTGCCTCCAAAGCCAGATTATTCTGGTGATGAACATTGGGCGGCGTTGCCAGATCGGCGTGACAGCGCAGATATTTATCCCACCAATACTCTACATCCAAATCGTCAATCAGAAGCAATGGTGGATGTGTTTTTTGTGCATCCCACCATCTATACCAAGAAACCTTCGCTACCTTACCAGTGGAATGCGAGCGTAGAGGATGCAGTCTTAAATCAAGAAGTGGATGATTCTACCATTAAATATCAAGCCTCTTCTTTAAATGCAGCAGGAAAAATCTACGCACCACGATACCGGCAAGCCCATATTTCCGCTTTTGGTAAGGCCAATCAGGAAGCTGGAGAGGCCGCACTTGCAGTGGCATATGAAGATGTTTTAAGTGCATTTAAGTATTACTTGGCACACTATAATCAAGGAAAACCTTTTATTATTGCTGCACACAGCCAAGGAACCCGCCACGCCATTCAATTAATAAAGGAATTGGTTGATGGAAAACCTTTGCTAAAACAGCTGGTCGTAGCCTATTTAATTGGTATGCCTGTGGAAAAAAATGCCTTCAAAAACCTTTCTGGATGCAAAACTGCGAATGAAACGGGTTGTGTGGTCTCATGGCGGACGTTTGCAAAAGGGTATTATCCTGCTTCATATGTTCCACAACCAAATATATTGTGTACAAACCCAATTTTGTGGACTTCAGACGAACAATATGCTGATCATAAACAGAATAATGGCGGCCTATTACAAGATTTTAATCGCTTAATTCCACGATTGGCCGATGCAAAATGTGAAGATGGTTTTTTGCGCTCAGAGCTTCGTGTAAATGTAGGTGCTAAATTCTTTTTACGTAAATTGAAAAATTACCATATAGCGGATTATAACCTTTTTTATGAGTCTATCCGAGAGAACGCTTTTTTGCGATCGAAAAAATACATTGAAAAATAAAATGAAGGTTGAAAAAAATTATAAACTTTATTTAATTTGACGTTTATTTTAAATCAAAATCCATAAATTTCACCATATTTTGTTTGAATGTATTTTAGCCAAGGTTCGGCTGAAAGGCTTTTTCCGGTGATGTCAAAAGCCAATTCTTTTGCGGATTTGGCGCGTCCAAATTGATGAATATGGGTTTTGAGCCAAGGCTGTATTGCCCCGATCGTATTTGGCTTTCTAAACCGTCTAAAGCAAAATTAGCTTGTTCAAAAAATTGAGCCGCGTATAATGTGCCAAGGGTGTAAGTAGGGAAATACCCAAAAGCCCCAAGTGACCAATGGATGTCTTGTAAAACCCCTTCGGTCTCATTCTTCGGTACAATACCTAAGTAGGTTTGCATTTTTGTACGCCATAATTCAGGTAATTCCCGCACTTCAAGCCGGCCCTCTATAAGGTCTGCCTCGATCTCGAACCGTAACAACACATGTAATGGGTATGTGACTTCATCGGCATCCACTCGAATCAAAGACGGTATTACTTTATTGATTGCGCGGTAAAAATCGGGCAGGGTGACGTTTTGGAGGGTATCGGGAAATTTGGTTTGGAGGTGTGGGAAAAGGTATTCCCAAAATGCTTGGCTGCGCCCAACATGGTTCTCCCAAAGCCGTGATTGCGATTCGTGAATGCCCAAAGAAGTACCCTCTGCCAATAAAGTCCGCCGCCATTTAGAATCCACCCCTTGCTCGTAGAGTGCATGTCCAAACTCATGAAGGGTACTAAACAAGCCAGAGACAAGGTTGTTCTCGGCGATTCTTGTCGTAATACGAACATCTGTGAGGTCGAAGGTTGTCGAAAAAGGGTGGGTCGAAAGGTCTTGGCGTCCTCGTGTAAAGTCATATCCGACAAGACGTAAAGCATCCATTCCTAATTCCCACAACTTAGACACGTCGTAGGTTTCATACAGAAATTGGTCTTCCGGTTGTTCGCATTGCTGAATGGTTTGGACGATAGGCACCAATGAAGAGCGGAGGATCTCAAACACCGTTTTTACCTCGCGTGTGGTCATATTTGGTTCGAATTCATCCAAAAGGGCGTCATAAGGATGTTCGTCATAGCCAATAATGGAAGATTCTTGCCGCGCAAAGTCAACCAATCGGGATAAATCACCCTCAAAACGGCTAAAGTCTTGATGGAGTCTCGCTTGCTTCCAACTTTCTTTTGCACGCCCGATAGCCTTGGTTTTCTCAAAGACTACATCGGGAGGCAATTTGCTGGCTCGGTTAAAATCTCGCTTCCAGATGGCCAGCAACCGCGCTTCGTCAGGCTCTTGGTCTTCTGCAATTGCTTCGTCGAGTAATTTTGCGGTTTCGTCGGAGGTGAAAACCATGTGAGCGAATTTACGCAGCGTTGCAACCTGTAGAGCACGAGCTTCGCCTGCGTTTTCGGGCATGTAGGTTTCTTGATCCCATTCTAAGACGGCTGCTGCACTTTTGAGATCGGCCACTTCGGCGATTCGGGATTTAAGGTTAAGGATCGTGGAATTCATATAGAAAATGGGGCTTTTTAAAAGTGTTTACCCTGAAAATACTCGGAATGGCCCTATTCAACAAGGTCGAAATGACTCATTCAAAAATTTGGTCTGTTTTTTGATACAGGCAATAATAGCAAAATAAATCACCATGCAGCGGATAAGTAACGTCTTTTTATTGTTTTTTGTGTTAAGCACAACAGCACTTTGGGCGAATACGCCTGCCGACTCTACCGGAAGTGTTCGCCGTTGGCGCGTAAAAGCAACGATGGCTCCGGTGAAAGATGCAGCAATGGCTGCTAACATTTCGGTAGCTAAAGGGGAGTCTCTAGTGATGTTTTCAGTTCCCGAGCCGGAAAACGAGTCGCTACAAACGGATGATGTGGGAGGTTCAAAAATTGATTTGGAGCTTGATGACCATGAACAACATCAAAAATCGGAAAACAACGAAATTCTAAACGTTGCCGCAAATTCGGGAAATTCCAAGCGGGGATGGAAAGCGAGTCTTAAGCCGCCCCAAGACGAAATCGCTTTGACAGGCGAAAAGGAGGTGGTATTAAGCAGAGTCAACGAAAAAACGATTGATAATCCGTTATTGCAAATCAAAAAAACTTCCGATCCAGACGGGATAATAGCCTTTGCGATGGAGGAGGAAAACAGGCTCCCCATCACGACAGCATTGGCGAACCCACGATTAGAGGTGAACAAACAAAAACGGATATTGTATGTTTATGATGGCGAAAAATTGGTGCGTCGTTACAAAGTAAACTTGGGTAGAAGTCCAGAATTACCCAAACGCCAGTTTAAAGATGGGCTTACGCCAGAAGGTGAATACCTCATCACCGGAAAATCCACCAAGAGCAAGTATCATAAAAACTTGGCGATAGGGTATCCCAATTTATTAGATGCCACTTGGGGGCTTGAGAACGACCTCATCTCGCAAAAAGAATTTCAGCGTATTAAAATGGCGCTTGAAATTGGTGAAACGCCGCCAGCCAAAACGAAATTAGGAGGTGCTATATACATTCACGGTGAAGGCCGTACGAATGGTGATTGGACGGAAGGGTGCGTTGCTTTAAAAAATGAAGACGTGGACGAATTGTTTCGGATTATTCCCATTGGGACGCCAATACAGCTTTATTGGAAATGATATTGCGGAAAATAAATGATCTTTGTATTAAGCCTTTTCCGCCAAAAAAGAATCTATCAATCGGTTTATGGCGGTAATAAACCACCTCTCCGCACTAACCCAGAATTAAATATGCGCAAAATAAACACTTATCTTTCAACGCTTGTATTGGGCTTTATGCCCTTGATTTTATGGGCGCAGACCCCAGCCAGTTCCGAGCAGCCGGCTCCCGGATGGCGCGAACAATATCGAACCAAGGCCCGTTTGGGAATGCAAACCCCAGTATTATTCGCTGCACCCATTGTTGAGAAAAAGTCTTTTCAATCTGGAGACCCCGTACAAGACCCAAATGATCCGCGACGGCCCCGTGCAAGTGCGAATCCAGATGTTCGCCCTTCGGCTCCACCCGTTGCTAATCCCGTTTCCACCAATAACACTGGAAACAGGTTTGCGGTTCAACTTTCCTCACCCGTACAGATGGATGGCGATCAGGTGAGTTTTTCGGAAGTGTATAGCGATGCTCCACCTGCACACAGTAGTCCGGCCACTTCCTATACTTCGAGCGGAACAGCGAATTGGTCAGATATGAATACGACGGGGGAGTCAAAAACTGTTGCAATGGCACAAAAGGCATATGAAGATGCGCGCGTGCGTGCGTTTTTGGATGTCATTGCACGGGGCGAAGTCGGCGATATGGGCTACGACGAAACCACGTATAAAGTTTTACATACCTTTAAGCGTATTAAGAATTATACCCGTATGCACCCGGGCATTATGGTAAAAGGAAGTACCGCCGCCGGACGATATCAGTTTTTGCGGAAAACCTTTAATCCTATGGTAAGTCGTTATCCTAGTGCCAACCTCACATTCGAGCCGCAGGGTCAAGATTTGGCCACTATTTTACTCATGCACGAACGCGGTATTTTGTCTTATCTGAGCCGTGATGACGTACATGGGGCTATTCGTAAAGCAGCGCCAACCTGGGCAAGTTTGCCTTATCATGAGGGCTGGGGCAATGTGAGTTATTATCGTGGCAATGGCCATAACCGCAACACCATGACCATGGATCAAGCCATTGCCCATTTTAATGAACGCCGTCAGTTCTGGCAATTTAATGGTCAGAAATGGGAACCTGTAGAAGTTGCTGCGCCCTTGGTGGTGCAAATGGCACTTGCTGTTGCCGGAGAACAAAAATCTCCATCAAGTTTGCAAGATCGGTTGATTTCAGAACCCCAAACCATTACCTTCACCAATCCGAATCCATCACCTGCATCAGCACCGGCTCCATCGAGCAATAACCGTCGTTGGCGTGTTTCACAATAATTAATGTGCAGGTGGCCACAAATTAATTTGGCTTACGATGCACAGACAAGATTATTTTTCCGGTCATAAACACCGTCTTTTTGAGCAGTCTTGGCACCCTGATTCTGGGGAAGCGAAGGCTGCTTTGTTATTGGTGCATGGCCTTGCCGAACATTCAGGGCGTTATGCCCCTTTTGCACACGATTTATGTATATCTGAGATCGAGGTTTTTTCATATGACCAAATGGGGCATGGGAAATCGGAGGGATTACGTGCGTATGTAGATCGCTTTGAGGACTATATAGCTGATTTAGACTTGGTCTTAAAACGGGTTTTGGGCAGAATTGGCAACCGTCCGCTTTTCCTCTTAGGTCATAGTCTTGGTGGGGCAGTAGTGATGAAGTACCTTTTGGATCACCCAAATGAACGTGTCTCTGGTTGGATTCTCAGCAGTGCAGGCGTCAAGGTTCATCCAAGTGTTTCACCACTTCTGCAAAAACTCGCACCCATTATCGGGGCAATCTTGCCTAAAATGGCGACCTCGCCCTTAAATGCCCACCATCTTTCACGAGACGAAAAGGTGGTTCAAGCGTATATCAACGATCCTTTAAACTATATTGGTGGCATAAGGGCCAGAACGGGTGCTGAAATTCTGAAATTGGCCAAGGAGTTTTCACTGCGTTTTGGAGAGGTCAATGCGCCAATATTGTTTTTTCATGGTACTGCTGACCAGCTCACCGATCCGCTTGGAAGCCAAATGGCCTACGAAGCAGTTTCTTCGATAGACAAGCGGCTGTATTTATGGGAAGGATTTTACCATGAGACCCTTAATGAACCAGAACGGGATGATGTGATTGAAACAGTGGTCGCTTGGATTTTAGAACGTTGCGGACGTTAAGTAGGAATCGCTAAGTTCATGTTATTCCATAGTGGCGGCGGTGGCGCGATCACGGTGATCACCTTGTCTTGGGTAGGGTGTTTAAAGGACATCTCCCGACAATGTAGGCCAATGCTACGATCTGCAAAGGCGGTTTTTGCCCCATATTTCACATCTCCCATCACCGGTTTTCCCCGTGAGGAGAATTGCACCCGAATTTGATGAGGACGTCCCGTTTCTAAAGAAACTTCTACTAAAGTGTAGCCATTTTGTTGTTGGATGGATTTCCAACCCAGTCGTGCAAACTGTGCTCCTTTTGTGGTGGGAGGGACAACATGAACTTTGGTTCCGTGTTTGCGCAAAAAATCCTCATAGATGCCACTGCCATCAAGGCTATTCGCGAATAAAACCCAATAGGTTTTTGTGATTGAACGGCTTCTAATTTGCTCAGATAACCGTGCGGCGGCTTTGGAGGTTCTGGCTAAAACCATTACACCGGTTGCGGGACGATCCAAGCGATGTACCAATCCTAAAAAAACCTCACCGGGTTTGGCATATTTTTCTTTGAGGTATCGTTTGCAAACCGTAAGTACATCAGGGTCTCCGGTAGCGTCCGCTTGTGCCAATAAACCGGCAGGTTTGTTGATCACCAAAAGATGGTTGTCCTCGTAAAGAATATTCGGCGTCATAACGTTTTTTGAAGAATCAGGTTTTCTTGAACAAGTCGTCCAGCAATCAAGTGCTCTTGGATGATCTGTTCTAAGACCTCTGGCGTACACGAATGATACCATGCGCCTTCCGGGTAAACGACGGCAATGGGGCCTTGCTGGCAAATCCGCAGGCAATTAACTTTGGTACGAAATACGCCTCCGGCCTTCGAGAGTTGTAGCTCGTCTAAACGCTTTTTGAGGTAATTCCAAGCAGCAAGGCCGTCTTCTTGTGGTGCGCATTTACACTTTGTCGGTTCGGCGCAAAGGAAAATATGGCGTTGTAATTGAGGAATTTCTAATGCTTCGGCGGCTTTTTGGGTTTTTTCGTGTAGCATAGAAGCTGTTTTTTGGGCTTATGGACTTATTTTGACGATGATCACGATTAATTAAGTGTTATCCATGCAATATAGCAAAGTATCGGCAGCGCCTACGAATCCACATGCGGAACGTCCGCGAAAAAAATTTGATGTGGCAGACCTTTTTTCTGGACCACTTGCAACATCGGCCACCGGGGATGAGACTTTGGCGATGGATGAAAAGCTACGGCAGGCTTATTTTTGGATGGTCAATTACGCCATCATTAGCCCTTTCTACGACATTGCGTATAACGATGGCCCGGCAGCCAGTTTTGTGTTTGGAGATGCTAAACACACCTTAGAATTGCCCTCCGGACAAAGCTACTCCAGTTTCGTCTTGGTTCCACTCTTGAACTTGATGGTACGCCGACGATGCCTCTTTGTTGGTGGGCCGGGGCGAGGTAAAACCGCTAGCGCCATCCTCATGGCCGTCTTAGCGGGCTATTCCCTCAAGGAAATCCGGAGAGGAATCCAGCATGGGCAGCCGGAAATGACCGTAACCGATTTACTTGGGAACCCTTTGCCAAAAGATTTAGTGAATGCAGACTCGATGGACGATATCCGAATTGCATGGCGAAAATGGCTGGGAATGCGGGTGAAAATTGTGGATGAATATAACCGGATTCCAACAAGAACCCAATCTGCGTTGCTCACCTTAATGGGGGATAACTATGCAGAAGTTTTGGATCAGATCTATGAATGTCCCGAAGCGGCATGGTACCTAACCGCAAACGACGACGCAGGAGGCGGGACGTATCAGGTGATCGAAGCGCTACGTGATCGTATAGATGTCGTCGTAAAAGCGCTGCACTTCCCCTCTCGTTTTATTGGGGATTTGATGAACCGAATTGAGGCAGGGATTCGTCCGGAGGAAATTGTGCCCAAAGAAATTATTTTCTCTTCCGAAGAATTGGATCGTGCATATGCGCAAATTTTGGAAGTTCATGTTCCACCTACCGTCCAACGCCGCTTGGAGTTTTTTACCAGCCAGTTCGAGTTTATGGAACAGGCTGCCGAGCAATTTGAGTATAAAACCAAAGACACGCTTAAACTTTCATCCATAGATTTTCTCCAAGTGGCCAATGCCGCAACGGGCAGTGACCAGTTCAAAGACATTGGCTTTCAGACCAAAAATGGCCTATCGGTTCGTGCCATCATGACCGCCATTATTTATATTAAAGCCATTGCATTTTTTAGGGGAAATGGTGAGGTTGAGTTAGAAGATGTTCGCCAAATATTGCCCTTTGTCCTCCACGATAAACTGGTTCCCAATCTGGATGCGCCCTTTTTTGAAAAAGAAAACAATGCCATTTATCGGGTAGATCGCATTGGCTGGATTCGGAAAATGTTTGATCTCGCCTGTGCGGAATACGACCGTTTGGACTTAGATAGACAAGATCCCGTAGCAAGCCTTTCACATGAGTTTGATTTAGGCATCGAGGGGCTTACGGAAAAAGAAGTCAAAGCCCGCCTCGCAAAAATTGAGGGTCTGCTCGGAGAGTGGAGTAAAGGGCGTAAATTGTATGGAAACCTCTACGATGACTTGCTCAAACTGAAATACCTTCATCAAAGATATACCAACTATCTACGTTGGCTCCGTTGGAAATCGTAACGGGCGGTCGCAACATTTATTTTTAGATTCTTTCCACAAGTGCAGGATTTTGGTAAATGCCATTTCTTGAAGACGCTATTTTTTTGGTGGGGAGATTGGAATAAAATCGTATCTTGCCCCGTCAAAAAACCAAACGGTACATGAAAAACGTCCTTTTAACCCTCACACTGGTTCTATTGCCAGCGTACATGCAAGCACAAAACGTGAGCATCATACCCAAACCATCGTCCATTCAGCCTCAAAGTGGTAATGGATTTGCCATTACAAATCGCATTGGTATTAAGGCGACTGGACTTTCTGCCCAGACCGTATTGCCTTCATATCTTTCGCAACAAATCTTTGCACAAACGGGCATACGCATAAATCAATCGGAAAATTCTTCTGGCCAGAATATCGAACTGCAACTTAATCCTTCAAAGATTAATTTGGGATCGGAAGGATACACCCTGAAATCGGATGAAAACCGTATTCAAATTGAGGCCGCAACCGAGCAGGGCGTCTTTTATGGCGTGCAATCTTTGTTGCAACTTTTGTCCCCAAAGGCGGGTGGGGATCGTCCGGTTGTAGCTGCTGTAAACATATTTGATCGTCCACGGTTTTCTTATCGCGGAATGCACTTGGATGTAGGGCGTCATTTTATGCCGGTCTCCTTTATCAAAAAATACATAGACCTCATCGCCTTGCATAAAATGAATACCTTTCATTGGCATTTGACAGAAGATCAGGGATGGCGGATTGAGATCAAAAAATATCCCAAACTAACCGGAGTGGGTTCGTGGCGTGATGAAACCGTTATTGGCCATGCGGCTGGATCAGAGGTTTATGATGGGCAGCGTTATGGCGGGTTTTATACCCAAGCCGAGATTCGAGACGTGGTGGCGTATGCACAAAGCCGATTTGTGACCATCATTCCAGAAATCGAAATGCCCGGACACTCACAAGCAGCCATTGCAGCTTATCCTGAATTAGGTTGTACAGGAAAGCAGATTAGACCCATGACCACTTGGGGCGTTTCTAAGGATGTCTTCTGCCCGAACGAGACCACTTTTCAGTTTCTGGAGGACGTACTTACGGAGGTTATGGCCTTGTTCCCCTCAAAATACATCCACATTGGTGGGGATGAAGTGCCAAAAGACCATTGGAAAGCCAATGCTGACGCACAAGCATTGATGCAAAAAGAAGGTTTAAAAGACGAACATGAATTACAAAGCTATTTCATTCGCCGAATTGAGCGATTTTTGAATGCAAATGGCCGCTCGTTAATTGGTTGGGATGAAATTTTGGAAGGAGGCCTGTCTCCCAATGCTACCGTTATGTCTTGGCGCGGGGTTGATGGTGGAATTGCAGCAGCGAAAGAAGGCCATGATGCCATTATGACCCCCGGATCTCACTGTTACTTCGACCATTATCAAGGAGACAAAATTGCAGAAGAGCAGATGATCGGTGGCATGACGACCCTCGAAAAGGTGTATAGCTATGAGCCAATTCCCACCGAACTCACTGCCGAAGAAGCCAAACATATCTTAGGAGCACAAGGCAATGTCTGGACGGAATACCTGAAAACCCCAGAGCGTGTAGAATATGCCGCTTTGCCCCGTATGTCTGCCTTGGCCGAGGTGGTTTGGACACCGAGTAACCAACGGGATTGGTCGGATTTTTTGCGCAGAATGCAGGTGCACTTTCAACGTCTTGATGCGCTTGACGTACAATTCCACATTCCGATGACACAGGGCTTGGGTAAAGATCGGGTGTCTAAAACCGGAAAAGAAACCCTCACCCTTACCACACTTTGGCAGGATGCCCAAATCCGATATACCACAGATGGTTCCGAGCCAACCGTTTTGTCGCCACGCTACAACGGGCCTACGACCATTAACGTACCGGCTTCTGGTGTTACGGTTGCTGCGCGTGCATTTGCGCCAAACAAACGCGGCGCTGTCACCCAAAAAGTGCGCTTCCGCTCCATGACCCCACTTTCGGGGAAACAGGTAGGAAAACCTGCTGGCGGTTTAGCCTATGGCTATTTTAAAGGTGGTTTCCCCTCCGAAACACAAATTTCACCTCAGAACTTGGTCAAAAAAGGTGCGGTTGATAAAGTAAAGATTCCTTATGGTGTTCCTGATGGCCGCTCGGCATTGGTGTATGAAGGCTATTTTTATGCGCCCAAGGCTGGCACCTACACCTTCCACTTGGCGGCGGATAACATTTCCGTCTTAGACGTAGCCGGCGAACGCTTGTATATGAACGAAACTTGGGGACAAGCCAAGGGCGACTTGGAAGTGGTGCTGGGCAGTGGTTATCACCCTTTCAAATTGGTCTTTATCAACTGGGGTGGTGCGCCAAATCTAAAATTAACCTACACAAATCCTGCCGGAGAAACGGGAGAAATTCCGCCACACCTCTGGTTTAACTGAAGTCTAAAAAATCATGAGCGGATGCGGAATCCGTTACTCGTTGCCGCTATCGGAAAACTGCAAGTAAACCGCTCATGATTTACGATAACCTTTTCCTTTTCCTTGTTTCATTCATTCACCTTTTTCTTTTAATTAAAAAATGGAAGACTTGTTTACATTGGCATCTCTGATCAGTTTGGTAACGCTAACTGTGATGGAGATTGTTTTAGGCATTGACAACGTGATTTTTGTATCCATCATTATGGGTAGGCTGCCTAAAGAGGATCAGAAAAAAGCGCGTCAAATTTGGATGGTTGCGGGCATTTCGGTTCGATGTGTGATGTTGTTGTTATTGGGCTGGTTGGTGCAAAATGGCAATACCGAACTCTTTTCCATCCTTGGGTATGGGTTTAGTTTGCGCAACCTCATTATGTTGGCCGGAGGTCTTTTCCTCTTGGTAAAAACGGTTTCTGAAATCCATAATAAATTGGAAGGGGAGGAATACCATTCGACCGCAGAAAGTGTCAAAAAAGCGTCTTTTGGAGCCATTATGAGCCAAATTATATTGGTGGACTTGGTGTTCTCGTTCGATAGCATGATCACTGCAGTTGGCTTAGCCAAACACGTTGAAATCATGATGGTTGCCGTGATCATCGCCATGGTTGTGATGTTTGTTTTTGCCGAACGGATCAGTAATTTTATCCACCAACATCCAACCCTCAAAATGTTGGCCTTGTCCTTCCTTGTATTGGTAGGCTTTATGCTCTTCTTTGAAGGCTTAGAGTCTATGCACCATAGCCATATAGACAAAGGGTATTTGTATTTTGCCATGGCTTTTGCCTTTGGTGTGGAAATGCTCAACATGAATATGCGACGGAAAAACAAACCCATCGAGCTACGCGAGCCAGTGGCGCAAGACGTTTTAAAATGACCCAAAAAGTCCAAGAAGGAGGGGTGGCAACACCCCCATTTTTATCCTAATTAAAATATCTTTAACCCAATAAAAACAACATGACAGATGTGTTAATGGCCATTCTTCTGGGGATTGTGGAAGGCGTTACCGAGTTTTTACCCATATCTTCCACCGGACACCTCATTTTGGTGGGAGCTTTATTTGGACATCCGGGGATATTTGCTAATGAGCAGTTTTCCTTTGCGTTCGATGTAATTATTCAATTAGGCGCTATTCTCTCGGTGATCCTTTATTTCTGGAAAAAACTTTGGCCTTTCTCGGCGGAAAAAGACGAAGCACAAAAACAGGAAACCTACGCCATTTGGTTTAAGGCCATTATTGGCGTAATTCCCGCATTGGCGATTGGATTTTTTGCCCACGATTATATCGAAGAGCATTTTACGAACCCAATTACCGTTGCAATTGCGCTCATTTTCTGGGGTGTGGTGCTGATTTGGTTAGAGCGGCGAGATAAGACGGCCAACATAACCGATGTATCTCAACTTTCCATTAAAATCGTACTTTTGATTGGGTTTATTCAATGTATTGCCATGATTCCCGGAACCTCGCGGTCGGCTGCGACCATTATTGGGGCGATGTTACTGGGCAGTTCTCGGATTGTTGCTGCCGAATACTCCTTTTTCTTGGCAATCCCGACAATGGCCGCCGCCTCTGGTTATGCGTTCCTGAAGTTGCTAAAATCGGGTATGGTGATGGGGGGATCTGAATACTTGGTGCTGGGTGTAGGCTTCGTAGTCTCGTTTATCGTAGCTTATGCCGTTATTGCTTTTTTGATGCGATATATTACCCGTCATGATTTCCAATCATTTGGTTATTACCGAATTGTCTTGGGTGTTCTGGTGTTGGTCTATTTTGGTTTTGCTGCACAATAACGTGTTCGTTAAGTACCAAAAAATGGAAATAAAATGAAACTCCAAATTCATGTAAATGCACTTCAAACCATTGGTACAGACCTTTTGATCATGCCACTGTTTGAGGAAGAGTGCCCAGAAAAACCAAATAAATGGGCAAAGAAATTTGGCGATATTCTTGAAATTGCTACAAAAGATTTTTCGGGAAAAAGCGGGGAAACACAACTCCTTTATCCCAACGAAGGAAAATCTAAGCGTTTGCTTTTGGTTGGAATGGGGAGCGTGAAGGCTGCAACAATGGAGGGCCTCCGGAAAAGTCTTTCCACCGCCGCTTCTTGGGTCACCAAAGGCCGAGCCTCCAAAGTCACCCTTGTATTACCAACGTGTGAACTTGAGCCGCAAGATGTAGCCCAAGCCAGTATCGAGGGGCTTTTACTTGCGCTGTATCGGTTTGATCGCTATAAAACCACTTCTGACGGTGTAAAACCGATCAAACATTTGGGCGTTTGGACAAAGTCGCACACAAAAGCAGTACAAAAGGGAGCCGAACAAGGTGTTTTGGTCTCGGAAGCCGTCTGCCGCGCCCGTGATTTGGTGAATTTGTCTCCGAACGAAAAAACACCGGAAATGCTGGCGACAGAGGCTCTTGCCGATGCAAAAAAATGGGGCTTTGAAATTGAGGTTTGGGACAAAGCCCGCATCGAGACCGAGAAATTTGGTGGTCTTTTGGCGGTAAATCTCGGTAGTCCAGAGCCACCTACATTTATGATTTTTAAATGGCAACCCGAAAATGCTTTAAACGAAAAACCAGTGGTTCTCGTGGGGAAAGGGGTGGTGTATGATACAGGTGGCTTATCCTTAAAGCCGACAAAAGACTCGATGGACCACATGAAGTGCGATATGTCGGGTGCTGCGGCAGTTATCGCGACCTTTCAAGCTATCGCAAGGCTAAACCTACCGCTAAAAGTGATTGGTTTGGTTCCAGCGACCGATAACCGGCCGGGAGGAAATGCCTATGTCCCCGGAGATGTGATCCGAATGCACAATGGCATGTCGGTAGAAGTGCTGAATACTGACGCCGAAGGACGTATGATTTTGGCCGACGCCTTAAGTTGGGCACAACAATATGAACCAGAATTGGTCATTGATATTGCTACCCTAACGGGCGCACAAGTGGTTGCTCTGGGTAATTTTGTGGCTGGTATCATGACGAATGAAGATGAAAATTCCGGTGAGCGCCTAAAAAACGTCCAAGAAGCGGGTTTGCGTTCGGGTGATTGGGTACACCCGCTCCCGATGTTCGAGGAATACAAGGATTTACTGAAAAGCCAAGTAGCTGATGTGAAAAATATTGGCGGCCCTGCCGCGGGAACCATTACCGCTGGAAAGTTTTTGGAGCATTTTACAGCCTATCCTTGGGTGCATGTGGATATTGCCGGGCCAGCGTGGATTGGTTCGGGGCGGCATTATCAACCCGCCGGTGGTACTGGATTTGGCGTTAAACTCTTGGTCGAATTCCTACGAATGCGGGTAGAAAACGCTCTTAACACCAAGAAGGATGTCTAAGAACTTTCCTTTTCGTAACCCAATGGCGCTATGCTGCGGCATCCTTTGAAACTGATTGACCTCAAAACGTGTGTCCAAATGCGAAAATTCCTACGATTAAGTCAACTCCTTTTACTGCCTATCATTGTCGTGGCACAGCAACCAAACCGTGCGCCTTTACTTGCGCCAAACAATAGCCGGATTTTTAATGAAGCCATTGTATATCCTGCTGAAAAAAAAACAGGTTTGGCCATTTTCTTTCGTTTGCCTTACGACCGTTTGGTCTTTTCCCGCAACCGAGAAGGAGAAGGAAGTGATTCCTTTGTGGCGGACGTTAAGGTAACGGTCGAATTGTATAAAGATGGACGAAGGATAACGGATCAAAATTGGAATGTCCGTAAATTCGCAGCTTCTTTCGAGGAAACCAAGGACAAACAAAAAGACCTAACCGGAGTGGTGCATTTTCAGTCTGATCCCGGAGTCTATGCATGGCGCATGACGCTAAATGACCAACCCGGTATGTGGCGCTCCATCCAACTACCAGATTTTTCGCAGGAAAGCCTAATCGGAAGACCGTTTGTCCTCACGAATACGGCCGAAAATGCCTTAATGGTGCAAAATCTAGCTGGAAGCGTTGCCTTTGGAGCAGATGGCTTGATGGCTGCATTTGTAAATGCGGAAGCAGTAAAATGGCATTTGCTCAAAATTCCCGACCGAGAAGTGCAGAAAATGCAGGAAAGAACAGCCCGTGACCAACAAATGGGACGCGAAAGAACCGGAGGACGATTAGGCATCCCCAACTTTCAAGAAAGGGATAACCCTGAAAACATAAAACCCATCCCCGACCGTGCCGATATGCCAATTCCAGAAAATGCGGTGGAAGTGGCCAAGGGCGATGTCACCAAATGGCTAAATATCGGTAAAATTAGTCCAAACGAAACTGGATTTGGGACGGAAAAAGGCGACCACAAGCTTGCGCTAATTCCACTTGAAACACAGTTCTTGGATGATGGGCACTATGTAATCGTTTTAGAAGCGGGCAGCGAGAAACGCCATTATCTCTTTTCAACCCTCTGGCGTGATATGCCTATGTCCTTGTTAAATTTGGATTTGGCGGTAGAGAGTATGAAATTTATTGTGGGAAAAGATGCGCTAAGAGAACTACGAAAGGGAAAAGCCAATGAGCGTGCCGAGCGCTTCAGGGCTTGGTGGAAAGCCAAAGACCCCACCCCCAATACCCCTTTTAACGAATTGATGGCCGAGTATTTTGCGCGTGTTGATTATGCAGCAGCCGCATTCCAAACCGGAACTCGTGGTATGGATGGCCTTCTTACCGACCGTGCGCGGATTTACATTACGCAAGGCGCTCCTGCTAAAACCTCGCGGCTTTTACCCGATAGTGGTGGGGTGCGTGAGATTTGGGAATACCAAAGTGGTCAAAAATTTGTTTTTGAAGCAGCCTCTAGTCTCGATCCCTTTGTCTTGGTAAAGTGATTTACTGCTCCCACACCAACATGACCTGCCGGAATTTGCCAAGTTTCCGGCTTTTCTTTTTGGCATAATCTTGAAAATTTTATAATAGTTAATTTACGATGTGCAATAATAAAATTATGCTTGCCCTCTCTGCTGGAGACCCAAACGGGATTGGGCCTGAAGTAATGCTTAAAGCTTTGGCTACGCTTAATTTGAAGGATGTGGATGTGGTTGTGCTTGGCCACAAAGCAATTTTAGAAGCCCATGCACAACATTTTTCCTTACCCATGCCCACTAAGGTTCATCATTTGCCTTCGGTCATCCCCTTTATAGAGTGGGGAAAAATTAGCAAATCGGCGGGTGAGGTAAGCATGAAAGCGGTTGAAATGGCGGTAGATTGGTGCGTCTCTGGCAAAGCAGATGCGATGGTGACAGCGCCCATTTCAAAAGAAGCCATTGGATTGGCAGGCTATACCATTCCGGGGCATACCGAGTTTATAGCCGAAAGAATTGGTGCCAAAGACTTGACCATGATGCTGGTGTGCGATGAATTGCGCGTAGGCTTGGTCACTACACATATCCCCATCGCTGAGGTGGCAAAGCAGATACAGCCAGCGTCTATTATAGACAAAATCAGAATTATACACCATAGTTTAATCAATGACTTTGGCATCTCTTCGCCTCGAATTGCCGTACTTGGCCTCAATCCTCATGCAGGAGATGGGGGCATGATTGGGCGGGAAGAAGAGTCCATCATTCGTCCAGCGCTTGTAGAGGCACGACGACAAGGTTTTAACGTCTCCAATCCATACGCAGCAGATGGTTTTTTTGCCACACGTCGCTGGAAAAGCTATGATGCTGTTTTGGCCATGTACCACGACCAAGGGTTAATTCCTTTTAAAACCATTGCTTTTGAACGCGGGGTCAACTTTACGGCGGGCTTGCCCATTATTCGCACTTCGCCCGATCACGGAACGGCTTTTGGCATTGCCGGTCATGGGATTGCAAGTCCTGAAAGCATGAAAGACGCAATTATGTTGGCCATAGACTTGGTAATAAAAAGACGAGAACTTGCTTCCTCTAATAGCTATTTTGGGAAATAAGAAATTCTAATTCGATAAATTTATTCTTCATTATTCATGTAATTATTATTTTAAAGTGAATATCAAACTGTTTACGAAAACCTGTTTTTGAAAAATGGCCTGAAGCTGTGGAGGCGCTCATGTACTTTTCATTCATAAATTTGATTTTTGTCAATCTTTTGTCTGTATCTTTGAAGAGGCTAAAGCAAGTTGCGATTCAAGCACTTTTCCCAAAACAGATTATTGTATAAAACCTTAATAAACAAGCGTATGCGTCGTGCCTTAGAGGTTATTTTTGCCATGCTATCGCTCTCACCGGTTGTTTATGGTCAGGCGTCAGATTATGCCTTTTCCTCAAAATCTGCCCCGGCATTTGAGTCTTTTGGCCTGAAACGTGTAGCGGTGGGGGAAGGTGCAGGCCGGATGATCACCTTTATTCCCGCACTTTTCCAAGACAACGAAGGTGGTGTGCTTCAGTTTTTAGACCTCGAAATCCGTCCCGATTCTGTTGTGAATATGTTCACCATTTCTAAAGGTGAAAAGGTTATTAGCCAATTTATTTTGTCCGATTTCAGCCCAAATTATCCAGAAAATGTTGAAATGACTGATCTAAATAATGATGGCCGAAAAGACTTGGTTTTGCAATTTGAAACAGGCGGAAATGGTTTGGCAAGCAATTGGCGTTGGGTTTTTATTTTATTCCAGCGGGAAGATTTGGGTTTTGACTTCCACCGTTTTACCAATATGCTTCCAGACGAAGCCTATGGTCTTTTTCGGGATTTTGATGGAGATGGCCGCTTTGAATTGGTGGTGGGTAATCACACCAATGTTTCTGAAATGGGTTCTCCTAATAGTCATTCGTATTGGTTTTTTAATGTTTTTGGATGGTCTAAAGGGAAGCCCATTAATTTGAATGAAAAATGGGGATTTCCTTTGGTTTATCGCCATTTACAGACTATTAACCGAAAGCCTGATACCCAAATTTCGGATGTAGAAAAAAAACAACATTTTTTCTTAAACCAATTGCCTGAATATGATTTTTCTAAAGGAGATATTAAACTTCCTTTTTTGCTCGATAAAGTATTTCGAGCTGAAGATTACCGTCCGGGAGAACAGGTAAAAGAATCCAATCGCCCAAAATCAAATAAACCAATAAGGGATAGAAATTTGATTTTTTATATGATAGGTGGTACAGGTTTGTTTATTTTAATCTCATTGTCGTTACTTTGGCTAAGAGGGGTGCGTAAAATCAAAATTTAAACAATTTAGCGCAAATAAAAAAATGACCCATAAAGGAACTGTTAGGCTCATGAATGCCGTTTTTTATGCCCATCATGGTGTAATGAAAGAGGAGCATCGGATTGGTGGACGATACGAGGTGGATGTGATCATGCGGTTAGATTTCCAGCAAGCTGCTGAACAAGATGACCTTGATGCAACGGTTGATTATGGATCCGTATATAATGTCATACGGACATTGGTGACAAATAATAAGTTTTACTTAATCGAACGGCTTGCTTATTTGATCGGTAAAGCCGTAATGCAACAGTTCACCATCGTGCAATCCGCCGAAGTGACTGTGCGCAAGGTCAATCCCCCAGTAGGCGGAACATGCGACAAGGCGGAAGCCGTTTTTGAGATCTTTCGATGAGGCCATGAAAGAAAAGACTTGGTTTCCCGCTTATATTGGCGTTGGTTCTAATTTGGGCAGACGAAGGACATACCTGCAAAATGCACTAAATGCCTTTGTAGATTGCCCACAAGTACAGGATGTGGCCTCCTCTCCTGTGTATCAAACAAAAGCTCATACCTTGGAAAATGCCATACAGCCGAATTATTTAAACGCTGTTTTTTATATCCAAACCTCGTTTAAGCCTGTTGAATTACTATCGTTTTGCTTGGCATTAGAACTTAAAAATGGCCGCGTTAGGACCAAAAAATGGGCACCAAGAACCTTAGATGTTGATGTTCTTTTGTATGGAGATTTGCAATCCAACGAAAAACACCTTGTATTGCCACATCCAAGAATGGCAGAACGGAGATTCGTTTTAAAACCATTAAACGATCTTGCACCAACGCTACTTGTACCCTTACCTTTTAACAAAACCATTGCCCAACTTCTGGTAACGTGCCCAGACCAAACCATGCCCGAAGTCATGCCATTTCGTTTGACCCCAACAGGCAAAAATCACTAATATGCCCATAATACCACTTAAAATACCAGAAAACTTACGTTATATCGCCATCGAAGGCGTGATAGGTGTAGGCAAAACCACCTTGGCTAATTTTATCACCCAACAATTTGGTGCAAAAATGGTCTTGGAACAGTTCGAAGAAAACCCCTTTTTAGAACGATTTTATGGTGATCGTACCCGATGGGGGTTTCATACGCAACTCAACTTCTTGGCCAGTCGGTTTCGGCAACAGAAAGCCTTGGAAAACCGCGATCTCTTCCAACAAGTTGTGGTGAGTGATTATATCTTCGACAAAGACAGAATTTTCGCACATGTGAACCTAAACGGCGATGAGTTGCAACTGTACGAGTCCTTGTATGGCATCATGGAACAATCGGTTGCGGTTCCGGATTTGGTGGTCTATCTGCAATCCACAAACGAACGCTTACTCCACAACATTGCGCTCCGAGGTCGTTCTTATGAACAAGCCATAGAACCGGCGTACATCGCAGCATTAAATGAAGCTTATAATCGTTATTTCTATCATTTTACAAAGTGTCCCTTGCTTGTGGTCAATGCTACACGACTCGATTTTGTGAAGTACCCCCATCATTTAGAGGAACTTATACGGCAAATTGTATTTGAACACCATACTGGAACCCGCTTTTTTAATCCCAACTTAGAAGCTGAACCTTCCTTGTTCTGACCCGGCTTGACCATGTTTAAGTATCTTATTTTTCTGATTATCCTCTGGTTTGTGTATAAAACTGTGCGCAATTTGGTGCGCGTTATTTTTATCCCCACTTCAAGGCCAAAAGCACCTTCTTTCCAAGAACCCCACTCCAACCTTGGCGAAACCATCATACAGTCCAAAAGAAGTCACCAAGATTCTCGCTTTCAAGGGATAGAAGACGCAAAATGGAAGGAAATTGACTAACGCACATTTTCCATTTTCCATTCTCAATTCTCCATTCCGTATAAGATGCGTGTCGTACATTGCCTAAGTTAATAAACTAAAAGACTATAAGATCACATGCGTGTACGATTTGCCCCCAGTCCGACAGGGTATTTACACATTGGCGGGCTTCGGACGGCCCTATACAACTATCTCTTGGCCAAGCGACACAATGGCCAATTCTTACTCCGTATCGAAGACACCGACCAAGGGCGGTTTGTCCCTGAAGCAGAAGCCGACATTATGACCTCGCTCCGTTGGGCCGGCTTAGGCTATGACGAAGGGCCGGAAAAAGATGCGGGCAATGGCCCCTATTATCAGTCCAAACGGACAGAAGTTTACCGAGAAATGGTACAAAAACTCTTGGAAAATGGCCATGCCTATTATGCCTTTGATACACCGGCGGCCTTGGAAGACATGCGCGAACGCCTCAAAACCCCTGAAAATCCACAACCTAAGTACGATGCCGCTACCCGTTTGCACATGCAAAACAGCTTCACGATGACCAAAGAAGCCGTTGCAGACGCTCTTGCTACTGGAAAGCCTCATGTGATTCGTATGGCGTTACCGGCCAATACCAACGTTCATTTTTACGACCAAGTACGGGGCGAGGTGGAAATCAGTACCGACCAATTAGATGATCAGGTACTGATGAAGTCGGATGGACTGCCGACCTACCATTTGGCAAATGTGGTGGACGACCATTTGATGGGCATTACGCATGTTATTCGGGGGGAAGAATGGCTTCCTTCTACACCAAAGCACCTTTTGCTCTACCAATTTTTTGGTTGGCAAGCGCCAGAATTTGCCCATTTACCCTTAATTTTGAGTCCGAGTGGTGGAAAACTCTCCAAACGCAAAGCCGAGGAAGCGGGCATTCCGGTATCCGTGAAAGAATACATCCAAGCAGGATACGAACCGGATGCACTCCTCAACTTTTTGGCGCTTTTGGGATGGAATCCGGGAACCGATCAGGAAATTTTCTCCTTGTCTGAGTTGGTTGAAGCGTTCTCGGTAGCCCGCATCGGACAATCGGGCGTACAATTTAGCATGGATAAACTCAAGTGGTACAATGCACATTATCTGCGGATTCGGAGTGTTGGGGAATTGGCAGAACGTATCCGCCCATATGCGGTTGCTGCTGGACATGACCTAAACCAAACATCGTTAGAGGCCATCGCAGGTATGATGCAAGAGCGCATTCATTTTGCTTCCGAGGCCATTACCCACGCTCCGTTCTTGTTCGAGGCTCCGCAACAATTCGAGGCCAAGCCTTTGAAAAAAGCATGGAAAACCGCTACAGCCGACCTTTTACGTGCGTTTGTACAAGAATTACAAGCCGAAAACGACTTTACGGCAGTACGCCTCCATGATGGCCTACACCAGTTTGCTGAGCAAAAGCAAATCGGATTGGGCGCTATTATGTTACCTGCACGTTTGGCATTGACAGGAATGGGAGGTGGCCCAAACTTATTTGAAATCATGGCGTTTATCGGTAAGAACGAAACCATCCGCCGAATCGAAATTGCTGTCCAAAAGATGCCAGAGCAATTAGCCACAACCTGATATGTTTGGCATTGATTGGCACTTTTTTTGTTTGTACATTAATCTTTTCGTCACTCATTTAAATAAACAATACCATGAAAAAATTTTTGTATCTGCTCCCCATGCTCATGCTAACGTTTCTGGTGCAGAGCGCATTAGCCCAAAGTCCAGTTGGTAAATGGCGTACCATAGACGATGAAGAACAAGGGAAAGAAAAATCAATCGTTAAGTTGTACGAAAATGAAGGCGTTATCTATGGTGTCGTCGAAAAACTGACCGACCCCAAAGCCAAGCGCGTTTGTGATTCCTGCTCCGGCGATAAAAAGAACAAGCCTATCGAAGGCATGCAAATCCTGTGGGGACTGAAAAAAACCGGAAAAGAATGGGGTGATGGCTATATTCTTGATCCAAAAAATGGCAAGGTCTATAAAGCCAAAGTTTGGGTAGAGGGCCAAAACCTGAAAGTTCGTGGATATATTGGGCCATTTTTCCGTACCCAAACTTGGTATCCGGTTAAGTAAATTATACCGAATATAAGCCCCGATTTTTAATTGGGGCTTTGATTTTTAGGTGGTTTTATAGCTTTAGACAATAAATACTTTTAATCAGTTTATTGATCAAAATAAATAAAATTCCATTAAAAAAATGAAAATAATAAATTTATATTTAGGTCTTATTCTTGGGTCTTTGTTCTTAACAGGTGGCGTTTTTCTACACAATAACCACATTGATGAGCCAAGAATAATTCAGGTGACAGCACTTGCCAATGGTTATGATCCTGCAAAAATAACCCTAAAAAAAGGGGAAACGGTGAAATTGGTGGTTACCCGAAAAACAGACTCGATGTGTGCGGCCAAGATCAAATTTCCCGATTTTGGTATCCCTACCACAGACCTTCCGAAAGACAAGCCCGTTACCTTTACCATTAAAGCCGATAAGAAAGGTACTTTTAAATTTACCTGCGGGATGAACATGCTAAAGGGTACCATTGTCGTCTCTGAAAAGTGAGCAACAAAGATGATCTCATATTGAGCCAGCCTTAAACCTAAAAGGATTTTAATGCTTACATGTGCGTTATGGGTTGATCAAGTCAAAGCCAATTCAACCTTCAACTGCCCCTTATTCCATTTTTCATTTCTCCATTATAAATTGCCTTATGGTGGGCTTATCTTATTATTTGGATTGAGAAAGAAGGCAAAAAAGGAATTAAATAACGTGATTTTTTTTCGTAAAGCTGCGTATTTGGATTATAAATGAGTTGCCAATCCAAGGTGTTTTTTCGGTTGGTTATGTTTAGGGCATCGAACCGGAATTGTATCTTCAAAGACTTGACTTGGTAAAGATATACAAGACCCAAATCGGTTTGGGAAAATGCGGGAAGTTTATCTTTCTCTGGCGTTGTAAGGTCTATTCCATAGGTTTCTAAGAGTGGATTACTGTAAGACAAGTCGTCGTAATAAATTCGGCGATAGCCCCAAGTACGTCCAAATTCTCCTTGCCACCTGAGAAATGCGGTCAAAGAAGGGTGTGGCCGCCAGACAGCACGAATGTCTAAACGATGTGGTGAACTCCATGGGGTTGAATGTGCCCGCCCACCAAAACGCTCTCTAAATTGGTATCGGGTTTTGACCCAATCATACCGCGTCGTAATGTTTAATTTGGATTCGGTAAATGTTCCCATAAGTCCCCATCCAGAAATTTTTCCAGTTCCCCATGTGAGTAGAGAGAAGGTCTGTTCAGGGTTCACAATGGGACGGTCGTGCAAAAGGTTGGATAATACGGGCCAATTTGGGGCAACCACATTGCTTAGTCGTTTATGGTAAGCCTCCAAACGGAATGTCCAATGATTATCCCATTCCAATAAAAAATCACTCGTAATGTGAATCGCCGCAGGAATACGCAAGCCAGTAGCACCTAAAGGAATTATATCTTCTTCAGACTGTTTTGCATAAATCGTGGCTTCTGGAGCATCTGCAGGAATCCACACCCTAAGACTTGGTAAAAAACTATTTGTACTATAAGTGCTTAAGTCTATTTGACTTAGGTATTGTCGGTATTGTCCAATTGAAACTTTAGAAACCAGTCTTTTGCGTTTTTTGATGGCGGGCTGCCAGAGAAGTGCAACTCTTGGTTCAGGAAAAAAAGCTGCGTTTTGCATGAAAAAAGTCCCTCTAAGACCACCTTCTATCACGAGCCACGGGCGAATTTGGATGTGCTGCTCTACAAATCCGTGCCAACGGGAGGTGCTGCCCGTGTACTGGAAAGGAAGGTTTTGATAACGCAGGTTGCTTTCATTTCTCGTAAAACCAAGTTCTAAAGACGTTCGATAACGGTTTTCTGGTAGCCATTCATAAGTGGTTTCTATGGTCTGTTCAGCGATGTTGTTACCATCAATTACGGATGCGGCATAAGCCTCAAAATCGTGATTTGTGGGATTATTAAGGGCGTCTGCCAGATGAATGGGCGAAGATACGGGTGCGTTATAGACGTGTAAAAGGTTATACTTGCTCAGTTTTCCTTGTACGGTTATTAGTGATTTTGAGGTTAAAATGGTCTGGTACTTTATTTGTGTTGCGAAAGTGCTCCATTGGTAAGATTCGCCAAATGCTAAGGCACGGTTAGCAGAAACTATACCAGAGGCGTTTTCCGTTGACAGCATGTTTGTGTCCTCATGCGGTAATCCAGAAATGGCCTGCCCACCCCGATAAAACGAGGCTTTTAGTGTATTTGCATTTCGCCATCGTATCCTCAAGGCTGCGTGTAGGTCGGAAAACCGGAGTTGAGGCATGATGGATGGCGTTTCCGAAGGAATATTTAGGGAATCAATGTTTTTTCTTGAGGAAGTTGAGAAGGTCTCTGGATTATTGGAGAAGCGTGCAGAAGAGGCTACTAAGGGATCGCTTGCAGACCAATCTTGGAGCAAATTTGTAATTTTTGTTGGCTGGATCAATGAAGAAAGTGAAGTTCTGGCCGTTGCCATAAAACCCAATTCTCCGAAATCAAAGGACTTTCCCATAACAAATTGGCTTTGTGCAGATAAGGGGGAGGCTTGTACTTTGAAGCTCGGTTTTTGGTTTAGAGGTAGAATTTGCTCATATGCTATGATGCCAGAAAGGGCACTTCCAGAGGAAACACTAAAGCCCGCTTTTTGTACATTAACCCTCCCAATGGCATAAGGGCTAAAAGGGCCAATAACTTGCGCAATAGGCAAAGGCAAAAAAACCGGAGCTTCGTCAATGAGGGTGATGTGGTCTCCAGAGTCGCCACCTTGAAGGTGAATATCGGCGGTGAATGCATCTTTACGGATGCCTTGTAGTGTGGCTGTGGCTTCTACGGTTGTGTGGGCCGAGGATGTGGGAATACTGGCTAATGTTTCCGAAAAATCGTCCGAATGCGAACTTGTAGGGTCTGTCGTAAGCGCATGAACGCCCTCAATAATAACGGGAAGAAGCGGGGTTGGTTCGGGGCGGAGTACAATGCGCTGCGGTGCTTGATACTCGGTTTTTACCTGTATTTTTTGTCGGTGTGGGGTATAACCCACATAGGTTACCAAGACATCATAATTGCCCGGAGGAAGTTTGAAGATAGAAAAAAAACCTTCTCGGTTCGTTTGGACGCCAATTCCGGCATCCGCCAAAAGAACGGAGGCAAAGGGCAAGGGCGTTCCGGAGGCTTCATCTTCCACTTGCCCATAAAAAGTTCCATAGGTCAATTCTGTTTTTGCGCTACGTGCAAGGACATAGGTTCCAGAGGATAAACGATAAAAATCAAGTCCAGTATCCCGCAGGACACACGTCAAAATGCTTTCTGCTTGGGCGTCTCGGATTAAGCAAAATACCCGTTTGGCGGCTACCAATTCGGGATCGTAAGCCAATTCGATTCTGGTTAGATTAACCAAGCGTTGTAACGAAATAGAAAGTTGCTCATCTTGGGCAATAAATGTATAACGGGCATTTTGGGCTGTTAGAAATGCCGGAATCGTGCAAAAAAATACGATGATTACCCGTCTAAACATGGCGTATTAAACTATTTTATAACCAGTTCATACCCATCTTTTGTTGGGCGATAGCGTAGGCCGGCAGAGTTACAGAGGTCATTCAAGACCGACTCCACATCGGTTCTCTGGCCAAGCAACAAGGTATGCCTTTTCTGCTGGATGACCTCCGCGGCGTGAATAGGAACATTAAACCTTCGGCTTAATTCATCTATGATATGACCAATTGGCTCGTTTGTAAATGCAAATCTGTAATTTTGCCAAGCCAAAACCTCGTCATAGTGACCCACCTTCGGGGCTTCTACCTGGTTTGCAGCCATGCTGGATGATTGACCCGGCGCAAGAAAAAGCTTATTAGTACCGTTTTTGGACAAAAAGGCGACTTTACCTTCCTTGAGAAACACCGTTGTAGTGGGAACAAGGTCTTCTGGACGTGCACGAACGTTGAACTTTGTGCCCATAACCTTGATTTGTGCGTTAAACGTTTGGACAATAAACGGTTTATCCGACTTTTGAACCGAGAAAAAGCCTTCGCCATTCAAATGCAGGGTACGGGTAGTCTCATTAAAATCACTTGCTATGTCCAAAACCGTCCCACTGTTTAAAGAGACTTCCGATCCATCGGGAAGCTGAATGGTTTTTTGTTCAGCATTTTGTGCCAAGATGCGGACAGGCTCGGAGGTTGGGGGTGGAACCTGCAAAAAAAGGGTAATGCCGATGAGAAGGGCAATCGCAGCTGCAACACCATAGACCCAGTACCGCTGCCGTGGGCGCATGGTGTGGATATTGTGCGTTATGCGATCTTCCAAAAAGGCCCAACTTGCTTCCACTTTTGATGAATTGGGATGAGGTAAAGGTAGAGGGTGTGCCTCCGAAATGTCCCAAAGCTTCTGCAAGTCTTTTGCAATGGGGGTGGGATGAGCTTGGATCCAATCGTCTAACATGGTACGATCGGACAAATTGGTATCATGTGGTGTCATGCTGTGTTCCCTCCTATCAGGGCGAGTACTTTTTGTCGAAGTTCTGTTAGCGCAAACCCCAAGTGATTGTTTACCGTTCTTGGGGAAATATCTAAGATGGTGGCAATTTCATCGTGGCTCAGGCCATCGTGACGGCTCAGCATAAAGACCTCACGCCGCCTTTCGGGTAATTCCGCAATCCAACCTTCCAATTTTTGCTGTAACATCTTTGCATCAATTTGATCAACAATACTCACTTCATGCTCTCCGATCGGCTCCGGAACCGAGTCCCAATCGGCCATCTTTTTTTGGTGATCTCGGATATGGTTCAATGCCCGATTGCGAGTCATCTGATACAGCAACGCTTTTAAAGATTTACCATCGTCTAAATTATTGCGGACTTCCCAGAGTTTGGCAAAAACCTCCTGTACCACATCATAAGCAGCCTCCGTATCCCGAATCAATAGAACCGTGTAGCGGTACAAAGGGGTGTGAAACGCCTCAAACAAGGCACGATATGCCTTTCGGTCGGAATTACGAATGTTTCGGCTCCACGTCTGAAGGGTTTCTGGTGTCATGTAAGGTTAGCGTTTAGCGTATTACACCGCTTAAGCGATTTGTGACCAATAACCAATAGAGGTTGTATATAACCAGCCTTTAACTTGTAATGACGTTAATGGGTTCATAGAAAAAAGTTGCGGACATAAACAAGCATTCATGCAAATTGACTTATAGCCCTGTTGGATTAGTGGCGCTTATATTTCATCGTTCAAAAGGGGTAGATCTATTCAATATCTGGTTCCGTGGAATAACGTCTGTTGTATATGGTGGAATAGCGTCTGTTGTATATGGTGGAATAACGTCTGTTGTATATGAATGTTGTTATCATGGGTGTTTTGGCTTAATGGCCCGTTCTTAAGTGCCCAACAAACGCTTTTCCACGAATTGGATTTGGCATTTTCTTATAATGATAGTACCTTTCATGGTTTCTTTAAATAATTCACAGACGTACCATGAAAGCCACACCTTTTTTACTGTTGGGCGTTTTTGCGCTACCACTCATTTGGGCCACACAACGCCCAATCCAGACTTCCGCACCCCGTGCCACGACAGCGGTAGAGGACACCCTCCAAGCCGACCGAGACCGCCACACCTTGACCTTGATTGAAAAATACAAGGGTCGCGAACAAGACAAAGCCGGCGATGTTTTCCCCAACCTAAAAGTACAGGCCCTAAGAGACCTGCCATTGGAACGGTTTTATCGCGCCATGAACTTGGGATATAGCCGAGGCTTGGGCGTAACGTGCAATTTTTGCCACAACGTAAACGACTGGGCAGACGAATCCAATAATCACCATGCTATTGCCCGTGATATGGCCCGCTTGGTGGAGTTCACGAATGCCAAGGTGAAAGACTTGCCTACCCTTGCCGATAAACGCGGAATGACGGTAAACTGCTCCACTTGTCATCAGGGACACAAAGAGCCGCCGCGTTTGGCTCCGCCTGCGGGCGCACGCCTACCACAAGGCCGGCCGCGTGGCAACCAATAAGCCAAGGCACTTCAATATCAAGCCTTCTTGCGCTTGCAAGTGGGCTTTTTTGTGGGTTATTCGGTTTCGGATATTGACAAATGCATTCTCATTTGTTCTTGGAGCCATTCTTGATAGCGGTTATAGAGGTGGTGTGCTGCCGGATAAATACTGTTCGGACTCATGAAGTGCGAAAACTCGAACGTGATCAATTTTTCGACTCCAGCGGCATGGGCTTGCTCCATTTTATAACGCAACCGCCGGTAGTCCAACGGGGGAAATTTTATGGGAAAACCTCTTTCGAACGATTCCACATTGCTCCATGTGGTCAGGTGGTAACGTTTGGCCAATTCGGCATTGGCTTGTAAATAGTCTTTTAGTTCGTGAAAGGGGACTTGCCCGTCTTGGAAGGCCACAACGTCAACAATGCCTTCTATGCGTGCAAAGACCTGCTCCCACTCTCTGATGTGTTGGTCAAGAGAAATGGCTTCTGCGCCAAATTGCATGGCTCCTTTAATGTAAGGCGAGATCAGGATTGGAAGTTTTTTAAGTTTATGTAAATGAGATGATAAATCCTCATAGACGTGCATCATTCCATCGTTAAAAGTGTTTATTTCATGGCAAATGTACCAACCCTTAAAAGCTTTCCGGTGACCATAGCGCTCCATCACCTCATCGCAAAAAGCCTTGTTCAAATCGGCCTCGACTTGGTAATCACCATTGATCCAATATTTTCCAGAGTCATATGTCCCAAAGTAGAACTGCATGTCGCACCGCTCGGCCTCGGTTAAATAGATGTCCACCAAATCGGTATAGGCCGGCAACATAAGCCGTTTTTTGTGCAGCACTTTTGAGTCGAAGGTGCAATGGTGGTCATATCCAGCACGAATGAGGATCACGGTATCAATACCAACGGCTTTCATGGCGTCGAAGTCCTTAGACCATTCGTGTTTGCCCCAGTTTTGGGAAGGGATATCGTGGGTAATTTCGTCTAAAAACGTTCCGGTAATTTGAATCATGGTGGTGAGGTCTATAAAATGGGTTAAATTAACATGCTTAACATACTACACCACGCCACCAAAAAACATGAAAGTAACGTCAACAAAATCGCGGGTACTGGCCTTAGACGCCCTCCGAGGTTGGGCCATTCTGGGTATGGTACTTTCCGGCGTTGTTCCAATGGGCGTTCTCCCCACTTGGATGTACCACGCACAACTTCCGCCACCCAAACATGCTTTTAATCCGGCGATTGCGGGTTTGACTTGGGTGGACTTGGTATTTCCGTTTTTTTTGTTTGCACTTGGTGCAGCCTTGCCTTTGGCTTTAAACCGATTTAGACAAACGGAAAAGGCCACCAAAGCCCTTCTTCTGCGTTTAGGGCAGCGGTTTGGAGTACTTGCCTTTTTTGCGTTCGCACTCCAGCACCTTAGGCCCTATGCCTTGGATCCATCACCGGATGCTTGGGCGTGGGTCACGGCGTTGATCGGGTTTGTGTTCTTGGCTTGGATTTTGGTGCGGTTACCTACCACTTGGTTGCTTTCCGAACAGCGATTTTTTCGGGTTTTGGGCTGGGTTGGTATTCTGGCGCTGCTGGCAAGCCTGACGTATCCCAACGGCATGGGTTTTTCTACACAACGTCGCGACATCATTTTGCTGTTTTTGGCCCATATGGCTTTCTGGGGTGGATTCATTTGGTGGTTTACACGGGATTATCCATTCTTTAGACTGGGGATAATGGCGGCAATAGTGGCCTTACGTCTTTCGGTATCATATGATGATGGAAGTTGGGCTGCCGTTTTCTGGGCATGGAATCCGGTGAAATGGTTGTTTGAGTGGGAGTTTTTGCGCTATTTGTTGATCGTTTTGCCCGGAACAATGGCTGGGGATTGGCTTATGGGGCATCAAAAGCCGGTTGTTTCTGCTCTTGCTTCAAAAGATCGGTTTTGGTTGAATGCGATGGCTTGGATGGCTTTGGGCTTGGTTTGCGTGGTATGTATCGGTTTACAAGCGCGACAGTCTGGGCAAACGGTGATGTTCGCTGCGGTTTTGTTGGTGCTCTTAATGAGCATGATGCACCATGCCACTCTGGTAAATTGGGACTTGCTCCCACGGTTGTTGCAATGGGGTGGTTTTTGGCTGATGCTGGGCTTGTTTGTAGAGGCTTTTGAGGGCGGTATCAAGAAGGATGAACCAACGTATAGCTACTTTTTTGTAACTACGGGCTTGGCGATGTTGCTTCTTTTTTCTTTGGTGATCTGGATGGACTTATTGGGTAAACAAGGTGGGATTCTGGGCTTGTTGACCGAAAATGGCCAAAATCCGATGCTTGCTTATATTTTAATGGGCAATGTGATTTTTCCGCTTTTGCACCTGAGTGGATTTCAGAAGTGGATTCATGCGCTTACGGATTCGCCGTTCTTGGGTTTAGGTCGAAGCGTGCTTTATACCCTGTTTCTGGCTTTTTTAGTAAAGTTTGCCACACGGAAGGGATTTGTTTTCCGTTCATAAATCCAACATGTTGCTTTGCATTTATTCCAACACAAAAGATTCTCCTGCTTTGAGTTTAATACGTTGTGTTGGAAATTTATTAGCTAAAAACGTGCGTTGTTCTTCCTTCAAAAATTCCGGTGCAATACGGAGGCGAGCTTCCCCACCTTTTTCGGACTTAATGTGGAGGCGTTTAATTTTGCCGTTTTCCAACGTTGCAGAAACCAAAAAAGCGCCTTCCGCTCTTAACTGTTGGAAGGATACATTTTTCCAGTGGGTTGGAATTGCCGGAAAAACCTCGATGGTTTTGTGATGGCTTTGTAAAAGCATTTCTTGTACACCGGCTGCCGAAGCAAAATTACCCTCCAGTGTAAAAGGTCTGTATTCAAACTTGGAGTATTGCCCCTTGCATTGTGTGCCATTCGCATGGAAACTGTTGGACAAGACAAAACAATCGGCAAAGATTTGTAGTGCTTGGGCGGCTTTGTCGCCTTTTTTGGCGCGAGCGTATAGATTTGCCAACCATGCAAAAGAATAGCCCGTCCACCAATCGGTTCCATTTTTTTCGAGTTGGTTGATGGAGTTTCGTATGACCTCATGGTGTTTCTCGGTATTGAAATCGTACAGAGACAAGGGATGAATGGCCAAAAGGTGGCTAAAATGGCGGTGTGAGGCTTGTTGTGGATGATCGGGGGCAATGGTTAGCCCCGTTTCGGTGACATCTAAGTCTGGCCAACGATTTATTTCCGATATCCAATGTGCTTTTTCATCGTTCAGCCCAAGGTTTTCGGCCATCTCTATGGCTGCCGCATACGTCCAACGAATCAACGAAAGGTCAAAATTGGTGGTTTTGGAAAACCAAGCGTTGATGCTATTGTCGTGGAGTTCTGGGCTTGAGCTAAGGGGCAGCTGGCGTTTGCCGTTTTTATTGGTCCCAATCTGGTCGAAGTGTCTCGCTACACTGCGTATAAAGGGATATGCCTTTTCTCGCAGGAATGCCTTGTCCATCGTATATCGCCATTGCAGGTAAAAATGATGTGCTGTCCATGCGCCCATGGTTGGCGAAAGGCTATATTGAATCCAGCCGCCCATAGGTTCGCCGTGCAAAGTGGTTACACCCGGTACATTTAAGCCGTCTGTTCCAAAATATTGCTTGGTCCAGCGTTCAAAAACGGACTTGTTTTGCCAGAGCCAATTGGTAAAACCAGCCGTCAACTCGGTTTGGTTTCCCGTATAACCGGGCCAATAGCTAAGTTGTGTGTTTAAATTGTGGTGGAAATCGCCTTTCCACGGTGGAAGTTTGCCATTATCGGCAGTCCAAACGGCCTGAAGTGAAATGGGCGGCGCATCTGGACGGGCCGTTGCACCAAATTTGTACATATCGCGATAGTATTGGCGCTCAAGGCGTTCATCGGGAAGGTTGATCCGCGCACGGTTCCAAAAGTTCTTCCACCAAATACGGTGTTTGTCCAAAGCGTTTTGCCACCCTGTTTGCAAAGCGGATGCGGTGGTTTTTTCCGCAAATGTTTTTTTGGATTCTGGCAGGCCATGTGCTGAAATACTCCAAACGCCCACGAGCGTTTCGTTTTTGAAGTGCCAGCGAATGGAAACCCGATATTGAAAAGTTCCCCAACCTTTTTGTAGATACAGTAAGTTTTGTTTCGTTTTTTGTATTCGTCCTTGTGTATATCCGAGCGTTTCGAGGTTGGAGCCTTCCACCGAATTTCCGAAGGTTGTTCCAGCACCACTTTGATACGAAGGTGGAACCAATATCGGGGCGAAATTGCGGTTTTTGAGGTGTTCAAACCGGAACCAGCCTTCGTCTTTCTGTGCATGAACAAAGGTGGTAAACCGAACACCAGAGTCCCAAACCACTGTTGCAAGGCCGTCTTCTAAATGTAAATGCGTCGAGATTACCTTGCCAAAATCAGCTGTTGGAAAGTTTAGCCCTGCACCGGGTAATTTGGTGGGGGCCGGATTGGCCTCGTAGGGGACATCACCCCAATCTTGAACGGGTTTGTAGTCGCCCTTTTCAACATGATCTATGACCCATTGCCAATTTTGGTCTTTGATGCCCACGGTTGGGCGTAAGTCCCACAGATCCGAGCGATCTAATGAGAGCCGGAGCTGTTCGTTTTGCTGCCAAACCAATGCACCCAAATGTGCATTTCCTATTGGGAGACCTTCGTCCCATGTGGTTGCTAACTTGGAGAAGGAAAAGTCGTGTTTGGGGCTGGGCTGGCCTAATACGGTCAAAAAACCACAAAAAGCGAAAACCATGTAGGGAAAAAGACGCATAAAAAATATGGGTTTAAACGCGTTCAAGATAAGTTTTTTTGAGGGAATTAGCCTGAATTTATCTGGGTTGATTTTTTTTATTTGTTTGGGAAATGCCCCCATTTTTCTTCAGGAGGCTATGATGAAAAGGCAAGTAAATTATGAGAAATAGGTCAATCTGAACAGGATGAGGCGCGTAAAAAGATTTATGATCGTATATTTTAAACTTCTTGCAACGTATCTATATACATGCGCTATACACTGGGTTTACTTTTTCTGATCCGTTTTTTTTCAATACATGTGGTCGCGCAGCCGGATCCGTATGTATCGGGTGGGGTATTGATCCCGGAGCAAGCCGCTTATGATGTAGGGTATTATGGCTTATCTCTCAAGATTGATCCTAAAAAAGAAGCCATTAGCGGATCGTTATCGGTGATCGCACGCATTACCACTCCGATAAGACGTTTTGTTTTGGATTTAGACCCGCGTTTGTCCATCCGTCAAGTATCAGAGCATGTGGGTGGTCAGCAAGTGGAGCGGCGTTTCCGTCGGGAAGGTGGGCAGGTGTGGATCGAACTGGTTCAGGAGCAGCCTATTGGAGCGCAAGTCACATTGACAATTCGCTATGGCGGTGTTCCCAGAGTTGCACCCATTCCGCCTTGGGCTGGCGGATTTACGTGGTCGCGCACCAATAAGGACCGTTATTGGATTGCAACTTCTTGCCAAACGGAAGGTGCGGATGTGTGGTGGCCGGTAAAAGACCATCCTTCAGATAAGCCGGACTCAATGGATGTGCGCTTTAATGTTCCTAAGGGGTATTGGGCTGTTTCTAATGGGAAATTGGTTTCTCGGACGCCAAAGCCGGATAAAACAGAAACGTTTCATTGGAAAATATCGGTTCCGATTAGTCCCTATAATGTTACGTTAAACATTGCCCCATATATACGCATTACGCACCCTTATACCACCATTGACGGGGTAACGATGCCCATTCAATACTGGGTCTTACCGGAAAATGTGGAAAAAGGGAAGGTGTTGTTGATCGAAATGGCAAAACAATTGGCATTTTTGGAGCAAAAGTTGGGGCCATATCCCTTCCGAAACGAAAAATTTGGTATTGCAGAAACCCCGTTTTTGGGGATGGAACACCAGACATTAATTGCTTATGGTGGACGATATAAAAACGATGCGATGACGGGTTATAATGGCGGATTTGATGCCTTGTTGTTCCATGAAACAGCGCATGAATGGTTTGGAAACCTACTCTCAAACCATGATTGGAAGGACATGTGGCTACACGAAGGATTTACGACCTACCTCGAAGCCTTGTATGCGGAGCATCTTAAGGGCACAGTGGCCTATCGGGCCTACATGAATAGGCAAGAAAAGCAAATAGACCACGCAGCGGCCATTGCTCCATCCGCTCCAATAAGTTCTAGAGACGTTCCCACGGATGTCTATAACAAAGGATCTTGGGTTTTACATTCTCTGCGGTATTTAATGGGGGATGAGCCTTTTTTTAGGTTGCTCAAAGCGTTTGTTTATCCTCAAACCAAAACGGGATTCACTACCGACTCCAAATCATACATCCGATTTGTGGATACAGATGCTTTTATCCGCTTAGCAAACGAGATCAGCCAAAAAGACTTGAATTGGTTTTTTGAGGTGTATCTTCGAGAAGCAAAGCCGCCTACGCTGCGCATTACCCGTACCCGCCGTTATACCGATTTGGCTTGGCAAGTCCCCGGTCAAAAGCCATTTCCGATGCCCTTAGAAGTTTTTGTGGAAGGCAAACTCCAACGTATTTCCATGGAAAATGGACATGCTCGAATTTGGGCTTCTGAAAATATGTCGTTTGTCATAGACCCAGAGCGTTGGGTGTTACGCGCTAAGGATGAGTATGAAAACCGGTTTTCCCGACCACTCTCCCATGATGATCTCGTGGGGCGCTACATCATCCAGCCAGATTTTGCGTTTGAGGTCTGGAAGGCGGATGGGAAATTGTTGTTTAGAGCGCCCGGTAGCTTTGAACGGGAATTGAACCCGATAAATGAACGGCAATTTGAGGTTCAAGATGGTGATGCAGAAGTAATGTTTGAAGTGGATGATCGGCAGGAGGTCAATCAATTGCTGTACAAACGTGATCAAATGACGATGACGGGAACACGGGTGGATTTTGTAGTTCCTAACCAATTTTATCGGCTAAAACTGCCCATTGACTTGTTAGAACGCTATGTTGGAAGGTTTCGGCTTGGGGATGTTCCACAAGCTGCGGAAATTGTGATCTCGCGATCAGAAAACCGCTTGTTGCTACAAGAAGAGGGGAATCCGCCCATAGAAATTTTTCCGATTACAGAGACGCTGTTTGAATGGAAACTCCTACCAGCACAAATCCAATTTATAGAAAACGAGAAAGGTGAGGTGGATAGTCTCCGGATTGATCGTGGGACGGTTTCTTTAACTGCTAACAAGAAATAAAAATGTATAAGTATCTATTAATTTTGTTTTTACCTTGTGTTGTTTTTTCGCAATCCTCTTTGGATACGCGGGTGCTGCATAAAATTTACGAGCACGATACGCCGCTTTTCTCGAAGGCGATGCAACTTTCGGATCGAAGTTCATACCCCCTGTTTTTGTTGATTCCTGCTGGAGCAATGACAGCCGGAGCAGCCAATTTTCGGGAATACACGCTTCAACAAGGTTGGGCAGTTGCGGCTTCGGGCGTAGGGAGTTATGCCGCCGTGGAGGCACTCAAGCGCACGATCAAACGGCTGCGTCCTTACCAAACGATGAACGAGGTGGTTTATTACCGTGGCGACAAAGCCACACCAAGCGAGGATTCGTACAGTATGCCTTCGGGCCATGCTACCATGGCTTTTGCTTTGGCTACGGCATTGTCTTTGCAGCATAAAAAGTGGTACATCGTGGTTCCGGCATACCTTTGGGCAAGTGGCGTAGGGATTTCTCGGATTTGGAATGGGGTACATTATCCATCGGATGTCTTGGCGGGAGCCGTGCTTGGTACGGGCGTGGCCTATTTGGTTCATCGCAACATCAATCGGATTACCCCAAAATCTTGGCGAAACGAAACGGTGCAATATCAGGTATTGCCACTTGGCTTTACGTTTAGTAAGCGATTTTAGAACATCAATAAAAATAAAGGCTTATGCCAAAATATTTGTACAAAACCACCTTTGTCGAAATTCCATCAGATAAAAAGTGGTACGAAAGTGCGCCGCGTATAGACCCACATTCTTTGGTTCGCAGTGGGTATTTCAAAGACCACCTAAACGACATGGGGGCTGAAGGGTGGCGCTTGGTGACCGTAGAAGCCTTGAATGCCGCAGAAGCGACTTCCATGACACCCTATTCCATGACAAAGGGATATTATTTCTTTTGGATGAAAGAGGAAAATTAGCTTACCAACCGACTTGGGCAAGCCCACTGTTTCCGGCCATTCCAACACCTTCCGGCACTTGTTGCGTGAGGCAATGGAACGAGCCACCACCCACAATAAGGTTGTTGTAAGGAACTACCACTACCGGACGATCGGGGAAACAAGATTGAAGGGTTTTTTGTGCAATTTCGTCTTTTGATGACCCATAACCGGGCATGACAATGGCGGCATTGCCGATGTAGAAATTGGCATAGGAAGCGGCCATACGTTCCGAACCCTCGTACACTGGATCGGGCATCACCAATTCTACAATCCGTAGCGGTTGCCCGTCCAAATCGGTCATGTGTTTAAGACGCTTCAAATTGTCTTGCAAAACGGCAAAATTGACGTCTTGGGGGTCTTGTTCAACCACTGTCAAGATGGTCTTTGCATTCACGAATCGCGCCAGATTGTCTATATGGCCATCGGTTTCGTCGTTGTAGAGTCCGTCGCCCAGCCACAGTACTTTGCGAATCCCCAAATAGTCGCATAAAAGTTGGGTTATTTCTGCTTTTGTGTATTTGGGGTTTCGGTTCGGATTGAGCAAGCAATCTTCGGTGGTGAGTAACAGTCCTTTTCCGTTAACTTCTAAGGAGCCTCCTTCAAGGATAAAATCCAGTGGGGTGCGTTCGGCTTGATAGGCCGTAGCCATGAGTCGCGGAATGTCGTTCTGCCATTCGAGATGTGGATAGGCATCGGCTTCCAAGAATTTTCCGCCCCAGTTGTTAAACCCCCAATCGGTAACAATAATTTCGGCAGTATTGGGGTTGCGCAGGAAAATTCCGCCAAAGTCGCGAATCCACTCACAATCCGTTGGTGCTTGATGAAAGACGATGTTTTCTTTCATGTTATGGCGTTCTAACGATGCCAGAGCTTCTTGCTGTTGCTCGTCGTCGGAGACCAAGAGGTGGATGTTCTCGCCTTTGTGCAAGGCTTGAATGAATTGCAGAATGGCGGTTTGGGCGGATAAAAGGCGGTTTTTCCACGTCTCGGTACTGTGTGGCCAAACCAACCAAGTGCCTTCATGTTTTTCCCATTCGGCGGGCATGGTAAATCCAGAGGCCGCAGGCGACCAACGGAAAGGCGTGAGCAGTTCAGATTGCATATGGGCAGTTATTCGGTTAAAAAACGGCGATCCAATCCCGTGTAAGCGTCAATCCGGCGGTCGCGGAAAAAAGGCCACCAACGGCGGGTTTCTTCTATTATCGTTAAGTCTAAATTAACGATTAATAATTCTTCTTGATCGGAAGAGGCGCGGGCGATGATCTCGCCATTGGGTGCAGCAACAAAACTTTGCCCCCAAAACCCAATCCCCGTATCCATTTCCGGTGTTTCATCTTCGGGAATGGCCTCGTATCCAACGCGGTTTACTGCCACCACGAAGCAGCCATTGGCAATGGCATGGCTACGTTGTATGGTTTCCCAAGCGTGGTGTTGTGCTTCTGCTTGTTCTTTTTCGGAGGCAAGCCACCCGATGGCGGTAGGATAGAACAAGATTTCGGCGCCTTTCATGGCGGTGATTCGCGCGGCTTCGGGATACCATTGATCCCAGCAAATCAAGGTTCCGATGGTCGCAGATCGGGTATTCCATGCACAAAAACCAAGATCGCCGGGGGTAAAATAGAATTTTTCATAATACATGGGGTCATCGGGGATGTGCATTTTGCGGTATTTCCCAAGGTATCCTTTTTTTCCGTCCAAAATAGCGGCGGTATTGTGGTATAAGCCCGGCGCACGCTTTTCAAATAGGCTTAGAATCAATGTTGCGTCAAAGGTTTTGGCCAGTGGAGTAAAGGCTTCTGTTGTGGGGCCGGGAATTGGCTCCGTGCGGTCAAAGTGTTTTGGGTTTTCGGTTTTGCAAAAGTACGGCCCCAAAAAAAGTTCGGGCAGACAAATGATCTCCGCACCTTGTTTTGCAGCATCTTCGGCCATCCGGAGGGCTTTTTCGAGGTTACGTCCGGCATCATTGCTCATGGACATTTGAACCAAGGCCACACGCACCATTCTATTTGCATTTTGGGGCATACATTTTTGCTTTTAATACGCGGTTTTTGCGTCATTGGGTGGATTTTGTAAAAGTAGGTTGATTGGCCGCTACAAACTCCCGCCAATATCTTTTCGGAGAGTATGTCCGGAAAATCCGTCGTGGCACCGTTAAGCCGACTTCCTTGGCTACGGTGTACATAAAGGTTACACAATCATGAACAAACAAACGGTAACGTCCTTCTCGTACCCAGTTGTCCCGAATGTTTAGGGCGGCATAAAACTGCCCACGGGTAACGGGAACCCGGATCACATATTGTCTTCGGGAGGGTATGGGAAGCGCATTGTTTTCGGTGCGTATGGTTCCGCCAACACTTCGCAGTGCCGAAAATACCGCAGAAAGCCTACTCTTGGGATACAGGCCAAAGGCGGCTACTTCTCTGGCTTCGGTATGTATGAACCCTTTCTGCCAAGAGACATACGCATGACCAGGGAGGCCCCTTTTGACGGAAAAGGCCAAGGTGAACAAGGTATCTGTGGTTCCGGCCATCATCTGTTCTGGCATACAATGAAGCACCAATAACAACGCCATAGGCCAAAAATAGGTTTGTCTTAGATAAAACAGCAGGTTTCTGGGTTAAATTTTATGCGATGTAAAGTAGGAATAGTCCTTGAAAAATCCGGCATAAAGGTCTAAAAGTTCCTTTGCCTTTTTGGGACGGAGCAAGCCTTGTGCCACCTTGTCTTGAAGCAACATTTGCATTCGCTTATGAAGTTGATTGGGGAAGTATTGAACCGTTGCCAACATTTCTTCTACGGTTGCACCCGGAATGACCTTTTCCACAAAATAATCGTTGGGTTCTTCTTCGTCTGCATAAACATGCACCTCGTTCACCCGCCCAAAGAGGTTATGGGTATCGCCCAAAATGTCTTGGTAAGCACCCATTAAAAAGAAACCGAGGTAATAAGGCTCGTTTTCGTGGAGCGGATGCACTTCGAGAAAATGTTTGTCATAATCGGGGCAGATGAAATTGCGGATTTTTCCATCGGAGTCGCAGGTAAGGTCCACCAAAGTTGCCCTACGGGTAGGTTCCTCGGTCAGGCGGTGAATGGGCATGATGGGGAAGCGCTGGTCAATACTCCAATAATCGAGCATAGACTGGAAAAGGGAAAAATCACACAGGTATTGATCCACCAAATGATCGTCGAGATCATCTAATTCTTGTGGGAGCCATTCTGATTTTGCAGCGTGAACGCGGTCATTGATTTCTTTGCAGATGGTCCAATACAAGCGTTCTGTCTGGGCTTTTTGTTCCAAATCCAAATAACCAAAGGTAAACAAGGTATCGGACTGTTGGCGCAGTTCGAGAATGTCGTGATAAACTTCCAAGAGTTGGTTTAAGCGGAGTGTTGGCGTTGCCCTCAGTGCTTGGAGTGTCCGCCACATTTCCTTCAAGACATCATGATCGGTGGGGTATAATTCAAATTCTGGATTCAGTTCTGGACGCTGTGTGGCTCCGATGGCCTCGGTAATTAGCACGGAATGGTGTGCGGTGATGGCACGGCCACTTTCGGAAACAATGATGGGGTGTGGCACGCCTTCATAATCGCAAACTTCCATAATGCCATACACCACGCAGTTTACATATTCCTCAAAGCCATAGTTGATGCCATTTAAGGGGTCTATCGTTCCGGCTTCGTAATTAACGCCCAAGCCACCGCCTACATCCATATATTCAACGCCTTTCATACCTTGTTGGTGAAGTTTTGCATAGACACGAGCCGTTTCTTTAATGGCGTTTTTCAGGAATTTGATGTCGGAAATTTGGCTCCCCAAGTGGAAGTGGACCAATTTTAAGGACTCCGATTGCTGGCGTTCTTTGAGCGTTTCGACGATATCTAAGAGTTCTGAAATGGTAACACCGAACTTGGATTGGTCGCCGCTGGAGGTTGCCCATTGCCCGATACCCGCACTTGAAAGGCGGACTCGAATGCCGAATTGGGGTTGAATCTTGAGCGAGTCCGCCAATTCGAGGATCAAGCGGAACTCGCTGAATTTCTCTACGACGGGTAAAACCTTTTTTCCGATTTTCTGGAACGTTAACATCAGGTGGAGCATAGTGGCGTCTTTATATCCATTACAGATCAAGAGCATGCCATCTCGTTCTAAATACGGCAGTGTGGCAATCAATTCGGATTTAGAGCCACACTCCAGACCAAAATTGTAGGGCTGGCCTGCTTCCAGTATTTCCTCGACCACTTCGTGCATTTGGTTCACCTTTATGGGATAAACCCCTTGGTACACATTTTTGTAGCCGGCTTCTTGGATCGCCGCCCGAAATGCCTCGTTCAGTTCGATCACACGCGATCGTAAAAGATCCATAAACCGAATCACAACCGGAAATGAAAGGTTTTCTTTGTCTCGGAGTTCTTCAACAAGCTGGAATAAGTCCATACAAACATTAGACTTATACACAGGCTTTACGCCAATATGCCCATCCTCGTTTACCGAAAAATAGGGATGCCCCCATGCTTCTACGAAATACAAGGACTGCGCATCATGCGGGTTCCACGTCGGGAGTGGCGTTTCTGGCAAAACTTTGGCGGTTTCAGTATTTGGGTTGTTTTCCAATGCTTAAGCAGGCAATAAAGTGGTGAAAAAACGGATCATATAAAAATCGGTGCTGAAAATAATCATTCTTTCATCCCGTTCAATGTGACGATTGAACAATTTCCGAAAGAAAACTTTCTGTATGCCCGAAAAAATCAAAAAATCGTATAGCATCCTCACCATCGCTTTCTTATCTTCACGCCGTCATTTTCTAAAACTCCAATTTAATCAAGCCATGTATAAGGGAATTGCTTTCGAGACAGAAACAATGGACTTGCTGCCCAAGCCACTTTTACCCTATATCACAACCTTTAACCAAGAGGACGATGAAGACTGGGACGACGAAGATTGGGATGAGGACGACGAAGACTGGGACGAAGACGACGAAGATTGGGACGAAGACGATGAAGATTGGGATGAAGATGATGAAGACTGGGACGATGATGAAGATTGGGACGAGGACGAAGAAGATGATGAAGATTGGGATGAGGACGAAGAAGATTGGGAAGACGAAGAAGAAGTTTAAACTCGTAATTAGTTATACATACCTATGGATTTATGGAATTCACCACCGAGTGTGGGATTGGACAAGCGTAAAGAATACGTAGTCTCAAAAATGAAAGATGGCTACGTGCTACAAGTAAGCCCCAAGCGTGTGCGGCTCTTTAAGGTTGGGGCTGGTTACATCCCATGCGCGGTGCAAATCTTTCGCAAGCTCATGGCGGAAAACCTGATTTACTTGGTCTCCGAAGAGGAAGAGGAGTCGGTGTATCATTTGCATGTGGCTGCTGCCAAATCAAAAGCTGAAAAAGCGAAAAAAACTGCGGCAAAAAAACCGGCCATTATTGAGGAGGATGAAGATGATACCGATGTGAAATTCTTGCTGGAAGTTCCGCTCGTAGAGGAAGAGGAAGACGATGTGCTGGACGATGAGGAGGAGGAAGTGGATGACCTCTTAGACATTGATCCCGAACTGGGGATTGATGGAGCAGTATTAGGTTTGGACGATATGGATGATGACGATGACTTGGGCGATGACGATAGGGATGACCATGACTTGGATGGCGACGATGATGACGATGATGACAACATGGAGCGCGATTCTTATGAAATGGATGACGACCGCTTAGACGATTAGACTCAACATCTCTTTCCTTATAATTCGTTTTGTTTCCAAGGCGCTCCGAGAATATCTGGAGCGCCTTTTGGTTGTACTTTTATGGATTCGTATGGCGCTCAAATCGAACCGTCATGCCCTCGGTAATGCCAAAATGATCCGCTTGCCCTCCGGCGACTTCTAAGACGTATTTGGCCGGTGCCGTAGAGGGGATCCCAAGTGTGGATTGTGGCTGGGCTAATTTCGCCACGGTTACAACCTTCATATCCGAATTGATGAAGATTAAGTCTAAGGAAATCAAGGTATTGGCCATCCAGAACTGCTGTGGCTCGTCTTTAGGAAAAATAAACAACATGCCGCTGTTTTCTGGAAGCGATGTGCGGTTCATTAGCCCCATTTCTTGTTCTTCGGGCGAGTCTGCAATTTCGATTTTGAGATCGGCCACTTGGCTCGAATCGGACGTCATGACCCACAACCGACCGTCTTCTCGGAAAGGCGGTTCTTCACTTTTGGGTAGTGGGTCGGGGGCTGGTTTGTCTGGATTACAGGCTGTGGCGATAAGTGTTAAACACAATAAAAACAAGTATTTCATGGAGTTTGGTGTTAATATCTTAGCAAACGTTGGGTAATGGCGTCGCAGACCATTCTCCCTTTTAAGGTAAGGCGAAGGTGGTGTTTTTTTATGGGATGAATAAAGGCTTCTGATTCAAGCCAAGCGATTTCTTCTAATTTTTCCATCAACAAATCGTAGCCATAATGCTGTTCAAGATGTGTAAGATCAATTCCATCATCTGTCCTCAGACGCAACATCACATATTCGTTGATGATATCGTCGGGGGTGAGTTGATCCGACTCGGCGATGGGCAAGGTGTATTCCTGAAGCAGCAAGTTTTGGTATTGTAGCAGGTTATGCACATTCGCCCATCGTTTTACGTTGGCGCTTGGGGACTTCTCCCACCAAAAGGAATGTGCGGACGGGCCAAATCCGAAGTAATTTTCATGCGTCCAATACCGCTGGTTGTGTTGTGAGCGAAAATTTGGTTTTGCAAAATTGGATATTTCGTAATGTTCATAGCCTCTGTTGCTCAGATAACTTGACGTGAACCCAAATAAACTCCCCATGTCACCTTCGTCGGTGGGCTTAATCTGGCCTTTAAGCACCTTTTTGTTCAGCACCGTTCCATATTCAACGGTAAGACTGTATGCAGAAATGTGCGGCACATCATAGGCCAAAGCGGTTTCGAGGTTTCGCTCCCAATCAGCAAGGGACTGGTCGGGTAGCCCGTAAATAAGGTCAATGGAAAAGTTATCAAACCCTGTTTTTCGTGCCAAATCAAGGCTGTTATAGGCTTGCGCTTGGTTATGCGCTCGTCCTAAAAAGGCCAAATCTGCTTCATGGAAAGATTGAATACCAATGCTCAAACGGTCAAAGCCAATTTCTCTCAATCCTTGCAGATAAGAAAAGGTAAGGTCGTCCGGATTTACTTCGATGGTGGTTTCTTGTACATTAGAAACATCAAACCATTTTGCGGCGGCATCCAAAATTCGCGCCAATTCCTTGAGTGGCATCAGGGAAGGTGTACCACCACCAAAATAGAGGGTGTTTATTTTTTCTTTTTTGCCATATTTCCGCCCATGGTGTTCCACCTCCAGCAAAATCGCTTCTGTGAAGGGTTCGTACAAACGGTTGGTGGTTACAAAATAGAAATCGCAGTAGATGCAACGTTTGGTACAAAAAGGGATGTGAAAATAAAGCGCAGCCACAACATTGGGTTTAATTGAACAAGGAATATGGATTGTATAAAATACGGAAATTTGCAGATGTAACGCCGGAGTTTCTTATTTTAGTTTCAAATAACCTTTGGTGCATGATAGATTTTAACCAAATACAAGCGCAACTTTCGGCTTTTGGGCTTTACCAGTCGGAGGTACTGCTTCGGAAAAACCAGCAACTCGGAGAGGCCATACGGATATGGAGGGCATGTCCCGATACGGTTTCTCTGGAGGATTTTCCAGAACCCAAGAAAAAGGAACTGATTGCACGCCCGATCTCGCCCCTTGCGGAAGTGGTTTCTCCCGTCCCGCGTCCGGCAGTGGTAACGGTGGTGGCTACAGATGGATCGCAGGTTTTTCCTGATCATCATATCGAACCGGCGTGCTATTTGGTGCAGATTAGTCATATCGCCTTTCAATACGGGACGTCTGAGCGGGCTTTGATGCGTGCCCACGCCGAACTTCGTTATCGGAACCAAGATGCTAAAGAGTTTGGGTACTCCGAGGACAACATTCGTGCGGACTGGGTTTCGGCCGTGCGAGATGTTCGGGAACTGGCGGCATTGCTCCAACTTTCTGCTGGGGTTCAGGTTTCGGAACGCCCGATTGTAGCACTTTCGGATGGAACGTTGATCCGTTGGATGCTCTCTGAACTTAAAAACGAGGCGCTTCAGCAAGCTGTTTTGAAACACTATCGAGCGGTTCTGGATCAGTTCAAAGAGGCGGCCATTCCTTTAGCCTCCTACATCAGTCAACCGAATACCACCGAAGTGCGTAACCTCTTGGCACGGGTTGGCGGGGTTTCCTTAGAGACACTTAATGACCGCCATATTTTTGCGGAGGTCTTGCAAGCAGGTGAACGCAGTGCCTTATTTGCTTCTTCATCTCATGTTCTCAAAGAGTATGGCCCAGCGCAACAAATCGTGTTTTTCTATTTACAAGTGCCAAATCGCGGTGGGCACTCGGAAGTGGCAAGGGTGGAACTTCCGATGTGGGTTGCACAGCATCCGGCATGGGTGTCTTTGATCCATTCGGTCATTTTAGACCAGGCCGAGAAGGGCAATGGCTACCCAATTGCTTTGTCGGAAGCGCATGAAAAAGCCGTTATCCGTCAACACGAAAGAGATATTTTCTATCGTTTGTTGGATAAACAACTTCTCGAAACTGGTTTAGGCCACTTGGTTATTTCTCGGAAACAAGCTGCAAAAAACAGGCCTGTAGTATAAACCTCATCATCTTGTTTGTGTTGCGGCTATCAAATCTCCAGTAAAGGGCTGTTTGCTTTTGTATCGCCACCACGCCGCCAAGGAAAGCCCCACGATCAAGTCCCAAATGCCCCACCATCCGGCCACAACCGCCATCCCACCAAGGCCATTAAAGAATGTAAAAACGAGCGCCATCCCAAGTCCGGTATTATGTATGGCAATCTCGATGGCCATTGCTCTACGGTCGGGTTCTGGGAGTTTGGCGGCTTTAGAAAAATAATACCCAAAGACGAGTGCAGCACCATTGTGCAAGGCAACCATCAGGAAAATGGAGCCAATAATGGTGAGAAAATTGATTGCATTGGATGCCAAAGCGCCGCCCAGAAACAGGACAAATATCAGCAGGGAGATTTTCCGAATCGGTTGCACGATTTTTGCGGTAAAAGCAGGGAATTTTGTACCCACCAACATGCCGGCGGCCATGGGTAATCCGAGGATCAATACAATGGAACCGATCATCCCGAATGGGTCTAAGTGAATCTCGCGCATAAGGTGCTTGGCAGGCGGATACAGACTGCTCCAAAATGCAAAAAGTGCCGGTGTCGAGACAATGGAGGCCACCGTAGAAACGGCCGTCATGCTCACGGAAAGTGCGGTATTACCCTTGCCAAAATTTGTGAGGTAGTTCGAGAGGTTTCCTCCGGGACAAGCGGCTACAAGTATTAATCCCAAAGCAAGGCTCGGCTGGGGCTGCCAAAACCAAACAAGTGCAAAGGTAAATGCTGGAAAAACAAGGTATTGATTTAATAAACCTACAACTACGGCACGGGGAAAGGCGATGATGTTCCGAAAGTCCGCCATACGGATTTCCAAGGCCACACCAAACATCAAAAAAAGCAAGATCACATTGAGCAAGGTGAGGGACATCGGCGAGAAGTTTAAGATAATTTGGTCGGCATCAGGCAGCATGGTTCACCTAAAGTTTATGGGACAAAACGGAATCATTCGCACGAAATTAAGGTAAGGTAAAGGTTTAGACAAATAACGCACGGTAAATCGCACCGCCGCATTTTAAAAAACAATATAATATGCACACAGCTTTTTCATTTATCGAGACTTCCGGTGGCATTGAGCAGTGGGTTCACAACGTTAACGATCTGCAAGTGTTGCTGTATCCAGATGCTACCGCGCCCGTGGTGACCTTTATGGTGACTTACCGCGTGGGCAGCCGTAATGAAATACCGGGAAATACCGGTGCTACCCATTTTTTGGAACACATGATGTTTAAGGGGACGGAGCGCTTTAATAAACAAGCCGGTACGTCCATCTTTAATGTCCTTCAACGGGTGGGTGCTATGGTAAACGCCACCACTTGGATGGATCGGACGAACTATTTTGCATTGCTCCCAAAGGTACATTTACCATTAGCAATGGAAATTGAATCGGATCGGATGCGCAATGCCCGCCTTAGTCCTGAAGATGTCGCCTCCGAAAAAACCGTGATTCTAAATGAATTTGATCGCGGCGATAACGAGCCAACCCAAAACCTCTATCACACGGTTTGGAGTACCGCTTATATGGCCCACCCCTACCACCACAGCACGATTGGGTGGCGTAGTGATATTGAAGAAACCACACCGGAAAAACTCCGCGCCTTTTATGACACCTTCTATTGGCCAAACAATGCAACCTTGTCCATTATTGGGGATATAGACCGTGATCAAGCCCTTTCTTTGGTGGATTATTACTTTGGAGGAATCCCAAAATCGGTGGAAAAACAACCAGAAGTAAGTATTCGCGAGCCACAACAGCGCGGCGAGCGGCGGATTACCGTCCGTAAACAAGCCGAATTAGGGTCGGTAATGCTGGCCTATAAAAATCCAGAAGGACTACATCCGGACAATGATGCGTTGGACATGCTCGCAATGGCACTTGGTTCGGGCAAAAACAGCCGTCTATATCGTGCCCTCACGGATCAGGGGCTAACCGTTGCCGCCTATGCCGCCAATTCCCGACACCGCGATCCGGGACTTTTTTACCTTTTTGGGTATCAGGCAATGGGGGTAAAACATGCTAAAATCGAAAAAACCATCCTGAGTGTCATAAAAGAAGTACAAAAAAAGGGCATTACACAAGAAGAATTAGACCGCGCACGCCAAAAAATAAAAACCTCAATGGCATTTGATCGAGACGGATCATACAGCATCGCCTCGGAATTAAATGAGGCCATTGCCATCGGGGATTGGAAGTTTTATACCGAATATCTTGATCGTATCGCCCGCGTCGAAATCTCGGACGTACAACGGGTGGCCAAAATGTACCTCACTGAAGACCTGCGAACCGTGGGTTGGCATTTACCCAAATAATCTGTAAAAAATATACCTTAGAGGCATAAAATATGTTTTTAGATAGCATTAAAGTTTTGCATACCGGAAATGCCACCCTTCATGCACTCCCCACAACGGTTCGAGAAGTGGTTTCGTGGTATGGTTCATTCTATTCCTTCCCAGAGGGTGATTATCCCGATCCGATGCTTTTGCAAGAGATAATGGTGGGCATGTTGGACAAGGGCACGCAGTTTCGGGATAAATTTGTGATCTCGGACGAGTTGGAAAAACGGGGCGCACAACTCCAGTTGTTCTCGGATGGTTTACGCATTGGCTTTTTTGGTCGAGCGTTGAAAGAAGACCTATCTGCCGTTTTCGGTGTCTTAGGAGAGCAGCTAAATAGCCCACTCTTTGATCTGGAGGAGTTTAATAAATTGCGGCTCCAAACCATTTCGGCACGCCAGCGAAGTTTGTCTAACACGCGGTATCGGGCGGAATTGGCGATGAACCATGCCTTGTATCCCAAAGATCATCCGAACTACAACACCCCCGCCGAGCAAGAGATCGCCCTTTTGGAAAAGATGGACATCTCACAAATTCGGGATTACCACCAAAGACATATCGCTGCAAATCAGTTGGTCTTTAGTACCGCCGGAGATATTGATCCAGAAGGATTTAAGGCGCTGGTGGAGCAGCACTTTGGCCATTGGCAGGTGGAAAATAGGACGTCGGTTTTTGCAAAAGAGGGTATCATAAACCCGGGAAAAACCGTCACGTCGCTTCCCGACCGCCAAAACTTGGATGTAATGTTTGGCATACCCACTCCCGTCACCACCTTACATTCGGATTATTTTGCCTTGTACCTCGGAACGTATATCTTGGGGGGCAATTTTTCTGCACGTCTCATGAACACCATTCGGGATGAACAAGGCTTGACCTATGGAATTGGTGCAAGTCTTTCTGGAGTTACACAGGAATACGCCGGATTTTTTCAGGTGAATGTCACCCTCAGCCAAGAAAACTTGGAAAAAGGGATTGAGGCAACGATGGCGCAACTCCGGAAATGGGTGGAAGGAGGCGTTACAGAGGACGAACTCGCCGAGAAAAAAACGACGTTGGCCGGAAAATATCAAGTGGAAATGGCCACTACACACGGCTTGGCGCGTGCTATGCAACAAAATACAGAAGAAGGCTTCCCACTTTCGATGTTGGATGCGTATGTGCCGAAAATAGAAGCGCTTACCACCGAAGCGGTAAACCGAGCGATTCGGAAGTATATTGATCCTGAAGTACTCCACCTTTCCATAGCGGGAACCTTGCCCGATTAGTGGAATAAGGCATTAACGAAAGAGGTCCTCTTAAATATAGAGGGCCTTTTTTTGTGGGCAAAAGCCTTACAAGAAGATGCACCAACGGCTTAAATTACAAAGGGTTGTGAGAACTTATTTTTGGTATCATGCCAGAAAATCTTTTGCACCTTTCAATCGCTTGCCCCAATGTACGCACTTTCGCCACATATCGAGCCACCCACCTTTCCAGCACCCGGATCATCCGAAGAGATCGTTGCATTTCTACGTTTGCAAGAAGCCTTTAAACAGCAATATCGGGTAGCCTTCCCAGACCCTTTGGCGCCCAAAACCATTATCGTACTACCCAGCACCACATTGGATCAAGAAATGCTCGGAACGATTCCGGGGGAGATTCACTATGAAGAACGGATGCTGTCTTTCCTGATGCTGTTAAGGATGCCTAGAACGCATATCATTTACCTCACCAGTACACCGCTCGATCCGGTTATTGTTGATTATTATCTACATCTTTTACCCGGCATCACAGGCTGGCACGCCCGACAACGGCTTACCTTATTGAGCTGTTATGATGCCTCGGAAACATCGCTTACGGAGAAGATTCTGGCTCGTCCGCTACTCATAGAACGGATTCGTCAATGTATTCCACATGGACACGAGGCGCACATCGCCGCATTTAATGTCACCTCATTCGAGAGAACCTTATCCGTACATTTGGGCGTCCCAATCTATGGCTGCGATCCAGAGTTGATGTTCTGGGGTTCTAAAAGCGGGAGCCGTATGGCGTTTCGGGAAGCGGGTGTTGATCTGCCACCCGGATTTGAAAACCTTAAAGGCGAAACCGATGTAATTGCCGCCATTGCCGAGATCAAGCGTCAACTGCCTGAAACAAAAAAAATGGTGGTAAAAATGAATGAGGGCTTCTCCGGTGAGGGAAATGCCATTATTAAGTTAGACGAAGCGCCCACCGACGCCACTTTACAAACATGGTTGGCCCGTTTCCTGCCCAGAAACCTAAAAATGGTTGCTCCCCATTTAAATTATGAAGCCTTTATGGCCAAAATTGCTGAATTAGGCGGAATTGTTGAAACGTTTGTAGAAGGGGATGTCAAGGCTTCACCTTCCGTGCAATGCCGGATTAACCCATTGGGAGATGTTGAAGTGGTTTCTACACACGATCAGGTCTTGGACGAAGCTACCAATCAGATTTTTTTAGGCGCAAAATTCCCGGCAGGCATCGCTTATAGCCGAGAAATCGCAAAATTCGGTATGGCCATTGGCAAAGTCCTACAGTCTAAATCGGTTGTAGGACGTTTTGCGGTAGATTTTATCTCGGTGAAAGAAGGAAATACTTGGAAACACTATGCCATCGAAATTAACCTCCGGAAAGGCGGAACCACGCATCCATACCTCATGCTTCAGTTTTTAACGGATGGTCGGTATAATCCACATTCTGGCTTGTATGAAACGCTAAATGGTCAAAATCGCTATTATTTCGCCACCGACAACCTGAAAAAAGCACAATACAAAGGCATTACACCGCCCGACTTGATAGATTTGGCAATGTGCGAAAACCTGCACTACGAAAGTACAGACCAAGAAGGCGTGGTTTTCCACCTTATTGGGGCACTTTCTGAATTTGGGAAATTGGGCGTCGTCTCTATTGGGCGGACACCAGAACGGGCTGTCCGCTTTTTCGAGAAAACGAAATCGGTTTTAGACAATGTCTCTAATCGTTGGCAGTAGTGTGCAAAGTTGGCTTTCGGTAAGTTCAAAAAGGAGCAACTTCCAATAGGCATTCTTATTCCCGAAAGGTTTTCTGGGTGATTCAAGTTATTGCCCATTTGGGTCGTGGACAATGCCGCTAAAGACAATGGTTCCGGAAGATTTTTCCCGAATCAGGTAAACAAAAGGACGATTCACCACCATCTGAGGGACGATATTTGCGCTATCTCTGGTGAACCCAATGCTGGTTGCAGCAGCAGCTTCTGTTCCCTCTTCATTGACCTCAATAAACGTTTTGTGGATCACCTTGCTAATCCAAAGCAGATCTGGAGTGATGTTGGAAAAATCTGCCGAATTACGGCTAAATGCACGTTTAATGCCCATTGCTTGTAATACCTCATTGAGGTTGATGTCGAAGGTGTTTTTCCAGCGTGGCAGAAAGAGACTGAGTTTTTGGGACTTAAATTGGTGTAGGTTGCTTGGCCAAGAAGTTGTCAGATCGGTTAATACCTCACGAGCAGTTTTTCCTTCTCTTGGTAGAAAAATATTCATCACATAAACGCCATCACCATAAGGCAATTCTACCGCCTCGTACAAGTCGTTTCGGGAATATGCTAATGAGGTGGTTTGTTGCATCATAGAGACTTGTAGGTTGCTACCCGTTTCTGGATAAAATGTGTCTTGTTGGGTAGCGTTTTTCTTAAATTCGTATTGCCATTGGCCTTTAAAATAGAGCGCATTCATGAGAAAGAGCACCTCTGAAGGTTCTATTCGCTCCAAAATTTTTCCGATTTTGTTTTGTGTAGCGCCCTTGACCCAGTCGTTGATGGCAGTTAATGCCGAAGGTGAGCGAAAGTCCAAGCCTTCAACCCGACTACCGAAGTAGGTCTTGTTCGTAACCAAAAATTCTGGACGTATGCTTGGTCCAAAAGATTTGTCATACCAAAGCGCATTTGCAATGTTAAGCTGCACTTTTGGGTCAGCCTTTGGCAACTGTGCCAGAAGTGCTTGATAGGTTTCATTGATCTCCTCTGGTGTTTTTCCGGCAAGTTGGAGGACCCGCTCGATCTCGCTGCGGGTCTCGCCGTTTGCACCATTGAGGGCGGCTCCAAAGGCGATCGAAACCGAAAGAGGGCTAAGGCAGATGTTTTTTGCTGTTTCGGTTTGTGTAGCGGTTGTGTTCAATAGCTGGAACCCAAAGAGGTTGGATTGTTGGGCAACCCGTTCTTGGGCATGGGTCAACTTAAGGGGCTTAGAGGATTGTTGCAGCATGTCGCACCCCGAAAACAGGATTGTAAGGCCAACCAAAAGGCTGGTGGAGAGGTTTTTCATGGCGTTTTATGTTTAAGGCACGTCTCTTGGGGAAACGTGCCTTTCTGGGTGTCATAATAAGTTATACCGTTGGGTCTTCAATCCGGCCTAAAAACAAAATGGTTCCAGTTGTCTTTTCACGAATGACAAAAAGAAATGGCCGATTCACAACCATTTGCGGGATGATCGGCATGGAGGTCACTTCAATGCCGATACTGGTCACGGCAGCCGCCTCGGTTCCTTTTTCATTCACCTCGATGAAGGTTTTGTGCTTCACTTTGCTAATGCTTAGTCGTGCATCTGCGATCCCTGTAAAGTCTGCCATCCCACCTACAAAGGCTGTTTTAATGCCCATCGCCTGCAAAATCCCGTTCAGTGTTACATCGTAAGACGTTTTCCAGCGCGGGAGTTTGAGGTCAATTTTTTGTGTACGCATCGAAGATTGCCATGCGCCCCACTTGGTCGGCAAGTTGGTCACAACATTGTTCAAGGAAACACCATTTTTGGGGAGCAAAACCGTCATGGCATACGTCCCATTCCCGTATGGCAAATCTACAACCTGAACAACATCATTTTCAGTATAGGACATTTGCCCCGATTGCTTCATCATGGCCACGTCTTTTGTACTGCCAGAAGCGAGCGTGAAGGGGTAATTGGTGGTCGCTTTTTCGTCAAATTCGTTGGTCCAAACCCCTTTGAAGTACAAGGCATTCATCAAAAACATCACCTCACTGTCGGAAATGCTGTCCAAAATTTTGGAGATTTTTCCTTTAGTAGCTGTATTTACCCAGCTATTGATGGTATTCACCGAAGTGGGGTTTTTGAAGTCCAAAGAGGTTACCTTTGCATCGAAGAAGGATTGATTGGTAGTCAGAAAATCCGGCTTTACGGTGGTTCCAAATTGCTTGTCATACCAAATGGCATTGGCAAGGTCTAATTGTACTTTCCCATCCAAATTGGGTAATTGGTCTAATAATTCGCGGTAGGTTTGGTTAATTTCATCGGCAGAGATGCCACCAAGACCCAAGGTGTTTTCCATCTCGGTTCTTGTAACTCCCTTAGCACCATTCAGGGCAAGTCCAAAAGCCATTGAGACGGAAAGAGGGCTAAGTACCACATTGCTTCCTTGTTTCTCGGTAGCCAGCGTTTGGCCCAGCAGATCAAACCCAAAGGCATTGGATTTTTGTGCCACCCGTTTTTGTACATCGGTGAGCTTGAGTTCGCCAGCCACATTTTGTGTCGTATCACAACCTGTAATGATGGTGAAAACGAGGAGGCTTAGTAAGAAAATGTTCTTTTTCATCGTAGGTGATAGCTTGTAAAGTTTTTAATGGTTGCCAAAAATTCGTCGTCTGCAATCATTTTGCTTCCATCATATTCGATTGAAGTTGGAAAGCCATAAGTGCTGTCGTATTCCGCTTTGAGCAATGCTGGTTTTTGCGCCGAGGTCTCTTCGATCCAAGCCATCAACTCGTCAATGGTCTGGAACCATTCCAATTCCACACCAAGTCGGGGCTTACGTGTTTCTGGATCCAAGATTTTTGTAATTTTGTTGTTTTCGACGACGATGATGGAAGGCCCTCTAAAAGCACAGAAGCAAGACTTTTCCCATACAAACTCGTAATCGGTTATGTTGTTTTTCTTCCATTCATTGGCGGCCACTTCGTACGTTTTTGTATTTGTGGTTTGCTGGAGCGCATCGCAGCCAGTGAGGGAAAAAAGCCCAAAGAGCAGCAGGAAAAGTGTTTTGTTTGTTTGTTTCATAGAAGCTTAGGTTTTGTGGATGGTATTTCCTGAAATACACCTATTAAAGGGGTTATACCCAAAAGGAAAGAGAAGTCGTAAGGCAAAGAAAAAAGCCCAGAAGGGCTTTTTGGTCTGTTAGGGATTTTTTCTGGTTTGCTTTTCTTTAAAAGTCTTATAAACCCTTGATAGACGGTCATTGGAGATTTCCTGCATGTAGTCTCCCAGAACTCTTTTTTCATCCTCGGTAAGTTTTTCATCTCCAAGAATGTCGAGATAGACCGGTGTTTTTTTGGCCGCCTCCCTCAAACGGCGCTTGTAATCTTGCATCATAAATTATTAATAAAGTGTGGTAGTGGTTTAACTTTTGTGTCGGTTTACGATACCGAAGGGTGGAAGATGCGAAGAATGGCTGCAACTTCATTGTGAGGTCTAAATTTTTTACACGGAATTATTGAGATGTAAGTCATAGATGACCTATACACCGGATGGGTTTAATACAGACTTGTAGGAAAAACAAAGACCCAAAAAAGATAATTCACGAAGGATGCCGCACGATGGCTTTTTTGTTGTTCCTCAAAGGTGTAACTTCTCTATATTCTGAGTATCACTTTCTTGTTTTCTGACCAACCCCGATTTTGCGATGCACAAAAAAATGTCTATTTGGGTTTTATGGGTTTTGCTTGTTGGATCTACACAAGCACAAAACATGATTAAAACCCCAGAGGAATATCTTGGTTATGCCCTTGGAACCGCCTTTAGCCGACATGAGCAGGTTTTAAGTTATTTCCGATATGTTTCTGAACAAACACCACAAGCCCGATTGGTTCCTTATGGGTACTCGAATGAGCGGCGGCCGCTGTACTACACCATTATCACCTCGCCAGAAAACATGGCACGGATCGAGGAGATTCGAACCAATAACCTCAAGGCGGCTGGTTTGATGCAAGGGAATAGCACTGGATTCGAGAAGCCAATCGTTTGGTTAAGCTATAATGTACACGGAAATGAACCCGCATCCTCCGAAGCCGCAATGGGAACGCTACATGCACTTTTAGACGGCAAAAACCCAAAAACAAAGGAATGGTTAGACAAAACGGTGGTCATTATTGATCCATGTTTAAACCCTGATGGACGAGACCGCTACGTGAATTGGTACAATACCGCAGCGGGGAAAATGGTTAATCCCATCCGTGAATCGCGGGAGCATATCGAGCCTTGGCCAGGCGGGCGCTCCAATCATTATATGTTTGATCTTAACCGCGATTGGTCTTGGCTTACCCAAAAAGAAACCCAGCAACGCATTAAGGTTTATAGCGAGTGGATGCCACACGTCCATGCCGATTATCACGAGCAAGGTATAGATGAGCCGTATTATTTTCCGCCAGCTGCAGAGCCATACCATAAGGTAATTACCGCTTGGCAACGCGAGTTTCAGATGCAAATTGGTCGGAATAACGCAAAATATTTTGATGAAATGGGATGGATGTATTTTTCCCGCGAACGCTTTGATTTGTTCTATCCGGCCTATGGCGATACTTATCCCGTTTATAATGGGTCTATCGGAATGACCTATGAACAGGGCGGTATTGGCGGCGGCTTAGGCGTAATCACCGCAGAAGGAGATACCTTGACCTTTGTTCAGCGCGTACGGACGCACATCACAACCAGTTTGTCTAACGTTGAGGTCTCGGCACGGGAAGCGAATAGGCTAGTGACCGAGTATCGTAAATTTTTCCAACAAACACCAAATTATCCCTACAAAACCTATGTCCTCCGTGGGCCGGCGGGGAGTTTGTCTGCATTACAAAAGCATTTGGATGGCTTGGGTATTCGTTATGGGATGTCTCCAATTACAAAGGTATATAGAGGTTTTAATTTCCGCAAAAACACGGAAGAGCCAGTTAACGTAAAATCTGGCGATGTATTGGTCAGTGTCTTTCAGCCCAAGTCCGTCTTGACCCATGTGCTGTTCGAGCCAAAAACCTCCTTGCCGGATTCTGTCACCTACGACATTACGGCATGGTCGCTTCCCTATGCCTACAACTTGGAAGCCTATGCTTTGGCGGATCGGATAGACCCTGTTGAACAAGGGAGCAAAGCCGAGACGAAGGAAAATCTATTTGAGCCAGCCGTAGCCTATATCACCTCGTGGAATAACCTGCAAGATGCAAAATTTCTTTCCGAAGTCCTCAAAAAAGGGTATCGCGTGCGGTTCAGTATTCGGTCCATAACACATAAAGGCATCACATTTCCGCCCGGTTCCCTCATTCTTGCACGGCACTTAAACGACCGCATTTCAAAGCCGTTTGGCAAAGAACTAACAGATTTAGCGCACGACTTTGGAAAGTCCCTTACGCCGATGACCACGGCAATGGCGGATTCTGGCCCCGATTTAGGCTCCAGCGATGTCTATACGATGAAAACGCCAAAGGTCGCTATGCTAACCGGAGCGCCAACCTTTTCGCTCTCTGCTGGCGAAGTGTGGCACTTTTTTGATAACGATCTTAATTACCCCATCACACAGATTAATGCTGAGGACTTAGGACGGATCAATCTGGCAAAGTATGACGTTCTGGTATTGCCTAATGGCGCTTATGGAAATGTGTTGAACGAATCAAACCTAAACAAAGTTAAGGAGTGGATTCGGAATGGTGGAAAACTTATCGCAATCGAAAGTGCCATGTCTTTCTTGGCCGGAAAAGAGGGCTTTAAACTGAAGATCAAGAGCGATGAGGCGGGTAAAAAAACTACGGGTGAAGAAGACATGAGCCGACGGCTTCGGAGCTACATCAAGGCAGAACGGGAAAGTATGGGAGATGCCATTCCGGGGGCAATTTTCCGTATCCAATTAGACCCAACGCATCCACTGGCTTTTGGCTATGAGGACACCTATTTTGAGTTGAAGCAAGACAATACCTTGTATGAATATCTGACCGATGGGGATAATGTGGGTGTTGTTCCTAAAAATGGTTGGGTAACAGGCTTTGTAGGTCATCGCCTCAAACCAAAACTTCAGGAGATACTGGCTTATGGCGTGATTGATATGGGGCGTGGCCAAGTGGTTTATATGGCCGAAAACCCATTGTTTAGAGGATTCTGGTATGGCGGAAAGTTGTTGTTTGCCAATGCGGTTTTTATGGTTGGTCAACAATAAAACATCATAGAAAAAAAGTGTATGAAGAAAAACCGAGAGAAAAGAAATCCATTAAGCGACTTAGGGAACCATTTGGAATCCCTATTAGAGGATGTACGTGGCTGGGTAGATGCGCGTTTGTCTTTGTTTGCTTTGGAAACGGAAGACTTTGTAAACAAATTGATCAGAATCATGATTTTGGTATTTGTGATCGCGGTCTTTTTATTTTTTATGCTCGTTACCTTAGCGCTTGGACTGGGGATGTGGCTTGGACATGCCTTCTGGGGGTTCCTCTCGGTTACGCTCTTCTTGCTGCTCGTCGGTGCTTTGTTTGGCGTGATTCGCCCCCGATTCATGAAAATAGCGCCCGAAGAGGCGTTTTGGAACAAGATTCCCGGGGTTACGTTTTTATTGCCATCCAAAATACCAGATAGAGCTGCTTTGCCAGAAACCTCGGAAAGTCCCAAGGCATTGCCCAAACCTCCAACGGATAAAAATCAACATCATGGAACACAGAAGACGTGATCGTGCACAACTCGAAGCGGAATTACAACAACGCGCCGAAGCCATTACCCATCGGGTTAAAGAGGCCAAAGAAGACCTCACAGAAACCGGAGATGCCATTGGAGACGGACTCAAACGGTACCAATGGGCGTTTTTGGCAGGAGCGGTGGTGGTCGGAGCTACGGCGGGTATTTTGCTTACCCGTAAAAGAAAGCCAAATCCTACAGAATGGTTGGGTATAGACGAGGATATTTCCTCCGACATTCGGATCACGGACGATAAAAATGTGGTGCGCAAGGCCGTAAAAAGAGGAATTCCCGTGGTGGTCTATAAACCTGAAGCGCAAACCCGCGATGTTTGGGCGCCCTTCCTGAAAATGCTAAATCCTATTATGGATCAGTTAATTAAACTGGGCGGGCAATTATTTACCGATGTACTCCAAGATCGTCTTACCCTGCTGACCGATAAATTGGCGCACATGGCAAAAGGTCCCGAACCTAACACCGACGAAAGAATGGTGGAACAGCAAAAATAACCCTATGATTGTTTTTCTGCTGCTCATTTTGTTTGGTTTATTGGTGTTGTTCGATCGAATTGGGGGCGTATGGTTCACAAAACGGGTGTATTTCTGGATCACAAGTCTAATCATGACGTTTGGGCTTACGATCACTACATTGCTGTTGGTTTTTGAATTTAGCCTATTCTCGGCGCTTACAGGCATAGCACTGCTGCCCTTTGCGATTATGGGATTGTGGCAGTTACTCCGTTTGTCGCATTTTCTTTGGCCAAGCCGCTATTCCGCTTGGTTCATGGTGGCGCTTATCTTGTTCTCCGTATGGTATGGAACACAGCGGGTCTCGATTCGCATCCATCCAGACCAATTGGTGGAGTCTCTTTTTGTACCAGAGGTTGCACCTATCATACAAAGTATAGACCCAAATGCTCGGCGGATTGTTCGGTTGTGACGGCATTAATCAATTCTTTTTTTGGTGAAAAGCCATTTGGATGTTAAGTTTTTTTAATCTTTCAACACTTAACGTTAATAAACAATGAGACTTGTATTGTTTGGCCCACCGGGCGCGGGAAAAGGAACGCAAGCCAAATATTTGGCTACTCATTATGGCTTGGCCCACTTGTCCACGGGTGATATGTTCCGAACGGCCATTAAAGAAGGTACACCCGTTGGTAAAGAGGCGAAATCGTTCATGGATGCTGGTAAATTGGTTCCAGATACGGTGGTTTGTGGCATCGCTGGGGAAGGCATCGAAAAAGCTGGTTTAGACCAATTCATTCTGGATGGCTTCCCGCGAACGATTCCACAAGCAGCATGGTTGGATACCTTTCTGGCGGAAAACCAAGCGGATAACTACGTCGTAATCAGCCTAAAAGTGGATACGGAGTTGATCGTCGAGCGGCTCTCTAACCGGAGAATGAACAAGATAACAGGTGAAATTTACCACCTCACCTACAACCCACCTCCAGCAGATTTACCCGCTGATGTCCTCTTGCATCGCTCGGACGACCAGCCAGAAGCCATCCGAGAGCGATTAGCCGTCTATGAAGCCGAAACTGCCCCGCTTGAAGCCTATTTTAAAAACAAAAACAGGCTAAAAGAAGTGGACGGCGTTGGTGAAATTGAGGAAATCTTCGACCGTATAAAAGCCACATTGGGCTAAAACCAATAGCACCTGCTCGTTTGTGTAGGTGCTATTTTTTGACAGACCAACCTTATGACGCCCCAAGAACAACTCCATTTTTTATCCCAGCAAGTAGAAGCGGCGCTCCAAAATCTCGTGCTTCCGGCTGAACCACCAGACTTGTACGACCCCGTCCGTTATACCTTAGCTGCTGGTGGGAAACGCATCCGACCCGTTTGTGTATTGCTCTCTGCCGGGCTGTTTGGGGTTTCCGTGGAAAAAGCCATGCCCGCTGCTTTGGCCATAGAAGTGTTTCATAACTTCACACTTGTTCATGACGATATTATGGACAATGCCGATACACGCCGAGGCCGCGCTACGGTACATCGTAAATGGGATGAAAATGTGGCTATACTCAGTGGGGACTTGATGATGGGAATGGCCTATGACCTACTTGCGCAAACAGGAAGCCCACGATTGGGCGAGATGATTCGTCAGTTTCATAAAATGGTTATGCGCCTTTGTGAAGGACAAATACTGGATATGGTGTTTGAGCAAAGGAAGGACGTCTCTATCCCGCAATATTTAGACATGATAGACGGGAAGACGGCTGCTTTGCTCCGTTGTGCTTTTGAGTTAGGTGGCCTACTGGGGCGGGCCTCGCAGGAAGATATGGCGCATCTATCGGCCGTAGGGCTTCATCTCGGTTTGGGTTTTCAGGTACAGGATGATTTGTTGGACCTAACCGCTCCGGCAGGATTTGGCAAACAAAAAGGAGGCGATTTAGTACAAGGGAAACGGACGTGGCTGCTGCTTACCGCCTTGCAACGAGCGAAAGGAACCAAAAGAACCTTCTTCGAACAAGTGCTTTCAGGCGGGATCCCGCCCAGCGAGGTTCCTAAAGCGGAGCAACTAATGCGGGAACTGGAGGTGTTACGAGATGCCGAGGACGTGGCATTAAACCACTTCTCACAAGCATTAGAGGCGCTTTTACACTTGCCATCGTCATCAAATTTAGATACCTTGCAGGTACTCTTAGGGTCTCTCCAACATCGCAAGTTATGATTACAAGAACGGTTGTCGTTCGGAATAGAGCAGGGCTTCACACCCGCCCATCCTCCTCATTGGTAAAAGCGGCCTCGCGCTTTCAGTCGGATTTTTTTATTGAGAAGGATGGGTTCGAGATTAATGGCAAAAGCATTATTGGTGTGATGACCTTGGCCGCAGAGCCGGGCGCTACACTCCATCTCATCTTTGATGGTGATGATGAAAACGAAGCGGCAGACCGCATTTGTGGCATGTTTGAGGATGGTTTTGGAGAAGAAGCCATGTTGTCTAAAACGGAGCTTGCTCGCCATACTTCCAAAAACCAATCGTAAGGTATGGCCCAAATGGATGAATCTGATACCGATCTCCTTCAAGAAAATACCTTTCAGGGCATGCCCATTTCGCCGGGTTTTGCCATTGCACCGGCCTACTTGTTTTCGAGACCTCAGCCGCAGTCGGAACGCAAAGTCTTGAGCAAAGAGGACGTTCCCGCCGAGCTGGTGCGTCTCGATGAAGCCTTGGAACGCTCAAAGTATGAGCTGAAAAAAGTGATCGCCGTTGCCGAGGAAAAAAAAGGTTCCGAAAGTGCCGCTATCTTTGAAGCACAGATCCAAATTTTAGAAGACCTCGCATTTACCCAAGCTGTACGCCGATTCATTTTAGAAGAGGCCTGTAATGCAGAATATGCGGTTCAGATGAATATGGAGCGGCACATCGTGCAGATGGAGACCAGTGGGAATGCCTACTTACGTGATCGCGCACATGAATTCCGAGAGGTAAAAGACCGCATTTTACGGGCGCTTCTGCAAAAGAGATTGATGTCTAATATCCAACAACATCGTATTGTGGTCGCCCAAAATCTGATGGCAGCCGATTTGGTGCTTTTTAGTAAAAGACAGGTACTGGGCTGTGTGATGGATAACGGTGGTGCAACCTCCCATGCCGCTATAATGGCGCGTGCATTGGGCATTCCAGCGATTATCTCGTTAGGCTGGGAAGCCGAGCAGGTGATAAAAGAGGGCGATTGGGCGGTGGTAGATGGCTTTTCGGGCCTTCTGGTGGTCAATCCAACACCAAAAACCATTCAGCATTATCGGGAAAAACAAGCAAAATATAGCAAACTCCTCGAACAACAGTCGGAACTTAAAAACCTGCCCGCCGAAACCTTAGACGGACATCGGGTTCACCTGCGGGCCAATATTGAATTTAGATCCGAACTCCCGCAATTGGCAGCCCATCATGCAGAAGGCGTGGGGTTACTTCGTACCGAGACCATGTATTTGGAGCAAGGGGGGGCACTCAGCGAGGAAGAGCAATTCGACTTTTATAAAGAAGTCTTAGCAGCGACTACACCTTATGTGGCGACGTTCCGTCTTCTAGACTTAGGAGGGGACAAGGTACACCCACTGGGTAAACATGAGCCAAACCCGTTTCTCGGATGGCGTGGAGTACGGATTTTGCTGGATCAGCAACATTTGTTGAGGACACAAATACGGGCCATTTTACGTGCATCGGTATTTGGCCCAACAAGACTCATGATCCCGATGGTCACCAATATTGGCGAGGTGCGGGCCATTAAGCGTCTCATCGCTAAAATCAAGATAGAATTGACCGAGGAAGGTCACTCGTTCGATGCACAAATGCAGGTGGGGATTATGGTAGAAGTGCCTTCGGTGGCCCTCATGGCGGATCAGTTCGCGGATGAAGTTGACTTTTTCTCTATCGGAACCAATGACCTAACACAATATGTGTTAGCCGTAGATAGACGAAGCGATTTGGCGGCAAACCACTTTGACGAAATGCACCCCGCTGTTCTACAATTAATTGCGAATACGATTAGAGCTGCTCACCAAAAAGGGATATTTGTGGGAATGTGCGGAGAGTTTGCGGCAAATCCATTGGCAACGCCACTGCTCTTGGGGATGGGGTTAGATGCCTTCAGTGTATCTCCCGTGTTCATTCCTCAAATAAAACGAATTATTCGGAATATCCACTTCCATGAGGCAAAAGAAATCGCCGATCGTGTGCTGATCCAGAAGGATGCGCGTTCCGTAAGAAAGGTGGTTTCGGAGTGGTTTGAACAGAACCACGACATGCTGACTTCAATCATGAAACTGGATGCCGCATAATTTCTATATTATTCCCAAGCGTTTGCCAAGTCGTGTGTTCTTGCGTACTTTAGCCTGATGCTATTCTCATAACCTGCAGCCCATGAAGTCGCAACGTCTTATTTCCTTGTTTTTCTTGGGTTTAACGCTGTTCAGTTATCCCATGTTTTACCTCTTTGGTAATGTCGAGAAAATCGCTGGGATTCCCATGTTGTTTGTATATATTTTTTTGGCTTGGCTGCTATTTATCGGGCTAATTGCGTTGATGGCGGATTTTTTTTCGGACGATAACCCCCCAGAATAATCGAAATGCTTCCATCTTGGGTCATCTTTCTAATCGCTATGCTCTATTTGGCCATGCTTTTTGCCATAGCATGGTGGGGGGATCGTCGTGCGGAGAAAGGGAGAAGTATTGTAGGCAATGCCTATGGTTATGCGCTTTCATTGGCCGTTTATTGTACCGCGTGGACGTTTTATGGCAGTGTAGGCAGGGCTGCAAGCGAAGGAATCGGTTTTTTGCCTATTTTTGTTGGCCCCACCTTAATGATGCCGCTTTCGTGGCTCATGCTCCGGAAAATGATTCGGATTTCTAAACGATACAGAATTACTTCTATTGCGGATTTTGTGGCGTCTCGTTATGGCAAGAGTGCAACATTAGGAGGTATTATTACCGTTATTGCTGTTTTTGGTGGCATTCCCTATATCGCACTACAATTAAAGGCCATCTCGTATAGCTTTCTCATCATCACGGGTACAACGGATACGGGTGGCCAGACGGCATTTTATGTGGCCATTGTTCTGGCGCTTTTCGCCATCCTATTTGGAACGCGCCACCTAAACCCCTTAGAACGACACGAGGGCATGGTGGCCGCTATCACCTTTGAATCTATAGTAAAACTGCTAACGTTTTTGCTGGTAGGCGGCTATGTCACCTATGGTATGTTTGATGGTTACGAAGACATTTTTACACAAGCTCAGCAAAATCCTTCCTTAAGACACTTATTTCGCTTTGATCCTGCTACCTATCCCGATCTTATGTGGATGACCATTTTGTCTGCCTTGGTGGTTATTTTGCTCCCACGGCAGTTCCATATGGCAGTTGTAGAAAACGTTTCGGAGGCGCACATCAACAAGGCCATGTGGTTGTTTCCGTTGTATTTATTGCTGATCAATCTTTTTGTCTTGCCCATCGCTTTTGGTGGGCGAATCTACTTCGATAATACTCAAGCGGCCGATGGATTTGTACTTGCTTTACCCATTGCGGCAGGGCAATCTGTTATCTCCATTCTTACGTTCTTGGGTGGGCTTTCAGCTGCGACAGGCATGGTGATCGTCGCTACTATTACCTTAAGTACGATGGTCTCCAACGACCTCATCGTACCCATCTTGTTACGTCTGAGAAATCTGAATCTGGGCGAAAGGGTGGTGGTTCCTCGGTTTTTACTTTTTATCAGACGTACCGCAATCGTGGGCATTTTAGCTTTGGGATACGGCTATTTTAAATTAGTTCCAACAAGCTATACCCTTGTAAATTTAGGGCTTATATCGTTTGCGGCAATAGCTCAGTTTGCACCTGCCGTCTTTGGAGGGCTTTTTTGGAAGCAAGCCACCAAATCGGGAGCCATGTCTGGGGTTTTGGCCGGATTTCTGATTTGGGCCATCACCCTGCTCGTTCCCTCCTTGGCGGAATCAGGCTGGGTCAGTCGTTCTATTATCACCGATGGGTATTTTGGCCTTACTTGGTTAAGACCTTATGCGCTTTTTGGTCAAACAGACTTTAGCTCGCTTTCACATGCACTTTTTTGGAGTTTTTTGTTTAATGTGACGGCTTATGTAGGGGTTTCGCTCTTCACAAAACAGTCTTTTGAGGAACAAAAACAAGCTTTTGCCTTTGTGGATGTACTCAAACAGAAACAAGCACTGCCGGGGATTGCATGGAAGGGCCAAGCCCGTGCGGAAGACTTGGAAAACCTCCTAAAACGCTTTTTAGGACGGCGGCGCTCTACCGAGTTGCTCGAACGATTCCGTCAACAAGTGAGGTTAGAAGGAGGAGCGAGTAAAAATAATGAACTTGCGGAATTGGTGCAGTTTACTGAGATGCAACTTAGTGCCGTTATTGGATCTGCTTCGGCAAGGGTAATGGTGGCCAGTGTGGTCAAAGAAGGGCCACTCGCCGTTGAGGAATTAATGCACATGCTCGATGAAACCAGACAAGTTATTCAGTATAGCCGCGAACTGGAGGAAAAATCCCGCGCCCTCGAATTGGCCTCGGCCGAATTGAGAAGAGCAAACGAGCAACTGAAGGAATTAGACAAGATGAAGGATGATTTTGTTTCTACCGTAACACATGAACTCCGAACCCCACTAACCTCCATACGTGCACTAACCGAAATAATGTTGATGAACCAAAATTTACCACTTGGTCAACGAACAGAGTTTTTAGAACTCATCATTCGTGAAAGCGAACGGCTCACAAGGCTCATCAACGATGTTCTGGACATGGAAAAAACCGAGTCCGAAACTGCTGAATGGGTGGTCTCTTCGTTTGACCTGACCGAGATGATGTTAGAGGCCGTGAAGGGCATGGAGGCACTTGCGCTCCAGAAAAAAGTGAACCTCTTGCTTGTGCCCCCCGAATTTCCTATCATGCTTCAAGCAGACCGCGATCGGCTTATTCAAGTTTTGGTTAACTTGCTCTCCAATGCCTTAAAGTTCTCGGACGAACCCGGAGGTAATATCCAACTCGTTGCGCAGAAAGATGGGCATGTTGTGCAGTTCTGTGTTCGTGATCAAGGCGTCGGGATTTCAGATGAGGAACAAAAGTTAATCTTCGAGAAGTTTCACCAAGTGGCCCATACCCAGCGCGGAAGGCCGACCGGAAGTGGGTTGGGGTTGGCCATCTGTAAACGGATTGTGGCGGCGCACCAAGGCAATATTTGGGTGGAAAGTGTTTTGGGAAAAGGAGCAACGTTTTGCTTTACTATCCCTTTAGAAGCCCATTTATCACAAAAAAACAAAACATTGCCCACTTGAAAATTGCGTTGTCCGCCACTATAAATTGAATCAAAAAATACATACCTGCATTAAACCCTAAAACCCTGCATCGTCATGAATCATCAAATCTTGATTGTGGAAGACGAACCGAGCATTGTGGTGACCCTCGAATTTTTGCTAAAACAAAAGGGTTTCGCGCCCATTATTGCGCGAGACGGGAACGAGGCCATGACCATTCTCGAAAACCACGCGCCGGATTTGGTGATCTTGGATGTGATGCTGCCCGGAAAAAATGGCTATGAGATCTGCCAATCTATCCGGCATGAATCTCGGTTAGACCGAACAAAAGTATTGCTGCTCACAGCAAAGGGGCGTATGGCCGACATCGAGAAGGGCAAGGCCGTCGGGGCTGATGCCTACCTCACCAAGCCCTTTGCCATTCAATCGCTTATGGATCAGGTGGAATCTTTATTGGCAAACTGATCCCTATTGTTGTCAAGTTATGAATCATTTTGAGGGTGCTTTTGGGATTTTGTTAGACCATATCCGTATTGGCGTGGTCGTATGTAGGCGGGATGGACGAATTTTGGCAAGCAGTAAATCTGCTGAATACCTCTTAAGCTTGGGAGGTGCAAGATCGGTTGCTTCGTCAAAGTACCTTTCCGAGATCTTAAACCCGCAAATTTTGGAAGATGCCTTTCTTGCTTTAGAAGACCGTTTAGACACCGATAATCCCAAGTTTCATTTTGTGGCAAGGTCAAGAACGTCTGTATTTCTGGATATCGAACTTCTGCCTATTCTGGAAAATGGCCTCATCAAGGATCAAGTTGTCTTTAAATTTGAAGCTTTGCAACAAGACGCCCAGCAAGGCGTTCCCGTTTCTATCCTACAAACCACTATCGAGCAAGTCCGGTCGCACGTTTCCGGAATCCGAGCAGCTATCGAGACGATGATGGCCTATCCGGAAATGGATGAATTGGTCGCACAACAATTTAGGCAAATTATTTATGAACAAGCCCTTACCTTGTCTCGACACATCGAAGATGTCCAAGAAGACTGGATAAATGAACGCAAATCTAGTGTGCCCTTAGAAGTCATGCACTTGCTCGACTGGGAGGCCTACTTAAAAGAACAACTTGGTGACCAGTCCGATTTGAAAATCCGCTGGGCCAATGTCCATGGTAGCGCGTGGATGGAGGGTGATCGCAACGCTTGGCTTCAAGGATTGCTTTTCTTGCTACGCCGTATTCGCAATTCAATCAAAAACGAAGGCTTTAATTTGATGTTTAACGTGTGTGGCGACGAGGTTCACTTAGACGTTTTATGGGCCGGGCCTACGGTGCGTGCAGACCGCTTGGAGAAGTGGGAAGAACAAGTGATCACTGCCGATGAAATGGTGAATCCCCTTAAACTGGGTGAAGTGTTCAAACGTCACAATGTGCAGTGGATTATTAACCCAGAAAAAGATGTGCGGTTGCGCTTGGTGTTTCCTACGTATGCGCAGACGGTCATTGCCTGAGTATTTCGTTCTTATCCTCAAGCTAAAATGCGGCTTCTAAGTCAAAGACAGACAATAAGTGTCTGGAACTTAGGAAAATATCATGCTGAAAATCAAATTATACTCGCACCTGCTTTGATCGGTACTTGTGTGTGGGCGTATCAAACAAAAGGACAACTCGAACCAATTATTACGGCTTTATCCACTTTGTCAGGATTGCTTGGTACATTCGTATATCAATCCATTTCGAGTAATTCGGCCAAGATCAAAGCGAAAGGGAATGTAGATTTAAGCCAAAGCCATAGTAATGATACTACGATCAAGAAAAATGTGGCAGATGTAGAAGCAGACGGTGATGCAAAGGTGGTACAAAAATGATACATTCAATTATCGAGTGAATGGCTTTATCCCAATGAATCACGATTGCGAACCTCTGCGAACCCTCTGCGCAAAAATCTGCGAACCTCTGCGAGAAATTTAGCCTTTGAAAACCTGTCAAAACGTCCAATCATTAGCGAATTAGCGGTTTTAGACTCATGGCACTTTTAAATACATCGAAGAACGAAGCCAAAGTACAAGCAGGTCGCGATGCAAATGAGTATCAGAATAGTCCTGTAACACACATTCATCACGCGCCCCACGTCGTTCCGAAGCACCTCACCGCCATTCCGAAGCACGACGGCGCAATCATCGGACGCGACACACAAGTCGCCGAGATACGCCGCCGTTTTGGAGGCAACCAAGCCCAGAAGCAACCCATTTTGCTCGTGAACGGCATTGGCGGCATCGGCAAAAGCACCGTTGCCATGAAATACTGCGCCGATTTTGCCCACGCATACACGCACATCGCTTGGCTACGCCTCACCGATGCCCAACACGACAACCTGCACCAAAGCGCCTTACAAAGCCGTAGCTTGCCCAAAGCCTTTGCCGATGCGGTTTTTTTGCAAAACTTGGGCATTCCCTTAGATCATGGTTTAGACGAAGAAACTTTGCTCCAAAGAGTAGTCGCGAAACTCTGCAACTTAGACCCCAAAGTGCTGTTGGTGATAGACAATGCCAACAACGCCGACGAAATTAAGCGCTACAAACCCACTTTGCGCGACACCAACGCCGATGTGCTGTTCACCTCACGCACCTTGCCCGAAGCATGGAACAGCCACGAGTATTTACGCATTGACAAACTGCCCATAGGCGAAGCGCTGAAACTTTTTCGCACCTTCTACAAACTTCCTGCCGACGAGAACGCGCTCCGTGCCTTCTTGGAAACCAAGCTACACCGCCACACGTTGTTGATGCAACTTGTGGCAAAGGTCGCCGCTGCCAAAAACACGCCTTTCGATACCTTGCAGGCAAAGTACGCCACGCTGAAAACCGAAGCACGCACCATAGAACAACACATCGAAACCACGTTCCAAGAACTCAGTGGCTTAGAAGACACGCAACGCCACACGCTTCGCATCTTTACGCTGTTGCCACCGAACCGCCCGATCTCGGCGGAGTTGTTGGCGCAACTGATGCAAACCGAAGTCGAACCGCTCGAAACTTCTCTGGACGCACTTGCAGATGATACATGAAGTTGCCACACGCCTTTTGCCTTATGCTTTGGACGAAGCATTGCCTTTTGTAGAGCAAGTCGCATCGTTGATAGATTATAGTAATGTTGATCCTTCGCATAATTTATTTGAGATTGTAAAAAGCCAAGACCTTGCCGAGTTTTTGCTCACGCTTCCTTTGCTTCAAAATACCGATGCGCCTGAATTGTCGTGGTTGAAAGATGAGTTGGCTAATTTATACAAAGAATTTGGGCAATATCAAATTGCGGCTGAACTGACAGAGCAAGCGCTTGCATCGGCACAAAAACATTTTGGCAATGATCATCGAGCGATTGCGGCTTACCAATCAAATTTAGCGAGTGTGTATCGTGAACTTGGTCGGTATGTGGAAGCGGCATCGTTGTTGGAAGAAGCACTGTCATCGGCTTTACGTCATTTCGGAGCAAGTCAACCAGAAGTAGCAATCAAGAAATCAAATTTAGCGACTGTGTATAGAAATCTTGGTCGTTATGCAGAAGCCGCCGATTTGTTGGAAAAAGCGCTTGCATCGGGTTTACGCAATTTCGGAGAAGATCATCCAACGGTTGCGGTTCACCAATCGAATTTAGCGATTGTGTATTTTTCAACGAAACGCTACGACGAAGCGATTGCACTTTGCGAGGCGGCGTTGGCAAATGCGGAGCGCAATTTCGGTACCGCGCATCCGCATTATGGGATGTTTGCGGCATCGTTGCAAGAAGCGCGGGATGCACGGGATGGGAATTAGCAGTTGGGTGATGTAGTTGGAATTGACGATTTTGGATTGATTCGATTTACGGTTTTTGGATTTGTGTTTTATCCGTATGGTTGGAATATCTGCCTTTTTTTGTTCTTTTTGTTTTTATTAAAATTACAGCTTACGAAGCCATGTCCAAACATCCATACATTTCTATTAATCCCGAAATCCGATTTGGGAAACCTTGTATTCGTGGTACGCGCATCGCGGTTGCTGATATTTTGGGGTGGCTGGCGAGCGGAATGCGTTTCGAGGAGATTTTAGAGGACTTTCCAGAATTGGAAGAGGCACATATTTTGGCGGCGTTGTCTTTTGCAAAACCCTGATTTTGCTTACAGAGGATTTACCTTTTTCAGTTCAGAAACGCAAGGAATTTTAGCCTTTCAATCTGTCTAAAATTTAGAAACACAGATTTTACAGATCATACAGGTTTTTTATTCGTGATATGCTACTTAGAACTGCTGGACTTCCTCAATCATTTTTCGCTTGACCATTTCCCAAGAAACCGTATTCAGTACAATCAAATCGGGTTCGATTTCGGCATCTTCAAAATAGGTCAGGCTTCTAACGATATGAAAAACTTGGACTTGGGGATATTTTTGCTGAAAGAAAATCAAGAGTTCTTCCAAAGAAAACAGTTGCAACAACGCATATAAATCGAAAAAATCTTTTTTACTTCCCCGATTCCCGATAGCCCAAAGTTTCATTGCACCAATATCAGGCAAAGAAGCAAAACGGATAGATTGCGACTCAAAGATAGGTTCGATAAATGGATAAGGATAATGTATGATGTCAAGTTTGATTTCGTTCAGCAATAAATTCAAAGCGCTATCCGAATTTCCAATGATCTGAATTTCTCCCAACGTGTTCAACGTATCCAAGACTTCACGAGAATCGAAAGCGTCTGGCGAAAACAAATCCAAATCCACAGAAATACGATGCCCTAACTGCAATGCCAAAGCTGTTCCGCCAACCAAATGGAAGTTAGCAAGCGCAGGCAAACCCATGAGTTGGACTAATAATTCAAAAGTGTTTGGGTAAACGGCGTTTTGTTGTAGCATCTGAATTGGGATAAAGGTACATCGAAATAAGCACTACAAAAATGCAGGCTTTTAGCGTCTAAATGCCGTAGTTTTACCACTTCTTGTTTTAAGCGTGCGATACCATAATGCGCTTTAATCTGTTGCCAATCTTCCAAACGTCCACGCGACACCACGCGCCCAATAATGAACGAAGCGTGTGTTTCCCAATCTAAGGTTTCGAGCTGAATATCCCAAAACAAAGCCCGATACAACGGTATTTGCTCGGATACTACTTCAAATGATGTCTGTTTGCGTGTTTCTGGTGTATTCATGTTAAGGGGCTTGAATAACGATTTGTTCCCAAAACGAAACCACGCTTAATGCAACTTCGTTTGTTGAGCTTTCAATGCTTCTTTGATCCAATCTACTAAACGAGGATTGCCGTTTGGATTAAATTTTGCAATTCTGTTTCAGATAACTGCGAGGCAAATTGGGTAATTTGGGCAACGTTAGACATGATTTAATCGGTCAAATATGTGTTTTTTTGCATTCATTTCCTTCAACACCGTTTCTTAATTGCTGTTCCCATGAACCGCTTGAGTATATACTTCCAAAAAATGACGTGCGCGTGCTTTGGCAAGCCGCAAAAGGTGTTCTAAAAGCAGGAAATGGTCCAATTCGCGCTTTTCGTCGGCATTCAAACTTGCCGTTTTTTCTTGCATGATCAACCACGAAGCACGTTCCTTCACTTCTTCCGAAGCGTCGAACGCAACCAATTGAGCAGGATTGCTTCCTGCTGCAATGAAATCAACAAGTTCTTGATAGACTTTCATGATTAACCGTCATTTGGTTGTAAGAATTTGTCAAAATACCACGTTTCAGAATACCATTTGTTCCTTATGATTTAGGTAAACGGCGTTTTGTTGTAACATCTGAATTGAGATAAAGGCAAATCGAAATACGCACTACAAAAATACAAGCTTTTAGCGTCCAATTGGTCGTGTTCAAATGGTTTTGTTTCGTTCATATTGGCAATGGATGATTCGCTTAGCGGCAACTTCTAAGGTTCTTATATCAACATTCTTTGGATCAAGATACGAAAAACGGCAATCGTTTGAAACTGGAAATCGTCGCTCTTTTTTTGCTACATTGGTCTTTATTCCTTCTGTTAAAGCCATAATGGCAGGGCAACGCTTAGAAAAGTCCACCTAATACCCATTAGGAATTAAATGACTGTTTTCTCTGAACGCTTTCACACCCTTTGGGTGTTGAAAGGTTGAAAACGAGTAACCTATAAACAATAGTTTTCCCTAATTGGTATAATAGCTCACCCGATGGGGCTTTTCCGTTCATTGAAGAGTGGGACAAACCCTTGTAAAACGACAATTTACACCATTCCATGAGTTCCTCCATGATGCTCGCTTGGCAGGGCGGCCCTTAGAAAAATCCGCCGGAGCAAGGATGGCTTCGGCTACGCTCAGTCGGCACAAAGCCCAAAACGACACGCCCTAAACCAGGAGCAAGGATGGCTTCGGCTACGCTCAGCCGCCTTGCTTCTTTTGGCCGTACAAGAGAAGGCCGCCGACAGGCTTTTCTGTACTCAGTCGGCAGCCCCGTCTGCCCTCTTGACAGGCTTCGATTTGATTAACCCAAAACACCTGTCAAGTGGTTACAAGTTAAACGCTGGCTCAATAATTCCTAACTGCATTAATCCATCCTTATCGCCCTGAAGAACATCAGGCGAATTTTCTATTCGGTTCCAACCCTCTTTTTCCGTAAGATTCTTGTTAAGCCAAGAGGTTTTGCCAAAAGAAAGATTCTGCTTGCAAAAGCGTTTTCATTTTCCGATTATAGTAAGTTCAATCATCAAATCATCAAACATTATGTCCTCAAAAAACAATCAAAAAAATGCTCGTCGTGACTTCCTCTCCAAATCTGTGCTTGGCTTAGGCGCACTGATGATCGTACCCCGTTATGTACTCGGCGGCCGCGGTTACGTTGCCCCAAGCGACCGCTTGAACATTGCAGGGGTGGGCGTCGGCGGAAGAGGTAAAGCCATCTTAAGAAGTGCCGCCCAGTTAGACGAAAAATCAGGCGAGACCAAGGAAAACATCGTCGCCTTATGTGATGTAGATGACCAAAATGCTGCGTCAACATATGCCCAATACCCCAAAGCCAATCGGTATAAGGACTTCCGTAAAATGTTGGAGGCCGAGCATAAAAATATTGATGCCGTGATGGTTGCCACACCTGACCATACGCACGCCGTTGTTGCGATGGCAGCTATGCGCTTAGACAAACATGTTTACGTAGAAAAACCTCTCACCCATAGCATCCACGAAGCCCGCGTACTCACCGAGACGGCCCGCCAGCGCGGTTTACAGACACAAATGGGCAATCATGGTAACTCCGGTGAGGACATCCGAAGGATTTGTGAGTGGATCTGGAATGGCATCATCGGGGACGTTACCGAAGTTCATTGTTGGACGAATCGTCCCGTTTGGCCACAAGGCATTCCACGTCCATCCGAAAAACCACCCGTTCCCGGAACCTTGGATTGGGACTTATGGGTTGGCCCTGCTCCCATGCGACCATATCACCCCACTTATGTCCCGTTTGGCTGGCGGGGTTGGTGGGATTTTGGAACCGGTGCATTGGGCGATATGGCTTGTCACATCATTGATCCGGCCTTTAAAGCGCTAAAATTAGGCTATCCGACAAGCGTTGAGGCCAGTACGCCCTCCGTGTATAAAGCGCCTTGGTCGCCCGACCTGAACAACGACAGTGCACCCGCTGCCTCTTTGATCCATTTTAATTTCCCGTCTCGGGACAAAATGCCCGCTGTCCAGCTTACATGGTACGATGGCAACCTTCGGCCACCGCGTCCCATTGAACTTGGCGCCGATGAACCTTTTGGAGATTGGGATGGCGGCGTGTTATTCGTTGGCGAAAAGGGCAAAATCTCGTGCGGATGCTATGGAACCAAGCCAACACTCCTCCCAACCAATCGGATGAAGGATTTTAAAGAACCAGCTCCCATGATTGCGCGGGTGAAAGGAAACCACCAGACGAGTTGGGTTGAAGCCTGCAAAGGTGGCCCTGCTGCCAGTTCTAACTTCAACTATGCCGGCCCATTGACCGAGATGATCCTGATTGGGAACTTAGCCTTGAGAAGCCTGAATATTCTGGAAAAGGTCAAAAACCGTAGGGGCGAATTGGAAGACGCCTTCACCGGACGTAAGCAACTGCTTTGGGATGCGCAAAACCTACGCATTACCAATTTTGAGGCAGCCAATCAATTCATCAAGCGTGAATACAGAGAAGGCTGGGCATTATGATTTTTCGGAGCCGTTTTCCGGTGTTGATGGCTTTAAGGTGTAAGTGATTTGGGGAGAACGGCCACTTTCTGTTCCTGTCAATGTGTAACTGACGGTCATCGGCATTTCCAAAGCCGATTGGATGAGGCGCATCGTTTCCTCGGATGTAGCATTTTCCGGGGGAAGTTCCTGAACGGTTTCCGTTACCCCAAATTGCTCATCCGGTGCCGGTTGTAAAGTTGGGTTTCCGACCGTCCCGTTTTTTGTTTCCTCCAATCCTGCTTTTGCACGCCGCTTACGGTGGTCATCTATCACCTTTTGCACCCGTTTTTGCACCACCCGTTCCACTTCCTTTTGAGAACCGGAGGCATACCCTTCTACGGTAATTTGTTGCCCCCACTCGGTTTTGGCCAAGGCACGATACATAAAACCCCGCCCATGTGGTTGGACAAAAATTTCCAAAAACACCTGTTGCGGGGCTTTTTCTTGGGGTGGACGTGTATCAGGCTTGCTCTTCTTCTTCATCGTCCGTGTCGTCGTCATCGTCCATAAATTCTAAAGGCGTCGCATTCATTGCAGCCTCTTCCAATTCATCTTCGCTTACCGGTTCGATGGTGATGACTTCATCAGCCCGATCTACGTCTTCCGGCTTTACCATCACCACAAACCGACTAAAATCCGCCGTTTGAATTGGTAATGCCGAGGAAGACATGTCCATAATCATGGCCTCCACGCCTTCCGACGCCAACCGATCTCGGACGATTTCGGCTTCATATTCTACTTCTGACCAAAAGACGATAGACCAACCGTCGTATTCAATGCCTTGTGCCATACATTTCTCCTTTATTAATTTCGAGCGTTCTATGTTGGAATTTCGGTATTCATTGCCGTAAGCGGCTGGCCAGCCTTGGTGTTGGGGTGTATTTTCTTTGAAACGTACCAAAATCCCAGAATCCCAACCACTACCAAGGGCAACATGCCATACCAGGGTAAGGGTATTTGTTCCATTTTCGCCGGATCAAAGTCTTTCTGGCCCATTAAGGTGCTTGCCATAACAACCGAAAAACCGTTGTTGACGAAATGTACGACGACTGCCGGCAAAATGCTACCCGTTTTCCATGTAAGCCAGCACAAATATATTCCGATGAGGCTTAAGGGTAACACCTGCACATACGACAGATGGTACATGCCAAAAACCGTACCCGTTACCACTATCGCCCAGAACGGCGCGATGCTACGCTCCACTTGACGCTGGATGTAACCTCGAAACAGCACTTCCTCGCAGATGGCGGGTGTAAGAGCAATGGCCAATAAATTTATCCAAACCGAACTTTCCTTAAGTATTCCCATAATAAACTCTTCCCGCAACTTGTCCATCTCTTGAACAAATGGTGGCGCCGGAAACCATCCATTCAGTTCTGCCGAAAAGGCGATTAAAGGATAGAGTGTCACCAAACCGAGAACAGACCAGAAGACAACCTTGCCCGCCACAGGCCGTATCCGCAAAAAATCTTTCCAATAGGACGAGTGGCCGCGTGCCAACAACAAGGCCGGAACACCCAAACCCAAAAACTGGCCAATGGTATTTCCCAGCAATTGCCCCATAACGTCTTTTGTGAGCAATTTTTCAATTTGTGTAAAATCTATCGGCTTAGAACCCGCCTGCACCAACAGCGAACCCACCATGAAGACCGCACCAACCAGATTAAACAACAAGAAAAACAAGAACAACGCCAAAATAGCCATGAGCCATGGTGGAAATTTTTGCTTCTCCCAAAACCGATCCAACGGGATCACACCATCCTTCGCATGAACGTCTGCTAATGTGGGGTATTCTCTTGGGAAAAAGGCTTCGGTCGTAGGCAAAGAGCCTGACGCCACAGGTTGCTCAGGTGTTGAAGGCATCATAAAAGGTCAATGTTGTTCGAGGGTTTCGAGGAAGTCCACCCAATCTCCGCCAAAAACATGCACCGGAATGCCGCCGAGCGCGGCACTTAGGTCTTCAGGCGTTTTATTGTCCATAAACAGCCCTTCAAAATTTAGACAATCGGGTGGTAGCAATACAAAATCCCCCAAGTTTTGGTCTTTGAGGGCAGCATAAAAACATTGGTACGAGAGCAAGCCGCTCACGGTAACTGGACGCCCAAACAGCACATTAGGTGCAACCACCAATTCAGCTTCAAAGCCTTCAATTTGGTTAAGACGCGGTATTATGTGTTCAGACAAAATGGGAGCGGGCAATTCTCCGGTGACCAAGGTCACTTTTTTGGGTTTTGCCAATGATACAGGAAAATCCTCCGCTTGAAAATCAAACTCTGTGATAAAGTCGCGACACATCCCCACCCCGTTTTCCATCAATGGGAAGTCGTCGTAGCGGTCCATTTCCGGGAATGTTTCATTGGCTAAAAGATACATCTCGTCACTCAGGTACACAAAACGCCGTCCCACTTCATGATAAAACGTATCTTGCCATGCATGGGCCTCTTGGATCAACATTCGTGCGTCGTCTTGTGAGAGTGGCCGCAGGTGGTGAAGCCCCGCTCGATGTGCCGTAAGACCCACCGGAACCACCGCAACCGACTGGATGGCGTCGTTAAGGGCATATAAATCGTAAATGGTTTTTTTCAATACCTCGCCATCATTCCACGCTGGAACCAATACAATTTGGGTGTGCATCTCGATGTTATGATCCCGCAAAAACCGCAATTTCTCCATCAACCGGTCGTCGGTTTTATGACCCATCATCTTATGTCGGATTTTATCATCCGTACAATGAACCGAAATATAAAGGGGGCTAAGTCTTTGTGTTACAATCCTTTCTAAGTCGCGATCTCGGAGATTGGTCATGGTAATGTAGTTCCCATATAAAAACGACATCCGATAGTCCCCATCTCGAAAATAAAGCGACTCCCGCAGCCCAACCGGATTTTGATCTACAAAGCAGAACATGCAGTCATCCCCGCAATGTTTGATCCGAAAGTCCTCCAATTCTACACCCATTGGTGCTAAATCGGGGTTTTCTATCGTTTGCTCGGTCAATACGCCGGACTTACGGATTTTGACCTCCAGTCTTTCATCGGCTGCGTAGAACCGAAAATCCAAAACGTCTTGGATGGGATGGAAATTGATGGACACCACCTGATCACCTTTGCGCCACCCCGAAAGATCAGCAAGGGAACCGGACTCAATGGCTTTGATCGTTACCGGCATATTTTGTTGGGTCAAAAAGACGTTGAGCAGACAAAGCCGGAAAATACATCAAAAGCCAGCGTTTTTGAAGGGAGTAAAGTAAAAACCGTTCAAGACCTCATGAATCTTTGTTTTTTTTATCAGCAACATCTTCCGTGATGATTTTTGCGTCTTCGATTGGGTCTCCCTCAACCGCCTCTAAAAAAACCTCGCGTGCTTCATCCACCCATTTTCCCGCCTCGGTAAGTCCGGCATCCACCAGATTAACCGTAAGCCGAAAAGCCGCACCCCCAATCATGGAGAGGCGGCCTAATGTGGACTCTTCGGCCAACAATTCTTTAAGCCATTCACTGGCTGCTTGTTTACGCTCAAGGTCAGACATATCGCAAGAATTAAAAAATCAACTGCTTTATCTTGGCCTTACTTTTCCTAAAGTTTGGCTTCTATTTTGCTTCTTCGGGCGCTTCTTTTGATGGAGATTCCGGCACTTCTTTTGATGGAGATTCCGGCGTTTCGACCACCTCAAAGTTTGGGGATTCATTCACCATTTCATCCGAAATAGGCACATCAAATCCTTGTGGAGCCTCTTTTTCTGTGGCTTTAAATTTTTCATCGGCATCGTTCCTGCGCTCGGAAGAAACGGCTTGGTAGGTTTCGGCCATCAGGTTGCTTAACTCCTCGAAGGCTCCAAATGCTGTTTCGAAGGTGGCTTTGAGTAAGAATTTGGCTTTTTCCTCTAAAGGCAATGCACCGAATTGTTCAAGAACCTTTTCAAATTTTTTTTCTGACATGGTATATTTAGGCTAAACGTGAAACATGGCCGATTAGACGAAAAGCATCCGACATGGTTTCAAAATCGGGAATTTCTATGAGCAAAGCAAGCCATACAAGTGGTATCGTTCTTAAATCAACCGGAAGCTGGTACAATGTATCAACCGCCGAAGGGATGATTTCCGCCCGTATTCGCGGGAAGTTCCGACTTAAAGACAAAGAAACCACCAATCCTGTGGCGGTGGGAGACCGCGTGACGCTAAGGTTAGAAGCAGACGGCTCTGGAACAATTGAGGATATACACCCGCGTTGGAGTAAACTAAGCCGCCGTGCTGCTGGTCGAAGAGCAACCATCGAGCATGTTATCGTGGCCAATGTAGATATGGCATGGTGCGTACAATCGGTTGTTTTTCCTAAATTTAATCCGGGATTTATAGACCGCTTTTTGGTCATGGCCGAGATTAATGAACTACCGGCCGGTATTATTTTGAACAAAACCGATCTCTTGGACGATACATTGGCAACAGAAATGGCGTGGTGGAAGCAAACTTATGAAGACATTGGGTATTCGGTCTTGATGACTTCTTCCGCGAACGGCAATGGGATAACGGCCCTAAAAGCCGCTCTTTCGGGAAAAATAAACGTCATGTCCGGCCCGTCGGGTGTCGGTAAATCCAGTTTACTCAATGTTTTAGAACCCAATATCGGCATAAAGACGGGCGAGGTATCGGACTATACCGGAAAGGGTAAACACACCACCACCCATGCCGAACTTTGGCCGCTCTCCGGTGGGGGATATGTGGCCGATACCCCCGGACTACGGGAATTTGGCATTTGGGATCTGGCTCCGGAAGACCTCTCCGGTTTTTTTCTGGAATTTAGACCGTTTTTAGATGATTGCCGTTATCCAAACTGTACCCACGACCACGAACCAAATTGCGCGATCATTCAAGCCGTGAACCAAGGTTCCATTACTCCGGAACGTTACAACAGCTATCGCAATATTTTACAAACCCTTAAACAGGGTTTAAAGGATACCGGAAGATGAGTTTTACGTATATCGTCTTGTTACGAGGCATTAATGTGGGTGGCCATAAGAAAATCCGAATGCAAGACCTGACCACTTCTTTACAGGGCAGCGGTTTGGCCGATGTAAAAACCTATATCCAAAGTGGTAATCTGGTCGTCAAAACGGAAGATACCGATCCGACAGCACTTGCGGAGCGCATTGCACGGTGTATCAAAGAACATTACCTATTTGAGGTGGAAGTGATAGTACGTACTTTGTCGGCGTTTAGGAAGTCTTGGGTGGAAAATCCTTTTCTCTCCCATCCGGAGGCCGACTTCGAAAAAATCTATGTTACGTATCTAAAAAACACCCTTACCCCCAAACAAGCAGCGTCTCTTTCTGGGATCCATTTTCCACCAGAAGAATTTATTTTGCAAAACAATGAAATCTATGTCTATTGTACCAATGGATACGGAAGAACCAAATTGGATAATGGTTTATTTGAGCGAAAATTACAAATTAAAGCCACCACCCGTAACCTAAAAACCATTCAAAAGCTGCTCGAAATGGCAGAAGAGACCTAAAAGTCCGCTTCAGGATTTTCAAACACTTCTGGCGGAATTTGGACAGGGCAAGACACCATATCCGTAAGTATGGCACTTCCATTTATTGGACTGACCTTTCTCGTGGCAACCGAAATCTCGTTTTTGCCGCAAGTATGAGTTTCCCAGCCTTCCCAACGAAAAACAGTGGATTTCCCATCCCGATTGTTCTGGAGTATATATGCCCATTGTTGGATGCGTCCGGATTCTTTGTCCACCCAAAACCAATATCGGTCCTTAGGCGTAAGCCCCACATTATCAAAAGAGGTGCTAAAGACCTCGGCGGTGGTTGTATTAGAATCGGGTACGGCAACACGATATACGCCCGGATCAAAAAACTTGGTGGCCACCAACAACCAATAGGTATCGTTAATAAAACGACGATAAGCGGTGGTAATAAGACCCTCTCCGGTCTTTTCCGGAACAGCCTTACCGTTATAATAAGCCTTCCCTTTTTGGGTTTGTACATTGAACAAAACCGTAACCGTGGTGTCTGCGTTTTTCTTCCATGTGACACGGTAACGCCCTTCCCAACGATCCCAGACGTGCCGGATCGGCGGAGTTTGTTGGTTATTCCGTAAAGCCGAGAAAGAGAAGGCTAAATAACGGGTACTTTCCCAAGCCGATGGTCCTCCCACCGCCAAAAAAGCTTTGTTTGCTAATCGGTCGGCTTCCTGATCGGTTTGTGACCATGCCAATAAAGGTGTTAAAGCACATAAAAACAAAAATACTTTCATCTGTTAACGTGGGTTGGTGATAAAAATCTTTGATCCTAAAGGTCGGGTTTTTTCGTATAAACAAAGAGACCTTTCACCCTCATTTCACAAAACCATAGAACCAATATGAAAAACCTCTTTACCCTTCTTGCCATTTTGCTTTTTTCTGCTGGTACAGAGCAGGCAATGGCCCAATGCAAAACCTATTTCACCAATAAGGCTGGTTCTGTGTTGACCTATAACATGACGGATCATAAAAACAAGCCTTCTGGTACGTACAAAATTGAAATCGTGAGCGCCAACAAAAATGCAACGGAAATATCCGCAAAAACGACCTTTACCCCAACCAAAGGCCAGGCTTTTACCGCTGCACCATATGTTGTTAAGTGCAAAAACGGTATCATGAGTATGGATGTACGTGGATTGGTGGCTAACGCTGGCGGGCAACAGATTGAGGCTGACGTGACCGCCTCGTTCGTGGAGTTTCCCGCAACCATGAAAGTAGGGCAATCGCTGCCTGATGCCGAGACAACTGTTAAGTCGAAGATGAATGGCGCTGCAATGGGAGACATGAACATCAAGATTTCGGAACGCAAAGTGGTGGGTATCGGAGCAGTTACGGTTCCTGCGGGTACGTTTAATGCCGTCCAAATTTCTTCCGTTCAAGACCTCAAAATGAAAGTTGCTGGAATCTCAATCCCGGGATCAAAAATCATCATAAACGAATGGTTTGTACTGGGTGTTGGGATGGTTAAGCAGGAATCCGAAATAAAGGGGGGGATGATGGGGCGCTTGGCTGGCGGAAAATCAAAAATGGAACTTGCGACCATTAAGTAGGCATGGTCTCTTGCTTTACGATCAGCCATGCGTTTAAGTGGTATATTTTTGACTGAATATTGTGACTTGGTATTATTCTGCTGACGCATTCAAAGAGGCTTGCCCTTCAGATTAAGAATCACGGTTCATTACAATCCCATTTTCAAACCAATGTGCAAACGGCCATTCGTCGGCCCTTCTTCGGGATTTGCAGCATAAGACACCTGTATTAAACCAAGTGGAGTATTGTACTGCAAACCCAATCCATAACCAAGCCGAATAAGGCGAGATGTATTTTGAGATGTATTGAGCTGTTGTATTAGTCCGAAATCCCCAAAAAGAAAGGCATATGACGAGGCGTCTAATTGGTATCGGTATTCGCTGAAAACCCGTCCTCCGGCAAAGCCTTTAAACTGTTCTTCGTTGTAACCACGAATTGACGTAGCTCCCCCAAACCGGAAGAGGTCTGCTTCGTCCAAAATCTTGCTGAACAAGGCGCGATAATCGCTACCAAGCACCCAAACTTGACGTTTTAGCGTAGGAATAAAAGCCCTAATAAGTGCCGAAAATCTTTGTTGGCTGATGGATTCCTGTGCACCATCGGGTCTTTGCGTCGTTTTTTTTCCCTGTTGTAGCACCGACACCACTTGTAAGCCCTTCCTTGGATTTAGACGACTATCCGTTTGTTCGTATCCCACGCCAATCCCTGCAAACCATGTTTTAGCTTGTGCCAAACCTTCTTTTGACCCTTTTACGCCGGGTTTGACGGTACGAAATTCTACCGTGGTAAAGATTTCTAAGCGATTGGCCTGTACATAGCCGGCTTCCACCTCAAAACCGTTTTGATTAAAGGTGGAATCCCGTTGTTGTCCAGCCCATTTCCCTCTGAACCGCAAGGGCAGACCCATTACATATGGCCACTTAATGGCTGCTTCGAACTGATTGGATTGTCCGGGCATCCGACTAAGTAGCGCCTGAACTTCTTCTCCACGTCCAAGCAGGCTTCGGAGTAGAAGGGTTCCGTTGCCCACAACACCAGCACGTTGCGTGGCCGATTTTGGCAAATACCCCAAGGCCAAGTCGAATGTACCGGGTGGCCTGTCTTTTGCTACCACCACTACTTTGGCATCTAAATTGTGATCAATCTGTACTTGAACAGCACTCACCTCTTCAAAAATACCGGCTTCAACCAAGCGATTTCGGGCGGCTTCGGGATCAAACCGAACCATCCATTGTACAGGTTTTAGCCCCAAGATCGAACGTATATAATCTGGTTTCATTCGGGTACTGGAAGGAAGTGTCAATCCTGCAAACTTTACCGGAGGGCCTTTTTCCACTTTAAACACCAAGTGCCATGCGTTAGCATCGCTGGTGTCTGAAAATGCTTCGTCCACAGAAATGCGGGCCAGTAAAAATCCTCGATTAACCAATAAGTCTAAGATTTGTTCTAAATCGGCTTCTAAAGTTTCCCTATTTTTGGTCGTAGGTTGGTAGAAACCTATCTTTTCCAAGATCATACGTTTTTCAGATTCGTCCACCCCCGTCATCCGAAGTGATTTTAAGATGAAGTCGGTTTTGGGTGTAGGGGCAGTTTGTGCAAACAAAAAAAGCGGTAACATCCAAAACCACAAAAAAGGGAGGCCATGATTACACCAAAATCCTTTTTTTTGCCGCCATAACGCTTTATTTTTAATCATACTCTTCTACTTCCGTATAGCAATGAAATTATTTTGTCGAATAAAGGGCTTTTGCCTGATTGCCGTTGTATTTCTCGTATTTTTTTCCAGTACGGCAAAAGCACAGGAAAAACCTTTGTCTCAAACAAGCGCTCGCCCAGACTCTACGATTCAAAATCATCCGGTAGGTCGTGCCTTTCTCTTTGTTTTGCCGCGTGGAACCCGAAGCGGGAAACCTTTTGTCCGTTACGAAATTGTAGAAGCACCCGCCATGAGTTGGTTGGTAAAACGTTCTTTTTTTTGGGACACCGATAGAGAAAAGTCCGGCTCATCCCATACAATTCGGTTTCGGGCTTATACAGCAGTAAATGAACCTTCCGAAATCGCGATTGTTGTAAACCTAAAATAATGCCACAGCAAAATGTTTCGGCCATAGAAAAGCGCACAAAAACACTAATGGCACCCTGTTTTCATAAAGACCTTATTGAATGGTTTGGAAAGAACGCACGAGATTTACCTTGGAGGCGCACCAAAGACCCTTATCACATCTGGCTGTCGGAGATGATGCTTCAACAAACGCGGGTGGATCAGGCTATGCCCTATTACCATGCTTTTTTAGATGCGTTCCCCACTGTTTATCAACTGGCCGAGGCTCCGCTTGATGCGGTTTTGAAGCGATGGGAGGGCTTGGGTTATTATGCACGCGCACGGAATCTACATAAGGCTGCACTAATAATTGCAACGGAACACCAAGGGGTTTTTCCTAAAACGGAGCAGGAAGCCTTGGCTCTGCCGGGGGTTGGGCCATATTCAGCAGCTGCAGTTTTATCCATCGCTTATCAGGTTCCTTTGGCTGTTCTGGATGGTAATGTCATTCGGGTCTTGGCACGGGTTTTATCTTTTGAAGGCGATGTTCGCCAACCCAACCACAAAGCAATACTGCAAGAATGGGCAAACTTTTTACTCAATCGCCAGTTTCCGGGCAATCATAATGAGGCGATAATGGAATTGGGAGCGACCATTTGTACCCATAGAAAGCCCTTATGTACGCTTTGTCCTCTACAACCCGTTTGTAAGGCTTTTCAAAACAATCGCCAAAACGACTTACCATTTAGTTCTAAAAAACCCAAGGTTCCTCATCACCAGATTGCGGTTGGTGTGGTTTTTAATGATGAAGGCCAAATTCTCATCAACCGGAGGCCCGATGAAGGGCTTTTGGGTGGCCTGTGGGAATTTCCCGGCGGTAAACAAGAACCTTTGGAAACTTTGGAAGAGACTTGTAAACGAGAATTGGCGGAAGAACTGGGCATCGAAGTGTCTATCCAAGAAAAATTGGTGATCGTAAATCATGCTTACACGCATTTTAAGATCACACTTCATGCTTTTTTATGTACCTTACAGAATGGTGTTCCAACATCGGCAAATGGGCAGCCCATTCAATGGGTAATGGCGTCTGAACTTGAACAATTTGCTTTTCCGAAAGCCAACAACAAGGTGATTGAGGCCCTAAAAACCCGAAAAATCAGACCCACTTTTTTTGACGTAACCCAATTCTGAGGTGCAAATTATGGAATCTTGGATGTTTTATTTGATCGGCTTTGTCATTTGGGCCATTTTTAAAGGGATCTCGGACGACCAAAAAAAGAAACAAGAAAAGCCTACCCCAACCCTTGAAAACGTTACGGGTGATTTGGAAGAAGGGAAGCAACTTTTCCATCAATTTACACAACCAAAACAAACACAGCGACTTAGCGCGAATAAAAAACCTATTGGCTATTTTTCAAAAGGGAGGTATTTCGATAACGAGGCGGGGTTTGATACCGGAGCCGATTATGATCTAGTGGCTAAGGATTACGACCAGACCGCCACCGATTATGACGCTTACTCTAATGAAAAAGAATCAGAAGACCAATTTGAACATCACCGCTTTGGCGACCATCCAGAGGTAAATCATAAAAAAACAGTTCCGCTTACCACGACTAAAGTTGCCGGTAATGCAAAAAAAAAGGCATTCCAAACGCTTAGAGATCCTGAAAACGCTCGGAACGCCCTCATCTTATCCGAAATTTTAGGCCAACCCAAAAGCCGAAAACGCTAAACTAAGGCGTTATAGATGTTTACCAATTTGTGTCTTTTGTCTTTTGGGGCCAAAGTGCTGCCATCACAGCGCCTAACATAACGCCCAGCAATGTATTCACCAAAAGCGTAGGAAGCCAAAAAACCCATGGATTAAATGGAATCTGTTCGGCCATGGTCATCATCATTGCCCAAGTAAACATCCCTGAAAGTAGCGCCGTTATAAAAACACCCATGCCCCCAATAAGCGCACCTTCTTTTGCACCTGCTTGCACCTCTGCCTGCATGTTGTACACAAAGACGCCCGCACCAACCCCAAGAACCAACTTCATCGCCGTCAGGAATAAGTTCAACATGCCAGCACCAACTTGTGCAACGCCGAGGTTTGCAACTAACAATGTAAAGAGGAAATTGGTCAGCATACTTGATAAAAGGGCTGTCACCACCGTCGTAAGGATCGCAAGGTAGTGTTCGGGCTTGAGCATATTCACACCAAAGGTCATTTAAAAGGAAGCAAGTAGGATCAATATTCACGTACTTTGAAGACCATAGCAGCCGCAATAGCGCCCATTACTGCACCAATTACGCCCATCATAACTACACCCAGCACCACCTGAAGGATGGGATTGCTCAGGAAGTCGAACTGTTGGGAAGATTGCAGGGCTTGTTCGATCTGATCGGCGTCCATGCCTTGTTTTCCGAGCATATCCCGCTGCATATCCATACTCATCTGCTTGATTTCTTCGTTTGTTGGGAAAAGCCCCAACAACTGAAAAATATACGAAATGCTACTAGAGAACATTGAACCCAAAGCCAAAGCACCAGCGCCGAGTGTTGCGCCATCGCCGGCCTTTGCACCACCGCTCAACACGCGGTTATAATGCCAAACAGCCGTAAAAGCACCAGCTATCGGAAGCATTAAGCAGTTCAATAACCCTAAGCCTGATAGCAGAAACGGAGACATGTCCCGCATAAACATCATGGTTGGGACACTCATTATAATGCCCAAAACTGCAGATACAATGGCTCCATTCAAAATGGAAGGAAATTTAGGAGGAGTGTTCATTTTACGTTCTATTTGGATTTTGGAACAATAGCCGCCATTTAATGCGCCATACTTCTAATATAAGTGCTGAAAGCCCTTTGGTTGCATAATACCCACAAATACTGCCTAAAGCAAAACCCGTTATCACTCGCCCTGTGGCATTGCCCTCCCAAAGTGCGGCAATCGGGCCAGCCCAATGAATAAAGACAATAAGCACCGTAGCCCCAATGAGCCATCGTGCTTTTGCCATAAACCAATTGTCCCACTTTTTGAGTGGCCAGTACAAAATCCCTCCGGCAAATAATCCGGCATAGATCCCAAAACAACGCTCACAGACGGCCATCGGAATACCATGTAACCGAATACAGCGATCTGGAATTTGATGACATAAATACCGATATTGAAGCCGCCATAAAAGACCAATTCCTTCGTCCAAAACCCAAGGCAACATCGGGCTTAACATCCATAATAACAAGATGATAAGGACAATAAAATATGCTTTTATGTTGTTTGATTGATGGTCTTCCATCTGCAAAGGTAGCACAATTACCTCAATTGAATCAAGTGATAACTTCAGAGAAACAACGTCCGATTGGGGTAATTGAAACTTTTTCCAACCTCAAAGATGATTTAAGGCAGATGTAGTGTATCCTGAGCCGCTTCTTCCTCTTACGAAACAAACAACCTGACTGACCCAAAACAAAAATCCCCCACCATGAAATCACAGCGGGGGAATATTTATCTTCATATCTTAATCGGTTTCTAATAAGAACCAGCGTAGTGCAAATGGGAACACGCATCCAAATATGCCCAGCCCAACCAAATTCATGTCAAACATTTTGTCCACCGAGAATTGGTACAAGCCGAAGAGCATAAAGGCGATTCCAGCACAAATGGAAAGAACAGAAAAAAACCGATAAAGTGCAGTTTTCATGTGGGCATTACTTTTTTCCGCCCATCAACCCACCCAGCAAAGAGCCAAGGCCACCAGCATTATTGCCACCACCACCGCCAGCAGCAAGTTTCATAATGTCTTGCAAGTCAAAGTCTCCGTCTCCGTCTTGGTCTAAGAAAGGTGCTAATGCACCCAACATGCCGTCACTTTGTGCTTTTCCGCCTTGGAGCAGACCAGCAAGGCCATTTACATCGAGGCTTTGTTGCTGTTGTTGCTTTCCGAGCATACCAAAGATCATTGGGCCGAGGGTTTCAAAGATACCACCCGCTACATTGGGATCTACGCCCGTTTGCTGTGCAACATGGTTTTGCAAAGAAGGTTGTTTATTGCCCAAGACCATGCCGAGCAAGTCCATTGGATTTCCGCTATTCAAGCCATTATGCACTGCTTGAGCGCCTTGTTCGGAAGCAGCCTTTTTTCCCATGGCACTCATGATCATGGGTGCTGCAAGGGTAACTGCATTTTGTGCCACATTTTTATCTATACCAAACTTTTCTGCTACCTGACCAGCCGCTTGGCCTGCCACGTTTTGCATGATCATTTGCATGATGTCCATTAGAATCTCCCTTAAATTGTAAGATGGAACGTTTTTAGTAAAAAGAATATAGCGCAAAACTGCAAGAATCCAAAAAAAGTTCCATCTCCCTCCTTCAGAAATTTTTTCTGGTAAAACAGAGATTTCTAAGAAAAACGCTGGTATTTATTTCAAAGAAGTTCCCGTAGCTTTCCAACCCATGATCCCACCTTGCACATTATAAACCTTGGTATAACCCCAACTTGATGCCTGACGAGCAGCCATTGAGGAACGCGCACCGGATCGGCACATAAACATCAATGGCGCTTCTTTGTCTTGAGGGAGTTTGTCCGCAGAAAGTTGCCCAAGGGGAATATTGACCGCCTTAGAGACTTTACCATCCGATTTTAACTCTGCTGGCTCGCGGACGTCAATTAACTTAACCCCTTCTTTCAGTTTGTTGAGTGCGTCAATGGGCGAAATTGTTTCTACACCGCCACCCTTGCTGCCACGAAATAGATCAAAAATAGACATGGTTATTGCTTGTTTTTGGTTAATGATGGCGCAATATACCAAAAATAAATCAAGATGTTCCTACTTGTTATAACAAGATATGATTAAGAATTTCTTGCGACGAGCCTTTTCACCTGCTCGATTGCAAAACGTATGAGTGGCATCAAGTTGAGGTTAGGCAAGTCTAATAGATGTTGATTCCGCTGTAATAGGCTATGCAAATGACTTGCTACGAACCATCTATGACTCATTTGGTAAAGTGGAAAAAGACACTTTTGTACGTATAGGAGGTGCGGGGACTTTTTTTATCCCAGCAAAAACGATAGAAAACCTCGTTGATTCATTTGTCAAGTACCAAATAAAAAGTTACAGGCTGTCTCAATAGGGTTTGGGATTAGAGTTGACGAAGGTAAGCCTGTGCTTGTTGATCATTCGGATTTAGCCGTAAAACCTTTTGGAACATCTCTTTGGCCTTGTTTTTTTGACCTTTATTAAGGTAAATATAACCCATATTACCAAAAATACTGGGGTTTTCGGCGTCAATGCGGCCGGCACGCTCTAGATAGGTTAAGGCCGCATCTGGCTTTTGCTGAAGAATAAGCGCTCCACCAAGGTTGACCAAGGCTTTTACGTGGTTGGGGTCTAATTGTACGGCTTTGGTTAAAGCCTGTATCGCAGCCGGGTAATTTTGTTTTTGCATTTGAAGGAAGCCGAGATTGTTCCATAAATCTGCAAAATGGATGGGATTCTTCTGGAGTGCTTTTTGGATCACGCCGAGTGCGGCATCTAAATCACCAGAGAGGGCAAGGGCATTTGCATATTTTCTTTGCGCTTCTACGAACAACGGCTGTAGGTTTGCTGCCTTTCTGTAGGCTGCAAGTGCTCCTTGGGCGTCTTTTTGTTGCTCTTTGGCCACCCCAATCCAATACGCCATATAGGCATTTTGCGGCTCTTCTTGCATTCCTTTTTCCAATGTGGTAATTGCTTCTTGCAACTTGCCTTGTTCCAAATATGCTCTTCCTAAAGAAAGTCTCGCCTCTGGGAACGTAGCGCCAGACCGGAAGCCATCGGTAGCATATTGGATTACGATCGGTAAATAATCCTTCAAGCGGTGTTTAAGGTCGTAATACTTAAAGTAGGCCACAGCAGCTTCTAATTGCGCTTGTCCCTCGGTCGGATGAATGGCTTTTGGGTCGTTATTCTCTATTTTAATAAGTTTGAATGGGGTAGTGCGTTGTTTACTCTTTTCCATTTCAGCAACCGAGAGGTTTTTCTTTTCTTTGGGCAACGTTTTTTGTATCCAATGATCGGTAAAGGTGACGTGCGGAATGTCCGAAGTACCGGATTTTTGCATGTGACAAGAAATGCAATTTCCCGACATGGCCATTTTTTGATCTTTTCTACCCTCTGGGCGCTCACAAACCACATCGGTTTGGTGGCAAGAAATACATTTTTTATTGAAATAATCCGTTTCTAACTCCCGAACAGGGATATGCGGGTCGTGACAAGTGGTACATGTCATCGAACTTTTTGAATAACAGGCACTTTGGGCAAGTCTGGAACCGTGAGAGGCAATTCCAAAGGTTTCAGGGTCTTTAACCTGTTCTTCGGCCACAAAAATACTCCGGTGAGCGGCAAGTGTCATTCCGGCCCTAAAAGTAAGTGGGGTCTGATTTTCTTTAAAAACCGGCGTTCCATCTACGTGGCACTGCTGACAAACCGAAAGTTGCTGGGTGCGGCTAAGTTCTGGACCATTCACAATAGTAGGGTCTGGTTTTCCTTTTGGCGGCTCGAATCCAGCCAAGCGGTCTTCTACGTGCTTGCTCCCTGGGCCGTGACAGCGTTCGCAGCCAATCCCAAGGGCAACATCTGTGAAGTGATTTTGGGTATAGGTTGTGCCCGGAGAAAAATTGTTGTGACAGGTCATACATTCTAAGTTGATGGGCCGCTCGAATCGTTCATTCCTTTGGGTATAACCCGGGCTTAAGTCCCATTTACCCCGTTTTACGTACCATGTCAAGGGCATTTCGGTAACATATCCACCAACTTTCATCATGTAGGAACGAGTAGCATTTCCCGAACCTATAACGTAATCCGCATGGTGAGTGCGGTTGTGGATGACCTTTCCATTTTGATCCTTCTGATATTCGCGCTGAAAAAGCGAATCGTTCCGGACAAAGGCTTCATAATAAAGATTGTTTTTTACATCGAAGATGGGTGCACCTCCAAATTTTTCTGGAGCAGTTTTAGGGTCAAAGATTGAAACAGATTGCCCCATTCCCGTTCTTTTGTAGGAGGCGTACAAATCTTCGTGACAGCTTTCGCACGCTTTATCCCCTACAAATTCAGCCTTGATACCAGTAGCGCCAACAGGTGTTTGTGAAGGTTTTTGGCAGCCTATGATAGCGCCGAAAAGCAGGAAAAGTAACCCACCAAGGGGGATGATTTTACTTTTGATCGTTTGTTGCATCTATTACAAGGAATAAAAATGGTACTTTGTCGAAATATAGGCTTCTGCATGTTTGAACTCAACGAAATTTCGCCATACAGTTTGCCAATAGTTTCTTTTTTTCTTGGTTTACTGCTTAGTTCACTTGGCTTCTTCTGGCTTAAAAAGTCTAAATGGGATCGGTTTTATGTTTCAAAGGCGGTGGTTTCTCGGGAAATTACAACCTACCAAAACCAAATCTTGCAGATGCAACAAGCCGAAAAACCCGAACATACGTCTATGCGTTTGGCAATACCCAAGGAGGAAAGAAACAAAAACACGCTCGTGGGCTACCAGCGCCCGGATTGTGATTGGCCTGAATATAGGAAATCGCTACCTTCACAAATAGAAACTTTTAAAATGGAGCCTGATATGCCTCCTCAAACAATACCTCCACCTCCGTTTTTACCCCTTTCAACCCTGAGCACCAGCCCAGAACTGTGCCAGTTAAATGGGGATAACCTCACGCTAATTCAGGGAATCTCTGCAGATATGGCCTTACAGTTGAATCGAATTGGCATTACTTCTTTTCGACAGATTGCAGAATGGTCAAGTTTGGATGTGCGTCGTGTGTCCGCTGTATTAAAATTGGAAAACCGGATTTTCCACGAAAATTGGATTGTTCAAGCACAATCACTTTTTTTTGAACGGACGAACAATGGCTTTAAGTTTGGAAAATAATGTTTGGAAAATAATGTTTGGAAAATAGTTTAGTGTTTAGGAAAAGGAATGAAAAGGCCCGAAATCAGAAACCTGAAATCGGGCTTTTTCGTTTTGTCAGAAAGGATTCAACACAGCATTTAAATCGCTTCAAAAACCTCTTCAGGAATTGCACCTAACATCCTGAATCGGTCTGCTCGACGTGCAATTTCCGAACGTGTAAGGTGTAATAACCGTTCTGGGCCAAAGGCTTCTACGTTAAAAGAGGCCATTGTGGAACCATAGATTACCGCGAGTTTAAGGGACTCGAAGTCGTATTGTTGTACCGAGGCCAAATACCCAACAAAGCCTCCGGCGAAGGAATCTCCCGCTCCAGTTGGATCTACCACGTCTTCAATGGGTAAGGCTGGCGCAGAGAAAATTTGATCTTCCCCAAAAAGCAATGCACCATGCTCACCTTTTTTAATAACCAAATATCTTGGCCCCATTGCTTGAATGATGCGTGCCGCTTTAATCAAATTTGGGACTTTTGCCAACTGGCGAGCCTCGGCATCATTTATAATTAGTACATCAGCACGCTTGAGCACCTCGCCAAGTTCAGCTGGTGTGCGCTCAATCCAATAATTCATGGTGTCCAAAACCACCAATCCCGGATGATGTAATTGGTCTAAAACGGCCAATTGGATACTGGGGTCTAAGTTGCCAAGACAAATAATTTCGCTATCCAAATAACTTTCGGGCAACTTGGGGTCGAAGGTGGCTAAGACATTCAAATCCGTCTGGAGGGTGTCTCTGTTGTTCAGGTCCATATGGTATTTCCCAGACCAAAAGAACGTCTTGCCACTGAGGTCTATAATCAAACCGTCGGTATTAATGCCATTTTTATGAAACAGGTCGAGGTCTGAAGATGGAAAGTCATGCCCTACAACTGCAGAGAGCCGGATGTCTTCCGCGAAATAACGTGCAGCAAGGGTGATGTAGGTGGCACTACCGCCTAAGATGCGATCTACTTTTCCGAAAGGAGTCTCAATCGCGTCGAATGCAACCGTGCCGATAGCCAAAATGCTCATTAGGAAGCAGAAATGAAAAGGTTATTGTAAAGACGTTGGCACCGAGTTGTGCCTGTTAAATCTAAGGCGCTTCTTAGACAACAATGAACAAGTTTAGGTAAAAAAGCGTATGTGCGCCATTTAGATGCCGGATTTTTGCTTGAAAGACCAAATTTTTGCATGAAAGTTTGCATGAAGTCCGGCGTTTCTTTAGTACTTTAGCCCATTGCCTTGTTTCTATTAACAGCTTATTCATCCACGATATGTTTCAAAACTTAACACCGCCTTCGAGTGGTTCCAAAATTACGATCTCGAATGGCGTACTCAACGTGCCTAACGACCCCATTATTCCTTTTATCGAAGGGGACGGGACTGGGCGCGATATTTGGCGGGCTTCTCAATATGTTTTTGATAAAACGGTAGAGAAGGTGTATGGCGGTACACGCAAAATTAACTGGTTTGAAGTGTATGCTGGCGAAAAAGCCTTTAACACCTTCAATAATTGGATGCCCGAAGATACCCTGAATGCGGTTCGGGAGTACCTTGTCGCCATTAAAGGCCCACTTACAACACCCGTTGGTGGTGGAATCCGTTCTTTGAATGTGGCGCTTCGCCAAGAATTGGACTTGTATGCCTGTGTGCGTCCAGTACAATATTTCACGGGCGTCCCTTCGCCCGTCAAACAACCGGAATTGGTGGACATGATCATTTTCCGCGAAAACTCCGAAGATATTTACGCTGGAATTGAATACCAAGCAGGCACTCCTGAAGTCCAAAAGGTGATTGATTTTCTGCAAAATGAAATGGGCGTGAAGAAAATTCGTTTCCCGCAAACCAGTGGGATTGGGATCAAGCCCGTATCAAAAGAGGGGACTTACCGTTTGGTACGTTCAGCCATAGATTATGCCGTTAAAAACAACCGCAAATCCGTTACACTCGTTCACAAAGGCAACATCATGAAGTTTACCGAAGGCGGCTTCCGCGATTGGGGCTACCAGATTGCCAAAGAAGAATTTGGTGCTGTGGACTTGGATGGCGGCCCTTGGCAAGTACTCCCCAATGGTCTCGTGATTAAGGATGCCATTGCCGATGCGTTTTTGCAACAAATCTTGCTCCGTCCGGCTGAATATGATGTCATCGCAACTTTGAACCTGAATGGTGACTATCTTTCGGACGCCTTGGCTGCACAAGTTGGTGGTATTGGTATTGCACCGGGGGCGAATATCAACTATGTTACGGGACATGCCATCTTTGAAGCCACACACGGAACAGCTCCAAAATACGCCGATCAAGACAAGGTGAATCCGGGTTCTGTGATTTTATCCGGCGAAATGATGTTTCGGTATATGGGTTGGAACGAAGCAGCGGATGCCATTTTAGCGTCACTCTCCAAAACTATCGGCCAAAAAACCGTCACCTATGACTTCCACAGATTGATGCAGGACGCTACCCTGCTTAAATGTTCCGAATTCGGGAAAGCAATGGTGGCCAATCTTTAGTAGGTCACCTATTGCCAAGAAATACCATTAACCCCGCTTCTCTCAAGAGGTGGGGTTTTCTATTTAGATTTAGCTTCGCTTGGACTTTATACCCGTTAGGGAGAATTACGTTTAATAGTTTACTTGTTTTCAACCTTTTAGGTGTTGACATGAGCCAAGTGAAGGGGCGAAGTAGGATCAACCATTCAACACCAAAGGGGTTGTAAGCGTTGATGGATCAAGGAAGTGGTTCATTCCTAATTGGTATTGAACCAGTTTTTAACTTGTAACCATTTAATAGGTATTTTGGCTTAATCAAATCAAGCCTGCCGGTCGCAGACGGGCCTGCCGGTGGCCTTCTTTTGTACGGCCAAAAGAAGCAATTCGGCTGAGCTAAGCCGAATCCTGTCCCGGCCTGAAGAAAAATCTCTTCGCCTCTGCTGGGGATGCCCGATAGACGAATTGTAGAGACGCACGATCGGGTGTCTCTACACATCCTCCCCGACAAGGCAATTCGCCCTTATTCATCGGGCTGAATTGCGTAAATGCTGGTTTTTCAAGGGTTTTTTCCACTTTTGAATGAATGGCAAAGCCCCGTAGGGGCGGCATCTTAATAGAAATCCGTTTCTATGTGTACAACAAAGCGCCGTAGGGGTGAGGTCTATATATGTCAAGAACAACACATTATGCCATAAGATAGAGGCAATCTCAGTATTGTTTCTGCTTTATTAACAGAATTTTGTAAAGATGCCATCCCCGCTTGAGCATACCTATGCGGCTCCGATTGGGCAAAATTTTTACTTCTTCGATTGCTTTATTAACCCGAAATGCCCTATACCAAAAACAAAGCGTTTGGGGCAAAATTCGCCCTTCGCATTCGGATTTTTGTAGGTTATTGTCCGTTCTCGCGGTCAAATGCTGCCAAGCAAATTTCTTTTTTAAGGCCACATCCCAAGACTTTTTCAACGTCTTTATTGCGGAGTTGGACCTTCTTCCCATCCGCATATTCAAATTCAACACGGGTAAGTTTGGCATCTTTTGGGTTTTTTCCGGCAGGAATGGACACAAACTTAAACTCGGAAGTTGCGCAGGCGGGGTCAAAAGGCCCTTTTACAGTCATGGTTTTGGTTGCCGCTGTTAAGGATTTGTTTTTATGATCAATGGGCGTAATCCAAAGTTTAAGGTTCTTAACGGGTAGTTTGGGGTGGCAATTAAGGGTGTTGAAATACAGGTTTAGGGTATTCGCTTTATCGCCCGGATACACCTTCATTTCCTGAATAATGGGCATGCCATCCGTCATATATTTATTCCAAACGAACGATAAATAATGGTCTAAAAGCGGAATTTCGGTATTTTTACGTGCCGCCAAATCTGCCTCCACCTTGGGCTGCTCTATGTCATAGACGGCCTGCGCCAAGCGCTGAAAGGGGCGACATTCTAACTTGGAGCCGCGTTCTGGCGAAATGGTTTTTACCGAAACGTAGCCGAATTTCCCTTCCCATTGTGTCCAAACCCATTGCGAGTCGTCTTTGGGATTGGTTTGCACGCAGTCCAGAATCGGAAGTTTTTGTTTTTTTTGAATATTCGAAATTACCGTTCGAGTTGTAAGGTCACGTACCAAATCGGTTGCTTCGTTGGTACGGATTTGGCCATTGGTCAGTGGGGTGGATTGGGCCATTACCCAAAGTGGTAAGAAGAAAATAAATAAGGTTAAGCGCATGTAAAACAAGGGGTTAGGTTAGTCATTTTGTTTAATACTGAATCCCAAACAAGAACCATCTGCGAGGCATTGGAGCATCAAAAACTTCGGTATATCGTGCATCGGTCAAATTCCTGACCTCTCCATAAAACCGTATTCCGAACAGCCGAAACGGCTTTAGTTCTGCTCGGACGTTGGTCACGGCATATACTTTTCCGACCAAGGGTTCTTTCCAAAGTTGTTGTAACGAATACGTCATGCGGTTTCGGGTGTAAAGTACTTTCGCTTGGAAAATTTGGCGTGCATTGCTTAGGGCATATTTATAAGAAATACCCGTTTCCTTTTCAAAAGCAGCATCTAAGAAGGAATAACTTCCATTTATCTGGAGGCTACTCCTACGCGAAATCTTTTTTTGATAGTGTGCATCCAACTCGAAGCCTGTTGTTTGGACGGAAACGATATTTCGTGCCACCCAGTTGAGGTCACCAGCCGTAATTTTTGCATAATCTATCAAATCTTTGGTATCGCGGTAGAATCCAGTGGCTTGCAAAGTGAGGACAGGAGTGGCAAAAAAATCCACCCCAACCTCGTAAGACCATGCTACCTCTGGCTTAAGGTCGGGGTTCCCAACATTACGCCCAACGGGGTTGGCCACTTTGCTGTTTAAAAACCTTTCGGTATATCCCGGCGCTCGGAAGGCACGTCCTGCACTACCTCTGAGGGTTACCTTGTTCAAAACATATGCCAGACTGGCCGAGGGAGAGGTCTCTAAGCCGTAATTGGGGTCGTAATCTGTACGGCCACCCAAGGTAAGGCTGAAATGATTGTCGGATTTGTACAAAACCGTGGCAAAAGCACCTCCTAAGTGGTCTTTATGATCGCCCAAGCTATTGCTCTCTATGCTACGTTGTTCACCCGTCACGCCGCCAGAAACGGTAAGGTTGTCGCCGATTGGCTGCAACACCGTCCAGTTAAGTACCCATTGGCGGCTGGTGCTTTCATTGGCTGGGCTTATTGGATTAAACTGATAACGATCCCAATGTTTGCGGAACGCACCAGAAAGCATCCATGACCCTTCGCCCAATTCTCGTGAAAGACTGGCTTGGTTCCACCATGTTTTTGTGGCTTCGCGTGCACTGTCGGCGGGTGAGGCCGAGTAGAAGTGCCATGCGCTAAAGTCTCGGTTATCGTAGGCCGTTCTAAAGTTGAGAGTACTGTTTTCGGATTGGTGCCGCACGGCAAAGGTGGTCGCCCGTTGCTCAAAGTCCGTCTGGAGTGGTACGCCTTTGCGCATAACCTTAGATCCATCCAGTCGTTCTATGTTTTGACCATCGCTACGTTGTCGTTGATGTGCGCCACCAAAGCGGGTTCGGAAGAGTTTATAGCTGTAAAAACCGCCATAACTCCGGTAGTCGTTGCTGCCATAGGCGGCATGGGCTTTGGCTTTTGGCTTTGGATTTGAAGCGGTTTTGGTGATGATGTGTACCACCCCACCAAGCGCATCTGGTCCATAAAGTGCCGATGCTGGGCCACGAAGAACCTCAATCCGCTCAATCTCGGAGAGCGGAACCGGCAGGTCAGAGGCAAAATGCCCCGTTTGTGGGTCGTTGAACCGAACGCCGTCTATCAAAATCAGTACACCATTAAAACCGGAGCCGCGGATGGTGAAATCGCTCTGCACCCCAAATCCACCACGGGATTGGATTTCAACCCCGCCAACCGTGCGCAAAACCTCGTCCACGGTTGCTGCTGGAAGGGTACGGAGTTGATCGGCAGTAATGACCTCGACCCGCCGGCCTGTCAGGCGTTTATCAACGGGATAGCGCGTTGCGGTGATGACCACTGTATCTGGCCAAACCGGACTCTGGGCTTGGACGGGCATGTGGAGCATTACAAGGAATGTTGCAAAAAGAAATCCCTTTTTCAAGGCAAGTACGTATTTCATCGTCAATATAGAATGGTTGGGGAAAAGGCGTACCCAAGCGATACACCTATAAAATACGCTCTGGTGACTTATGGCATGATTAAGTTCTTGTGGTGTTGGGGCATTGGGGCGTTTTTTCAAAGAGACTTGCCCAAATGGGCACTTGGCTGCAAAGAGGACTTGATTGGTATGGAGGCGATAGGTCATTATAAGTATTGAACTTATAAACTTCTGATATATCCTAATCATACTCACAAAGTCCTAAAATATTTTTATTCCATCTTTTATCTTGCGATTAATTGGCTTATTTTACACATGCCCTTTAAAAAAAGACCAGCTTATTGCAACGTTAGACAAATTTTGAATTCAACGGTCTAACGTTCTTCATTTCCAAGGATTATCTTATTCAAAAAATGAGCGGAATACAGTCCATAAGCCCCAAAAACAAAATGTGTGATCGCAACGAGACAGCAAAAATTATCATTCGTGAGGAAAGAATTTCTCGACAAGACCTGATCGGGCATCTGGATTGCTCTCCCAGACAAGTTGACCGATACATCCACCAATTTTTGAAAAAAGGCATGATAAAGACGGAAAAGGTGGGGAAAGAGGTGTTTTATGTATTGAATCAAGACCATCACGAGCCAGCCCTCTCTCTGGTACGTGCCACCAAAAATGAGCAATTGGTCTTGCTTATGGCCCTGAATGCCGCAAGGCAACAATTAATGCGCACACCATTGGCGAAGGACGTAAATCGGCTATTACATGCCGTGAACCAACAATTAGAAATAGAAGAGGCGGAAATAGAAGATTTACAAGAAGACCTTGCTGGTTTCCGATTGGGCGACCCTCCTTTAGAAGAGATGCGCCCCGATGTTTTCTTTGCTGTCCATAAGGCCAAAAAGGAAAATAAAACCCTTACTATTGCCTATCAAACCGGAAGAAGTGGGCTGATTAGTCGTGACCGCAAAGTGGATCCCGTTCTGATCAACTTGTCTTCATGGACGTTTGTGGCTTGGTGTCATAACCGCGGCAAATATTTGGATTTTAAGTTTTCGCGGGTTTTATCGGTCTCGTCGGTGATGGAGCAAGCACGCCTACGCCCCTTTAATCCTCAAAAACACTTTCAAGACCGATTCAGCCAATTAGCCGGAAATACTCGCTACACCTTAACCTTGATTGCTGCGCCGGAAGTGGCTACGTATTTCAAAACCAAAAAATACCACGCCTCACAAAACATCCTCGCCGAACACGAGGACGGCAGCCTAACAGTGAGTTTTGTGGTTATCAACGATGACGAGGTGGCGTCTTTTCTCCGATCATGGGGGCCAAAAGTTGAGGTGGTTGCGCCTCTAAAAATGCGGGAAAGGCTTCTGGAGGAGGCCCAAGCCGTTGCGGGTAAGTATAGAAAACTATGATAAAACAATGAGTTAGATAAAAACGCTGTGGAGGTTCTACCCAATGACCTGTACACAACCAAAAACTTTAATTGAACCAAGAGGTATCCAAATGAGAATCGAAATCAAAGCGACTGCTCCGCGTGACGGGCTGGAATTAAACTATGTTTATAAGCTGAAAGGCGTGCTCCATAAATGGACGGGAAGAGATGATAACCTTCATGATGCCCAGTCTTTTTATAGCTTCGGGTCGCTTAACAATAGCCGAATTGTAGAAAAAAAGAGGCTGATGTTTAATGGCTATGTGATGTGGCAACTGAGCTTCTGGGACATCGAGGTGGCCAAACGAGCCTTACTCGGTATGATGCGCGATCCGAGAATGTTTGACGGCATTATGGTCATCGAGGCGCGCGAATGCCCAACCCCTAATTTCGGTACGTCGTTCCGGTTTTTAGCGGATAGCCCCATTTTGGTACGCGAGAAAAATGAACAAGGAAAACACGTGTATCTGACGTGGGATAACCCACATGCAGACGAAGTCCTTACCACTTCCTTCCGCCGGAAATTGGAAAAAGCCGGCTTCTCCGGTAAGGACCTACAAGCCCTTGTAGCATTCGATCGCGAATACCCCAAAGCAAAAACCAAACTTGTTGAATTTAAAGGACTTAAACACAAGGCCAATGCCTGTCCCGTCTGGATTCATGGCTCGCCCGATGTCCTGAAATTTGCTTGGCTCTCCGGCCTGGGCGACCTCACAGGGAGCGGGTTCGGAGCGTTGAGGTAATTAGATTTAAACTCAAAATTCTATACTATCTATGGAAACAGTTGGACTTAGGTGGACAGGTCATCCTTTAATTGATATGGGTGTTGCCGCCATCATCATCGCAACAGACAACGACACGCCAGAAGAGGTTACAACTCAACAATGGCGTGGTCTAATGCTGGATCTTAAACAAGATTATTTACTAGGTGTGTATCGGAAACCCTCTTATGCACTCCATCATAATCTGTTTGAGGAACCTTCAAAAGTTGGTGCAAATGAGAAGTCAATAATAGCCAGACAAAGTTTTATTGATGCTTTCTTTGAAAGTCTGCTTCTTTACCCGCAGCCAAATTCAGAGTCATGTACATTCTTCCCTGAGCAAAAGGCCGTTCTTAGATCGGCAAGAGATAAAGTTCCTATGTTATTGGGGAAAGGGCAACTTAACTTTTATCCGCATGGTAAGCCTGAATTACCAATCTCCCCGCTTGCTTTAGGGTGTGTTTTAGCAATTCCAATATGTACACCTCCTATTAGCGGGCGGCTTCCCGTTTTAGCGATTGATGACAAGAATCTACTATTAAACATTTGCTATGCTTGGTTTTTAGAGTTGAAAACAGAATACGCTCTAATCAAGCTGAAAAATGAAGCGCTTAAAGATCGGAAAGCTCCTAAGACCCGACTTTGGGAAACACTGCATGATGTATTTGGCCTATCTAATCGCTACCACCAATCAGAGCAAAAAACATCAAAAGCAGTTCTTGCATCTATTACCATGTACCATTTAAGTAATATTGGTACAGGCCCGGGGATTGATATATATACCGTTCTTCCGCAGATACTAAAGTTCGTAAGGAAGACCAAAGGTAATCTTTATGCTCAATCATGGACGGCGTTAATCAATGCTTATTGGATAAACGCATCAGGAAAGTTATCAGGAAAAGTGCCTGATCCTGACAAAATACTAAAGCTCAAGAATGCGATATATGAATCCCTTGACCAACTACCAGATAATGTAGCGACCTTTATCCGAAGGTTTTTTCTAGGGTTTGCACGTAATCGTGTTGGGGTTAAATCTGACATTCAAACACAAAACATAGATATTTGGCCATTAATTAACTTATTTCTAAAGGAGGTATTAAATATGAGTCCTTCTCGTATTCAAAAGATTCAGTCCTTAGCAGATGCTTTAGCGTCTGAAGTGATTGAAAATAATGACAAATCTGTTTTCCGAAGTGTATTGGGGACCACTGGAGGTGATGCGTACAGTGCATTTCGGAACCTATTGGTACGCACACTTAAAAAACGCTTAGAGCGTACGGATGACCTAATGTTTACTATGGAAGACTACCTTGAAATTTTTGAATCCGGAGAAGAGGTTGTTGTGAGTGACTGGCGACTGGCTAGAGACCTAATCCGAATTCGTTTTTTAGAAAGCCTACATCGTGCAGACTTTTTTAAGAAAGAGGGCAAAGAACTCTTAGCAAGTCTTTCAAACGATGAGTCCGATGACGAACAATAAGATTAAACTTTTCAACCTTAAAACCCAAAATATCATGTCCTTTATTTCAGGCATTCAACTCATTGATGCACCTGCAAGTGCTCTAAACAATGCAGGTGCAGACACAAGTTCGAGCAACGAGAATACCGTTGCAGTGAAGAAAATTTTATCAGGTGGGAAATCTTACCCTTACGTATCAGCTCAAGCCTACCGCTTTTGGTTGCGCAAAACCCTTGAAGCAAATGGTAATGAGTGGGCAACTGCCCCAATTTTCCGTGAGAAAAAGGTTGCCTACACAGACGCGAACCCGATTGAATATTGTGATGACGATTTATTTGGTTATATGCGAGCTGCAAGTAAAAAAACGGATAGCGCAGCCAGTGAACAAGCTCTAGAGTCTTTAACCAAAACGGATGAGACGGTCACGCGAATTTCTCCGCTCAAGATTGGAACTTTAGTTGCATTATCAGACGGTGTTACACGGGACTTTGGAACGATGAGCCGGCATGATGGTGACCCCGTCCCCCATGAACATCAATTCTATCGCACCTCTTTGAAAGGAATGTTTTCTCTTGATCTACGCAGTTCAGGGCGGTTTTCCTATGAACGCAAAACAGGTTTCCTAAACTTGGATAATACTCGCGTGGAATTATCGAAGCAAAAAGGGCTTACGCACGAACCCCAGTCCAAAACCTTTGTACTGGCTCAAGAAGAACGTTTACGTAGGGTGAAATTGCTTTTGGACGCCATGCCAGTTATCACCGGAGGAGCGAAACAAGGCTTGCATTATACGGATGTCAGCCCCGTTGTGGTCGTAATGGCCGTCATGAAAGGAGGAAACAACCCATTCCAATATGTTATTCAAGGCAACAAGGAAGGGAAAGCAGTCATAAAGACAGACGTACTAACCGAGATCATCGAAGTTTGGGGGGAATACATTCAATCTCCGATATATATCGGCTGGGTTAAAGGCTACGCAGACGAAGAGCGAGCGAAACTGGAAGGAGCCTTAAGCACATTAAGCACGGCTTCACCGCATGGTATTCAGTTGGCTCACCCCAAAGTGGCTTTCGCAAACCTATCCGCCAAACTGATGGCAAACCCTGAATGGTTAGATTAAGGAGGTCATAATGACCAACATACTTAAAGTTTTAAGAGTCCAAATAGAGGGCGTAACGGCATCATTTCGATACCCGCACTTCCTCATTGGGAGGCAACCAACTTACGCTATGCCTCCTCCATCCACCATTTTAGGTTTGATTGGTGGAGCAATTGGCGCTTACCCCACGCGACAAGCCTACCAATTTGCCTACACGTTTAAATGTGAACGCAAAAGGGTTGATGATCTGGAAACCATATGGTCTATTGAAGCCAATACGTCAACGAGAGGTTCGTCAAAAGACTATAACATTAATGCCGTAAGTAATGTCTTGCCAAGAGAATGGTTGATTCATCCCAGAATGACCCTCTATATTACTGGAGACGATCTGGATGTTTTAGAGGAGGCATTTAAAGCACCTTGTTATGCTCCTGTTTTAGGGCGATCTCAGGACTTGGTTACCTATACGAGAGTTGAACAAGTTGAACTGACTCAATCTATCTCTGGACGATTACATGAAGGGCTTTATCCAATTGTACTGCGGGAAGATATACCATATGGGGCATCTGTAATGATGCCTAAGTTTATTGACCCTGATAACCGTTGGGAAGTGAATTGGGAATGGTACGTAACCTTGGATTATCCCTTAAAGTTAAACGGAGATATGGTTGCGAAACATGCGATTGATTTTTGGAAAGATGTAGATTTTCGTGACCGCCTTTTGGTTTTTCAACCTTTTATTTAGTACCTAAGTGGACATCCAAAAACTACTTGCTAAAAGCCCAAAAAACGGGGGAGACACGCTTGCCCAACACACATTAGACGTCGTAGAGCGTATGGGGCAACTCAAAAAACGTCTTCCACATTTAGCAGAAGACATCAACTTCCCTGAGTTATGGGAAGTTATGTTTGCAACTGCATGGATTCATGATTTTGGCAAAGTGGCGGATGGCTTCCAGAAAGTACTTCGCGGAGAACTTCCCTCATGGGGATTCAGACACGAAGTACTTTCCTTAGGTTTTATGGAGTGGTTTTTTGAGCCGGACAGTTTGCCTTACATGATTGCGGCGTCCGCGATTGCATCCCATCATAAAGACTACCCCTTATTAAATGAACAATTTATTGAAGACCCATCTATTAGCGGGATTCAAGAGCGGTGGGAAACAGAAATCCATGAAGCTCAGATTAGTGCATTAGCAACATGGACCCAAAGTATGTATCTCTCGACGGGCATAACATTAGGTTTTTCAACCCCTTTACCTATAAGACAAATTGATTTTACAGACACATTGGTGAGAGGAGTTTCTATTATATACAAAGCACTCAATACATTTAAAACCTTTTATGGAAAACAAGAAAGTTCATGGAAAAACAGAAAAGAAAAAGATATTTTTGAAATTCGGAGAAAAGCCATAACAATTCGAGGGTTGATCTTACAAGCGGATCGTTTAGCAAGTTCTGGCGCACCTCCATTAAAGAATATTGAATTGCCGGGTGTATTACATAAAATGTCTCAACTCCCCGCCTGGTATGACCATCAGTCCCAATCGTCGTTAACACAAGGAAACGCACTGCTTAAAGCCCCTACAGGAAGTGGGAAAACCGAAGCGGCATTGCTTTGGGCAATTCATCAGAGTAAAACGTCTTCAGCAACGGCCATCTTTTATATCCTCCCTTTTCAGGCAAGTATTAATGCCATGTTTTCTCGTTTTCATAAAGTATATCATATCGCTAAAGATGATATTGCCTTAATGCATAGCAAGACCATTCAAGTATTATTTCGGCAACTAACGGAAGATGAACAGAAAAACAGATTTGAAGCTTATAGCATCTCCAAAAAACAAAAATCTTTTTCTAGACTTCATCAGCAACCTATTTGCGTAGGAACACCCTATCAGTTACTGCGAGCAGGTTTCCGTCTCTCTGGCTACGAGGGGCAATGGGTTATGTTTAAAAATGCCTTAATCATTATTGATGAGATTCATGGATATGAACCTAAACGGTTAGGTATGCTCATAGCCTTCTTTAAGATTCTTCAAGAAGATTGGGGAGTTCAATTCTATTGTATGACTGCCACTATGCCAAAGTGGCTTGAGGACACCATTAAAAGCCGACTTAGCATCAAAGAGCAGGGTACTTTATACGCTTCTCCTAAATTATTTGAGTCATTTAAAAGGCATCAACTATTTACGCATCGCGGCACGATCAATGAAGCATCAACCATTTCCGAGATCGTTCATAAATTTCAACATAGTAACCATCAAAAAATTATCCTTGTTGTATGCAATAAGATAAAGACCGCTCAGGCAGTTGCTCATGCGCTTCAAGAAGTATTACCAGATGAAATGACTTCTACCCAAGACATAAATGAAAGCAATATCCTTTTATTACACAGTCGGTATTCCGCAGAAGACCGAAATAAGAGGGAGACTGCACTAAAAGATAAAATCCTTAAAGCGCGAGCGGCAAATGAAGGACTAATTGTTATTGGGACACAAGTGGTTGAGGTTAGTTTAGATGTGGACTTTGATACCATTTATACCGAACCAGCACCTCTGGAGGCATTACTCCAGCGAATCGGTAGAGTGAACAGACATAGGTGGCATGTGGAAGGTGTTAAACCTGTATTTGTAATGGAAGATACGGATGATTGGGAATTTCCTTACCAGCAAGAAAGCCTTATGCGTAGAACAATTCAACTCCTTCAAGAACACAATGAGCAGATTATTGACGAATCTCGTGTTACAGAATGGCTGAATCAAATTTATGAGCCAGAAGTGATTCAACTTCAAGACAAAATTGCAGAAGGTGAAAAACTGTACAATGACATTGGTGGACGCAATAAATTGATTGCCTTTCATGCAGATAAAGAGGTTAAGAAGGAGTTTTATGATCTTTTTGATGGTTATGAAGTGCTACCAGAATCAAACTATCAGCGGTTCATTGAGTTTGTGGATGCTAAAAATTTTATAGAGGCATTTGCCTTGTGTGTACCTGTAAATACCCGACAATTTCATTCCATTAAGAATAAAACCTATTTAAAGGACTTGCAAGTATGGAAAGTGGATTGTTATTACGACTCTATTGTAGGGCTCGAAATCTCTAAAGAATCAAATTATAATAGTAACTTGTTATAACATATAATAAAATGAAAATCGGTGGTATGCTTATAGGTTATTACACCCTGTGCCCACGTAAAGCTTGGTTATCGGCCAGCGGTATCGAGATGGAGCAGGAGTCCGAGGCGGTGGCATTGGGTCGGTTGTTACATGAGACGTCTTATGAGCGGACGGATAAAGAGGTGCTTTTGGAGGCGGTTTATCAGGGGGTGACCTTGGTGGGGAAGTTGGATGGGGCAAATCTAAGAGACAAAGTTCTCTATGAAGTCAAGAAAAGCAAATCGGCGGAGGAGTCACATATTTGGCAGATCAAGTTTTATCTGTGGTTATTGGCTTTGTCCGGAAAACCCGAATTTACGGCGGAAATCCGTTATCCTTTGCTACGCAAGACCCAAGAAGTGGTTTTGGAGGAAGGCGATGCCGAGAAGTTGGGGGAGATGGTGTTGCGGCTTGCCGAGTTGCTACGTGCCGAAACCCCGCCAGACCGGATTCTGCAAAGGAAGTTCTGTGCCAAGTGTGCTTATGAAGAGTACTGTTATGCGTAAATATTAATAACCATTATTGCAATGAAAAGACCTTATTATATATTCTCAAGTGGGCGGCTTAAACGAAAGGATAATACGCTTTATCTGTATAAAATGGAGGGAGAGCGACAACCAGATGATAGCCCAGAGGCCGACGGTGCGCCCTCGGGAGCTGTCTTATCTGATAAATCGGTTTTGCCAATAGAGCAAGTAGAAGCGTTGTATTGTTTCGGAGAAATAGACCTGAACTCTAAGCTCATTACCTTTTTGGGCCAGCATCAAACTCCGGTTTTTTTCTTTGATTATTATGGCAACTTCACCGCAGCATTGTACCCGCGAGAGGCGCTGCTCTCTGGAAGGCTACATGTGGCACAGGCGCGGCATTACCTAAAGCCTGCTTGGCGTATAAAACTGGCGCGTGCCTTTGTGGAAGCGGCGGCATATAACATCTTGCGTGTGCTTAAATATTACCAAACCCGTGTTACAGATGCACAGCAAACGGGCTTACAAGCAGGAATAGCACGGATTGAGATGTTGCGTGGACAGACGACCGCGTTTAACGAGGTGCAAGCACTGATGGGCATCGAAGGTAACATCCGAGACACTTATTATTCGATGTGGGCCCACATTTTGGGAGAGGATGTCGCCAAAAAATTCCCTTTCGAGCGCAGAGAGAAAAACCCGCCCTCGAACGAAATGAATGCGCTTATCAGTTTTGGCAATGCTTTGTGTTATGGAACGGTACTTCGGCAAATTTATAGAACACCATTAGACCCAACCATTAGTTATTTGCATGAGCCGGGAGACCGCCGTTTTTCATTGGCTTTGGATTTGAGCGAGGTGTTTAAGCCGTTATTGGTGGATCGTGCCATTTTTAAAATGCTCAAAACCAATGTCATTCAGCCCAAACATTTTGAGCCGAGGCTGGGAGGCGTATATCTAAAAGAAAGTGGCAGGCAAATTTTTGTGCAACATTGGGATGAGCGGCTAAGGACGGTCATTCAACACCGATCGCTTAACAGAAAGGTGAGCTACGAACGGCTGATCCGGTTAGATTGTTACGCCTTGATGAGGCACTTAATTGACCCAGACAAAGAGCCTTATACAGGTTTTAAAATGTGGTGGTAAAAGAGCATGTTTGTTATTGCTGTTTATGATGTAGAAGCAAAGCGCTGTGCCAAAATGCTGAAACTTTTCAGGCAGTATTTGGTTTGGGTGCAAAATTCCGTCTTTGAGGGCGAATTAACGGAGTCGCAGTACAAAGCTTTGCAACAACGCGCCCTTAAGCTTATGGATCCTTTGACGGATAGTGTGGTCTTTTATCAATTGGGCCACGAAAAATATGTTCGACGACATGCCTTAGGTATTGAAAAAGAAGAACATAGCCGCTTTATCTAATCGTCGGGCTAATGAAATTTTATATTTATGTTGCTTCTTTGCAGCATTTATGCCCTTGTTTTCGAGGTAAGTCATTGTTATTTAAGAGTCGTCGTATGGCGGGGATTTTTACAGCATCCCCACCTGACGACTTTTAGGGGTTGCTTTCAAAACCATAATCGCTTAAATTGAGTCAAATTCAACGGTTTACCCCGTTTTTTTCGCGGCTTTTAATCGCACCTTCGGGTATTGAAATTTGATATTAAAGCGTTTGACGTGCTTACGCTCTCACTTTTAATCGCACCTTCGGGTATTGAAATTCTTTTTCTTGAGAAATTGCGACTCAAGAAAAAGACTTTTAATCGCACCTTCGGGTATTGAAATAAGGATAACCAAAAGGGAAACCATCTCTATTAAGCACTTTTAATCGCACCTTCGGGTATTGAAATTTGGACCTTCGAAGCGGCTTGGCTCAAGGTCTGCGCTTTTAATCGCACCTTCGGGTATTGAAATGAATTATTGCTTTAGCGTAGTGCAGATTAATTTTAACTTTTAATCGCACCTTCGGGTATTGAAATGAACTTCTTCAAAGGAGCGTTCGAGGAAATACGACTTTTAATCGCACCTTCGGGTATTGAAATCAGCCTTCACGGCTAAAATAAAACTCATCTTTTTAACTTTTAATCGCACCTTCGGGTATTGAAATAAATCATGGATAAACAAGACCACCACAGGAATTAGGCTTTTAATCGCACCTTCGGGTATTGAAATTTGTATGCCTCGAACCTATTGCACGAATCAAATGCACTTTTAATCGCACCTTCGGGTATTGAAATTCGCTATCCTCTATTTCAAGTCTAACCTTACCCGACTTTTAATCGCACCTTCGGGTATTGAAATTTCGTGTGGATTCAACATTGTTTCATGATTTGCAAACTTTTAATCGCACCTTCGGGTATTGAAATTTTACAATTCTGAAGGGAAAAGAGTGGCATACGAACTTTTAATCGCACCTTCGGGTATTGAAATGAAGTAACGCCTTCAAAAATCTTTGAACACGATCCACTTTTAATCGCACCTTCGGGTATTGAAATTTCCCAGATCCATCTTCTGTCGTCGGGTTCCCACCACTTTTAATCGCACCTTCGGGTATTGAAATGACTTGGGCTTGTGGATTGGTATGGGGCGACTGCTCCTTTTAATCGCACCTTCGGGTATTGAAATGACGATCCAAAAATGGATTTCATACCCATCAATACCTTTTAATCGCACCTTCGGGTATTGAAATTGGGATCAAAGCACAAGCGATACATTCTGAGATGCTTTTAATCGCACCTTCGGGTATTGAAATTGCTATCTCCCCCAATTCATCGAACGATGGGATCATGCTTTTAATCGCACCTTCGGGTATTGAAATATATTTTGTTTTATGAACTAATTGATAGGTTCAAAGCACTTTTAATCGCACCTTCGGGTATTGAAATCCAGCGGTTCCGGGTTGGTTCCCTGCGCTTGCAGTACTTTTAATCGCACCTTCGGGTATTGAAATGAATAATCACTTCTGCTTCCATCGAATCCCCTTCACTTTTAATCGCACCTTCGGGTATTGAAATCAGATTCATAGGCATGAAGGTATTTTTCATAATTGCCCTTTTAATCGCACCTTCGGGTATTGAAATTCGGATCGCTGGGGGTGATACGGGCTTCTTGGGTGGCTTTTAATCGCACCTTCGGGTATTGAAATTAGTTCTCCGCTACGGGGCTTTTTTGTGTCTCATCCTTTTAATCGCACCTTCGGGTATTGAAATGAGATTGGCTCCGCACCTATTACATTGGGGCATGAGTCTTTTAATCGCACCTTCGGGTATTGAAATTTTAGTTCAATAAATAATATCCTACCTCTACAACCCTTTTAATCGCACCTTCGGGTATTGAAATACAAAGTTGCTGGCGTATTTGATAGAAAAAAGCTCCAACTTTTAATCGCACCTTCGGGTATTGAAATCCGCGGTTGCGGTCGGTGGTATCAATACGACGTTAGCACTTTTAATCGCACCTTCGGGTATTGAAATGAGTTGGTAACGATGGAATACGCGCCTTCAGCTGGCTTTTAATCGCACCTTCGGGTATTGAAATTCGCACGGGAGCCAACTCAAAACAAAAAAAAAATGGCCTTTTAATCGCACCTTCGGGTATTGAAATCAATTTTAGGCTTTTGTGGCTGGTGGGCTGGCGGCTCTTTTAATCGCACCTTCGGGTATTGAAATTTTATGGTCGCCCATTGGTCGGGCGCTTTGTATGGCTTTTAATCGCACCTTCGGGTATTGAAATGCGTAACGTCCACCGTAATCGTGGCGGCAGTCGTTCCTTTTAATCGCACCTTCGGGTATTGAAATTTTCGACCTGTTCAAAAAAGTGGCGGGCGCATCCGGCTTTTAATCGCACCTTCGGGTATTGAAATCGTCCGCTTCGGGAAGATACATTGGTTATGCTTCCGCTTTTAATCGCACCTTCGGGTATTGAAATAAATCTGGAGGGAAAATAGACGATATTTTTAGGTTCTTTTAATCGCACCTTCGGGTATTGAAATAACGAATTGTTATTGGAGGTACTGAGAATCCGCGCTTTTAATCGCACCTTCGGGTATTGAAATCCACGTTGCCGCTGCCAAAAGTTTTAGGTTCCTGAACTTTTAATCGCACCTTCGGGTATTGAAATGTAGATAAATTCCATATTTTTATCGGTATTTCTCCCTTTTAATCGCACCTTCGGGTATTGAAATACGCGAAATTGAACATATCAGAGGGTATTTCGTCTGCCTTTTAATCGCACCTTCGGGTATTGAAATTCAAATGCTGAATTAATCGCTACCACCCGCCAAAGACTTTTAATCGCACCTTCGGGTATTGAAATAATACACGTAAAGCCAATAAATTTCAACCCTAAACACTTTTAATCGCACCTTCGGGTATTGAAATCGAGGAAACGGGTTTCCGACAGGTCGGTTTTGACGGGCTTTTAATCGCACCTTCGGGTATTGAAATGCGGGTACCCTATTAATGATTTTAGTTCAGTACAGCTTTTAATCGCACCTTCGGGTATTGAAATCCTGAATTTGTTCTGTTATAATCTGTAATTGAAACATCTTTTAATCGCACCTTCGGGTATTGAAATTCAAAAAAAGCGGGGATAGTATTCCCGCCCAAAGCACTTTTAATCGCACCTTCGGGTATTGAAATGAAAGATCAAACGGGCTGGCGCTGGCATTAGGGCGACTTTTAATCGCACCTTCGGGTATTGAAATCGCACGGGTCGAAACGGTTGTGGTACTGGCCACAGCTTTTAATCGCACCTTCGGGTATTGAAATGCGAGAACGTTTCGTATATTCTCGTAGCGTCTCTCTCTTTTAATCGCACCTTCGGGTATTGAAATGCGAGTGGCCCTGGCTATAATGCCTTGTGCATCAAGACTTTTAATCGCACCTTCGGGTATTGAAATTTCTGTGAGTGATAGGACAGTTCCGGCTACCCCTACTTTTAATCGCACCTTCGGGTATTGAAATTCCGTATTCGTCACCATGACGAAGATGCGATTATCATCTTTTAATCGCACCTTCGGGTATTGAAATTGGGTATTGTTATAGGCGATTCCCGCTTTTGGAAAAACTTTTAATCGCACCTTCGGGTATTGAAATGATATATCTCCTTACTGTTTCAGTGCAGACCTGCATCTTTTAATCGCACCTTCGGGTATTGAAATTTTTGTTCCGCAAGCATTAAAATTCTGGGCTGCGGACTTTTAATCGCACCTTCGGGTATTGAAATTGGACGGAGGAACGGAAATCACGGAAATGTCGAGGGCTTTTAATCGCACCTTCGGGTATTGAAATCGTCTCCGTCCGAGAATGGCAGACCGAGGATGACGCTTTTAATCGCACCTTCGGGTATTGAAATCATGATCAAGAGAATGTCTCCAGCCTGTACGTTGCCTTTTAATCGCACCTTCGGGTATTGAAATTAATTGCCGCGCTCAGGCGGTCAAAACGGCCTACCACTTTTAATCGCACCTTCGGGTATTGAAATTCAAAAAAAGCGGGGATAGTATTCCCGCCCAAAGCACTTTTAATCGCACCTTCGGGTATTGAAATTTTTTGTTGCGCCTCTATCGCCTCCTGAGCGGTACGCTTTTAATCGCACCTTCGGGTATTGAAATCGGTTCGGGCATATCGTTCTGGCCGAGATAGATTTTCTTTTAATCGCACCTTCGGGTATTGAAATTCGAGATTCCGACCAGTGCCCGAACCAATTCATTGCTTTTAATCGCACCTTCGGGTATTGAAATTGCGTATCGTTTTCAGCGTTGACGGATTCGCAAAATTCTTTTAATCGCACCTTCGGGTATTGAAATAGAGGTGCATACAAAAATCGAACTGCTTGGTCATACTTTTAATCGCACCTTCGGGTATTGAAATATGACGATTACAGTGCCACCCAATTTCGTGGATTTCCTTTTAATCGCACCTTCGGGTATTGAAATGATTCGGCGGTCTGCTTGTTCGTCACTGAGCGGTGCTTTTAATCGCACCTTCGGGTATTGAAATCCCGTCCGCGTTTTCACGAGAACGAACTACTCGCATCTTTTAATCGCACCTTCGGGTATTGAAATGATACCTCGACATGCCCATACAGCTGGAGCCACACCCTTTTAATCGCACCTTCGGGTATTGAAATATCACCCCAGAAATGCCTGAACGGTCTCGCAAATACTTTTAATCGCACCTTCGGGTATTGAAATTCCTCTATGTCGTTCGCCTCGCCAGCAGCCGTCCACTTTTAATCGCACCTTCGGGTATTGAAATAACGAATGCCGAGATGGATGCCGCAGGCTCCGAACACTTTTAATCGCACCTTCGGGTATTGAAATCGAAATCTGCCGCGTCCACATCAATCGAGAACCCCACTTTTAATCGCACCTTCGGGTATTGAAATCACATAATCCATCGCCACCGCCATCGCCATCGTCGTCTTTTAATCGCACCTTCGGGTATTGAAATATGGATGGACAGGCTATAATTTGGGGGAAAAACCCCCTTTTAATCGCACCTTCGGGTATTGAAATTAATCGTGGCGGCAGTCGTTCCGGCTGGCTCGATCGCTTTTAATCGCACCTTCGGGTATTGAAATTTGGTAATGGCGAGGATATAAGGGAGCTTTCCCTACTTTTAATCGCACCTTCGGGTATTGAAATAAAACTGTACACAGACGATGAAGAGGTTTTATTCTCCTTTTAATCGCACCTTCGGGTATTGAAATCAAACGTGTATTCGCGTTTGTAATGGGTTTTGCAACTTTTAATCGCACCTTCGGGTATTGAAATCGGTTCGGGCATATCGTTCTGGCCGAGATAGATTTTCTTTTAATCGCACCTTCGGGTATTGAAATTGGACGCCCCGCACTGGCTAAAATTATTGGCGGTCACTTTTAATCGCACCTTCGGGTATTGAAATGCAGGAGGTGGCGGGATTGGTTACGGTCTCTGCCTTCTTTTAATCGCACCTTCGGGTATTGAAATTGCAATAATTTGAGATAAATCGTACATGGGTATATAACTTTTAATCGCACCTTCGGGTATTGAAATACCAATGCGAACGCTCCATACATTTCGCTCCTCTGTCTTTTAATCGCACCTTCGGGTATTGAAATTTAACAATTCGAGCGAGGTCTCGATTTGATAAGCCCTTTTAATCGCACCTTCGGGTATTGAAATCTGGCTTAAAAATTGATGCGGTAGAGGTTGAATGCTCTTTTAATCGCACCTTCGGGTATTGAAATGATTACCAGATGACGCGCTATCCTCGAAATCTGTTGCTTTTAATCGCACCTTCGGGTATTGAAATCAGAATGCGGAGTATCTTTCAAAACGTTGCGGGTTCCACTTTTAATCGCACCTTCGGGTATTGAAATACGGGACAATGGTTCCTAAAACGGAGACCGGATCCTTTTAATCGCACCTTCGGGTATTGAAATAAAATTACACGCGATGTGCTGGCTGAATACACCGACTTTTAATCGCACCTTCGGGTATTGAAATCCAATTATAAAAAACGATGACTGGCGGGACGATTTGCTTTTAATCGCACCTTCGGGTATTGAAATTTGCGGACAAAAACGAATTGGGCGTAGAAACAGTCGAACTTTTAATCGCACCTTCGGGTATTGAAATTGGTCAGATTTGTAACAGTTGCCCATAGGCTGTATTCCTTTTAATCGCACCTTCGGGTATTGAAATGGCATTCATCTGCCCCTTCAAATTATGTTGAGGTTACTTTTAATCGCACCTTCGGGTATTGAAATTTTTCTGAAAGCGCAATTTTATTTGCTCTCGACCTTCTTTTAATCGCACCTTCGGGTATTGAAATAAGGTAGAACGAAAAGGTAGCAAAGATACCTTTGGCTTTTAATCGCACCTTCGGGTATTGAAATGACTCATGTCTTTCGATTTTGCGCAAAAGCGCATTTCTTTTAATCGCACCTTCGGGTATTGAAATCATATAAATCATGCTTCCAAACATGAAAGCTATTATACTTTTAATCGCACCTTCGGGTATTGAAATAGATTCCAATCAATGCACGTACTAATTCGTTACCAGACTTTTAATCGCACCTTCGGGTATTGAAATAGCAATTCGTTTTCTAATGCCCATAGGCTGTCACGCCTTTTAATCGCACCTTCGGGTATTGAAATAGGGTGGAGCAGTGCGGAGACTTGTACTTGACATATCTTTTAATCGCACCTTCGGGTATTGAAATGTAAACAGGATCGTTCGATCAGTTGCATCAATACCCTTTTAATCGCACCTTCGGGTATTGAAATCCGTGTTTTTTATAGGATCGAACCAAAACGCATTGCTTTTAATCGCACCTTCGGGTATTGAAATCTCTGCACTTGTTTCGATCAATTCGTACCTGCGTTCTTTTAATCGCACCTTCGGGTATTGAAATAGAAGATCGGCATGAAATCATGATAGATGCGCGGACTTTTAATCGCACCTTCGGGTATTGAAATTGTATGCGAGGTGCTTACCCTGTACGCGCAGGATATCTTTTAATCGCACCTTCGGGTATTGAAATCATAGCGCTTATGGCGCGCTCGTCCGCGATCGCTGGCTTTTAATCGCACCTTCGGGTATTGAAATCTGTTTGTCGTACCCGCTAAGCTGGAAATACTTGCTCTTTTAATCGCACCTTCGGGTATTGAAATGGGTATGATACCCGTAAGCGGCGTGCCTTTCAATCCAACTTTTAATCGCACCTTCGGGTATTGAAATTGATTGACAACATCTCTACAGGGCAATCGCGACCAGCTTTTAATCGCACCTTCGGGTATTGAAATACGAGCTGTATTTCTGTTCGCGCGTGGCTGTTTTGCGGCTTTTAATCGCACCTTCGGGTATTGAAATCCTGAACGAAGAGGAGCGCAAAACCCTCGATACAGACTTTTAATCGCACCTTCGGGTATTGAAATCAACCTCAGCAGGCGTAACGTCCACAGTAATCGTGTCTTTTAATCGCACCTTCGGGTATTGAAATCAGGGATGCTTAATGCACCCTCGGATACGTTGAAGCTTTTAATCGCACCTTCGGGTATTGAAATTGAACCACCCTGAACCATGAGCGAAACAACAACAACACTTTTAATCGCACCTTCGGGTATTGAAATCCAGCCAGAACTAACATAAATAACGCCTGAACCATCCTTTTAATCGCACCTTCGGGTATTGAAATCAAACATCCTCGCGGCAAGCGGGATGTTTGATGATACTTTTAATCGCACCTTCGGGTATTGAAATCAGGATGGTTGGTCGGGTGGAAGGGCTACTTATTCTTTTAATCGCACCTTCGGGTATTGAAATATGCGTTCAAAACTGCTAACGTCGTATTTATGCCACCCTTTTAATCGCACCTTCGGGTATTGAAATCGAAGAAACAGGTTTCAAGCAAGTAGGTTTTGACGGCTTTTAATCGCACCTTCGGGTATTGAAATATGCATCGAAATCGCGTTTTTGCTGTGCTTTTATCGCTTTTAATCGCACCTTCGGGTATTGAAATCTGTTCGTCATCGGTGGTGGGAATGTGTATGAACACTCTTTTAATCGCACCTTCGGGTATTGAAATTACCTCCCCATTTTGCGTCCCAATTTTATACGCAACCTTTTAATCGCACCTTCGGGTATTGAAATTTGGATAATTTAGGCAATATCCTAAATGGCGCACTTTTAATCGCACCTTCGGGTATTGAAATATTTTCTTCAGGTGATGCTTGATATATTGCGCCCACCTTTTAATCGCACCTTCGGGTATTGAAATCGCTTGATGTTCCGCTCTCGATTGATGGTGGGACACTTTTAATCGCACCTTCGGGTATTGAAATTCTCATCCTCATCGGTAATGAGGGTTACAGTGTGCTTTTAATCGCACCTTCGGGTATTGAAATGCGGGTTGATGAGATGATAGCGGAAGGGGGTTACAAACTTTTAATCGCACCTTCGGGTATTGAAATCGGAATATGGCCTACCTTCGTTGTCTGGTGGTGTTGGCTTTTAATCGCACCTTCGGGTATTGAAATTCGCGTGCCAATCCCGCGTTTCGTGCGCCAGCGACTTTTAATCGCACCTTCGGGTATTGAAATCCCAGCCTGATGGAAACGTTAACCCCGTGCAATAACTTTTAATCGCACCTTCGGGTATTGAAATTCCAGAACATCTCCATGACAGTTTCTGCCAGCGAGCTTTTAATCGCACCTTCGGGTATTGAAATAGGTCTGCCACTCTGAGGGCAGCCCCTGACAGGTCTCTTTTAATCGCACCTTCGGGTATTGAAATTCGAAACGCGATGCCTTCTGGCTTTGCTGGTTCTTCTTTTAATCGCACCTTCGGGTATTGAAATTGATTTTTGGCAGATTTCGGATTGCAGTAGAAACACTTTTAATCGCACCTTCGGGTATTGAAATGAATAGATACATTAAAAGGCTGATTAGGGCTAAAACTTTTAATCGCACCTTCGGGTATTGAAATCCGGCTTGGCTGGCTCCTGTTGGTAGTCGCCGAGCCACTTTTAATCGCACCTTCGGGTATTGAAATCATGGTCGAGGCGGCTGGCTCGGATAGCCTCAGCTCGCTTTTAATCGCACCTTCGGGTATTGAAATGTGTTCAGGGCGAGCTGGTACTCCCACTCTGTCCCTGCTTTTAATCGCACCTTCGGGTATTGAAATCGGATTCAGTTTAGATTTCTCTATCGAAAAGGCGAGGCTTTTAATCGCACCTTCGGGTATTGAAATAAAGATTGATATTGATTTTGATGGTTTCCATTTTTGCTTTTAATCGCACCTTCGGGTATTGAAATTACAATGTTCTCTACGGATATTTGTCCGGCATATTGCTTTTAATCGCACCTTCGGGTATTGAAATGCCAATACGAACGCTCCATACATTTCGTTCCTCTGTACTTTTAATCGCACCTTCGGGTATTGAAATCCACGATGGTATCGTAATCTGTCGAATGTGCAGTACCTTTTAATCGCACCTTCGGGTATTGAAATCGCTCAGACGATCAAAACGCCCTACCATTGCGTCCACTTTTAATCGCACCTTCGGGTATTGAAATCACAATTAAAACAGTTGCAGGACGCGCTCGCGGCACTTTTAATCGCACCTTCGGGTATTGAAATTATTTATCGCCACCAAAATGGCGTCCACAGCCCCTTCTTTTAATCGCACCTTCGGGTATTGAAATACATTGTGCCAGATACCTCGACGTGCCCGTACAGTTCTTTTAATCGCACCTTCGGGTATTGAAATTCTGCTGGAGCCATGATGTACATCGAGGTCGTGTTTCTTTTAATCGCACCTTCGGGTATTGAAATTGAGTTCGCGGTGGAAATCCGACGGCGGTGCGTACCTTTTAATCGCACCTTCGGGTATTGAAATAGAAAATAAAAAAAACGTGGTCTGAGCATGACCACCTTTTAATCGCACCTTCGGGTATTGAAATCGGAATACCAAGAAGAAGTAGTTGATCTACAACTTCCTTTTAATCGCACCTTCGGGTATTGAAATGGTGGCCTCGAAGGCCAAAACACAGAATTACACTACTTTTAATCGCACCTTCGGGTATTGAAATTAAAATTTCGGCGTGCTAAGGGTTTTTTGGCCGTACTTTTAATCGCACCTTCGGGTATTGAAATGATTGCGGCAGAAACGGCGTCGAACAATGCGCCAAGCTTTTAATCGCACCTTCGGGTATTGAAATTGATTGCCATAGTCGGTCGTGCCTCTGCCGGCACACCCTTTTAATCGCACCTTCGGGTATTGAAATTTAGCCAGCAGGGGTTACGCAAAACGGCGAGTACACTTTTAATCGCACCTTCGGGTATTGAAATATGTGAATTTTTCGTAAATACTGATATGAAGAATACTTTTAATCGCACCTTCGGGTATTGAAATCGAGCAAGACAAGGACTTGATCGGGAGGGTGCTTGACTTTTAATCGCACCTTCGGGTATTGAAATTTTTTCTGCTGCGACTGATGGCAGTAATGCGCGTAACTTTTAATCGCACCTTCGGGTATTGAAATGAAATTCGTTGGATTTGACTGTAACGACGTATTACGACTTTTAATCGCACCTTCGGGTATTGAAATACATCGCCGACAGTTCGACGATTTCGGCAATTTCCGCTTTTAATCGCACCTTCGGGTATTGAAATACGAGCTGTATTTCTGTTCGCGCGTGGCTGTTTTGCTTTTAATCGCACCTTCGGGTATTGAAATAGTTTTGATTTCAAAATGTGCACCAGCGGCATTCGCTTTTAATCGCACCTTCGGGTATTGAAATCAATTTTAGGCTTTTGCGGCTGGTGGGCTGGCGGTTCTTTTAATCGCACCTTCGGGTATTGAAATAACAGGAAGCATTGGGGAATTTAATTTGTTCCATTCTTTTAATCGCACCTTCGGGTATTGAAATCGCTGATTTGGGGAACACAAGGGTGGGCGATGGTAGGCTTTTAATCGCACCTTCGGGTATTGAAATTTTTCCAAACAAATACCTCAGAGGGGCTGACCTGACCTTTTAATCGCACCTTCGGGTATTGAAATGCAGAATGTTTTGGACAAACTTCTGCACACGATTCACTTTTAATCGCACCTTCGGGTATTGAAATGATTTGGCAACGTTGGCGAGACGGGGCGGAAAATCACTTTTAATCGCACCTTCGGGTATTGAAATCCGCCGGATCATCCAACGCGGTGAGTCCAGTTCCCGCTTTTAATCGCACCTTCGGGTATTGAAATCGCTGAATGTGGGCGGACAGACGATTCATAGTTTTTCTTTTAATCGCACCTTCGGGTATTGAAATGATAATTCGGCGGTAATAACTGTGCCAATCCCATTCTTTTAATCGCACCTTCGGGTATTGAAATCATCAAAGGCCAAGGCGTCTTTGATGTTGATGTTCCTTTTAATCGCACCTTCGGGTATTGAAATTTCATTTAACCCTTGACAGCACACACGAGAGTATGCTTTTAATCGCACCTTCGGGTATTGAAATGAAGAAACAGATACATCGGAAGGAGAAGAAGCAGACTTTTAATCGCACCTTCGGGTATTGAAATGTGTGACTGACAGTGTATATTTATCACTACCAGCGACTTTTAATCGCACCTTCGGGTATTGAAATTGAGATAGGATTTATAAGACTGTCCTATAAAATTACTTTTAATCGCACCTTCGGGTATTGAAATGCAAAATCTGAGGCTGAATATGTCATTGGCTGGTACTTTTAATCGCACCTTCGGGTATTGAAATAAGTTGGGTCAGTAATTGAAGCGTTTCGTTTAATTCACTTTTAATCGCACCTTCGGGTATTGAAATCTCTGAGGTCTGCCTTTAATAGGCGAGCACATGAAACTTTTAATCGCACCTTCGGGTATTGAAATTAAACCCATAAAATAGAAATCGAGAAGGCGGCTGAACTTTTAATCGCACCTTCGGGTATTGAAATTCTGAACGCCTTCTCAAAGGCGAAATCAGAAGAAGCTTTTAATCGCACCTTCGGGTATTGAAATTTGAAAATTCGTCAAAAACTGCAACATTGTTAGCCACTTTTAATCGCACCTTCGGGTATTGAAATCCAAGTACTTCACTAAACGTTCATCATTTTATTATTCTTTTAATCGCACCTTCGGGTATTGAAATACAACATACACCCGCTTGCCATCCAGCGCAGCCATACTTTTAATCGCACCTTCGGGTATTGAAATTTCGGCATCAGCGTACCGACTAACCACCCAGCCAGTCTTTTAATCGCACCTTCGGGTATTGAAATACTTCTAAAATGAGTTTACGTACCCAATTAGACGAACTTTTAATCGCACCTTCGGGTATTGAAATAGGTCTGCCACTCTGAGGTCTGCCCCTTTAAGGTCTGCTTTTAATCGCACCTTCGGGTATTGAAATTCGCGCGGGAGCTAACTCAAATATAAAGAAATGGCTGCTTTTAATCGCACCTTCGGGTATTGAAATGAATCACCTTTTACACGTGTGCCTTATTTTGACGTCTCTTTTAATCGCACCTTCGGGTATTGAAATAAACCTCACAAATCGTTATATATCATGTCAAGCGAACTTTTAATCGCACCTTCGGGTATTGAAATAAAATCACACGCGAAGCGCTTATCGAGTACATTTCACTTTTAATCGCACCTTCGGGTATTGAAATATATTAACTGGCTCAGGTACGCACGGACAAGGCGTCTTTTAATCGCACCTTCGGGTATTGAAATTCATTCGAGACGTCCCTTCTTCGTTTTACAAGGCTTCTTTTAATCGCACCTTCGGGTATTGAAATTGGCGTGGTGGTGTAAACATGTAAACACGTAAACCCGCTTTTAATCGCACCTTCGGGTATTGAAATTAATCAACGGGATACCTGCTATTGCCTCGACCTGTCTTTTAATCGCACCTTCGGGTATTGAAATGTGCGTTTTTGTAGTAAATCTCCACATACTCTTGGATCCTTTTAATCGCACCTTCGGGTATTGAAATCGGGGGCTGGCTTAACCTCGCCTTTTGCTTTTTTTTGCTTTTAATCGCACCTTCGGGTATTGAAATGCACGGATGTGCTGGCGGTTGCAACTGCTCTTTCTAACTTTTAATCGCACCTTCGGGTATTGAAATAACCACGAAAAATAGAGACGAAAACACTATTGCGTTCTTTTAATCGCACCTTCGGGTATTGAAATCGACTTTTCGCGTTTTGATGTTCCCCTTGTTTCGGCTTTTAATCGCACCTTCGGGTATTGAAATTGGTGTATCGGTATATACAGGGCGGGACGGAAAACAGCTTTTAATCGCACCTTCGGGTATTGAAATATTCAATTGTAATGTACTGCGAATAGGCACGCGCCCCTTTTAATCGCACCTTCGGGTATTGAAATCCTTTTTCCTTGGTTGTGTGGTGCGGTGGTGTAACTTTTAATCGCACCTTCGGGTATTGAAATGCATCGTGTACACCTTTTTCTGTCCAGTCTTTGACACTTTTAATCGCACCTTCGGGTATTGAAATTTTCTGATGTAGTATTTTGCAGCCTCTATCAGCATACTTTTAATCGCACCTTCGGGTATTGAAATTGTCGCCTCATTTGCGAACGATTTAGCGATAACGACCTTTTAATCGCACCTTCGGGTATTGAAATTCCAAATAGTATCAACCGACCGTTTGTACTCTGAGTCTTTTAATCGCACCTTCGGGTATTGAAATAAGAAGAAATAAAAGAAGTTGTGGATCAATTACTACTCTTTTAATCGCACCTTCGGGTATTGAAATCCACCGCACCAACACCACCAACGACATTAAAAGCCCACTTTTAATCGCACCTTCGGGTATTGAAATTTTTTTTGTGTTTCATCTCGCAAAATGAAGAAGCGCTTTTAATCGCACCTTCGGGTATTGAAATGGTAAAGGAGATGATTTTGGCATATGCCAAGTTTCACTTTTAATCGCACCTTCGGGTATTGAAATCAAGGTCCTCACGAGAAAAATTAGCCCCTTTAAGGTCCTTTTAATCGCACCTTCGGGTATTGAAATTTATTGGGGCTGCTGTACTTGCTGCAAAATGGTAAACTTTTAATCGCACCTTCGGGTATTGAAATGGGTTATGATCGGGTATGCTCAAGATGTTTCAGAAAGCTTTTAATCGCACCTTCGGGTATTGAAATTTAGGAATGCTATTCTTGATGGTGCAGTGATTTCGGGCTTTTAATCGCACCTTCGGGTATTGAAATCGGCAGGAATAACCAATTTCTTGCCCTCAAACTCGTCCTTTTAATCGCACCTTCGGGTATTGAAATCTCATAGGTTTGTACCTAATGAGCGGGCTTCATCGCTTTTAATCGCACCTTCGGGTATTGAAATCAAGGGCAAGCCTAACCAATACATACATGATTTTGACTTTTAATCGCACCTTCGGGTATTGAAATACAGGTTGTCGCCTCTGAGGTATTTGTTTGGAAAACTTTTAATCGCACCTTCGGGTATTGAAATCTTTAATTCTTATCCTTATGTAGCTCCAGATACATTCTTTTAATCGCACCTTCGGGTATTGAAATTTTAGGGTTGTTGATTGTTAAACACCTTGTTTAACTGCTTTTAATCGCACCTTCGGGTATTGAAATTCTCGTTCGAGCTTCTACACCAGAATCTCGTTCACTCTTTTAATCGCACCTTCGGGTATTGAAATTTTTCAACGAATCCCGCACCAACTCAAATTGTGCCCGCTTTTAATCGCACCTTCGGGTATTGAAATGAAATATGGTTACTTGCAGATGCGGAAGATGAAGAACTTTTAATCGCACCTTCGGGTATTGAAATAGAAACGTTGGTAACCAACGATCAAAGGGGGGAACGGCTTTTAATCGCACCTTCGGGTATTGAAATGTATGGTCTGCGTTAAATATGGGTATTGGCTCAGGCCTTTTAATCGCACCTTCGGGTATTGAAATCCAGCGGATGAGCCTCGCGGGCTTCTTCAGCGCTATCTTTTAATCGCACCTTCGGGTATTGAAATAAAATTATTGCGAGCATTGCGTTTCAACAGGTACTTACTTTTAATCGCACCTTCGGGTATTGAAATTGCGGTTTTTTTATTCGAGAAAGTGCGACATATAATTCTTTTAATCGCACCTTCGGGTATTGAAATTTGCGCGCAAAAGGGAATAAAGCAACGACTTATTACTTTTAATCGCACCTTCGGGTATTGAAATTGATTTCATGAACCAATGGGCAGAAATGGGACACACTTTTAATCGCACCTTCGGGTATTGAAATTGCCAATAAACCGCCAGCCCACCAGCCGCAAAAGCCTTTTAATCGCACCTTCGGGTATTGAAATACAGGAACCGAAGAAGAAGAAGGAACTCCGGAAGCTTTTAATCGCACCTTCGGGTATTGAAATTTGTTCATTTTTTTTATTTCAGCGAACGTGTATTCCTTTTAATCGCACCTTCGGGTATTGAAATCCATCTTGCGGAAACCACGCTTTCTTGTACGCTTCGTCTTTTAATCGCACCTTCGGGTATTGAAATCAGGAATTGCTAATTCCTGAAGACGGGGAAACGTGCCTTTTAATCGCACCTTCGGGTATTGAAATGTCGCGATGTTGATCCGAGCGTTTGAGCCTTTAAACTTTTAATCGCACCTTCGGGTATTGAAATGAAGGCAGATCAAGGAGAGACCCAACTCTTTACGGCACCTTTTAATCGCACCTTCGGGTATTGAAATATCTAAAAATATCGGTAGATTGGCAGGATTTGGACGCTTTTAATCGCACCTTCGGGTATTGAAATCCGCCCTCCGGATCACCTGCGGCTGTGGTCAGATTTCTTTTAATCGCACCTTCGGGTATTGAAATCCAGATTGAGGATGTCTTTTTGTGCCACCCCCTCCTTTTAATCGCACCTTCGGGTATTGAAATTTACGGCGTTTCTGTGTGGGGCATCTTCAAATGGGCACTTTTAATCGCACCTTCGGGTATTGAAATCTCTATGACCAATTTCAGGGGAATGGCGTACTCATTCTTTTAATCGCACCTTCGGGTATTGAAATTTGGTTAATTTCAAGGGTTTTTTTTTAAAAAAATCCTTTTAATCGCACCTTCGGGTATTGAAATTCCAGCCATGCGATTGGAGCATGGCCAAAACATCCTCTTTTAATCGCACCTTCGGGTATTGAAATGGCGGGAATTTTATCAGGAATGGACTGAACTGCCGCCTTTTAATCGCACCTTCGGGTATTGAAATATCCGAAAAACGAAAACGATCGCAGGTGGTACATCGCTTTTAATCGCACCTTCGGGTATTGAAATTCCAGAACATATCCATGGCAGTTTCTGCCAGCGAGACTTTTAATCGCACCTTCGGGTATTGAAATCATCACCTCAACAGTGTAAAGATCGGAGCCTGAACACTTTTAATCGCACCTTCGGGTATTGAAATACAAAGGCAACACTAAGGCGTCTCGGAAAAAAGGGGTACTTTTAATCGCACCTTCGGGTATTGAAATTGCCCGGTTGATCAAGCTTTTTTTGAGCTTGTTCAACTTTTAATCGCACCTTCGGGTATTGAAATCTTTGAAGAACTGGGGGCAAACCCAAGAGCCTCGCCTTTTAATCGCACCTTCGGGTATTGAAATAGAAGTTTCAACTTCTCGGTTATCTCTCTGACCTCTCTTTTAATCGCACCTTCGGGTATTGAAATGAACGTCCCGGATGACGGCTTTTTTTGCTCCGTTTTCTTTTAATCGCACCTTCGGGTATTGAAATGGGAATGGATTGGAAGAAAAAAATGTTTATGATCTGCTTTTAATCGCACCTTCGGGTATTGAAATGAATTTATCTGCCTGCGCTTTGTATAATTGGAATAGGCTTTTAATCGCACCTTCGGGTATTGAAATCTTTTTGCTATGAATGACAGGTGGCCGCCATCTCGTAGCTTTTAATCGCACCTTCGGGTATTGAAATTTGGTGCGGTGGTGGCGTTGGTGCGGTGGTGCGGTGCTTTTAATCGCACCTTCGGGTATTGAAATGCACCACGGCCACCACGGCCACCACCGCACCACGCTTTTAATCGCACCTTCGGGTATTGAAATTCAAAGGAGAAGACGAGGGGCATTTCCCTATTGCCATCTTTTAATCGCACCTTCGGGTATTGAAATAAAGGTCGGCTTTGCTCATGCTGTCAACGTAACACCCCTTTTAATCGCACCTTCGGGTATTGAAATCGACGTTTAACGTCACAGCGGACAGCACAGGGCGCTCCTTTTAATCGCACCTTCGGGTATTGAAATGAGGGCGGCGGATTCAACGGCAGCGGCGGTGTTTATCTTTTAATCGCACCTTCGGGTATTGAAATTAAATTTGGAATATCTGATTAGCTATTATATTTTACTTTTAATCGCACCTTCGGGTATTGAAATTTCGGGTCTTTCTCAAGGCCTTGTTCTCAATGCCACTTTTAATCGCACCTTCGGGTATTGAAATGCGTTTAGTATAGGCGTCTCGTTGTTCACACTTGGACTTTTAATCGCACCTTCGGGTATTGAAATTTGCGAAACAGTTACAAATTTCGGAGCGTCGTGCGACTTTTAATCGCACCTTCGGGTATTGAAATTTGCGACTGGCTCAGGCGCGGCTGGCGCAAAAACCTCTTTTAATCGCACCTTCGGGTATTGAAATAGGTATATTGAACAGTTTCGAGGCTGCAAAATTCTCACTTTTAATCGCACCTTCGGGTATTGAAATGGAAAAACGCCATCGAGATGCCAGAAATCCACAAGCTTTTAATCGCACCTTCGGGTATTGAAATTGATGCGTCGACGGATACGAGCTTGGAAGAGGTCGAGACTTTTAATCGCACCTTCGGGTATTGAAATGATTCGTGCTTTTCGATTTTGCGCAAAAGCGCATTCTTTTAATCGCACCTTCGGGTATTGAAATTCCTCATTATAACGATGATTTAATGAGGTTTTGTACTTTTAATCGCACCTTCGGGTATTGAAATGCGCCCAAAAAATGGGCAAACGTGGCCACGTTATTACTTTTAATCGCACCTTCGGGTATTGAAATCGACGTTTAACGTCACAGCGGACAGCACAGGGCGCCTTTTAATCGCACCTTCGGGTATTGAAATCGATCGGAAAAACGGTGGATATGACGAAACGATTGGGCTTTTAATCGCACCTTCGGGTATTGAAATCCATGGGTTCGACTAATCCGTACCTGCGTTTCAATCGCTTTTAATCGCACCTTCGGGTATTGAAATGCACAATCGTTGGTTCACGAAATGCCTACCTGCTTACTTTTAATCGCACCTTCGGGTATTGAAATAACAGATCGCGGCAGAAAAAATATTAGACATTGTTCCTTTTAATCGCACCTTCGGGTATTGAAATTTGGCGCTGGTGCTGGCTCCGGCAAGTTGTTATAGCTTTTAATCGCACCTTCGGGTATTGAAATCGAATAAGAGGTGTTTTGATAGATTTTTACTCGTACTTTTAATCGCACCTTCGGGTATTGAAATACGGTGGCGGGAGCCGTGCCGCATTGCAGGTCATGAACTTTTAATCGCACCTTCGGGTATTGAAATAGTGCGATCTATTACGATCTGGCCAACGATCGCGGCCTTTTAATCGCACCTTCGGGTATTGAAATTCTCGGTTAAATCGTCATTTTTCGGTTCGTCTTCGTCTTTTAATCGCACCTTCGGGTATTGAAATGTGGTGACGATGCTTAACTGTGCGGGGTTTTTTGCAACTTTTAATCGCACCTTCGGGTATTGAAATACGAAGAAAAAATAGCCATTGTAGTTTGCAAGGAAGCTTTTAATCGCACCTTCGGGTATTGAAATGGAACACGGTTTTCGTGTCTCACTTGGCCAAATTGGCTTTTAATCGCACCTTCGGGTATTGAAATTAGAGCGCACACCCCCATTAAATTTGTGGCAGACTTCCTTTTAATCGCACCTTCGGGTATTGAAATCCGACATTTACCACAAAATCCCCATTTGTTGCGACTTTTAATCGCACCTTCGGGTATTGAAATGCGTCACCCTCCCATTTAGGTAGCGCTCTACCAGACTTTTAATCGCACCTTCGGGTATTGAAATCAGCGAGACGGCGTGAAAATGTGGACATTGCGTTAACTTTTAATCGCACCTTCGGGTATTGAAATGTGGCTTGTTTGATGTTATACTTGACTGGCACGGCCTTTTAATCGCACCTTCGGGTATTGAAATGTTCCATTAGCCTCTTCACAAACAGCCATCAAAAGCCTTTTAATCGCACCTTCGGGTATTGAAATTGATTATTGCGAAATAAGAGAGGGCAAAGACTTTTTCTTTTAATCGCACCTTCGGGTATTGAAATCGGGGCGACAAGCGCCACGTGTTCGTGAGCAACCGGGCTTTTAATCGCACCTTCGGGTATTGAAATTAGTGGTCAAGACCGCCCCTTCGAGGTTAGCTCCTTCTTTTAATCGCACCTTCGGGTATTGAAATTCTATGTTGAACTTCGACCATCACCAAGATATGAGCTTTTAATCGCACCTTCGGGTATTGAAATTATATGGGATCAAGATGCTTACAATTACATGGTTAACTTTTAATCGCACCTTCGGGTATTGAAATCGGCTGGGATCCAGCCTATCGCTGGGTCTGGGGAAACTTTTAATCGCACCTTCGGGTATTGAAATGCCGCCGCCAATGTTTCGCCCGTTTTTGCGATCTCTGCTTTTAATCGCACCTTCGGGTATTGAAATTAACAAACCCCAGCTCAGGTTTTTTATCCCCATTAATACTTTTAATCGCACCTTCGGGTATTGAAATGTGCAATCGAGGTGGAGGTTTTTGCGGTTATGCAACTTTTAATCGCACCTTCGGGTATTGAAATAGTATCTTGGCAACGCTTGGGCCAAAGTTAGCAACACCTTTTAATCGCACCTTCGGGTATTGAAATTGGGCTTGGGGGCGGCTTTGGGTTTAGCTGTTGGAGCCTTTTAATCGCACCTTCGGGTATTGAAATGAAGGCAGATCAAGGAGAGACCCAACTCTTTACGGCTTTTAATCGCACCTTCGGGTATTGAAATATCTGGGCATGGAACGGCGCTGCGGGGTTCCGTCTCCTTTTAATCGCACCTTCGGGTATTGAAATGCGGAACGATCGGATGATGGGATGTCCTGTGTGGCCCTTTTAATCGCACCTTCGGGTATTGAAATAATTTTTTTTAAACCCATTCCGCAATATTTTCGTGGCTTTTAATCGCACCTTCGGGTATTGAAATATTTTGTGCTGCACCAACTGCTGCCAAACAGCCCCTTTTAATCGCACCTTCGGGTATTGAAATCTATATATGCACAATTCATTATTGCGTATCTCAGACTTTTAATCGCACCTTCGGGTATTGAAATTTGAGCTACCAGAACCGCACCGCAAACGGCGTGTGGGCGCTTTTAATCGCACCTTCGGGTATTGAAATTTTTCCTCACATGTGCGATGTACAAAATACCTATGCTTTTAATCGCACCTTCGGGTATTGAAATGCCAAACCATGTTGTTTTTGCTCGGTTGCGGCGTACTTTTAATCGCACCTTCGGGTATTGAAATCGTAATGGGGCCAAATGATGTGGCCAAATAGACTACGCTTTTAATCGCACCTTCGGGTATTGAAATACATTATTCAAAATCATTAGTTGGAGAATGAATAGCTTTTAATCGCACCTTCGGGTATTGAAATAGAACATGGTGAAACTTGCGGCGGGGTACTTCCAACTTTTAATCGCACCTTCGGGTATTGAAATTGATTGACAAAACATCACGGGCATACGCACCCGCTAACTTTTAATCGCACCTTCGGGTATTGAAATTACCGCGGTCTGCTTGTGATATAGCGGCGTTGGAGACTTTTAATCGCACCTTCGGGTATTGAAATATGGTTCATGCACCCAACGATTGAGCAAGCGATTTTGCTTTTAATCGCACCTTCGGGTATTGAAATCACAAGGGGCGTTGGATGCTATTTTGGCAAGGCGGGCTTTTAATCGCACCTTCGGGTATTGAAATTGGTGACGCATATCACGGAAACCACCTTTGCGGGACTTTTAATCGCACCTTCGGGTATTGAAATTTGGCAGCAGTCGCGTGAATGGGGATTGTGCATCAACTTTTAATCGCACCTTCGGGTATTGAAATTCTGTGTCGGAGGTTCATATCGTTTTTCAACTGGCACTTTTAATCGCACCTTCGGGTATTGAAATCCGGAAATGAGGTTTTTACCCACGCTTCTATATTCCCTTTTAATCGCACCTTCGGGTATTGAAATTTTTGCCTCATGCAAACGGTTGGCAGATTCAAAGCCGCTTTTAATCGCACCTTCGGGTATTGAAATCTGTTGGGCGCAGTTAAACTAATTCTTTTGTATAATCTTTTAATCGCACCTTCGGGTATTGAAATTTTACTCTTTCAAAGTATCTTACAATAGCGTGTTCACTTTTAATCGCACCTTCGGGTATTGAAATAATTGGTGGCTGGCACGGCTGATCGGGTTCCCAAACTTTTAATCGCACCTTCGGGTATTGAAATCCAGAATACTGGGAACGTTTGATGATTGCGTCTTCTTTTAATCGCACCTTCGGGTATTGAAATTTATTGTTTTTTGGGATCAATCGCTTGATCTCTTGACTTTTAATCGCACCTTCGGGTATTGAAATACGGCAATCCTGTAGTGTCCTCGAACTCAAGGTAGACTTTTAATCGCACCTTCGGGTATTGAAATCTTTGATCGTTTCCATTTTTGTCTCCGTTTAGGGCTTTTAATCGCACCTTCGGGTATTGAAATTCGGCAGCGGATTGGACGGCACACGGGGAAGCGACTTTTAATCGCACCTTCGGGTATTGAAATCTTGGCGTAAAGGCATTGGTGGGGAGGCTCCAATCACTTTTAATCGCACCTTCGGGTATTGAAATCAGGTACTTTTGTAGAACAAACAGGCCAGACATATAGCTTTTAATCGCACCTTCGGGTATTGAAATCGAGCAAGACAAGGACTTGATCGGGAGGGTGCTTGCTTTTAATCGCACCTTCGGGTATTGAAATCATTAAGGGGCCTCCGTTGCCGTGTTGCCGGGGCTTCCTTTTAATCGCACCTTCGGGTATTGAAATTTATATGCCATTTTTGTACTGTTAAATCGGCTTCTTCTTTTAATCGCACCTTCGGGTATTGAAATGCCAGCACGCGAGAAGATAAATTCAATCGTTTAGACTTTTAATCGCACCTTCGGGTATTGAAATTGGCCTTCTTCAGCGGCAACATAGATCACCTTGCCACTTTTAATCGCACCTTCGGGTATTGAAATTTGTTTGTTCCATTTTATTTTTTGTTTAAGTGCCACTTTTAATCGCACCTTCGGGTATTGAAATATAATTATTGCGGATAGTCTCACGTTTGAAAAACACTTTTAATCGCACCTTCGGGTATTGAAATTCTACGTTTGAAGGCTCAATTTCAAATCCAATAGCGCTTTTAATCGCACCTTCGGGTATTGAAATTTTTTGTTTAGCCTTACTTTTCATTTTCATTTCATGTCTTTTAATCGCACCTTCGGGTATTGAAATTATTCTTTTCATCGTTTCTTCATCTTTCAGAATGACTTTTAATCGCACCTTCGGGTATTGAAATAAACCCGTAGCCGCACCAGAACCGGAGCCAGCGCCTACTTTTAATCGCACCTTCGGGTATTGAAATTGATGAGCGGAGCATTCAGCTCATCAACAAGGGGATCCTTTTAATCGCACCTTCGGGTATTGAAATGTACTTGGGGTAGTGGCGCTGTCGAGGACGCTTGTCTTTTAATCGCACCTTCGGGTATTGAAATTACAGGACACACCCCCATTTGTCCTATGCGGCGGCCTTTTAATCGCACCTTCGGGTATTGAAATAGTACCGACCTGAAAGGGGAGGTGTGAGAAAGGCACACTTTTAATCGCACCTTCGGGTATTGAAATAAGGTCGTCACTCTAAGATTTGGGTCTTTTGATTGCTTTTAATCGCACCTTCGGGTATTGAAATAAAGTTAAGAATTGGCTTTGTGTAGGTGTAACTATACTTTTAATCGCACCTTCGGGTATTGAAATTGTGGGGCCTACACACTTGGATGCTTCAGGTGAGGCCTTTTAATCGCACCTTCGGGTATTGAAATCTTGCAAGCCACGTCCCCCCCGCCCTGCTTCGTAAACTTTTAATCGCACCTTCGGGTATTGAAATCAAACTTGCGGAAGGCATTGGATTGAAAAAAATATCCTTTTAATCGCACCTTCGGGTATTGAAATCAATGACGCCTGGGGGAAGGGCACATTTGGCGCTTCCTTTTAATCGCACCTTCGGGTATTGAAATGATGATAATCAAGAGTGTAACATCTTTCATCGTCTTCTTTTAATCGCACCTTCGGGTATTGAAATAAATGCTTTTCGATTGCTTTTGCAACCCAACCGCCCTCTTTTAATCGCACCTTCGGGTATTGAAATGTCGCTGTAATTCAACAAGCGCAAGGTGGGGGATTGCTTTTAATCGCACCTTCGGGTATTGAAATCGGGTTTGCTGCTTGCGGCTTCGTAGGTGTCATTATCTTTTAATCGCACCTTCGGGTATTGAAATGCGTTGTTTATTAATGACTTAGGCGCTTCCTCCGCTCTTTTAATCGCACCTTCGGGTATTGAAATCACTTTGGACATACGTGTTCTTTCATATATTCATCTTCTTTTAATCGCACCTTCGGGTATTGAAATTTTAGGTAGCGCTCTACCAGACTCATCCGACCCTGACTTTTAATCGCACCTTCGGGTATTGAAATATCTTGTGGGGAAATCTTTTGGCATCATCAAGACCACTTTTAATCGCACCTTCGGGTATTGAAATCACATCATAGGCGCTACCCCCCTTCGATGGGTTTTTCTTTTAATCGCACCTTCGGGTATTGAAATCCTTGTTTAACTGTTTGTAATATACAACATACTACTTTTAATCGCACCTTCGGGTATTGAAATTTTTGCGTTACGACTCCGGGCAAAAATCCGGTAATCTTTTAATCGCACCTTCGGGTATTGAAATAAATTTTGGCATCCACCTCCGTCTGTGTCGGAGGTTCTTTTAATCGCACCTTCGGGTATTGAAATTGGTTAATACATACAATGCACCAAGCCCTATGACCCTTTTAATCGCACCTTCGGGTATTGAAATGACCGCTAAACTCTCGGATTTAGAATTTAGAGACGCTTTTAATCGCACCTTCGGGTATTGAAATATTTACGAGAACGAGCACAAATTCGATGCAGCAGACTTTTAATCGCACCTTCGGGTATTGAAATCTACACGGTTGATCATGCGGGAGGTGCGCCAGTAGCTGCTTTTAATCGCACCTTCGGGTATTGAAATCCCGTACAGACGTTGCACGCAACATCTCATCATCCCCTTTTAATCGCACCTTCGGGTATTGAAATTGAGGATAGTTATTGGTGCATCCCCTGAAAGCATTCTTTTAATCGCACCTTCGGGTATTGAAATCGTAATGGGGCCAAATGATGTGGCCAAATAGACTACGCCTTTTAATCGCACCTTCGGGTATTGAAATATTATTTGGAAAAAATTGTGACACGCCGGAAGAGCAACTTTTAATCGCACCTTCGGGTATTGAAATTGAAGAGTGTTTTCTTTGATTATTTCGTGTATGTAGCTTTTAATCGCACCTTCGGGTATTGAAATGAACCGATACCCTATTCTGTTGTGGTGGATTTCGTTCTTTTAATCGCACCTTCGGGTATTGAAATAATGGAGGAAGCGCAATTACACGCGGTACAGATCGGCTTTTAATCGCACCTTCGGGTATTGAAATTTTTTATTTTTAGAATCAAACGTGGTATTTCACCCCTTTTAATCGCACCTTCGGGTATTGAAATAACTTTCTGGGGTGTGGCGTAGGCGAATGGTGGACGCTTTTAATCGCACCTTCGGGTATTGAAATAAACAAAAAAGTTAGATTCGCGCAAAAACTGCAACTTTTAATCGCACCTTCGGGTATTGAAATTCACCCAGCAAAAACGCCTCATCCTCTTTGCCAGCCCTTTTAATCGCACCTTCGGGTATTGAAATGAACCGCAGGCGGGAATTATGCTACTGACACATTCCTTTTAATCGCACCTTCGGGTATTGAAATTGTTAATTGGAATGAATTGCGAATCTGTCCAAACACTTTTAATCGCACCTTCGGGTATTGAAATGAAAAAGCTACCCCCATCAATGGCGCAATTTTGGCGCTTTTAATCGCACCTTCGGGTATTGAAATGGTGGCTTGTTTGATGTTATACTTGACTGGCACGGCTTTTAATCGCACCTTCGGGTATTGAAATGACATCAGGGATTATGAAATAGAATGTAAAAGGCGCGGCTTTTAATCGCACCTTCGGGTATTGAAATCTGCATTAGGAAAGTGGACGTCTGTGATAGATGGCAAGCTTTTAATCGCACCTTCGGGTATTGAAATGTATGATTACCATACGTTACAGTCCCGTCACCCAGCTTTTAATCGCACCTTCGGGTATTGAAATTTTCTGTTCTCCGGTTTAGGGTTTTGAGTTCGTTACTTTTAATCGCACCTTCGGGTATTGAAATAATAAATGGCCGCCCTCAATGTTAGACAATAGGTTTACTTTTAATCGCACCTTCGGGTATTGAAATCTGTGAGGCTGACCTGTTCAAGGCTGACCTGTCGGGCTTTTAATCGCACCTTCGGGTATTGAAATGCGCTCATTAGTTGTTACGATGTAGTATGACATTTTTCTTTTAATCGCACCTTCGGGTATTGAAATGGGAACGTCGTAGGGCAGGATATAGAGCCATTCCGCTTTTAATCGCACCTTCGGGTATTGAAATCGTGTTGGGGCATTTTTTGGGAAATCGGGGGCGATATCTTTTAATCGCACCTTCGGGTATTGAAATAATGTTTTGGGGTATTTGAACGGGGCGATAGTACACTTTTAATCGCACCTTCGGGTATTGAAATTTCAACCCGGCGGGAAGATAATCTATACAGATCATCTCTTTTAATCGCACCTTCGGGTATTGAAATAAATTTCAGTTATCGAAACTGATCTGGGGATATTCCTTTTAATCGCACCTTCGGGTATTGAAATGCGTTCCTCCCTCTTCCTTTCGCCGGACGGGTTTTTCTTTTAATCGCACCTTCGGGTATTGAAATCGCAAAAAATCTCAAAATCATCGACTGTCATGATCTCTTTTAATCGCACCTTCGGGTATTGAAATCGAGGCTGGACGGGCTGAGAAATTACGCGCAGATGTTGCTTTTAATCGCACCTTCGGGTATTGAAATCCAGAAATCCTACGCACGATTTCCTCATTTATTTGCTTTTAATCGCACCTTCGGGTATTGAAATTTTGTCAACCTGCAGCAACGTGCTGATGATGTTTTCCTTTTAATCGCACCTTCGGGTATTGAAATGACGAATTTCAACTCGGCTTTTTGGGGTCAATGGCGCTTTTAATCGCACCTTCGGGTATTGAAATTTGCGAAAGTGCCTCAATATGTTTTGCCGCCCTCTCCTTTTAATCGCACCTTCGGGTATTGAAATCTCTCGATTGATGGTGGGACATTGTGGGCAAATTCAGCTTTTAATCGCACCTTCGGGTATTGAAATACGATCCACCCGAAACCACCAACGCCGCGTTTCCGGCTTTTAATCGCACCTTCGGGTATTGAAATGACTGGAAGACCCGACTTGAGACGGATTTTGAGGGCCTTTTAATCGCACCTTCGGGTATTGAAATGTAGGAGGCTTTCAGTTGCCTCCGTAGCTTTGTCTCTTTTAATCGCACCTTCGGGTATTGAAATGTGCGGAAACGGATGTAACCAAGTTTGAGCCTCGCACTTTTAATCGCACCTTCGGGTATTGAAATTCTCCCGAAGGGAGCGAAATTTGTATTGTCTCCGACTTTTAATCGCACCTTCGGGTATTGAAATCCCAAAAGCCGTACAAAATTTCCGTACAATCCCGCTTTTAATCGCACCTTCGGGTATTGAAATTGCTTGACTTATACCAATATACGCCCGTATTCCACACTTTTAATCGCACCTTCGGGTATTGAAATGCACTTGGAATGGTATATCCGAGTTGGTGTACCTTGCTTTTAATCGCACCTTCGGGTATTGAAATTGAGGCTCGTATTTCCGCCTCGGATCGGTTTTTTTCTTTTAATCGCACCTTCGGGTATTGAAATACGACTAAACCCCGAAATATCTCCTAATCGCTGGAACTTTTAATCGCACCTTCGGGTATTGAAATCAGATATAGGGATTGCGCGTAGTAAAAAACAAGTTCTTTTAATCGCACCTTCGGGTATTGAAATAAACCTCGAATGGGCAAACCTATCAGATACGAATCTCTTTTAATCGCACCTTCGGGTATTGAAATCATTGTTTCCTATTCAAGGAGCGTCCCCGTCAGGTGCTTTTAATCGCACCTTCGGGTATTGAAATCCCGAAAACGCACGGGATTTGACGGAAACAACGTTCTTTTAATCGCACCTTCGGGTATTGAAATGAGGATTTAAAACGGTTTCGGATGCTCACGATGGGTCCTTTTAATCGCACCTTCGGGTATTGAAATATCTATGTGAACTTTTGGTTTGGCTTTCATGTCTCCTTTTAATCGCACCTTCGGGTATTGAAATCAGAAGCAAGGCGGGAATTAGCCGAATTTCGGAGACTTTTAATCGCACCTTCGGGTATTGAAATTCGGGTGAAGAGAAAGAGAACTTGCGGATATAACTCTTTTAATCGCACCTTCGGGTATTGAAATTGGTGACGGCAATCATAGCTAATTACTACAAAAATAACTTTTAATCGCACCTTCGGGTATTGAAATTTCGGTACAAATAGCTGTTTTGGCAATGACCGATCACTTTTAATCGCACCTTCGGGTATTGAAATGAGCCACACACTGAAAATCCGGTACAATACAATACAGCTTTTAATCGCACCTTCGGGTATTGAAATGTACCTGCAATCAGTCGCAATCTCCACAGGCGCTGGCGCTTTTAATCGCACCTTCGGGTATTGAAATTGAGGCTCGTATTTCCGCCTCGGATCGGTTTTTTTCTTTTAATCGCACCTTCGGGTATTGAAATACGACTAAACCCCGAAATATCTCCTAATCGCTGGAACTTTTAATCGCACCTTCGGGTATTGAAATCAGATATAGGGATTGCGCGTAGTAAAAAACAAGTTCTTTTAATCGCACCTTCGGGTATTGAAATAAACCTCGAATGGGCAAACCTATCAGATACGAATCTCTTTTAATCGCACCTTCGGGTATTGAAATCATTGTTTCCTATTCAAGGAGCGTCCCCGTCAGGTGCTTTTAATCGCACCTTCGGGTATTGAAATCCCGAAAACGCACGGGATTTGACGGAAACAACGTTCTTTTAATCGCACCTTCGGGTATTGAAATGAGGATTTAAAACGGTTTCGGATGCTCACGATGGGTCCTTTTAATCGCACCTTCGGGTATTGAAATATCTATGTGAACTTTTGGTTTGGCTTTCATGTCTCCTTTTAATCGCACCTTCGGGTATTGAAATCAGAAGCAAGGCGGGAATTAGCCGAATTTCGGAGACTTTTAATCGCACCTTCGGGTATTGAAATTCGGGTGAAGAGAAAGAGAACTTGCGGATATAACTCTTTTAATCGCACCTTCGGGTATTGAAATTGGTGACGGCAATCATAGCTAATTACTACAAAAATAACTTTTAATCGCACCTTCGGGTATTGAAATTTCGGTACAAATAGCTGTTTTGGCAATGACCGATCACTTTTAATCGCACCTTCGGGTATTGAAATGAGCCACACACTGAAAATCCGGTACAATACAATACAGCTTTTAATCGCACCTTCGGGTATTGAAATGTACCTGCAATCAGTCGCAATCTCCACAGGCGCTGGCGCTTTTAATCGCACCTTCGGGTATTGAAATGTGGGTTTAATGATAAACTATTACGGCATAAGCTACTTTTAATCGCACCTTCGGGTATTGAAATCTAATTAATACAAATCTCAAACCTTTAAACATTGCTTTTAATCGCACCTTCGGGTATTGAAATTTTTCAAAATACCCTTTTGTTACGACGAGATGGTTCTTTTAATCGCACCTTCGGGTATTGAAATACCTGTCGGGGGCAGACCTCAGAGGGGCTGACCTGCTTTTAATCGCACCTTCGGGTATTGAAATATGCAATGCCCACACCCGGATCGCCTGACAAAACCGCCTTTTAATCGCACCTTCGGGTATTGAAATACGTCTTCCCCGCGCCAGCGGTCGGCATCAGGTCTGACTTTTAATCGCACCTTCGGGTATTGAAATTTTGTAGCAGTTCCTAATGCCTCATTTACTTCTTTCAACTTTTAATCGCACCTTCGGGTATTGAAATCCTCGTTTTTGGCCGCCTTATAGCACTGCACAGCGCTTTTAATCGCACCTTCGGGTATTGAAATGAATCAAACTTAACAGTAGCAGACATCGTAAACCATCCTTTTAATCGCACCTTCGGGTATTGAAATTTTGACATTAGCGTTGTTAATTATGCTTGTGACCACTTTTAATCGCACCTTCGGGTATTGAAATTACAAATCAAGCACCCTAAACGATCCAACATTGTAAACTTTTAATCGCACCTTCGGGTATTGAAATAAAAAGTGTTGTCGTAAAGCCTAAAATTGAATACGGCTTTTAATCGCACCTTCGGGTATTGAAATGTGGTATGGGCTATCGGGGTTCGTTGTCGCGAAAACTTTTAATCGCACCTTCGGGTATTGAAATTGCTATCAAAATCAAGGGGTACGACCCCGAAATTTCACTTTTAATCGCACCTTCGGGTATTGAAATGACTCATCCGACCCTGAAACCCCAACTCACGCATCCTTTTAATCGCACCTTCGGGTATTGAAATTGATTGACCTCTTCAATTTCTCAAGTTTACCTTTCTTTTAATCGCACCTTCGGGTATTGAAATCCCAAACGCGGAATGAATGATATTTTAGAGGAGATCGCTTTTAATCGCACCTTCGGGTATTGAAATCAAATGAGGGGATTTCAACCCGTTTCTCTGACGCCTCCTTTTAATCGCACCTTCGGGTATTGAAATCCGGCTCATCGTAAATATCGGAAATAAGAGTTACACTTTTAATCGCACCTTCGGGTATTGAAATGTCCATTTGCGAACAATGGGTCATCTGGATTTACGCCTTTTAATCGCACCTTCGGGTATTGAAATGAAATTTCATTCCGTTTCCAGACCCGTCCTCTGTTGCTTTTAATCGCACCTTCGGGTATTGAAATCGTTAGGGATTGGGGGAAGGGTTGATATTAGACGGCTTTTAATCGCACCTTCGGGTATTGAAATTTGCGAGGCAACAGTTGCATGATCCGAAGAACCCGTAACTTTTAATCGCACCTTCGGGTATTGAAATTTTTCAAGTTCAACCTCCAGCGGGGGTGTTCCCTCGCCTTTTAATCGCACCTTCGGGTATTGAAATCCGACCATGTGGCCATTTTCCCGCTATTCGCCTCCCTTTTAATCGCACCTTCGGGTATTGAAATCGGAGAACAGCCAGAATAGTTTTGCCTTGCTATATCCTTTTAATCGCACCTTCGGGTATTGAAATCGCGCTGAAGATTGGACTTGATCCATTACGCCTAACTTTTAATCGCACCTTCGGGTATTGAAATAAAAATGGGCAATCCGAATCGGGGTATTAATCTCACTTTTAATCGCACCTTCGGGTATTGAAATAATAATCGGTGGCCGTGACGGGTTTACATTATCGTTCTTTTAATCGCACCTTCGGGTATTGAAATCGTGATGTTTTAACATTAGATAAATCCGCGTCCGACTTTTAATCGCACCTTCGGGTATTGAAATCGTGATGTTTTAACATTAGATAAATCCGCGTCCGACTTTTAATCGCACCTTCGGGTATTGAAATTGTAGCGTGAAATGACGTGAACCGATCCTAAACGACTTTTAATCGCACCTTCGGGTATTGAAATTACATGCGGCAATGAATATCATCACCGCAACGAAAACTTTTAATCGCACCTTCGGGTATTGAAATTAGAAGGCTTCAAACCTATTTCGATCAAGTCCCGCTTTTAATCGCACCTTCGGGTATTGAAATTCCAATGCATCCGAGCACGTATGTGCGTGTGGATGACTTTTAATCGCACCTTCGGGTATTGAAATCCCGAACGCATATACTCGGAACGTTACCTGCAAGCTCTTTTAATCGCACCTTCGGGTATTGAAATTGTTAGGGTGATGTGTACTTGAATGACTCTTTTGCGCTTTTAATCGCACCTTCGGGTATTGAAATTGTGCTACCACCGTCAGAACTGTACTGCCACACGTACTTTTAATCGCACCTTCGGGTATTGAAATGGGGTATGCTATCTGGATGCAGCGGCGGCGGCGGATCTTTTAATCGCACCTTCGGGTATTGAAATTTTAGCAGGGGGAGAATTTCCATGTACTCCAGATCACTTTTAATCGCACCTTCGGGTATTGAAATTAGAAGGCTTCAAACCTATTTCGATCAAGTCCCGCTTTTAATCGCACCTTCGGGTATTGAAATAATAATCGGTGGCCGTGACGGGTTTACATTATCGTTCTTTTAATCGCACCTTCGGGTATTGAAATCGTGATGTTTTAACATTAGATAAATCCGCGTCCGACTTTTAATCGCACCTTCGGGTATTGAAATCGTGATGTTTTAACATTAGATAAATCCGCGTCCGACTTTTAATCGCACCTTCGGGTATTGAAATTGTAGCGTGAAATGACGTGAACCGATCCTAAACGACTTTTAATCGCACCTTCGGGTATTGAAATTACATGCGGCAATGAATATCATCACCGCAACGAAAACTTTTAATCGCACCTTCGGGTATTGAAATTAGAAGGCTTCAAACCTATTTCGATCAAGTCCCGCTTTTAATCGCACCTTCGGGTATTGAAATTCCAATGCATCCGAGCACGTATGTGCGTGTGGATGACTTTTAATCGCACCTTCGGGTATTGAAATCCCGAACGCATATACTCGGAACGTTACCTGCAAGCTCTTTTAATCGCACCTTCGGGTATTGAAATTGTTAGGGTGATGTGTACTTGAATGACTCTTTTGCGCTTTTAATCGCACCTTCGGGTATTGAAATTGTGCTACCACCGTCAGAACTGTACTGCCACACGTACTTTTAATCGCACCTTCGGGTATTGAAATGTACCACGAGGGTTGAAAACCCTGTGGTGGCGAATACTTTTAATCGCACCTTCGGGTATTGAAATCCGGACGGCAAAAACCATCAAAACAAATGACAGAACTTTTAATCGCACCTTCGGGTATTGAAATTTTCCGGATTCATAGCGCACTATGAGGACAATGAAACTTTTAATCGCACCTTCGGGTATTGAAATTACAGCATTCCTCGTACATCCCCCCGCGCAGCGTACTTTTAATCGCACCTTCGGGTATTGAAATGAAAATCACATCTATATATCATCTGCTCATACACACTTTTAATCGCACCTTCGGGTATTGAAATAATATGGACGGAAAGCGACTTGTAAACGTTGCGGCAAGCTTTTAATCGCACCTTCGGGTATTGAAATTGCGATAAAGAACTTCAAACTCGCAAAATCGCATACTTTTAATCGCACCTTCGGGTATTGAAATTGAAGGCGTCCGACATTTCGAACACAACGCCCTTCTTTTAATCGCACCTTCGGGTATTGAAATTGCAAGTGATGTGTTTAAGTACTATTGGGAAGGGAGCCTTTTAATCGCACCTTCGGGTATTGAAATTAAGGGGGTTACCCGTAAATATTCCGCTGCCGAGCCTTTTAATCGCACCTTCGGGTATTGAAATCATTGAACACATAGGAGATAATCTCCTTAAAAGAACTTTTAATCGCACCTTCGGGTATTGAAATTTTGAATAGGGTGTAGAAACGGGATTGTTTTATGGTGCTTTTAATCGCACCTTCGGGTATTGAAATCTATTGTTCTGACCAGTGCAGGAAACGCGCCCATCCTTTTAATCGCACCTTCGGGTATTGAAATGCCTGCCTCTTTGGGCGTCATATTGTGGTCAAGCTCCTTTTAATCGCACCTTCGGGTATTGAAATAAACAATGAGCCAACTCATTAGGGCAAACGGTGACGCACTTTTAATCGCACCTTCGGGTATTGAAATAATTTCCAAAACCACGCGCCACCCCATTTAGCCCCTTTTAATCGCACCTTCGGGTATTGAAATAGGTTTAATTCAATCATTATCCAACTTTTTGTGTGGCTTTTAATCGCACCTTCGGGTATTGAAATCTCCCATAAGGTCTGCATCATCTACATTTGCGTCTCTCTTTTAATCGCACCTTCGGGTATTGAAATTTCGCAAGGCCTCGTTCTGAATGCGAATCTTGAACAACTTTTAATCGCACCTTCGGGTATTGAAATGTTATTATCAAATAACAAGGGGTACGTGGGGTGGTCTTTTAATCGCACCTTCGGGTATTGAAATCTCGAAGGCTCAAAAAAATAAAAGTATGAGTGTTACTTTTAATCGCACCTTCGGGTATTGAAATTCGTATTAGGCCAAAAGGTGCCAAAGTCCTCTCAAGCTTTTAATCGCACCTTCGGGTATTGAAATTTACGAAGCCCTGGCGGCCTGCTTGATTGACAAAGTCCTTTTAATCGCACCTTCGGGTATTGAAATTTACGAAGCCCTGGCGGCCTGCTTGATTGACAAAGTCCTTTTAATCGCACCTTCGGGTATTGAAATGTTTTTTGGTCAATCGTGAACAGCGATACAGAAAACCTTTTAATCGCACCTTCGGGTATTGAAATCCTGTCCATTAGATGCCACAAATTTACGATATTCAGCTTTTAATCGCACCTTCGGGTATTGAAATTGTAATACAATTCCGCTTCTACGTCTGCGGGTAACCTTTTAATCGCACCTTCGGGTATTGAAATCTTCTACGTCTGCGGGTAACTCGGATATAGTGAAACTTTTAATCGCACCTTCGGGTATTGAAATGACGGCGGGTTTATGGTGACACGGGTTTTATTATACTTTTAATCGCACCTTCGGGTATTGAAATGTAAAGGCATGGGCCCCTTCGCCGCATCAATCACGCCTTTTAATCGCACCTTCGGGTATTGAAATTTGAGGATTCAGAATGAGGCGGAATAGTATCATACGCTTTTAATCGCACCTTCGGGTATTGAAATTAGCGAGTATGAAAGGGGGGATATTTCAGATTTTACTTTTAATCGCACCTTCGGGTATTGAAATCGTTGTCCCAATCCATTAGACGGTTCGAGTAACGGGTCTTTTAATCGCACCTTCGGGTATTGAAATCGACAGCAGCGTTTTTTATATGTACATCAAGCTCACTTTTAATCGCACCTTCGGGTATTGAAATAAACCCCGCGTATGACAGGCAGGACGCTTTTAATAACTTTTAATCGCACCTTCGGGTATTGAAATTGCGGGATTCAACAGGCACGGATCGGGTTGTCTCGCTTTTAATCGCACCTTCGGGTATTGAAATTCCGCTTATGAACGTATCACTAACGCAGCTAATAGACTTTTAATCGCACCTTCGGGTATTGAAATGAGAATGGTACGAGACTGGATGCAGACGAGGTCGACTTTTAATCGCACCTTCGGGTATTGAAATGCAGCGACAGCTTTCTCTATACGTAGGGCGCGATCCCTTTTAATCGCACCTTCGGGTATTGAAATTGAAGCCGACCGCCACGCTGATTCAAGCTCACGACTTTTAATCGCACCTTCGGGTATTGAAATTTTCGGTGTATAGGCTAATCGTAGAGAGAAGCGCATACTTTTAATCGCACCTTCGGGTATTGAAATTGCAAACGTGCAACATCTGTGCGGAATTTCTCCGCCCGCTTTTAATCGCACCTTCGGGTATTGAAATTCTGGTTGTTGGCGCAATTTTAGTGTTTTTGTTGGACTTTTAATCGCACCTTCGGGTATTGAAATTATTTATACGGCCAAAATCAAGACGCAAGACGTTTATCTTTTAATCGCACCTTCGGGTATTGAAATTCGAGCGACTTGGACAGGTGTTTAGACACTGTTAACTTTTAATCGCACCTTCGGGTATTGAAATTCGAGCGACTTGGACAGGTGTTTAGACACTGTTAACTTTTAATCGCACCTTCGGATATTGAAATGCTATTTTTGCAATAAGATATTCATGCATGTTGTACTTTTAATCGCACCTTCGGGTATTGAAATTGCGGTTATGGCCTCTCCTACGCTGCCCGTTTGGGTGCTTTTAATCGCACCTTCGGGTATTGAAATATCAAAAAACCCGACGATTGGCGGGACGATTTGGCCCTTTTAATCGCACCTTCGGGTATTGAAATATGTTCGGGACAGGATCTGTACCCGGTTGAGGTAATCTTTTAATCGCACCTTCGGGTATTGAAATCTCTAAAAACGCATCGTAATACGTCGTCACCGTCACTTTTAATCGCACCTTCGGGTATTGAAATTTTACTTAAACGCGACCCCCGCGACATTTCCGCGACTTTTAATCGCACCTTCGGGTATTGAAATTTTACGACAAAAAAACCATCCAAATTATTGCCGGCTTTTAATCGCACCTTCGGGTATTGAAATGTGCCTCAGCGCCTTGAAATAGTTTTTCCGCCTCACTTTTAATCGCACCTTCGGGTATTGAAATTTCGTTTTCATAAGACAGTTATCGTTAAGAAACAACTTTTAATCGCACCTTCGGGTATTGAAATCGTGCTAATTTTTGCACTTGGGTTCTTGCTTGGCCTTCTTTTAAACGCACCTTCGGGTATTGAAATCGTGCCTATCTGAATTTGCAGATTATTCCTTGCAAAGGCTTTTAATCGCACCTTCGGGTATTGAAATAACCAGCCCTTTAATGTATCCCTACAGGACGTAAACTTTTAATCGCACCTTCGGGTATTGAAATGGGAGAGCCCTCACGTGCTCATATTTGCGCTTGGGTCTTTTAATCGCACCTTCGGGTATTGAAATGTCTCGTTTAAGTGTATGTCAGATCGCACTTTTGACCTTTTAATCGCACCTTCGGGTATTGAAATCATACCCGACTGGGCCCACTGGATGGTACACTCGTGGCTTTTAATCGCACCTTCGGGTATTGAAATTTGTTACGTATCTCAGGTACAGGCACGACGGTGGACTTTTAATCGCACCTTCGGGTATTGAAATCGCTGACGATGTGTTGGCTGTTGCAATGTTGCGTTCTTTTAATCGCACCTTCGGGTATTGAAATCCCTATTCAGTTTGATTCTATTATTGAGATCGCCTCTATCTTATAGTACAATGTGTAGTTCAACAATGGCAAGGCAACACTTATAAAAATCCGCCAGAGTAAAGGATGACTTCGACTTCTCCCAGCCACCGGGCTTCGGCTACGTTCAGCCTGCTATCCCTCTTCATATATAGGCTTAGACATTAAACGCAAAGAACTTTTACCCGAAGAAGTCTTTGGTTTAGAAACCGCGTAAAATAATATTAAATTATCAAAAACAACCCAAAACTTTTCCCTTTAGCAGACTAAAAGGATGTTGTAGTTTATGTGGTAAAACAATGAGTAATTCCTCATCGAAATTACCACATAAACCCTTTTTCACTCATTCAATTTAACCCACGTGCATTTTGGGCTAATCTGACAAACCTTAAGAAATATAATGAGTTTTGCACAGTTACTTGGATTATGAGCATACATTTAGTCCCGTTGGCGTGGCATCTTCCAAAGCTGCTTTAAAACCAAACAAAGTCGTGGACTTCAAAGCATTCTTGTTCTGCCCATTTCAAGACATACTTTTTGGTTTCTGCGTCTGCTGAAGCATTGCATTTGCGTTTAACCTGTATCAATGACTTTAGTTGGTTGGCTACCTCTATGGTAGCAAGGCGAAATCCGTTTTTGCGGATACTCCAGATAGAAGTCTCGCCCTTCAGCACATCGTCCCGATAAGTAAAGACACAATGTTTCATCGCACGACCTTCGGCTAAAAGTTGCTTGTCCCCGCTAATCTCGACCAATTCAAACGTATTAAGGATCAAACCACCTTCTTCAACTTCACGGAAAGTCGTAGGTTGAAATCCAGAAGGTACATAGGCTTCCACCGTTGCTTTTTTGGCCAAAAGCGCGTCGTGGTGGAATTGATCCATCTCACGCTGAAGGGATGCAATGCTACGTCGGCGAAGGTCCGGCACATTCCCATCTGGAAAGCACGCTAAAAGCCATAAGAGGATTTTTTCCAACTGCTCCACATCGCCGGTGGTTTGTCGGGCAAAGAAGCCCAACATGCGGACCATCTGTACATCGAAGGTAAACGCCTGATGTAGCTGGTATTTTTGACAAAATGCACTCGCCAATTGGTGCGAGCCGCCTTGTCCGGTTATTTGCACATAGCGCAATGCTTCCCAAAGGTTAGAAAAGCGTAAGTTCATGAGTTGGTGGCTCATCTGGCGCGTAAGATATACGCCACCAATGCCGTTTAAGCCTAAATTGCCAATTCGCTGTCCTTTAGCTGCCGTATCGAATAAGGTCAAGACCACATCCAAGGCCATCGTTTGATGAAAATACAGGAGGTTGTAAAACGACTCCGGCACATCATATTGCACAAAAGTATGGCGAATAAACGATGTAAATAACTTCCAGCCGCTCTTTTCGCGGGGCTTCCATAGACTGGGTTCACGGTGTTGCTCTAATGGTGCCACTCTACAGATGGCCACGATAAATTCGGGCGTTAACAGCGGTTTTACGCCTTTGGAGAGCAAGACTTCCAGTAAATCAACGGCTTTTCGCCATGATTTCCGCGACATTTCAACCCAATGCAAATCATTAAGTGGGTGATCGTAGGGAAGTGTTTTTGCCTTACCGCGTGCCAATAACTTGAGTAACTTCTCATTCAAAAGGCCACCAGAGCGACGTAAAGCCGAGTCTATTTCGCAATCTGATTGTTGTTGGGCAAGTCGGGCCAATCGCTTGTTAGCTGCTTTCTGGCGGCGGGCACGACCCCTCGTATTGTATTTTGCCCGGTATCTGGTTGGGGCATTCATGGTTTTTTATCGTTTTTTGCTTGATGAACAAAGAAAGGTTAAGTTCTTTGGTATAAGTACCAATAGGAGGAATAGGTTTTATCATCATTGAAAAGGTTTGGTTTATGTTTTATTGTTATAAAAAACAAAGGCAATAAGCAATACAGGTGTGTTTCACTAAGATTATATGTCTTCGAAGTAACCCACATTTACGGCACTTTGTTTGAACCACAGACAGGACTCGAACCTGCACCCTCCGGATTCGTATTTAGATGTGCTGCCCAACGGATAGGACATCCGCCTTGCGCTTCTGTGGCTTGTGAGGAAACAGCGTGTAAGCTGAGAAAAAAACGCCCATTCCTGAATAGATCCACAAACAGGACTCGAACCTGCATCTTCCTGCGAACTTCACCGGTGCGTTACCAAGCGGATGCATTATCCGCATTACGCTACTGTGGTTGTCCGATGGCTTCTCTTTGTCCGGAACCGCGAATCAAAAATCCGCAAAAGAACCCATCCTTGAGGCGTACCGCAAGCAGGATTCGAACCTGCAACCATCAGGTTATGGGCCTGATACGCTACCTTTGCGCCATTGCGGTAAAAAAATCGGGCCGACGGCACAGCCGGTCGCAATCCACGGGGCGACACCCCGCCCACCAAACGTACCACCGGATTTGAAAAACCTTTGTGGTTTGTGATTTAAGCTTTAAGTGGATTCAGAACCCACGGCAAAGAACTTTATGTTTTCAGCTTTTTATTTTCATCCTTGAACTTTAGGCTTTTCGGGTATGTCCCATCTTCGTGCTCTACCGCTGAGCTACTCGGCAAAAAAATGTCTGCCGAGACAGGATTCGAACCTGCGACCCCGAAGCCAAAAGGGATGGAGCGTAAAAGTATTACGCGGTTGGTGTTATTTGCGGATTTCGTGCCGCCGACCCGACGTTGGGGATGAACAAGCCACCCCCAATTCGGCTAAACAGGAATCTCGATGAAGGTGACTGCGTTTGCTTCCGAGAGAACGGCATCTACTTCGGCTTCAAAATCGCCCACTTCTTTTTCGAGGCGTTCCACCGTTTTCTCGGCTTCTAACGGATCCACAATTTGGAACGCATTGGCTTCGAGAAAAGGCTTACGGATGGACTCGATGTCGTCTTTTCCAACTTTAACGTTGTCCTTTCCGAACGTGGTTTCTAAGATGCGTTGGAGGTTTTGCTCCACCTGCGTATTTCGGGTGTTGAGGTCTGCTACCGCGCGGCGATGACCGGCGCGAATGGCCTCGATGAGCAATTTTTGGTACTGCACCAGCATCTTGTAATTGATGGCATCGGCGATGGTCATTTTGCGACCCGCAACCTCCACCGTTGTTAGGCTGTTCGCTTCCACAATCGCGCATTTTATGTTGTTTTTGCGGACGATCATGTCTTGGATGGCCTGAAACTTCGACTTTGCGTCTTGTACGAAGTCGGTTTCGGCGATCCCCCCCCCGATCAATTTGTCTTTTTGACGGATATCCGCTGGTTTTAAATCTTGTATGGTTTTGGTAATTCGGGCATCCAACAATTTGAGTTCAGATAGACCCCGATGTATGGTCATGCGCTGTGTATTCATGGTTTTCTCCAATTAAAAAGTTGTTTAAATCTGGTGTATAAGCGGAAAACAAGAGCGTTTGTGGAGAAACCTGTATCCGCTCGTTTCTGCTTGTTATATCTCAATTTCCTCAATCATCGAAAGTGCGGCATACTGGTTTTCTATGCCTTCCAGCACTTCAAACACTTTATCTGACCATCCAGCAATGAGGTAAACATCATTTTTGTTGATCTCTATTGGATTCCGGCCATACCCTGCAAGGTCGAAGAGGTAGAGCTTGGCGTTTGGCGACATGTCTTTGTATCTCTTCCACGCTTTCGCAAAAACCGCCTCCCCATTCGTGTCGGCATCCCACATCTGGCAATCCGTGAAGATCATCACTTTATCCACTACGGTTTTTTGTAGGTGCAAATTTTCCAAGACTTTATGGCCATTGGTTGAATAGCCAACCTCGCCCTGGCGCTGACGTAGGAAGCCAACGTTTTTCAAGACCTCCGATTGTGGGAGCGAAATTCGTTTCCACGTGTCGCCAAAAATACCCGTAATGACTTGTTTATTATGGGCTTTAAGCATCATACCCAACATTAGTCCCACATCAAAAAGTTGTACTTTGCTTTTCTTGGAAATTGGCAGGAACATGGATCCCGAAACGTCGCAGGCAATGCACAACCGGGTGTCTTTAACAACCCCCGCCATGTTTTCGATTGCAAGTAGAACAGCCGTTTCTAATGCCTCAAGAATTTTAGAAACCGGCTCATTCGTTTGCAAATGAGTCTTTTTTAAGGGAATATCCCATCCCAAAAGAGAACGTCTTGGTTCCGTTACTTGCAGATCAGGCGTTTCCAATTCGCGGTAAGCTGCCAAGAATTGGAATGGGAACACCTTGCTTTTCCGTATAGCAACAGGGTCGGTAAGTTGTTGGCAAACTTCTTTAACCACCGATTCCTTGGGTTGGGTTTGCAAGATGTTGCGTAGGTTCCGTAACAAAACCAAGTATCCCAATTTCTTGCTCAAGACCAGTGCCTCCCACGTTGCGGAGACCACGACTTGTTCTTGGGCATCGGTCTTGAAGCCCATTTGCCCGACTTTCGAAAGCTCGGTCTCCCACGTATAGGGGGGTTCCAACTCGTCTCGGATAATTTTATCAAAGAGCATTTGCTGTTCTTCGCTCTTGGCTTTTGGGTGGACCAAAAACAAGGCATCTTTCAGCTTGATGGCCGTCTTACGGTTGTATTTCGCAAATTGGTAACCATCAAAACGGTTGAACGCGCCCGCAAGTCCTTTTTGGATTTGCTTGGATAAGCGGTTCAGCTTTTTAAACCCCCGGCGCTTGTTGGCAAGGGTGTAGTAGGCCAAGAGTTCGGTGATTTCGTCGGCACTTTGCACCACGCGCTTCACCAATTTTCCGACCAAGTCATCGCCATGGTGGATTTTGGCAAGTTCTACCGCCAAGACTATTGGCGTGGTGCGGAGGTACATTTTTTCGCACGCATACACGGCCAACTGCGCTACAAATTTCGGATCATTTTGGGCGATCAATTCCTTGATGCGCTCAAGACGATCTCCATCTTTTTCGTAAAAATGGTCGTTCAATAGGTTTGTAACCACCGCAGCATACAGTTCCATCTTTGCGTTAGTTTGGAATGCTACCGCTTCCTCATGGTTCAGTACCCTGCTTTCGTGTCGCGCATATTGATTGAATCGCATGGCTATTTAGAGTTTAAGGTTGCGGTTAATAGAAATAAAAAACCCGACATTTCTTTTGGAAGGCCGGGTTAATTCGATAATTAAGGCAATAAAATACCTGTCAGGATCGAAAATATATCCTTCCAAAAAATAAACTTGATGCAATAATGTTGTGCAATAAACGTTGATTATTGTCCATACTCAGGTGCATGGTTTGCGTCAGGTTTTTGTTCATGTAGTATTTAGTTTACAGTCAGGACAAAAAAAAGCCCGTCTCGGTTGGAGCGGGCTTGCACATTTATAACAGATTATTTTCGGTTAATACCTTCGTAATCTATGTAGGTGTAAGCCCTTATAAGCATGTTTTGTGTCGCTGCCCAAGAACAGTACATCATCCATAAGAATCCGATTTGGGTTCTTTGAATTAATGCGGCTGGTATGTTGGTTGCGTTTGTTGAACATGGTATTTGTGTCAGTTTTTGTTTAACTCCGGCATAATACAACAATTGGAAATGGAAATGCAATAGGTAATGCAATTTTTTTCATGAAAATAATTTTTTTTGTCATTTTGTTTTTTGCACCTACGAAAGTTGCTTTTATTGACACCGCCTCTACCTTATAGTATAAGGTATTATTCAACAATCGCAAGGCCGCTCTTAGAAAAATCCGCCTAATAGCTCAACCACGAGGCTTCGACTACGATCAACGCGCTATTTCTTTGTCATATATAGATGCCACCCCTACGGGGCTTTGCCGTTCATTCAAAAGTAGATCAAGCCCTTAAAAAACAAGTATTTATGCAACTCCGTGAGTTCTTACATGATTCTTAAATGGCTTAGCTTCGGCTTAGCTCAGCCGAATTGCTTCTTTTCGCCGTACAAAAGAAGGCCGCCCGCAGGCTTGTATGCCCTCACTTGACAGGCTTCGACTTGATTAACCCATAACGCCGTTAAAGCATTAAAATCCTTTTAAGTTAAAGACTGGCTCCATACAATCCCTGAGTTTCAAGGGAAAACAAACATAAAGGAAGCAGAAGCTACCTTGTACAAACGGCTATTCGCCTTCGTTGAGGGCTTATTGTGAACTTCGTAGTTGCCTTGATCTGTTTTATGGAACTCGGTATATTGCTTGATTCAACCAAATAAACACATAATCGCATGAAAAAAGTACTCGTCTTGTGGATTGGCTTATGGTTTGCGGCATGTTCTTCTGGCTCGAAGACCTCCGTAGAAACCGAGACAACATCCTATAATGTTGATTTCTTAAAAGGGATTGATTCTTTAACGGTTCGTAAACACCTCAGAACGCTTAGTCACGATATGATGGAAGGGCGTGGAACGGGGACAGACGGCGAGAAGCGGGCGGTAAATTACATCTCGGAGCAATTTAAGGCGGCTGGCTTGACGCCGGGTGGAAAAGATGGCTCGTGGTTTCAAGAAGTCCCGTTGCTCGGATCTACACCATCGGTCGTAAAACCCCTAACGTTTTCGGGAGCAAATGGAACCTTCACCGGTGATTTTGGAACGGGCTTTACAGCTTCAACAGATCTCGCGGCTGAGACCGTAAAAACGAATGGCGAACTTGTTTTTATAGGGTACGGCATTTCAACTCCGGGTAGCAATTGGGACGATTACAAAGGGGTGGATGTTCGCGGGAAAATTGTGGTTTCATTCGTCAACGATCCGCCACCCACCGCTAAAGAACCCAATCGGTTTAAGGGTGATACACTCACTTACTTCGGACGCTGGACGTATAAACAAGAGGAAGCCCGAAGAAAAGGCGCAAAAGGTATTTTATTGATCCATACCACCCCAACCGCCAGCTATCCTTTTGCGGTAGTTGGTAACGGCGCCGCTAGAGAACAAATTCAATTTGCTACACCTCCGGCCAATCCGCTCGAACTCAAATCTTGGATTTCGCAGGAAATGGCAGAGAAACTGGCCGTAGCCAGTGGTTCTACGTTGGAGCAATGGTTTGTTGAGGCCGCAGATCGGAACTTTAAACCGCGTGTTTTGCCCGTGACGGTTTCTGCCGAAATGAAATATGCGTTACGGTATTTTTCCGGAACCAATGTAATCGGCGTCTTGCCCGGAACCGAGAAACCAGATGAGGCCATTCTTTTTACGTCGCATCACGATCATTTGGGCGTTGGAAAACCCGATAAAAAAGGCGACACAATTTATAATGGTGCGGTGGACAATGCCTCCGGTGTAGCCATGATGATCACAATGGCTACGGCTTTGAAAAATGCGGCTATTGCGCCTAAACGCTCAATCATATTCCTTTCGGTGACAGCCGAAGAATCTGGGTTATTGGGATCGGCATATTATGCCGCTCATCCCACGTTTCCAATGAACAAGATTGTGGCAAACCTGAATGTGGACTCAGGGAATGTATATGGCCGTACAAGAGACCTCTCTGGGATTGGTGCGGAAACCAGTGACATGCTGTATTTGTTACGAAAAGCCGCATTGGCAGAGGGTATGACCGTTTCGCCAGACCCAAATCCGAACGCCGGTTTGTTTTTCCGGAGTGATCAACTGTCGTTTGCACGTATGGGCGTTCCAGCCTTTTTCCTAAATAGCGGAAAACAATTTATCGGAAAGCCAGCCGGATATGCACAAGAAATGGAAGCCGCTTATACCGCTCAGCGCTATCACCAGCCCGCAGACGAGTTTGATCCGGCTTGGCCAATGGGCGGTTTGGTACAGCAAATGCGCGTCTGTCTAAGGCTGGGTTATACCTTGGCAATGGATGGTTCTTGGCCAAAGTGGAAACGTGGTGCGGAATTTGAAGCTGCAAGGAAGTAATTGCTTTTTAATAATTACTTAGGCTAAAGGCAATGGAAAATCCCATCGAATACCAAAAGAACTTGATGGGATTTTTTATTATAAGAAAACGGTAGGACGAGCACAAGACTTAGGCGATTTGGATAATTGAAGAGCAAAATAACGCTTTTGCCTAAGTACATGACAAAAGTCTTAAAAAGTGCCTAATAGACCAAACATTGAATAAAGCGGCTCTGATAGCGTCCAAAGCAAGAGTGAAACGGCTGATGGTATTACGTCGTTGAATTTGGGTTATGCCCTCTGCTCTTGTTTGAACACCCGTTGCGGTATGGGAGTGTCTTTAACCAAATAATCGCCCACCAAAACCATCCAACAAAATGCGATACCAAGAACAATAGGCTCTTTAACCGAGATGTATGCGCTATGTGAGTAGCTTCCAAATTGAAGCCTCTACTATTGGCTGATTCACAGCCGAGGAATGCACCAAACATGGTCTCTATTCGCCAACGTTACTCGTACAGTTTTAACGCCTGCCTGTTGCGTTCGAGGCTAAATATGAGCACATAACCGTCTTCTCGTTTCTGCTTGCAAGGCAAGTAATAAACCGATACATAACCACTTATTCCTAAGACTTTGACGTATAGCATTAGTTGTGTAAGTAACGCCCTCTGTTTTGCCGTGGGAAGTGGCGGCACGATCTTATCCTACGATGGAGCTACATGGACAAATGTAGTTGCGCCTAATACTACTACCATGTATGGCGTTAGTTGTGTGAGTAGTAGCCGATGTAAAATCGGGTGAATATAACATGAAAATAGCTTTTGTGTACGATTTTTAATACACTTGTGTACGATCGTTATAACACCTCAAGAGGTTTTTTTTCTATTTTTCCCAATAAGTCATAAGACTGTGCCAATGTTGGGTTTAGTATAGCCAATACTATATCGTAGTATTTTAAGTCATCGGCAATTTGTAACTTGAATCCTGCAACCTTAAAAATCTAAAACAATGATCAGAAAAATCGCTCTTTTCGTTTTATTGGCATTCATTTCATTCACAACGACAACCGCACAAGTAGGTATTGGTACGACAACACCCAATGCTTCGGCAGCACTTGATGTGCAATCCACCACGCAAGGTGTACTCGTACCGCGTATGACCTCCGCACAACGCACAGCTATCGCCACGCCTGCTACGGGCTTATTGGTCTATCAAACGGACGGTACGGCGGGTTTTTATTTTTACAATGGTACGGCGTGGACAAGCCTCAATAGTGGGGGCAGTAGTGGCGACAACCTTGGCAACCATACCGCTACGCAAGATTTGAGTATGGGGAATAATTCGATTACGAATGTTAATAAAATAAATACAAAGGAATTATCTTTAGAGAATGCAACGACAACTGTTAATTTAACCGCAAACAATGCTACATCTGCTCAATTAGATGCTACAGGAACCAGTTTTCTTAGGGTTGCAACAGGTATCTCCAGTCTTAATCATGTGATTCATGGTATTGCTGGTGGATATAATGGCAAAATACTTTATTTAGAGCTACCATCTGGATGTACTTGGGTAAATAATTCGTCAACTGAAACGACTGCAACCAATCGATTGAGTAACTATTATATTGAACCATGGACTCGAAATATTGAGACCAATCGACACTTACTGAAACTAATCTATGTTACTTGGCTTGGTGGTGGCAGATGGATTGTGATTGATTCGGATTTATAATTTTTCAATGAAGGTTAAGAAAATCGTGTTAGTTTAAAACAAAATTTTTCTATTAATTATGGCTTTAAATACAAACGGCTGGGATTTGATTTATAACATAAAGTTACATAAGGCAAATCAAGTATTAAATGATAAGTTTAATAGTGTGGTAACCACAGAAAAAGAGTCCTTCAAGGCATTGAATGATTTGAATTCGACTTTGGCTAATGCATTGGCTGATGATTTTAAAAAAAATGGTACGACTGCATCTGAAATAACTGTAAGGTCTGTTAGGAATCTATCTGCGTTATCTGATGCTACTTCTAATATAAAAGCCACAGAGTCTGAGTTTTCAGAGGCTACTTTAGAAATAGGTCATAGTGGAATAGAAACAATTACAATCACGAATCCACCAAGTAGTAGTTCATATAATGCCAGCAATTTCGAATTGATAAACTTACCTCCTGATTGTTTTTGTAATATTTGGCTTAGAGTAAAGTCAATAACAGTTGTCAATGGAGGTGATTACTCCACATTCCCAACTTCTTGCACACTAACCGGAGGTGACGGACAAAATGCGCGTGCAACATTCAGTAATGATGGGTTAAGTGCAATAAATGGTATTACTATTGATAATGCAGGAGAAAAATATACAAGCGCACCAACTTTAAGTTTTGAAGGAGGTGTTGGAACTGATGCAACTGTTGAAGTCTTAATGGAGCCTTACATCGAAGTGATTGACCCAGGAAGAACGACAACCGTCCCTACAAATATTGAATTAAAAGAAGGTACAAATTCTTATCCTACCACTGTTGCATTGAATCTCTCGGGTAAAATAGTCGTATCCAAACAAGGGTATTATTCGCCAAATCGTTTACTTGCCCCTTTAGTTTATATAACAGGAACATTACAAAGTGGCAAGTATTACCCAATATTTTTTACTTCGTTTTTATTTAAAACACCACATAAAAACCTCGAAATATCCAATGTAAAAAACAGTATTAAAAAATGTTTTTATGTTGGCTTAGAATCAATCAAAGATGAAATATGGGATAAACTTAATATTGATAACTTTAAAGATACTGATGGTAATTACAAGTTAGAAAATGAGCCTAATGCAGCGACTATTAAATCTTATTGCTTGGCATTAATTGACGATTTTTTGCAAAGGTTGTATAAAAATAATAAAGACTTTGCAGAAAGTTATGTGCTAAAAATGATACGCAAAAACGTAAAGTATGCAGATAAAGAAGATGTTTTTTCGACAGATAAAATAGCTGAACTTAGTGAGCCTGCCAATGATTTGGTAAAAGCTTATGCTCGATTTTTTGCTGGTACGAGTGTTTCAAATCTTAATGAGCAACAGAAATTTATAAAACAACTTATTGATGAAGAAATTGCATTGATAAAAAGAAGAGTTGAATCAAATGTTTTGTGGATTGATAATCAAATATTTTATCATCTTAATGGTACACAAATAACCTTTGCCGAATTTAACTTGACGACTAACGAAGAAGGGTTTATTGAGAGTATGATTCAACTTTTGAAGGCATTAGTTCCTAACCCTTGGCATTATAGTTTTAAATCGTGTACAGTAGAGACTCAAAATGCTAATTTACCTAGTACTACTATAAACATTTTAACTAATACTAAAAGGCTATACAATCGGGTAAAGCTCATAACAGCTCCCCTACAATTCAGGACAGGGGGAAATGAAAATGTTATAAAATTGGAATTACCTATCCTTAAATTGGTCGCTATTTTAGGGGACAAATACTTAGTGTATCCTACTCCTGTTGCATCGGGTACTGAAAGTGCCAGCACATTTAAACTTCCTCTAATTGTAAATGCACATTGGGCAAGATCGGGGTTTAAAGGAACAACATTCATACCTACATTGGAAAATTCTGTTTCTATTGATTTATCAGATTCAGAATTAGATAATTCTTTGAAAACGATTATGGGTATTGTGGATGATGATAGTAGAACTATCGTCAAGTCTTGTCTTTATACCTTAATCAATGAAGAAATAGCTAAGAAAAATTTTCAAAATAACTTTAATCGTACTATTGGTTTGAATTTATATGATGAATATTTAGCGACTTTTAATACGCTCTTGATGCTTTACAAAGAAGCTTATGATAAACTTGATTCCGCATGGATGTTCCCGACATCGTATAACGTTGCTGTAAAAGACGATGCCAATATTCCAGCAACAATATCTGACAGTGTACTTTCTCTATGCTGTATGATAAAAGGCAACCCAAACAACGATGTTGGCTATGTGGACATCAATGCCATTCCCGATGGTGCGACCTCTGCCCTTGTGATAGAGCGGAGTGTGTTTGGGGAGTATATGGTAATGCCGCAACTTTTGGGAATGTCAACGATATCTGAAAAATCGCCTACTATGGAATACTTCGACAATAAAGTTAAAAATTTGTTTAGGGTATTAGATTCAAAATTAGGGGAGAACCGCCTGTCTTTGGTAGGAAAGGATTATAAGGGTATTTTTGGGGTTTTTAAAAATAGTGAGCACGAAATTGCTGGCAAGGTCAAGGATATCAATATTAGGATAGAAGAAAATCTTGTGAGGCTTAGCTTGCCTGCGGTAACCTATGATATAAAGGACGAAACTTCTTGGATGTTGGCTAATCAGCAAGTACTCGCTTATCAAGAATATGAGATTTATTTTAGTGGGGTTAGCGCTCAAACTTTCACTGCACAAACTAAAATCTTCACGCTCAAGATGGAGCATCAGAAATCATTATTCAATAAGATTCTTACACTGGGAGGCACCCAATTTATTACTACATTAATTACTACCGCATGGCTAATTTATAATCATGAAAAAGTAAATACCTCATATATAAAAAAAGAAGTAATTAAGCCAAATCAAATCGTGCCGACAAAAGAAATGGAACTAAGTATAAGATACACTCAATCGCCGAGGCGTGATAGTGGATCCTCCAATCTCTCTAAGGACAATTCCAAAATAGATCTTGTCGAAGACGATTGGTCACTTTCCGAAGACTTAGATGAGGAGCGGGGAGAGGCAGACCTAAAACCTAGAGTCTTGCCTAAAGAGGATGAAAACGTAAATAATATCCCTGTTCATAATCAGGAGGCTCGCCTCAATGATACTCCTGTAAGATTTGGTACAAAACTACAGTTCGTAAATAGAGTTACAGTAAAAACAGCTTCCTCACCGCCTATTACTACACTTGAATTAGATAAGCAATTAAGAGAAGACCTTCGCAAGTTAAGAGAACAAAGTAGTGGGGCAGGTCCTTCTTCTGACCTTATGAGTTTTTATAACCACTTCCAAACATTCAGAGTGTCAATCAATATTAACAATCATCCTTTGTTGTTTGAGGTGTATTGTGACTATAAGCAAGATACGAAGCACCAAGAGCATACTTTAGACAGATTAATCGCATTAATGACAGATAAATGTCTTTCGGAGGAAGATACGAATGCGATAAATCAAATAAAAGAAAGTGTAATAGAAATGCATAAATTAGCAGCAAAGTCTGTTCAAAACTACCCCGCTGTGAAAAAATGTTACACCACTTATATTGAGTTTTTAACCATCAAATCCTGAAAATATGACAGTTTTAGAAAAATACAATAGAATCGTATCCGAGCTGGGTACTGCTATTCTCATCGTAAAAACGCAAATTGACTTTACGAATGACAAAAACGCTGCTAAAATCTACTTACATTCTTTCAAGTTAGATACTTTTGTAACAACAGATAATCCACAGGTAACTTGTTCTATCTATTCCACCTCCAAAAAGCAATTTTATAGATTGACCTGTGAACTTAAAGTTACCACATCTAGTGGATATCTATGGCAAATGGATGAAACCCAGGGCAGAGTAATAGCAAATGACCACTGCCTAGATGAAACACGCCTATCAGCCTTTAATTCATCGCTTAATACTCAAATCACAAATTCCATTACTGCTTTTCTGCCTGGAGAATCGCGTATTTGGAATGCTTTAAAGGATTACGGACCCGTTGTTTTTTCTTCTGAAAACGTAGGCATATTGACCAATTCTTTGTTAGATAAAGTGAATATAGATGAAGAAAATTTCTACTTGAGTGATGCGCGCATTGCTAAGGGTACAGAAACGAAAGTAAACGCGCTTCTGCGAGGTATGACTTTGCCTACTGGAAATCTTCCAGTAAAAAATATAGAGTTAAATGGCGAATTTAGAATTTCATTTGAATAATCGTTTATGCAAAATTATATCGCTCAGTTTTTTGAAACAATCATCAGTGGTAGGAATGGAAAACCTGCCACAGCATTGGTTATTCCTAAACAATTAGAGGCTTTATGGAATCTAGTAGAAGACATAGAAGGCAAAACGAATGTCTGGAAGGATAGTATGCTTGCCCCAGTCAAAGAGATAGAAGTAGCCGCTATCCAAAATATCCTAAACCAGTCAGAGGTCTATCAACAATCCCACCAAATGCAGTTGCATATCAAAACCTTCATGGATAGCTCTAAGGAGTTAGATACAGAGAACGAAAATACCTTGTTGGTTTTTAAAGAAGTCGTAAAAACGGAATTGACGCAGTTGTTTTCGCGTACTACTTTCTTAGGCGACAAGGTAGATATAGGTAAAGCCGTTGATAAGATTTTTGATGTGTTCAGCCAATTTTTATTCCACAATACTATTGACGAGCATGCAGTAGAAACACTTACACAGAGCATTTTTTCCGTCTTAGATGAGCTGAAAATTTTTGAAGGTAATCCAGCATTAAGGCAAGTCATTGAAAAATATCTGCACATTGTTTTGGATATAGTCTCCACTGTGTTTAGGAGTGTAGTTCCTGTTATCAATAACCATTATGCAGATACACAAGTCGTATACAATTATATAAGACCTGCGCTGCCCCAGATAGAGGATATTTTAAAACAGATAGAGATTACCCCAAAAATCAAGACAAAAGACATTAGTTTGGATAGCCTATGGGAAGCTGGCAATGAGTTTGTATCAATCAGTGAATATGATAAAATTCAAGAAGTGTTCGCAAAAAGCAGAAAGGGGATAGAGCGGTTTTTTGCTGTTTTGTATCAAGCCGTGGGGGATAATGTAGAAATGGCTAAATGGCTCACCAAGTTGAAGGAAACCATTTTGCATTGGCTTACGCTAGATGATGAAGATTTTAGAGCAGAAAATATCGTAGAACTCCTTCATTTTGTAGTCATGAGAATGCAAGATACCTTAATAGAATACAAAGAAATTCTAGGAGAAACGGGTCAAATGTTCAAAGATTTTTTAGCTAAATTAAATGCCTTGTTGGATTGCATAGACAATAAAGACACCAAGCTACTTATCACGCCCAAAGAAGCCCCAGCCATACATGAAATTTACTTGCCCGATATTCTGGAACCCGAAGATATCGAGCAAGGTTCTGTCGAGTCTTTGCGCTGGGCAGCGGTTGGCGATACGAGCCAAACTCACACTGAAATAATTTTGGAAGGCGATAAAGTAGTCACCGAAACTGCCGACGAACCTAAAGATCAACCCCAAAGGCTCACTTATGGCATGGTGATAGATTTTTTGTGTTTCGATAAAACACATGGGGTTACTGCAAAAATGGACGGAGAGTTAGCTGATGTCATCCATGATTTGTATTGCCGTGATTGGTTAAGTTATCATTTATACCATTTAAAAGATGAATTATTGAGTTTGCTCGACAAAGACAAATATTTGGGCTATTGGGAAGAAATAAAATCCATGCTATTAGCTGAAAAAGGCGTTAATCTTGGGGGATTTATAGATTATATCATTGATAAGATGGTGTTTGTCATCAATAGCTTATTAGATTTCGTCAAAGAGACTGTGCAGTACATCATAGATGAGTTATTTAAATTGGTAAAAGCTATTATTGCGTTTTTCCAAAAGGTGGATTTGCCACCCGTAGCTCGCGATTTGTTGAAAGAATTGCCGCCATTCAAAGATAGGTTGCCCGATAATGTTACGCTACTACACGTCATAGCAGCCATACCTTATACACTATATCAAGAATTTACCAATTTTAAATATAGTCCATAAATAAAAAGCGTGGCATGAATATAAGCGACCTCCTATTAGCACCTCGGTATGGCATATACCTACCAAAATCAAAAACCACACAGGATTTTGAATACACCCGCTATGGTCGCAGTGGCTTTAATATCAGCACCAGTTTGCAGTTAGATGGCGAGGAAACCTTTGAAAAAGTGGGTGACTCCTTAAATGATTTTTTAAATAAAGGCAGAACTTATTTTGAAGAAAACGATTTGGCTTTGTTGGGTGTGTTATTAGGGGGGATGGATAAAGGCATGGAGTATGTCATTAAGTTCGACGACCAAGGCATTACCCTTGCCAGCCTGATTACGGTAAATGCTAAAAAAGTACAGTTTATTTATGAAAAATATTCGGCTACTTCGTACCAAATACAACTTTCGCTAACCCATCAATCCAGTATCAAATTTGCATGGGCTGAAAATGGTTTAAAAGGTGATTTTTATTTTAATCTCAAACGCAGCAATAATGAAGATGTAACGACCATCACGGGCTATACATTTTTTCATTTGGGAAATGAGGCAGGTGCTAAACCTGTAACGCTGAGTGCAGGAGTCGTCCATCGTGTGCCACTCAAAGCAAAGACCTCAGACGAAGCAGATAAGGAAACAACACCCGCCACAAAACCCGAAAAAGTAAAGCATACCTACGTCCGTTTGCAGTCGAGAAGTTTTGACGGTATCACCATTGCCGATATTGTGGGTATGGTCACGCCCGACAGCGTAGAGTTACCCAACATGTTAGAGGCGGTAGCTATATATGATTTTGCGGTCTTGAAGTCTTCTGCTCCTGATTCTAAGGAATTGGCTATCGTGTTGGATTGTAAGATCAAAATTTCGGAAAAAGAACTCGATACAAAACTTACGATTATCTCTAAAAAAGAAGGAGAAAATAAGCATAGCTTTTCTTTTCATGGACGGGTAAGCATCGAGGAGCATCATTTTGATATTGATTTTAGTAAAGCCTGTGTAGGAGAAGATACAAGTTGGGCTATTTTAGCAAGCTATATCAACAAAGGCAAGGTTACCATCGAGTTTAAGAAATTGGCAACCGCGCTTTTTGGCGAAAATGACGATTTCCCCGACTTAAAGCTTGATATAGATAAGCCGAAGGTATTTTTCTATTATCAAAAAGTAAATAAAGCGAGCAAAGGAAAAGGCGAAGAAGGCAAAGAATCCAAAGGTAAGCTCCTAATTGGTATGGGGGCTGGCATAGACTTAAACCTGCACAGTTTGCCTATGGCTGGTGGTGTGTTTGTGGAAATGAACGACTTTAAGTTTAACGAGGTTTTGGCACTTTATGCCAATAGCAAATTTGAAAAAGATGACATTAAGCCTTTAATTAAGAACAAGCTACTCCCTACGGGTTTTGAAGTAAGCAAAGGCGTTAGTGTTTCCGCAGAAGTCGTTATCAACGGAAAATCTTCCTACTATTCTTTGGGCGGTGGCAATTCGAGCAAGAAGCTACCCCAAGCAGATAGAAACTTACCAACAGCCGATACGCCGAAACCAATAGACGATTCGGTGGCTTCTTTGGCTTCGTGGTTGGTAATAGATAAAAAGATCGGACCGGTCAATTTGCAACGTTTGGGGCTTGCCTACCACGAGGGCAAAGTAGTCGCCTTACTTGATGCAAGCATGGAAACAAAAGGTATGTCCATGCAACTGATGGGATTAGGCATAGGTTTTAATTTGGATTGGTCTAATTTAGACCCCGATTTTTACCTGTATGGCTTGGGCTTATCTTACAAAACCGATTCGGTAGAAATTTCGGGTGCTTTTTTACGCGGCAATCAGGAAGGCACCACTACCTACAACGGGGCTGCCAGACTCAAAATGAAGCGTTTTACCATTTCGGCTATTGGCTCTTATGGCAAAACCGAAACAGGCGAAAGCTCTTTGTTTATCTATGGCTTATTTGAGGGCAATATAGGCGGTCCACCCATTTTCTATGTGACAGGCGTAGCCGCAGGTTTTGGCTACAACCGCAAAGTCAATGCACCTGAATTGACGGATATTGCTTCTTATCCGTTGGTGGCGTTGGCAATGCAACCTGCGCAAAAGGACATTTTAGATGTCTTGAGAGACCTTGAAAAGCCGATGTCTAACGGCAAATTACCAATCGAGATAGCGCCCGGTAATTATTGGTTGGCTTTGGGCGTAAAATTCACGTCTTTTAAGATTATCGAGTCTTTTGTATTGCTCACGGTCAATTTTGGGGTCAAGACCGAATTTACTGTTTTGGGACTTTCGCGCATGGATTGGCCCGAAAAATCATTGCGCCAGAAAGTAGGATTACCCAAACCTATTGTTTATTTAGAGTTGGCTATCCGTGCGAGTTTTGGTAGCGATAGCGATGTCATCAAAATAGATGGCATGATTACGCCCAATTCGTATGTCCTTTCCGAAAACTGCCGACTGTCTGGTGGTTTTGCTTTCTACACATGGGTATCGGGCGAACACGCAGGCGATTTTGTACTGACTATTGGTGGGTATCATCCGCGTTTCCCAAAACCTCCACACTATCCAGATGTGCAAAGGGTCGGCTTGCTTTGGCAGATGAGCGATTCCCTTGTGTTAAAAGGCGAATTGTATTTTGCCTTGACCCCTTCTGCCATTATGATGGGTGGTCGTTGGGAATTGATTTTCAATACGGATATTGTGAAAGCCCATTTGGCTTTATGGATAGACCTATTAATCCAATGGGCTCCTTTCTACTATGATTTGAGCATTGGGATTATGATTGACATCGAAGCCCATATTCCGCTTAAAGTTTGTACGGTTCATCTTAGTTTGCACTTCCGCGCTGCCTTGCAAATATGGGGACCCGAATTCTCGGGCGTTGCCGAGATTGATTTGGGCATTTATTCGTTTGAAATACGTTTTGGTAGCAAAAAATTACCCGAAAAGAAGCCGCTCGAATGGAATGAATTTGCCAATGGATTTTTGCCGAAGAGCAAGGAGCAACCCAAATTACGATACCATTCTGGATTAAAAGGGAGCAAGGCCAGCCCTGTAACGCTCGATTGTATCAATGCCACTGTTACCAATGGTGTCATTCAAATCATAGAATATACAAATGGCGAAAAACTCTATGTAGCCAATCCGATGCAAATGGAAATTGCTGTTGATAGCACCATTCCTGTAACAAAACTTCGGTTCAATGAAGATGACGTAGCCCATACACCTTCTACGGATTCTACTGAGTTGGGAATAAAACCATGTGGTTTGAGTCGTAACGAGGTGGAATTTAAGATGGACGTATCGCTTACCTTGATGCGTGAAAAGGTAAACGAGCAGCATATCAAGACCCATGTTATCCGTAAAGGATTTCCTAAAGCATTGTGGGGACAAGCAACAGCAGGCGAGGATAAAAAACCAAGTACATCACAGCTTTTAAAAGATATTACGTCTGGCATCAACATCACGACGGTAGCGCCAGAGCCTTATGCCTTAGGAAGCTATGATTTCTCTAATTTTTTAGACAAGAGGACCGTAAAGGATAGCGTTGGTATCTCCGAATTGCAAAAAGAGGAAATGTTTGACACAAAAGATGTATATAAAACCATGCAGACATATCAAACGGTTACAGCCGCACGAAATTCTATGATCGAGGCACTGAAAGATTTGGATATGGGCTTTGGTTTGGGCGATGATTTTGAAAAACTAACATCGGTTGAAGATGTATTTACAGGCGCTTCTACATTTTTTAGAGCACAACCAAAACTATGTAGAATAGGGCATAATCGTTACAATCCGAAAGACACACAGTAAGCAGAAACCGATGAGTGAACAAACCCAAATCGTGCAAGCCTTTTTGCCCAACCTTGTGGCGGGAGAATATACTGTTGATGTTAAGCAGGAGGTAAAAAGTACCCAAGATTCTCTCCAAAAAGTTGCAAAACAATTGACGTTGGGTGTTGATGCAGCACGTTTTACACTCAACAAAGAGGATATTTATTCGGTTTATCCACCCGAAAATACCACAGGGCAATACGCCGATCATTTGCCACACATCGTATTTAACAGACGCACATTGCCTTGGGAACGCACCATAGACGGCAGTTTGCCCAAAGATCAAACAAATCCCGTTCCTTGGATGGCGTTGCTCTTATTAGACGAGGAGGACATGAAAACCCTCAAAATAGAGCAAATGCCATTAGAAGGTGTGTTGGATTTGCAACAAACAGACAATATAACACGCCCCGATATTGGCAAGCACGACAAAAAATCGGGCTTAAAACTCATGGCTTGGGAAAAGTTAGATCAACAATGCCTTGTGATAGATTTATCGAAAGAACAATACCAAAATTATCTACCCAAAGAAGGCGATTTACCTTATTTAGCCCATTCTAAAATTGTAACCATAGACCATAAAGACCCCAATGGCATTGGCGATGTGGTGGATTCGGTTGGCTATTTCTCGGTGCTTACAAGCAATAAAATTGTACGAAAAAATCAAGCTTATACTGCTGTTGTCGTGTCCTTAGAAGGGCATCAAAATCATACTACGATTAAAGATAAAATTAGAATGGTCGCCTTAGCCCATTGGTCATTCATTAGCTACGGAGAAATTACTTTTGAAACCTTGGTCAAGCAGGTCAAGATAAAAAACATGACGCTAACATCGTCATTGGAAAAAGGGCATCGTTTAGAAAAGCACTTAGCGCACGGATTTGTACCGATGCGCCACCAGATGCGAAACGGAGCGAAAAATATATCATGGTATCGAAGTCCTTTTGTACCCAATAAAGTAAGATTTAGCGGTCAAGAGTTCATCAAATTTAGCTGTTCGGATACGGCATTGTACTACGACACCGAGACGGGTTTTTTAGATATATCGATTGCTGCTGCTTGGGAACTCGGAAAAATCATGGCTTTGAACCATCAGGAGTTTACCAAAGCAATGGTCGCTTGGAATCATGATCCTATTCAAGATGAACATATCACAAATCCTGAAAACGTCAAAAAAGGGCAACTATTACGATGGCTGAATGGACAACCCCAGCCTAAGTTGGTAACTGCTTCCAATAAAACAATCGAATACAAACCTTTTCCGGAGGTGGTTAAGAACCATTTGACGGCATTGGCACGTTTAGAAGGTATTCCGTTATCTTATCTCATTCCCGACGAAAAATATATTCAATCAGAAAACGCCAGCCCTGATGCAATGGTGCTATTCTACATAGACCCTAAATGGATCTTCGCACTTTTAGACGGAGCGGTTAGCCTTTCGAGACGCTTGCTAACCGATACAAAAACGCAGGTGGAAAGCATTATAGCCGATGTCTATGGCGCTGATTATGTTACAGGATTTTTGTTGCACTCGAAGCTTGTGTCTGGTTGGCGCGGTGTTGAAATACAAGCATTTGATACCAACGGCAACCTTTTAAGTCAAAAAATACGATTTGAACGCATTACCCCAGACATTTTTTTGGGTGTTTTCTTAGGCGAAATAAGCAAAATAGTGGTTACACAACCCTACGAAGGGCTTCATTTTGGTATAAAAGAACAATCTATAATGCCCCTTGTGTTTGAAAAAGCCATCAAAACCAGAGAAGGTGTCATAAGCGAAGACCAAACCATTGAGATAAAAGAAGGGCAGCTTTTGCAACAAGGGTATGTGCTTGCCGTCAATCAATTAGCCGATGCCTTAAAAAACAAAACCCAAGTCACAGGCTTTACTTCGGCTGAATATGCCTACCAAATGATTGATAGTCCAATAGAAGCCACTTTCAACATTCACTACCAACTACCATGAGCGATAAAACCTTAATTGTGCCTATAGCTGCCCAAGTCTTGGTAGTATTTGAAGAGAAAAAGCACGCCAAGTTAGATCTGAGTTCTCGATTCAATAGCGATGCCATCTTGGGACAATATCAACAATATGACTTGGATTCGCTCTTTAATCCGTCAAGCAAAACGTTTTTCGATAAAGGCGTGCACCTCCATTGGAAATTGCCTAAAATCCTTAAACATGGCATTGCAAATGACGACCATAAAAACATTGCATTTCCCACTGTACCAAATAGATGGTTGGTGATAAGATACCAAACCAATATCGAGAATCCGAAAAGTATCCCCACCAAAAGTTGGATTATCGAGAGCGATGTGATCAAAAATGAAGGCGATGACAATGAAGGCAACGGCAGTAATTGGGTAGCCTTGGAATCTATTTATGAAAGAGATACACATTCCCAAGATAATGACATGGTTGAGAAGCGGCAATTTGTCCTTAAAACAATAGGTGTTGTTTCACCTTTAACCGAAAAATATAGCGAAACAAGCACCGATACCTTGATTGACTTAACAGCCGTAGGTTCAGTAAATTCTTATTTTTCAGCGATATACGATGAATGTAAAGGTATATTCGGATTTCATGACACGATGGACGATGCCAAAGAAGGCGATACATTCAGCTATCTCATTACAGGTTGGTATAGCAACCCCGAAAACGATCCATTATCCAAGCAAACAAAGCTGAATCCGCAATTGGTAGCCCAAATTAAAGGTAATTGGCTCGGTAAAGAAACTGCGAATCAAGAAGCAACGACCGTTGATAAATCATTGCTTACCCATTCTTTATATCATGTAGCGTGGAAAAGTCAAGAAATGGGCGCTCCTAAAGCAGATGTAAATATCTGCGTAGGGCAAACAAGCTATGAATGTCTTGGCGCTTATCTAAGAGAAGCACATGTAAATGAGAGCTTTCCTGCCGACCCCAAAAACAAAGAAACGTATCTAAATGCTTTGTTTAATCTGCTAATAGAAGATGAAAAGGAAGAAAAAAGCCTTCAAAAATTGGAAGCAGAAAACCATGCAAAGCAATTTATGGCTAAAAGAAGAGGGATATTGTGGGAACTCAAAAAAATACAGAAAGAAAATGGGCAAGAAACCGAAGATAATACACCGTTTTTTCCTCAAGAACCCCAATTAGTAGCAGATTTAAGAACGCTGAATACACATCAAGTTGCTTATAATCAAAAAAAAGCAACCCTGCTAAGCCTACAACAAGAATATTATTTTTATTGGTATAAAATTGTTGCTGCCCAAACGGAAAGCGTTGGTGATGATGTTTATGCTAAAATAGATTTCTTTAAAGCAACAAAAGAAGCGTTAAAAAATAAAATTGAGGAGGTTGAGAACGATTTGAAATCCTTAAACGGGTTTATCGTCGGTGCGTTAAAGGAAATTGGGCAACATAAAAATATAAAAATCCCCAAAGAAGTTAGCCCTCAAAACGAGATAAAGGCAGAAGCGCTTTATGAATTGTCTCCCATCAATGAAGACTTGTTTTGGCAACCTACCGAACCTGCTATACTCATGTATGGAGATGGCTTGGGCGATGTGTCGAAATACGCTCAGGATTTGGGCGATACCTTGAACTGCCGAAACTCAAGCCAGCTTATTGAAAAAATTTACCTTGTGGATAAAGATATTGCAGTGCAAAGTGCCGAAGTTTTTGGACTGGCATCTGAAACCTTTATTCATGATGAAGATGTCAAAAAAGTAGTAGATGAAGCATTGATTTTAGACCCAACGCTCGCGGTTTTTTCAGCCATTAAAGCCGAAGGTAGAGATAGCAAAAAAGACTCCGAAATCATTAAAGAATGGGTAGAACGGCATATCTTGCCTGCTCAAGGAACGGCTAAAAAAGACATCATCGAAGAATTTACCAATGTAATGCACACACAAGCTTGGACACCTGTGTTTTTGCTTTGGAAAGTAGGTTTTACGCCCAAAGGTTCAGACGAAGAAATCAGTTGTCAAGGCTTAAGCCCTTTGAGTGATGGATTATCCAAAACCTTGAAAGATATGGAACTGGAGACTAACTTTGGGCAAATCGTCAGCCAAAACCTGAGCGGTTTTTATAAGCAATTACTGGCGCAAACCCCTTGCTTCCAACTTCCGCCGATTGTGTATGAAATGGATGGTGGTAATATTCGTACCGAACTCAAAATTGATGAGGACGAATTAAGCATTTTAGGGAATCAAACCGAAGTATATGCCGTAGCCCCCAATCCAAACCAAGCCGTGTTTGCCCCATTGGGTGCAGGAACGATGGTCATTCACGCCTTGTCATTGGTGGACGGATTCGGGCAACAGAAAACCGTTGCACACGACTTGCTAACGAAAGAAGTCGTGTTATCCCAAAGCTTAGGCGGAAGCAAGAAAAATTCCAAAGATGCAATTATGCTCCCCAATCGAATGATCCAACCAAGCCGACTTCATTTCGATTGGCTCAATCAAAAAGACGAGGTTTTATATCAGGATACAGGAAAAATAGATCACCCCATCATGGGTTGGTTAGTGCCTAATTTCCTTGATCGAATGGTGATGATTTATGATGGCAACGGTCATGAAATCAAATCTATAAAACGTATCAATAACCAAAACATAGCCGAGTATTACCCTGCTAATGCCGAAACGCTTGATCTTGAAGCATTGCGCATCAAAAGAGAAGGTGCGTTAGACCCAATATTCAAAAAAATAATAGACAACTTAGACATTGAGAATTTTTTGGATGAAGCCGATGATTTAAGCGCAAGAAACAAAAGCATAAAAACGCCTGCAAGTAGTAGCGCGGTCTCTATACTTTATGGCGCGCCGATGGCAGTTGCCAAAGGAAAAATAAGGATAGAGAGATTGGGGAATGACACCCAAAACCCCAATTGGCACGCCGATAAAGACGATACGGGCACAATAAGAGACTTGGCGATTAACCTCCAAATAGGGCAAACCCAACAAAATGACGATGGCTTGTTGGGATATTTTATCGGGGAAAATTATGAACATCTATACAGAAAACCGTCTTCCAACGTGTTGATGGAAGCAAATCAAAACGAGATTTCCATTACCGTTATACTGTCCTCAAAGACCGGTTTTTATATCGCCTCAGACGGTTTATTACCGGCACGGTTTATCAAACTTTTTCCTCATGCGGTCGAAGAACTTAGCAAAGAGATTAAAATTAGTTTTATGTTAGCGCCTTTTATGAGCAACAAACAACAAACCCATATCCCAACACCCAATACGCCGGAAGCTACTTGGAATTGGATACATCGAGCCTCTGTAACGACTTGGGAACAGCCAAACGACGTAAAAAAAGATAACCAGCAAGTCGCTTTCGACTTAAAGGGAAATCAATTTTACGAGGGCTGGGTGAAAATGAATGACTTGAAAGCCACTGCGATCGAATAAAAACAACGAATTATGGAACGCTTTACTACAGAACGAGATCTTTATCCCATCATAGGCGATAAAGTAAAACTAGAAATCAAAATTCTAAAAACTGCTATCAAAACAGGCGATAGTACCAGTTTTGATTTAGACGGAAGAATAGAAATTTATGGTGTTGAAAAAGTCATCAACGACCCGAAGAATGATCAGATAAAACGAAATAAAAATATACGATCAACCAAAAACAACCAAACAAACTGTTTTTACTTTACGGTAAAAGAGCATCTTCAGTATCTAAATATCTTTATAGAAGGAGACGTGGCAAAAGGTTTTGACGTGGCAGAAGGTTTTAACGATAGGGAAATTGTCATCAAAATCGTTTTTAAAGATGCCGGTATTCCAGCGGAAGTCATTAATGTAAAAGTACAGAAACAAGAAAAAAAGATCGAGATATTAGTCTTTGAATCGGATAGAAATATCGTTCAAAATGGAGGAGGTAAAAGCAGCAATACCATAAAATTAAGGTATAAAATTGATGGCGAAGGCGCTGATGTGTCTCTATTAGAAAATGGACAAAAATTAGAAAATGGACAAGAAAAGGATTGTAATGTCAAGGAAGATCTTATCGAGGTTTATTTAAAAGATAAAAAAACCTCTGGTTTGTATGAATATACTTTGCTTGCAACTAAGGATAAGCAGAAAATTTGTAAACGCTTATACGTTTATTATTTAGATCAATCAGTGATTAACAAAAGGAGTATTCCAGATAGCACATCAAAAAGAATGATAAACTTTTGTGCCTCACAAGAAGGAGACTATTTGTATGCGCTGTTCTATAATGAAAGCAACGATATTTTTGAAATAGGCATTACCGATCAAATAGACGGTGCTGATACATGGTTGCTTACCGAAGTCTCAGGCAAAATTAGACCTTTTGCCAATGCTGCTATGATCCATTTACAGTCGGACGATGAACGGATAGACGGTAAATACGGACGGCTATTCTTTATAGGAGGTAGCATGGTAGGTAGAACAAGGAATAACGAGAAAGCAGGAAATCAGGTTGCAACGATAACCATAGATGACAACAACAGTGTTGCGATTTCAGTAATGCGTGGTGTGGATGGAGAAGAAATAGATTTGTATAAATATGGACATACATGTGTGCTTTTTCCTACTAAGGAAAACACGAACACCATTTGGATGCTTGGTGGGCAAGACTTTTGGGGGAACACAACCCAAGAAGTTTGGACTTCGACCAATGGGATAAATTGGGCAAAAGTAAAACAATCAGTGCTATGGTCAGAACGTGTGATGGCAAGTAGTACCGTGCTTTATAACGCAAATAGTAGAAAAAAAGAAGCATTGTGGTTAGCAGGTGGATTTAGTGAATTTGCCGGCTCGGGCGGTGGTTTTCAAAATGATGTTTGGGTGTATCAAGATGGCAAATGGGAAACCGCAAACTTGCCCATAAACGATATTAGTGATTCTGAAAATTACGCTTGCGCCATTGCTTATGGTGGTCAAGACCAGTCCGATGCGCACACAGGGCTTTATGTTTTGGGTAGTTATATGAAAGATAAAACTAAGATTGCGTACCTTAAAAAATTATCGAAGGGCAATAGAAACGACTATGTTTGGGAAAATAATAAAGAGACCGATTATAAAATGAGCTTTTTTAATAATGGCATTTTTATTACTGCTTTTTTTAAGGAATGCCTATGGTTTTTGGGGGTGGCTAACGAAGGTGGGGCTGGTATTTCTTATGGGGAGCTGAATTATAGAATTCCCACCATCCATCAAAAGACCATCGATTTTTATAAGAATAAATCAGTTTAATAATGAGAAAAATGATTGTATCGAGGTTGTTTTTATGCTGGCTCTGTTGTATGTGCTGTATAACCATCAACGATCAGCTTTATGCCCAGAAAAGAACAACCGTACTAACAGGAGGAACCATTGATGGTGATGAAACGATGTACCGTTTTTATCCGTCTTTTTATGCTCCGCCTACGATTGCTCGTTTTGGTGGCGTACAGCTAAACTTAGGCATATATGCCAATAAACTTACAGATGATAAAAACTATAAAGTATTAAACTTTTATACCCCCCTTGATTCAAGAACAGTAATTGGCACAATTAACATAAATAAGCAAAACACAACATCGCTTGCTATATTGTTGAATCTTAACGAGCAGATAAAGGCATATCAAGAATCGAGCAGGAGTGGTATAACTATTAAGCGGAAATTTACAGAAGATGTCGTTGGGAATGTGGTATTTAATAGCTCTGATATAAATTCTGGAAATTATAGAGTGAACAAAATTCCTCGTTTGGTGGTAGATTACGAACTTACAAACGAACCCTATGGAGCTGCTTGGAGTCAATCAAATGGAAATGCACAACATACCAACCAAGTGGATTGGATGCTTGGGAAACATAAAAACACAACCGCCGGTGAGGACGAGATTTTAATCTTTAATAGACTGGATATGTTTGAAGTCTTACAAGAAAATAAAAACAACACTAATTTTTTATCGGTCTATAAAAACAAACCAATCGTTTTTTCTAAATTAACCTTATCATATGTCATTGCACTAAGTGGCAGCATAACCAGTGAACGATTATGGAGTATTCAGTTAGGTTCTTTACCAGTAAAACAGCCCGTCATTACGCCAGACGGAAAAATGATCTTTGTATCGGATAAACAAACATTAGAAGTATTGGATTTGAATGAAGGCAGAAGTATTCAGTCAAAGGCATTATCCGATATTAAAATAACGATTAGAAAAGGGGAAACACATAACATAAACAACGTTACCAACGACATAACGCTTGGCTATGATGGCGCACTCTATATGCCCATTTCCAATGCAAATGGAAATTTTGGTATCGTAGCGCTATCGGCGTATCCGCAACTGCGCCCTCGTTGGTTTTATAATACCATTAATGCCGTCGGACCCGTGTCGCTAAGCCAAAACGAAAAATTAGCATTTTTTATCGAGACTGATAAAAATACGGCTAAAAGCCGTTTGGTTGTGCTTGATAATGTGAATGGCGCTGTATTGACGCAGTCCGATGCTGTGCTTCGGTCGTATACCAATGATGGAAATTCCTACATACCGCCTGTTGTGGTGCAAACAAGCGATGATCAAAGTTCGGTGGTGTATGTATTAGACGGCAATAAAACGTCCAACAAACTATATGTCTTCAAGGTTCGCTATGACCAGTTTTTTGATGAATATAGTAATCGTAAAAAACAAGTTCCGCTTGCATATGTCAAACGTATCGAATCCAAGAAAAATATAAATGAAGGCATCTCCAAACCTGCTGTGTTGAACAGTACAGAAGTACTTTTTATTCAAGATGGGGTATTTCAACGGTATAACGTAAACAAAGATATATTTGCTACAGATTTTGAGCAAAATACGATGGGAGAGAAAGTTGTTTTCAAGGATGATGCCAACATATTAACTTCTATGTCGGAATTTTCAGATGTTGTGATTCTGTCTGGAAGTGATTTATATTTTAAACAACTAGATATGGGACTTAATAATGTGAAAGAAGATGCTAAACGGACAAAGTACTTTGATTTGAAAGCGAATTATACGAATGCTATTATAAACGCCAATTTAAGTACCTTCGTACAGTTGGCAAATGGAGCAATACAGCATTTCTACCCGGTATCTAAAGATGTGAATGATTATCGAATTACCAATATTAAAAATAAAAATACTTATTCTGGTAAGAAAGGCACGGTTTGGGTTGCGCCTCAAATCGTAACCGAAAACACCCAAGCCATCGTTCAAGGAGGGAACATTAATCTTTCAACGGGATTTATAGTACAAAAAGGTGCTTCGCTGATTTTTCAAACTATAAAGTAAAATCATTTTTTCAATATAAAAACATTTAACCCAATGAACCTGAACTTAAAACATAGCATTTACCTACTACTTTTATTTATCATTACCCATACGGTTTCTGCACAAACAGCAGATGCCCTTGTCATTACCCCCGAAGGTAATGTAGAGGTTGTAAATGGCAATATGAACGTACCCAAAGGTAATGTGAACGTACCCAAAGGTAATGTGAATGTAATGAATGGTAACGTGAGTGTAAGGAATGGTAACGTGAGTGTAACGGATGGTAATGTGAATGTAATTAATGGTAAAGTACAAGAAAATGGAAATGCACTTTTGCCCAAAGGGGCTATTATTCTATGGTATGGGGCTGCTCCTGCTCCTGATGGCTGGGCAATATGTGATGGTGGGACTTATAATGGTGTTAAAACACCAGACCTCAGAGACCGTTTTGTTGTAGGGGCTGGTAAGCAATACCGATATAATGATACAGGTGGAGCAGAAAAAGTAGCGCTCACTATTAGGGAGTTGCCCGCTCATGATCATCGTTTTACTACAGATAATCGCATTAGAGCCGTATCATCTACTACATCCCAGAGAGAGAAAGATAGTGGAGGCTTCGCGACCCATTCAATATGGGATACAGGATCGGATAAGAGCACTTATCCAATAGATAGCTACTCAAGTATTGGCAAAACAGGAGAAAACGAAGCCCATGAAAACAGGCCACCGTACCATGCTTTGTATTATATCATTAGAGTCAAATGAGTGCGTCAGCTTATAAATCACAATCATTTTTCTTGTAAGATATGTGTTTTTAAGAGGCTTACTGTATATTATATCCAAACGTAACTAATCAATAAAAAAATGAATAAAATATTTCTGGCTCTACTGGGGCTTTGTTTGCATTGCACGGCACAAGCGCAACTATACAATGGTGGCAGTACGATAAGCGTTGCCGCCAGTACAACGCTGCACATTGGCGGCGATTTTACTAACGCCACCAATGGCGTGATTGCCAATAATGGCAGCATCAACCTATCTGGGAACTTGGTGAATAACCAAAGTATGCCGTCTGCCAATAGCGGCACTTTGACCTTTGCCGGAAGCAGTGCGCAGACGGTTTCTGGTTCGGCGAATTATTTGGCAAAAAACGTTACGTTCAACAACGCGGCTGGCGTAACCATCTCGAAAGCCCTCAAAGCTGATGGCGAAGTAGGGTTTCAGGCTGGCGTTGTGGCGGCAAGTAGCAGCAGCGAGCCATTGGTATTTACGGCCAATGGCACGGTCAGTACGACCAATGCACCGAGCAACACCAGCCACGTCAATGGCTATGTGGTAAAAGAAGGTATAGGCGCATTTACCTATCCTGTGGGTGACGGTACACGATATCAGCAAGTGGGTACAATACTCACAGCCAATAGCACAGGTATGCGGGCGAAATATAACGCTATGGATGCAGGTTCGGCAACGCTTACTACGCCACTTTTGGCGTATAATACACTTGAATATTGGGATTTATCGCCCCTTAGTAGCGCAACAGGCTCCGTTATTATCTATTGGGACGATTATAATAGTGGTGCAATTACTAATATTACACATTTGGTAGTAGCGCATCGTTTGAACAGTTCTTGGATAAGTGAAATAGCAGACTCAGTTTCAGGCAATACCTCGGCAGGTAGTGTGACCTCACAAGCGATTAGCACTTGGAGCCCTTTTGCACTTGGAAGTATTTCCTTGTCAAGCCCACTGCCTATCTCGCTTGCGTCGGCAAGTGCAAATGTTTCAGGGCAAAACGCTACGCTTTCTTGGGTAACGGCACAAGAAACCAACAACGACCGCTTTGTGATCGAGCGCCAAACGCCACAAGGTTGGAAACAAGTCGGCGAAGTGCAAGGCAAAGGCACCACCACCCAAGAAAGTCGCTATTCGTTCACTGTTCCCAAGCTCGACTACGGCAAACACACCTTCCGCCTCGTGGAACATGACTTCGATGGCACGAAAACCTATTCATCGCTGATTGAGGTATTTATCGAATTGCAAGATCAATTCTTTTTGTCGGAAGCGTATCCCAATCCATTCAATCCAAGTGCTACGTTCACGTTTGCCGTTGCATTAGACCAAAATGTACAGATCGCGCTCTATGATATAACAGGAAGAAAAATACAAACGCTTCATAACGGCACTTTGGCAGCGCAAACGACACACGCCTTCACGATTGATGGAAGCGCATTGGCTTCGGGGCGCTATTTCGTACAAGTGAAGGGTGAGAATTTTGCCACGAGCAAGGGGCTTGTGCTGGCGAAATGAAATGAGGGGATCGGGGTTCGGGAATTGAATCAAGTCGCTGAATCCCAATCCCTGATCCCCAACAAACAGGGCTTCGGTGTTTTTTACATCGGGGCTTTTTTGTTTTGGGTATGATCTGTAAGAATGGTGTTCCCAATCGTATTTTTCTACGATATTATTACCCCAAAAGCCCAATGTTTACGGTAATTATAGAAGTGGTTGCGAATGTGTGATTTGTTGTAGATTAAACAAAAACTGACACATAGAAGAATTAAATTTGTTTTGACCAATCAAAATTTTCTTCTATTGCCAGATGATGAGCCTGACGAATCGGGTAAACCAGAATTATGTTACACCAGTATTTGGCGATGGCATAAAACTGGTACAATCAAGGGCGTTATGATCAGATTTGGTTGTCTGGGTCAAGAGAGTTGCATGAAAAAGGTATGTTAGACCTGAGCCTATTGTATATGGATGATACAAAAAGTATAGCGAAGAAGGGTGGTCAAAATGTCGGTTATTCTGGACATAAGCGTATCAAAGGGAGCAATATCGTGGTTTTGAGTGAAGGGAATGGCTATCCTATTGCCTGTAGTGAAATTGTTGGTGCCAATACCGTCGAAATAAATTTAGTTGAACCTGTTCTTGAATCACTTGCTTATGTAAAGTCCGAAATAGAGATGAAACCTTGTAATACAATGCAACCTTGTACTGAAAAACAAGCGATTGTCAACTTAGATGCTGGTTTTGCTCAATAGCAATCAACAACTTTTAGGAGAAGCCGGTTATACAGCTAACCTGAAAAAGAACAGGCGGAATACAGGAAAAACTCAAGCGGAATTAGACATAAATTTAGACCAAGTTGCTTGCAAAAAACGTTTCGTGATTGAACGTACTTTTGCGTTGGAAGATAAGTTTAGGCGCTTGGTAATACGTTATGAACGTCTTGATGGGATGTTTCTTGCCTTCAAGATGCTTGCCTTTATCCTCATAAATTTAAAAGACTTAGTACATAAAGCATGATTCGCAACCAGTTTATTGTTATAGAGGTGGATATTCAAACATGGAAAATATCCGCACATCTGTTTGCACATAAAAAGGGTGTATTTCAAAACGTTGCGTATCGCGATTCAAACATGCAATCCACATGCTTTTAAGCGTAGGTGTAAAGTATGTGGATACATATTTTTGAAATGCGCACCATAAAAAAAGCCACCTCAAACGAAGTGGCTAAAACTTGGTACTTCACAATACTCTTAATTCCCTGTGGCCGGTTTTGGTGTGGAGGCCGGAGGTGTTGTAGGCGTTGATACCGGAGGCGTCGTCGGGCGCGAAGCTGGAGCCGTAGTGGTTGTTGGGGCTTGAAGCACCCGCTGCGTATCGGTTTTGTTAACCGCGAGAGGGGCAAGAATACAACACAAAATAAAAACGCCAGCACCTACCCAAGTAGCTTTTTCCAAAACGTCCGGTGCTTGTCGTGAACCAAGCAGTTGGGTTGTATAACCAGCGGCTGCTACACCAGCAAGGCCATCTCCTTTACCACTTTGTAAAAGAACTACAGCAATGATGAACAAAGCTGTAAGCGCAATAAAAACAATTAATAAGGTGTACATGATTTCGGGTTTTGTGCGTGAATGACGCAAAAGAAAAAATCATTGAGATATATATAGCTTTCAAAAATAAGCTTTTTTTAAGGGTTTCACAAGTGCTATGGGGAAATATTATACACAAATGTTTTAGAAGCCCTTCAGGATTTATTTCCGGCGTAACCAAATGTCACCGTTGATGGATGACAGCTTTACAGGCGTAGCTCCGGTTCCAATGGTTCCTTTAATCACCCGTTGCCCCCATCCAGTAGGGTGGTTATTACGGACGATTTTGAAATCGGAATTAATCTCTCCTTTGTAAGTTTGAAGGTTTACAGTAGCCTGAAGTGTGGAAGGCATGGTTAAGTCCACATCTCCATTCATCGAAACCAAGCTAATGCTTTTACTGGTCAGAACGCGGTTAAAGGTTGCAAGGATGTCGCCATTTTGGGTGTTGACCAAGGCCGAGTTTGCCATCTCAAAAAGGGAAACCTTTCCATTTTTATTGGTGACTTCCACCTCGCCTTGAATCTTGCGAATGGTGATTGGCCCACCGAGGGAGGTTAGTACCAATTTGGTATTTGACGGCATACGCACATTAACCGACATCGGGTCGTTAAAGTCTCGGCGTTGAAATGGTCGAACAATCCGCAGGACATTGGCGGCTTCCGTAAACTCAAGATCGGTACTTAGGGCTGCCCGAGAAACCCCGTCACCGGCAGAGGCAAGCGGTTTCTCTTCCACATTATAGACGACGATGACCTTTTTGTCTTGGGTTCCAGTGATCGTCACATCCCCATACCAGAGTTCCATGCGTACCGTTCCGGGTTTATTGGGATTGCTGAAGGTAATTTCACGTTTAAAACTTTGGCCTTGGGCATTAAACGCGAACAACAGCAGTACCACGCCCAAAGACATCATCTTTGCCCCTCTTTTCCCGATCTTTTGCATAATTTGGTGGTTAAAGCAAGTCATTCGTTATGGTTGTTGCGAGTTTTGGATGGCACCCAAACTTTGTATTATTTGTGTTTTAATGGCTGGTTCTGCCGTTTGATCCCGTACTTCTTCTAACATTCTGACAGACGATTTTTCTTTGGATTGCATGAGCATCTCAATTAAAACGCTTTGAACAATGGGAGAACTTTGCTTGGCAAAACTTTCCTCTACTTGCTTGATTACGGCAGGATTGTCTTGAACATAATACATCAGTGCATCCGCCGCAGAAAGCCTCACATTCACATTTGGGTCATTGTTTAACAATCTCAAAAGGGTGGCAGTTGCGGCTGGAGCCGGTGCATTGATGGCCCGAATACGGTCTATCCCTGCAAGGCGATCCGAGGCTGAGACTTGCTGCAGCATATTGAGTGCCACTTGGTCTTGTAAAGCATAAACATCGCGTCGTAATTGTGCAAATTCCTCTATATCTAATTGAGATGGCGTATAAAAGAGACGCCCGATGAGCAATCCGGCACATACACAAACCGCCCCAAAACCCAATTGCCAGACGAAACGCGGCGTGGTAATCACCTGCCAGTGTTGCTTTATTTGCTGCAACCAAGAAGATTTTACTATACTATGCTGCTTTTCCGGTTGCACTTCGGCGGTCAAAGCATCGTTGAGGAAACGATAAAACCGCTCGGAAGATTGTATGGACGGTTTTTCGTCAGGCAAAGTGGCCATAAGAGACCAGAGATAACGGTACTCCTGAATGCTTTTTTGGGCAACAGGGTCGAGCTTATCAGGTGTTTGCGCATCGTCAAGCCAGAAGTCTGGCCAATCGTGTTCAGGAATGGTGTTCATGTTATTCTTGTTAGTTTCCCTGTTCACGGGTAAGAGTGAAGTAGTGGGTTCGGAGGGCTTTCATGGCGCGGTGTACCCGCACTTTAACCGCCGCCACGGAGCAATTGAGCATGGTGGCAATCTCCTCATATTTCATATCATGATATCGACTTAGGATCAGAACCTCGCGGTAATCCGGCGAAAGGCGCGAGAGTGCAAGTTGGACGTAGTGCGCCGCTTGGTTTCTTTCCAAATTACCCTCCCAATTTTCGTCTGGGATTTGGGCCAAGGTTTGCTCTTCTATACCATTGATTTCACGCTTTGTTTTCCGAAAGTGATCCATACAAATGTTTCGTGCCAAATTAAAAATCCAACCTTTAAACGTGCCATCTCCTCGGTAGGTATGTCGGTATTTTAAGACACGAATAAAGACATCTTGGACAAAATCCTCGCTCATCACCCGGTCATTCGTCAGGCGAAGGAAAAAGTTAAACAAAGGAATTTGATACAGCTCGAACAAGGTGCTTAGGTGGTGCAGTTCGCCCTCCCGTATGGCCAGCATCAGTTCGTTCTCGTTTAATTCGCTCACGTCATTTGGGTGGAAAGGTGAACTTTGTGGTCTGGACGCAAGAGCAGTAAAAATGGTTACAGACTTTGGATTATCGGGACGAAATTCCACATTCACGCCAAATCTTGGAGAGAATTTAGCTTCCCTTCTTCGGTAAATTAGGTGATTTTTACTATCTTTATAGACTTAACCTAAAAAAAGTTTGAATGGAAAAATTGATTATAGAAGGAGGACACCGTTTACGTGGTGTAATTCCGGTATCTGGCAGTAAAAATACCGCCTTAACCCTGATGTCTGCGGCCTTATTGGCAGATGGCCCGCTCGAATTAACCAATATCCCAGCGTTACGAGACATTTACACGTTTTCAAAAGTTATCGGTTTTACGGGTACACAGATAAACTACGATGCGCAGAGCCACACACTACGCATTGACCCCTCAACCCTCAATCGTTTTGAAGCACCGTATGAGTTGGTCAAAAAAATGCGGGCTTCCTTTTATATGCTGGGCGCACTTTTGGGAAAAGGGGGAACGGCGAGGGTCTCTTTGCCCGGTGGTTGTGCATGGGGGCCACGTCCGGTGGACTTACACCTCAAGGGATTAGAAGCCTTGGGTGCGGAGATCAAATTTGAACATGGTTATGTGGTGGCCTCAGCTCCCGGTGGTCGTTTGCGGGGTGGCGTTTTTCGGTTTGAGCCATCCAGTGTGGGTGCAACTGTGAATTTGCTCTTGGGGGCGGTTACGGCAAGAGGATATTCACGACTTGAAAATGCCGCATGTGAGCCGGATGTCGTTGTTTTTTGTGAAATGTTAAAGGCAATGGGGGCGCATATTGAAGGCATTGGTAGTCATACCCTTGAAATCGAAGGGGTTTCTGCACTTCATGCAGCAGATTTTCGGAATAGCCCAGACCGTATTGAGCTTGGGACGTTCATGATGACAGCGGCTATGGCTGGTGCAACTGGTGAAATCTTCCGAATTGTGGATGCCGAACCGCTCCACTTGGGCGATGCCTTTCTAAGTGCCTTTACCAAAACGGGAACGCCTTTTAGTTGGGGAAAAGATTTTATGGAGGTTGTAACACCAGAAGCTATTCAGCCCGTTAATGTTGACACAGGAATTTATCCCGGATTCCCAACCGATTTGCAAGCGCAGTGGACGGTGATGATGACACAAGCAGTGGGCAACTCAAAATTGCGCGATACCGTTTATACAGATCGTTTTAAGCATATTCCTGAATTGATGCGGATGGGTGCAAATGCCATTGTCGTGGGCAACGAGGTGGTCATTCAGGGCAATGCAGCACTCCAAGGCACACATGTGATGAGTACCGACCTTCGCGCCAGCGTCTCCTTGGTCATGGGTGGCTTGGTGGCCGAGGGTGAAACCCATGTTCATCGAATTTATCACCTCGATCGCGGCTACGAAGACCTTGAAGGAAAACTTTCGGCATTGGGGGCAATCATCCGGCGAGAAACATATGATGAATGGGCAGAGCCAGATGAAGGAGCATAAGCGCCATGAAGCAGGATGACCTTTATCGCCGCCCTTTGGATCCGGTGGCCGATTTTGTATTTGACGATCAAGTGGTGGCTGTTTTCCCGGACATGATTCAGCGATCTGTCCCCGGTTACGCCCATGTAATTGCGATGAGTGGCGTTTTGGCAGGTTATTATGCAAAACCACAAACGCATCTTTATGACTTGGGCGCTTCCTTAGGGGCAACCTGCCATGCCATTCGGACTCACGTTAAAGCGGAAGGTTGCACCTTAATTGGTGTTGATAATGCACCTGCAATGGTGGATGCCTGCCAGAAATTGTTTATGAATGAGAACCAAACCGTTTTGACGAAATTCGTATGTGCGGACATTCGGGAGGTTGAGATAACAAGAGCTTCGGTCGTCACCATGAATTTCACCCTTCAGTTTGTACCCATAGAAGACCGTTTGGTACTACTTCGTAAAATTTATGCGGGGATGGTTGAGGGCGGCATCTTGCTCATTTCTGAAAAAACATTGTTTACCGATGTGGAGAAACAAGCCCGCTTCACCACGCTGCACCACCATTTTAAGCGGGTAAATGGTTATTCAGATTTGGAAATTGCCCAAAAGCGGGCCGCCATCGAACATGTTCTGATCCCGGAATCCATCGAAACACACCTCAAACGCTTGGAAGAAGCGGGTTTTAAGTGTTGTGACGTTTGGTTCCAAAGCCTTAACTTTTCTTCTTTTATCGCCCTTAAATGATCGAAGCACCAAATACGTTTTTGAATCAAGCCTACCTTTTTCTTCACAAACAACTGAAAAGCACACCGCTCCAAGATTGGGCATTTTGGAAGGAAGCAGCTTTTAATACGGTTTTCAGGCACGGAGATTTACCAAAATGGTTGATGGCATTCGAGGCCATTTCGCCTCAAGCGACTTATTGGCGCGCAGATGGGCCAATCTCTTTGACAAATAATGATTCCTTAAACGAATCTGAACTACGACGTTTTGAAGAAAATTTAAGACAATTCCACCCGTGGCGAAAAGGACCGTTCGAACTTTTTGATCTGTTTATAGACACCGAGTGGCGCTCCGATTGGAAATGGGCACGTCTTGCCCCTCATCTTTCATCACTACAAGACCGCTTGGTTTTGGACATTGGGAGTGGGAATGGCTTTTATGGCTGGCAGATGTTAAAGGCCGGTGCACGTCAAGTGGTTGGGGTTGATCCCTTTCTTTTGTTCGTTTTTCAGTGGGCGTTGATCGCAAAAATGATACCGCTTACCGATCGTTTCCGGAACGTGGTTTTGCCTTTGGGGGTGGAAATGATCCCTAAAGACAATGCCGCATTTGATACCGTTTTTTCAATGGGAGTCTTGTATCATCGGCGAAATCCGATGTTGCATCTTGAAGAATTGTTGGGGTTCCTCAAACCAAAGGGTGAATTGGTTTTAGAAACATTGGTCTTGTCTGATCATGGTGAAAAGTGCTTGTTTCCACAGAATCGCTATGCCAAAATGCGTAATGTATGGTCTATTCCATCCGTATCTCTTTTGGAAAAGTGGTTGCATTTGGCTGGATTTGAGGAGGTAAGAACGGTGGATATTACACCGACAACCACCCAAGAACAACGGAAAACCGCTTGGATGACATTTGAATCCTTACCCGATTTTTTAGATCCCGACGACCCTGCAAAAACGATAGAAGGGTATCCTGCGCCTATACGTGCAGTGGTTTTGGCAAAGAAAAACCGATAAGTTTGCCACTGACCTGCTGGGAACAATCGCTTTGTGGCAAGGCTTTTAGGATAAATTTCCTTAACCATCCACAGAAAAAAATGCCCAAAGCAATTGTCATTGGTTCCGGTTTTGGCGGCCTAAGCGTAGCAATTAGGTTACAAGCAAGAGGTTTTGAAACCGTTATTGTAGAGAAAAACGCCAAAGTTGGAGGCCATGCTTATCAACTTCAGAAAGACGGCTATGTCTTCGATATGGGGCCTTCGCTCATTACTGCCACCGAAATCATCCGTGCAGTATTTCGTGCTGCTGGCGAAAAAATGGAGGATTACTTAGACCTCATTCCCCTTGACCCCTTTTATCGGGTGTACTTTCATGATGGTTCGTACTTGGATTATAGTGGCGATGCGTCTAACATGAAGGCACAAATGGCACGGTATAACCAAAAAGATGCAGAAGTAGGCTATGACCGATTTATGAAAAAAAGCAAAGCCTTGTACGAGGCGGTCATCTTAGAAGGTTTGGGTTCTTCGCCTTTTATGACCGCCAAGTCTATGCTCGAATTTACACCAAAAGCCATTAAATTAGGCGCTTTTCTTACGTCCTATGGCATGGCAAAAAGGTATTTCAAGGACTTCCGACACCGCTTCATGTTCTCGTTTCATCCCCTCTTTATCGGTGGAAATCCATTCCGTGCCCCAGCAGTTTATCAAATGATCCCTTATCTGGAAAAAGAAGGCGGCGTCTGGTTTACCAAAGGAGGCATGTACAGCGTTGTTCAGGCGTTTGAAAAACTGTTCTTACAGTTGGGCGGCGAAATTCAGACAAATGCGGAAGTCCGACAAATATTAGTGGAAAACGGTCGTGTTACTGGTGTAAAAACGTCTCATAAAACCCTTGAAGCGGATTTGGTGGTCTCGAATGCGGATGTTTTACACACCTATCGCGACCTCATCGAACCCAAATGGCGCAAAAAATGGCATACCAATAAAATTGAAAAAACAGATGTGGCTATGGCCTGCTTCCTGATGTATATGGGGACGAAAAAGCAATATCCGCAACTTTTACACCATACTTTGATTCTCTCCGAGCGATACAAACCCTTGATCGAGGACATTTTTGATAAGAAAATCTTGCCTGATGACTTTTCGATGTACCTGCACGCGCCAACGCGAACAGATCCAGAGATGGCCCCGCCGGGTTGCGAAAGTTTATACGTCCTTGTTCCGGTTGCAAATAACCTTTCTGGGTTAGACTGGGAAGCCCAAAAGCAACCCTTCGCCGAGAAAATCCTCCATTTCCTTGAACATCAATTTGGGATGAAAGACCTAAAGGACAATTTAGAAGTTTTAGAACTCTTTACCCCGAACGATTTTCAGAAATTCCGGAACAGCACCTATGGCTCTGCTTGGGGCGTTGAGCCAAAACTGACCCAAACAGCGGTTTTCCGACCACATAACCGTAGTGAAGATGTTGCGGGTTTATACTTTGTGGGCGCCAGTACACACCCGGGTGCAGGCGTTCCGGGCGTCTTGCTTACAGCTGAAACCACTGAAAAGGTGATTTTGGAGGATTTTGAAGAGGTCGTTTAACGCCTACTTTGAAGAGCGGGTGTGGATGACGTGAAATCAAAATCAAAATATCTCACCTGTACTTTCTTGTTATTACAAGTTGGTATTTTACGCTTATTGATAACAGAAAAAGTACAAAAATGAAAATTTTGATTGTTGGTGGCGTTGCCGGAGGTGCTACGGCCGCGGCTCGGATGCGCAGGCTCGGCGAAGATCACGAGATCATCCTTTTTGAGCGAGGAGAACACGTTAGCTTTGCAAATTGTGGGTTGCCCTACCACATTGGGGGCGTCATAGAAGATCGCGAAAAACTCCTGCTCCAAACACCCAAAAGCCTAAAGGAGAGGTATGGCTTGGATGTGCGTATTCGTCAAGAAGTTCTGCGCATTGATCCCGAAAAGAGGAACGTTACAGTCCGAAATCTAAACACTCAAGAGGTTTATTCGGAAACCTACGATAAACTTTTACTCTCTCCGGGAGCAGCGCCAACTCGTCCGCCAATCCCCGGCATTTTGTCTTCAAAAGTAAAAACCCTACGCAACGTCCACGACATGGACAACATTATCGAAACAATCCGAAATAAAACACACATTTTGGTTGTTGGCGGCGGCTTTATTGGCTTGGAAGTGGCAGAGAACCTGATCGAAATTGGAAAAAAAGTGGTTTTGGTGGAATTGAGCAACCAAGTGATGGCTCCAGTAGATGTTGAATTTGCTCGTATGACCGAAAAAGAAGCCAAGCGCAAAGGTATTGATATCCGCCTTAATACTGGTGTTACCGCTTTTGAAGAAACAGAAAACGGATTAGAAGTGTTTTTATCAACAGGCTCTTCTGTAGAAACGGAAGCCGTCATTTTTGCCATTGGTGTCCGACCAGAAAATACCTTGGCCCGCGATGCTGGCTTAACCATTGGTGAATCGGGAGGTATCGTGGTTAGTGAATACCTCCAAACTTCCGATCCAAACATTTATGCCGTTGGGGACGCCATCGAAGTGACGCACCGAATTGCCCACCAAAAAGTCTTGATCCCCTTGGCATGGCCGGCAAATCGGCAAGGTCGGATTGTGGCAGACAATATGCTGACCAATCACCGAACCGCTTTCAAAGGCGCATTAGGGACTTCCATTCTCAAGTTTTTTGATTACACCATTGCCACAACGGGATTGAATGAAAAGCGTCTAAAGCGGGGGAACATTCCTTATAAAACGATCACTGTTACCCGTGGAAGTCATGCCGGATATTATCCCGATGCGTCAAATATTGTCCTAAAGCTCAATTTTTCGGAGGATGGGGCAATCTTAGGAGCACAAGCATTTGGCAAAGAAGGGGTGGATAAGCGAATTGATGTCATTGCGACGGCCATTCGTGGCGGATTAACCATTAATGACCTGTCGGATATCGAGTTGGCATATGCTCCGCCGTATAATTCTGCCAAAGACCCCGTGAACATTGCCGGATATGCAGCGCAAAACTTGCTCGAAGGAACACTCCATACGGTCAATTTTGACGATTTTCCAAATTGGCTTGAACAAGAAGACGTGGTTTTGGTGGATGTAAGAACTCCGAAAGAGTTCCAACAAGGCCACATTCCCGGAGCCATCAATATCGAAATAGACACTTTGCGGGCAAACCTCCATCTTTTCGATGCCGCCAAAACATATGCTTTGGTTTGTCAGGTGGGTTTACGAGGCTATTTGGCACACCGGATTTTACACCATCATGGCATAAAATCATTCAGTCTAAACGGTGGCTATGGGTTATGGCAAGCAGTCTATGAAGCCTAAAGTAAATTGAGGCATGGTTGGTTAAAAAAAAAGAGCGTTAAAACATAATATAGGTGTGCAAATATATGCTTTGTGCTTTGTTTTCAAGTTTGCAAACGCTTAAGCTGTTCAAACATTTTTTCAGCCAAGACAGGCCAAGAAAACTGATGGGCATAGGCAAGTAATGCTTTCCTCTCTTCTGTCGTAATCCCGTTTTCCCATACCGACTTTGCCGCAGATATCCAATTTTCGGGATTGTCGGAGAAAATACAGTGGGGTAAATGGGGCAATGCACCGGGGGAGGCATGGTTTGTTGATAAAAAGGGAACCCCAAAAGAGAGCGATTTAAGCAATTTTAGCTTTGAACCCGTTGCATAGCCAAAAGGCAAAAGTGAGAACGTTGCTTGTTGAAAGTGTTGCTTTAATTCCTCATCCGTTACATTGGCAAAAATTTTCCACCCATTTTCGCTACAAAGTTTTTTCATGGCGTCGGAAGGAGAACTCCCAACGACAGAAATGTCCAAATTATCCCCAAATTCGGCCTTAAATTCGGGGTAAAAACGGTCTCGGAAATTACAAAGTGCATCAAAGTTCATCGTAACACTTAGTGCACCTGTAAAAATTAAGTGTAAACGGGTATTGGCAAAAAGTTGGGCGGGAATATGTGGACTTACATCCACCCCAACAGGCATGACAAAAGAACGGTGTTCTGGGCAAACCGCTGCATAACCTGCTTGGTCGCGCTCGGTGCAATGGAAAAACCAGAAGTGAGTACCATTTTTTTTCATAAAACGCTCTGTCCATGTCTTAGAAACCAAAGCTGTTTCGCTTGCCGCAAAATTGGTAGCATGGTTTGCTAAATGCTGAAACCACTGGAAATCATCGTTGTGGGTTTGGATTAGCACAAAGCGAGAACGACCATCAAAGGGGAGTAAACTGGTACTCCAAAGATGGCTACAAACCACATTCTCGAAAAGAGGGTTTTGTATATGTGTGGCAACTTGTTTTTGGTATGCTGTAGTAAGGAATTTTTCTATTAGATAATGCGATCTTTTAAGTAATGCACGAAACCCGGCAATTTTGGTGTGGCGAAAGGTGTTCTTAAAGTGAGTCTGTTCCACTATTTGTCCGTTCTCGTAGCGCGTAAGGGTATCCGCACCTATAATCAAGACAAAAGGCACAAATCTACTTACCGGCCCCCAATGCTCGGCCGCGCCAATATCTCCACCATTTCGAAGGGGAAACAGAAGGTGTGGGGCAAGAACCAAAATGGGTGATTGTGGATTGAATTGTTTCAAGGAGGGGTTCATACGCGCAGATTGCTCTTATGGGTAATGATTAGGGTGAGGGACTAAAAAAATAAAAGCCGCCTCTCAGGTGAGATGCGGCTTCGTAACTTAGCGGGCTGCTCAGTGATAATGCTCGTAAACGGCGGCAAGTGACAATTCAACAGCACCCATCACCTCGTTGATACGACGAATGATTTGGCTATTCAATTGTGGTTTTGCTTGTGATTCGGGCATCGAAACAGTCGCTTCTATCAAACTATTTTTGAAGAATGAAATGGAGTTGAGCATGTCTGGCAAAGACATTTTTCCTCTAACCATAATTTCGCCGTAGTGACGGCCAATTTCTTCCGCTTGATCTAATAGACGATGGGCTTGGATGTCTTCGGCGCTGATGAATTGCATCATTACGTCCATAAGTTGCTTACCAAGGCGACGTAATTCGATTGACGTTTCCGATCCAAAACGGCTTGTCCATGTGGAGCGGGTCATATGAATGGCGTCGCGGGTGTGGCTCAAAGCATGGCGTTGCCAACTGTCTTCAATACCCTCGCGGATGTAGTGGCGACGATGTTTGCGAGCAAATTCTTCTAAATCTTCTGGAGAGAACCGGCGGTGGCCTCCCGGCGTAAGAAGGGTTGGAATTGCTCCTTGATCAACCCAACGGCGGACTGTTGTAAAGTGCACACCAAGTTGGTCGGCTGCCTCTTGAAGGCTGAGCCATTTTTTCTGTCTGTTACCTGCCATGGTAATGTGTTTTTGAATGACTAAAAGTGGGTTAAGTAGAGTTTAGGCTTTATTTTTGAAAGGAGTACAGCCTAGTTGGATTGTAATCCACATCTACTAAACCTTAAAATACAGCAATAATATACGAAAGTAAAGTATAAAATGGAAAAATCAAAAAAAAACTTTGATTTAGGAGAATCGCTGGGACTTTTCAACTTTATTCGCCCTTGTTTTTGCTCAGCGTATCGGGGTTGTGAAGCCTTGATGCCCTCGCTTACATGAAGCGTGTCCGTGTTCCTTAATCGTATAAAGGGGGAGTTGTAAGCCTAATTTTTTATAATAGTTTATAAGGTTAAAACCTGTAAACATCGTAGCTTTTAAGCTTTATCCAAATGACAACCAACACAGCCCCAAAATCTTATTTCTTGTCAACGTATTGAGGTGTTCTCTTACATAAAGGTTTTGCACCAATTACCATTATAAGTTAGAGGAACCAGAACAGCACGAGGGAGCCAATCTGAATGAGTGCTGACCTCATGGTTTTCCTCAAGAACATTCTTTTACGGATTTCTCAATGATGTGCAAGGCATCTCTTATCTGATCTTCAGTAATCACCAAAGGCGGGGCAAGTCTTATTTTATTGCCGTGGGTTGGCTTGGCAAGTAAACCATTCTCTTTAAATTTAAGACAAAGTTGCCATGCAAGTGTAGAGGTTTCTTCGCAGTTGATGACAATTGCATTTAGAAGCCCTTTACCACGGACGGTTTGGATGATTGGATAATGTCCCGCAATATCTCTAAGACCTTCCCTGAAAATTTCCCCTAAGCGTGCAGCATTTTCTGCCAATCCCTCTTCTTCTACCACCTGCAAGGCCGCCATGCCGACCGCACAAGCAAGTGGATTTCCGCCAAAGGTCGAGCCATGCTCACCCGGACGAATCGTCAACATGATCTCATCACGGGCCAAAACGGCCGATACGGGCATCACACCACCCGAAAGGGCTTTTCCCAGAATCAAAATGTCTGGCTTAATCTCCGGATTGTGCCCACAACTTTTTTTACAGGTACAATTTCCGCAAGTTGCCAACAGTCTTCCGGTTCTGGCAATTCCCGTTTGCACTTCATCGGCAATAAAAAGTACGCCATATTTGTGACAAATTTCGGAGGCTTTGCGCAAATAGTCTTCATCTGGAACTACAACGCCAGCCTCCCCTTGGAGTGGCTCCACGATAAATCCGGCGATGTGTGCATTGCTGCTCAAAACGTCTTCCAAGGCCCTCAAATCGTTGTAAGGTACATGTTCTATGCCCTCCATGTGTGGCCCAAATCCCGTCCGGCTACTGGGATCCGTAGAGCCGGAAATTACCGAAAGGGTTCTTCCGTGGAAATTGTCCTCCGCAAAAACAATCACAGCCTCGTTTTCCGGAATACCTTTGACGGTATATGCCCATTTTCTGCAAAGTTTAAGTGCTGTTTCTACGGCCTCCACACCAGAATTCATGACGAGGGCTTTGTCATAGTCAAATGTTTTGCTTAACTTTGCTTCAAATTCTCCCAATAAATTATGGTGGAATGCCCGCGAGGTCAGCGTAAGTTTTTGTGCTTGTTCGAGGAGCGCACCCACAATGCGCGGGTGACAATGACCCTGATTGACCGCCGAATAGGCAGAAAGAAAGTCGTAGTACCGTTTGCCCGCCACATCCCACAAAAACACGCCTTCGCCCCGAACCAAAACCACGGGCATGGGGTGATAGTTATGCGCACCAAAGCGGTCTTCTAAGTTAATATAGTACTCTTGTGGATAAAGGGCAGTGGTTTTCATGTTGCTTCCGGTTTTAGTGGGTGGAGATTTTAAGATTAATGTAAAAATAAAATGTAGAAAAAAAGTGATCTTAATTTAAAATATTAAATAATTGCCTTTAAAAAGTTGTATATTTATCTTTTGAGTGTGAATTAAGATAAATACGAAATATGGACTGTTTTGATGTGCAAATCATTCGACTATTGGAAACCGATGGACGAATGCCCTTTTCTAATATCGCGACCTCCTTGGGCATTTCGCATACAATGGTGCATCAGCGGGTGAACAAACTCATGGAGCAGGGGATTTTGGTAGGCATAAAACCGTTATTGGATGAGAAAAAGATGGGATATGATTGGGCCGCCTTCACAGGATTAACCTTGGAGAAGGACGCAGATTCCCAAAGTGTGATCGAGGCCCTAAAGAAAATCCCAGAGGTCACAGAATGTTATTATATTACAGGAAATTTCACGCTTTACATCCGAATTTTGGCCAAAAGCCACGATCATATGCGCCAAATCCTTTACCAAAAAATTGACCCTTTACCCGGCGTGGCCAAAACCAATTCTATGATCGAACTTGGTTGTGCGTTTAAGCGTAATGTGGTGCTCGATGTGCCCTAAGTTGTGACGTCGCTTTTTTTGTGACGTTTTTGCCTCTCGATTGGCCTATTTTTGTAGGAATAACGTTTGTAAGGATAAATGGATACAAAACATATAGTAAGGTCCTTTATTTCATTCATCACCAACGGAGAAACCCATGTTTAGTAAATCAAAAACCCGCTTTTATGCGCTCGCCTTTTCGATGACGACACTCATCGGTTGTGGCGGCGAAGCTGAAAAAGCGGTTGTTAATGAAACCACACCAGCAGTCCAAGATTTACAATCGGCTGCAAAAGAAGCACAAAAAGCCTTAGAAGGATTATCCGCCATGCAGAACAACGACGGCAAGGCCCAAAATGTAGATCCAGTGCCCTTCAAAGAATTACAATCTGTACTTCCGGCAAACGTAGGCGGTGCACCACAAAGCAATTTAGAGGGCGAAAAAGTGGGCACAATGGGCTTCAATGTCTCAAATGCAGGTGCTCGGTACGAAAACGGCGACAAATCCATTTCCATTAAAATCACCGATACTGGCAGCATGAAGGGTTTTGCCATGCTCGGATTTGCATGGATCAACAGCAGTTTTGAGCGGGAAGATGCGAATGGCTACGAACGCACGACCAAAATTAACGGTAATCCGAGCCTCGAAAAATTCAACCATACCAACCAAGAGGGTGAGGTTTCGTCTTTAGTTGCAGGTCGTTTTGTGGTCTCGGTGGATGGCCGGAAAGTCAGTGCGGAAGAATTGAAGGCGGCCCTCTCGTCGGTCAATACCAATCAACTTGCAAGCTGGAAAGATCGCGGCGTGCAATAAGCGCTTTCTACACCAAGTCAAAATAATAGCCGAGGAAACTCGGCTATTTTTTATGGTTCGTTTAATTGACTACTCGTATAGTCCCAAACCCCTTAAGATAAGCGGCCAAGTCGTCTTCGGCGGAGAGGCCGAGTTTCTTCTTGACCCGATACCGGCTTTTTTCTACACCTTTTGGGCTGATATTAAGAATTGAGGCCATTTCTTTGGTGTTCACATTTATGAGCATTAAGGAACATATGCGGAGGTCATTTGCGGTAAGGTCGGGGTGTTTACGTTTAAGTTCTTGTGCAAAAGCATTATTTGTTTCCTCGAAGAAGGCATTGAAGCGTTCCCAAAAGTCTTCTCCCCGCACTTCGGCATCAATGAGTTTGATCACTTGTTGTTGGCTTTGTTGTGGGGCAACTTGAGTCGGTGCGGGGTCTTTGAGTTCGCGTTTAAGCTTGTTTAAGAAGTCGTTTTTATGAGCCATCTGCAAGCTCATAGAGACCAATTGGTTGTTTTTTGCTGCTAAATCCGAGGCCAGCTTTTCATTTTTTAATTGAAGGAAAGCCCGCTCTGACTCCATCATTTTTTCCCGAAGATGTCTTTCCCGCCGATGAAGCAATAGGCGGTTGCCTTGCCAAAGCAAAATTCCAAAAAGAATGAACAGGAAAATCCTGAAGGGAAGTGTTTTCCAAAAAGGCGGTGAAATGTTGATTTTTACAAGGGTTTCTTTGTCACTCCAAATCCCCATGCTATTTGTCCCTCTGATGCGAAAAATATAGCTTCCATGTTCTAAGTTGGTGAAGTTCACCGAGTGTCTCGGCAATTCCAGTTGTTGCCAGTGGGAATGAAACCCTTCTAACTTATATTCAAAACGATTGTTCTGTGGATCACTAAAATCTGTCGTTGCGAAGTCTAAGGAAAACGCATTATCTAAATAAGAAAGGTTGATTTCTTTAACATTTTCGAGCCTGCCTTCATAAATGGTTCTTCCGGAGGTCGTTTTTCCAGCGAGAATCATATTATTAAATATGCGCAATTCGGTTAGGCGTACACATGGTATGGAAGTAGATTGAGTTATTTCATTTGGTTTAAGTATGATTAACCCGTTAATTCCTCCGACCATGAGTTGACCCGATTGGTTGAACAATATGGCGGCTTGGTTGAACTGATTTGGTTGCGCATGGTGGTGAAAATTAAAGTTCTCGATAGATCCGGTTTTGGGATTTATTCGAGAAAGGCCCGGAATCGTACTAACCCAGATAAAGCCATTTTTGTCTTCTTGGATGCCCATTACACTTTCTGAAAGTAGCCCTTTGTGGGTATTATAATGTTCAAATTGGTTTCCACCTTTCCAGTGGTTCAGTCCACCGTCTTCTGTACCCACCCAAATGCCACCTTTGCGGTCTTCAAAGATCACCCTTACTTCTGTGCCGCGCAAACTCTTGGGATCATTTGAATTTGGCTTAAACGTTTTAAATTGGCCATTTTCGGGGGTAAATAAAACCAAGCCGCGATCTCTTGTTGCAATCCAAACCCGATTACTGCGGTCGTACTGGACGTACATCAGGTCATCCGATGGAAGGTTTTTGGCATTTGGTAAACCTGCTTTATAATGGTTGATGGTTTCGGAAGTCGGGTCATAAACAATTAACCCATCCCCTAAAATGGCTATATAAAGTTTACCATCCGGCGAGCCAGAGATGCTCCAGATGTTACCATCAAATAAGGATGTTGGCGTATAGGTTGGCCTGTTAATTCGTTTTATGCTGCCTGTTTTAGGATCAAAAACTTCTAATCCTTGCCCGAAATAGCCGATCCAAATACGCCCATCTGGTGCTTCATACAAGGATTTTACGACATTTCCCGCTAAAGAGGCCGTTGTATTAGACTGATGTGTTTTTGCGGAAAATGTCCGCTTCGAGGGGTCAAGCCGATTAAGACCACCGCCATCTGTCCCCATCCAAATATCGCCAGTTTTTGTTTGGATGATGCTTAAGACAGATGGATGGCTCAATTCGCCAGTATGAAAACCCGTGTGGGTGAAGTTTTCAAACCGTAATTTCCGAGCCTTATGCACATTTATGCCACCATTGTAAGTGCCAATCCATAGATTATGGTCTTTTGAAAAATAGAGGTCGTAGAGGGCATTGGTATTGAGTCCCCCAGACCGTGTAACGTCCTTTTGCAGTGAAGCGATCTTTGCGTTTTGGGGCTGGATGAAATAGATTCCGCCACCATCGGTTCCCACCATGATGTTTCCATTTGGAGCAAACTCGATGTCGCGAACCTCGTTATAGGAATTTTCAGCGGCATTTAAGGGGTAGTGTTGTAGCTGGTTGGCTTCTGGGTTGAATTGAAAAATGCCTTGGCGTTCCGTCCCAATCCATAACCTACCATTTTTTGCAGCACGAAGAATTTTGCGATAGCCAAAAAGTTTTGTTTTTTGAGTAGGATCAATAGGGATGGACGAGAAACGTTGTTTAGGAGCACCAAAAAGGGAAAGGGTGGATTGGTCGGTTACGGCCCATATGCGGCCTTTGGTATCCTGTACAACATCGAAGGCGTGGTTGCTGTTCAGCTTTGAATTGGCTTTACTCCATTGGTTAAGCCGATTGTTTTTAGGATCATACGAGAAGATGCCTTTTCCTATTGTCGTGATCCAGATGAAGCCACTACGGTCTTCATAAATTCGGGTAATCCATGTATCCGATAGTGCTGATAAGACTGGATGGGATCTGCAGGCCATGAACCTTCCGGTTGCAGACCAGAGCACATTAACGCCTTTATTCTGAGTACCCACCCAAATATTGCCTGAACGATCCTCTATAAGTGTGGTTATAATGCGACCTTCAAAGTTGGGGTCAGATTTGGTAGAGGTATTGTAGTTCTTAAAGCTATACCCATCGTATTTATTTAGGCCATTGTGGGTAGCAAACCACATCATGCCAAAACGATCTTGGAGAGTGGCATATACGGTATTGTGGGAGAGTCCCTGCTGGATGGTGATTTGTTCAAACGTATAAGAAGGGGTTTGTCCAGATAGTAAAATGGGGTAAAAAACCACAAGCCAAATACCGATATAATATGAAGGGTATTTAAGAAATGAGGCCATGTGATTCGTCTATGGATGAGGTTGATCTTTATGGTTGCCAATCGAATGTAAGAGACGTTTATTAATTTAAGCAATTTTTGGGTATTGGTAGGCGCATATTTGCAGGTTTTTTTTAATCAAAGATCTTTTGAAAAATAGGCGAGAATTGGTGTAGAGAATTTGATGTAGATCTTATGGTGTTCTTGATAAAAGATGTCATACCTTAGCGGTTATTTTGTCAGATTTGGATAAGAAATAAATGCAATCTTAAAGTTAAATAACCAAGCCCGATTCACTCAGGTTTTTGGCCAGAATGAATCGAGCTTTCTGTTATGTAATGATATTTAGGGGATTTAGTATTATCGAAGCAAGGTCATTTTTTTAACCACTTGGTGTTGGTCCACTTCCAAGCGATAAAAATACATACCGCTATTAAGGTTGCTTGCATCCAAAGAAACCCGATATTGGCCAGCGGATAAGGGCTGGTTCACCAATTTTGCCACCAAGCGTCCGGCAACGTCATACACGGAGAGTTTAACATAGCCAGACTTGTTCAGCTCGAAAGGAATGGTAGTTGATGGATTAAAGGGATTTGGATAGTTTTGTTGAAGGTCAAATGCAAGCGGGATTTCTGCTTCTGTTGGGACGGTAGAAACGAAAATTACATCATCCCAATAATAGGTTTTTTCGCCTGCGGTAGCGCCCGTGACACCAAAGTTGAAGAATATGGAAGCTTTGTTGTAGTTGGTTGCCAAATTAAGGGCAGCAGTACCTTCTGCTTGTTTAGCAAAATCGAAGGTTAGGGTTTGCCATGTATTGGCTTGTGTTACAGTGGCTTCTGTTTCTACACTTTTTGTTGGATCGGCCGCATCTTCAACTTTCAAGCGGACTTGGATTGGTGCATGTGGTGAATAAACACGCGCCGTCATTTTGGTGTCAGTGGAGTTGAAGCGAATTTTTTTGTCAAATCCTGTACTACCAAACATGGTTGTTCCGGCCCAGAGTTCACCCGCTGTACCTTTAGTGGTAATGGCCACTTTATTGGCTGCATTGGTTGGGTCTGCACCGATGGTGGAGCTTGTGCCGCCGAAGTCCACCAATTGATAGTCTAAACCAGCAGTGTCGAAGGTTACCGGCAGGGCTTTGGGTGGATTTACGGCAGCGGACATGGCGAGATCATCCCAATAATAGGTTTTTTCGCCAGCGACTGCTCCGGTCACGCCGAAGTTAAAGAAGACGGAAGCCTTGTTGTAGTTCAGGCTTAAGTTAAGCGCCGAAGTGCCTGCTACTGGTGTCGCAAAATCAAAGGTTAGGGTTTGCCATGTATTGGCCTGTGTTACGGTTGCTTCGGTTTCTACGGTTTTGGTTGGGTCAGCGGCTTCTTCGAGTTTAAGTCGGACTTGGATTGGTGCGTGAGGCGCATAGACCTTTAAGGTCATTTTGGTATTTTGAGCCGTAAGCGGGACTTTACTGTCAAAGCCAGCGGTTCCGAAGAGGGTTGTTCCGGCCCAGAGTTCACCCGCTGTACCTTTAGTGGTAATGGCCACTTTATTGGCTGCATTGGTTGGGTCTGCACCGATGGTGGAGCCTGTGCCGCCGAAGTCCACCAATTGATAGTCTAAACCAGCAGTGTCGAAGGTTACCGGCAGGGCTTTGGGTGGATTTACGGCAGCGGACATGGCGAGATCATCCCAATAATAGGTTTTTTCGCCAGCGACTGCTCCGGTCACGCCGAAGTTAAAGAAGACGGAAGCCTTGTTGTAGTTCAGGCTTAAGTTAAGCGCCGAAGTGCCTGCTACTGGTGTCGCAAAATCAAAGGTTAGGGTTTGCCATGTATTGGCCTGTGTTACGGTTGCTTCGGTTTCTACGGTTTTGGTTGGGTCAGCGGCTTCTTCGAGTTTAAGTCGGACTTGGATTGGTGCGTGAGGCGCATAGACCTTTAAGGTCATTTTGGTATTTTGAGCCGTAAGCGGGACTTTACTGTCAAAGCCAGCGGTTCCGAAGAGGGTTGTTCCGGCCCAGAGTTCACCCGCTGTACCTTTAGTGGTAATGGCCACTTTATTGGCTGCATTGGTTGGGTCTGCACCGATGGTGGAGCCTGTGCCGCCGAAGTCCACGAGGTTATAGTTCACACCAGCGGTATCGAAGGTTACAGGCAATACGGCAGGAGACGGTGGATCTACAGGGCCAGAATAATTATCCGTTGGAGGGTGTGAGATGTTGTCATAATAATAAACCGCATTACCATCGGCTGCACCAGTTGTGCCGAAGTTCATGAAGACAACAACTTTGTTGTATGTAGCCGAAAGGTTCAAAGCTGGTGTTCCAGTTTCATTTTTAGTGAAATCAAAAGACAACGTTTGCCATTTATTGGCTTCTGTAACCGTTGCAGAAGTTTCAACACTGATGCTTCCGTTGGAGGCGTTCTCTAACTTTACCAAGACTTTAATCCCTGCAAGGGGTGAATAGACATCCATAGTAAAGGTCGTATTGCCAGCAGAGAATTGTATGGGATATTCCAGACCTGCATTGCCTACAATGGTTCCAGCCCAAGTTTCAGCGCCATCAGGTTTATTCGCCGAAATCACTTTGTTGTTGGTTCGGAAAGGGTCGCTAACAATTTCGGCGGTGGCATTGCCAAAACTCAAAAGGTCGTAGTTGACATCTGCACTCTCCATTCCAATGGGGAGACGAACCTTCTTGGTCTGCGCCTGCACCCCCTCTGCTATATTCCATAAGAGGAGCAGTGGCAGCAGGAGCAAAAAACGTGTAGAAAATTGTTTCATCACTTTTACTTATTTGAAGTTATACATTGGTGTAGCCAGTTTGTCCGGCAACCATTACAATGACTTTCTCTAATTTAAAAAGCGCTTTCGTAAATACCACGTCCATGTTTGGTCTGATTATAGCATTCGAGCAAGACAAAATCCAGACATTGGCTTAAGAAGAGAAGGGAGCACTACCAGACATTGCGAAAAAAACCACTTATAAGTCCCGTAAAGTCCTTTTTGGGAGTTGTCTTTATAAATATTGGTGCGATCTGTTAGAAATCTGAAACCAGACATGCGGCTGGGCGTATGGTTGGCATATCACAAAACATGAAGATGAGACATGAAAAAAACAATTTTAATACTAGGTGTTTCCCTTTTGGTGCTTACCGGATGTACCGAGGCTGAACGCCAAGAAGCCCGCCAAGCGTTGAAAGAAACCCAACAAGCAACTGATGATGCGAAGCGCTTGGCGGAGGAAGCAAAAAGAATCGGTGAAGAAGTTGCCCCCGAAGTAAAACAGGCGGAAAAAGACTTAAAAGAAGTGATCAAGCGTCCTGAACCTGTTGATTTTCGGGAATTGAAGGAATTATTCCCTGCGCGATTGGGGGCGTATGACAAGAAAGACGCCGGTGGAGAGCGAACGGCCATTTTAGGATATGGTTTATCCAAAGCACATGCTGTGTATGAAGGACAAAAAGGGGAAATCAAAATGCACCTCTACGATTCTGGAGGGCTAAGAAGTGTAAAAGCGATCCATGCCGGTTGGTTGTATGCCCAGATAGATCGTGAAAATGCGACAACTTCCGAACGCACCACAACGATTAAGGGCTATCCGGGGCGCGAAAAATACCGTTCGGATACACAAACTGGTGAAGTAGATATTGTGGTCGCAGACCGCTTCATTGTTAAAGTAGTGGGGGATAATGTCCCGCTTGCCGTACTATATCAAGCGTTAGATAAGATACCGCTTGGGACTTTGGCCGCTTGGAAAGACAAAGGCTTGGTACGATAAACAACATTGAATAAAAAAAAGGGAGGCTCTTGTTTTGAGCGTCCCTTTTTCATTTTGCTTTTGGCAACAAAGCCTTTAGAAAAGCTTATGCTTTGGGTGCTGCGTCATTTCCCCCGCCAGTCAGGTCAGAGATTTTGTCTTGGACGGTTTCTACCACATCACCAGCAACTTCCTTCGCTTTCTCGAAGCCATCTTGTGCCATTTCTACCGCATCGCCAGCGAGTTCTTTGCCTTTATCAATCGCATCTCCAGCGACATCTTGAACGGTATCAACGACGTCTCCGGCAACATCTTTGGCTTTTTCAAGCCCTTCTTGCGCCAATTCCATAGCATCGCCAGCAAGTTCTTTGCCTTTTTCAAGGGCGCTTTCTGCCATGTTTTTTAGGTTGTCAAACAAGCTCATTTTATTTCTCCTGTTTTTGTTTTGGTTTATTTATGGTCATTAAAGTAAAACACCGGAAGATATTCAATATGAGTGGGAAATGAAAGACTTCCAGAAAAAAATACCATTTGTTAAAGCAATATTGGCAGCTACATCAGAACATCTAAACCAGAATGTCGCCGTCCATCACGTCCGGAATTTGTATGCCTAATAGATGTAGAATGGTAGGAGCAATATCACCCAATTTTCCGGGACGGATAGGGCCATTGAACCCTTCTTTGATAATGAGGTGTGGGACTAAAGCAGTGGTGTGGGCCGTGTTAGGAGAGCCATCTTCGTTCCTCATTTTATCGGCATTGCCATGATCCGCAATGATTTCTACCGAGTATCCGTGTGCTAAAGCCGCTTCTACCACCCATTTTGTACATTCGTCCACTGTTTCAATCGCTTTTACGGCTGCTTCAAAAACGCCTGTATGCCCCACCATGTCTGGATTCGCAAAATTAAGAACGACCAAGGCATATTCATTTTCTTGAAGTGCTTTGCAGACGGCATTAGCCAGTTCTGGCGCACTCATCTCCGGTTGTAGGTCGTAGGTCGCCACTTTCGGGGATGGAGCAAGAATACGATTTTCGCCCTCGAAAGGGGCTTCTCGTCCACCATTAAAAAAGAAGGTAACATGTGGGTATTTCTCTGTTTCGGCGGCACGTAACTGCGCGAAACCCGCCTTAGAAATCACTTCGCCCAATGGAGCAACAATATCTACTTTTGGAAAAGCAATTGGAGCTTTAAAATTTTGGTCGTAAGAGGTGAACGTGCAGTAATAGAGGTCTTCCAAATAGTCGGCCACGAAGCCGGAAAAGTCCTCAAAAAGGAACGGTCTGGAAATCTGGCGCATTCGATCGGAGCGGAAATTGAAGCAAATCACTGCATCACCCGGAGCAATACGCGGACTTAGGTTGTTTTCGTCGGTAATTAAAACTGGTTTTATAAATTCATCCGTAATACCAGCCTCATGGCTCTCTTTTAGGGCTTGGATTGGATCTTCCATTTTTTTTCCAGCGCCATGTACCAACAAGTCATATGCCTGAGAAGTGCGTTCCCAGCGATTGTCGCGATCCATCGCATAATACCGTCCTACGATAGACCGTACTTTACCGACGCCAATCTTATTCGCCGCCTGCAAGAAATCGTTCATATACCCAAGACTTCCATGAGGATCGGTATCTCGTCCATCCGTAAAGCAATGCACATTCACCTGATCTTGGGCAAGTCCTTCGCGCTTGGCCATTTCTAATAGGGCCACCAAGTGGTTGTTGGAAGCATGAACCCCGCCATCCGAAAACAAGCCCATCAAGTGCAGGTTCGTTCCCTTAGACTTTGCGTGGTGCATAGCGGCCTTCAAAACCGAATTTTCAAAAAAAGCGCCTTCCCTTATTTCCTTATCAATACGGGTAATGTCTTGATAGACCACCCGTCCGGCGCCCAAATTCATATGGCCAACCTCCGAGTTACCCATTTGGCCTTCTGGCAAACCAACCGCCAGACCACTCGCTTCTAAGGTGCTGTGGGGATAAGTGGCAAAAAGATGGTCTAAAAATGGTTTATTCGCGGCATCTATCGCACTAACGAACGGATCAACGGCTTTTCCGTATCCATCCAAAATAATAAGTATGTGCTTATTCATGGTATATATGTATTTGTAAATAAATGCTTTATGTGAAAATTAAACGCGGTAGTCCATCACTTTTAAGGTGGTTTTACCGGTTTTAGAAGTATGTAATTGAGTGGAGCCACAAGCAGGGCAAGAAACTTGTTCAAGGCCATCGGAATCTGTTAGCGGTAAAACATGATTGCTGTATTGTTGGCATTTTGCACAGAAATAAGCACCCGATTTTGGTTTTAATCCGGTAATTGGAGGCGGGAGTTGGTCTAATTTTTCCTTGAAAGCACACCACATTTGCAGCACACAGGTATTGCAATTCGGATTTTGGGCTTTGCAGGTGTAACGGCCGTGCAAAATGAGCAAGTGATGACCTTCGCTCCATTCAGATTTTGGGAAGAGGGCTTTTAACTGCGTCTCAACTTCTTTTACATTTTTGCCAGAGGCCAGACCAATACGGTTTGAGACCCTAAAAACATGGGTATCTACCGGAAATGCCGGGATTCCAAAAGCTACGGAGGCCACAACTTCTGCTGTTTTATGCCCACATCCGGGTAATTTTTCAATCTCTTCCACCGAGGCGGGAACGGTTCCGCCATGTTTTTCAACCAAAACACGTCCTAATTTTGCCAAATGAGTGGCTTTGTTGTTGGGGAATGTAACCGATTGGATGTAGGGCAAAACCTCATCACGGGATGCCTTAGAAAGTGCTTCTGGTGTTGGAAAAGCCGAAAAGAGGGCTGGTGTAACCATGTTTACCCGTGCATCGGTGCATTGTGCGGATAGTAAAACGGCAACCAATAACTCGAACGGATTTGTATATTGTAGTTCCGTAACGGGTTCTAGGATGACACTTCTTAGGGCCTCAAACGTTTTTTGCGCCAAGATGGTTTTTTCCAAAGCAGGATGGTTTACCGTGAATGGATGGGCTTTTTTCAATACCTAAAATACGTGTTTAATGTTGTTTGATCGTTTCTTTTACCATGTATTTATCGTGGTTTTTTCGATCTTAGGTGCTATGGCTCCCGCTCAAGCGCAATTAGTAGCGCTTTCCGAAAAGGCCGAGGTGACCTTGTTAACGGTTTCGGAAGGGGATGCCCTGTATAGTGCCTTTGGTCATACCGGTTTGCGTTTTCGAGATGAGGAACAGGGATTGGATGTGGTTTTTAATTACGGAACGTTTGATTTTAATACGCCCGGCTTTTACTTGAAGTTTATGCGGGGACAATTGGACTATATGCTGGCCGTTGAGTCTTATGAGAATTTCATCAGTACGTATCGCGATCTTGAAAAACGTGGGGTCAAAGAACAAGTGCTTAACCTAACATCCGTACAAAAAGAAAGGTTATTCGGCCTTGTGAAGGAAAATTTTCGTCCAGAAAACCGTTATTACCGATACGACTTCTTCTTCGACAATTGTGCCACTAAGCCGCGAGATGTCTTTGAAAAAGCGTTTGGCAAAGACCTTATTTGGGGAAATTCGCCCAATCCCAAAAAAACTTTTCGCGTTTTACTTGACGAAAGCCTTCGGGATAAACGGTGGGCAAAGTTTGGAATTGACCTGATATTAGGCCAAAAAACCGATCGCGTGGCTACAAAACGCGAAGTGATGTTCCTACCTGAATACCTCCGATGGGCACTTGGGAATGCGAAAATCGTTCAAAATGGTTCTTTGCAGCCTTTTGTTGCCTCCGAAAAAGTTTTGATTGAGGTCCCAAACCGTCCAGCATCACCAGATTGGCCTACTTGGCTGGCTTGGTTGCTGTTTCTGGTCATCCTTTTTGCTTCTGTACGTGCATCAAAAATGCCAGTACTTAAACGATTTCTATCTTGGTTTGATCTGTCCCTGTTTGCGATTTATGGTTTTACGGGCTGGGTAATTATTGGCCTGTGGTTTTTCACCGATCATAAGGTAACACCTGAAAATTGGAATATCGTCTGGTTATTGCCGTCCCATCTTTTGGCGGCTTTCTTGGGGCTGTTCAGACGTTGGAAAAAACATAAGATGCGATACATGCAAGTAAATGGATTTATCATTCTACTATTTTTGGTTATGCTCCCCTTCATACAACAGTCTTTAAATCCGGCATTTATCCCACTGATTATACTGATTGGCCTGCGTAGCTTCTTCCAATGGTTAGACGCCCGCCCTCAATCGCAAACGAAAGAAAACCTTCTGTTGTAACGCATGCAAAAAGGCGTACATGAATTTTGAAAAGACATGGTTTTTTGTTGTCGGATGGCTTACCTTGAATTGGCAATCTGGCCATACGATAAATAGGTTCTATTCATCATCAAAAAAAGAAAGCCCATTGGGTAAAATCGGAGTTATATGTCTGTAAAAATTCGCGTAGGCGTGGTTATGGGTGGCCGCTCATCCGAACATGAAGTAAGCCTACGTTCTGCACAATCCGTGATTAAAGCAATAGATAAAGAACGTTTTGAGGTGGTTCCGATAGGGATTACTAAAACGGGAAAATGGATATTCCACCAAGAGGCGTTGGCTATTTTATTGGCGCTTGCCAATCCTAAAATGCTGCCGCCCGACTTTTGGGCCGCGCACGCACGTCCTGATGCCCCAAAAGAAGTGGCTGAGACCGCTGCGATGCTCCCAACCAAAGAAGAATTGGCCACGTTAGACGTCCTATTTCCGGTGTTACACGGCCCTTTCGGGGAAGATGGAACCATTCAAGGGATGCTGGAATTGGCGCATCTGCCTTATGTGGGCGCAGGTGTATTGGCCTCGGCGGTGGGGATGGATAAAATTGTATTTAAAGATGTGATGAAGGCCAACGGTATTCCGGTTGCACCCTATTGGCATTGCTTGCGGTCTCGGTGGGAAGCCGAGCCAAAACAGGTTTTGGATGAAGTGGAGGGCGCATTGGGGTATCCTGTTTTTACCAAGCCGCCCAATATGGGTTCAAGTGTGGGCATTTCTAAGTGCCGAAACCGTGAGGAACTTCGAAAAGGAATCTCGGAGGCCGTTCGGTTTGATCGCAAAGTACTTGTTGAGGCCGCTGTTCCCAATGTTCGCGAGATCGAAGTAAGTGTGCTCGGAAATGATAATCCTAAAGCATCGGTTCCGGGTGAAATTGTGCCCAATCACGAGTTCTACGACTATTCAGCAAAGTACCTCGGAAGTGCCGATAACGACAGTAAACTGCTGATCCCGTCGCCATTGTCGGACGAGGAAACCGCCCTTATCCGTGACTTGGCCGTTCGGACGTATCGCGCCATTGATGGCTCTGGCTTGTCGCGAGTGGACTTTTTGATGAACCGTGAAACCGGAGAAATGTTTATTAATGAGGTGAATACCATGCCCGGTTTTACCTCGATCTCGATGTACCCCAAGATGTGGGAGGCGACTGGGGTCCCCTATTCCGCTTTGATCACACAATTAATCGAATTGGCTATTGAACGCTTTAAAGACCGTGAACGCATTGAAGTTTAATGTGTCGTAGAAACGTTAGGATAAAGCCCTTGCTCAACACGCAACAAGGGCTTTTTTTTTGGAAATCGTTGCCATGATTGAGACGTTATACCTATTAGCAATTTAATGTCTGTTTTCTCTGAACGCTTTCACACCTTTTGGGTGTTGAAAGGTTGATGATCAAGCACCTAATAGATTTAGAATGATCAACTTATAAGCAGCAGTTTTCCCTAAAGGGTATTATATGTTCCGTCTTTACAGATCTCTTCCTCGGCGTAGTTCCGCCATAAAGGAGTGCTGTTAGCTGCATTAGTTGAGACGTTACATGTTCCGTCTTTACAGATCTCTTCCTCAGCGTAGTT
>Ga0209573_1000095_pt1 | contig 242172 bp, 243 predicted proteins | sample TNRBio252014_DNA_FD_185870 | JGI IMG/M metagenome (GOLD analysis project Ga0209573, IMG submission 185870) | Wastewater treatment Type I Accumulibacter community from EBPR Bioreactor in Madison, WI, USA - TNR Reactor_6/25/2014_ DNA (SPAdes)... | ecosystem: Engineered > Bioreactor > EBPR >...
CCTGGGTGCCCAATAAGGCCTCCAGATGCTGCATCAGGTGGCGCAGATGCACGGCATTGCTTCGCGCCTCCTCTTTCACCAACACCCTGTCGCTGAAGGTGGTCAACCCCACTGCATCGCGCTGTTTCCGCAGCAGCTGGATGAATGCGGCCGCGGCATGCGTGGCGAATTGCACCTTGTTGAAGCTGCCTGTAGGGGCATCGTCGGGGTAGTACATGGAGCTGGATGCATCCACCACCAGATGGCAGCGGAGGTTCGTCTCCTCCTCGTACCGCTTCACGAAGAGCTTGTCCGTTCGAGCATACAGCTTCCAATCGATGTGGCGTGTGCTTTCCCCGGGGTTGTAGAACCGGTGTTCTGCGAACTCCACACTGAAACCGTGGAATGGACTCTTGTGCAGGCCCGCAAGGAAGCCTTCCACCACCTGCCTGGAGTGGAACTCAAGCTGGCTGAGTACCTGGAGGGCTTTCTGTTCGATGGGCATGGAACAAAGGTCGGAAGGAAGTTCTCCGGGCCACGGGCATCAGTCACGCACCGCACCTGGCGGGTTGAAGAGCCCCCAATCATCATAGAGGTAGTCTGAATCCTTGAAGGTGGCCACCCATTCCGCGAAGAGCGGCCGGAATTCCTCCACGGCCGTGCGAAGGAGGTCGAAGTAAGCCTGCTCGCTGTAGCCGGCCATTTCCAATCCACGCAGCGCTACGACCATTTCCCGGCAGGACCGGCGGATGAGGCAGGCGTTCTCCATCTGCAGATCGTACAAGCTCGACCCATGAACCCCAGCGATCTTGGCTCCAATGGTGTACGCGTGCTGCATGATGTCGTCCTTGCTCTGGTCCAACATGTGCTGGGCGAATTTCAGCCGCTGGCTTCCTGGAGCGGCCTTCTCGGGGCCACCTTCCACAATGGCTGTTGCCAGCTTTCGGATCTCCTCCGCCTTCTTGAACAGGGGGGTCTTGCGGTAGCTATCGTCGTCGTCCATGGTCGTTGTGGTCGGTGGGTACTGTTACAACGATACACATTGCAGACAAGACACGCGAACCAGAAGTCACTTGAGGGTGGTGGAGCCGGCCTGAAAAGGCAAGGCTCGGAATGCTCCGAGCCTTGCGCACCATCGGCACGGGAGCAACAACTCGCGCACCTTGGTCGGTCAATACGCCTTATGCGAGCTGCCCTTCGAGCTTCTGGCTCAACTGGCTCTTGGGCACGGCGCCCACGCTGCGGTCCACCACTTCGCCGTTCTTCAGGAACAGGATGGTGGGGATGCTGCGGATGCCGTACTTCATGGCGGTCTGTGGGTTGTTGTCCACATTGACCTTGCCGATCACGGCCTTGCCTTCGTAGTCCTTGGCCAATTCCTCCACAACGGGTCCTACCATGCGGCAGGGGCCGCACCATTCCGCCCAGAAGTCGACCATCACGGGTTTGTCGCTTTTCAGCGCGAGTTCCTCAAAGTTGCTGTCGGTGAATTCGAGTGCCATGTGCTTGGTTGGGCATCTTTCGATGCCTCGTTTGTTACGGTTCGTTGGTCGTGCAAGTTGTGGATAAGTGACACCCTTCACAAAGGGAACATCCAACCAGTTTTCCACGTCTTGTCGGCACAAAGGTACCACGTATGGACAAGATCCTTGCCATGGAAAATATCGTGACAGAAAGGCAGGATTCCAAGAGATGGTCAACTATGGCTCCTTTGGACCGCGCTTCGTTTCGACCATTCCGCTACCTCGGTCGATTGCGTATCCGGAGGCTATGTGGGGAAGGGGCTTCATTCCGTTACGGCCTTGCCCCAAGTTTGTTGACGAACACCAGCATGTTGTCGTTCAACAGCATGTCGGATCACATCACGAGATCCAGGTCATTGGGCCAAAGACGATTCCACGATGGTCACCTCCTGTTCGCTCAGCCCATAAAGTGCATAGACAGCGTGGTCAATGCATTGTTCTAAGTGGGCGATGCGCCGTTCCAACTGTACCGTGACGTGGCCTTCCGCCACTTGAGGGACGTTTTCCAGCAACGAACGAACATGCCTCACAATCTCCGTCTCCAACTTCTTGTTCGCATGCGGCAACGGCAATTGGGCAATCGATCGGGCTTGAATCTCGCTGAAGACCTTCTTCGTGGACTTCAGGAACCGCGTGTAATAGAAGTTCCACAGCTTGGAATTGAACAGGCCGAGGATAAGTTCCAGATCGTGAGGCGCACCCTCTTTCAAATTGATGGCGACCAACGTATTGAGGGCGTAGAACTGCCGGTCATCGATGGTGGCGACCAAATTGGCCGATACACGCCGGAATAGGATCTTCTTAGCCGACAGAAAGATGTCCTCCCGTTTGCAGCTATGGATGGCGTTGATGTCGTACCTAAGATATTTACCCGACCAACGGGTTCGATAGCGCTGGATCTCTCTGCCGTCCAACACAGGCTTATAGTCCTTCCCTTTAGGACGTTCGTGGAGATAGGCGGCCCGGTCGCCCTTGAGTGCAATGGCTTGGTTGATGTCAGCGATGCTACCGAGCTTTCCGGCCGAACGGCCATCGACGACCTTGCGGATGTTCCGTGTCTCATCGTCCGCTTCGATCGAAAACTGTACCTGCGGGTCGTCCACATACAACGAGCCAGGGACCGTGCGCTGTTTCCATTTCAGGTCCTTATCCACGATGGTGATGGTCACCGGATCCTGGCGCATGGGAGTCTTCTCGATCAACAAGGTCACCGCTTCCACCACCGCATCGGCGAATGGGGGTTTCTCGTAGGTCACAATCTCTCGTATGCATGCATGGTCCAGCACGTACCTCCGAAGCGGCTTGTAGTATTCCTGGGTCAGCACCGTGTTCGGCACAATGAATCCCAGCATGCCTCCCGGACGGAGCAGCCTGATGCCCTTCTCGATGAAGAACCCAAACGTGTTCATCCGCCCCATGGACGAGGAATAGTTGGCGAGCAGGTATTCCTTCTGTCGTTCATCGAAGGACTCGTACATGGCTTGCTGCACATAGGGCGGGTTGCCAATCACCATGTCGAAGATCGCCTCATTGGAGCCCCCCTTTCTTCCGTATGGTTTTGCCGGTTCGCTCACGCCCGTGCCGTACTTGTGGCCCAATGCCTTGCGCTCCTCTTCCAATCTGGCCAACGTGGACTTCACGTGGGCATTGTACGCATCCACTTCGTCCTGTGGCCTCACGAATCCAGTGGGTCGATCGAATAACATCTTGAACTCCCTGCTCCAACTGAACGGCTTGATGGTACGGTCCTCGCCGAGGTCGGACATGCCATCGTAATAGTCGGTATCCACCAAACTATTCCCGCACAACACGTTCCTGTCCAGCGTGGGCAGCACCCGTTCCTGGGCAAAGTCCAAGCTGTGCTGGACGCTCGCGGCGGTCTCGCCCTCCATGCACTTCAGCAGCAGGCTCAGCTTGGTCACCTCCACGGCGCTGGGGTCCAGGTCCACGCCGAAGATGTTGTTGATGAGGATATCCTTCTTCACCGCGCTGGTGAGTTCTCCATCGGGCCGCAGCACCGCGTCGCGCTTCTTCCCTTTGGCGGGGGCCTGTTCGCGGTACCACGCCTTGTGCCAGTCGAGCAGGTACTGGTACGCGCCCAGTAGGAAACTTCCGCTGCCGCAGGCCGGGTCCAGGATGCGCAGCTCGGCCACCTCCTTCGGTGTGCGGCCCTTCACCTTTTCACCCACGGTGCGCTCCACGATGTGGTCCACGATGTACTGCGGGGTGTAGAACACGCCACCGGCCTTGCGCACTTCGGGTTTCTCCTCGATGGTGGCGCGGTGGGACTTGTCCACACGGATGCGCTTGCCGAGGAATTGCTCGTAGGCGCTGCCGAGGATCTCCACGCTCAGTACGCTGAACTCGTACGGACTCTTTGGGTAGTACAACTCCTCCACGATGGTGCGTACCACCTTGTTGTCCACCGTCACCGTGGCGCTCACGTTGTCCTTGCGGAAGTCGAATAGGCCGCTGTTGTATTTGGCATCCGCGCGGTGGAAGAGCCGGAAGAGGTTCGGGTAGCATTCGCCACCTTCCTTCATGGCGGCCATCAGTTCGCCGTACGGCTCCACGCCCCGGTCCTCGGCGATGCGCAGGAAGATGATGCGGTCGATGGTCTGTTGCACCACGAAGTTGATGGCCTCCTCATCCAGGTGCTTGTTGCGCAGGCTGATGCTGGTGGCCAGGTAGGTACGCCAGTCATTGAGGCTTGCCAGGAAGGAGTCGTCCACGGAGGCGGTTCCTCGTTTGCCCCGGTCGCTTTTGATGAAGTGGTCGAAACTGCCCTTACGAACGCTCTCCTTGCTGAAGGTGTCCCACAGGAAGTCGAACTCCTTGTCGTAGTCCTCGAAACCGATGTACTTGATGCGGGCTACCGAAGCCTTGTCGTCTGGCCTTGGACGTTTGGTGCAGTCGTACACGCTCAGTTCCTCGAAGTCGGTGAGAATGCTGATGGGCAGCTTGGCGCTCCAAGCGTAGCGGCGCACCTGGTAGGCGGGCTCCACCTCGCTTATCACCCTTACGAAAGGTTTCTTCGCTTCCACGAAGAAGAGGCGTTTGCCGCCTTCGAGCCGGAAACTGTAGTCCGGCGCCTTCAGTGCCTTGCCCACCTTCACGCGGTCCTCATGGATCACTTCGCGGTAGGCCTCTGCGTTGCCCGCGCTGTTGTCCATGTCCCAGCCGAGCGCCTTGAAAAAGGGGTCGATGAAATCGCGTCGGACTTGCGTTTCATTGTAGTCCGCACGCTTGTAGCTGGTGTACTGTTCGCGGAAACGCTTCACCAGAGAGGCAATGCGGGCACGGGCATCTTCCTTAGTGAGCGTAGCGGTCATTTGTTTCAACCCGATTCGGGGATTACGGGGAATGTGGTATCGGATGAGGCGGAAACTTACACATGGAGAACACGTTCAGCGATATGGGATTCGCCGGGTTGTTCACGATCGCGGTAGGGCCGTTACCCTCGCCTCCTATGCCTCGCGCAAACGGCTATAATGGTCAGTTCAACGTGTAGGATACCTCGGTAAGCCCATCCAACGACCGGATCAGGTCCTCGGTAAGTCCTACGTTGAAGCCCTTGCTGACGGCTTCCAGCCCCATGTTCTCCTGGGCGCTCACGAGTTGTACCATCACCTTGCATTTGCCCGGGGAGGCCTTCAGTAGCCGTCCAAGTTCGCGGCTCAACGTGTCGTCAACCCGGTCGGCGTCCAGCTTCAGGTTCAACCTGGTGATGTACTTGTCCCGTGCGTCGCCCAGGAGGTCGATGTTGTACACCTTCAGTTCCATCTGCCCTTCGTCCCGCCCCCAGGTGCGTTGGCTGGCTTTGGCCTTCAGCAACAAGAGGGCGCCTTGCTGCAGGTACAGCTTGTACTTCATGTAGTCTTCGCTGAAGAACATGAACTCGTGCGTGCCGTTGTGGTCTTCCAAAGAAAGGCTGCCGAAGGGCTTGCCGCTCTTGGCTATGCGGTGTTCGGCCTTGGTGACGATCCCCGCGAAGGTGAGGTCGCGTCCGGCGAGCTTGTCCAATTCCTTCAGGTCGGGCAGGGTGGTGTTGCAGAGGTATTTGATCTCCAAACGGTGGTCGTCCAACGGGTGGCCGCTCAGGTAGAAGCCGATCACTTCCTTTTCGTAGTGCAGTTGCTCCAGGGCGCTCCAGGGGTCTATGGCGGGTAGGGTCGGTTCCGGAATTCCTGCGGCATCATCGGCCTCGCCGAACATGTTCACCTGCGCGCTGTCCGCACCATCCTGGCTTTGTTGACCATATCGCACGAGTGTCTCGATGAAGGTGGGTTTGCCTTCGCCCGCGCTGAAGAAGAAGTGGGCCCTGTGGCTCTTGGGGAAGCCGTCGAAGGCTCCGGCATACGCCAGGCTCTCCAGTGCTTTTCGGTTTGCGGCCCGCAGGTTCACGCGGCGCATCAGGTCGTAGATGTCCTTGTACGGGCCGTTCGTCTTGCGCTCGGCCACGATCGCCTCCACGGCGGCTTCGCCAACCCCTTTCACCGCGCCCAGGCCGAAGCGGATCTTCCCTTCTTTGTTCACGCTGAACTGGAGCTGGCTCTCGTTCACGTCCGGGCCCAGCACGGGAATCCCCATGCGGCGGCATTCCTCCATGAAGAAGGTGATCTTGTCTATGCTGCCCTGCGAGTGGGTGAGCACACTTGCCATGTACTCGCTGGGGTAGTTCGCCTTCAGCCAGGCGGTCTGGTAGGCCACGAAGGCGTAGCAGGTGGAGTGCGATTTGTTGAAGGCGTACTGCGCGAAAGCTTCCCAGTCGGTCCACACCTTGTCACAGACCTTCGCATCGAAGCCGCGCTCCTTGGTGCCATCCATGAATTTGCCCTTCATCCGGTCCAGCGTGGCGCGGTCCTTCTTGCCCATCGCCTTACGCAGCACGTCGGCGTCACCTTTCGTGAACCCGGCGAGCTTCTGCGAGAGCAACATCACCTGCTCCTGATAGACCGTGACGCCATAGGTCTCCTTCAGCAGCTCCTCCATTTCAGGGAGGTCGTACACGATCTTCTCCAGCCCGTGTTTCCGTTTGATGAAGGTGGGGATATATTCCAGCGGCCCCGGGCGGTACAGGGCGTTCATGGCGATGAGGTCTCCGAATTGGTCGGCCTTCAATTCACGCAGATACTTCTGCATGCCCGCGCTTTCGAACTGGAAGGTGCCGTTGGTCTCGGCGCGTTGGTAGAGCGCGTAGGTCTTGGGGTCGTCCAGCGGAATGCCGTCGATGTCGATCTGGATCCCGTGGTTCGCATCGATCATGCGCAAGGCATCGCGGATGATCGTGAGCGTCTTCAGCCCTAGGAAGTCCATCTTGATCACACCGGCGTCCTCCACCACTTTACCGTCGTACTGGGTGAGGAGCAATGTTGATTCCTTGCTGGTGCACACGGGCAGGATCTCGGTGAGGTCCTTGGGTGCGATGATGATTCCCGCCGCGTGTACGCCCGTGCCCCGCACCGATCCTTCCAATTTCTCGGCAGCTTGCAATACATCGCTGGTGAGTTCACCGCTCTCCAGGATCTCGCGCAGTTGTTTCACCAAGGCCAGTTCATCCGCTCCTAGGTTCTCTTTGCTCTTCAAGCTGCCTTCGCCCTCCAGGGGAGCACGTAGGATGCGGCCCAATTCAATTCCCGGTCGCTCCGGGACGAGTTTGGCCAGTTTGTCCGCTTCGGCCAGCGGCAGGTCCATCACACGGGCCACGTCGCGAATACTGCTCTTGGCCGCCATGCTACCGTAGGTGATGATCTGTGCCACCTGATTCTGCCCATACTTCTCCACCACGTAGTCGATCACCTTCTGGCGCCCTTCATCGTCGAAGTCGGTATCGATATCGGGCATGCTCTTGCGGTCCGGGTTCAGGAACCGTTCGAAGAGCAGGTCGTACTTGATGGGGTCGATGTTGGTGATGCCGATGCAATAGGCCACCGCGCTGCCTGCCGCGCTACCACGCCCCGGACCGATCAACACGCCGATCTCGCGGCCCTTGTTGATGAAGTCCTGTACGATGAGGAAATAACCCGCGAAGCCCATTGTTCGGATCACGAAAAGCTCGAAGTCCAGGCGTTCCTTGATCTTGGGGTCGAGCGAATCGATGCCGGACACACCATCATTGATATAGCGGCGAATGGCCCCTTCGTAGGTGAGGTGCTTCAGGTATTCGTCCTGCTCGGCGAATCCGTTCGGCAATTGGTAGTTCGGCAGTAGGATGTCCTGCTTCAGCTTCAAGGTCTGCACCTTGTCCACGATCAGATTCGTGTTGTCCAGGGCTTCGGGCAGGTCGCTGAAGGTCGCGGCCATCTGCGCCTGCGTCTTGAAGAAGAACTGGTCGTTCGGGAAGCCGAACCGCTTGTCTTTCGTCGACGTGTCCTCGTCCGTGGCGATGGGCGTGCTCTGCTTCTCGCCGGTGTTCACGCACAGCAGGATGTCGTGCGCGTTGCTGTCCTCCTGATCGGTGTAGTGGCTGTCGTTGCTGGCGATGATGGGCACGTTGTACTTGCGGCCCCACTGCACCAATACGGCGTTCACCTTATCCTGCTCGGGGATGCCGTGGCGCTGCAGCTCGATGTAGTAGTCCTCACCGAAGAGGTCCAGCCACCACTTGAACTCGGCTTCCGCAGCGCTGAGGTCGCCAGCGCCCGCGCGCATGATCGCCTGCGGCACGCTCGCACCCAAGCAGCACGTGGTAGCGATCAAGCCTTCGTGGTACTGCACGATCAGTTCCTTGTCGATGCGCGGGTACTTGCTGTAGAAGCCATCGATATAACCGAGCGAGCACAGCTTGCTGAGGTTCTTGTAGCCCTCGGCGTTCTTGGCCAGCATGAGCTGGTGGAAACGCTTGTCCTTTTCCTCCCGCGTGAAAGCCTTGCGGGTGCGATCGGCCACCACATAGAATTCGCAGCCCACGATGGGCTTCACCTTCAGGCTGCCGTCCTCGTTCTTGTGCTTGCCCGCCTCGGCCACGAACTTGAACGCCCCGAACATGTTGCCGTGGTCGGTGATGGCAAGCGCGGGCTGCCCGTCCTTCACCGCCTTCTTGTATAGCGAGGAGATGCTTGCGGCGCCGTCGAGGAGCGAGAACTGGGTGTGGACGTGGAGGTGAGAGAACTGCATGTGGAAGGGCCACGAAGTTACCCGGACGGGTGGGGGGTGTGCTGATCAGTTTTCCACAGGTGTCGGAACCGCCTGAAGGTGGGGCCAGTGGATGGATAGGTGCCACTTCGACCCCGAACCGATGCTTCTACTTCCACGGATCGCCGGTAGCTGGTACATTCGGGCCGGTACCACCGTTCGGTGCCGCTCTTCAAATGTCCAGAGTCGCTCTCATCACCGGTGGCAGCCGTGGTATCGGCCGGGCCATCGCCCTTAAATTGGCCAGCAATGGCTACGCCGTCGTCATCGCCGCGAAATCCACCGAGGAGGACCCGCGGATACCGGGGACGATCCATTCCGTGGCGAAGGAGGTGGAGAACTTGGGTGGCAAGGCACTTCCGGTGAAGGTGGACATCCGGTCGGAGGAACAGGTGGTGGCCATGTTCGAGCAGGTGAAGAAGGCCTTCGGTCGGCTCGATGTGCTGGTGAACAATGCCAGCGCGATCAACCTCTCCAACACCGAGCGCATGGAGATGAAACGCTGGGACCTGATGAATTCCATCAACGTGCGCGGCACCTACATGGTCTCGAAATATGCGGTCCCCTTATTGAAGGAGGGAACGAACGCGCACATCCTCACGCTCTCGCCCCCATTGAACCTGGATAAGGTCTGGTTCGCGAAACACCTGGGCTACACCATGGCGAAGTACGGCATGAGCATGACCGTGCTTGGGCTTGCGGCCGAATTGAAGCAGGCAGGGATCGGCGTGAACGCACTTTGGCCACGGACCACCATCGCCACGGCCGCCGTGCAGAACCTGCTCGGTGGTGAGGTGCTCGTGGCCCGAAGCCGCAAACCCGAGATCGTGGCCGATGCCGCCTGGACGATCGTGAACAAGAACAGCTCGACCTACACGGGTCAGTTCCTGACGGACGAGGAGGTGCTCCGGGCGAGTGGCGTCACCGACTTCGACCAGTATGCGATGACCCCCGGTGGGGAATTGATGCCCGATCTGTTCTTGTGAGCAGAGGCCCAAGGCATGCATCGCACGACAGCCGACGGGCACGTCCTCGAACGTTTCTACGCGGCCTTTGCCCAACGGGACCATGCGGCCATGTGTGCCTGTTACCATGCGGAGGCCCGCTTCAGCGACCCGGTCTTCCCTGATCTGGGTGCCACCCAAGTGCGCGGGATGTGGAGGATGTTGTTGACCAGTGGCACCGACCTACGGATCAACTACACGGTGTTCAAGGCCGATGAGCGGGGTGGGCAGGTCCATTGGGAGGCGTGGTACACCTTCAGCAGGTCCAAGCGTCCCGTACATAACCGCATCACCTCGACATTCAAGCTGAAGGACGATCGCATCCTGGTGCAGCACGACCGTTTCGACTTCTGGCGCTGGAGTAGGCAAGCCTTGGGCACGAGCGGACTCCTACTGGGATGGACGCCCTTGGTGCGCCGGAAAGTGCAAGGAATGGCCGCCGCCGAACTGCGCAAGGCCATGGGGGAGTGATCAGGGCTACCTGGCGGTATCCGCCGACGCCGCCAGCATCACCACTTCCAACTTGCGCACCGCGTATTTCGCCTTCAAGGCAGTGCGGCTGTCGTTGCCTTCCTCCGGTGTGGCGAACCGCAGCACTTCAAGATCGCGCACCTCGCGCAACTCCTTGAATTCCTCTCGATAGCGTTGTAATAGCTCCGTGGTCCGGACCGCCTCTGTGGTCCCGATCAGTGGGGTGATGTAGACCACCGGACCATCCCGCCAGTTGCCCACGGCATGGCTCCAGATCGCCTTTTGAGCGTGTACCCCCGCACCCGCGAGCAATGCGACCACCGCGATGTGCGCCCTGAGGTTCATTCCACCCGGCTGGGCATCAATGCTCCACATGCAGCGTGCCCGCGCCGCTCACCGCGCCCGAAAGCTGGTAGAAGTAGGCGCCTGCGCTCAGGCCGGTACCATCGATCAGGAAGCGCCCGGTACCGCTGGCGTCAACCTGCTGTTGCACCACCCGACCTTGCAGGTCCCGTAGCACCATCACCACCTCGGCGTTCGCTGGCGGGTAGAGCAGGTTGGTCTGCTGGTTGAACGGGTTGGGGAAGACCCGGATACCCGCATCCTGGCCCCGCTCACCCACGCCAGTGATCGTCGCGCACGCGTTCACCAGACCGGTGATCGCATTGTGGTAGTTCTCGTTCACCACGTCGATCACCTGATCGATGCAGATCGTGGTGGCGGCATTGGTGAAATGGACCCGGCACAGCGGCTTGAAGTTCGGACCGCGTTGGATGGTGGAGTCCACATCGCTCAGGCACATGAGATGGCCGGTCCCGAACCCATAACTCGGTACAGCAGGATACTCCACCTGGTCATACAGGCTCTCCACACTGGAGATCTGCACCCCGCTCAACATCAGTTCGTAGCCCAGCAGCCTGCGGTTGGGGTTGCGTACGTGGATGTCCAGCCAGCCTTCGGTCATGTCCAATGCCCCGATGGTGAACTGCACCGTGTCGTACGGGTTGATGATCTCGTTGAAGGGGAAGTTGCAATGGTCGTGTACCGCAGCGCTGTCCGGCGGATGGTTGTAAATGTTCCAGTAGTTGCAGAACGACATGAGGGCCGCATCGGTCACGGTGAGCAGGCCGTCCTGGTCGATGTCGTTGCAGGGCACGGGCGTCAGGTCGTTCCCGATGATGCCGGTCTCGTAATAGTTCACATCAAGGCCATTCTGGTAGCCGTCGGTGTTCAGGTCGCCGATCAGCGCCGTGCCCGCGCAATTGCCCAGGCAGTCCATCTGTGCGGGTCCGTAGATCTCGCCGAGGCAATCCACATACGGGTCACAATCGTCATCCACGGTGATCACCAGGGTGGGGGAGCGGTCGATGTTGATGCACACTTGTGCCCAGTTGTTGATGTGGTTGCTCTCCATGCGGCCCAGTGCATCCGGGTCGTTGTCCCAGTTGGTGCGTACCACCAGGGTGTAGGTGCCTTCGGGCACGCCCGTCACATCGATCCAGTTGCAACTGGTCCCGCTGCCATACACATCGGCACATCCTGCACTGATCCCCATGTTGCCGCAACCGTACTGGCTGGTGCCACCACCGGCGCAATCCACGTCCATCACACAGAATCCGTTCTTGAAGCCTACGGCCAGTTCCTGGCCCTGATCATCGTACAGGAGGTATTCCGCATAGCCCTTGTAGTGGGTGTGCCCATGGCAGTTCTGCGTATCGAACTGGTCCGGGTTCGCGGATGGGTTCCCGATGTAATAATCGAGTTCGCCGATGTTGGCGATCCGTGTGTCGAAACGTAGGATCTCCCGTTCGCCGTAGCCGGTGAGGCAGCCTTCGGCGATGTAGCAGTTGCCTTGGCTTACCGTGGTGTAGGAAAGGTTCAGGGTGTTGGTGAGGCGCACCTGGTCAATGATCAGGTCCGGTGCCTGGGGGCAGTTCACGTCGCCCCATGGCAGGCAACTGCCATCATCCACCGTCGCCAGGGGATCGAAGTTGCAGGAGTTCGGATCGGTACATCCGGTGATCGGACCTGCATAGTTGATGCTCCAATTGATGACAAGTCCTTCGCAGGAGGTGCCGGCATCGCCGATACGGATCCACACCTGCTCCCCCACACCGAGGCTCGCCATCTGTATGGCCTGTACACCGTTCGGGCAGCCGCCCTCTGCGAAGTACATGGTGCCGGCCGGGCTGTCGTCCGGGGTGAGGCCCGTGCAATGATCATACACCCAGATGCGTGTATCGCACGTATTGGTACCACAGGTACTGATCTCATACTGCCCGCTCAGCGAGGGGGAGAAGCTGTACCACGTGTTCGGGCCGGATGCACTGTAGCTTCCTTCGCCCACGGCGATCGGGTTCCCGCAACTGAACCCCGGCGGGCAGTTCAGCTCGGTCTGCTGATCGTAGGTGTAGTTGTTGCCATGTGCGGTTCCTCCGCTCGCCACCTCCACACCGTTCAAGGTCACCGTATATCCACCACTGCCCAGCAACCCGTCCCCGTAACTGTCGTGCATGTTGAAGATGAGACACTCCCCCGAGGGTACGCACAGGGTATCCCCAGCGGAATTCCCCGATCCGATCGGGTCCCCAGCGGAACTCACCGTCCAACTGATCTCGCCCGGCCAATTGTCCGGGACGATGCTGATCACCATTTCACTCTCGCCCGTTGGGCAATCGCCCTGGGCATGGACGAAAGGGCTGGTGGCGGCGAAAAACAAGCACGACAGGAGCAATTGTTTGTGCATGGTCAATTCGGTTGCGGTCCAAGTTGGTGGTAGTGGGACGAAATAAATGGACTTTTCGGTGCCTCGGTTGAAATTCTACCGCACCTCGATCTCGTCAAGGAACATCCAGGCCGGGTTGCCAGCACCGGGATCACCGGCCGGAATGGGACCGACATGTTGCACATTCAATTGTACAAAACGCGCCTTTGCAGCCGTGTCCACCTTGTACACGTTCCGGCCTTGCACCCGGACCATCGCCGATGTGCTTCGCTTGATCGGATCGGCGGGGACCACGGGTACCTCGCGCAACGTTGGAAAGGCCATGCCCACCGAGGTGTAGTTCTTCCCATCGGTGCTTACCAGGAACTCGATCGCCTTGGGTGCATGGATCCAGCTGTAGGTCTCGTTCAGCGCACCGATACCGACATGACCGATGTCCTGCGTGCTGCCCAGGTCCACGGTGATGGTGACGCTTTCCTTCCACCCCAACCACTCGGTGCTTACACGCTTCTCCTGTGCGGTGACACCATCCACCAAGGTGAAGGCGCCACCTTCGCTATAACGTTCGTTGGGCGGTTCGCTCAGGGTGATCTTTTGGGCGGTGGCTTTGTTGAAGGAGAACTTCCGAACGACGGCGGGGTAGTCAGTGGTTTGTTGCCTCGTCTCCGATTGCAACCGTGCTTCAACCGTACACGAACCTCCGATCAGTGTACTGTCCGTTGCCCCCCAGCCACCCATGGCCAATCCATGCTCGTTGTACACCCGCCCAATGATATCCACATGCTGGCCGGTTCGGGGGGCTTTGGCTTCGATGCGGATCTGACCAAGCGTATCGCCTTGGGAAAGCACCAGTCGCACCTGATACGAGCTTCTGCTCGCATTCACGTTCAACGCATCAAGCGCAACGAACTCCTTTTCCAGCCGCTGGAGGAAGTCTGCCTCGTTCCTTTTTTCCTTCGGTGTCCACAAGACTTCTGCCAAGGCCAACAACCGCGGCACGGCCATGTACTCCACCTGGTCGGAGGTGAGGATGTACTCGGTCCACAGGTTGCCCTGGGCGCCCAGGATGTACTTCCCTTCTTCAGCGTTCAATTCCGCAGGAATGGGCTCATAGCTGTATACCTTCTGCAGGGGCGTGTAGCCGCCGAAGGCCAGTGGTTCGTTCGCGGGATCGCCCTGGTAGTGGTCGAAGTAGCAATGGCTGCCGGGGCTCATCACCGCAAAGTGGCCACTTCGCGCCGCCGCGATGCCACCTTCGGTGCCACGCCAGCTCATCACCGCCGCGTTCGGTGCCAGCCCGCCTTCCAGGATCTCGTCCCAGCCGATGATCTTGCGGCCCTTGCTGTTCACGAACCGCTCGATGCGCCGGATGAAGTAGCTCTGGAGTTCGTGCTCGTCCTTCAAGCCTTCGGCCTTGATGCGCCGCTGGCATTTCGCACAGTCCTTCCAACGCTCTTTTGGGCTTTCGTCACCACCGATGTGGATGATCTCGCTCGGGAAGAGTTCCATCACCTCGGTGAGCACATCCTCCAACAGGGCGAAGGTGCTGTCGTTGCCCGCGCAGAACACGTCCTCGAACACGCCCCAGCCCCGGTTCACCTCGTACGGGCCACCGGTGCAGCCCACTTGCGGATAGGCCGCCAGGGCCGCCAGCGCATGGCCCGGCATCTCGATCTCGGGCACCACGTTGATGTGCCGGGAAGCGGCGTAGGCCACCACCTCCTTGATCTGTTCCTGCGTGTAGAAGCCGCCGTAACGCACGGTGTCGTATTCGAGCCGGGCGTAGGGCCCCACCTGGCTGCCTCTGCGCCACGCGCCGATCTCCGTGAGCTTCGGGTGCTTCTTGATCTCGATCCGCCAGCCCTGGTCGTCGGTCAGGTGCCAATGGAAACTGTTCATCTTGTACCGCGCCAACAGGTCGATGTACTTCTTGGTGAACTCCACCGACCAGAAGTGTCGGCAGGGATCCAGGTGCATGCCCCGCCATGGAAACCGAGGATGGTCGGTGATGGTGAGGCAGGGGAGCGAACCCTTCCCGACGCCCTGCTCGAGCAATTGGATCAGGGTGCGGCTTCCACGGAAGAGACCCGCTTCCGAAGTTGCGGTCACTTCGATCCGGTCGGGCCGTACATCCAGTTGGTACCATTCGGACGGCATCAGCGTGTCGAAGGTCACCGACCGGAAGGTGATCGGCAGGGGGAGGAGACAATTGAGGTCGGACCGTGGGTGAAGTGCCAGTATCTCTGGTCCCACCAGCCGTAGCATGCTCTTGGGATCGCCGTCGACGGTCCACGGGCATTGCAGCGAGCAGGTCCCACCGGTGAGGCGCATCTCCACGGGGGCGGGGATGATCGCGGGCTGCGGTACCTGCTGGGCAACCGCTTGTATCGCCATGAGGAACGGAAAGGGCAGAAGGCGCATGGGGTAAAGGTGCGGAGTTCCTGTCGGTGTATCCAGGGAATGATACTGGCACAGGTGGACGGGCCTGGCGCTCAGGGAACAACAGTTGTTCGGCACCGGTTGGAAATCTCCGTGGGATCCCCCATCTTTGCACCCCCAATTCCGGGACCTAAACACACAACGCGACATGCCAACTCGCATCCGCCTTCAGAGAAAGGGCAAGAAAGGCCGGCCGTACTACCACTTGGTGGTGGCCGATTCCCGCGCACCTCGCGACGGAAAGTACATCGAACGGATCGGTGCCTACGACCCCAACCAGAACCCCGCCTTCATCGAGATCAACGATGAGAAGGCGCTCAGCTGGCTTCAGAAAGGGGCCCAGCCCAGCGACACCTGCCGCGCGATCCTGAGCTACACCGGCATCGTGTACAAGAACCATCTGGCCGGTGGCGTGAAGAAGGGCGCGTTCGACCAAGCTGAGGCCGATCGCCGTTTCGACATCTGGAAGAACGAGAAGACCGCCAAGATCGAAGGCAAGAAGAACAAGCTGGCCCAAGGTGCCGATGCCGCCCAGAAGGCCCGTATCGACGCGGAGAACAAGAAGGCCGCTGATAAGGCCGCAGCCCTGAGCGCCAAGCTGGCCGCCGCTGCCGCAGTGGAGGCTCCTGCCGCCGAAGCGCCCGCCGAAGGCGAGGCTCCTGCTGAAGCCGCTGCCGAGTAATTGTAGCCACACCAGAAATGACCCGCATTCCGCAAGGAACGCGGGTCTTTTTCATGGAGCCTGTTGGCGATCGGATGGCCTTCGGGATCATTCTTCGCTCAGGCAAAGCCGAAGAATGGGCGTATTGCGGTGCCTTCATTACCATTTTTCGGTGAAACAGAGGCGGAAAAGAGGCCGGATGACACTGGTGATGGGATCCAGAACAAACTCTTGGACATCCTCACCCCGAACTCGCTTCGACCGTCCCTTTGTCGGCGTTTCAATTAGGGTTGGCCCGGTAGCCTGCCACGATCCGCACCGCCTCCACTGCTTCCTTCACATCGTGTACCCGCAGGATATCGGCCCCCTGCAGCAGGGCGATCGTGTGGAGCACGGAAGTTCCGTTCAGGGCGTCAGCGGGCGAGAGTCCCAGTAGGTCCTTGAGCATCCTTTTCCGCGATAGACCCACCAGCAGTGGTGCGCCGAGCGCACGGATGCGTTCGAGGTTGTGCAGGAGGCCAAGGTTGTGCCCAAGGTTCTTCCCGAAGCCGAAGCCGGGATCCAGGATCACATCGGCGATACCGGCATCATGCGCGGATCGAAGCCGGTCCGAAAGGAATAAGGTCACTTCGGCCGCGACATCAGCGTAGGTCGGGTCCTGTTGCATGGTCGCTGGGGTGCCCAACATGTGCATGGCCACGTACGGCACACGCAGAGCGGCCACGGTATGCAGCATCTCCGGGTCCAATAGGCCCGCACCGATATCGTTGACCAGGCAGGCACCGTGTTCAACGGCGGCAAGGGCCACTGGGGCGCGCCACGTATCCACGCTCAGTAGAGCCTCCGGGAACCGGCGATGGATGGCATCGATCACCGGCAGTGCCCGGCCCAATTCCTCGGCCTCGGTCCCCGGTACGCTCCCTGGTCGGGAACTCTGGCCCCCGATATCGAGCAGGGTCGCACCATCGGTGATCATCCGGTCGGCCATGCGCAGGGCCTCATCCACATCGGCCCGGCTCGCGGCGTGGAACGAATCAGGAGTGGCATTGATGATCCCCATCACCATCGGAAGTGGAGGGGACCACGGTCGGTCCTTGAGGCACCAGGTCGTTGTCATCGCTGCGAAGTTGCACACTCATCGGTTCCCATCCGGCGGCACACGGTACCTTCGTCGGCCGATGGAACGCACCCTTGCCCAGTACGATGCGGTCGTAGAGGAATGCCTGACCCTCTTCGAGAAGAAGGCCCGGGACTACGGCACGGCATGGCGGGTGTTGCGCGTACCGAGCCTTACCGATCAGATCATGATCAAGGCGCAACGCATCCGCACGCTGCAGGAGGTGGGGGAGAGCAAGGTGGGCGAAGGGGTGCGGCCCGAATTGATCGGGATCATCAACTATGCGGCCATGGCCCTGGTGCAGATGGAACGAGGTGTGGTGGACAGTCCCGACCTTGGTGCCGCACAGGCCACGAACGAAGTGCGCGTACGACTGAATGAGGCCCGGGCGCTGATGCAACGGAAGAACCACGACTATGGCGAGGCCTGGCGTGGCATGCGCATCGGGTCCTTCGTCGACCTCATCCTCATGAAGCTCCTGCGCATCAAGCAGATCGAGGATAACCAAGGGGCCACGTTGGTGAGCGAAGGCATCGATGCCAACTTCCTGGACATCATCAACTACGCCGTATTCGGCCTGATCCTCATGGGCGGGTCGCATACATAGTGACCTTCCACCATCGCCCTTTCTCTTGCGTCATGGTGCCTTTCGCACTTGAGTCTCATGCCTTGAGGCAGGCGTCCTGAGCCTTTCGCCTTGGGCCCTTGGGTCTTCAGCTGTTGCCTTTCCTCTCTCTTCCTCTATTTCATTCCTCCACTCTTCCACTCTTTCACTCTTTCACTCTTCCTCCTCATTCAACTTTTCCTCGTTCATAACTCCGGCCCAACCACAGGCATCTTCGCTTGATCCCGCTTTGACGCGATCCTACTTTCGCATCCCCCTGAACGTCGGCTTACCACGGCGCACATGCGGAATCTGCTCACCACCCTCCTGGTCGCGTTGTCGATCACGTCCACCGCGGCCGAACTCCGGCTTCGCGGGGAGGTTACGGACCATGTGACACGGCAGCCCCTGGGCGAGGTGCTTGTAAGGGTGTACCGGAACGGGGTGCAGGAGCGGGCTTTCCATACCGGGCCTGCGGGGCAGTACAACATCGATCTGCCGCGTGGTGGTGAATACATCATCCGTTTCAGTCTTATCGGCCATGTGACCAAGTGTTATGCGGTGGATACGCGCGGTGCTGTATGGGAGGGTGATGGAAGGGAGGTATCCGTCGAAGTGGAGATGACCATGTTCGAGAAGGTGCCGGGGCTTGACCTTTCCCTGTTCGATCTGCCCATGGGCCTCGCACGTTTCGAGCCCTTGACCGGTCGGCTGCAGTGGGATCGGGCTTACGAGGAGCGTATCGCGCCGGAGGTATCCCGGTTGATGGCCGAGGTACGTGCGCGACGTGAGGCCGCACTTACATCGTGTCTGGGTCCTCAGCCCTGAACGGTATCCACGCGCTGGGGTGTATAAGGCTTGTTAACACGGCCAGTGCCACCGGGTTGCGCTCCTAACTTCGCCACCCACGGCTTGCGCACCAGCGTACGTCGTACCGCATGCGCCCCTTGATCCTTTTCGCCAGACTTTTCGTCGGTTCACTTTTCATCGTAAGCGGTCTCATCAAGGCCAATGACCCGCTCGGCTTCTCCTACAAGTTGGAGGAATACTTCGCCGAGAGTGCGTTGAACCTTCCCTTCCTCGAACCCTTGGCGCTTTTCCTGGCCGCCCTGGCCTGTATCGCGGAGATCGTCCTTGGTTTCGCCGTACTCTTCGGGGGGCGTATGAAGCTGACCACAGGTGCCCTGTTGCTGCTCACCTTGTTCTTCGGCTGGCTCACGATGTACACGGCCACCTGTGATCCCAACGGCGTGTACACCGTGATGGTCGATGGCGAACCGGTGGAGAGAGGGGTCACCTGTGTGACCGATTGCGGCTGTTTCGGCGATGCGATGAAGGGCTCCATCGGACGCAGCCTCACCCCATGGGAGAGCTTCAGCAAGGACATGGTGCTGCTCGTCTTCATCATCCCGCTCTTCCTTCGGCGCAACCACATCACCTGGAACAGTGCGGCGGATGATAGGTTGCTGCTGCCTATCGGGCTCGCCATGGTGGCCGTGTGGAGTTGGATCTTCACCTGGTGGGGACCGGTATGGTTCACGGCCATCGGCTTCCTGGGCTACCTCGCGATCAAACGCTTCGTGCAGGGTCCACGTGCGGAATGGCTCACCGCCTTGTGGATCACGGTCCTCTCGATCCTCTTCACTTGGTACAATTATGCGCACCTGCCCATCCGCGATTACCGGCCCTATGCCATCGGCAAGAGCATCAGCGAGCAGATGAAGAGCGCGAAGCCCCCGGTGAACCGCACCTTCGTGAAGTACAGGAACCTCACCACCGGGGAAGAAAAGGAATACGATACCGCGCAACCATATCCGTGGGACGATCCCAACTACGAGAACGTGCCGAACAGCACACGCGTGGAGGTGATCGATCCAGGAGTGCCCTCCCAGGTCCAGGACTTCCGATTGATGGATGTGGATGGGAATGACGTCACGCCGGGTGTGCTCGAGGAGGTTTCACCGGTATTGTTGGTCATGATGTACGATGTGGAGCATTCGGAAAGGGACTGCCTGCCGGCGATAAGGACCTTGGCGGAAACCGCGAACGCCAAGGGGTGGTATGTGTACGGCGTTACAGCGAGCGACCTTGGCAAAGCCGAAGCGGTGCGGCATGAGGCACAGCTTCCCTTCGACTTCGTGCAATGCGATGAGAAAACGATCAAGACCGCGATACGCAGCAATCCCGGTGTCATGTTGTTGGAGAAGGGTACCGTACGAGGGCTGTGGCATTGCAACGATGTGCCTTCCTTCGAGGCCGCATCTTCCATGGTGGGTAAATAGGTCCGAACCATGCTGCACCACCGCATCCTTCTTGTTGTGATGGCCATTTGGGGGGGAGGCACGATGATCGCTCAGGACCAAGGGGCCATCGGCAAGGACCGAATGATGCTCTTCGGTATCGTTTCGGAGGGTACGGGGGGCGATGCGCTCCAGAACGTCACCGTGCGTGTGTTCACTGATTCAGTTGCACAGGATCCGGTGTTCACCGATGCCATGGGCAAATACCAGCTTTTCGTGCCTCTTACAGGGGTGCATCGCGTGGTGTATTCCCTGGCTGGCCACCACCGCAAAGTGGTGGAGGTGGATACCAACGGTGAAATGGATGCTGAGGCAAGGGCACAGGAATGGAACCTGCGGGTGGACGTCAGCCTGAAACCTGCGGAGATCCAACTGGCGGATGACCTGCTCGATACACCCGTGGGCAAGGCGGCCTGGCAACCGGTCCTACGCGAGTTCCAGTGGGACCGCCCCTATACCGACCGTTACGAACATCGCTACAAGCTGGCGGTGAAAGCCGCGAAAGGGAGGTGAACAGCCCCTCCCGGTGGGCTTGTTGAGATCCTTGGTCGGGATCAGGGATAAGCTGCGGCACGCAGGGCCATCTTTGTGCCATGCGCAGGATCATAGCCGGTAATTGGAAGATGAACAAGGATCGCGCAGAGACCGCATCCTTGATCACCGCATTGAAAGGGCTGCCGAATGCCGAGGAGGTGGATGTGATCATCGCCCCGGCCTTCCCGTTCCTGGCGGCGGCGGTGGAACAACTCGTGGGGACACCCATCGTCGTGGCGGCACAGGATTGCCACGAGAAGAGCCATGGGGCATACACCGGTGCGGTGAGCGTGCCCATGCTCAAGAGCATCGGGGTGCAAGCGTGCATCGTGGGGCACAGTGAACGGCGGCAGTACCATGGTGAGACCGACCAGGTCGTGGGGCAGAAGATCACGACCCTGTTGGCCCATGGGCTCACCCCCATCTACTGCTGTGGGGAGTCGAAGGAGGAGCGGGTGGGTGGCAAGCATTTTGAAGTGGTCTCCGACCAGGTGCGCACGGCTTTGGCCGCATTGGACGGTCCGCAGGTGGCCCGGTTGGTGATCGCCTACGAACCGGTATGGGCCATCGGCACCGGGTTGACGGCGACATCGGATCAGGCGCAGGAAATGCATGCGCACATCCGTGAACTGCTTGTGCCATACGGTGCCACGGTCGCCCAACAGGTGCCGATCCTCTATGGCGGTAGTTGCAAACCCGACAACGCGGCCGACCTCTTCGCGAACCGGGATGTGAACGGTGGCCTGATCGGCGGCGCCTCCTTGGATGCGGTCCAGTTCGGCGAACTGATCCGGATCGCCGCCCGCACCTGACCCACCTTCACCGAACCGCACCATCCGCTCTCCGATGCCGTACACCCGTGTGTCCTTCCTGGTATCGCCGCCCGAACCGTGGCGCGAGATCCTGCTGGCCGAGCTGAACGAGATCGGGTACGAAGGTTTCGAGGAGACCACCGGTGGTCTTGAAGCCTACGTGGAGGAGCATTTGTTCGATGTGAACGCGCTTCAACACCTGGTCACCATGCGCGATCCGCATGTCGCCGTGTCGTGGTCGGTCTCACGGCTCGAAGAGCGCAATTGGAACGCGATCTGGGAACAGAGCTTCCAGCCGGTGGAAGTGGGGAAGGAGGTGCGGATCCGCGCGGAGCATCATGCGGCCGCCAAGGGCTTTACGCATGACCTGGTCATCACCCCGCGTATGGCCTTCGGCACCGGGCACCACGCCACCACCCGCCTGATGGTGCGTGCCATGCTGAGCCTGCCAGCTACCGGCGGTGCGTTCGCAGGGGGCCTTGGAGGGAGGTCGGTCTGCGATCTGGGCTGCGGTACGGCCGTTCTGGCCATCCTGGCCGAGCGTATGGGGGCCTCCACGGTGAGGGCCATCGACATCGACCAGCAAGCCGTGGTGAACGCCCTTCAGAACATCGAACGGAATGGTTGTTCCCGAACCACTGTGGAAAAGGGAAAGGCCACCGACCTGGTAGGCCATGACTACGACCTTATTTTGGCCAACATCGAACGCAACACCCTGCTTGAAGCGATGGGCGTGATGGCCGAGGCCATGCGCCCCGGTGCCGCCCTGTTCCTCAGCGGCTTCATCGTCGCGGACCGGCACTTGCTGGAAGCATCGGCGATGCAGCACGGCCTGCTTCCCCTGGAACGGCTCGAGGAAGGGGAATGGTCCTTGCTCGGCTGTCGCAAACCGACCGCGCCATGATCCCGTCCCATCCGCTCCTGCGTTGTATCGCTACGGCAGTCCTTGTCCTCATGGGTTGGGGAACGGCACATGGCCAGGCCAAACCCTTCTCCAACGATCAGGCGCTGTTCTTGCAGGAGATGACGGCCTTTCTTGTCGCAGCGGACAAGAAAGAGGGGAAGCCCTTCATGGAACAGGTCTTCTCGCCGGTCTGGAACGGCTCCTATTACAATGCGGCCCAGCGCGGGCGGATCGTGGAGGTGGCCAATTACATGTTGAAGAAACGGTTCGAGGCTTTCCCTCATTTCCGGGATTACCTGACCGCCATCGCCGCTTTCCCCAATGGTGGCCGGAGCCCTCAGGAATTCGATGCGTGGATGCAGGGCATGGATAGGATCGTGCAGAGTGGCCGGAAGCAGAACGTGGTATCCTTCATCGCCACCTGTGCCGGGCTTTTCAAGGATAACACCATGTTCGCCAGTGCCAGCACCACCTGGCGGAGCAGATCGCCGAAGTTCACCTTCGAGTTCGATTCCATCCCGAAGATCGTCTTCTCCAACACGGACCTGGTATGCTCGGCCAAGGGCGATAGTGCCATCATCCTGGCCACGAGCGGGACCTACCTGCCCACCATGGAACTGTGGCGTGGGCGTGGGGGCAAGGTGACCTGGGAGCGTGCCGGGCTCAAGCCCACGGCCACCTTCGCCGAATGGGACCGGGCTTATGAGATCAAGATGAAGAGCGCCACCTTCGAGGTGGACTCCGTGCAGTTCAATGATCCGTATTTCGAGCGCACCCTGCTCGGCAAGCTTACCGATAAGGTATTGGCGAACGTGGAGGCGGGCACGGCAAGCTACCCGCGATTCGAGAGTTACGACCGCCGGATGAAGATCCGCGACATCGCCGAAGGTGTGGACTTCGAAGGCGGTTTCACCATGCAGGGGGCCAAACTCCAAGGTTACGGCACCGACGAAGAGCCGGCCTTCATGACCTTCTACCGCGACAAACGCCCCTTCATCGTCACCCGCGGGCTTACCTACAGCATCGAACCCGAACGCATCACCTCCGACGACGTGGCCCTTCAACTCCTGCTGGAGACGGATTCGATCCACCACCCGAGCGTGAGCATGCGTTTCCTGAAGAAGAAGAAACACCTCAGCCTGATCAAGAAGGACGAAGGCCTGGGCAAGGCTCCGTTCTACGATACCTACCACAAGCTGGACATGTACTTCGAAACGATCGCCTGGAAGCAGGGGGATCCGGTCCTACAACTCGGCAACCTACAGGGAAGCACACAGACCAAGGCCAGTTTCGAGAGCTTCGATTTCTTCAAGGAGCGACGCTACACGGCGATGATGGGGATCGATGCCGTGCACCCGTTGGTGCGGCTCAACGATTTCAGCAAGCAGAACGAAGGCCGGTTCTACGCCCAGGAATTCGCCGTGTTCAGCAGGATGCAGAAGGAGGCGGTGATCCCGTTGATCATCGACATGGCCAACAAAGGCTACCTGAAGTTCGATCCGGAGACCGAATGGGTGGAGACCAATCCGAGGTTGCGGCAGCACATCCTGAACAGCGCGGGGAAACAGGACTACGACGTGCTGCAGTTCAACAGCAACAGCGATAGCGTGAACGCCACCGTCAACCTGCTCAACTACGACCTGGCCATCATGGGCGTGGCACGGGTGGTGGTGAGCGACTCGCAGGATGTGAAGATCTACCCGAGCGGAAAACAGGTGACCGTGAAGAAGGGCCGCGACTTCACCTTCGGCGGAAGCGTGCAGGCCGGGAAACTCCAGTTCTACGGCAAGGAATACTACTTCCATTACGACCCCTTCGTGATCGACCTGCTCAATGTGGATAGCGTGAGCTTCATGGCCGACAGCTTCGAGAAGAACGCAGAAGGCCAGACCACCCTGGTGCGCGTGAAGAACGTGCTGGAACAGGTCACAGGTACCCTGGAGATCGACGAATCCAGCAACAAGAACGGCCTGCAACAGGTGAAGGGCCCCGATGGGCGCATGACCGGGCGTTACCCGCAGTTCCCCAAGTTCAACAGCACCAAGGAGAGCTACGTGTTCTATGACAAGCGGTCCACCCAACGCGGGGTGTACAAGCGCGACGAATTCTACTATCGCAGCGATCCCTTCCTCCTCGACAGCCTGGACAACTTCACCAATGCGGGCCTCAACTTCTCCGGTACCCTGGTCAGCGGTGGCATCTTCCCCGACATCAAGGAGCCGCTCGGTCTGCAACCGGATTATGCGCTGGGCTTCGTCCGCGCCACGGGCGATGGCGGCTTACCACTCTACGGCCGGAAGGCGAAGTTCACCGACGAGATCACCCTCAACAGCCGTGGCCTTCAAGGCAAGGGTGAAATGGAATACCTCACCACCACCCTGCGCTCAAAAGCGTTGATCTTCTGCCCGGACAGCACCCTGGGCCGCGCCGACACCTTGATCAACAAGTCCAGCGTGGCGCCGAGCAAGGTGCCTGATGTGCGTGGCGCGGACCTCTTCGTGCGCCTGGAACCGGCCAACGATGTATTGCGCACCGAGAAGCTGAAGAAGGCCATGGAGATGTACGGCGATCAAGCCCTCCTGCACGGCCATACCGATCTGCGGCCCGGCGGCATGACCGGTGCGGGCCTGGTCGATTTCAAGAACGCCACTCTCTCGTCCAGGCTCTTCCAATTCACCACCATGCAGGTGCATGCCGACACCTCCGACTTCAGGCTCACCGAGGGCGATACCGCCAGCATCGCCTTCAAGACCGACAACGTGAATGCCACCGTCAAGCTGGACGAACGCGTGGGCGAGTTCGTGAGCAACGGCACCGAGACCAAGGTGGAATTCCCGGTGAACCAGTACATGTGCTTCATGGACCGCTTCAAATGGTTCATGGACCAGGGCGACATCGAACTCGAGAGCGACCGTACCGCAGCCGTGGGTAACGAGGACCTCCAGCTCTCCGGCTCCAACTTCATCAGCACCCGCCCCGATCAGGACTCGCTCAGCTTCATGGCGCCCAAGGCGCGCTACGACCTCAAAAAGCACCTCATCACCGCCAACGATGTGCAGTACATCCAGGTGGCCGACGCACTGGTGACCCCGGATAGCATGCGGGTTCGCATCCGTCGGAACGCGGTGATGGACCCGCTCACCAACGCCGTGATCACCGCGAACTACGTCACCAAACATCACCGCATCTACAACGCTGTGTCCGATATCAAGGCAAAACGCAGCTACACGGCAAAGGGCGATATCGACTACATCGATCAGGACCAGAAAGCCTTCAGGATCACCCTCGACGAGATCAAGGTCGATACCGGCTTCCAGACCGTTGCCCATGGCCGCATCGCAAAGGAGCAGGATTTCAGGCTCAGCCCGGCGTTCGATTTCTTCGGAGACGTGTCGCTGACCGCGAGCATCAAGGAACTCACCTTCTCGGGCAGTACGCGCATCCAGCACGGCTGCGAGGGCCTCGCGCGGAATTGGATGAAGTTCAGCGGTCCCATCGACCCGTTGGAGGTCTTCATCCCTGTGGCCGATACCCTGTTCGACGACCAGGGCGCATTGATCGGTGCAGGTGTACACCTCACCGAGGAGGACCCGTTCAAGGTATATGGCACCTTCCTGAGCCGTGTGGCCGACGTCAAGGACAGGCACATCATCCGGGCACGCGGTCTGCTCTACTTCGACAAGGCCCGCAAGGAGTACATGATCTCCAACAAGGACAAGATCCGCAAACGCGACCTGCCCGGCGATCTCGTGAGCCTGGCCGTGGACAACTGCGTGATCCTTGGCGATGGCCGCATCGACCATGGGGTTGATCTGGGAAGCATCCGCCTCACCAACGTGGGTGGCGTGCGGTACGAGGCCCAGGGCGAGAAGCTCACCACCGAGGAGGTGATGATCCACGACTTCTTCTTCCACGACAATGCCCTGGAGCGCATGGCGACCGAGATGGTCGCTTACCCCGACCTCAAACCCGTGGACATCACCAAGACCTATTACGAACGCATGTTGCGCGAGGTACTGGGCCTCGAACGATCGGACAAGCTCATCAGCGAGCTCAGCATCAAGGGCGAGATCAAGAAGCTTCCCGATGAACTGGTGAAGCCACTGGTGCTCGCCGATGTGAAGATGCATTGGGACGGCCCGGAACAGAGCTGGCTGAGCGAGGGACCCATCGGCATCGCGAGCATTCTTCGGAAACCCGTGTACCGGTATGTGAAGGGCAAGGTGCATCTGGAACGCAAACGCAGTGGCGACATCCTCACGATCCTCCTCGCTCTGGATGATCAGACCTATTACTTCTTCCAATACACGCGCAACTACATGTATGCGTATAGCAGCGATGCCACCTTCAACACGATGTTGAGCGAATTGAAGGATGACAAGAAGACGCTGGACACCGAGAAAGGCCAGGCACCCTACCAGTTCACCCTCACCAACAAGAAGAAGGTGGACGACTTCCGCGAACGATTCGGACTTTGAACCATGGACTTCCCCTGGGTGTACGGCATAGCATCGGTCCTGATCGCATACCTGCTTGGCAGCATACCCACCAGCGTGTGGTGGGGGCGGGCTTTCCACGGTGTCGATGTGCGCCAGCATGGGAGCCGGAACGCCGGTGCAACCAATACCTTCCGTGTGCTGGGCCTTCGAGCTGGTATCCCCGTACTGTTCATCGATATCCTCAAAGGCTTCCTGCCCGTGCGTATCCTGCCTAACTTCACCGGGCTGCAACCCGATACCGCACCATGGATGTGGTTCCGCGTGGCCTTGGTGGGAGCGGCCGTGATCGGCCACCTCTATCCGGTCTTCGCCTCCTTCAAGGGGGGCAAGGGCGTGGCCACCTCCTTGGGCGGCGTATTGGCCGTACATCCGGGAGCGGCGGCCATCTGCGTGATCGTTTTCGCCGTGGTCTTCTTCCTTTCGCGATACGTTTCGCTCGGCTCGCTTTGCGCGGCACTGGCTTTCCCACTCGCCGTGGTCATGATCTACAAGGAGTTCAGCCCGGTGAAGATCGGTTTCGCCGTGGCGCTCTGTCTGTTGGTGTTCTATACGCACAGGGAGAACATCCTGCGGCTCATCCGGGGCCAGGAGAACCGGATGAGCCTCGCGGCAAAAAGGGACCCTTCATCATGAAACCCACCACCACCCCGCCTCGTATAAGCGCCCACTCTTTACGATGACCCGCTCCACGGGCATAGTGTTCTTCGTGCTGCTCGCTTCCCTGTCCTTCGCACAGGGCGACAAGCTGGTGCGTGCCAAGGCGGATGCCTATTTCGCGGACAAGGACTACGTCGCCGCACTCCCGCTCTATAGCCAGTTGGTGAGCCTTTCCCCGGGCGATCGGGTGCTCAACTACCAGTTCGGTACCTGCCTGCTCTTCGGTGGAACGGACCGGGATAAGGCCATCGGCCACCTCAAGTTCGCCACGCAGGATCCATCGATCCCGCCCGATGCCTGGTACTGGCTTGGCCGGGCCTACCATCTCAGCTATCAGTTCAAGGACGCCCTTACCGCTTATCAGCGCTACCAAGGCACTGGCAGCAAGAAGGAACTGGAGGGTTTCCCCATCGCCTCACTCGACAAACAATGCCGCAACGGCATGAACCTCCTGAGCAACCTCAAGGAGATCACCGTGCATGGCAGGGTGGAGGCGGACGATTCCGAGTTCTTCCGCTTCTACGAACTCGGCGACATCGGTGGGCGCATCGTCGTGCTCCCGGAGGAACTGAAAAGTTCGCTGGACAAGAAGAGCAAGCGCCGCTCGCTCGTGTACCTGCCGGAGAAGGGTGGCCCCATCTATTTCGCCAGCTACGGGAAGGATGGGAAGGCGGGACTCGACATCTACCGCACCGAACTGCTCACCAACGGCACCTTCGCCACACCGGTCAAGCTCGCGGGCTACGTCAATTCCGACCAGGACGAGGACTACGCCTTCATGCACCCCGATGGCCGTAGCTTCTACTTCAGCAGCAAGGGCCACAACAGCATGGGCGGTTATGACGTGTTCCGTTCGGCGTACGACAAGGCGTCCGAGACCTTCGGCCCACCCGAGAACCTGGACTTCGCAGTGAACACCCCGGACGATGAACTGTTGTACATCACCGATGCCGGGAATGAGCAGGCCTGCTTCGCCAGCGGACGCAGCAGCCAGCAAGGCAAGCTTCACGTGTACCGGGTGGCCACCGCACAGGTGCCCGTGGTCGTCACGGTGATGAAGGGGACCTTCGCCAGCACCATTGACAAGAACGACCGCCAGGCACACATCATGGTGGAGGATGCCGTCACCCGCGAACGGGTGGCCGATGTGCGCACCGATATCAACGGATCATACGTATTGGCCTTCCCGCGCAGTGGCCGGTTCCGCTACCTCGTGGAGTGCGGGCCCAGCGGTCGCACGCATACCGGAACGGTCGATGTACCACGCACTACCAGTGCCCGGGCCTTCCGTCAGGAACTCGAACTCCGTGGCGCTCCGGAGCCGGAGGTACTGGTGATCCGCAACTACTTCGATGAGCCGCTGGAGGAGGACATGATCGCCTTGATGATGGAGGAGATCAAGCGGCGTGCGCGACTTGATGTCACCGGAGACAAGCCCAAGGTCGAAGCACCGGTCACCCTACCGCTGGCCGAAGGTGATCTGCTCACACAGGCAGGATTCGCCGGGGATATGACCGAGGAGAAGGCGGTGGAACTGGCACGTGCCGATGCGAAGCAGCTGGCTGATCAGGAAAAGAACCTCGGTGAGCAGCGCATGGCGGCCTTCACCATCGCACGGGACGCGGCCGCTGCGGCAGAGCAAGCCGCCCTTCAGGCGACCGCATCGGTGGAAAAAGCGAACGCCGCCACCAACGAGGAGGAGCGGAACAGCCACATGCGCGAAGCGGCACAACAGCGGCAACGGTCGCGCACTGCGGACCTGCGCGCACGAGCGGCATACCGCACCGCACGCGACCTGGGGACCGAACGTACCGCCGTGCAAGCACGTGCCACCGAGGCCGACCGAGCGGCCACCGCATTGTCCGGTTCCATCGCCGCAGGTGACAAGGCAGCGACCTTGGCCAACCTGCGCACGCTCAAAGCACGCCTCGATACCAAGGCCGGTCCCGATGGGGATCTTTCGTTCACCGAGCGGGTGCGACGCGACCTGGCCGAACAGGAGAAGGAAGCCGCCCGCAGCTTGAACCAGGCGACCGCCAAACGAGCCGAAGAGACCGAATTCGCCGACCGCATCGACCGGGCGAAGCGGGAACGTGATGCCGCCAAGGGCAATTCCCGCAAGGAGGAACTCGGACGTATCATCGCCGAACAGGAACAGCAACTCGTCTACCTGCACGCCGAGGTGGAGGCCGCCTTCAACGCCGCGCAAGAGCAGTTGGCCGATGCCGCTGTGGAACGTGGGCAGCACTCCCTGCTCCAACACCTCTCCACACAGGCGCTGCCCACCACCGGGACCCCTCCCACGAATGAAGAGGTCGCCGGGCTGGGACAACGCATCGCCGGGATCGGCACACGCATCGGGGCCATCCAGGTCGATTCACGATTCGACGGCAACTTCACCGAACCCGCCGCCACCGTCGAAGCCCGTTCGTTCAACTGGCAGATCACCGTACCCGATGCCGCATTGGCGACGGCTACCACACCCACCCGTACAATGAACCGGGATGGGACCAACGATGCCGTGCATGCCGACAACCGCACCACCATTCCCGCACGCAACGCCACCGGCGAGGTGCAAGGGGTGGAGGTGCCGCAGGTCCCCGTATCCACCGGCGAGGAACTTGCGAACGCGGATCGTATGATCGGCGAGGTGAAGGGATCGGAGGCCCGCACCGATGAACCCGCACCGGGTTCGAACGCACAGGCCAATGCACAGGTGATAGGGAACGCACCTGCTGCGGAAGCTTCGACCACCACGGAGGGGAATAACGTGGCGGTTCGTGCGTCGGATCATCCGGCGGTGAACAACACGACACCGAGGACCACACCGACCACATCGGATCCGACCACCATGCCAGCGGATGTGGCCAGTGCGGGGTCCGCAGGGGAGGTCACTGTTCAACAAGGAGCAGCGTCACAGACCACCGGATCCGCAACCACCACCACCGAAGGGACCACCACGACACCGGCCATGACCGAATTCCTGGTCGAGAACGAACGAGCCGAACTGCAGCAAGCCATCGCGGCCGAACGCAACGCTGCCCGACGCGCCGAGTTGGAGACCCGATTGAAGGAATTGGAGGTGCGTGCCAGCGAGACACCTGGAACCATCGTGGTGGAAAGCGAAGCGGAACTGAGCCTCGATGGAGTGGACATGCAGCGCACACCGCTCACCTTCTTCCCGGCAGACAAGGATGAGGGGATCATTGCCACGCTATACGCCGACTACGACACCGACAAGGCCCGGCTGGCCAAGGTGGAGGATCCGGCAGCAAGGGCCGATGGCCTGAGTGGGTTGGAGTTGATGCTCGCCGATAGCATGCGCGCCGAAATGGTGCGCCAGGCCGCGATCCTCGAACTCGCACCGCAACAAGGTGAGGTCATCCTTCCGCGGATCGAACGTTTGCGCCAGATCCGCCAGGCCCACATCCAGGAGGCGGAACGCATCCAGGAGGCTGCCACTGCCGATGCGCTCGCCACGGCACCATCAACAGAAGGCCTGCCGCGCCACAACCCGCGTGCCACCTTCCCGGTCGGTGAGGACCCCATCGCCGATCGTTTCATCCACATCAACAGCGATCCCCAGGAGGTGTATGCGAGCAAGGTCGACCATCGCTCACATCAGGTGGCCGAGGCGGTGGAATTGAAGATGGCCGATCTGGCAAGGATGGAGGAACTTGATCACCGGATCGACTCGCTGGAGGAAGCCATGGTGGGACTTCCGCGCAAGGAGTTCGACCGTGAACGGCGCAAGGCGGATAAGCTCATCGACGAACGGATGATCATCCGTTCCGAATTGGGGCAACGTTCGTCCTACCTCACCAAGGAGGAGTGGCGCACCAGTACGGACAGCCTGAAACGGCTCGATGTTGGGATCGACCGGATCGGATTCGCGCCGAACGAGCCCTTGCTGGTGATGTCAGAGGACCTGCGGAACAATGCGAAGGCGCGTTTCGACGAAGCCGCAACCCTGCGCAAAAAGGCCGACCGTACCGAGGATATCATGCTCCGGGACAGCCTTCTGCGCTCCGCTTATGGCATGGAACTCGAAGCGCTCGGACAAATGGACCGCGCCATCACGGTGAAGACCTACCTCGTCGGTGGTGGCCATCAGCGCGGAGAGACACTGGCCTACGAAGAGGTGGCACGCCGGGTATTGGGTCTGCCGGAGGAACCCCTGTTGGCCAGTGGCTCGAATGCACGCAAGACCTCAGCGGAGACCGGCTCCATCACATCGGAGCCGACCACCACCGAACGGACCACGGCGGCAACGACCACCGAACCGGACCGATCCGTGAACACTACCGAGGTAGCCGTAGCGGCGGTTACCACCACTGCGGCAGAACCACCGACCGGAATGGCGACACCGGGATCGGCGACGGGGTCGTCCACCATGCGGGCCGGAACCGGCGTGGAGGGCACGATAACAGATGAACAGTCCACCGGCGCAGTGCATGCGGTGGCACAAGCGGATGTGAACAAGGCACGCGAAGCGGCCATGGCCATGGCCGACAGCACCGAACGGACCCTGCCACGAACCGCACAGAACCCGGCCAGCCGTTACGAGCATTACATGCAGGCCGAGACTGCCATGCTCAAGGTAGAGGCCCTCGATCCGGCATTCGACCCGGACCTTATCGCCCTGAAGAAGGAGCAGGCCATCAGGGAAAGCGCCGACCTGGAACAGCGATCCCTATCGCTCACCGATCGTGCCGCAAGCATCGCGGACAGTGCGGCAACTGCTCGGAGACGCGACAAACAACAACTCGAACAACTGGCCGTTCGCACCAGGTTCCAGGCCGATTCCCTGCATGAACGCTCGCTGGCCGTTTCCGAACAGGCCCGCAGCCTCGAACTGCAACAACGCGACGCGGTGCAGGCCAAGGTGCTGCGCGACCGTCTGGTGAAGTATTACTACCTCACCAGCGAGGAACAATCCGTGGTGCTCGATGATGAGGACCTGAGCCGTTACTTCCAGATGAAGGCCCGCGCGCTGGAGCAGCTCGATGCAGCGTCCGAAGCGGAAGCCGCTGCCCGGGTGAACCGCCAATTGAGCGAAGTGTTGCGGAAGGAGACCACCGCTGTTGAACAGGAGGAGAGGGGAGGACGCATCTCGAACGAGGAGGCCATGGCCAAGCGGGCCATCCTGTACGACCGGGCCGAGCGACTTTCCCTCCGTGCGGATTCGCTTTCCAACGTGGCGGCGCGCCTGCGGGGTGCGGCCAACATCAACGAGAGCCAGGCGGGGGTGCTCATGCAGGGCATGCCTGCCGAGAGGTCCACCGAGTGGATGGCCATGGAGATGCGCACGCGACGGACAGAAGCACAACTCGCACGATCGGAGAACGCCATGCCGGCTGCGGCGGACCGGATGGTGGAGGCCCCCACGACATCCACACGCATGGCACCGACCATGGGAACTACCCCGCCCGGAACAAGGCAGATCACCGCACCATTCGGTACCGATCCCGCAGCCGCAGCTGTCCTGCCGACCAAACGGCCCATTGCCGAGATCCCCGCAGGGAACGCACCGGCCATGGTCTTCCCCACGGTGCTGGAGAACGACATCTTCGCTATCCGTCCAACCGCCGAGCGCCAACCGGTGACCATCGCCATGGACGCGGCCATGCCCACGGGCATCGTCTTCAAGGTCCAGATCGGGGCTTTCCGTTCGGCCATCTCCGAGGATGTGTTCAACGACATGACCCCGGTGATGGGCGAACACACGACCAACGGCTTCATCCGGTACACCGCCGGACTCTTCACCGGATTCCAACAGGCGGCACGAGCCAAGGACCAGGTGCGCGACCGTGGCTACCGCGATGCATTCGTGGTGGCCTACCGCGATGGCGTACGGATCCCCTTGGGCGAGGCCATGCGTGCCGCACGTGTTGCCGAACAAGCGGCCGTGGCCACGATACAGCCGACCTCCGATCCGGCCGACCTGGCTGTGGCACCGGGGATGGGCACGCCCCAGAACCCCACGCCAGGAACAGGCACTCCGCCCACAACGACACAACGCGATGCCGGCCATACGGTGCTGGAACCCGTGCGCACCGACATGGCCACCACACCACCCACCACCGTATTGATCCAACGTCCGGTGGAATTGACGGCGACACCTGCACCCGCCCAGGCGCGTACTACCGAGGATATCCTGGCCCGTTACCCGGCCACAGCGGAAGCCATCGTCGGTGCCTACGCACCAGCCGCGGATGCCACGGCATACTACAACGTGCCAGGCGCGGCACCGGCCACACAGGTGGAATCCATCAAGGGCCTCTTCTACACCGTGCAGGTCGGGGTGTATAGCAAACCGGTGCCGCTGGGTAAGCTGTACAACATCGCACCGCTGAACAGCGAACGTACCGAGACCGCGAAGGTGCGCTACACCACAGGCCGCTATTCCGATACCGAAAAAGCCCGTGTACGCAAGGAGGAAGCGGTGATGGCCGGGGTGAAGGATGCCTTCGTCACCGCCTACCTCAATGGCAAGCGCATCCCCATGCAGGAGGCTGCGGTGCTCCTGGAGCGTTATGGAGCGGCCATCCTGGCCCAGCCTTGAGCGTGGTCGGTCACCTTCGGTGATCCGGTCCTTCCTCCCTTCGAGACTTTCGGCCTGTGCATAGGCGATGGGAGGATCCAGGTGGACCGGCGGAATCGGTGACAGCGTTCATTCCCACGCACCGATCATCGGAAGATCGCGACCGCCGCAGTAATTTCGCGCCATGCACGGCCACGAGACCTTTTCACCCGAGGAGCTATTGCTTGAAGAGGTCCTGTTGGAATCCGGGAATTTCCGCGAGATCGTGCTGCACAACGACGACGTGAACACCTTCGACCATGTCATCGTCAGTCTGGTGGAGATCTGTGATCACGACCCCATCCAGGCCGAACAATGCGCATGGATCGTCCACTACAATGGCAAGTGCAGTGTGAAGCGGGGTACTTACGACCAACTGGAGGCCCGATGCCATTCCTTGCAACAGCGAGGCCTTTCCGCTGTGATCCAATAAGCGACTGATGAACCCACGTTCTTTCCTGCTCCTGGCCTTGGTGATCCTACAGGCCTGTTCCGAAGTGCCGGTCACTGGCCGCAAACAATTCAATGTGGTGGGTACCGAGCAGATCGCCTCCATGGTCGATACGCAGTACCGGGAGACGTTGAACACCAGCAGGATCCTGCCCGACAGCGACCCACGCACCCAACAGGTACGGTCTTGCGGACAGCGCATCGCGCAGGCCGTGGAACGTTTCCTCAACGAGAACGGCATGCAGGAGCGTGCCAAGGAGTTCAACTGGGAGTTCAACGTAGCGGATGACCCCACGGTGAATGCCTGGTGCATGCCGGGTGGTAAAGTGCTCTTCTACACCGGGATCCTGCCCATTACCCAGGACGAGAACGGCATGGCGGTGGTGATGGGCCATGAGGTGGCACACGCCGTGGCGCGCCATGGCAACGAACGCATGAGCCAGGGTATCCTCGCTCAAGGTGCGGGTATGACCTTGGACATCCTTACAAGTGAGAACCCCGGCCTTGTGCGCGACCTGCTCATGCAGAGCGCGGGCATCGGATCCCAACTGGGTATGCTGGCTTACAGCAGGTCCCACGAAACGGAAGCCGACAAGATGGGACTGGTCTTCATGGCCATGGCCGGTTATGATCCGCGCACCGCACCGGCTTTCTGGGAACGGATGAGCGCTGGTTCCAATGGCCAAGCCCCACCCGAATTGCTCAGTACGCACCCCAGCGACGATCGCCGGATCCACGACCTCAACGCCTACATGCCCGAGGCCCTCAAGTACTACAAGCCGTAGTGTCGTAGGTTCGGGCACCCATGCCCTGGCACGCCCGCTTTGAATTGGTCGCCACGGCCCGCATGTTGTTGCGGCCGGTCATGGCCTTCATGAAAGGCTGGCTGCGTCGGCTCCTTTTCCTCACCGGTGGTTGTGCTGCACTACTGCTCATCGGGGCCTGCACCCGAGCGCCCTACGACCTGCATCGCTGGCTGGGCCGGGGAGCAGGGGAGTGTGCCTGCCGGCCGGACGCGATGGTGATCCTGGGAGGAAGTGGTATGCCATCCGGTCCTGAGCTGCTCCGGCTTCACCGCGCAGCGGCCATGGCGAACCAGGCCGGCACTTCCCTGCTCTACGTGATCCATCCCGATACCGGCAGCACGATGGAACAGATGGTGGACGAACTCGTACTGCGGGGGGTGGCCCGCCACCGCATCATCCCCATTCCATTCGGGGAGAACACGCGGGAACAGGCCTTGGTCTTCGTCAAGGTCAAGTCGGTGAGGTACAATTGCCTCGCCCTGGTCACAGCACCGGAGAACATGTACCGCAGCTTGCGCACCTTCCAGCGGGCGGGGGTGGGGGCGGTATGTGGGGCCCCGGCCTGGGAACATGCCATGGACCACGACTTCGACTACGGCCACAAGGCCATAGGGGGAAAGAGCTGGGCACCCGACGTGTCCGGAAGCACCGGCTTGCGTTACACGTTCTGGAACTACCTGAAGTTGGAGATCACCTGCCTGCGGGAGCTCACTGCGCTTGCCTACTACCGGGTCAATGGCTGGATCTGATACGGCATTTCCATTCTGAAAGGGACCGAACCGTTCTTTCGCTATCTTCGCAGCCGTTTTTCAGGAGGACCCGTAGCTCAATTGGATAGAGCATCTGACTACGGATCAGAAGGTTTGGGGTTCGAATCCCTACGGGTCCGCAAGACACGGAGAAGGCGCCGAGAGGCGCCTTGTTCGTTCTGGTGGAGCGGACCCAAGCGAGGTTCACCCGGTGCCGGTCAGATGATCCCATGGGGCCTGAGACCAATGGCCATTTCCAAAGGAGGGGGCCCTTGCTTTATTCAGTTGTCTTCCGTCACAACAGGACCCATCACGGCCAGAGCTGCTGGGGCACTTCCGACCCCCATGTTGATAGGCGGGGCTGCACAACAGGTACGGTGGTGCCTGCCTGATACCATATACACATTCAAGGTCGGCCAAGAAATGCGCCGCGATCTTTTCGGAGGACGATGCGGGGAACAGGTTGCGTAGCGGAGTCTACGGTACCTGTTCTGCGGAAAAGTCATCCGGAATGAGGGCAAGTGGATCGACTGATATTGAATGCGGAGATGATGATCGTGTGGGCGGAAGTGGTGTTCAGGTGGAATGGCGAGGAGTATTTTTTTGATATAATTTACTGATCATTAACATTATATGATCTAATTGTTAAAGTAATTATAGAATTAACTTCATATCATCGGAATGATCTTTTGTCGGATATTTTGCAATGTTGATGGTTGTCGTTTCATCATTGGTCGAACCCTGTGGATGGTCTTGGCGTACAAAGCCCCGCCCGGAAAATTCCCGGATCGGACCAAAAGCGACGAACAATGAGAACGTGCTCTCCACATGAACGCACCAGCGCTTGGTACACAGCCATCACCGTGCTGGTCTGCTTTATTGCGATGATAACCGATGGTCTCGGCCAGCAGGTGATCACTTATAACTCTTCGGGGACGTTCACTCCTCCCACCGGCGTTACCTCCATTACGGTGGAGTGCTGGGGCGGTGGTGGGCGCGGCGGTTCCCGTACAAGTGGGAGTGGCGCCTATGGCGGTGGCGGAGGCGGCGCTTATGTACGCAGCGTGCTCACCGTTACACCATTGACCTCTTACACGGTTACGGTCGGTGCGGGTAGCTCAAGCCCATCCGCGGGTGGCGATTCCTGGTTCGGCAGCGCCAGTACCATCATGGCCAAAGGCGGCTCCAGTGTTCCGAACAATATTTCCACAGGCGCGGCTGGTGGACTTGCTTCGGCCAGCATCGGTACGACGAAGTACAGCGGTGGTTCCGGTGCCAATGGTGCGACCAATGGCGGTGGCGGCGGTTCCTCGGCGGGTACAGCCGCAGCGGGGAACAACGGTTCCGGCTCTGCTGGTGGTGTTGCCCCGGCAGGTGGTGGGGATGGTGGAGCAGGTCGTACAGGTAGTAGTGGGGATGGCCTTCCGGGCCTTGAACCAGGCGGCGGAGGCGGTGGCGCACGTCGGAATTTTGGAGGTGGCAACCCGGATGGTGGTACCGGGGCCAATGGCCGCGTGGTCATCTCCTTCACTTATACAGAAGGCACCTGCCTCTCACCGACCGGGAATACCATCCCGGATAACGGTTGTGGTTCAGGCAGGACATTGAACGTGACATTGCCACGGACCGGGCTTCCTACCACCCTCGGGACCTCGGTGGGTAATGCGCGCTTGGAGAGCGTCGAACTCATCGTTGAACATTCGTACAACGCCGATATCGAGATCTCCTTGACCTCTCCAGCCGGTACCACACTGGCCCTCATCACCGATAAAGGTGGTAGTGGTGACGATCTGGGGAACACGGGTACCTGCCCGGCTTCGCCTCTGATCCTGCGCCAAGGAGCCCCGACTCCGCTGCCGACGGGCAATACCAATATCACGGGTACCTACGCACCGCAATCCGCATTCACCGGCTTCACCGGTGACCCGAACGGGGACTGGGTGTTGAACGTATGTGATGATGCGGGTGCGGATGTCGGCACACTCGTCTACGTCCAACTCAACTTCTGCACCGTGGCCGCACCAACGGTCAGCAATACCATCTCCGTTGGCACCAACCCCACCTGCGACGGCAGCAGCGTCACCTTCTCGGCAACGCCCACGACCGGTGGCTCTTCGCCTACCTACCAGTGGCAGAAGAACGGTGTGAACATCAGCGGCGAGACGGCCGTGACCTATACCGGGATCGCAGGTACGGACTTCGTGAATGGTGATCTGATCCGGGTGGTGATGACCAGCAGTTCCCTCTGCGCAACATCAGCAACGGCCACCTCCAGCGCGATCACCATGACGGTGGTGGCACCCCCCTCGGCCAGTGCCGCCGGCGGTGACCAGTCCACCTGCACCGTACCGGGTTCGGCCACCATGGCCGGCAACACTCCCGGCGTCGGAACGGGCACCTGGAGCCAGATCGCCGGCCCGATCACGGCCTCCATCACCACACCGGGTTCGCCCACCACGGGCATCACCGGTATGACCACTCCCGGCACCTATACCTTCCGCTGGACCATCGCCAACAGCCCCTGCACCAGCACCACCGATGATGTGGATGTGGTGGTGGGCGTTTGCACCTATTACAGCCGTGCCGATGGCAACGTGGGCGATGCCATCTGGAGCGATACCCCCACGGGCACCGCCGGTAGCGCCACCTTCACCGCCACAACCAGTATGGTGATCCAGAGCAGCGATGTGGTCGCCCTCAATGCCAATACCACGATCAACGACCTCACCGTCGATGCGGGCGGCCAACTCGACCTGGGCGCTTATACCCTCACCGTGAGCGGCGACCTGTTCGATGTGAACGGTGCTTTCACCGCAGCGGACAACAGCCTGATCCTCTTCAACTCCACGGCCCTTACCACGCTGGAATCCACGCCGGCACTGAGCCTGTACGACCTCACGGCCAACACGCCGGGCGACATGCTCGTCGATGCGACCATCAATATCCGTGGCACCCTATTGTTGCAGGACGGTGACTTCGATGCGAGCATCGCCACCATCACCCTGGGCAGCAACGCCTCAGGCACGGGCCGTCTTGGTCCGGTGGCTGCCTCCGCCTCCTACACCGGCGACCTCACCATGCAGCGCTACATCCCTGCAGGCGCAACCAACTGGCGCATGATGGGCAGCCCGGTGGGTGGCCAGACCGTGAACAACTGGAAGGACGACTTCTACACCGCCGGTTTCCCTGGGTCGCACAGCCCCAACTTCGCCAGCCCGGTGGGTAGTGGCATCCTTTGGCCCAGCGTGCGCTGGTACGATGAAACGGACACCGGTGCAGGGGTCAACGATGGCCTTACCGGCGCCACCAGCACCTCGCAGGCGCTCACCGCAGGCCAGGGATTCGCGGCCTGGTGCGGCACCGGCCTCAACACCACCACGGCCTTCACCGTCGATGTGACCGGGGCGCCCAATGTGGCCGCTTCGCCCATCACCCTGCCCATGAGCCACACCAACACAGGGGTGCCCGCCACCGACGGGTGGAACATGGTGAGCAACCCGCTCCCCAGCCCCATCCTCTTCAGCAACATCAGCCGCGGCACCGATGTGGAGGATTTCATCACCTACTTCGACCCCGCCACGGGCAACAATGCCACGTACGACATCGGGCTGGGCGTAGGGACCAACGGCGGCACCAATACCATCCAGAGCAGCCAGGGCTTCTGGCTGAAGACCACGGGAACAGGTGTGACCACCACCGTGGAGGAGGCCGACAAGGTCGCCAGCAACAGCGGTGGCTTCTTCGGTGGCGACCAGGTGCAGACCGCCAGCATGATCCGCCTGCGCATCGGGACCGCCATGAACCAGTACAGCGACGAGGCCGTGCTGCTCTTCAGCAGTGGTGAACCGGCCTTCAACAGCAACGACGTGCCCAAATTCATCTTCGCACACCCCGATGCACCACAGATCGCCTCGGTGGGAGCGGGTGGCGAACTCATCGCCATCAACGCTTACGGCCAGTACAGCGACGACATCAGCATCCCGGTCACGGTGGATGTCGCTGTGAACGGCCAATACAGCATCGTGGCCACGGGCCTGCACAACATCGGACTCTCCTGCGTTCGCCTGGAGGACCTCGCCACAGGCACCATCACCCCGCTCACCGAAGGAGCCACCTACACCTTCACGGCCCTGGCCTCTGACGATGTGGATGAGCCGCGCTTCCTGCTGCACGCCAGCGCACCGGTGCAACTCAACGCCACCGATGCCACCTGCCACGGCCGCGACGATGGCAGCGCCAGCGCCTTGATCACCGCCGGTCCGGTGGATCTGGTGTGGAGCGATGCGAACGGCGTGGTGATGCTCGAACAGAATAACGTGATGCCCGGCACGGCGGACCTGATGGCCCTGGAGGCCGGTACCTACACCGTGTCCATCGCAGGCGTGCCAACATGCTCCGGCATCAGCACCACCTTCACGATCGAGGAGCCCACCGCCTTGGAGGCCGAGGCCGTCACCCTGCCCAGCACCTGCCCGGAAAGCCTCGATGGAAGCATCGACCTCACCGTGCTGGGTGGCGTGGCACCCTACCAGTTCCAATGGAGCAATGAGGCCGACGCCGAGGACCTTGTGGTGGGCGCCGGTACCTACACCGTACTGATCACCGATGCGCACGGCTGCACCTTTGCCCCGCAGGCCTACGAAGTGGGCCATGGCGAAGGTCCCGATGCCGGTATAAGCCTGGAAAGTACCCTGGTGAATGTGGGCGAGGAGGTACTCTTCGCACCCAACACCCTTGAGGGTGTCACCAACAACTGGGACTTCGGCGACGGCCACCAGAGCAGCGACCTGGAGCCCGTACACAGCTTCGAGCAGCCCGGTACCTACACCGTGACCCTGGTGGTGGACGATGGCAGTTGCACCAGCACCGCCACGGTGGAAGTGCAGGTGCAGACCAGCACCGCGATCATCAGCCATGTGGGTAAGGACCTGAACGCCTATGTGAGTGGCGACCGCATCGTGGTGGACCACGACTTCGGCACCAAGGACCCGGTGATCATCCGGATCTACAGCAGCGGTGGCCAGTTGGTGCAGGAGTACCGTATGTCCAATGCCCCAGCTCGTATCTCGTTGCCAACCAACGACTTGGCCGATGGTATCTGGCTGGTGCGGGTGAGCAGCGGCGACACCATGCGCACCTTCTCACTGCCGGTTCTGCACTGAACAGACCGACAACGAGTACGGCCCCCATTCTCCTTCGGGAGGGTGGGGGTCGGTTTTTTCACGGAGAAGGGCCACCGATCAGGGACAGGACATGATACCCCCTCCGTCTCCTCCACATCTTGGGCCTCCAAGACCACCCCAGGATGGAACGAACAGAATGAAACGCTACCTTCGGGGTCCCTTACGCGAACTGCCGGTCCGCCTCCCCACGGGCTGGAACAAAACCTACATTCCATGAGGAAGCTGTATACGCTTCAGAAGATCGCTCTTACCTGCTTCGCTGCGGCCGCTATGGGCATGACCGGATCGGCACAGATCCTCACCTTCGATTTCGCAGGTGCGGCAGGCAATGAAGCCACCCTTGGTTCAAATACCAACGATTCCCGGCTCACTTCCTCCACCATTAGCCGTGGCAGCGGAGTAAGTGCGGCTGCGAATGCCGATCGATTCAATTCGACCGGATGGACTACAACGGGGAGCATCGACGCGAACGACTATGTACAATTCGCGATCACACCGAACGCCGGTAAGATGTTCTCGATCACCAGTGTGGTGATGAAACATCAGCGGTCGGGTACCGGTCCGGTCACCTTCACGATCCGGTCCAGTGTGGATAGCTACGCTTCCGACCTTACCACACCGATCACGATCAGCGATGTGACCACCCCGCAGACCTCGACCTTTACTTTCAGTGTTACGAATAGCACATCGGCCATCACCTATCGGATCTACGCATATTCGGCTGAAGCTGGTGGTGGGTCCTGGGGTCCTGGGGACAGCACTGGCGACGACATCGAAGTGAACGGGTCCACTGCGGATGCCAGTACCAACACCTCCGTTCAATTCGCCAGCACGAGCAGCACGGTGAGCGAGGGCGTGGGTACAGTGACCCTCACCTTGGAGATCACCGACGAGGACGCCACCAACGACACCGATGTGGATGTGGTGCTCATCACCGGATCGGCCGGTCGGGTGAACAGCTACACCACCCAGACCGTCACCTTCCCCGGCGGTAGCAGCGCCGACGAGACCCTGACGATCACCGTGACGGATAACAGCCTCTGCGACGGTAATACCATCATCGGGTTCCAGTTGCAGAACATCAGCGGCGGGCAAGGGACTCCTTTCGTAGGTACCAACGACGAGTATGACCTGTCCATCACCGACAACGACGTATGCACGGGCGTCTCCTTCGCGGTCACCAGCGCAACCGTGAGCGAGGGTGTGGGCACCTACAACGTGGCCGTGGACATCACCGACTTCAGCACCACCCAAGCCACCACCGTGGACCTGGTGCTCACCAGCGGCAGCGCAACACGAATCAACAACTACACCACCCAAACGGTCACCTTCCCGGCCAACGACGGATCCACGCAGAACGTCACCCTCACCGTAACGGACAACAGCAGCTGCGACGGCACGGCCAACCTGGGCTTCGAACTCCAGAACGTGGCCGGTGGGCAGGGCACTCCCTTCATCGGCCCCAACAGCGCCCGTACGCTCAACATAACGGACAATGAAGGGGTAGTGGGGGAAGTGATCGCGCGTCAGGCCTTCGATGGGCTGGGCACCGATACGTGGGCCATCACGGCAGGCAGTGGGAATATCAGTACAACCACAGGGACAGGCGACTCCCCAGCGAACTCGCGTATCCTCAGCAGCACGGCCTCCTGGCAATCCACGAACGGTACCAACACCTTGGATCTCGGCACGATCGACGTTTCGGGCTTTGAGAACGTGGTGATCTCCGTGCGTAATGCGGCGGTTTCGGGTAATTCGGGCAACGGGATCGATCCCGGCGACCGTATTCGGGTATTCGTGGATGTGGATGGGGCAGGCTTCCCCGGTACGGCCGATGTGCAAGTGAATGGGAACTCTACGAATAACAACGCACGTTGGTTGTACACCGGTACGCAGGGCGCCAGCACCACTGCAGGCACACCGATCACGGTGGATTGCCCCGATCCCAGTTCCACACCATCCACGGTCAATGGCCCCGGCACCATCACCGTTAGCATTCCGAATGGTTCGCAGACCGTAGCGCTGCGGTTGATCGCGAATAGCAACAGCAACGAGATCTGGAACGTGGACGACATCCAGGTCACCGGCGACTATTGCGTGGCCACCTACTACAGCCGCGCCGATGGTAACGTGGGCGATGCCATCTGGTCCGAAACACCGAGCGGCACGGCGGGCAGCGCCGTCTTCAGCCGCTTCAAGAGCATGGTGGTGCAGAACGGCGATCAGGTGAACATCAACGCCAGCACCCGTGTGAACGACCTGGCCGTGAATACGGGCGGTCAGCTCGATCTTTCCGCCTTCACCCTTACGGTGAGCGGCGACTACGTGGACATCGATGGCACCATGACCGCAGCGGACAACAGCACGCTACGCCTCAATGGTACGGCCCTCACCACGGTGGAGAGCGCGGATACACTCGGCCTCTTCAACCTCACGGCCAACACGCCGGGCGACCTGCTCACCGATGCCACCATCAACATCCGGGGTACCCTGCTGCTGGAAGATGGCGAGTTCGATGCCAGCCTGGGCAGTGTGATCCTCCAGAGCGACAACACCGGCACCGGTCGCCTGGGGCCCGTGGCCAGCGGCGCCACCTTCACCGGCGACATGACCGTGCAGCGGTACATCCCCGCCGGTGCCACCAATTGGCGCTTCCTCGGCAGCCCGGTGGCTGGCCAGACGGTGAACGAATGGAAGGACGATTTCTACACCGCCGGTTTCCCCGGATCGCACAGCCCCGGTTTCAGCAACCCGGTGGGTAGCGGGATCCTGTGGCCGAGCATCCGCGAATACGACGAGACCCTGGCCTACGCACACATCGACACCGGATGGGTGGGTGTAGCGAACATCACCCAGACCCTTGATGCGGCACAAGGCTTCGCGGCCTGGTGCGGTACCGGCCTCAACACCACCACCGCCTTCACCATCGATGTGACCGGTGCCCCGCACGTGGCCCTGACACCCATTAGCCGCAGTCTGGACTACACCAACAACAGCGCCCCTACGATCGATGGGTGGAACGCCGTGAGCAACCCGCTGGCCAGCCCGGTCCTCTTCAGTGCCCTGAGCACCACCAATCTCGATGACTATTTCTACATCTTCAACCCGACAGCGGGTAACATGGCGGCGTATGATGTCAGCGACCTGCTGGGTACCAACGGCGGTGTGGACACCATCCAGAGCAGCCAGGCCTTCATGGTGAAGGCCAATGCATCGGGCGCATCCATCGCCTTCGAAGAGGCCGACAAGGTGAACGACCGGGTTGGTGGCTTCTTCGGGGGGGCACAGCAGAGCCTCTTCAATGGGGTGCGTTTGAAACTCACCAGCGGCGTCAATACCTTCTTCGACGAGGCCATCGTGTCATTCGGTGCGGGAACACCCGAAGTGGATGAAAGGGACGTGCCGAAGATGATCTTCTCCCATCCCGCCGCGCCGCAGATCGCCAGCCGCATGGAAGGTGGCCTCTTCGCCATCAACGCCACCGCAGGCTACACCGATGCGCTTGAGATCCCGCTCATGGTCGATGCCCGCGTCGATGGGGAATACACCGTGACCGCCACTGGCATGGAGAACATCGGCCTCACCTGCCTGGTGTTGGAGGACCTTGTGACCGGTACCCTCACACCGCTCTCCGAGGGCGCGAGCTACACCTTCACCATGGCAGCGGATGCTTCCACCGAGGAAGCGCGCTTGCTGCTGCACGCCAGCGTGCCCGTACCGCTGTATGCCGAGGGCACCTCGTGCCACAATACCACCGATGGTCGTGGCACCGTGATCCATGTGGGGAACGGTCCCATGGACATCACCTGGTCCGATGCGAACGGTGCGGTCCAGCTGGAGCAGACCATCGCGGCAGGCGTGGCGATCCATGAAGGCCTTGCTGCGGGCGAGTACAATGTGACCGTGAGCAGCACCGCCGGCTGCGGCGCGCTGCACACCAACTTCACGATCACTTCACCGGCCGCCTTGGAGGTGACCGCTGCCAACACCGATGCCACCTGCCCCAACACCGCCGATGGCCAAGTGGATCTGATGGTGCTCGGTGGCACCGCACCGTATCACTTCGTATGGAGTGATGGTAGCGATTTGGAGGACCTTGTGGCGGGAGCAGGCACCTACACGGTGACCGTGACCGATGATCGGGGCTGTGGCATCAGCACCCCTGCCTTCACCATCGGGGCCGGCGAAGGACCGACCGCAGGAGCCGAGGTGAGCGCCACCACCACCTTGGTGAACGTGCCGGTGACCTTCACCAGTACCAGCACCGAAGGGGAGGTGGTCTGGGCCTTCGGCGATGGCCAGATCAGCACCGAGGCCGCGCCGCAGCATAGCTACAGCACTCCCGGCACCTATACCGTGAGCCTCACGGTGACCAACGGCGAATGTTCCGACACTTGGACCATGGAGATGCAGGTGGAGACCAGCACCAGCATCCTGGACAACGAACACCTCGTGACGAATGCCTGGTACGGCAACGACAAGTTCGTGGTGGAGCATACCATCAACAACGGCATGCCGGTGACCATCGAAGTGATGGATGCGACCGGTCGCCTGCACATCCGGCGGCAGGTGGCAGGTACCCCCGCCCGCGTGAGCATCCCGGCCGAGGGCCTCAGCACGGGCGTTTGGTTCGTGCGTGTGGGCAATACCAGCACGACCCGTACGGTGCGGGTCCCACTGGTGCGCTGAGCCTGATCCTTGAATGAGTGGAACCGGGGCCCCGCGAAAGCGGGGCCCCGGTCATTGGAGGGCCTGTGGTCATGGGTCGTTCCTGTGCATGGGGGCACACCAGCGAAGAAGGACGTCCCGTTACCAGGCTTGCCTACCTTCGCCTCAACCTATCATCCGATGCGCCTCCGTTCGAATCCCAGGATCATGGCACTACTTGGTCTGCTGCTCCTCTTCACAGGCTGCATCACCATTGAGGAGAACTACACCTTCAGGAAGAACGGAAGCGGCACCATGGAGTACGTGGTGGACATGAGCCAGCTCGGTGAGATGCTGAAGGCCTTTGAGAACGTGGGCGACGGCAAGAAGAAAGGGGAGAAGGGCGACGGCATGAATGAGCTTGACCTGAAGGAGGAGATGGCGGCCCTGAAGAAGATACCGGGGATCAAGAAGGTGAAGGTGAAGAGCAAGGACGAGTACGTGCAGCGCCTTCGGTTCGATTTCACTGACATCAACGCGCTGAATGCCGCTTTGAACGTATTGCTCAAGGATAGCACCGGCCAGGTGAACGATTTCTTCACCTGGGAAGGCAGCACGCTGGTCAGGCACAGCAACGGCCACGCACGCGATATCGGCCTGGGCATGGGCCAGGAGAACGGAGCCGATACCGCCGGGACCAAAGAGGTCTTGAGCAGCATGAAGTACAAGTACAGCTTCAGTTTCGCAGAACCCATCGGCAATACCACCACGGCGGAAGGTGTGGCGGTGGAGCGTCCCGATGCGCGGTCCATGAAGCTCGACACCGATTTCGGGGCCATCGCCAAGGATGAGCATGCCCTCGACTTCCGCATCGAACTCAAGCGCTGATGGAACATCACCTGCTGGAGACCGCCATCCGCCTCGCGGCCAAAGTGCATCGTGGCCAGGTGGACCGCTTCGGGAAACCCTACATTCTGCATGTCATGCGCGTGATGATGCGCGGCCACGACCTGGAGGAGCAGATCCTCGGTGCCCTGCACGATGTGCTCGAACGTTCCGCCCTCACCACCGAGGACATCAGCAAGAAGGGTTTCTCCCCACGTCTCATCACCGCCCTGGTCCACATCACCCGTGATCCCCAGGAGACCTACGAGCAGTACATCGATCGGGTGATGCTCGATGGCCTGGCCGTGCGGGTGAAACTGCACGACCTGGCCGACAAGATGGACCTGCTGCATGTGGACCAATTGGACCCGGCCGACCTGAAGCGGTACAACAAGCAACTCACCGCCTACCACCGCATGAAAAGGTTGGAGGAGGAGGCCAAGGCCAACATGCCCCTACAGGCGGCCATGCGCAAGGTGCGCTGATCCGGACCTGCACCTTTCATGGCCGTCGACCGTGCCTGGTCGGTTATCTTCGCCGTCATTCAACAAGACAGATGATGCGTCGATTCCTCGTTCCGGTCATTGCAAGTTACCTCTTCAGCGCCTGCAGCGAAGGCCCTGCGACCGAGAAGACACCCACGGCGGACAGCACCACCACCGAGGCTTTCCAATGGGAAGCGGAACAATTCGCCGACATCCGCATCCTGCGGTACCAGGTGCCGGGCTGGGAGCAGTTGAGCCTACAGCAGAAGAAGCTGTGTTACTACCTGAACATGGCGGGTCTTGCTGGCCGCGATATCCTGTACGACCAGAACTACAAGTACAACCTGCGTATCCGCCGTGCGTTGGAACGGATCATCAAGGATTACAAAGGCGAGCGGACCGGCGCGGATTGGGATGCCTTCGTCCTATATGCCAAACAGGTGTTCTTCAGCAATGGTATCCACCACCACTACAGCAACGACAAGCACCTGCCTGCGTTCGGCCAGTCCTATTTCGAACAGTTGCTCTCGGGTTCCGGAGTACAACTGGCCCCGGAGGTGCTCACGGCCATGTTCGATCCCACCATCGATGCCAAGAAGGTGAGCCTCGATGCCGACAAGGACCTGGTGCTGGCCAGCGCGGTCAACTTCTATGGCGATGACATCAGTGAGAAGGAGGTGGATGCCTTCTACGCGGCGCGTGTCGATAAGAAGGCCACAGAGCCGCTCAGTTACGGCATCAACAGCAAGCTGGTACGCGGTCCCGATGGCCAGCTCATGGAGCAGGTGTACAAGGTGGGTGGGCTGTATGGCACCGCACTGGAGGAGAGCGTGAAGTGGTTGGAGAAGGCGATCGGCGTGGCCGAGACGCCCGAACAGCGGACGGCCTTGGAACTGCTGGTGAAGTATTACCGCACCGGCGACCTGAAGGCCTGGGATGACTTCAACGTGGCCTGGGTGAAGGATACGAAGAGCACCGTGGACTATATCCTTGGATTCGTCGAAGTCTACAACGACCCGCTTGGCAAACGCGGAAGCTACGAGAGCATCGTGGAGGTGAACGACCCGGAGGCTACGCGCAACATGAGCGTGATCATGGAGAATGCACAATGGTTCGAGGACAACAGCCCCCTGCTGCCCGAACACAAGAAGAAGAACGTGGTGGGCATCACCTACCGCTTCATCAATACGGTCGGCGAGGCGGGCGATGCTGCACCGAGCACACCCATCGGGGTGAACCTGCCCAACGCCGATTGGATCCGTGCCGCCCATGGGAGCAAGAGCGTGAGCCTGGGCAACATCACCGATGCCTACGACAATAGCAGCGGCACCAGCACCTTGGAGGTCTTCTGCCATGATCCGCAGGAGATCGAACTGGCGAAGCAACATGGCGCCTTGGCCGGTAAGCTCCATACCGCCCTGCACGAGGTCGTAGGACATGCCAGCGGCCAGTTGGAACCCGGCGTGGGCGAGCCCGACGCCACCTTGAAGAGCTACGCCAGCACCCTGGAAGAGGGCCGAGCCGACCTGGTCGCCCTCTACTACCTGCTCGATCCCAAACTCGTGGAGCTGGGGGTGATGCCCAGCCTCGAAGTGGGCAAGGCCGAGTACGATTCCTACATCCGCAACGGACTCCTTGTACAACTGCGCCGATTGAAGGAAGGCAAGAACATCGAGGAGGCGCACATGCGCAACCGGCAGTGGGTGAGCGCTTGGGCCTATGAGAAGGGTAGGGCGGACAGTGTGATCGTGAAGGTGGTGCGCGATGGGCATACCTTCTACGACATACGCGACTACGAAGCGTTGCGTGGCCTCTTTGGCGACTTACTGCGGGAGGTGCAACGGATCAAGAGCCAGGGAGACGGGGCAGCAGGAAAAGCCCTGGTGGAGACCTACGGGGTGAAGGTGGATCCTGCCATCCACAAAGAGGTGCTGGAACGCGCGGCTGCGATCAAGACCGCACCGTATGCGGGCTTCATCCAACCGGTGATGATCCCTGTGGAGGACGCTAAGGGGGAGATCACCGACGTGCGGATCGAATACCCCACGGACTTCGTGAAGCAGATGCTCCATTATGGGGAGAAGCACAGCTTCCTGCCCGATGTGAACTAAGTGACAGGGACCGGTCCGACCCCACGTCCGGAATTGGCATTTGGACCTTGGTCGGCGGACATTCTGGATGGGATCGGCATTTTCTTCAGCCGGGAACGTAACCTTGGGATAACGGGCCGCGTTCAACCACCGTCCAAGTAGTTCAAAGGTCAATCTGAAGAGTCACGTCGCCCCTGTCCGCCTTGCGCTGGATGGGGGCTTCGTGCATCCGGGCTCCAGGACTGAAGAAGCCACTCCCGCCAACAATTCCGGGGAGGGGGGCCTATTCCAAGCTCGTTCACGCCGTTGGGCCCCCGAGACGTGTTCGGGCAAGGTGGCCGTTGCCAGGCGAACGCGGGAACCCGATGAATGAATGGTCCAGCATGCTATATTTGCGGCCCCTGAGGAATTAGTGTTCTTCACCGAAGTGGCGGAATTGGTAGACGCGCACGTTTCAGGGGCGTGTGACCGAAAGGTTGTGCGGGTTCGAGTCCCGCCTTCGGTACTAAAACCTTCTGAAGCCCGCAAATGGCGCGGGTTTCAGATGTTTTGACCAAGTTGCAGGCACAGTATCGGGACAGACCACCAATGGGATGTCCTCCAAACCGATACTGCACATGCCCCGTACAGGAGCCATCGAGCTCATGGGTTACTGCCCAGGCGAGCTCCACACCAACAACTCCGGTTGGTACATCGATTACTACGTCCTGCACCCAAAGACCCTGGCCACCGTCAGGAAGCGCATCAGGCTCAACAGGGTACCGCCCGGCAAGACCAAGGAGCTCTACGCCCGCACCACCCTCCGAAAGCTCAACGAGAAACTGGCTCGCGGCTGGAACCCCTTCACCGAACAGGACGTCCCCAACGCCATGCACAGCCTGGAGAGAGCCCTCGAGGTCTGGCTGCAGAACAAGACCAAGAACACGCGTCATTCATCGCCCCAGAGCTATAGCACCTTCACGTCCGTCTTCGCGCAGTGGTGTACCAAGCGGGATCTCATGAGCGCTCCGGCCCACATGTTCAACCGCAACCACGCCATCGAGTTCCTCGCCTATGTCAGCGACGAACGGCAGGTCGGCAACACCACCTACAACAACTACCTGGTCTTCTTCTCCATGCTCATGAAGTGGATGATCGAGCGGGGGTACCGCACAGATAACCCCTTCGTCAACTTCACCCGGCGCAAGGAGCCCAAAAAGGCCCGTGTCTTCCTCACCGAAGAGGACCGCATGCAGATGGCCGAATGGATCCGGCAGAACAACCCGGCCCTATGGCTGCCCTGCCTCTTCTTGTACGGCACCCTCATTCGGCCGGCGGAGCTCCGTCGCCTCCGCGTCAGCGCGGTGCAGTTCGATCGTGGAACGGTCTACCTCGGACCCGATGTCACCAAGAACGGAGATGAGCGTTGGCCAGCCATCCCCGATTGGATGATGAAGGAGCTCGTCGCCGCCGGGCTTCACAAGCAACCGGGCAACGCCTGGCTCATGGGCAACGAACTCGTGCCCGGCGGCATCCAGGCATCGAAGCACTTCCTCATGCGCCGCTGGCAGAACATGGCCAACGCGCTCCACTGGCCCAAGAGCAAGCAGCTCTATTCACTGCGCGACACCGGCATCATACAGCTCATCCGCGACGGGGTGGAACTGCTGCACGTCATGCAACAGGCGGATCACAAGGACCTGGCCACTACGAACAGGTACGTTCGCCACGCCTTCCCGAAAGGACCGCCCGAGGTCCGGGAGAAAGCCACACCACTTCAGGCCACCAGCCCGCTCGTAATGGCACAGCCCCTCTATAATGGAGCCAGCGGTAGCCACAACCCCATACCCCGTTTCGAACAGATGGAGCGGAACAGCTGATCACACCCGCACCGGCAGCGCCTCCAGGCGCTCGCCGGGCGGAAGCTCGTTCAGCACGATCAGCACGGCCGCAGCCATGGCCATCCGCCGGCTCAAGGTGCTTTCCAATTGAGGCAGCACCTGGCTGCAGGCGTCATAGGCACTGCAGTTCCGCTGCTTCATGCGGTCCAGGGTTCCGTTCACCACGCCGAGTAACGCCCGCTCCACGTCCGGGTCCAGCTGGGACATCACGTGGTCATAGCTCGCCTGGTAGGTACTGGCCACACCCGCGGTGAACGCGTCGATGAGTAATTGAGCGGTATTCAAGGCACGGTCGATAGGATCTCGATGGGAGGGACCGTATCCATCGCATGGAACTTGCCATCGATGTAGATCTCGAGGTAGCTGCTGTCCTGCTCGGTACGGGCACCGATGGTACTGCCACTGGTGTACTCGAGCGTGATCGATCCACCGCGGTTGAAGGTCACCCATTCGCCCGTTCGTGCGAAGAACGAGAACGGCCCCGACTTGCTGAAGCGGTACTCAACGTTGTGCAGCACGGGGTCCTTTTCGCAGGCGGTGAAGGCAACGGCCAGCAGGAGAGCGATGAGGGGTCTCATGACGATGGTAAAGTTACCCTCACGGAACAAGAATCGTGCTATGCCGTCTTCCTGCCCCTCCCAAGGTCCTTCACGTACTCGAGTTCGGTTTTCCGTCGATCCAGCTCCTGCTGGCTTACCCGGGCCGTCAGGGTGCGCGGGTACTGCTCTACACCGCTCGCAGTTCGCTGCTGGAGGTCCACCATCTTGTGCATGAGGGCGAGCATGTCATCCATGCCGCTGGCCGCCATAGCGGTGCGTTTCTTGGTCAGCACGTAGTCAGTATCCTCACTACCCGGCGCGGTCGGCATGTTCACCAGGGCCGTGCCACGCACGGTAACAGGACCACCAGCGCGCATCTGCATCGCCTGGGCGATGCGCTTCGGGTTCGGCGTTGCCGGCATGCGGTCAAAGGGGGAGAGGCGCGTTCCCTCGCGGCTGGCCTTGAACAACGCCGGCAGCAGGTCCTGGTTCTTGGCCACGAACCGCTTGCTCAGTACCGCATAGGCCTCGCCCCCCTCCAGCTCAGCCACCTGCCGCCCTGTCCGGTTGTCGATCATCGCGATCCCGCCGTCTTCATGGCTGGGCCCGTCGAGCACCCCGGTGAGCTTGCCACCATCACCGAACCGCTCGAACCCATCGCGGTCCTTCACACCACCAACCCGACCCAGCGGTACATCTTGGAGACCAGCACGTGCGCGTTGTTCGTTCAGGTCCTGCTTGTCGCTGTTGGCCTCGTTCATGATCTGGCGGGCCTGCGCCATCAAGCCCAGCACGATACCCACCGTGCTCAGCGCTTGCGCCACACCAACCACCCAGTTCGGAGCGGCCATCGCGCTCGCCACACCGTTCGCGATGGCCGCGGCACCCTGCACGGCGATCGCCGTCAGCGCAGCATCGCGGCGGGCCTTCTTCAAACGTTCGATCTGGTCGAGCTCCTGCTCGGTGCGCACACCATCGGCATCGGCCCGTTGCTCGGCCATGGCTATACCGGCATCCTGATACTGGATCAGGCCTTGCAGCATGTCGTTGTAGCCGTTGGCCAACGTGGCGAAGTGCTGCAGCTGGCGGATGTACTCCTGTCGCATCCGGAGACCGTGCTGCCGCTCGGCCTCTTCCTCGTTCACGCGACGATCCTTGTTGATGCTCTCGATCGCCAGGTTCTTCGCATACTCCAGGTCCAGGATGCCGTTCACCAGATCCTGGCGGATCTTGAGGTCCTCAGCGGCTGGTTCCTCACCGCTGGCGGCGAGTGCCTCATCGTACTCGGCCAGCTTCTTCTTGGCCTCCTCGATGACCGGGTCCCACTTCTCGATCTCCGCTTGCAGGGCGGTCTTCGCGTTCTGCTCGTAGATGCGCAATAGCACCACGCGCCGTTGGTCCTCCAGGTCGAGCAAGCTGGCCTGCTTTTCCCGGTTCAGGTCCATTTCGTTGTCCACCCGGGTAAGCTCCGCGTCCAGGAACTCACTGTTCGCGTCCCACAGCATCGTCCGCATGCGGTCGTTGTAGGCCTTCAGTTCGTCCAGCCGCTTCTGTCCCTGGCTCTCGATCAGGTCCGCCCGTTCCTTCGCTTGGTTACCGCGCAAGCTGTCCAGGTCGGTACTCGCTTGGGTGGGGGTCAGCTTCTTCGCTTGCAACAGCTTCTTCTGCTGCTCCTGCACCTTCTTCAACTCCTCCGCATGCTGCTGGTCCAGTTCGGCCAATGCCTTCTCATCGGCATCCTTGGTGTCGATCGTGAGCTGCGTTTGGAACCGCTTGTACTCGGCCAGCAGCTTATCCAGGTCCTCGCCGGTCCTCTTTTGCACAAGCTTGGTACCATTGCCAGTCAATGTGTCCAACTCCTTCTGCAGTTTGGCTATCTCGGCAACCAAGCCTTGGCGCTCTTTTGAACCAGGCGCGGCGTTTTGTCTCTGTGTGGTCAGCTCCTGTATACGATCGTTGAGCCATTGCTCGGTGCGGACCACACCCTCGGCATGTTCGTTCACACCCTCCAGGTGTTTGCGCATCTCGGCGCGCTCCCGCTTCAAGTTGTCCAGGCGCACCTCCATGGGACCGGTGTCCACCTGCGCCTTTGTCCGTGGATTGGCCAGTGCATCCTCCAGCTTGCGGATCTCTGTGTCCACGTCGACAAGGGTGCGCTTCTTCTGTTCCAGATCCTTCTTCGCGCTGGCCATCCCGAGCTTCTGGCGCATCTCGTCCATCTCCTTTTCCGCGTCGATCACGATCCGGCTCTCAGCTTCGTAATAGCCCTTCAATAGGTTCAGCTGGGCCTGCTGGTTCCTCAGCGCAATATCGGCATTGTTCAACCCGGTGTCGAAACGGCCCGGGTTGTTCTTCACGAACTCAGCTTGCCTGTCCTGCACCACCTTCAGCAGGGCCGCGATCCGGTCCGGCACTTTCGCGCCTTCGCTCACGATGTCGTCAAGGTTCACCTTGTACTTCTTCGCGATGGTTTCCGCCACATCGAGCGACTTCAGTTCAAGCTCCATGGCGTTCACACCAGCGTCCAGCTGCGTTTCCCGCAACTTGCCCAGCTGTTCCTCCCGCTTCTGTAGGACGACCCGCTTGATCAGGTGCTCGTTCACCTCCTCCATGGCCTTGCTCAACTCCATATTGGAAGCGGTCTCCGCGTTCAACTTGCTCAGGTAGTCCGGGTACGCCTGCTTCATCTGTTCGATCAGCTTCTTGCGCTCCTCGGTCCCTTTGGCCGCCAGCCGGGCCTCGTTGTAGAGGTGGCGCAACCCCGCTGAATTGGCCGCCACGGATTTCGTAACCTCGTCGACCTCTCGCCCGAACGACATGAAGAGCATGGCCGCTGTGCTCAGCAGGCTGATCACGAAACCGAGCGGATTGGCCTTCACTACGGTGTTGAAGCCTTTCTGAGCGAGTTCGGCCAGCTTGATCTGGCCGGTGAGCACCCCATAGCTCGTGGTGAGCGCACCGTTCACCGCCACCCAGAGCTGCTTGGCCTTCACAAGGGCCACGGCACCGAGGCGGTAGGTCACCATGGAGACCGCTGCGGTGGCAAGGATCTTGGCCACGAAGGCGATCGCATTCGCGTTCCGCTCCAACCAGTCGATCAGGTTCTTCGTCGTGCTGATCAGCCCCGTCAACCAGTCGATCACCGTGTTGTTGGCGATCAACCGATTGAACTGCTTCATCAGCTTCTCATAAGTGGCCGCGAGGTTGGTGTTCTTCTCGTTGTACTCGTCGGTAACTGAGGTCCCGGTCTTGAACGCTGCATTGGCCAGTTCCATCTGCTCGCGCAGGCGGTCCGTGTTCTGGCCGAGCACCCCGAAGATGCCGGCTGCACGGGCCGCATCGATGCCCATGTCACCGAGCGTCTCCGCCAGGGCAACAACACCGCCCTCGGTCTTCTTCGTGCCATCGAGCACCATGATGAAGGCCTCCAGCGCATTCTTCTCAAGCACCTTGCGGAAGCGGTCCACGCTCACACCGGCCAGGTCGGCGTACTTGGCGGCATCCGCTCCGAGCTTCACGAACAACTTTGACAGCGCCGTGCTACTCACTTCACTCGTCTGGCCCAGGCTGTCCAGTGTGGCTGCCAGCGCCAGGGTCTGCTGGATGGTGATCCCTGCGATCGGTGCGATACCACCCATCCGCTTCAGGAAGTCCACCATGTAGCCCTCACCGGCCGTGCTGGCCATGCCCAGCTCGTTCAGCGCGCTACCCACTTTCAGGATGCTGTCCTCCAGGCCGTACTTCTCTTTCAGCTTGAAGAGGTCGACCAGCTTCCCGATGTTCTTGATCGCGTCCTTGCCCAGGTCCTCGCCCAGGGCGACGTTGATCTGGTTCCCGGCCCGCACGAAGGCCATCACGTCCTCCTTGGCGTTCAGGCCCAGCTTACCCGCATCACGGGCAAGTGCCAGCAGTTCGGCCCGGCTGGTCCGCGTGTCGATCGTCCCGATCTCCCGAGCCAGCTCACGTACCACCGGTGTGCTCAGGCCGGTGGTCTTCTTCACATCACTGATCGCGTCGCTCAGCTGCATGCTGGAGCGGATCATGTTCTGTGCCCCGGTGATCAGCATGTTACCGGCGAACATCCCGCCCAGCACGGCGCCAGCGCTCACCACGTTACCGCGGATCTCGGCCCACATCCGCCCGAACGGCCCCATGCCGCTCTCCAGGGCTTTCATCTTCGCCTTGGCATCGTTCAGGCTGCGGCTCCACATCCGGTAGGCCTCGGCGTCCTTGGTGGGGCTCACCTTCGCCTTCTCGCGTTCCAGGAAGGCGATCTCGCGGCGCAACTCCTCCATGCTCATGTCCACGAGCTTGATCCCGCTGCGCATCGCCGCCCACTCGTGCTCGGCCTTCACCGTGGCGCTGGTGCTGTCCTTCAACTCCTTCTCCACCTGATTGAGCTTCGTGCTCAGGCGGTCAAATTCCGCACTGGTCCTGGGCAGGGTCGAGATGATGTCCTCCAGCGCCTTCTTCTCCAGCTTCAACTGCTCGAGGCTCATGTCCTCGATCCGCATGCTCTCACGCAACCCGAGCCAGGCATCCATGGCCTGCCGGTTGGTGTTGGTAAGCTGCTCCTGCCGGTCGCGCACCACTTCCAGGTCAAGCGCGGCCTGCGCGTACTCTTCACCTGGTCGTGCTTGATCACGGATCTTCTGGGCGCGCTGGTACTCCATTTCGAGCTGCTCCAGCGTCATGTCCGTCAGGGCGATCGCCTTGCGCTCCTCCTCCCAGGCCTCCATCGCCCGGCGTTTGGAGTTGGTGAGTTGCTCCTGGCGATCCTTCACCATGGTCAACCAGGCGGCGGCCTCCTCGTACTCCGATCCCGGCTTCGCCTGCTCGCGGATGGCCTCGGCACGCTGGTACTCCATTTCGAGCTGCTCCAGCGTCATGTCCGTCAGCGCGATCGCCTTGCGCTCTTCTTCCCAGGCCTGCATGCTGCGCTGCTTGGAATTGGTGAGCTCCTCTTGGCGCTTCTTCACCTCATTCAGACCCTGCTCGATCTTCTTGTACTCGGCGCTATCACCCTGGGCCTTGTTCTTCAAGCGCTGCCAGCGTTCTTCCTCCAGAGCGAGCTGCTCCAAGGACATCCGGTTCAGGTCGATGTGATGGCGCTCCTGCTCCCAGAGCATCAAGGCGCGGCCCTGGGCCGTTCCCATCAGCTGGATCCGGTCCTCCACTTCACGCAACTGCGCGGCGGTTTTCTTCAAGGATTCACCGGTGCCCAGGCCGGCGTTCCATTCTGCACGGAGTGCTTGAGCCTTCTTGCGCAATTCACCCAGGCTCATGTCCAGGGTGCCCATGCTCGCCCGCATGGAGTCCTGCTTCTTCTGGTTGTCCACCACCTGGGTGGCCAGCTGGCGTTTCGCCTCTTTCAGCTTATTGATCTCCGTGGTGAGGCGGGCCACCTCCTTCACCTCGCCGGAGGCACGGGCGGCCCGGCGTTGGGCGTTCAGCTCCTTCTCTTGCGCGACCAGGTTCTTCTGCTCTTCCTTGAGCTTTACCATGGCCTGCACGGTCTCGGCTAGCTCCTTCCGGGCCGGTGATCCATCGATCACCACCTCCAGCTGTATGCGGTCGGGGCTTAGTTCCTTCTTGGCCATGGTCGCAGCATGGCCTGTGGCCACACCGCAAATCGACCCTTCAGCGGCCCCGTGAAAAACAACAGATCACAGAAGCCCCTTGTCGGCCATGCTGTAGTAGCCGTTCATTCCGAGGATGAGATGGTCGCGCACCGTTATCTCGTGCAACTCCCCGATCTGGCAGGCCTTGCGGGTCCAGTCAATGTCCGCCCGGCTCGGTACCAGCTTCCCGCTGGGGTGGTTGTGCGCTATGATCACCGCAGGGGAAAGTGTGGTAAGCGCTGCCGCGAATAGGAGGCGGTGGTCAGCGGTCGTCTGTGCGATCCCACCCTGCCCGATCGTTACCACACCGCGGGCATGGTTCTGCGGATCGAGCAGGATGATCCGTACTGCTTCGTAGGCACAGAGGTGATCAGCGAAAAAGGGCGAGAAGATGGTATGGGCCAGGTCGCTGTTGGTGATCTCCACCATGTCACAGGAAGCTATTCCTTCGGCGCTCAGGTTCACCGCCTCCACCCTGGTCATTACCAGGCGCATCGTCGATGCGGAAGGCTGTGGGTGGCTGTCCTGCAACCGCGGTAAGCACGACCGGACCTTGCAATGCGTCCAGCACTGGCTCAGTTGGTTCGAAGGCACATAGCAGTCCGATACTTCACAGAGTAGGAGACCAGGGTGGCGCAGGGCCATTAGAATGCGGGAGAGCAGCATGGGATTCAGGTGATTGGCGATGATTCATCTCGCTTTGTTGAGCATATGCGGTCATTGGTCTAAACGGAAGCGGTCTTGATAGCGTTACCAGAATTCGTAAAAAAATCACAGGGTCAGAGCGTAACCAACGGTGGAACAGGCGATAAGCGGGGGACCGGGGGCGCAGCGCCCCGGCAATCGCGAGATTGACCGCGCGGCGCCCTGTCGCTCCATGGTAATTACCACGCGGCCGCGTTGGGGTATATGGGGCGCGACCGCCGCCGCCGCCACCACCACCACCGCCACCACCACCGCCACCGCCGCCGCCACCGCCGGACGGATCGCCTCCTTTGCGCTTCGCGCCCCTATGCATGTGCGACCCGAAGGGGCGCGGCAGCAAGGAAGCGCCCCTGCGCACAGACAGAGACGGCATCGACGTGTGGGTATGAACTGGTAGGTGACGCGCCAGGGATAACAGCGGCATCCTCCCTTGGGAGATAGAGCGGATAGCCCGGCCGGTCAGCGCCTTGGCGCTGACCGGGGCGCCCGCATCAGCTGAACAGGGATGTGAGAGGTACTTGACCCTGTGTCTGAAGGTGAACCAGGCGCCCCCACAACAACGTGTCGAAGGCATCACCCATGTGCGGGTTCAACACCTCCTCTTCAGGTGGAACCTTGCCCTCACGGCTCTTGTTCTTCTCCATGCCGTTCTTGCCCTCCCGTATCTCAGTGAGCTTCATGGACTGGATCAGATCACGGCAGTTATAGGGATTGAGCTTCACTATACCCTGGCGTAGAGCGGACCCGATCATCTCGTACCGTCGCTTTGGGCTGGGCGTTTGACCGATGTACACGGGCACCACCTGCCAGCCGTTCTCCATGAGCGTGCCTTGAACGACCTGGAAGTAGGTATGGCTGCTGGCACCATGAGGGTCAAGGGCAGTCTTGTCGTAGTGGTAGTAGACCAGTTTGTTTGTGTGAGTGCGGTAGTACTTACAGAAGGCGGTCACCACATCACGTGTGCGACCAGGTGTGATCACATGGAAGTCATTGTCGACGCGCAACTCATCACGCCACATCTGCCCCACGACCAGGCAGTTGATGCGACCGCCATAGTCCATCCCGATGTCGATCGGCAGTGAGGATATGATCTCTGCATCGTGGCGGCAGTCACGTGCGGTCAGACGGTCACGGTCTACTCCCCGGTCCGTGGTCCACGAGGTTGGCGCCGGCAGGTAGGTGTTGCGGTCCTCGAGGTAATCAGGGTAGAAGGTGCCCTGCACATCGTCGAGTTCTTCGTTCATGATGGAGGTAGCGAATAGCCTTGGCGGCATGCGCTTCTCCATGTCCAGGAAGTTGTCCCATCCGATGATCTCAATGTTGTCGAGTGCGCTGGCCTCGTGGTAGTACGTGGCCACCCCGCGAAGCTGATCAAGGTCGCGCTCCATTTCCTGGATCTTCCGCGTATAGTCCTCAACGGTTCGCTGCGAGATCTGGCCGCCACGTATCGCCTCGATCCACTGCTGCTGTTTGTAGGCTCCTTGAAGTATCAGGTTGATGAGCTCTGGATCATGCCCCTTTGCATAGGAGAGGAACCACTTTTGTTCCGGCGTGGTGGGTCGGTCGGAGACGAAAAGCAAGGACTGGTGCTCTGGTCGGTCTGCAAAGTGTTGTAGACCACCGCGCAGTATCTGGCGTGTGGAGTCGTTGAAACGCTGGCCATTGACAAGCTTGGCCTCCTCGACCGTGATATCGTCGACGCTGAGACCGTTACCCATGCCCTCCCTATCCTGGGACACGAACGCGCGTGCACTACCCACGCACCAATGCATGGCATGCGACCAGTCGCGGGGTTTCTTGTAGGGCTTTGGCCAGTGGTCAGGCCCAGGCTTCCCGATCGTGAAGTGGCGACCCTCGATGTAGCCAAGTTCCTCGAGGCCGCTGTAGATGGAGGGTATGACCTCGGTAAAGAGCTTCTTGAAGGTGGGTGTGATCAGCGCGCCAGTACTCCGGCGCATGGCAAAGGCATTGTGGGCCCAGCGCGGCGCCATGATGCCTTCGGTCTTACCGACACCACGGGCAAGTACGGCTACTTCGTACTTCGCCCGAACGATCATCGATCGCCGCTGTGGGCGGTTGAAGTGCTTACGCCGCCATTCCTGTGCCGGCGAGTAGATCATTCTTCGGTGAATTCGGCGTCGATGATCCCGTCGTCCTTGTTCTTCTTCTTCTCGCGAGCTTCCAGGAAGGCCTTGATCTTTATGTGGATGTTCGGATCGACAGGCACACCGAGTTCTTCCGGAGCCTGGAGCGCCATGATGGGGATCGGGTTGGCCACCGATTCTTCCGCTGCGATCACCAATCGTTCGTAGCGGTCAAGCCACTTGTCGAGCTGAGCGGAGAGGAGAGCGTATTCCTTGTCCTTCCCGGCCCGCTTGCAGCTGTCCATGCGTTCCATCAGGTTGTTGAGATGGAAGTCCGTCACCCAGGTGATCGTCGCCCTGGTGAGCGTACCGAACAATTCCATGGCATCGGCGACGTCTCGTTTGGCCGTGGTCTCACTATATGAAAGCCCCTGCGCACGGTAGTGGGCCACGAGCATCGGCCATACTTTCTTCGAGGAACCACCATGAGCGTTCAACCAGGTATTGGCCAGGAACAAGCGGTCGTAATAGAGCCGCATCTGTTCAGGCATATCCGTGTTGCGCTTGCTCGGATGGGTCTTCATCCACTGCACCAGCTCGGAGAGTGCGCGGTCGTCGTTGGAAAGGCGCATTATCATGTGTCCTGGCGCTGGAGGAATGAGTTCAGCAGGGATTGAGCTGGACCTGATCCTTGATTGCTCAGCTTGATCACGGCGGCGTAGAACTCGGCACGTGTGCGCAAACGACCACGTCGAACGACTTTACCGACATCGGACTCCTTGTTAAGGATGTGAGCCCTGAGTTCATTCTCGTCCATCTCGATGAGCTCAGCGAGCTCCGAGGTGCTGAAGGGCAGCTCGGCGAGCTCTTCGATCGCCTGGAGTTTCTCGGGGCTCATGGGGCTTCGAATGGTTCAGCACGTGTGATCACCTGTTCGATGATGTCGATCGCACGGTCGGCCAGAGTCCGATGGGTGATGACCACGTAGCTCTCGACGCGTGGGTTCTGCGTGAGATTGGCACTAGTGCTGATCAGGACGGCATGCTGTTCATTGCGCAGGACGGCCATCTTGCTGTGGTTCTTTCCGTAATAGATCCTCGCCTTTGTGGCGCCGAGCGCGAGTTGATACGCCTGAGGGCATTGGGTTCGAACGCGGCTGTCAAAAAGCATGGTCAGGTTGCGCATGCGCCCCTGTTCTTGGATGCGCAGGAGAGACTTCAAAGGCTCTGCAGTGATACCCCAGGTCGTGAGCCACATGTCGGCGGGACCGATCAATGAGCTGACATAGTCGATCATCTCGTGGAGCGACCAATGGCCGGCCGTCATGATCAGGGTGGTCTCATCTGCAGGAAGTGGACCGAGGAGCTGGTCGATCGGGATCCCATGCCGCCCGACGAGGAATCGGGTCGTGCCGGCAGCACGTTCCGGCTGGAATGGGGGCATCACCGCATGCTCCACAGGCGCTTCGTCCTCCGGAGTCATGTAGGAACGGAGGTCATTACGCCGGAACAGCATCTTTCAGCAGTTGTTCGACGACGCGCTTACGCGCTTGCTTGGCCTCGATCTGTTCGGTGGTGCTTTTGCGCGCACCGGATTTGCGCTGGCTGAGCCATACGCTGATCGCGCGTAGCTCCCGCATGAGCTCGACGGTGTTGGTGGCGGGAGGTGAATCGGCCAGGAGCTTGCCGGTGGCTCGGTAGTACTCAATACGACGCCAGCCAGAGCGGATCTCATCATGCAATGCGACGACCTTGTCGGCGATGTCGCGCAACTCTGAGCCGTCAGGAACCTTCACCATCATGCCGCGGAGCATGAGCATCTCCTGGTGCATGTACTTCAGCTGCCGGCGCAGAGGCTGCAGCTCCAGGGGGAGTGCTTCCTCGGGTATGTCACGAGGAGGCTCTTGGCGAAGGGAGTGCTTGAGTGCGGCGAGCTCGTGCTCGAGTGGTTCTGCGGGACCAGGTGTGGCTGGAGCAGGAGCCGCGGCGATCGTGTGGATCGCCTGGTCGTTCAGATCACGCAAGGCGCGCTCGAGGCGACCCCGTGAGAAGCTGCTTTCGGGCTGGTCGAAAAGGAATAGATCGGCAGCGGTGGGTTTACCGTGGAGCTTCAGGAGCTCCACGCCCATGCTCATTGGCCCCTTGAGGCGCAACCAGTCCTGGATAGATGCGATCGCCATGCACGGCCAAAGGGACCGGCTGACGCGCCGTGGAAAAACAACACTTCAGGCTAGGACACCTTCTTCAGCAACCAGAAGAAGCCGTCATCGGTATGCTCTTCCACGAAGTCAAGGGCGATGAGCACTTCCCGGAAGACGTCCAATGGAACCAGCTTGGGCGCATGCTGATCCACCTGGTAGAAGAGCTCTGCGGTGCTGAGGAGCAATTCCGCCTGGGCGATGTTCGGAGCAGGAACGAAGAAGCGCTTCAGGAAGTCACCGACCGGCTCGATGAAGGCATCCGGAGTGAGGTCCTCCGGGGTTTCGTCCTCTTCGTGAAAGCTTCTGCGTGCCATGGTGCGGTAGCGCCGATGTGGGTTGCAGACGTACCGATAATGGACGCGGCCTTGCGGCCTCCCACACCGAACGCTACCGCGTGCGATGTCTGGTGTCCATTATCGGTCTCAATACGTCTGCGGTGCCAAGCTATGCAAAAAGCCCCCACACAAGGCGGGGGCTTTCGCTAACAGAGGGATGTGCTCAATCCTTGGATGACCGGCCTTTCGGCTTGGGCCTGATCTTCGCCAGGTACTCCTCGCTGTAAGTGATGTACCGGGAGTTGGGATCGGCAGCGATGGCATCGGCATCCTTGCGCCGGACGTCCCGAAGATCAATGGTCTTGCCGTGCCAGAGGATGATTGGCCCCAGGTTCGGTTTGACCACGAAATCAGGGTGACCGGACTTCAGGTTGATGGTCAGCTGCTTCGCCATCAGGATCAGGATTCAGCAGGTTGCTCTGCCAGAGGAACCGCGCCGGTGTAGAACAACGGACGGTCCATGTAGGCATCGAACTTGATCATCGTGCCCTTCTTGCCTTCGCCACCGGCCTTCCCGGTCTCGAACACCCACTCACGCTTGAGTGCGAGGGAGCACGAGGCACCGATCTGGTAGTAGCGAACGTTCTCGCAGCTGATGTCCTTGACCAGCACGAGGAACTCGTCCTGTTGGACCATCAGGCTGAAGAGCGCCAGGTTGATACCCGGGCTCCAGGCTTCCACCACGGCATTGATACCGTAGCTGTCGATGTCACCCGTCTGCTCGAACTTCAGGGAACCACTGCGAGCAGTGGTCTCCATCTTCACGAAACCGAGGGTGGGCGACTGGACCACGAACTCGTGGTCTTCCGTGATCAGGACGTTGGCCCCTGGTGTCGTCTCCGAAGCGGGCGGAACCGCGATGGTGCTGAACCAGGACTTGGGAGCGATCAGGATGTCCGTTCCGATACCCGGCGCGTTGGTGCCCGTAGGCTTGGTGATGTGGTTGGGAAGCATCGGTCAGGCGTTGATCAGTTGAACCACTTCCGACTTCTTGGCCATCAGCTTCGCGCACAGGTCGGGGCGGGCAGCGAGCTCGGCAGCGGTGTAGGCCACCCCGTCGACGCGGGCGCCGCTGCGCACCTGCACCTTGGTGTTGCCATCGGGGAGGGTGGTGAATGGCACCTTGTTGCCTTTGGTGGCGTTCAGGGCGCGCACTTCAGCATTCAGGTCGGTCACCATGGTCTGCAGCTCACTGGTCTGGGACGCGAGTGCGCTGTTCTCTGCACGCAGCTGGGTAAGCTCAGCTTCCAACTGCTCGGGGGTCATGCTCTTGTTGCTCATGGGGATGTGCTCTTAGAGGGTGCTGATCGACTACGATTCGTCGGTCAGATCCACATCGTTCGTGTAGAAGCGTTTGTGGTTCCACACGCCGTACGCCAGCATGTAGTCACCGAAGACCTTGAGCGTGCGGTCCTCCTGTTCGAAGTTGAACAGTGGTCCCTGGCCCATGTTCACAGCCTTGATCAGGTTGGACTTGGGAGCGCAGAAGATCTTCTCACTGTCACCCATGGCCGCGAAGCCTTTCACCATCAGGTTCGGGCGCACGTACACGCGACCCTTGTCGGCTTCACCATCGCGGTAGTAGGTGTGGTACTTGATGCGCATGCCCTCGCGGAACCGCTCTTCAGCCGTGAGGTTCATGGCGATCGTCATCGCGGTCTTCTTCTCCGGGTTCGGCAAGGACTTCGCGAACTCCTCGATGTAGTCCACGTAGTCTTCCGGATCGGTAGGAGCGGCTCCCACAGCGATCGGGGTGATCGTCGTAGCAGTGACGGCGTCGTTGATGTACTTGCGGAAACCGTCCATCATGGCACCTACGGCACCAGCGGTACCAGGGGTAGGAGCTACGTACACGCCATCCCATGCGCCATGCATCTCAACATCCTCGATGTGCTGAGGCGTGACGTGCTGGCTGATGATGTAGCGGATGAACTCCTGGTCTGTTTGCGGCTTGTTGTTCTTGTGGAGGAAGCCAACGAACGAACGCTTGATGTCGTGGCTGCTGAGCAACAGGTCCACCTTGATGTCGAACAAGGGGAACTTGCTCGGGGTGAACGTGAACGTTCCGTTCGGCGTGAACGCCAGCTGGAAGGCCTGCGTGATGTTGCCGCTCGAGCTCACCGCTTTTTCCCACACGGTCAGGTCCGTGTAGTCGATGGTGAACAGCGAGTCGAACTCAGCGCTCTCGTACAAGTTCTGCGTCAGGTCGGCAAGGCCCTTGCTACCATCGCGGTATTCAGCCTGGTAGGCAGCGTTAAGCGCGGTGGTCACAGTGGAAGTGGCCAGGAGGAGACCGAAGCTGCTCCACGTGCGCAGGGAGTTCCCTACGACAGGGAGCACGGCGATGGCACCCAAGGCCATGGCGCCGGCCGCGAACACATCAGGCAGGGCCGATGCGGTGCCATCCGAGGGGAGCGCGTAGCTCACCATCGCGAACAGCAGGGTGAAGAACAGAAGGGTGCGTTTCATGGTACTTATCGGGGGTTTTTGGGGTTTCTTGTTCAGGGATCAGAGCTGTTTCCAGGTCTGGCTCTTCTCGTCGGTGGTCACCGGATCGCCGCCATTCGCTCCCACCGGTGTCTTAGGTCCTGCGGTCGGCGTGTCCTCGTTCTTCAGCTCGGCGATGGCGCTGTTGGCGGTGGCCAGCTCCGCGCGCGTGGCCTTCAGGGCTGCGGCAAGGGCTTCCACGGCAGAGGCGCCTTCGGCGACCTCCACCTCGTTCTCGGCACAGGCGGTCGTGGCAGCAGCCTGGAGGCTGGTCAGCTGTTCCGTAGCGCTGTCGGCTTTCGCCTTGGCCTCGGTAGCAGCCGTATCGGAATTCGAGCGTGCGATGACAGCCTCGTTCTTCGCGGCTTCCGCTTCGGTAGCGGCGGTCTCGGCCTTCGCAGCCTTCTCCTCCGCAGCGGCGACCTTCGCGTCCTGTTCCTTCAGGCGCTGGATCTCTGAGCTGGAGACGAGTTGGACGTTGAGCTCCTTGGCGTCGAGCTCCTGGTTGGCCGCGTCGATGTCCTCCTGTGTGATGGAGGCATCAGCGGTGAAAAGGCCGGCGATGAACGCGGCGAACTGCTTTGCGAACTTCATGGGTGCTTGGGTTTGGGCTTCAGAAGAGGTATCGTCGTCCACGGTGGGCGGGACGGACGATGTGGGATCGGATTGGGGGGGAGCGGTTGCGGTCTCCGTGCCTGCGCGGACCAACTCGATACAGGCATCGATATCACCGAAGCCATCAGCAAGGCCCGCATCGATGGCCTCTTGGCCACCGAGCACGATACCCTGCAGCACGGCTTCCTGTGAGGCGAGTGCTGGCCTGGCGGTGGTCACCACCGACCGGAACAGACGAGCCGTCACGCCCAGGCTCTCTTGGATGAGCTTCGGGTCGCGCTTCTCACGCAGCTGGCGCCAGTCCTCGTTCTTTTTGTCGCTCTCAGGAGCGTAGAGCTCGTGGTAGACGGCCCCGAGCTTCTCTATCCAGGGGATGAAGTCCAGGAAGCTGAGCATGACCCCGACGCTGCCGACCTCTGCGGTCTGGCCGTCGAGCATCACGCGACGAGCATGGCATCCGAACCAGTAGGCCGCGCTCGCGGCCAGGTCATCGACGTGCAGCACGGTGGGCTTCACTGCACCCAGCTTGGCGAACGTGCGACCGAGCTTCTCGGTTCCACTGACCATGCCACCCGGGCAGTTGACCGTGGCGACCAAGCCGGCAACACGATCATCGTGTTGCACACCACGCATGAAGTTGGTGAGGCGCTCTGCGCTCACCAAGCCCCAGAACAGTTCCTCATAGGTCCAGGCCTCGCGCACGAGCGCTCCCTGCACCGGCATCACCGCCACGGCGCCTTGCTGGATGGCATCTTTCCATCCCTCGTCCAGCGTATGGACGACCTGACCGCTCGGATTGATGAAGTAGGGGAAGAGGCCGGTGCTCTTGATGAACTCGCGCCAGGAGTTGGAATCCTCTGCGCTGGCCTCATCCGAAGAGGCGATCATCTGGCGTAACGGCGAATCGCTCAGTTGAGCGAGGCACTGCGCGTGAAGGCGATCCATACCGCGCTGGTCGATGGCCAGAACGGGACCGCTGATGAGCTGATGGATGCTACGTACTCGTGGCACGCCACAAAGCGACCCTCATCGTAAGGCGCGAAAAACAACACATCAGCGCACAGCGAGAAAGCGACGACCTCGCGAAACGTAATACTGGCGCGGCATGTAGGACGTGCCGCGCGAAATGAGGAACAGCGGTGTGTTGCTATTCGCGTTCGTATCGGCTCGCTTCAGGCCACTTCGATGCGCACCAGGACCTGAATTCCGGCTGTGCTGCGACCTTGTCGCCGTAGCTGTACCAGACGCCTGTGGGTGGGTGGAATTCCGTACGTGCCTTCACGTCACCGGTGATGGTGGGCTCTGCATCGGTGAAGTTGCCGTACACCGTACGCCATGCGTAGGTGGAGGAACGCATGGGGTAGCGGCGATGCATGTCCAGAACATGCTGAGCATGCATGGGCAATGGGTGATGGGTCTCGAAGGCCAGTGGATATGGATGCCCGGTGGACCGCAAGAGGTCATAGGATCGATTCAGGGCAGCGCGGTAGTTGCCGTGCATGTCACGGGCAACGAGCCGGTCGTACACCGGTCCCGAGGAAAAGGATGGAACCTGAGCAATAGGCCCCGTGGCCAGGAAGTCGTCGTTCATGAGCAGGAAGTCGCCGCTGACCTCGCCACGGACCGCACACATCAGCACTTTGTTCCATGTGTTCGCGATACCATCTGCAGAATAGGAAGGAATGTCGACGTGGACGACATTGACCAGCCACGGCGGTAGGTGGCCAGCGATCACGACCCGGTCGTGTGGAAGGTATTGCTCGACGCTCCGAAGGCTGTACCGCAGTTCGTTGTCCTGCCACACGCTACCAGGCCCAAGGACGTACAGCAGGTCCATCACATGATCGTGAAGTTGCCCCAATCGGGCGGATCGGCCTTGAAGCGTTCGATGACCGTAGTGAGGGGATCAACAGGCATTTCCATAAGGGAGGGTTCTTCAGTCTCCATCAATGCAAGAGAGAACCCCAGGTCACCGAGGAGATAGAGGCAGCTTATGGCATCGTGCGCCTTCGAGCCATGGAATTCGAAGGTGACGACCCGCGGCATGTGGTGGGCAGGTACGGTGAGGCCACGGAGTACTTGGTATTCCGCCCCTTCCACGTCAACCTTGAAGAGCTCAGGCTGACCAAAGTGAGCAACGAGCTGCGAGTAGCTCAACGCCGTCACCAACTCGCCACGCTGGAATTCGGCATCCGGGTACAATTCTCGCCAGCTGGAAGGATCAGTGGTACTGAGGCCGTCCTGGAAGGTGGAGTGGAACACCTCGAGGAGTGATGGGGCGGTGGCCATGGCCGCGTGTATGGTGGTCACGCGCGGGTCTTTGTCCCACCTGGTGCGAAGTGCGAGGAAGTTCGGAAGGCTGGGCTCGAGGCAGACCACGGAGCGCGCTCCGTGGTCAAGGATGAAGCGTGCGGCGCTCTCCCCATGGTGAGCGCCGATATCGAAAACGAGGGAGCCAGGCTGGAGTATGCTCATCGGCGAACAAGGCGTTTGGCTCGGATCCGGGCCGCTTCAGCGGGACCGAAAGGGTCAAGATCATCCGTGCCGTTGGTAAGGAACCAGGCGGCGGCGAGCTTCTGGTTGTGCAGGTTGCTGGGGCTGTTCCGGTCCTGCACCCACACGCTCACATGCTTCTCGTGATAGACTGCTGCATGGATCTCTGCGTCGTTGCCACAGTGCTTCTTGATGAGCTGCCGGAGAACACAGTCCACGAACTCGGCCCCTGCGATGAGGTCGGGATAGGCCTCGCCGTGCGCCTTCCACCAATGCACGGTGAAGCCGAACAGGTCGGATCCAGGATACCACTTGCCGCTGGATGGGCTCACCACGTGATCGACCGGACCTTCGAAATCCCAGCGGTGCGTGAAGAACGCACCGTAACGGGCGATGGCTTTGCGGATCTCGGTGGTCATATTGGGCACCACGCATACGTCGCTGTTGCTTACCACCACGATGTCCTCATCGGAGCTGGAGGCTTCGATGGCGTGAGCTATAAGGTCGCGCATGTAGGGAAGGTCGCGTCGGTCGCCGATGTTGCGTGCGGTCCGGGCGGGGGCACAAGGCAGGGTCTCCCATGCTCCGGCACGCGCCCAACTGCGCGCAGCGGTCTGGTGCCTGCGCAAGGCATCTCCGGACAGGGTAGGCGATGGGTGCACGTGCAGGATCCGAATCGGGCTTTTGCGTTGACCGGTTGCAAGCGCTGCAATGGTGCGGAGTATCTCCGGCTCCTGCGCCAGGTAACGGTCGTACTTGACGTGCAGCACATGGCCTTGCCGACGCGGTGAACTGTGCCAGGGAGTGGGACCACTGGTGCTCAGCGCGATGACCGGGACCTTGCTGCCATGCGCCAGGTGCTGGTGGGCGGTATCAGTAGCCACCAAGCAGGCGGCACGGTCGTAGAGCGCGAGCAGGTCATAGATGCGTTCTGCCTTTACGGTGGCCAGGTCGAGGACCTGCACACCGGCACCCAACGCACGCACGGTGGCCTCCTTCAGACGTTCGCCATGTGGGAACGGTGAACTATGCCCATGTAAGCCCAACAGCACGAGTGGCCGCCCATCGAGGTGGCGGGCCACCAGGCGCGCCTCGCGACCGGTATCACGGCGATCGAACACCAGCGGAAGCCCCCATTGCAGGGCACGACCAGCCCGGTGCCATTGCTCCAGTACGAAGTTGCCGGTCTGGCGGGCCATGGGCATGTTGCGGCCGTAGACCTGTAGGTTCACCACGGGGGCGCCGAAGGAACGAGCGAACTCCAGCCCACCGGCGAGGTCCTCGAACTCGCCTTGGAACACCAAGGGTTCCACGTAGCTAACGCCTTCCAGAACGTCAGCGTACCGGTGGGATATCACCAGACGTGCACGCCCGTCGCCGGCTACGTGCTGCAGGAGAGGTAGGGTGTTGATGATGTCGCCATAGCGACCGAGGTGCACGTGGATCATGGGTAACCGCGGCGTATGACCTGGTAGAGGAGACGGTCCCGTTCCTTCGCGCTCCTGTTGTGGCGGTAAAGCGCGTCGTTCGGAACAGATGAGTTCCAGCAGCAGTGTTCGTGGCGGAACAGGCATTCGCCGATCTTGCGCATGCGCCCACGCGCCAATGCAAGCTCGGTCTGAGCGTCATCAGCGTAGTAGCTGTCGAAGCGGGGGTCATAGATGTTCAGGTCCCGGTCGTAGTAGATCCGGTCCATCACCGGCATGGTGCAGACGCGGTCCTGGTAGCCGTCATGGAACCACAGGCACCCATCGCCCTTGGGAAAGTGGGTGCGCATGTACTTGCGGATCACCTGGTCATAGCCGACTACGACCGGCTTCATGTCGTCACTCACCACGGCCACGATGTCCCAGCCCGAACTGCGATGCAGGTCGCGGTTCACGGCCTCGATCTTGGTGCGGCGGGTACCGAAGAGCATGCGTACAGGAATGCGCAGTGCCTTGAAGGACTTCAGCAACGGCTCGTAGGTGGAGCGCTGGTCCTCATCAGCGGTGATCAGGATGGATGTATCCGACGGCCGCTCACAAAGCCGATCCAGCTCTTGCACCAAGCGTTGGAGCTGCCCGGGCCGCTCGCGGCTCGGGATCTTGATTAACAGCTGGGCGTAGGTGCGAGCCATGTCAGAGCTGAACGGCCAGGGTGATGATGACCTCCTTGTCCGCTACACCCTCGAGGGTTTCATGTGCGGCGACGATCACCTGATAATCGTTCAGATCGGTGGTCTGATTGGCGGCCACAAGAACTTCGCCTTGCGTAGAGACACAGTCCATGTAGTAGACCGCGCTGATACCTGGAACCAGTGCGGTGAGATTGAAGGTGATGAGCCCACCAACGCCACTGGTCCGCTTGAAACGGCGCATCTCCCAGGTCTCATCATCGATCAAGGTGGTCTCCACCGATGCTGCTACGAGGGATATGCAATCATCCCACGTCCCTGGCCCCATCCGGATCGCGCCGGTATCGGTGTTGAAGATGACGTCGTCGCGCTTGAACGCGAACGGCTTTGCCGCCAACTCATCACTGGTGACGACATAGAATTGGGGGGCTGAAAGCTTGGGCATGGTATCGGGTTTCTGCAGGGTGAATGGTCGTAGGTAATTCGCTGATTGTTTCGATCCAACGGATGAAGTAGATCATGGTGTACCGTAATTCGATGCATCCATGTTCACCAGTGTGAGGTGGTCACTGCCGATCTCGTCATAGATGGTGGTGGCGCTATCACGGCTGTCGCCCATCCTGTACCAGCTCTTCAGGTCAGAACCGAAGCCGATGCGGTGCGGGTTCCTAGGTGTGCCGGAATTGTAGAGCGCGGTAATCTCCGAGCCAGTGAGCGCCCTGCCCACATACGCAACCTCGTCGATCTTGCAGTTGAAAAAGCCAACCGCCGCGCCGTTGAACGTTCGCGCCCCTATACTCAGTCGTTTATTGGTGATGCCTATATCGCTGAACCAGTGACCCGGATTAGCGCCATCCGATGTGAGGAAGTTGCTCAACGTCTCGGCCACTCCGTTGATGTATAGGCTCCACGCACTGCCATTGCTCTGCACAACGATGTGGTAAAGGGTGCCTGCTACGATAACCGTATTCCCGTATGTCTCGGATAGGTTGGCGGATCCGTTCACTCGACGGGTAAGGATCGCCAGCTTTGGAGCGGACCCAGTGCCTTCATTCCATCGCACATGAATGGATAGCGTAGCGTTGTTGCCAGCCGTGGATGATCCGAGGGATATGATCGTGCGGAAGTCCTCAGATGTTGGAACTACGGTAGGCCGGAACCAGAAGGAGAATGCACCGACATTATCGGCGCCGAGCGTTGGGCTGTCACGGATCACGCGCTGCGTGATGCCGTTGAACTGCGCGGCCAGCGTGTTGCGGAATATGGAGCCTACTAGGGTGCCCATCGTGACCAGCCCGCGTTAGTGGTGATGGTGCGGCGAACCACGATGGTGTCGCTCACGGCGAGGGTGATGCTGCCCGTGACGGACGCGAATCCGCCACCGTTCTTCGAGTAGTTGATGGTGCCGCTGCCACCGTCACTCGTGTAGGCCGTGTAGGTTCCTGCCTCATCAGCGCTCACGGTCCACGTCAGGGTGTCGGCATTACCCGCGCCCCATCCGAACTTCAGGGGGATGGGTGCGGTGTAGTTAGCGGTCCCGTTGCTCTTCACGCCCTGCGTTCCGAGCGTGTCGCCGTTGAGGTTCTTGATCGTGACCGTCCCGTCTGGTGCCGTAGCGTTGGCCGTGCCTCCGCTCTTCACCGCAACTGGCGCACCGATATTAGTGCCTGCGGAATCCTTCACTTGGACCGCACCATCTGGTGCAGTAGCGTTCGCTGTTCCACCGCTTTTCACCGCAACGGGTGATCCGATGTTGGTGCCAGCACTATCCTTGACCTGCACAGCCCCATCAGGAGCCGTGGCATTGGCTGTCCCGCCGCTCTTCACACCCACAGGCGACCCGATGTTGGCTCCTGAACTGTCTTTCAGTTGCACCGCCCCATCGGGTGCGGTCTTCGTGGTGACCGTCCCGGGCGAATACGTGTCAGGGCTTCCGATCGGATCGTCATCCGAATCCACCAGCTGGATCTCGACATCCTCACCCGAGGCTCCCAGAGCTGCAGCAACCGCATCAGCCTGCTCCGGGCTAAGGCAGTCCACCACCTCGCTGGCGTCGATGTCATTGGCCTGTGTGTAAGTAGGCACCGGCGTGTCGAGACCGCCCATGGCGGTCCAACCGGTAGCGTTCCAGGGTTCGGTGACATTCGAGGCGCTGTTGTACCACTCGGTGCCTACCATCTCGTCCAGGTTCACCCAGGCTGTGCCGCTCCAGCTCACCGTGTGCGTGCCTTTGCGGTAGAGCGTACGGCCGTTGTTCGTGCCGTCAGGTGTGTAGGTGCCGTTATACCCCGGATCCCCGGCACCGCTTACGACCACGGCATCGATGGGGGAACTGGCCAGGGACTCGTCGAGCAGGTCGCAGAGGGTGGCCGGTGTGCCGCCAAGAGCTGCAAGAAGGACCGATGCCTGGGTAGGACTGAGGCAGTCCGTGACCACTGAAGCATCAACAGCGCCGTCCTGTGCGAACGTTGGAACGGGTTCATCCAAGCCACCCATGGCGGTCCACCCGGTAGCGTTCCAGGGTTCGGTGACATTCGAGGAGCTGTTGTACCACTCCGTACCCACCATCTCATCGAGGTTCACCCAAGCGGTGCCGCTCCAGCTGATGGTGTAGGTACCCTTGCGATAAAGCGTGCGGCCGTTGTTGGTGCCGTCCGGCGTGTAGATGCCATCGTAACCAGGATCACCGGCCCCGCTGACGACTACGGCATCCACCGGTGACGCGGTCAGGGCGTCATCGAGCAATGCACAGAGCGTCGGGCAGATGGAGGCGATCGCGGCATTGAGCTGCGGGGTGCTCAGCAGGGCCTCGATGGTGGGCCAGGTGGTTCCGGAAATGAGTTCGCCGAGCGTTTGGCACAGGTCATCCTGCGCGTCGGAGAGTTGGGTATGACTGAGGATGTCGGCCAGCGTGGCCCAGGACTGGCCCACCAACTGCTGCTGAAGTGTCGGGCAATCGTCGGGCACGCCAGGCACCGGGGCGTTGGAGAGGTAGAACGGACACGGGCTGGAGCGTGTCACGGTCACCTGCAGTTCGTAATGGTTCCGATCGCTTCCGGGCTTGGATCCGTGACTGAGCTCCACCACGTTCACCATGGCGGGCTCGTCCTTGGTGCCAAGGACCTTCACGGTCTTGTTCAGGTCGTGGTGCAGCACCACGAATCGGCCACGATGGAGTTGCCAGAGCCCGTAGAAGATGGCGGCACGGTCCTTTGGCACCACGCAGGTGAGGGATGCCTTACTGCAGTTCGCGCCGTTCACCTTCACCCAGCCCTCACTGAAGTCCTGGGTCCAGCGTGTAGGGTAGATGGTGGTCCAGACCGCATCATCGATCAGATCGATCGCCGATGGCAGCGTTCCGCGCACCTCTTCCGGAAAGGAATCGATGTTGGCCACCGGAATGAACTGCAGGTAGCAGGCGCCGGCATTGTTCTGCTCAGCCAACCGGTCCAGCACCGTGGGGAGGTACAGCTCCATCGTGCCACAAAGGCACCCTCACCACGCACGGCGAAAAACAACACCTTCAAGCCTTGATCTTCCGGAGGTGGGATGAACGCGGGGGTCGTCCACGTGGCCCGATTCGGTGATGCTTCTTGCGGTAGCGTTGATACGCCCGGATGCTGTTCACCAGTGGATAGTCGTCCTCGGTGATCCCATACTCGCTACGGAAGAAGTCAATGGCATCACGGAGCGAGACAGGTACCGCCCCCATGTGCAATTGGTCAACCGTGAGGTAGAAATCATGCCGATAGTACTCGTGGACCATGCGGATGATGTCGGCATGAAGTGCTGGGGAGAGGTGCGGCAGACCATCACCAGTCACCGAAAGGAGCATGATCGGGCCACGGACCTCTGCGTTCAGGTCCTCATCGGGAACGGTCACGCGCAACAGCAGCCGACCGGCGATGTAGCGGCTGAGTTCACAGCCCCATCGCGTGCCACGCTGGTACTCCGGGTGGAGGTTCTTGCGCAGGTACTTCAGGATGTACCGCTGCGCCTGGATCTGGACTATCGGTTGCTCAGCCATGGTAAGTGGCCGTGCCTGCAGCCACAAATATCGCGCTCCGCCACACCCCGCACAGCTGCGGGGTGCAACGCTGTCAACGGATCGATGTGCGTTACATCACCCGTTTGGGCTTGAGTTCCAGGCTCACCGAGTGGCGCTCGTTGTAGTCCTGGCTGCCGCAGCAGCGACAAGTGGTGGTGCCCAGACCGAGCCAATCGATCACACGGAACCAGTAGGCGCTGGTGGCGATCGCGGCATAGCTCTTCGGGCAACTCCAGGCGCCGCGTTCCTTGTGCAGGGCATTGTAGCAGGGACCGCAGATCACGGGGTGTTCGACCTGACCGGTGAAGCCCACCGGCATTTCTTCGAGGGAGATGGTGCGTGTGTTGAACATGGCAAGCTCCCGGACACCCGCGGGCTCCTGGCCGCCAAGGGTCGTGGAATAACTCGCCGCTCTGGGCGTGCTTATGCCGCGAAAGCCATTGGCAGGACAGGAACAGGGTGTCGTTTCGCCAGGTTCAACACACGCACCTCACTCGAAGGTGGGTTCACCGATCAGCTCGTGAACAAAGGGGTCAAGCGGTTCCGCTCAATACCCACAAGCACCTCATCGCGGTGTCCGGGCTTGTTGCCCCATTCGCGCAGGTCATAGAGGACCTGGCCGCGGCGGAAACTCCAGTACCGCTTCTGGATACCGAACGCACCAAGGCCATCCACATGGCAGGTGGTGTATAGTTCCAGGCCCACCTGCGACCGGATCTCGGCCACCAAGTGATCACGTGCGATATTGAGATCCGGATGGTAGGTATCATCATCCGGCCGGTGTAGACGAACAAGCTCACCGAAGTCCTCCCACACCGGCAGCACTTCCCCGTGCCAGGGCACCAGATCACCTCGTTTCAACTTCCGCATGTGACGGCGATCTCGTCGATCACCGGCGTAGAATGTAACGAGCGCGACCGATCATCTGCAGGCCGTTCCGGCCATGGCAACTGGTGGTTCCATGTCCACCATCGTCCTCTTCCGGGCCGAACAGGCGAAAGCCCCGGCGAACCGGGGCCTCCGCTTGCATCAGGCCTGGGCCATATCCTCGAAGGCGGCGCGCTTCGCGGCGGCTTCCTCCGCACTGATCCGGCGGAGCTTCCGGCCGCCCTTCTTCACCACCTCACCGATCGGCGCGGGGGCCGGTTCGCTCGCCATTGCGGGCTCGGTCGGCTCCGGGCTGCGCTCACCCGTGAGCACGAAGGCCTTGTGGGTGCGTCCCTTCTCATCCGGGGTGCGGCGGGGATCCACGATGAACGTGAGCCATTCGTTGCCCTTGTCGTCCTTGCGCACATGCTTCATCGCGTCCGCCATGAGCAGCGTCACGATCACGCCGTCGTACTTGCTGGCCTTACCGCTTCCGATGTATTGCTTCTGAGTTGCCATTGTCGTCTGTGTGGAGGGGTTTGGTTTGGTAGCTCCACGCCAAATGGGAAAAGCATGCGCATAGTGTTGCGGGTGCTGCACCGTGAAATAACCTAGCTGCTGCAGGCTGCGAGCACGTGGTAACATCACTACCACGCGCACAGCCGCCGAAGCTGCGACGGCTTATGTCGCGAAACCCGAAGGGCCCGCCCCAAGGCGGGGGCATGGCACATGGAACACGCGTATGCTCCATTTGCTGTGGAGTCTACCTGAACCAGGCCCTGTAGCACGGGCGCCGATGGTGACTCATGGGGCGATACATCCATCAGGAACGCGGGAAGTCCGGCAAGGGCGATGGTGGGGTCTTTGATGCCGGCTCCTTGGTGGTGCCTTTGAAGCTCACGGGCGCAAGGGCGGGCAACGGATGGTCATTGTTCGTCGCGGATCACCGCCTCCGGATGAGAAGCACCCGCAAGGTCCGTGCTCACGGGTGAGCGCTGCTGCCGATCGTGCAATGGTGAGCGGACCGCCGTGCCGGTCGGGGTGTGATGAAAGGGTGGTGACTCTTGCCGGTCCATGCGGAGGAGGTCGATGCGATCCCGCCTTCGAGGATATGGTTCTGGTCGCAAGTGGTGGGGGACCTGGTTCGCCGGGGCTTTCGCCTGGGAGGCCAATACCACCTCGTAATAAGGGGCGGTCCGAAGATGCGCCGCTATTTTTCTGCAGGGCGATACGAGGGGGACGTTGCGTAGCGGTGCCTACGGAACGTCCTCATCGGAGAAGTCATGCGGGAAAAGAGCAAGCAGATCGGATCAGCCTCTAATGCGAGGTGGTATAACTACCAAGAACGCCGAAGCCCCCTCTACCAAAGGGGGCTTCACGTCATCCGCAGGTTTCCCTTCACGGACGATGGACGACATTGGACCGCCAAGATAGCACGGGCCCGTGTGTGCCGCAAATGCATCATTCAACGCCGTGGCCGGAACGCGCCTCACGCACAACGCGCTCGTTCGGACCAGGGAAGATCAACAGGGTATCCGGCGATCGCCGTAATTCTTCCAGGATGCGTGCCGTACGCGGAGTGGCACCATCATAGGCCTCTTCGATCAACGCAGCCAGCTCGCCAGCAGTGACCTGGCCACCGAACAACTTCAGCGGCCACACCAGGTGCGAGTATACCGTGAGGGCGTGCTGGACGATGTCCTGTTGGGCAGTTGTGGAAATGGTCGTATTCATCTGGGAAGGCTTGTGCGTCGTCCGACGTGCGTGTTCACTGGAACACACGCACGTCGGGTATTCAACCGGTGTGGCCCCTTACGCTGCTTGCCACACCGTCCATGCTCCAGACCACCGCTATGGTCCACGATCCCCTATCGTCTTTCTTCCGGCCGAGTTCGTCGGAGGAAAGAAACCCGACGCCGCGCGGCACCAAAACTTTCCCCGAGCCACTACGCGCCATCAGCATCGAACAGGTACAGCTGACTGGTGGTGGACGCCTCGGCCGGCGCACTTTCAGCGCGCGATACGTGGTGCATGAACAGGTGGCTCTCCGTCTTGCGCTCGTCATCGAGCAGGGTCACGAACGGCCAGATGTTCCGTGGGTGCGCGTGGTAGGCCGCATACCACTGGCAGCTGAGGCTGTCCATCCAGGCCACCTCACCACGGACGCCATGTAGCCAGAAGTTCAAGGCGCACATCTTGAAGCAGGTCGGGTCCAGGTCGGCACCATACCACACACCCTTTCCGCGCCGCAGTGCATGGGCCGCCAGCAGGGTCCGACCGCTGCCCACGGCCGGGTCGTAGAACGTGGTGCGATCGGTCACCAAAGCATCTTCAGGCACCATCATCGCCGCGTTGAAGGTGCAGATCTCAGGTGGGGTGAAGAACTGGCCCATCCTGCTGGCGCGGCTCCTGCCTGCGATCTCCATGTACACATCGCCCAGCATGTCATACCAGCCACGCTCCCGCACCTGGTGCTCGTGGATCCGGATGTGATAGGCGAACAGCTGTACGATCAAGTCCAGCTCGGACCGGGTGTAACGCTTGGCCACCCGGAGGTATCGGTCCTCCAGGCGACCGGCAGCCAGTGCGCATAAGGCAATCTCCAGGTAGTTATCGAACACCTGCGCAGGATCGTGGCGTGCCAGCTCATAGCTGTTGAACACCCTCAGCCATTGCCCTACTTCCGTGATCGGCCCCTGTTCTGCCTTCATGCGCCCGGGTCGGTATGGTCCCGCATGGCATGGGGACCATACCGGTCAGGCGACTACCAGCGCGCCCCTGCGCCACGGCAATGGCATACTCGAGATAGTTATGCGCTGCACCTCTTCAATGACCCGAAAAATCCGGGGACCTCGAAAATTCCGGAACCCTTGAAAATTCCAGAACCGGCCGAGATCTGGACCACTGGAACCAACAAGGCCCCGGAGCAGTTCCGAGGCCTTGCGCGTCCGGTCACTCGGTGAGGCTCCCACTTGAGGTGCACCTCTGGAGCCGCCGTTCTGGACGATGCTGTGCGAATGTACTCAGTTCCCGGGCACCGCCTTCGACATGGCCTTGCGAACGAAGGATTCCAGCTCTCCCCACACAGGAAGCTGGCGCAACTGATCCTGCGTGAACCTGCCGTAGGTGGCCACCACGCGGAGTTGGTGCGGCACCGTCTGTATCACCTGCACCAGAAAAGCCGGTCCTTGCCAATGCAGCACGTACAACTGACGGCTCTTCTCATCAGCACAAAGCAGAAAGGCCGGCGGACTGATGGTCCCATCGAGGATGTGTGCGGTGGCTTCGTCGCTATTCTGTTCGGTCAGGTGCAGGCCGATGCCCAATTCCAGCATCACCCGGAAAAGCGTCTCGGTGTTCACGCTATCTGTTCCACTCTCGAGCTTGTCCAACTGCAGGCCGCTCGTGTTCGTACGTTCACGCAACTGGTTCAAACTCCAGCCGATGGATTCGCGGCGCTTGCGGAAGAAGGCACCGATGGAACGTTTGATCTGGGCGATGGCATTGCTCATGGCTGGTCAAAAGTAGGAGGGGGCGCAGCTCGCGCCACGCCCCCCGGGCCGGTCACCAATTACCACATCAGATACCGGCTTTCTCATTTGGTACCTCCGTGAATTCGCGGTCCTTGAACAATTCGGCCAGCCCGCTCAGTTGCTTCAGGCGCAGCAGCTCATCGGCATCCATGCCGATGTGCCGCAGGATCCATGCATCGCTCATGCCCGCGCCCTTCAGCTCGCCCACGATGTTCACCATCAGCTCTATGCTATGGGTGCCGCGCGCCCGGTTGTGGCGGATGGTGCTCGCCATGCGGTTGCTCTTGTCCTTGCTCAGCGGCACCACGGGCGAGTAGCCGTGCGTGCTGGCCTGCACTCCCTTGTCCGTGCTGCAGATGGTGTTGCGATGGAAGCCATCCACTACCGTGAACTCCTCGCTCTCCGGGAAGCCGACGATCGGCTGGGTGAGCCCATCTTCTTTGATGCTCCGTCGCAGCAGCTTCATCTCAGGCGGCGCCACCCGGTTCGGGTTGTAATCATTGGCCTTCACTCGCTCGCTTTTCACCCACTGCACGTTGTCCACCGGGTGGTCGAAGAAGGGTCCGGCTGCGTGGAGATAAGAGCGGGCGAGATTGAGGGATTCGACCTGCTCATCAATGGGCATGGTCTTGATCAGGTCACGCAACTGCTCCGAGAGTTCATGCACCTTTATCTGTGCGCGGGTGCGCTCCAATTCGGTTCTCATAGCAACGCCTGGTATTTGTCCATCACGGCCTTCCGCCGGGCCATCTGCTCTTTGGTGCGGCCAAGGCCCATATACGTGAGGGTGAAGTCGTTCTTCATGATCGTAACGCATACCGCCTTCCAGTTCGGGCAGTGGCGGAATGGTGTGCCGTTCTCGATGTCGATCTCATCGGGCCACTCACCTTTGATCTTGATGATCTCGTACACGTCCGGCTTGGTGCAGAGCTTCGATATCGCGTGGGTGTTCTCCACCTCCACACCCGCGTCCATGATCGCCTTGATCACGCGCGGGTTGCGTCCGTAGCCTACCTCCTCCCAGCTCTTCGCGAACCGCGCCAGGTGCGTCCTGACTTTCGCCGCCGTCTTCGGCGGCAGCGTATCAATGAGGAAATGTGCATACTGCTTCCACGTGAAGTGCGCCGGTTTGGTGATCCGCTTCCAGCCCATGGCCGTGGTGCCGCCGTAGATGCCCGTGAAGTTCACCCCGTTCACGCGGCCCACCATCTTCGCCCACATGTCCGGGTTGATCGAGCGGTAGTATTTCAGCGTGTCCTGCCCGCTGGCGTGGAAGGGCGAGGCTGTGCGCATCTCGTGGATGCTGAGCCCGGCCATGTGGTACAGGTCGTAGAGCTTGTTGTAGTCCCAGCCGAACCGCGCGTTGGCGGTCCAGATGTCCTCCGTGCGCCAGTCGTGGATGGGGTAGAAGTTTGTGCACCGATCACTGACGATGGTGGTGTACTTCTGGCCGTCCAAGAAGTTCACCCGATGCTGGCTGGTGATGATGGCGCGGCGGCTCAGGCTCTCGTCCTGACGCAGGCCCACGATCACCGCCGTGCGGCCGTGGCGCTCCGCATAGCGCTGGGCGAAATCGATGCGGAACTGGAAGCCGCTGGTGCCGCGCTCGAACGGGAACCAGATGTTCTTGGTGGTGTACACATAGGGCTTCTTTGGCGGCTGCCGTACCCAGAGGTGGCGCATGTCCTCGTCCCATGGTATCCAATGCGTCTGGTGCATGGATACCGAGCACGCCGCCTTGATCGGCAGGCAGAGCCAGTAGCGATCGATCTCCGGCATCATATCCAGAACCCGCTCGATGTAGTCAAAGGTCTGCTGGTAGCCTGCCTCGTAGTCCTCGTGGTATACGGCCAGTCGGTGCAACTGGCCGGTCGCCTTCGCGTGCTCGTAGCATAGCTGGAGGCACACGCCGGAATCCTTTCCTCCGGAGAAGGCCACCAATACGCGCTCATGCGTGTCGAACGCGATGGCGATGCGGGCGCGGGCGGCATCGAGGACGTTCATAGCTCCCGTTCCAATTGCTCAATGCTCCGGCTGTTGAAGTACTCTAGCAGGCTCATCTTGTTCTCCACGTTCTTGTCCATCAGGCCCTCCAGCGGCAGGTCGCCGGTCAGGTGGTAGTAGATGCAATCCAGTTGCTGCCCCGTGCGGTAGGTACGGTACACCAGCTGGTCGATCAGCGCGTAGTCCCAGGTCTTGTCGAAGATCACGCTCACGTTCCGGTCCTGCAGGTTCAGCGCCATGGTATCGCTCTGCAGGCTCAGCACCGCCACGCCGGGGTAGCGCTTCGCGCAGGCCTCGCGGCTGTCCACGTACTTGCAGAAGATGATCACCTTGCCCGGGTCGTGCTCGGCTAGCAGCCGGTCCACCTGCGTGAACTTATCCGCCGTGGTGCTGTACGTGTGCTGCATCTTCTGCGTCATCTCCAGGAAGATGTTGTTGTTCCGGGCCTGCATCCGCTCGTCATCCAGGAACTCGCGTTTCAGGCGGGCGTACTCCTCGCGCGCTTCTTGGTCCACGCCGTAGCGCACCGTGCGCAGGATCTTGCTCACCTCCAGCTTCAGGTCCGCCTCGTACACGTACGGACCGATCAGGTTGTACAGGTGCTCAACGTTGTGGTAGCGGTCAATGTGCTCCTTCACGATCGTGCGGCCACCGATGTGCTTGCGCACGGTGGTGTACTCCACGAAGGTGTTCTTGTACTGCCGCAGGCTCATCTTCAGGATGCGCGGACTCAGGAACTCGAACTGCGCCCACAGGTCCAGCAGGTTGCGACTGATGGGCGTGCCGTTCAGCACCAGCTTGTACTGCGCCAGCTTGCCCAGATCGCAGATGCGGCGCGTACGCTTGCTGTCCCAGTTCTTGATCTTCAGGCTCTCGTCCACCACCACGAAGGGGCATCGCGCCGCCTGCACACGGGCCAGCAGCTCCAGGTAGGTGCGGTCGCTGTTGCTCAGCGTCTCGATCCCGCACAGGATGTGCTCGCGCCGCAGGCCGCCCCACTTCAGGTGCTCATGGCGCAGGCCCGTGCCGGCCAGCTTCGGGTGCACGGCGCGGTACGGCGCCAGCCACAGCACCAGGTCCACGTCCGGCACGCTGTGTATCAACTCCATGGCCGTGCGCGTCTTGCCGGTGCCCGGCTTCATGAACAGCGCGCCCACCTTCAGGCGGCTGAGGCGGCTGATGCCGGTAATCTGATCAGCGAGCAGTTCCATCACACTTCCGGCCACACTTCATCCAGTTCATCGCTCATCACCCAACTTCCGGTGTGCCACCCTCCATCACCAGGCATTTCCTCGTTCGGGTTCGTATCGAGAGGAAGACGCTGGTTGGTCTCATGTCCACCTTTTACCTGCCTTACAGCCGCTGCGCATTGCTGAGCTTCGGTGGCATCCTCGAATAGGATTACGCGTGCGCCTTCCAGTTCGTTCGGATCACGCCATCCCTTGTCGGTCCAGATCAGGGCCTCGTAGTCGAAGTCCCCGAACACATGGTACAATGTCTTGTTCATGACCGTGTCAGTTGTTCATCCGCCTCCACCGGCGCCGTGGCCACGTGTCGTGGCACGGACGTACGCCACTCGACTTTGACCTCGTAGGCCCGGTTGCCCTTGCGGATCACCTTGCGCGTGTCGATGCGGCGCATGGCGCCACTGCAGAAGGCTACCTCGTTGCCGTTGGCCAGGGTGACCAATGCCCACTTCCGACCGTTCGCCTGCTCGTATGTGCCAGTGATGGTGGCTCCAGCCGGAATGCGGCCGGCGATGAGCTTGGCCCATTTCAAAGGTTCGGTTATCATTCGTCCTCAGTATTTGTGGTGAGGGCCTTCATCAAGATCGCCTGGTCAGCATTGTTGAACAGTTTGACCTCTTCGAATGTGATGCGGCGAACGAACAACACGTTCGCATCCCAAGCTTGGGCTTCATGAAATCCCTGTTCTTTCAGGTCAGAGGCAAGAATGATCGGATTACCCTTCACGTGGAAGAACCAGAAGCCGGTGGTTGTAATGTCTACGGCGGTCGCGCGTCCGGTGCTGATCAAGTCACCCAATTCGTGTTGACACGAAAGAAACGCCATCTGGATATCCTTCGGCATAGTACCGAATGGAATAGCATGTTTGGTGTTGGCAGTTGCAGCTGCAAGGGCCGCTTCGGAATACAGATCGCCGTCGTAAATCATCATCGGAGCAGGGTTGTTTCAGGTTCTTGTTTCGCCGTGGCCACCGCCTCCGGCACATGCGTGATCACCTCGATATCCGGCGCGCGCTTCCCGGTGTCCGTGTAGAACCACGCCTCCTTCTTCGTACTGTACTGGATGTCCTTCTTCTCCAATATCCACGCGCTGATCCAGTACGCCTCGCTCTTGCTCACGTCGTAGTCCGGGCCGAACACCTGGCTGGCTGGGATCAGCGCCTCGCGCCCGTCGAAGCTCACGGCCTTGTAGCACTTGTCGCTGATGCGGTAGAAGCTTTCCAGCCGCACAGAATAGCACTTGGTCTTCATGCGTGCTGTGGTTCGAATGTTCCCACCACATTGAATTCCTCGTTGGCCACTACGTCGGGATCCTTGCGCGGGTCCTCGGCCGAAGCCGTGTAGGAGTAGTACTGCGCTTCTTCATCCCACCAGGCCACCACGTAGAACCTGCGACCGGTCGCATTGGCCTGCTCTTGGGCCTGCCGCTTGGCTTGTTGCTCGTTGATCATGGCTCAGAGCGAGGTTTGATAGACGGGTACGCTCTGCTTCGCCGTCAGCACCCAGGTAGTACGGTTCTGCGGGTGCCGTTCGTCCATCTCCAGCCGCAGTCCGCTCAGGCGCCGAGTACCGCCCGGGCAGCCCATGCCGTACTGCTTATCGGTCATCACATACACGCGGCTGGTGATCTTATGGGCGCGGAGCACGTCGGCCATCTTGCGGCCTTTCTCCGCCGCCGCCTCAAGGCTCACCGCGTGTTCCATGAGCACATCGCATTGCTTGCCTTCCACCATGTACGGCCATGCCCAGTTCGCGGCATAGTCCAGGTATACCGCGCCCACGGCCTTCTTCGCGGCGCGCGCTGCTGCCTTACTGATACGGCCATCGGCCACTACGATGCACCAGCCGATGTGGTAGGCATTGAGCACATGGGTGATGTTGCGGCCGGCCTTCGGGGTAACTGCTGTGGTTGTCATTGGTGTGTTGTTCTGATGTGGTAGATCAAATGTAGGCGGAAGAATTGTTCCGGCAAAATATCGCGGAAGAATTATTCCAGAATGTGACGAACGGTTGCTCCATCAATTCAACTGCCCATTATCCGCGAAGCTGAAATACCCCGACTGAGTCAGGATCAGGTGGTCCTGCACGGTGATCTCCAGAAATCGGCCGCCTTCCACCAATTTGCGGGTCAAAGCAATGTCCTCCGTGCTCGGCCGCAGCTGATTACTCGGGTGGTTGTGCGCAAGGATGATCGAACTCGCCCGCCGCTCCAGCGCGCTACGGAAGATCAGCTTCGGATCGGCCACCGTACCATGCAGACCACCCACGCTGATCCGCTCACGGTGGATGAGCCGGTTCCCGCGGTCCAGCATGAGGGTGTAGAACTCCTCATGGGGCGTATCGGCCAGCACAGCCTTGAGCAGTTCGTAGGCGGTCGAGCTGGTCGCCACCAGTGGGCGCTGCTCCACGCCGATGCTGTGCCGGCGACGTCCAAGTTCCAGCGCCGCCAGGATCGCGACCGCCTTGCTCCGACCCATTCCGGGCAGGGCCGCCAGGTCCATCGGTGAGAGCAACGCCAGTTGATGCAAGTCCTTGTCCACGCGGTGAAGCACATTGTAGGCCACATCCACCGCGCTCATCCGCGCATCACCGCTCTTGATCAGGACGCCCAACAGCTCAGCATCGCTCAGGCTCTTCTCACCCTTGGCCATCACACGGTCCTGCAACGCTTCCCGGATCGGGAATGGTCGTAACACATGGTCTTGATATCCTGGAACTGCTGCTGGCTGCATGTGCGTGTGTTTGCCCTGCTGGGCACACGCACATGCTACGCGGCCATTTCGCCCATCAGTTCGAACAAGTCCTTGGGGTAGTACAATGGAGCGCTGTTCTGAGCAGGCTTCGGCTTGGGCACGGAAACAGGTACACACGGGGTTTCCATGTCAGCAAAGGGATCGATACCATTGGATTCAGGCTCATCATCGCCATCCTCCTCAGCGTCATCGATGTCCTCGGTCAGGCTCACTTCTTCACCGCGGGCTCGCAGCCGTTCCATGGCAGCTTGCTTCAGGTCTTCGCTGCGGACGAAGATGTCGTAGAAGCGCAATGTGGGTTCGGTGATCACGGGCTCAGGATCCTCGGCAAGGGATTTCTCCACGCGTGCAAGCGCTTCGCGAAGCACGGCCAGCTCTTCCTCCTTGGCGAAGGTTCCGCCCAGGTTCTCTTTGGCGGTGGCCAGGTCCTTGCGCTTCTGGTCCAGGAGCAGGTCCATTTCCCGTGGCGCCTCTTGGATGCCCTTCAGCACCGTCCGCAGCGAGATGAACAGGCCGGCTGCCGTGTTGAAGGTGCCGGCGCGCTTCTCCAAGATGGCGTCTTCCACGAAGCGGAACTGGAATTCGCTGATGGAGCGCTGCACTCCCTTGGTCCACGCCTCGGCCCGGTCGCGCACAACCACCACTTCGGTCAGGGCCACCGGTTTGCCGTTCAAGGTGATCATCCCCGCTGGACGGTCGTAGGTGTATTCCGTGGCGTACCCGGTGTCGCTGTACAGGTTACGGTGGAAGGAGGGTTGCCAGCCAAGGGCATCGGCTTCCGCGTACGTGAAGGGCCACCGTTGCACGCGCTCGGCTATGAGGCGGTCAAGAGCTTCGGTCGCGGCCTTCTTGCCCTTGTGGAGCTGTCCTTGCACCTCCAAGGTGATCGTATCCTCTTCGGAGAAGAGCAGCGCGTAGTCGCTGGCCAGCTGGCGATCGCGGACCAGGTTCGCCTCCATTTTGGGGATCGTGGATTCCAGGGTTTCCACCTGCTTATGGGCATTCCGGCGCCCTTTGAGGAAGGTGTCGCGGGCGTTCTCCAACCGCTGGATCTGCCGCTCGTAGGTCTCCTTGTCAATGAAGCGGGTGTCACCGGTGGCGGCGGCCTTGGCCTGCGTGTAGGAGGCGGTCACGCGTTCGCCGGCGTCGCTCATCGTGTCACCCTCGTAGCTGCCGTCAATGGCCTGCCCCACCATACCGGCCTTGGCGGAGAGGATCCCCCACAAAGTGCCGTCGAACGAGGTGTGGGCGAGCCAGCGGTTCACCTCCACCTGGCGGCCATGCTGGTCCCACACCAGGTTCCCCTGGCGGATCACGCGTCCTTCCCGTTGCTCGATGTCCTTGGGCATCCACGGCGCATCCAGGTGGTGCAGTGCGGCTGCGAGGTCCTGGGCGTTCACTCCTGTGCCGAGGGATGCGGTATGCCCGATGGCGATGCGGTAGATCCCGAGCTGCAGCTTGTCGATGTGCTGTTGTCGGTTCTTCTTGGTCACGCCACCAGTGGGATGGGCTATCAGGATCTCCCGGGCCGGTATGCCCCGCTTGATCAGCCGCTTCTTGATGTCGTGGTAGATGTTGATCGTACCATCCACGCTGGCTATCTGGTCGGAGAACAGGAACTGCGTCCCGTGGCGCGGGGTCGTGGGCAGCGTCCCGTCCAGCAGGCGCATGTTCGTGGTCTCGTCGTAGATCTCCTTCACCCGGTCCAACGCACGGTTCAATTTGCTGTCCGGATTGTCAGGTAGTTCCGGGTTGATGTACCGCATGTCCATAGCGCCGATCTTGGCCCACTGCGCGATCTTGGCCGGTATCGCCTGGAAGTTGTTCCGTTTGATCTCGGCCGCTCCCATGTTGCGCCATGCGTCGAATTTCCAGGCGAGGTATTGTGTGAATTCGCGGAGCTCTTCGGTGGGAGGGATGGCCACCGATCGCGGTTCACCATCCTTCAGCGCGGGTTGCTTGATCCCGGCGTCAGCTGCGTTGAATTTGGCGTCGGCCACCTCGAGCCAGGCGTCCATGAGCTTCTGAACGAAGCGGAAACGGGTGAGGCGCGATACGGGCTTCACCGCGCCTGTGGCGGTGCGCTCCGGTTCGGTCTTGATCACCGTGAAGGAGGTCTGGAACGCATCGAAGGTGGACATCCCGAACTTCTCCAGTACGTCGGGTCGCAGGTACCGCATGATCGTCCATACCTCAGCGATGGTGTTGGTGATCGGCGTGCCGGTCATCATGGCCGTGTTCTTCCCACGGTTCCGCTGCTGCACATGGCGCATCTTCAGCAAGAGGTTCGGACCCCAGCCGGTGCTCTTGCCTTGGTCGATTCCTTTCACACCGCTGCGGCCGCTGGCCAGCGAGGAGCGGAACGGCAGCTTCTTGTACTGGTGGCTCTCGTCCACGATCAAGGCGTCGATACCCAGCTGCTCGAAGGTGAGCGAGTCGTCCTTCTTGCGGTGCAGCAATTCCTTCAGTTTCACCTTCAGGGTATTGACGACCTTGTTCAACTCGCTGATGGCAGGGGCATCCTTGCCGTGCTGGTCGCGCTCGGTCTCGATGGTGGATACCAGGTCGTCGATCTCGTCAGTGATCCAGTCGCGCTCGCGCTGCGGGTCGTTCGGGATCATGTTCAACATGCTGTGCGGGATCAGCACGATATCCCAATCGCTCATCACCGTCTGGGCCATGAAGATCCTACGGTCCAGCGGACCCTCCATTTGAGCCCCAGGAGCGTGAACCCTCGCCTCCGGGTAGAAGCGCTTGATGTCGTTCACGATCTGCTGCAAGGTGGCGTTCATCACGGCCAGCATGGGCTTCTTGGCCAGCCCCAGACGTCGCAGCTCCATCAGGATCATGATCGCGGCCAGCGTCTTACCGAAGCCCACGCCATGGGCGATCATCAGGCTGTTGCGTACGGCGCGGTACGCCACAACCTTCTGGTGGTCTTTCGGGATCAGCGGTTCCGACCGGCCATCGGGCATGGTGATGCTGGGAGCCATACCGGGGTAGTAGGCGATCGAAGGCACCGGGTACCTGGTGCGGCGGCTGATCGTGAAGATGCGGTTGAAGACCTCCTCCAGTTGATTGCCCACGGAAGGGTACTTCTCGATGTACCGGATGAACTCCTCGTTCATCAGCGCGATCTTCTCGGTCGCCGCTTCCGTGGCCTTCGGATCGGTGTAGCGCATCTCCTCTTCCGTCCATTCGATCACTGGTGATCGCAGGGAGAGGGCTCGTTCGAACAATTCAACCCCGGTACGCGCAAGGCCGTTGCGATGCACGTCCTCGGAGTACTGCACCCCCCAGGTGTCCGTGTTCTTCAGGTTCTGCCACTTGAGGTTGGTGCGCGGGGAGGCCCATTTGATGGCGAAGGTTCCGATCTTCTCGATGTATTGCACCTGCACGCTCACACCGAAGGTCTCCTCAGCGAAGGCCTCGTAGATGTGGCCCGGTATCCAGCGGGAACCGATCTGCGGTGCATCGCCCGGGTCTTCCGGTCGGATGATCCGTTCCAACGGTACACGTTCTGGCTGTACGGCTTCCAGCGCTTCAACATTCGCCTGGTAGATCGGGTCTTGTTGGGCCGCTATCTGGGCCTCCTTAAGCTTCTCCACAACGAAGCCGGACAGGTAGATCTCGGCCACCTCCCAGGCGCCGGTGCGCGGGTTCTCGTAGGCGAGTCCGGTGGAACGTAGCAGGTCAGCAATAATAGGAGGGGTCTCGCCCAGCAGCTGGGCCATGTAGTCCAGGTCCACCCGGCCGGTCCAGTTGTCGCTGATGTCCAACGCATCCTTCAGGCTGGCGGCTTGTACCGGACGTTCCACGGGCCGTACGGTCGGCTCCCGGAAGATGGGCATCTTCTCGTAGATCCAGAAGGACTTACGACCGGCGGCGAATTTCGCGAGCAGTTCCTTTATCTGGTGCGGCGCGAAGAGCGGGTGCATCATCCGGATCTCCGCTTCGGTGGCCGGGCGCATGTGTTCCAGGGCGCCCACGATCGGGAAGTCGCGGTCCACGTGCAGGATGGAATTCCGGGCGGCGTCGCGCACGTTGCCCCAGCTCATGACATAGTCGGTGTAGATGCGATCCAGTTTGGCGCGGCGTTCCCCGGTCTCCGATCCGGATGCTTCGGCTTGCACCAGATCCTCCACGGCGTCGCGTAGTGCGATGTAGTCGGTGACCTGTCGGGCCAGTTCCGCGCGGTGGATGTCGTTGGGCGCGTTGGTATACCACTTCGGGGTGACCAGCTCACCGCTGTCGTCAGGGATCATCGGCACGTTGTCCACGATTCGCAGGCGACGTGACCGGGCGCCGTGTTCGGCCAATAGGATGGGACTGCTGCTCTTCTGCGCCTGGGCCGCGAACACGTTCTGCGGCAGGTGTTCGATCGCCAGGGCCAGCTGGTCGGAAAGGGCGGCGGACTCGTTAGGGAGCACCGTCATCGAGCACTTGTTGTACTGCGTGCCTTTCAGGCTTAGGTGACCCAGCACCATGTGCGGGTGCAGCACGAAGTACTGGTTCACGCGGAAGTCGTCCACCCGGATCGGGCGCTGGCCATCGTTGTGAGCGGTCTTGGTGTTGCTCCATTGGATCTTCTTCTTCCGCTCCTCGTCGCTCAGCTCAAGCCATTCCTCAATGTTCCCAGGGAAATTGGTCGGGATCTCGGTGTAGCCCTCAATGCTCGTGGTGGGATGGAGGTGTTGGAAGTCGTGGCCCACGAAGGCGGTGTCATCCTTGCGACGGAAGAAGAGGATGTCGGCCACCACCTCGGTGCCGGCGTTCTCCTTGAAGGCCGTGTTCGGCAATCGGATCGCTCCGAGCAGGTCCGCCCGCTCGGCCATCATGCGGCGCGGCGTGGGGTCCAGCGAGTCCATGGTGAACGACGATGTGATGAACGCACCGATCGCACCAGGCTTCAGCAAGTCCAGCTGGCGGATGATGAAGTAGTTGTGGAGGCTCAGCCGCGAATAGGCCTTGTTGCCCACATCGAACACCGGCGACTGCGAGAAAGGCACGTTGGTGATGGCCAGGTCCAGGCTGTTGGGCTTCACCCGGATGTCCTCGAAGCCCGCCTCGCGGGTGTCGGCCAGCGGATACAGGTGGCGGGCGATCCGGGCGCTCGTGCTGTCCTTGTCGATCAGCAGCCAGCTGGTGTTGCACCGGCCGGCGCCCTCGGGTTGCAGGCCCACGAAGTGGCCCACACCTACGGCCGGCTCCAGGGCCGACCCACCGCGATATCCCAGGCGTTCAACCGCGCTCCACATGGCATTGATCACTGTGCGCGAGGTGTAGTGCGCATATTCGGAGCTCTCGTAGGCTTGCTCCATGGCGTCTTCGGTCAACGCCTCGCTGATCTGGTTATGGATCTCCTGCCACTCCTCGATCCATCGTAGCGTGGCGGCGAGTTGGTCACCGTATTGGTACTTCAGATGCTGCGCCCGTCGCGCCTTCTGCAGGTCAACCGCAGGTTTCAACCCGCCCCACCCGGTGTACTGCCGCAAAAGATGTTGCTCGGCTACGGTGGGCGATCGGCCCTCGCTTTCCAGGTCGTTCAGCAGGCGCAGTACGTCCAGGTTGGTGCGCGCCTTGCTCTTGTTACCACGCGGGATCCAGTCTTGGTCGGCAGGGAGCTGGTGGTTCTCAAGGGCCTTGTCCTGTCCTTGGACTGCTGCTGGCTGCATGTGCGTGTGTTTGCCCTGCTGGGCACACGCACATGCAGTTGCTACCTCAACTCCGGAGGTATTCGAACGGTTATCCGGAAGCCGTACTCCAATCCACCCGGTCGCGTGGATGTCTCTTCCATGTACATCTCACGGAATTCGCGGTGCTCATGGTTCCAAACCAGGGTCCAATCATCACTCCCTACCTGCATTAGAAAGTATCCTCGGCCCTTGAGTTCACGAGCCTGCTTCAGGTATAATGGCCGGTGCTTGTTGAACTCGACGAGCGCGGCATCGACAGCCATCACGCGCGTGTGGTAGCCTATTCCATGGGCGATGTTCGACACATCAGGGATGGCCTCCTTACCCGCGAGGAAGCGCTTGCCCTGCCTGGTTCTTGCCCACGCCTTTCTTTTCTGCTCCGCATCCTCTGGCCTCATGGTGCCTAACGAGCACATGAGGCCCACCACTTCGTCAGCAGCGGCATAGCCATCGATCAGGCGTTCCAGCGAGTTGGGTTTTGTGCTCATGATTCCGTTCGAATAAGGGTCACTTCGCCCACCTTTCCTCCATCACCTTGCTCCATCCGGCCGCCTTTAGCAGTTGGCGCATCGTCTCCTCCTTCGGGTATTCACCGGCAGCGAGCCGGGAGCGGTGATGGTAGAACGCCTGAGGCGTCAACCCCAGGCGTTTCCCATTGGCCGTCTTCATCATCCGGCTGAAGGCTTCTTTCAGCGGCAGTCCGTTCATTCCTTCGGCTTGGGCCAGTAGCCCTCTACGGTGTGCACCAGGGCCTGCGGGTCGTTCTCCAGGGCACTCATCACATCGAACACCTTCTCGCTGAAACCAGCCATGCAGCGTACCCGCTTCTCGGGGAACATCAGGGTGCCGTTGCCGGCCAGGTCGAAACTCCAGATCGCCGGATCGCAACCCGTGCGCTGCCGGTAGTTGGCGAGTTCGGCGGTGGGGATGGCCGTGCCGCGTTCCAAACTGCAGTAGCCGTTCTGAGGCATCCAGGCCATCATGTCACTCAGGATGATCACCCGGTCATACTTCCGGTCGCCCATCGTGCGGAAGATGTCATGGAAGTTCGTACCACCACTGTCGAAGCGCATGCTCTCGGCAAGGCTCAAGGTGCTGTTGCCCGGGTCCACCTGGCGCATCGTTCCCACCTCATGGAAGCTCATCAGGTCAGCGTTCAACGCCTTCACCAGAACGGCCGCGAACAAGGCACCGATCTCGGCCGGCTTGCCGTGCATGCTGCCGCTCACGTCCAGCGCCACCAAGGTTTCACCTTCGAGCTTCGGCACGTTGGCGCAGGCGATGTCGGCCGCCTTGCTCAGTGCCACGGCCGCAGCGCGCGCTTCCTTGCCTGGTAGCTGCATCATCTCGCGGTACGCCGTGGCATAACGGAAGGGGAGCACGAGGCTTTTCTGGATGGCCGCAGGGTCCACCAGTTGTTCCAGTGCTTGCGGCAGCACATCGGGTGCTTGTTGCAGGATGTTGCGCAGGTTCCGGAGCAAGGCGAAGTAGCCTAGCTTGCGTTCCAGGATCAGCCGTTTCCACACAGCGGCCTTCAGCGCGGCCTTGTCGGCATCGGTCGCGCCCTGCTGCCCGGCCTGCGTCAGTTCCATCTCCCAGGTGCCCTCCGCGCGAAGCTCGCCCTTGATCAGGGCTTTCAAGGCCTCCATGTTGTGCTCCTTCGGCACGGGGTGCAACAGGTTCACGAGGTCCACCAGCTTCACCTCCTTGTCGGCGGCGCGGTACTTGCCCAGCTGGTAACCGTTGAAGCGGTCGAACGCCTGGGCGAATCCTTTCTTCATGGCGGCACTCAGCTTCTCCTTGCGGGCATGCAGGAAGGCGGTCACCTCGAGCATGTCGTCCACGCGGTACACCAGCTCGCGGTAGAACTCCACCGCCCAAGGCTTCCCGCTGGCGTGCTGACCAAGCAACCCAGCGCCAACATGACTGATGCTGCGCATGCCATACTCGCGCCGGGCGAACAGGATGGCACGGGCCGCGAAATGCGGATCGGCGGCGATCAGGCTCGCGAGCCGCACGTAGCGGGCATTGGCCTTCTCATAGTACTTGTCTTCGCCGAAGCTCGTGAGCAAGAGGCTCACGAGTTCCAGCTTGTGCGATTGGGTGAACGCGGCACCTCCGGCCAGGTTCACGGTGTCGCCCTTCGCGGGCGCCGCAGGGGTGTTGAACTTGCTCATCGTATCGGGCGGGAACGGCCACGCCACCGGTTTGTGGGAAGTAGGGGTTCGAACCCTTGTCGCCCCATGCCGGCGGGCGGCAAGGGGTGGTGCTCTACCTGCTGAGCAGCCTCCCAGGTTCTCCGAGGAAAAGGCGTCCAGGGTGTTTTCACCGAAAGAAGTAACCCAGGACATCACCATCGGAGTGGGGGCGCCGAAGGAAATTGGATACGGTCGGGCGGCTGCCCTTAACGTCCACGCAGGCGTGGATCAGGAGTTGAACCTGAGAAGTAGCCGTGATCCTCACTATCGGCGATGGTATCGGAGGGGAAAAGGCGCGTGGGAGATTTTCGCGTTCTAACCAGCTGAACTACACCGGGCAAGCCCGATGGCGGGACTCGAACCCGCGACCTCGTCATTAGCAGTGAAGTAACCCACACATCACCACCTCCAATAGGAACAAGAAGAACGGTGGGGAAAAGAGCGCGAGGGGCTTTGTCATGTGCTCTACCAGCTGAGCTACACCAGGCGCGTTGCCCGGTGATCGGACTTGAACCGATGACCCCAGGATCCTTGAAGTATCCCTCACATCACCACCACCGTGGTCGGTCAAAGAACTGGTGCGAAAGTAAAGTGAATGCTTTACTTCCGCACTCATCACTTTTCAACACCCGTACGCCGTGAGGGACTCGAACCCCCATTCCCGGTTCCGTAGACCGGTGTCCTATCCGTTGGACGAACAGCGCAAGTTCCCGCGGCTGGAGTCGAACCAGCAACCTCCGGTTCCGGAAACCGGCACGCTATCCAGTTGCGCCACGCGAGAGCTGTCGGAGATGGATTCGAACCACCGTTCGCAGGTCCAAAACCTGCTGTCCTGCCGCTAGACGATCCGACAATGGGGTATGCAATGGGGCTCGAACCCATGACCCGCGCCGCCACAAGGCGCTGCTCTACCACTGAGCTATGCACACCGTAGGGTAGACAGGATTCGAACCTGCAACCTCATGCTCCCAAAGCACGTGCGCTACCAATTGCGCTACTACCCTATGCGGACCAAGGTCCGGGTGCGCCGTGAAGGATTCGAACCTTCAGAAGCTGGTTTCTGAGACCAGTGTGTTTACCTGTTTCACCAACGACGCAAGAATGCTCAACCCTGCCGGTGGGGTCGCTGCGGTCGATGGCCACGAAGTCGCGCACCGCACAGCTCACCGCTGCGCAGGCTCCCTAGGACTTCGATGAACGTGGCGTTCATGGCGCAATGATACGGGATCCAGTTGGAATACGTTGCGCGATCGCGTGGGCTCGAACCACGGCGCCCGGCGTTTCAGACCGGTGCTCTACCAACTGAGCTACGACCGCAAGCAGGGTCGCGACATTCATGTCGTGACCCTGGCGCATCAGGATGGACTCGAACCACCGGCCAGCGGTTTTGGAGGCCGCTGCTCTACCAACTGAGCTACTGACGCGTTCGTGCGCGAAACAGGATTCGAACCTGCGACCCGCTGTTTGGAAGACAGCCGCTCTACCAACTGAGCTATTCACGCTTGAGGCTTCGCCTGGGATCGAACCAGGGACCATCCGCTTAACAGGCGGGAGCTACTACCACTGAGCTACGAAGCCGAAGGAGGGAGGCATCAACCTCGCCAATTCCATCCGCCTCGAAAAGAGAAGCACGAAGACACGCATACCGGAGTCGAACCGGTCTGACCGCTTTTGCAGAGCGGCACCTGGCCGCTCGGACAATGCGTGTTGGTCTTCATAACGGTGCAATGATACGTCGTCGGACGGGTAGACGTTGCACCCCTCGCAAGAGTTGCCCACAGCGCATTGCTCATGTTCAGCCAGCCGCACCGCTCACCAGAACGGGGTTGTCTCAGCCCGAATAGGTCACATCAACGCGCCCCCGCACGCACCAACGTTTCAAGTACAGCGTGCGGTGGGTGTCCACGATCAGCGCGGGCCAGGCGGTCGGCGTGCCGGCGCGTAGAGCCTGTGCGGTAGACGACCGCCTGGACTTTGATCGTGGCTCCTTTTGGGCTCCACCCTTTTGGAGCCAAAAGGGTGGAAAGGGAATTCCATAGAAGCAAAGCACCCCACCGGTGATCACCGGCGGGATGCCATTCACCAGGTCACCGCCTCAGCAGTTCGCCTCGTCGTAGGCACGTACCTCCAGTTCCTGCTGGTCGGCTTCGGCACCGTACGGATCGCGCTCCTCGTTGTCCACCTGCACGTAGATGGTGTGCGTCATGCCCTTGCTCGGGGTCATGCACTTCACCAACCGGGCCCGCACGATCCGGCGGGTACCGCGTTGCTCGGCATGCTCCAACAGTTCATCCACCTCCAGTTCCACGGTCATCGTGTACGATCCGTCCTTCTGGTACCCCCGTCCGATATAATGCTTCTCGCTCATGTGCGTCGTGTTTGCCCTCGAGGGCACGACCACATGAGCGGGAAGTGGACGGGGCAGCAGGTCAGCTCGGTAGGACGAAACGGTGAATGAGCGGGTCGAGCGTAGAGGCTGGCAGTAGAGGAGGAACCGGCGGATAGGGCTGCTCATCCATGGCGAGGAACTGCTCATCGATCCAGTCGTCGAGCACCTTGATGCGGTTACCCGAGCCGATGCGGTCCACCTTGATCTTGTCGGCGAGGAGCCGGTCAATGGCCTCGCGTACCGATCCGTTCGGGAGTACGTCATCCAGGTCCTTGCGGAAGTCCACATGTCCGATCGTGCCTGTGTTAAGGACCTGCTGTATGCTCACGAGCGAACGGATCACATAGAGGTACTTCTTCAGCTCCACCCAGCTCTGGCCCGCTAAGTGCTGCCCGTAGTTGTCCTGGGCCATCTTCCGGTAATGATGCAGTGCTGCAGCACGGCTGAAGTGGTCGTTCTGCAGCTCGCGTAGGGTGGACGCGAACCCGGCCGTTTCACTGTACACGATCGGCGACCGAAGCCATTCCATCAGCGAAGGATTGCTGGCGCGGAACAAGCGCATGGCTTTCCGGATGTCCCAGCCGACCGCATCGATGTGGTCCGGCCCGAGTTGCTCGATCACGTTCGGACGTTCTTCAACGCTCAGGTACCATTCGGCAGGATGGGCATAGATGAAGCGCACGTCCCAATCGCTGTTCGGCGATGGGAAACCCCAGGCCCGGCTTCCGCTCTCAACAGCGTAGAGGATGCGAACGTTATGCAGCTTCGACAGGGCAATGAGCCGTTGGAGGATGAGGAAACCGTTCATGGTCGTTGAGTGTCATTCCCGAATTCATAAACCCATACCCAGTCGTTTCGCTCCCATGCTTCTGGTCCGTTGATCGCGTTGAAGAGGATACGGTAACAGTCAGCGGCACTGGCGTAACTGTGGTGTTCAGTGCCGGGCACATCCCAGAACCCGTAGAACATGTTCCAGCGCACACCCTCTGCGATCGCATCGCTTTCGGAAATGGTTTGTATGCGCTCCGGCCATACGCGGCGTACAGGGTCGATGAAACGCGCCCATTTGCGCTTCATGTGGATCCCGGGTGTCCACGGAACACGCTTCTCATCGTCATCGCCATCCATGTACACGAGGTCGATATCCTCGTCCGTGGCGCGATACAACGGGATCCAGATGTGGAACTCTTCTACGCCCGGGTCGTTCTCTTCGATGGGACGTCCATCGATGAGCTGTGGATAGTAGCGCGTGCTGTCAGTAGCCATCAGCTTATGCGTCTCGCGCCACCAGATGCGGTCACCTGGTTCGATCCGCGCCCTTACCCGATGCACGGTCTCATCATTACCCCAAGGCAATGGAACCTTGAGATACTGCAGAGTGTACGCGTTCCCAGCAAGGGTATCGGGGAACCCACGGTCTATGTATGCCTTACTCAACTGGAGGTCGCTCCAGCTTTTCTGGTATGGTACACACCCATAACCGTCGATCGTACTGTTGCGCAGCGTGATCAATCTACGGGTCTGGGTCTTGCGCAACGCATGTCGAGCCTGCACCATCGGCGCGCTAAGGAGTAGTCCGTGCTCTTTCATTCGCTCCGGTCGTTATAGGCATCATCGCCAATTGCGCGGCTTCCATAGTCCGGGTCATCCATGCTCGTCACCAGGTCGCTGGCCATCTGCTGGCAGCTCTCCTCCAAGCTGGCCACCTGCTTCTTCAACTGCTCGTTCTCCAGTGCGATCTGGCCCACGAACTCAAGCAGCGTATCGGCGCCTGGCGGCTCGGGTAGAATGATCAGCACGGCGCGGTGCGTTTCGATGGGCATACCGCGCCGATCGAAACGCACCGCGCCGATATTCATATCGGGTAGTCGCATGATCCCGGCATCCACATGACCGTGGATGATGCGGGGTTGGGTATGGGTCAGGTTGTTCATCACTTCACCTGGTTCGTTCCTTGTTCCTGCTCGTAAACATGCTTGCACGTCCGGCACCGCCACACGGGCGGACGGGCAAGGCTGTCCATGATCTGGATCTGGCTCTTCTGCCGGCACTTGGGGCATGGCGGCGCCGGCTTGCCACGCACCTGCAGGTCGCGGGCTATGTTGGCCTCCAACTTCCAGTTCTCGGCGGTCAGCTTGACCACTTTGGTGATCTGGTCCTGATCCACCCACGCGTTCAACGCCACGTAGAACCTGTCGTTCACACGGTAGCAGTGGTGGGTCACATCCCCTGCGGCAACCAGGTACTGGTTGTCGGGGTCATAACGGCCCAGGAAGTGCGCTTGCTCTTCCTCCGCCACCGGATACCGCTTCATCTTCGTGCTGAAGAAGTGGAACAGTGTAGCCACGTCTTTCGGGTGTAACCGATGGAACCACTCGTTCACCGCGCGTTGCATGATCTCCATGCGCAGGCCCGTACCAGCTCCCCAAGCGGCTTCGATCAGCACGCTGTACGCGTGAACGTCAAGGGTAAGGGTGATCATGGGTTCAGCGCTCTTGGGTCCAACACCTCCGCATCAACATCTTCTGTCCGTTGCGGCCGTCCCGGCGCATCACGGCCTTCCGGGATCACGATCTCAATGCGCACCTCCACGGCCGGGTGATACGGACGGATGTACATGGTGAAGAGTTGGCGCTTCAGGATCTCCGCCCCGAGCAGCATGATGACCTTCTGCCTGATCTCGGCCTCCACGTGTTCCATGATGCGCGGGTCCCATGTGTCGCGTGTCCGATGGCGGAATTCGGGTACCGATATGGTCAGCGTCTCAATGCGCATCTCCTGGTTTCCCATCGGAACGGCCCATCATCGAACGATCTCCTCGCCCAATTCGCTGTCGCGATTGTCTTCGCGCATCATCAGGATCTTGCCCTGTAGGATCCGGATGCGCTGTTTGAGCTGCTCCTTGGCGCGTTCGGCACCACGACGTTTCTCCTCCTGTTCGCGAACGATGCGTTGGTGCTCGATCGGGTCCTTCACCATCGATGCCGTGATGACGTCCATCATCATGTTGGCCCCGGCATCCTTGTTCGGCAGGTGGTCCAAGGCATCGACGATCAGATCCACCTCCTTGTCATCAAGGGTGGCCAGCAGTTGTTTCAGGTTCATGATACAGGTTGTTGTTGGTGTTGCTCTTTCAAAACCTCCGGCCATCCATGGTGCCGCATGCCATCCAGCAGGCCGTCGCCGCCCTTGCGGCCTTTCGCCTGCTCCATGAAGTAGCTGCCGATGGGGTAGGGGCGCTTGCGTTCCAGTATCGTGCCTGTCCGTCCTACCACCTTGCCTTGCAGCCCCGCGGCAATGGTGTCCGGGTGCCCGAACGGTGTGAAGGCCCCCCATTGCTTGAAGAAGAAGGGCACCCCGGCCGCCGCGCACTCATCGCGCAGGCTCCGCACCCAATCCGGGTGCATCGGCCGGGGGCGGTCCTCGGGCTTGCCGCTCTCGCCACCCACGATCACCTGGTGGATGGCGGACCCTTCTCCTTTAAGCAGGTATCCGCCACGCAGCGCATCACCCCAAGTCGACATGGATAGTGCTGCCCCGATCTTCACCGGCCCCACCAACGGCTCCAAGCTCAGGAAACGCACCGCCGCCGGCACCTGGAGGAACTTCGGCAGCATCGCGTCCAGCTCATCCTGGCGGCTCGCGCTCATGCCCATCCACACGTTGGGGAGGAAGGTGCCTCCGCGAGCGGCAAATTGCAGGGTCTCGATGTCCTCGAACCGCTTCGACAAATAGCCCTCAGGGATGATGGTGGATAGTTGAACGATGTGCTCCTTGTCGTTCTGGTAGGCCGCCATCCGCTCCACCCGCTTCGTCAGAACGATATGGATGTGCTGCGGCGTCAGCGCCATTACCGCGAACATCCGGTCCAACCAGGCATCCGGCACCCACTCCCCGAAGATGTCCGTCATGCTGCACCAGAAGATGCACCGCGGTGACCGCCAATGCAGCGGCTTCACCAGCGTCTCCTCCAACAGCTCAATGCGCACCTTCGCCCGGTTCGGCACGCTGTACTTCAGGCCCGTACCCCAGCCCATCCAGCTGCCCTGGTTCATCTTCTCCGCGTAGCAGGCCTTGCAGCCCTGGCCGGCATGCTCACAATGCCAGCCGCGCTTTCCGGTCTCCAGGTTGTAAGCCACGATCGGGTTCAAGGTCTCACCCTTGTACCCCGGCGGGTGCGTCCATTCGATCGCGGTGCTCATGGCTAGTTGAAATGGTGCTTGATGGTGGCGAAGAGGTCGGACTTGAACGATCTCATCTCAATGCGTACGCGTTCTATCAAGGGAACGCGGCACCGCGCGAGATCATGGGGCATCGACCAGCGTATCGTCTTCTGTTTCACCTCACGGTCAATGGAATCGTACCAACGGAGCCGCATGATGGCTTCCCCGTCAAGGATCCGGATCCGGGTGCACTTGGCTTGGGCGATATGACCGAGATATGCCTGCCCCCACCAATGGTGCCACACGTCGGGCTTGCCCGGCAAGAACGCCATGCTTGGATCCACTGGGTCGGGGTCGTCCGGCAGAACCGGGAAGTAGCTCCAATTGATGGTCGTGCTCATCGCCCCACGATCTGTTGGAACTCATACGGCCGGTGCTCCACGTACGCGCGCACTTTCCGTTTCGTGGCCATGGTCACCATGGCTTTTTGCCGCGCCTCGCTTCTGTCCTTCCGGATGTGCCGCGAACCCTCCACGCCCAGCTGCTTGCGGTTCATCAGATCCAGGTCGCCCACCACCGGCGCCGAACGGTCGCCACGCACCTGCACCACGAACAGCCCGGGCGGCACCGTGCGACCAGCCTGCAGCCAAACATGCTTGGCCAGCGTCATATCCTGCGCACGACCATCCGGGTGCCGATGCACCACGTACCAGGCCTGCCGCGTCCTTCCATCTTTCCAGCGGAAGGTCTTCAGGTAGGGCTTGCCCTTGCGCGATTCGTCATAGGCCCGCTTGGCCTCGCTCATCCGGTCACGCTGTTCGGTCGGCGGCAGGAAGGGCGGCCGTTTCAAGCCGTGCCGTAGTCGGAATGCCTGTACCGAGGATGCCGTCGTACCGAAGTACACGGCCAGGTCCGTATCCTTCACCTCGAGGAAGTGGTCACGCAGGTACCGCAACTCGGCGGTGGTCCACACGCGTAGGGTCCGGGGCGCTCGTTTCTCCTTCATGGCTGCGGAATGGTCGGCGAGAGGTTCATGTACTTCAACAGTGGCGCGTGCGGCCGTATATGCCGCAGCACGCGCCACACAGCCACCAGATCATCGTTCGGTCGCATGGCCACGTTCTGCAGCAAGCGCCGGGCACCGCCGGTATCCGTTCCATAGGCGTACTCCAGGTCCACCATCCCCGGCCGCACGTTCGGCAGCACCTTGATGCACAGGTTCAGCACCCGCCCATCGTCCGTGGCCATGCTCATCGTGATCTCCCTCATAGCTGCATCGTTTCCAGCTCCGCCAAACAGCGGAACCGCGTTCCATCCATCACCTCGTTCCGGCTCTTGTGGTGGTGGCCGAACACCCACAGCTCCGGCCGGTGCACCTCCAAGCAGGCCTGCAGGATGTTCGTCGTCAAGCTCTTCTCCTCGATGCCGAAGAGCGCCGCATTTACCGTATGCGGACAATCATGGCTCACCACCACCTTCGGCTTCCATTCGGCGAACAGCTCCACCAAGGCCGAACCCTGCGCATAGGTCAACTCCTCCTCCTCGAACCAGGGCCAGTCGTTCGCCAGGCGGAACTCCTTGTCGATCGAATGGGCGCCGCGGATGTAGCAGATCCCATCCTCGAACAGCCAGTTCCCCAAGCTGTGCGGCGCATGCAGCATGGGGTAGTAGTCGTGGTTGCCGAACAGCACGCGGTGCTTCCGCGCATCGATGTTCAGCCGGTGCCACTCATGGCTTTGCTTGAAACCGAAGTCGCCCACCTGCACGCTGGGCCCATCGATCCGGTGCGTCACCAGCTTCCAGTACTGGTCCACCTTCCCGTGTACATCGCCGATCAGCGTCTGGCTCTTCATCGGCCCGAAGGTGACCTACCCATCCACCACCTTACATGACGCTCGCTCCCGTCACTTTACCGCTGGCCCCACCGCACAAATTCAGGCCGTATCGCCGTTGCCTCAGCGCCATTAGCTCGTTAGTTCATCCCCGCACGCACCAACGCCCATGACGCGGTTGTCTCAGCCCGAATACGTCACGAAGCCACCACCGCACGCACCAACAGTTCAGATACAGCGTGCGGTGGGTGTCCACGATCAGCGCGCCTGCCTGCCGGTAGGCAGGGGCCAGGCGGTCGGCGTGCTCGCGCGTAGAGCCTGTGCGGTAGCCGAACGTCTGGACTTTGATCGTGGCTCCTTTTGGGCTCCACTCTTTTGGAGTCAAAAGGGTGGAAGGGAAGAACCTTCACCGCCATCATTCCCAGATCGGCAGGGAGGTCCACAAGCTGCTCGCTCAGGCAGTGCTTGCACCGGAACACCGGCTGCGGCGCGGTCGCATCCAGCACGCACCAGGGTTGCACCTTGGCAGAGCGCGTCAGCGAGCGGGGAGGGGTAACGGTGTTCATGGGTCAACCTTCAATAGTTCCACACGTGCACGGCACCGGATGAAAGCGATGTTCCGGGTCTGCCATCACGGCTTCGAATAGCTCCCGGCTCTCCATCCGCCCCCGGAGCAGGCTATACCCATCCACCTGCACCCAGGTGAGGCCCACCAAACCCGCGAGCATGGCAGAGGACATCGAAAAGCCCCAAGCCTCAACCTTATGGTTCTCGTAGGTGATATCCTGGCAGCGCATGGTGTTGTTATTCCCGTCCATTCGTGTCCATTCGCGGTTCAAATACCTATCACCAGAACGTTTCAAGCAACCTCCCCATGATCCACTCCGGGATCGGCGGGGTCACCGCGTTACCAAAACCCTTCACCATCTCAGCCTCCGTCTCATCGCCGGTCACGGCGAAATCGTCCGGGAAGGCCATGCCTTTCCGGTGCTCGTGGCTGCGGAACATCCTGTAGTACAGGTCGTCGATGCTTTCCGGGATCGTATGGCTCTGCACCAGCGCGTGGCTCTGCTTCGTGCGGAAGGTGGGGAAGGGGTCCACCACGCGCTTGTTCACGTCGCCGCCATTGTAGTAGGCACTCACGAACGCGTTCATCGTCACCAGGCCGTGGTGGTTCCCCTCCGCGCTGATCGTCGTCAAAGGCTCATCGTAGCCGTGTGCGGAGGTCTTCAGGTGCGCCTCCGATGTGCCGCGCTGGGTGGCGATGAATCCGGGTGGGTAGGCGAAGCCGCCGGTATGTCCCGTCGTGAACGAGCGGAAGGCGTTGGCGCTGGTACCATGCTGTCCGTTCTGGTTGAACTCGAATCCACTGTCGATGATCCAGGGGAACACCACGCTCGTCGCGTTCTTCGTGTGCAGCCCGAACATCGGCCCGGTGGCGGCTTCACGGATCCTGCAATCCACACCGCTTCCATGGCTGTTCTTCAGCAGCATCGGCACGTTACCATACTTCTTCCAGCCGTGCTCGATGCGCCGGCGTGTGTTCTCCACCAAGGGTTTCTTCCGGTCGCCGATCCGCTCGGCCTTCACCGTCCAGTCGATGGCGTTGAAGGCGGCATAGTAGTACGGCACCACCACCTGGGCGCAATGGCTGCACACGTAGTCGTATTGCACGCCATACACGGCCTTGGGTGAGTGGCCGGGCTTGAATTTCTGCTGGCTCTCCACGTCACGCTCACAGCGCGTGCACCACGCCTTCGGGCGGAACTCCAGGTCCGGCTTCTTGTTCCGCTTCTTGGTGAACACGAAGTAGACCCGGTCCCGGCTCTGCGGGCAGGGGTGGAAGAACATGGAGTTCAGGTGCAGCTTCTGGCAGCGGTAGCCCAGGCTGTCCATGTACAGGCGCCAAGCCTCGTATCCGGCCCATTCCACCACTTCCACCACGTTCTCCACCACCACCGCGTTGTAGTTGTGCACCTCCGCGAAATGCGGCACGCACATCATGGTCTCGCGGCTGCGGATGTCTTCGGGCTTCAATGGCGTATTGTCGAACAGCTGGGGCTGTCGCTGGTGCTTGCGTTTCTTTCCGCTGGCCTTGCTGTGCTTCTGGCAGCTGGGGCTGCTGAAGTGGATGTCGGTGCTGCAGATGCTGCGAGGGCTGATCTGCTGCAGGTCGGCCAGGTGCACACGCGCCCCAGGGAAGTTCTTCTGGTAGGCGTTCACCGCTACGTGCCAGTGGTTGGCCGCTTCCACGACCTCCAGCCCACCGCCCATCTTATCGGCACAGCTGCGTACCCCAAGGCTATTCCCGCCGAAGCCGCAGAAGTTGTCCGAGACGGTGAGGTATGTCTTCTTGCGGCTCATGCGAGTTGACCCCCGGGCTTCAAAGCGTTCAACACATAGTCCTCAATAGCCTCCAGGCACGGCAACGGCTTCGAGATGATCACCTCCTGGCGCCAGCGCTTACCGTTCATTCGCACGAAGAAGCTTCCGCCAAAGGCGTTCTTGGCGCGTTCACAGAACATCATGTCGCTCACCTCAATGGACGGGTCCTTCTCGCGCTCCAAGCGGGAAAGGAATTCGTCGCTGGGTGCGATGTGTCGAGGGTAGTTCTTCTTGCTCATGGTTCAGTTCCTTCCGAATTCCTCCAGTTCCACATTCGATCCCACGGTGCATGTGGCGTGCGTCTCGGGTGGGAACACCGCTTCGATCTGCTTCCAGGCGGCTTCCTGCACATCAGGCTCCATGCCGGTGGCATCGTAGCGCATCACCAGGCGTCCCGTATTCCACGGCTTCTCGCGCACTTCCAGGTAGGTGTATTTGTAGCGGCTCATGAGTAGATCAGGTGAGAGATACCGGCGATGATCAGCATCACAGCGCCAATGACCAGCGTGTTCCGCATCCAGTTCTCGCCGAAGTGCAATTGCATGGGAGAGAGGCTCAGAATGTGCTCGATGTCGATCCCCACCTTGTTGAAGTAGCGTACGCACTCTTCGTGGCTTTCGCCACTGCGTCGCATCTCCAAGTAAGCGATCACGTCACGTTCGTTGCTCGTCATGCCCATGGTCAACTCAGGTATTTCGTCGTCTTCATCACAGGTTCTTCATCACATGTCCCCGCACGCACCAACGGTTCGGTTACAGCGTGCGGGGACGTCCACGATCAGTCGCGCCTGCCTGCCGGTAGGCAGGGGCGCGCCCGTCCCGGAAGCCTGTGCTGCGGGCCTGCGCGGGACGGGCAGCGACTTTGATCGTGGTGCGTTTTTGGCTCCACCTTTTGCGCATTCAAAAGGTGGAAGAGAGACCGCTCCAGCTGCTTCGTGGTATGAACGAGTCGTCATCATCGCCTCAGATCCGTTGATGGTTCATCGCGCAGCCAGTAGTGCACGCGCTTGGATGGATCGTAGGCGCGGCTGTGAATGCCATCACAACAGCGCACAGCATCGGACTCACCGCGCCACAAGTGGCGCCCCGTGCGGCAACGAATGCCTTGTTCGGTACGCGTGGTATTCGCCGTGATCCAATCCTCGAAGTCTTGCAACAAGCCGCGGTGACGGATCTCGTTGAAGGCGTCAGGATCTAGAAAGCCGCTCTCGTGTTTGCACAGATAGAAGAGGTCCTCGTTGGTCTTAGCTGGAGCTAGGCGCTTGGCGAAACCAGGATCGAGCGGACCCGGCATATTGCCGACTGGTGTTGGGGAGATAGTGCAAAGTGGTTCCATCGTTCAGTAGTTGTTACCCATCGCCAGGTCCTCCTTCCAGGCGCGGAACTCACCCGCCTGCTTGCTATCCAAGGCGTACATCGTTCTTCCGTGCGGGTAGTACACCGCCTGCTCGCCTTTCTTCAGGGCTTTGCCGGTCTCGGCGCACTTGCCGTCGTACTTCACCGTGATCACCCGTGGGTCCATGTTGCGTGCCATCTCACTTGGTTTTGTCGGGGTCCGCACCGTGCGTGCCCTCGCCACCGGCGGGCACCACGGTGGGGGTGGAAGCGGAACGCAGCATCTCATCCATCTGGCTCACCATCGTGTTCGGTCCGCCCTCCAGGGCCTTTTTCGTGAAGGCGAGGATCGTCTCTCGCTTGATCGGGGCGAACACCAGCATGCCACTGGTGAACAGGTAGATCCCGCTCTCTTCGCCGCTGTCGTTCTGCAGCTTCTTATGGGTGATCGTGTGCTTCGCCATGGTTACTGTTCAAGTGTGATCCAGCCCTTCACCACCGCCGTTGACAGGCTGTTGCCCAGGTCATCGGTGAACTCCGGCGCGGCAGCATCGCTTGATGAGCACTCGGCCACCGTGAAACCGCTTTCGTTGTAGCCGGGCACGTGTATCAGGTAGTGAACACCGGCGAAGAGCCGGTTCGTATCCGCGCTGAAGTCGTATGGTGAAATGCTGCGCATGGTGTTCAAGTGGTCTTCGGCGCCAACTCCGGGAGGTGCTTCGCTACCAACCGCATCACCTGGTCGTGATTCACCACCTGCGGCGTCAGACGGGTGTACCCAAGCAACTCTTGCAGGAAAGCCTGCATCCGCCCAGGCTGTCCGTTCTGGAAGCCCTTGATCAACTCCTGCAGGCGCGAGTCGAAGTCCTGTTGCGTAACACGGTGCTCTACACCCGCATCATAGGCGCCATCCAGCGCCTTCAGCAGTCCGAGGTCCACCAGGTAGTCCTCAGCCTCAGGCGCTATCACGAGCTCCACGCCCGGACCGGTGATCACCCGGTCCAGCCTGAAGCGCTGCTCGGGAATGATGGTGTAATGCGTGCTCTTGCTCATCGCTCAATTGAACTCTTCACCGGTCTCCTTGTAAGCCGGATTGATCAGCTTCAGCACCAGCCGCGTCCCATCGCTGGCGCGGCGGTCCTCAAAAGGCCGCACCACCGCACCCTCGCGGATGTGCAACTCCGTGCCGCTCACCTGCTCCTTGCCTTCGCGGAAGGCACGCACCGTCTCCGGGTTGAACCCTCCTTCGTAGAGTACGGGCACCCACGCATCCTTCCACACCGGCTTCAGGTCCTCGTAGGTCATGCTCTTGCCGTTCACCCGCACATCGAACACGCGGATCGTCGGTTCCGTGAAGCCATAGCTCCAGTTGCCGCCTTGGCAGGGGACCAGCTCCCCGAACACCTGGAACACATGAGGGGTGTTCGGTAGGATCTCCGAGGCGAACATGTCAAGCACCAGTGCCTCCAATGCCGGGATGGCGCGCCAGTACGCGTTGCGCTCCGTTTTCGTCAAGCACAGGCCCTTCGACAACAAGCCCTTGCTCGTCACGAACTGCAGGTCGATCCCCGTATCCCAATAGAAGATGGCCTGGCTGCCATGCAGCTTTTCGGTGATCACCACGTCCTCGCCGGGCACGAACTGGTCGGCATACACACCGAACTGCTCGCAGTCATGCTGGCCGTACCGCACACCGTCCGGGATGGGCTCCACCTGCCCGGCCAGCTCGGTAGGGATCGGCGGCTCGTACCTCGTGATGCCCATACGCTCGCTCAGGTCCTCACCCACGGGGAGAACGGCGAGGTGATGGCCGGTGGCTCTGGAGGTGAGATCCTCGCTCAGGATGATGCCGCAGCTCAGTTCCCCGCGCAGCGATATCGCCTTCACCCGGTCCTTGTTCGGCCCCACCAGGTAATTGCGGAACTCATCGTGGAGGGTCCCAGTGAGCACGCTCTTCTCGGGCACGAAGACCACTTCATCCCCGTTCTGGTAGATGCCCTTCTGTACCACCACCTGGTAGGTGCCCACCTTGCCCAATTCCAGCTTGTCCGCGTTCGGGTGCGGGAACAGCTCGATACGCTCTTTCGTGACTTTCCAGTTGCTCATCTTGGATCGGGATGGGTGATTAGCGCTTCGCCGGATACAACCAGCTGTGATCGCACTTCACATCGATGTGGTTCACCAGCTTGTGGTGCAGCACCCAATTCATCGGGTCCAGCCTTACATCCGGCAGCACGGTACGCACCACGCGCAGGGCGTTGGACTTGGGTAGGTTGCTGGGGAATACCAGCGTGATCATCCGGTTCATCATGGTCGTTCCGGCTATATGTGGCAGTCGTACATGCTGATCATGGCATCGTCCGGGACCTTTTCCCAGATCTCCATGAACTGCTCATACCAGCGCTTGTCGTCGGTGTCGTTGCTCACTATCCCCCACCAACCCATGCTGCCGCGTTCTGTCCATTCGCCGTTCCAGAGGATGGCATGGGGCGCCATGCGCTTGACCACCATGCGTTCGATGTACGCTTGGCGGTCCTGACCGTAGTCCTCTGGTCCACCCATGTCGATGTTCGCCTTGTTGTAAGCGATCACCATGGGTTGCGAATGGTATTCTTCGCGTGCTGCTTTGATCGCGGCCTCGCCGTGCTTGGCAAGGATCTCTGCCCAAGGGGTGGGCCATGGCAATCCTTCGGTCGCTTTTGCGAATTCGTCATACCAGCCCGCCGCGTCGCTTGCGAAAGACGACCTCATTGCGTCAAGATCGATGGCGTCTTTGCGGGCTCGGTCGATGCCCGTTGCATTGTCGAATGCGCCGGCAACACCATTCTCGCCCGTTCGTCCGGGCTTTAGTTTCAAGCGGCCACTGAAGCGGCCACCGAGCAAGTACCAGTCCCACTTGGACCGAGGATTATAGGTAGTCTCTTCGCCGTCTTCATTCTTGTAAGGATCAACCTCGATGTTCTCGTCGAACGGAGCGAGTTGTTCTTCAGGGTTGTCCCCGATCACCATCACTGTGTAGTGCGACATGCCTAGTATTGTTAGTGTTCGTGGTTATTGGCACCGCGTGCCTGCACCCCGGAAGGCACCGCGGTGCTCACCGGCGCATCCTTGTGCATCGCATGGCCAACGTCAAGCACCTGCGTCAGGACTTCCCCCAGCGTCCGCCGGCGCCGATGCTGCTTCAGTCGCTCCAGCAATACCGGATCACCGAGCACCAGCTCCAGCGCCGTTTCCACCAGGTTGTTCGGGGTCCGCTTCAGCTCCTGGGCCAGGTCGTGCACCCCCTTGTGCACCTCGATGCGCAGCCGCAGGGGCAGGGCTATCCGTTCCGGGCGGGTGCTCATGGACGGGTGGGTTGCGTATAGGCCTCGAATCGCTTGCGCTCCTTCTCCGTGGCCGGTCGGAGTTCATGAGCGCGCGCAGCATCGCGCCGTGCATTGTAGATGAAGGTTTCGCGGTGCCGCTCATCGCGCACGATCTCGCCATCCCGTAGGTCCGGCACCGGCTTCAGCGTCTTGATCACGATGCGAAGTAGGTGGGCACCCACGCCGCACTACATGACCCTCGCTCCCGGCACTTTACCGCTGGCCGCAGTACGCAAATTCAGGTAGCTTGCGGTATGGACACCTTCCTCGCGATCGTTCAGGCAATCTCGGCCTGCGCCATGGCCTTCTTTTCCTACAGGCTCTACTACGTCAGCGATCAGCAACGGCAGCTCATAGCACGCCAGGTCGATTCGGACCAAGAAGCCGAACGCGGACGGCTATTCGGCGACCACCTGGAGTTGGTGGAAGGGAACTTCCTGACCATCGAGCTTTTGAATGGTGGTAGGTTGCCGCTGGAGGCGTATGAGTGGAGGATCGGTGTTACCGACCATGAAGGGATCTCGGCAACGCCCGGCAAGAGCATGAACAGAGGTGTGCTGGGGAGGGGGAGTAGGATCATCCTTCCCGGGGAACGCGGATCGATCAGGGTGAACTGGCCGGAAGTGCCCAAGCGAGCGAGCACGCCTACTTGGGATGAGCCCTGGTACATGGAGATGGAGTTCACCTACACGAGCTATGGGAAGACCTACAATTATCGTTGGGCTTGGTTGATCAAGGAACCGTCCCGAGACTTCGATCCAACGAAAGGGGAGAGGTACGTTGGCTCGGGTTACGAGCGGGATCTGCCGGTGATCCACCCATGACCAGCTCGCGTACGCCACCGCGCTGGAACATCGTGAACCCGATCTGGTCCTCCACCTGCGCCACCAGGTCGATCGCCTCGGGATCGTGCTTCGCCACCGCCCGCAGGTCGTGGTCCGTCATGTAGATGCACACCCTGCAGCTGAACCGGCGAAGGTGCTTGTACACCGGGTGCGTTGGGATCTCCCGTTCGCGTAGGTAGGCCCATACCTCCGTCTCCTTCCAGTGTAGGATCGGGTTCCACTTCCATACCGTGCGGCGGTTGTTCGTCTCCCGCCGGTCGCGGCAGAGCATGGGCAGCTTCGCCCGGCTGCTGCTCTCTTCCGCCCGCAGGCCCATCGCGCTCACGATCACCGGATCGGTAAGGTTTCGGCGGATCCAGGTGTTCACAGGATCGCGCTTCAGGTCGCTGGTGCATTGCCGTTGCTGCATACCCGGGAACTTCCCACGCTTCTCGGCCATGCTCAGCAGCGTCTTGTTCGGGTTGCGCACCACATGAAGCGGCAGCCCGAACCGGTCCACGATCCCACGTGACCACTCGATCGCGTCGGGATGCTCCCAACCCGTATCGGCCATCACCACGTGCTTCGGAACATCCGGATGGTTCTCGCACACCCAAGCCAGCAGCGCCGTGCTGTCCTTCCCTCCGCTGAAGTTGATCACGAGCTGCATCAGGCGGTGGCGGGTTTGGCCATCATGGCCGTTGCATAGTCGAGTTTCACAGCGAGGTAGAGCCGGCGCTGCGCCCTTGGGTGGTGACGGTGGCGGAACTGATGTTCAATGCCTTCTTCCAGCAGAACGGTACCCATGTATTGCCAGGTCTCGCCGGTGGATGGATCAAGGTCGCGACGATCGCTCTTACCATAGAGGAGGATGTGCTTCGAATCGAAGTACTTCCAGAGGACCGGCCACGCTGGTTCATCGCGCTCAACGAATACCAGCGTTCGGTTTCCGGGTTCATTGCTGAGAGGCATGGCGTTTATTGGGATGGCGCCATGCCTCTCAAGCGGATGGCTCGGTGAGGAACAGGTCGAACTGGCCCGTACTGTCCTTCCGATCGGCGATCAGGTTATGGTGAACGGTACGCTCATGCAGGGCGCGATGCTCCGCAAGTGCTTTCGCTTCCCAGGCTCGCCACATGATCTGGAGGCGCTGTAGTTCGGCGACGTGGTCCTCACCGCGCACGATGGTCCGCTTACCGTTCGGTCCGGGGGCGAATTGGGCTCCGGCACCGTATTGCCAGTGGATGATGGCATCCGCCTTGTTCCGGCGCTCCAGGTGTGTGCTCTTTCCCCAGACCTGGTGCTCGCTGGGCCGTACGCACTGTACCCCGGCTTTTGCCCGGCAGGTAGGGCAACTGACAAGATGGGCCATGATAGCGCCCTTGAACGGTTCGCGTGCGTTGATGAAATCGACGACGCCCTCCTGGTCGGGAGGAGGGATCCGCACGAGCCATTGGGTTTCGCTGCCGGCCTCCCAGCTGAAGTCGCCATGCCAGCTGCGGTACCAGAGATAGAAGGGTTCCCCGGCAGGTGTATGAAGGGTATGTACGTGCGGCGGCGGCGTGCCGGGCACGTCATCCAGCTGTTCCATGCGCTCGTACTTGCCTTTGCACGGGCAGGGCCACGGCGCTCGGCGGTCACCATGCACGGCGTAGGAGCACTTGATGCAGCGGAAGATGGTGCTCATGCGATCGTGCTGAATTCCCTCCTCAGCTCCTTGTGGTACCCTTTGAAGGTCTCGATCAACTCCCGGACCGTCCGCCGCCGGAAGGTCAAACACACCGGCGCATCAGGCCCGTGCACCGTCATCACCAGGAAAGGCTCATCACCGTTCCTCGGTGCGACCACATCGAAGGAGAGGTGCGTCTCCTCCTGGCCTTTGGGTATCACTTCGGTCGGCATCAGAACAAGCGTTGTTGGTCGGGGTCGGTCCCGGGATTCAGCTCCTTGAAACGATACTCGCATTCCGCCTTGGCCAGCTCCACCACTTCAGCCTCGCTCAGCAGGTTCAGCATGCTCTGGTGGCGGAACACCGAGCGGTAACCCGTTTCGCTGCTCGCACGACCACCGCACAAACTCAGGTGGATCGTCCGGATCCGGTCATGCTCCAGACCAAGCCAGTTCACGCGCACCTCCACCACCGTTCCGTACGGACGGTCCAAGAGGCACAGGCTCACCTCATCGGATTTGGGGAACAGGTAGCTGGCATAGGTCGCAGCGGGTTCCTGCACCACGCAAGCCTCCTCCGCGGTCATGTCAGGCAGGTCCCAGAAGTCGATGGGTTCGGTGGGATGGGGTTCATCCACCACCACGGTGCTCACCGCGATGCGGAGGGCCCTGTTCCTGCAACCATCCCCAGGATCATCATCGGCCGTCTCCGCATCGCAGTGGAGCATCAGGTGTCCTTCATGTTCCAGCGCTTGTGGCTGTATCAGGTGGAATCGCTCCACAGGCTCGGCCACCCGCAGCCGATCCTTGTCTACCACAGCAACCGGCGGTGCAGCGGCCCACTTCTCACAGATGGCCACACGATGGCCGGCATGCGCCATGGCCGGTAACACAGTGTCAAGCTGGGTCGCACCGAACCGCACATGCCTCAAGGTGCGCAGGCCGTGCGTCAATACCGTCATGTTAACCTTCGTGTGAGTGAAGAGCAGGAGCGCGTCGCTCTTGAACGCATGGTAGGCGCCGCCCATGTGGTAGAGCACCACCAGACCGGGGAACTTCGACTTGATCCGCTCGAGGTCCCGCAGTACCTGCACCAGCTGCCACGCGGTCATCAGCTTCAGCAGGTCGCTCTCCGGCCAGTCCTGGACCGGCTCGCCGCGATGGTCATGTTCGTTCCCGTAGAGCGTGTTGGGCTCGGCCAGCAACCGGTGGCGCAGCAGATCTCCGAACTGCAGTAGCAGCAGGTTCACCTGGTCATCTTCCGCGCGACCCTCCTTGCTGCACTTCGGGCACGAGAGCTTCCGGCTATGCCCCCAAAGCGTCCAGGCATTGGCACCCGGCTTGTTCGATACGCGGAGCTTGCGGGAGTTGCAACCGCAGTAGTCGCATTTTCGGAATGGTTCGGTCATCGGGCGTGGGTGTCGGTTCACCCACAGGGACCGACACCCACGCTGATCGGTCACGCTGCATTTGTTCCCACCCCATCGCCCAGAACGTAGTTGTCGCAGCCCATGCAGGTCATTACACCATCCCCGCACGCACTCACCTATCAGGTGCAGCGTGCGGGGATGTCCACGATCAGTGCGGGCCAGGCGGTCGGCGTGCTCGTGCGTAGAGCCTGTGCGGTAGACGACCGGCTGGACTTTGATCGTGGTGGCTTTTTGGCTCCACCTTTTTGCCACCAAAAAGGTGGAAGAGAACTCACTCGAGGCGAAGCCAACCACCCCATCACCCACAACGGAGCCTCCATATCCCACCTGCTCACACATGCCTCCCCCCTTGAAAAGGCCCGAACCGCACGGTTCGCCCATCTCGCACGTTGATCACCCAACCGCCGTTCACCCGCGTTGCGCTGTGGCATATGCTCGCGCCGATCGCCTCCTCCGGCGAGCGGTACCGCCGCATCACCATCCGCTTCTTCGGCTCCATCACTGGCAAGCCCTCAACGGAGGACTGCCCGACCGCCAGGGTGCCCAACAACACCCAATCGCCCTCGTTCGGACCGCCCGGCCAATTTGCCGCGTCCAGGGCATCAGGACTCGGAGCACCCGGCTCTTGTCGTACCTCATGCATCACCACCCCGGTTGCAGCTCGTTCAGGTCATAGATCTCCACGCGCCGCTTCGCGCTCAGGATCGCCGGGTCGTCGTACGCGATCATCGGCGCCACCCCCAGGTCCGGCTTCCGGCAGCACGGGATGTTGATCAGGTAGCGGTAGCCACCACCGCGTATGTTCGCCACGCTCATCTTCAGGCTCGCGTGGCTGTGCACGTGTACGATCAGCACCAGCGGATCGCGGAAGTTGCTATCGGAACTGAACTCCTCGATGGGAAGGCGCACCGGTAGCACGCGGTCCATGCGGTAAGGACCCGGGCGCATCACTGGATCGATCCCGTAGCAGTTCCAGCGGGTCAGGTGAGCGAACAAGGCGGTGGTGCGCGGCACGTGCCCATCACCCACGCAGAACACGCTCACCGCCGGATCATCGCGCAGCACCGGCACACGCGGCAGCACATGCTCGCGCACCGCGTTCCAGGCGCCCATGCTCTCGCTCACCTCTTTCGCGTTCGGGAACAGCTTCGCCGCCAGCAGGTCCGGAGCACACCGCAACCGCATGAATTCGTCCAGGTAGCGCAGGCTCATGGTTTCAGTCCGAGTAGTTCAGGTCCGAATTCCCAAGGCACGTTGGCGATGACCGGGATCTTGGCGATGGCAGATTCGCCATGGAGCGATACGATCTGCTCTTTGGTCACCACGCGCCATACGGCAGCCTGTAGTAAGCGGCCATCGAAATCCCGGACTTCGTCCGTAAGACGTTCGCGGAAGTCGGTCCGGGAGCGGTTGGTGAGGTAACGCAGGCTCATGATCTATCGTCGTCTTTCGGCCTTTTTGGCGGCCTTGTATCGTTTAGCTAGAGAATGCTTCCTGGTCATGCGGTGGGCGATGTGCCACCCCTTACAGATCTTGCAGCGGTAGGCCGTCACCCGCTTCATCGTCCTTACCCGGTGATGGGCTTCACCACGCGAGAGGATCTCTTTGTCCTTATGGGTGCAGTAGCCATTCATTGGTCAACAGCGGTCACATATTCCCGCACGCACCCACCTCTCAGGTGCAGCGTGCGGGGACGTCCACGATCAGCGCGGACCAGGCGGTCGGCGTGCCCGTGCGTAGAGCCTGTGCGGTAGACGACCGACTGGACTTTGATCGTGGCTCCTTTTGGGCTCCACCCTTTTGGAGCCAAAAGGGTGGAAGAGGTGTTTGTATGGCCTCGCATCATCCATGCATTCATAGTAGCAAACGCACCGTGCGTGCCCTCGCCCCGGCAGGGCACCACAAGGGCACTGATCAGCCATGTGCTCACCCTTGCCGCCATAACCTGTCCTCGTCCACGTTCGTGTTCGGAGCATCGCCTTCCTGTTGTCCCGGCAGGTACGGGATGCCCTTGCCCGTTGCATTCCAGAAGCGCATCCCGTGCATCGGGCAGGTCAACACCCCATGGGCGTCGGGTTGCACCTGCGCCATGTTGAAACCCTTATGCGGACACTTGCCGTTGCGGAGTGCCTTGCATGGCATGCGATGGATGGCCTTGCCGATCAGGACCACCGGCGTGCGCTGCTGTTCGCTCGGCTGACTGCGCAACACCCGGGCGCCGATCCAATGCAGCTGTTGCGTGGCGTCTTTCTCAACGAGGCATACGACCCGCCCCGCCTGGTCGTTCGTGAAGCGGCTGTCCACATGGAAGTGGCGCTCTACCTGACCGTCGTGCTCATCGGTATGCGGTGGCCACATCACCGGCACCTGCCAGACATTGAACCAGCCGTGGCCACCGGAACCGATGAGGGGCTGTCGCTCGAAGCGCACGACATGCGGCACGAGCAGCGTCTCACCCACCTCCAAGGGGCGGTTCACGCGGTGTACCCGTTGCAGCTTGTTGGTGATCATGGCAACATTGCAGCACACCCCTCCCGCACCAACGCCAGCACCAGCCCGACCACGATCGCCCAGCCAAGGGCGCGGATCATCCATTCAGGGTAGCGGGGGTGGCGGTAGTTCGTCATGGTTCAACGGTTCCTTGGGTGGTGGCGGGCTACACGGTGGAAAGAGATCCCCGATGGTACGCAGCGCATGCGGTCCACATGCTTCCGCTCGGCCTTGGTATAGTTCACGGCGGTCTCCTTACTCGCCTCCTCGTTACGGTAGGTGCTGGCCTCGCTCACCTGATCGGCCAGGCAGAAGTACACCTTGTTACCCTCGAAGGGGATCCATCCTTGTTCCAGCAGCCTCATCCGTGGCCCGGCGATCAGGTACAACCGGCGGGCAGCCGTTTCGCTCTGCACGAAGAGCGCTACGCCACCTTGCTTGATGTATGGGGCGCCGCGCAACTCAGCTGGGAGTTCGCGAAGGTGCGAGGGTATCTCACGGCGGCCTTTCATGGGCTAATCGTGATCGGACGTTGTTCCATTAAGGCGTACTCGAGTTGCTTCATGGCTTGCGGCGCCAAGGTGATGTTGTCGGTCTCCAGGTCGTCGTTGAGGATGTCAACCGCTTCACGCACACCGGTCACGCGGTTCACGAGCTCACCGCGAGCGGTCACATAATGGCTCTGGCCTTCCTTCGGTTGGGTACCGGCTTTTCGCACCCGCACGGGCCAGCCCGTCAGGCGGTCCCGGTACACTTCACCGGGCTTCAGCTCATGCACCTGCAGGCGGTACCAGATCTTGCCTTTTTGTGGCGGCGGCGGTGGTGGCGCCTCGTAGTCAGGCATTCCGCGCTGGTCCGTGAACCAATAGGCACGGCGGAATACCTGATCGAACTTGTATGCGAGCACGAGGCTGACCACCCCGCAGAGCGCACCCAGCCCGAAAGTGATGGCAGTGGTCATGGCATCAGGGTTTGAACTTGTCTTTCACGTATCGGATCCAGGAGAATCGGAGGCTCCAGAACAACCATGCGAGGCATATGGCTCTGCGTATGGCTTGCGCCTCATGAATGCGTTGCGTCCGGAACTGCAGGTAGGGGAAGGGCGTGAACAAGGTGTCCACGCCCTTATTCCGATACCGGTTCAACAGTTCAAGCTGCACTGTGATCACTTCTTCATCTTCATGTCAAGGCCCAGGTCGTTAGCGGCCTTAACACCCATCAGCTCAATGAATGTCTGCATGCTGCCGTTGCTTCCGGAGCCAGCCCCACCGCTCAAGAATGTCGGTGTGATGGCCGCACCGTTCTCTTTCCAGGCCGCTGCCCAGGCCTTCTGGCTTTCCAACCAGGCGTCGAGCTTCGGGTTCAACGCACCGTCCGCGCTCATGAGCAATCGCTTCTTCTCGGCTTCACCTTCACCCTGGAGGATGGATCGACGCTTCTCGAATTCAGCAGCCTTCATGTCCAGTTCGGCCACTTCCTTGCGCTGCGTTGCATCGATCACCGCCTTCTCCTTCTCTGCGTTACGCTCCGCCTGCACCTTCGCGATCCGCGATTCAGCATCGGCAGCGGCCGTCTTCGCATTCTGCTGCGCAACAAGAGCCTCAGCCTTGCTCGTGGCGATCGCCATCGTCATTTCCTGCTGCTTGGTCAGCTGGTCTTGTACCGCCGGACTGAACACGATCAGGCGTATCGCGGGTGTACCGATCTTGACGTTGTACTTGGCGATCTCCGATGGAGCCTGCCGGCGGAAGCCCCCGGGCGCGTTGGTATCGTCAATGCGCTCGGCATACTTCACCACCACCGTATCCTTGGTCAGGGCATCGGCCTCGCGCATGCTCTTCACGCGGGTCTGGTAGAGCCCATTGCGCACCATGTCCTCGATGTAACCGATCAGGTCACTGCGGCGTTCGGCGTTCGCCTCGCGGCTCGTCATCAACGATCCCACCTGCGTCACCGAGCTGATGATCTGTTTCCGGATGATCTTCTCCCTGAAAGCCTCCCAGCTACCGTGCTTCTCCTGGATGGCCAGGATCGTTTCGCGGTCCATGGGCATCTCCACCGGCACCGTCCCGAACAGGTAGGCTGTTCCGTTGTCGTTGAACACGACCTTGATGCCGTACATACTGCTCTTGTCACCCTCCCACACCTTCTCTGAGGTGAAGTCCTCGCGGTTCTGCTCAGGCACGTCGAAGTCGACGCTCTCGAACTTCGGATAGTCACCTACATGGTCCCCGAGGTGCTGGTTCTGCCAGCCCGGTTGGGTGTAGGTGTACATGGTGCCGCCGGGCGTCTGCACCACGTAGATGCGATCGGCCGGTACGTTGATCACCATCTTGTTGCAGCCGATCATGCCGGCGAAGAGGAACACTGCGGTTGCCCCTATGAGGAGGTGTTGCTTTTTCATTGGTCGGAGTTGGGTTTGTCGTTGTTCTTGCGAGGGTTGTTGAGGATCTTCCATACGTACCAGAGGAAGAGGGAGGCCAGCGATAGGCCTACGGTGAAGTAGAGAATGCGGATCATCGTTGTCGGGGTTGAGTTGTTGCGACGGGGTTCATCAGCACGAGTACGGGGGTGCTCGCGTCGGGAGCATGCCGGGATCGGAACTTCAATAGCTCCACGCCCCACATGGCTTGGGATGGCTCTTCATCCGAGAAGAGTTCGAGGTCGGCGATGCGGATATTGACCTCCGCGAGGGTGTCATGCAATACAGAGCAGTTCCGAATGCGGACATGGGCATCAGGATATCCGAGCAGTTCAAGTGAACCGATCAAGTCGCCTGTTCGATCGTGGATATCGCCACGGCCGTGCTTCACCTTTACGGTATACCCGAGATCTTCCAGCTTCTGTATGAGCAAGTTGTCGGTCATCGGCTTTCGTTCATGTTCATGTCCATTCCAAGCCCTACCCACCATTACAGCACAGTCGGTCGTACTCGTCCCAAGCCGCCTGCACCCTCCGGAACTCGGCCGCATCACCGGTCGCCGCGTTGTCCGGGTGGTAGCGTTTCACCAGCGCACGGTACTTCGTCCGCACCTGCTCGTAGTCATCACCGGCCACATAGCCCAGCACGGTTTGCCAGTCACGGGCGGCGGCTTCGGTGTTCGGTGGCAACGCGCGGAAGCCGGTGAAGGCCTGCCCCACGATCTGCGTGCATCCGTCGCGTTCCATCTGGCGCAGCGCGTTCACCGTCCGGGCCAGCGCGTAGATGTTGCAACCCACCTCATCGAAGGTGTCGCAGGGCAGTACGTGGTCAGCCCCCTTGCGCTTGAAGTACACCGCCGCACCGGTATCGGTGGGCTTCGACTGATTGCTGCGCGGCAGGCCGTCCAGGCGCAACGCCAGGTTCGTGCTGATCACCACATGGGTCGCACCCATACGGTCCAGTTCCAGCAGGAGCTCATCCACCGAGCTGGCAACGCTCGGCTTCTTGTTCCAGCTGCCGAACCGGCTCCGCCGCGGCACCCGCGTGCGCGGCCAACCGATCGGCCAGGAGAGGGGATAGGCCTGGTTGCTCATTTGCCATAGACCTCAATTACGGCGTGACCTATGGCCACGACCACTGCCAGCAAGAAGAATGCGCATAAGAAGATGGTTGAATCATCCGCTTCAGCCATGAAGTCCCAGAAGGTCCGTCCGCGTTTCTCGTTAGCCATCGTTGTTCAGTTTCGTTCACACGCATTCACGTCCATCTCCGTCCATTCCCGGTCACCTCACATCATCCCGTTCCGCTCCAGCGCCAACCGGGCGCGCACCATGAACAGGTCGTTGGTGGTCATTCCGCGTGGCTTCCCATCCCGGAACCGCACTTCCATATCATCCCCCTGCACATCCGCCCAGTTCACATCCTGCTGCAGCTGCAGCTTTCCATCCACGCGCTTCACCGCCAGCAGCCCTCGCGCACTGTTCTTCGTGCCGTTGTCCGTCTTCGGCTGCTTGTAGATCGTGCGGCCCGCGCCGTTCACCTCGCCGTAGGTCGCCTTCATCGCGAACCCGTAGGTATCGCGGGTCACGTATTGGTAGGTGTAGCTCCCGATCCCGAACACCACGTTCGTGCTCGCGAAGCCCTTCGCCTCCAGGCGGCGGCAGATCTCGTCCGCCCGCTCCACCGTGATGCTGTCCCCGTAGATCGCCCCGATATGCGGGTCCAGTTGCTTGTAGCCCTTCGCGTTGACGGTCCCACCGAAGATGTTCCAGAGCGCTTCGATCACACCGACGTTGGCCAGGTAGTGCTCGGGCTTCACCGGCTCCGTCAACCCGCACAGGATCTCCACGGGGTCACCACTATCCGGACGTATCACCACTTTCCCTTCGCGCCCAAGGATCTCCTGCTTCAACATGGGCAGGTAGCTCGCAAGAACCACCCACAGGTCCCACGTATCGCTCACGATGCTCACCACCCCTTTCGGGTACACTTTGGTGATCAGCCGCTTGAAGGTCTCGAACTCGCCCTCCTCCGTGCCCATGCACATCACGCTGTGCTCCGTCGCCGGCACGCTACCGCCCACCATGGCGTCCTCCGCGTTCGCGAGGTAGTGTTCCTCGAGGAAGTCGATCGCGGCCACCGAATCCGTACCCGTGAAGCTCAGCAGGTGACCGGCACCGCTCAGCGCCGCGGCCTCCACGCCCATCATGCCGCGCATGCTGAAGTCGTGGCCCTGCCAGGGAACGAACGCGGGGTCTCCGCCGGTCTTCTCGCACCAGGCGTCCAGCAGCACGCGGTAGCGGTTCGCGGTGGTCGCGCTGGTACAGGGTCCCCACAGCACCGCGCTCAGCAGGGTCTCCAGGTAGTTAACCAGCCAGAAGAACTCCGGCTTCGTGTTCCAGATCACCATGCACGGCACACCCATCGGCACCAGCGTCCCCTCCGGCAGGGCACGGATCTCCAGCGGCAGGTAGCCCAGGTCGTGCAGCGCCGCGATGTGCTCTACGGTCACCGCGCCTTCACCGAGGCTCGTATCCATCCGGCGCTTGTATTCGTTGCACACCGTCAGCTTCTCGCGGTCGAAGAACTCGGCATTCCACAGGTCGAGCAGGTAGGCGTTGATGAAGTAGCCCAGCCCGAACCACACGATGTGGTCCACGCCCGGCACGCGGCTCTTGCGCGGCGTCAGGTTGCTGTACACCAGGGTGGTCCCCTCCGGGTACTGGCGCCGGTGGTCCGCCTTGTAGAAATCGATCAGGGTCAGTGGGTTCTTCATCTCAGTAGGTGTTGCGTCCTTTCTCGCGCCGCATGATCTCGTAGGCGGCGCTCAGCACGTCCAGCGCTTGGTCGATCCCGGCGCGGTCGTCCAGGTAGATGTTCGCGTAGGGCTTCGTCGTCGTGCCGTACTTCAATCCGGGTAGGTTCTCGTTGATGGCCTCGATCGCGATCCGCTCCGCGCGACACGTGTGGCGGATCTCAGCATACCGCTCGGGGTTGCTCGCTGTATGGATCACGATGCGAGCGCCCAATTCCACACAAGCGCGCAGCAGGACGCGTGTGCGGGCCAAACGAGCCGTATGCACGGGTCCATCCAGGCTCCAAGGCATCAGCGTATCATCATAGTCCACGCCGATGATGATGCGCTCATGCTTCACCCACTCGGCCACCAAGCGTTCCACCTGCCAGTTCATGCGCCAAGGAGATTGAGCCAGCTCTTAATGACGCGCCCCTGCATCTGGGCCGTTTTCAGTTTCGGATCCCAGGAGTCAGTGGTGTGCACTGCCTCCAACCCTGATAGCCTCAGGTCGCCAAGCCCCTTGGTGAAAAGACCATGGCTCACGGCCAGCACGATGCGCTTCGCACCACGAACACGTAGGTTTTCGATGATCGGCAGGAAAGTCCCGCCGCCATCGCAGATGTCATCCACGATCACGCACACGCGGCCCTTCACCTCAACGTTCTCCGGAACCTCGATGAACAGCTTGCCGTTCTTAGGGTTCCGTTCCTTCTTGCACACCAGTTGCTCGTGGCGGATCATCATCTCCGCGAATGGGCCCGGCTCCTGGTTGCCGTACGCCTCATCAGCCACCATCCGCAGGAGGCGACCCTGCATGCCCTTATCCGGCACAACAAGTACCACCTGCTTCCCTTCGCCATAGACGGACTCTTCGGTCTGTATCACATTGGCCAGGAAATGCGTCGGTGCATGGTTGCGCACGAACCCGCAGGATCCGACACCCCTTTCTCCCTGAGCGATCGGGTTGTGCAGATCGAACACATGCACGTTCCTGTACCCGCTGGTGCGGAGCAGATCGATCATCACCTGCAGGCCGAAGGCATCCTCCGGAACCGCCTTGCGGTCCTGCCGCGCCTGGGGCAGGAAGGGCATGAAGAGCACAGGCCCATATGAACGATCACCAGATAGCGCGCTCGGCGCCAGCAGCACCCGCATCAACTCCGTGGGGTTCGTAGGTCGTGCCGTGAAGAGTACTTCTCTGGTCCATCCCTCTTGATGCACGTTCTCCTTGATCCGCACATGCGGCTCCACGCCGCTCGGGAAGTCGATGTAGCTCACCTCACCGGCCGTCGATGGCCCGAAAGGCTCGAAACCCGGCGTCAGGTTTAGCACCGGCAACTTGGTCCATTCAAGGTTGTGTCCCATGCTACTTCGGATAAGCGTTCGTCTTCAACTTCTTCGTTCCAGGTCCCGCCGTTCGTGGCCTCGCCTCGGCTGGCCACGTACGGCGTGCTGCATCCAGCGCAGCATACACCACCGCCTCATGACCGGTCAATCGCTGCGGCTTCATCCCTCAGTTCCGGTTGAATAGCGCCGTTACCACCCAGTTCTCCACCTTGCACACCGGACACCGGAGGATCACGTAGTTCCAATCGCGGTCATGCTCCTCGCGGCCTTCGCTGCGTTTCGCCCCGATGAGTGAATCACAACTCTTGCAAGCGAACCGCGCAGTCCGCTCCATGTGATCTGTGCTTTTCTTGATCACTTCCATGGCCAGATGAGGATTGTTCCGCTTAGCCAGACATGTATTCCAATGAGCATGACCAGGCCTTCGAGTACAAGAGCGAGAAAGACGCGGCGCAGGTGGTACTCCCTAAATCTGCTACGCAGGATCCTTGCGTCGATGATGAAGAGGTACAAGCCCCAGATGAAGCCAGTTCCTCCGATCACCAAGTGCAGAATGATTGCTACCCATGTCGGCAGCAGGAACGATAAGCCAGTCAGTGTGATCATGTCCTTCCGTTGTTCGTTGATCTATCCGTGTTCTTCCGTCATTCACCACCCTCACCTGTACCTCCTCGGCACCAGCATCTCGCGTTGCCCATCATCCAGACTATCCGGCACCAGGTCATACCGCTCATGCACGCTGTACCCCAGCTTCAGCAGCATCCCCGCCTCCGCCTCCGCCTTGCTCGCCCGGAAACCCAGCACCTCGCCATACAACCAGCTCGCACCGGCCACCACCATCCCCACCACGGGGTTCTGGGTGTAGAGCACCGCGCCGATCGTCGTACCAGCGGCCCGTAACCACCGCGCGTCGCGCTTCACATGCCCGGCATACTCCAGCGCGAAACCCGCGTTCACCACGTTCGCCGGTGGTGGTAGGTCATGCCACAGCCGTCCGTCCGTGCGAGGCTGCATCCACGTAGCCTCCACGGCACGGGCGGTACTATCCACCTGGGCGGTCATCCCCAGGCCGATCAGCAGGGCCACCAAGCAAATGATCGATCGCATCATCGGAGGGCTGGGAGTTCACAAGCCCGTAGGCGCGGCTTGTAGGTGAGGAGGAACTGGCGCATCTCGCGGTGCGGTATCCGGTTCGCGGCGCGGCCATGACCGGCCCGCACCGTACCGATCCGGCCTTGGTGCACATAGGTCTTCACCATTTCATAGGTGAGGCCGTAGAACTTTGCCGCCTCCTTGTAGCTCAACAGGTGGTCGGCGCGGTTCACCCGCTCACGCAACTCTGCACGAACGAGGATCTGCAGCTCCGGGCTCAATGTCCGGATGTCCACAGTGAACTGGTTGGGCTGGTAGTTGCTCATAGCCTGCTCACCAGTTTCTTGAAGTGCGCCCCGCGGTCCTCGTAGTCCGCGTAATGGTCGAACGAGGCACAGGCCGGGCTCAACAGCACGGCATCGCCACGCTCAGCGCAGCTCTTCGCCACGGTCACCGCGGTCCCGAGCGTGTTGCACACCACGAGCTTCGGCACCAGGCCACTGAAAGCCCGCACCAGCTTGTCCGTTGCCTCGCCGATGGTGAGCAGATAGCGCACCTTCTCCCGCACGAGGTCGAACAACGATGAGTAATCGTTGCCCTTGTCAATGCCACCCGCTATCCAAACCAGCGGGCGCCGCATCTCCTCCAAGGAGTACCACGTCATGTTCACATTCGTCGCCCGCGAATCGTTCACCCAGAACACACCATCCTTCAGCGCGATATGCTCCAGGCGGTGCTCCACCTCCAACGGCGCCAACGCTTCGCGATGGCGATCCTCACGCACATCGGCGTGGGAGAGGAGAGGTGCTTCCGTCAGGGCGTACATGTCGCAATGCAAGCAGCCCATAACTGGATCGATCATATGGCGGCATCGCGGGCATACCAACCCTCGCTCCAAGGACTTGCTCACCCTGCGAAGTAGCAGGCATCCGCATGCACATCACATGACGCTCGCTCCCCGCACTTTACCGCTGGCCGCAATGCGCAAGTGACACCCACCGCACCATTACCCATAACGAGGTTGTCTCAGACATCTCAGGTCATTGATCCATCCCCGCACGCACCAACGTTTCACGTACAGCGTGCGGGGATGTCCACCCCCGGCATCCGCCGGGGTGACCCAGCCGCACCATTACCCCAACCGCGGTTGTCTCAGCCCCATCAGGTCATTACTCCATCCCCGCACGTGCAAACGGTGCAGGTAACACGTGCGGGGACGTCCACGATCAGCGCGGGCCAGCCGGTCGGCGTGCCTGTGCGTAGAGCCTGTGCGGTAGGCGACCGGCTGGACTTTGATCGTGGTGGCTTTTTGGCTCCACCTTTTTGCCATCAAAAAGGTGGAAGAAGATCACCACCAAAGCGCAGCCAACCGCAGCGTCACTCAACCCTCGGTTGTCTCAGACCTCCCAAATACACACGATGCTCAACTCTCCAGCGCCACCCACTCCACCTCATCCCTCCGGAACTCCAGTTCATCATCCGTCCGGATCTTCACCGTCACACGGCATCCAACGGCGTGGTCGAAGAAACCCGGCATCACAGGCATGTAGGTCACGGTGCTCAGGTCCACATACCGCGGTGGTGCCACACCGGCAGGTACGTCCGCGTCACAGGCATCCAGCTCATCCGCCTTCAGCTTGGACACGATGCTCTTCGCGATCAGCTTCGTCCTGTTGAACATCTCCCGCTTCACGCTGGCTTTCGCATTGCGCGGCACGTGCTTCACCACCATGAAGGCCAGGTCCTGCAGGGTGCTCAGGTAATCCCCGCCATTGTCCCGCACGTTCTCCACGTAGTCCTCCAGCACCAGGGTGAAGTCCATCGCGGCGATGGGCTGTCCCGCAGCCATCATTTCATCCCACTCCAGCTCGTAGTAGCGCGGCTTCGCTTCGGTGTGCAGGATGTCCGGATGGCGCGTAGCGGCATCGCGGAACCAGGCGCTTATGTTCTCCAGGTTGTCCATCAGTTCGTACGTCGTTGGGCTTCCAGTTTGGCCTCCTGCACCTCATCCTGGAAGAGCTTGTGTTCCATGTAGTCCAGCACCTTCATCACGGGCTGCATCTCAGCGCTGTCGGCCTCGCCGAATACACCGCTGGCCGCCACGTCATAGGCCATGCCGTACAAGCCGGCGGGCGATCGCTGCACCTCGCCGTCCGGGTCGAACACGCGACGGTAGGTGAGGGGCAGGGTCGCGTGGATCGCCTCGCAGTTCAAGACCGTGGCCAGCTTCAACTCCACCGGTAAGGTGCGCAGGGCCTGGCCGCGTTCGGTGCGCAGGTCAGGGTTCCAAGGCGCCTCCGGTCCTTCGGGCACATAGATCAAGCCGAGCAGTTCATGGAGGACCTGCTCCTTCGCGCTGTCGTCGGCCTTGCGGAGTTCGCCAAGGAAGGTGGTGGTCCAGATCCACTGCGCCAGGCTCATGCCTTTCAGTTCGTTCTGCACACCACGCCAGCGCACGCCGTCCACCTCTACGCTGGTGAGCAAGCTGTTGGTGTACACCGGAGGTTTGAATGCCCAATCGAGCTGGGGCAACAGCCGCCATTCGAACTTCTCCACGGGTTTCCATGGCCCACTGCGATCGGTCACGTCGATCCGGTACATCAGGTCCTCCGCCGGTGGCAGGTGGCGCATGAACGGACCGGGGATGCCGGCGAGCTCGCGAAGCAGGGTGAAGCGCTTGCTGGTATCGCTCTTCAAGCTGGTCTGCACCCGGCAGATGGTAAGCAAGTGCTCGGCAGTCGCTTCCTCCCAGCTGCTCGGGAAGGTGAACGCGTGCTTCTGCTTCACGCCGTTCACCACCGCATAGATGTCGATCGTATGCATGGTCAGTGGCGTTTGCGGCTCAGGCCTACGTCGTACTCCAGCCAGTCGGGTTTCCCGTTGCTGGGCTTCAACAACACCAGGTTGCCCTGCCGGTCGAAGTCCACTTCCAAGGGTGGGTAGAACTCCACCATATCATCGCTCAGCTCGTGCACGCTCAGCCGCTTCACGCGGCCAAGCATGTCCGTGAACTTCAGTTCATAGGTGGTGTAGGCGCCGAGCTCCAGGTGCCAGGTGCCGGCCACCACTTCGTCGAGCAGCTCATCGCCGTCATGGTACACCTGCAGGTAGGCGGTATCGGCACCGGTCAGGATCCCGGTCAACACCAGCTTGCGCTCACCGGGTTTGCGTTCCACCATGGTGCGGGTCCAGTCCTGGGCGCAGAGCGGGGTGGCCACCAAGAGCAGTACCACGCCGATCCCGCGTGGCAGCTTCCGGAACGCGAAGGCGAACAGCACCAATAGGATCACCGAGAGCAGCGTCCAGAAGCCGGTGCGGTACCAGCTGGCCACGCCATCGCTGGGCGGGCAGCTCGGCACTTTCACCACGGGCGGGCAGGGTAGGCTCACCGCCTTCTGCTCCAGCATCACCAACGGCCCATCAGGTCCTGGCCGCAGATGCACGCGGGTGTAGGTGTTCTCCACCGCGAAGGGCTCCCACTTGCAGCTGGCCTCCTGCAGGTTCCTCAGCGCGACGGTGGAGGGGCGCGTCACCACCCGCTCCACCACCCGCGTGCCTGCTTGGCGAAGGCGGTCCCGTTCCATCGATACCGCAGCGGCATACGCTGCACACGCTTCCAGTACGCTGTCCACATCCACATGCTCGCTCCAGGTGCCGCCACCCATGGTGGTATCCGGCTCCAGGCGCACGCTGTCCCGCACCACCGCAAGCGGACAGCGTTGCGCCGCTCGCACTTCCGCCCGCGCCATGATGCGCTCGGCCTTGCGGCAATCCCGCTCCATCGTCTTGCGCGGGTTCGAACACGCGGAAATGAGGACCGCTATAAGAATTGCTATGACCGGGAGGTATCTCATGCCGCTGCCTTAGGTAGATCCCGGGGAACGTAGCGTTGAGCGTAAGAGATCACACGCTGCGAGAGGTGATCCATATCCTTGAGCGACATGCGATCCTTGTCCAACGCGTGGATGAGGGGTTCGATATGGCTTCGTTCCTTGAGAGGAAGGATGTTGCTCAATCCGGACAGGATGGCCAGATGGGGTTCCCGTTGTCCAGGCGTGGTGCGCGGACACATGAGCAAACCGTACATGATGTCCAGAAGGGAGGCACGTGCCCTACGGCGACATTCCTTCACGGTGTAACGGAGGCTCATTGTTGCGCGGGTTGGGTTGAACAGGAACAGTCCCGCTCAACCGCCTTACGGGGCGGTGAGCAGGCTGCCAGCATGAGCACCAAAGCCCCGTAGGCAGCAAGGTGTGTCGGGCTGTGGCTCATGGTCTCTTCAAGAATTTCAGGGTCCGCGATACCCACCCGCGCCGGAACTTCGCCTGGCTCGGGTCGTTCGCGATGATGCGTTCGTAGTAGGCGAGGCGCTCACGCACGTAGGCATCCAGGCTCACCCGCGTTGCGGCCTCCACGGTCTTCGGACCGAACAGGCCGTCGTCCTTGATACCGGCAGCGCGTTGCAACAGCTTGATCGCCATGCGCACCCCGTGGTTTACCGCGCTGTCGAAGTGGATGTCGCGTAGATGGTCAGGCACGCTTTCGCACCGCGCCGGCAACCAGTAGTGTTTCAGGTAGAGGTCCTTCGCCCGCGAGGTCGTCAGGTTCTTGATGTCCTCTTTCGGGAAGGCCCGTTTGCTGATCCCGTACTTCGTCTCACCGCCCCGGTCCTTCGGGTCGTTCACGTAGCCGCCTTCGCGCTTCAGCACGAGTTCGATCAGGGTGTTGAAGTCGGCTGCCATATCAGTTGGTCTTTGGTCCGTCCTTGCCGAAGTCGATCCATCGGCCACGCTCGGCTTCCAGCTTGATCAGGCGGCCCTTCAGGCCATCGACCATTGCGTCGAAACGGGCGATGGTCTTCATCATCTCGCCCTGCTTCTGCTCCATGCGCTCGATCAGCTCCAGCTGGGTCTGGGTGCGTTGCTCTTCCCGCGCTAGCGCGCGCTGCAGGTCGTTCACCGTGATCTCCAGGTGCTCCACCTTCCGGCTCAACTTCTCGTTCCGGTTCTTCAACTCCAGGTTCTCCACGCTGGCCTTGTCCAGCTGCTTGCGCATGATGGCCACGGTGCGCAGCGCCTTGTCCAGTTCGGGCTGTACCCACCGCTTGATCTTTATGACCATCCAGCGCCACATCAGAGTTTCATCTTCGAGGTTCGTCGTCCGTCCTTGATCTGTTTGCCCAGCTCATCCAGCCGCTCCTGCAGTTCGGCGTTCTGGCGCATGATCTCCTCCATGCGCTCCTTGTCGCTGGCCGGGTCCACCGCTTCGATCATCCGGGTCAGTTGTTCGTCGAACTGGCGCGGTAGCTCGCGCACCCGGCTGTCCGTGGCGTTCGAGCTGCGCTGCAGTTGCGTCACGGCATCGGTCAGGGTCTTGATATGGCGCAGCAGCGGCACGTACGCCGTGTCGATCGCCAGCCGACGCTCCTCGGCCATGTACTGGCGCATCAGGAGGTCGTAGCTGTCGATCGCGTCGTTGACCACCGAATCGATCTTCTGCGTCTGCGCCGTGGCCAGCGATTCGGTCTGCTCCTGCAGGTCGTCCTTGGTGGGCAGCACGCCCAGCTTGTCCTGGATGATGCCCGCGTTCCAGGCGAGGATGGTCACCGTCGCGGCGATGACGCAAGCCACCACCAGGGTCACCACCACGGTCACCACCTTCAGGGGGGTGCTCAGGCGTGTCCACACGCGGTTCAGGGTGGCTATCCAGGCGCTCATGGGTTGTCGTCGTTCTTCTGCCGGGCCCGCTGCCAGAACCACCAGCGCTTGTACCACTTCTGCGATACGTTGCTCTTGCCACGGGCTGGCGTTCCGTGGGTGGTCACCTCATACTTGGGGCGGCTGAACGTGCGGGTCTCCGGCTTCCGGTCCGCACAGGAGCTCAGGAGCACGATGGCCAGCAGGAGCAGGAAGGCGAAGAGCGCGGTGGCGAGCAGTTGCAGGCTCCGGTCGGTCGGTGGTTCGTCCTTGCGTTTCATCCGCCGAAGTAGATCGCGTTGTTCCCGCTGTTATCCACCGTGGGATTGCTGGTCGCAGGGGTCACCAGCTTGCGCAGTTCTTCCAGGTGGGCATCGGCACGCACCGCATACGACCGCGATTGCGCGTTCAGCATGTCCTTGTCCGCAGGCTGTTTGCCGCCGCTCACGGTGCTACCGCTGCTCACGCTTTTCCAGTTGGTCACCCCGTCGCTGTCGATGGTGATGGCCAGACTCACCAGCTCGGTGCTCACCGCGCTGTAGAGGATGGCCGGACGGATATGCGCGAGTTGCTCCTTCTGTTCGGCGCTCGTGGTATTCCCCTGTACAGCGGTCAGGAGGGCGTCGTAGGCGGCATCGCCCAGGAGCTTCTTCACGGGCCCCTCCTGGCACACACGCATGCTCGGGCGCAGGTGGTGCAGCAGCCACGGTCCGGCCAGTTTCAAGTAGGGCCGCACCTCTTTCATCGTGGGCACCAGGCTGGCATGGATCTCCTCGTAGAGCGGTGCGCTCGTCCAGTCCGTCAGGGTGCCCACGTTCGCCAGCAGGTGGTTGATCAGCTGGTTCAGGTAGCCATAACCCTGCTTGGTCATGCTCGCCTGCGCCGCCTTGATCCGGCCCATGTGGGCGGGTTTCAGCTCGGTGGTCTCGGTCACCGCCATGCCGCCGCTGGTGTGTAGCACGTTGGTGGTGTCGCTCTGCTCCAATGCGGTCAGGAAGGCCAATGGCCTCCGCACTTTCGCGTAGAGCGCGGCCATGGCGCCGCTCAGCGGGGTAGGGCTGTCGGCGATGCTCGCCTGGTAGGCCGCATGCAGGGCGTCGTATAGCGCAGGGCCCAGGATCTCATCCCGGAACTTCTCCTGCTCCACCAGTTCCACGAACGGCAGGAGCATGGGCCAGTTCACGCTCTGCAGGAAGGGGAAAGCCTCCGCGATGTCCTCGGTATCCTTGAACAGGGCCATCAGCGTTCGGGGTTGGCGTTGGGTTTGCGGTCCACTTGGTTCGTCCGGTCAAGGGTGGCCGCGTAGTAGTTGCTGGTCCAGAACTCGATGTCCGGGCTCCAGCCGTTGAAGTCGCGAACGATGCGCAACGGCTCCAGGATCTGGTCCATGTCGTCGCGGGCGTCCAGGATGTGGTTCGTCCGACTTACGCGGTCCTCGCTGCCGCTGCCGGGGCTGCTGCCGCTCTTGCTCGGGCTGATCCCGTGGAGGCTCGGCTTCAAGCCCATGTCACGGCACAGGATGAAGTCACCCTCCTGGGAGTCCTCGATGTAGGCTCCCTCGAGCATCGCCAGCTTGAACTCGTTGATCTTCACCAGGTGCACTTGGTCGGCGCCCACCTGTCCGGCGAGCATCGTGCTCATATAGGCGCCGGCGTGCGTTTGCTTGCTCAACCAGGTGTCAAGCAGGCCTACTTCCTTCTGCATGATGGAGATGCGCTCCTTCTCGTCCTTGCCGTGCCAGTCCTTGAACTTGGTGCTCCAATACCGTTCGTCGAATTCGATGTGGTAGCGGATGTTCATCAAGCCGCTCAGCAGCTTCAACTTCAACTCGGGGATCCGCACCAGCAGGTCGATCCAACCGTTGTCCAGCATCGCATGCCACGGTGCCACGCCGTAGTAGAACTGTCCGTCCACCAGGTCACGGATCGGCAGGATGCTGTGCCCGTGGCGGTGCTTCATCAGCTCCTTGGCCGGGTTGGAGTAGGGGTCCAGTGCGGGGAGCTCGCGGGCATCGCTGCTATACTGCCAGTCGCACAGGAAGGCTTTCCGGATCTCGCCCTTCTCGTCCTGGCGGCTCAACCTCACGTGGCTCGCGTCCTGGCAGGTGATGCGCGTGATCCGGTCCTTCCCGCGGCCCAGCGTGAACTCCACGAACACATTGGCGAACGTGTACCAATCGTTGGCGGCTTCCCGTACGTAGCGCTTCACGGCGCTGTCGCGCAGGAATGTTTCGATCTCCGGGATCATCATCCGGATCATGCGCTCCTCGCCGGTGTTCCCGTCGATCTCGATGCGCCCGTACCGGATTCCGCTGCCCAGGAACATGTCCACCTTCCGCTTGATCACGGCGGGCACCAGGCCCAGCTTGCGCTTGGCGGTGATCACCTTCTGGGGGAACAGGTTGTTCGTACCCCAATAGGCCACCTCATCACCCCAGTTGCGTTGCACGTCCAGCACCGTGGTGGGGCCGGTCTCACGCGCGGCGCTCGGTGTCGTGGCCACCACGGCGCCAGTGGTGAACATCGAAGTGTGGCCGAGCGGTATGTGCTGCACCTCGCTCATAGCACCAGCATGCCGTTCACGTATTCGATCAGCCGGATGTGCACCGGGATCGGATGGTCCTTCTCACCGCTCAGCGGACGGATGCTCAGCTGGCTGGCCTTCACCAGGTCATGCTTCGCGCCGGCCGTCTCCGCCGCTTTGATCGTGATGTGCCTGCTTCCTTTCGCCGTCCGGCGCTTGTCGCGCGTGGTGAACGTGATGCTGAACGGCACCTTCCGGCCCTGACTGTCCTTGCGGTGCATCAGGTCCATCGCCTCCGTGTAGCTGATCGAGCGGGCCATGCCACAAAGGCACCCGTCCCACGCTCGCGGAAAAACAACACTTCACCGCACCATCCGCACCGCTACCACAAACGCGGTCGTCTCAGCCCAAATAGGTCACTGCGCCCCATCCACCGCACGCACCAACGGTTCCGATGTCGCGTGCGGTGGGTGTCCGTCCCGGCCCCGAGCCGGGATCAGCGCGGGCGCGCCCGTCCCGGAAGCCTGTGCTGCGGGCCCGCGCGGGACGGGCAGCGACTTTGAAAGCCCGCCCCGGGCCACGACCCGGGGTGGTCGCCTTTTGGCTCCACCTTTTGGCGAAGCAAAAGGTGGAATAGAACTCGCGATCCGCGCAGCCCACAGCACCGCCACCATGAACGCGGTTGTCTCAGCCCCATCAGGTCACGATCCCATCCACCGCACGCACCAACGGTTCCGATGTCGCGTGCGGTGGGTGTCCACGATCAGCGCGGCACGGGCCTAAGCCGATAGTGCGGTAGGCTTGCGCGTGCGTGGCCCAGGTGCTTTGATCGTGGTCGCCTTTTGGCTCCACCTTTTGGCGAAGCAAAAGGTGGAATAGAACTCGCGATCCGCGAAGCCCACAGCACCGCCACTCATCGAAGCAGCCTCAGGCTTTCTCAGATCACCCCACCTCCTTCGCCACCAACTTCACCTTCCGCGCATGGTCATTCACCGTTCGTACCCCCGTATGCCGTCCGTTCACGAACACATTGTGCGTGGGGTACTGCTTGCGGTTCAACCAGGCCGTGGCGTAGCGCCAGTCCATCCAGCGGAAGAACCGGAACATGTAGTGGTAGAAGGTCGGCCGCTCCTCGATTCGGAGCTTCGGGCGCTTCTTCGCACGGCTTGTACGGGCGTAGCTCATGGCTGGGGAATGGGGGTAGGGGCCACGGCCCCGTTGTCTTTCAGTGCATACCAGCCGTCCAGGCCGCGCATCGGGATCAGGTTCCACGCGCCCATGGCCAGGTTCCACCAACCGAACACGCGCAGGTAACCGTCCGGGTAATGGTGGAGGCACCACGCGGCCAGTGTGAGGTTCACCGCCACACCGGCCAGGAAGATGCTTCGACGTTGCCAACGGCTCCTGCAGCGGATATCACCGGGGTCCTTCGGAGCGGTCACCTTCCGACCGGCGATCGCGTGGAGGAACTGGCCGGTCCCGGCGAGCTTCACGTAGCTGTCCAACGGCCACCAACCGATCCCGAGCACCGTCTTCCCGCGGCGTCGACGGAAAAGCACCCGGCCACCCACATCGGCGAACAGGAAGGCCCGCTCGATCCGAACCCCGAACCACATGGCGGCCAGGAGGTGGGCCAGCTCATGTAGCACCGAAGCGGCCACGTAGGCCAAAGCGTATAGCATCACCGCGATCACGCCACAAAGGCATCGCCCACGCTTCCCGCGAAAAACAACACTTCACCGCACCACTACCCATAACGCGGTTGCCTCAGCCCTTTCAGGTCCTTACACCATCCCCGCACACACCAACGGTTCAGGTAACGCGTGCGGGGACGTCCACCCCCGGCATCCGCCGGGGTGACCCCACCGCACCATTACCCATAGCGAGGTTGTCTCAGACATCTCAGGTCATTGCTCCTTCCCCGCACGCACCAACGGTTCGGGTAACGCGTGCGGGGACGTCCACGATCAGCGCGGGCCAGGCGGTCGGCGTGCGCGTGCGTAGAGCTTGTGCGGTAGCCGACCGTCTGGACTTTGATCGTGGCTCCTTTTGGGCTCCACCCTTTTGGAGTCAAAAGGGTGGAAGAGATCCCGCGTCAGCGAAGCCAACCGCACCGTCACCCAGCCACTTTCACGCCTTCCTGAACTCTTCGACAAGTGCCTTCGGCACCTCCGCCACATACTTGTTCGCCAGGTTGTTCACCAAGGTGCCATACACGCTGCCCCAGGCCAGACGGCTGTACCACTTGCTCGGCTTGCGACCCTTCAGGAACACGGCACGCTCAGCGCTGCCCATGAACTTCCCCTTGTGGTAACCGCGACCGGCGCCCATGTCGTGCATTCGTCCGTGGTCTTGGAACCAGAGCTTCAACTCCGTCTCCGCGCTCTCCACGGCAAGGCTCTGCAGCAAGGTCTCGTCCACCTTGATGCGCTTGCGCAGCAGCTGTTGCTTCGCCTGCGCCAGCAGGTAGGCGGCGAAGTCCTTCAGCTCCGCCTGTACAAAGGCCTTCTGGCGGGCATCAAGGGTGCTCATGTGTTCACGGTCACGGTCCAGCCACGATCTTCTAGGATGGCGATGTTGGCAAGGCCTGCAGCGCTCGGAGGGGAGTTTGTTCCCCCGCTCAACTCAACTGCCCCGCCATCAGTGGTGTTATCAACTAGATTCTGGAGTATGGCATCAATACACTCTTGCGATAGAGCGTTGCCATAGCAGCTTAGGTTGTTCATGAGATGGGTTTCAGGGAGAGTGATCGAGGAGAGCATCGTGTTATAGGCGATATCGATGAATAGAAGATTGAGGACTTGCGGGAGTACGATGTTGGTCAGATTGGTCTCAAAGATCAGGAACTCCTCGAAGGTGCCATGGCCCTCCAGGCCGGCCAGATAGAGATAGTTAACAGGACCGGAAATACCGAAGCTGACGATGTCACCTGATGGTACGAAGACTCCCTCCTCATCGCTCGGCCACAGGCAGTACGAACCGGAGGTTAGACCATACACGATTTCATCGCTCTCAAGGGCGGTGATCGTCGTATCCGGATACCGGATCGCGTAGTAACCGCTGGAGCTGCTACCGAAGGTCACATCTGTGGTACCGTCCACCGTAAAGCCCACATGACCCGGACCTTCGCACACGAACGGCGTTTCAGGGATCAACTCCAGCTGCTCGCTCGTCGGTTTCAATCGGTAGGCGTATGCCCCCTCACTGATCAATGGCCCATGCGTCATGCCGTACTGCACGGGCATCCGCTCGATCAGGTAGTCCTGGCCGTGCAGGTGCAGCACGTTCTTCCAGTCGTTGCCGCGCAGGAACGGCACGTCCAGCAGCAGGTCCATGGTCACCGGCTCCGCGTTCACCAGCATGTTCGCCCATCGGATCCAGTGCCGTTCGTACATGCCCGGCAACGCGGGGTCGTTCGTCCGCCACAGGAAACTGTGCTCCGTGCGGTCGTCGTCATCCCAGCCGTAACCGAAGGAACGTGCACCGGGGGCGTTGGTGGCCTCACCGCTGTAGTTGCGCGTCACCTTGTACTCGGCCAGCACGATGTCGGTGAACTCCGTGGTGATGTGGAACCAGGCGCTGGTTCCGGCTTCCTTGAACACCGGGAGCACGTAGGACTCAAGATCGATGGTCATGTCCGTCATCATCACCGGCTTCACCTGTGGGGTAATTGTGGCGGCGTCCTCCTCGTCCCCGAGCACGGCGTCGGGTAGGTAATAGCCCTTGCGCTGCCAGCAGAACGTGCCATCCCGGAAGTTGCTCCGGAGCACTTCGCGTGTGTTGGTCAGCACCGATACCAAACCGGCGGTGATCGGAACGGGCAGTGCATGAACATGGTCGTATTCGGGAGCCAAGGGGAGCTCGCCGTTGGGGTCGCTGGCCTGCTGTACATCCCATTTGAGCCGGAGACCATTGATCGCCCGTGCATGATCGATCTCGGTGTCGTTGATCAGGCGCGGACTATGATCGGTCCGCAGCAGGTTGGCCTCACGTAGCCGCGCTTCCTTGTAGTTCAGGTGAAGCGTGCGCGTCACCGGGTCCGGGTTAGCCTCCAGGTTGAAGGCATCCGCAAGCGCGATCAGGAGGTCCGTCACGGCCACGTTGGGCACATGGCGGTGCGGATAGATGAAGAGGTCGGGTCGGCAGATCTCGGAATCCGCGGTTTGCAGCCAACAGCTCACGTCGGCGTACACGTAGTGGTCCGTGTTGTACAAGGGCCAGCGGTGCACTTCACCTGCCGCGAGTACGGCGCGTTGCTGACCGGCGAAATGGAAGGTCTGACCCACTTCACCTGCAGAGAAGTACCGCCTCACTGTACCGCGGTAAGTGTGCACAACGCCTGTGGCAGGCACCCCGTTCCGGCGGTCACCCAACCAGGTCGGCAGCAGGGTTCCACTACCAACGCTGGTGCCAGAGCTGTTCACGATGTGTACATGCAGGTGCGGCCGGGTCACTTGCGCCCCGAGCCGATTGATGCGCACCTCGAACTGGAAGGTCCATGTCCCGGCAGCCGTAGGGCTGAAGGTGAAGGCACTGTTGTCCCAGCGGTTACCGGTGTCCTGGTAGGGGCCAGGGCTTTCCGTGTCACCGGGTATGTGGAACAACTGCCAGGCAACAGAGGGGTCGTAATAGGTGGGGGTGGGTTTGTGTACCCGGAAATAGGTGGTCAGGTCGATGGAGTTCTCGCGATCCATCGTTGTGTTGTTGGCGATCACCAGCTCGTTCAGCTTGGTATCATCCATGAAGGCGCCTTCCACGCGGTACCCGATGTTGGCCAGGGAACGGGTCAGGATCCACTTCAGGTAGAACCAGGGGACCAACGTGTAGAAATTCCCGGCCGATGAGTTGGTCTTGGGCTGATTGATCTCCGCATCCCACGCGTTCACCACCCCGAAGGCCGTCTTGCGCCATTTATCCGGATGCGTCCACGGGGTCTGACCCGCAAGGGTGTCGTTCTCACACTGCCATACCTCTACCCGTTCGATCGCTCCGGTCCTGTCGGTGAATTCGACCAGGTCGTTGATTTCGTAGGCCCTGCTGGCGTCATAGGTGGTGAACGGGCGAACCCAATCCGGGTTGGTGTCGCCGTACAGGTCCGGGTTGTAGTACTGCGGGAAGGTGCAAGGTCCACCGCCGGCATAGTTGGGGATGTAATACGGGATGTACCATTCGTTCGCGTAGAGGTCGATCACCTCCCCCCGCAACGTGTCCGGCAGCATCACCCCCTTCAGCTCCTCCACGAAGCCATCCAGCACGAAGGCCATCCGCACGCTGCTCGGCACGCTGCTCAGCACGTGCAAGGTCCCCGGGAACATCGGGCTTCCCTGGTGGCCCAGCCGCGCATCCTGGAACCGCAAGCGTCGTTCACGCAACGAGAGCTCATGCACGTGGCCAAGGGTCGCTTCGTTCCCCTCGGTCGGCACTTCCATCGGTATGCTCGTGCCTTCCTCGATCCCATCCGCGAACAGGGGATTGATGTGCTCCAGGTCCACCGTGGCGGTCGCTGGTAGCAGCAGGGGGGTACCGGCTATGTCCAGGTACAGCATGGCTCAGCCTTCTTCACCTTCGCCACCACCACCAGGGTCTGCAACCACTTCGGTCGGCGGTACGGCCACGGCGTTGCTCCAGGCCATCTCGGCGTCACCGGCCAGGAACTCGAGGTTCAGTGCGTACAGGTGCTCATCGGGGTGTCCTTGCAGAAGCAGGCGTTGCTCACCGCCGACCAGCTGCAGCGGTTCGCGGGTGGCGCGATCATGGTGTACCAACCGCCATTCCGGGCTCACCAGCACATCCGCGATCGCCAGCAACTCGTTCTTCTGCATGAAACCGGTACTCACACGGAACTTCCGTTGGGCCCCGCTCAGGTGGTGTACCGTGTTACTCAGCTGCAAGCTGGGTTTCACCGCGTTCACCACGGTCAGCATGCGCTTCACGGGTTCCAGCTCGGCCTCCATGCCTTCGCTCCACTCGCCCACGGTCCGGATGCTCTCTATCACGCCCAAGCTGCTCACGTACTCGAGGTGGCGCTCATTGCTGTCCCCATCCACCAGGTGGAAGGTGTGCACCTCGCTCAGCGCGGTATCCGTGTGGCTCATCACCTCCGCGGTGTACTTCCAGGGGATCTTGGTCGGTTGCAGGTCATCCAGGGCCAGCGTCTCGAAGCCACAGGGGAAGAGTTTCACATCATCCTTTTCCCAGCCGCTCGCATTGACGTCGGTGTGCCGCGTGGTCGTGTCCGTGGTGTTGTCCGTGTAGTACACCGTGAACTTCATGTACAACTGTTGGTCGGTCACCTTGGGCAAACGGCGCAACCAGGCCAGGTGGTGCTGCTGGTTCGCGCTCACTTCGTGCCGGGCGCTCCGGCCACGGTAGGTCATGAACTGGCTGGGGCTGCCCGCCCGGAACTGCGTGATGAGGTTCGGGAGCAGGTCGCGCTCCAGCTTGCGACTACCGGCGTAATAGGCGCGTCGCACCGCTCCGCGGGATACCAGACGGGGAGCAGGGGGATCGCCGTAGCTCTCCCAATGTGCCACGTAGAACTTGCGTTGCAGCGTGCGCTGGAGCGAAGCCGCCGCAGAACCCAGGATCGGCCAGTCATACCCCACATAAGGGCGCAGCTGGCTTCGGATGTCCCAGCGCGTGCGCTGCTCGCTGTCGGGTAGACCGAAGTGCGAGGGCAGGGGAACGAACACGCCGCTTCCCCACACGAGCTCGATCCATACCTGGTGGTTGGCCGTGTAGTTCGCGTTGTACTCGCCGTCGCTGCCGTTGCTCACCACGGTCCAGCTCAGGCTCACGGGCGTGGTGTTCAGGAAGCCCATTGTCATCTCGCCGGGCGCGCGAGCCGTCAGCACGATGTTGTCGTCCACATCCACCGTCAGGGCGAAAGCCTGGTCGATCGCATGGTTCCCCTGCAGGGCGGCCAGCAGGTTCGTGCGGGTGACGGACGAACTGGCCCCGATCGGCACCTGCAGGCCGCTGTCGTCAGCCGGCGGTGTAACGAACGTGAAGGTCTGCGTGTCACCGTTCACGCTCAGCTCGAAGGTGTAACCGTTGGCCGGGTTGCTCGTCAGGAACAGCTTGTAGCTCGCCGTCGTTGGTGCGTTGGCCTCATAGCCCCCACACAGGTACTCGATCCACACCGGATCACGCACCGGTGTGAACTCCACCGGATAGGTCAACGCCGTCAGGGCCATGCCACAAAGGCACCGCCCGCCCGCCCGGTGAAAAACAACACTTCCCACCGGCCGAATACCCCACGGCGCCTGTATGACCGCTTACGCGGTTGTCTCAGCCCTTTCTGGTCATCAAAGCACATCCCCGCACGCACCAACGTTTCAAGTTCAGCGTGCGGGGACGTCCACCCCCGGCATCCGCCGGGGTGACCCCACCGCACCGTCGCCGGCAACGCGGTTGTCTCAGCCCATTCAGGTAACTACTCCATCCCCGCACACGCAGACCTCTCATACACAGCGTGCGGGGATGTCCACGATCAGCGCGGCACGGGCCTAAGCCGATAGTGCGGTAGGCTTGCGCGTGCGTGGCCCAAGTGCTTTGATCGTGGGCGCCTTTTGGCTCCACCTTTTGGCGAAGCAAAAGGTGGAGAAGACCTCGCGATCAGCGAAGCCCCCACACCGTCGCCGGCAACGCGGTTGTCTCAGCCCCATCGGGTCACCTACTGCGCCGTCTCCATCAACTGCCCATCATGCAGCTCCATCCGCATGTGCTTCCCCCACACGGCCGAATAGTACCAACCGTACCTATCCAGCTTCCGCACTTGCTTCCGCACGTCATGCGGATCTGGACCGGTATGCGCATGCTCCAACACCATCACCCGTAGGAAGCTCAACCGATCCACGTACACCCGGCCAACCACCAGGTCGGCCACGGGGATCCCTGCCGGCGCCGCGTTGTTCGTTTGTTTGCTCTTGGTCATAACCTCACAGCTTGTGGGTACCTCTCCATCCAGCGCTCCAGCGCATACCCCGGCTTCACATGCACCACCGTTTTCCCATCGATCCGCAGTTGCACGGTGCCATCCAGCTCAGGCATCACCTGCTTCTTCGGCGGCTCGGGTTGCTTTGGAGCACGGCTTTTCATACGGGCGTTCATCTCCCGCGGCTGCCGCTCATGGATCAATCGGGCTTTGGGTTTCGCCGCATCCGCGAACACGGGCACCGGCCGCAGCGCACCGATCCGGCGCTGCTCCACCTCCAGGTCGTAGACCTTCCATTTCCGCAGGTCCTCCATCAACAGCATGTCCAGCGTCACACGGTGGTACAGCGCCATCCGGCAGAGCAGGCTCGCATTCGGCTCCGCGAAACCATTCTCATAGCCGCTGTAGCTGCTGCGTTTCACGCCCATGCTCACGGCCACCTCCTCCTGGCTGCGGCCAAGCATCCCGCGCAGGTGTTTCAAGTTCGTATCCAGGTACACGGTCTCAGGGGTTTCGTTGTTCGTTGTCATCGTCCACCTGCGCGTGGGTCTGCCGCGCACCACCGGGCGGCGGGCCCACGATGCTGGGCGTTGTGCTGTCGTTTGCTTTGCGCACTTGCGTTTATCCCGTAGTTACCCGCAATTACAATCCCCTTCGCTCGGCCTCTTAGGGCATCCGGGATGCCAAGGCTCCTCCCGCTGTTTGGGCTTGTACGCCTTGGCCAATTCTATCACGCGCACCAATACCTCGACCGTGCGAGGATCTGGCTTGTCGGTGTTGAATGTGGCTGTCACCCCTTCTGCAAGTTGGTACGTGTATCGTTTTTCCGTGTCGCTCATTGCCTTGAACTTAGAAAGTGAAAAACTGCGGGTAACCTTGGGTTGTGGCCATGCCCGCCGCACGACCGAAACTTCCACGGCCACAACCCTTGGCCGTTGGCCCCCATTCAAATACCGACCGAAGCCAAGTACGCGGAACCGGCCAGCATTATCAAGCCCATAAGTATGTGTGTTCTGTAGCCAGTGCCAGCCGGTCCCTTATGATTGTGATAGTAACACCAATTGCCGTAGTAGAACTCTACTACACCGCAGACCAGTGCCAAGGTTGAGAATAGTCCCATGTTACTGCTTTTTACCTAATGCCTGAAGAGAAAAGAACGGGGGCCAACTACAGCTTGTCGCAAGCCCGCCAAATGCGCGGGCCAGCGTCAAGCAATGTCCGTTATGCGGCAGTCGAAAGTATACCCTCCACCTCAGCTCCGAATGCAAGAACAGCACAGCATTTGCGGTAACGCGGTTACCATCGTCCCATGAGAGATACTTGTCGATCATGCGGTTTTTCCCGCACTCACACAGTGCCGCCCCGTCGTCATACACCTTCGTGACCTTCCACTGCGTATGCTTACCCTTCCGCATATACCGCGTATCACTCATCCGGCATGACATTGCCACGTAGTCGATGCCCTCATTCTGCGATACGATGATGAGCCTATCGCCCACCTTCAGCCTTGGGCAATCAGGCTGGCCGTAGTTGTACGGAACCAACTCCGTGCGGCCTGTAAACCACTCGCGGACGACACGAAGAAAAGACCGCCGCATAACAGCGGGCTTGCCAATAGCTACGCCGCTCTCTGTTGACTGCTTATCGGTTGGCTCGTTGCTCATCACGTTGTTGTGGTGTTGGTGAAGCGGGGCCATCGGCAAGCCGCAATCCCGTTGTGTCCCACAATGAACGCGGTTGTCTCAGCCCTTTCAGGGCCGTACACCACATCCCCGCACGCACCAACGGTCCAGGTACAGCGTGCGGGGATGTCCACGATCAGCGCGGGCCAGGCGGTCGGCGTGCTCGCGCGTAGAGCCTGTGCGGTAGACGACCGACTGGACTTTGTAAGCCCGCCCCGGGCCACGACCCGGGGTGGTCGCCTTTTGGCTCCACCTTTTGGCGAAGCAAAAGGTGGAAGAGACCCCCCGTAGGCGCAGCCAACAGCACCGTTGCACATGATCCCTGTCCCGGTCTTCGGTACCACTTCAGTCCCCATCGCACTCGGTATTGGTGGTGCCAGCACCACGGTTACTGCGCAACCGGCGCAAACTGGCCAGCGCCACGCGCTTGTTCGTCTGGCGCGGCCAGCTCGCATCCAGGTCCTCGAACTCGGCCCGCCTCACATCCCACAGGTCGTACACCCGCCCATCCGCGACCGCCTGGTGCAGGTCCACCTGCTTGTCCATGGGGATCCTATCGGTCTGCACGCTCACGAACGAGTACGCATCCTTCCGGATGTGGATCGTGCCGGTGGGTAGGTCGGCAAGCCGGGTCACCTTCCGGAACAGCACATGTTCGCTCACATAGGTGGGCGTTTCTGTCCCGGACTTCGGTACAAGCGTGAGCGTTTCACCCTCAGTTCCAGCGGGAACAGGGGTGCAGGTGGCGGCGGAAACAACCGCAGGTATACGGTGTTGCTCAGCCATGGTTACACGAAAAGCCGACCAACCCGTCCAACCGTCCAACTTTCCGCAACTGGCGCGGCTTCCAGCGTCCAACTTGGTTGGAAATGGTTGGAAAGTTTGGTTCGTTTCCAACCACTTCCAACCGTTTCCAACCATCATTCAGGAACGGCGATGCCTTGAAACCCTTGTAAATATTGACGTTTCCGGCAAAAGGTTGGAAAGTTGGAAAGGTTGGACGCCGAAAACGCGATTTCGGAATGGGAACGAACCGTTCGTCACGGCGCACGTTGGATTCCTGCGACCGGTCAGAGGCGTACATGGCCACCAGCAGCCACACCAGGATCACCCACATCACGAAGAAGAGGAGGTGGCTCAGGTAGGTATGTCGGTTCGTGGTGCGCATCACAGGGCTACGGGGATCTTATCAAGGTCGAACCTCATGGCGTGGGCCGTGCGCTCGTTCGATTGCCCGATGTACGCGGATGAGCGCTCAAGCATGGCCTTCAGCGAGCTGGCGGTCAGTCCCACCGTGCCGTAGATGACCCTGTGATCCTCGTGATAGATGCGAACGCATGTAGCCAGTCGAACGGCGATCGTGTTGCTGGAGATGAATACCTCATTCCCATCGGTGATGCGGCGATCTTTCATCGCTGCCCTCACGATCGTCCACCAGCGACCCTCATCCCCCAACAGGTCGCGGCGGTGGTGCTGGTTGTTGTAGGCTTCGTGGAGAGCTTTCAGGAAGTCGGAAACGCTCGCCGGCATGTCCATGAGCTTGGCGTAGGTACCATAGACCGCCAGGAGGACAGCGTAGCCTCGCACCATGCGGTTGTCCGCATGGTCACCAACGAGCATCCGGAGCTCCAACTCGGCCTCCTCCATCTTGGATGCGAACTCCTGGCTGAACAGGTCTTGATGGCGAAGCACTTCGGCCACATAGGAACTGATGCCATCCTCATTCATTCGCTGCAAACTGTCGTACGCCGCGCGACGTTCGTCCGAGATCGGCAAGCTGCCCAGCTCCAGGAAGATGGTACGGGTCATGAGCGCATCATCCTTGATCATGTCATTGGTCGTGAATGCAAGGGTGCTCGCTACGGAGATCGAGTCTGATGATCGACCATTACCTTCAAGCCGCAGGCCCATCCGGCTCCAGAAGGATTTGCAGAGGTCCACCGCTTCGGCACTTTCCCCTTGAGGATACTCCTCGGTGGTCAACAAGGTGTTCATCCCATTTGCGAGGGGGACGATATCGGAGTATGGTAGATCGGCTTCACCGGTCATACGTCGATAACCGCCAGTGTGCCCGGAGGCCGCCCTCAAGGAGGCGAGCAAGCTGCTCTTTCCCGTTGCTGGGCCGCCATACAGTGCAAGGAGCGGAAAGGACTCGACCTCTTTGAAGATGATGGTGCTGAGCATGCTTGCCATGTACCAGGTAGCGGCTATCAGGCCAGCGTTGCCATGTACTTCGTACATGAGCTTGATCCAGGTGGGCAGGGGTTGCGTTGCCTCCTCGTACCGCAACGTGGGGCGGTGGTCGTTCGTGTCATCGCTCACCTGCTTGAAGTACACGGCGTGGCTCTGACCGTTCATCAACAGGTACCCGGTCTTGCTGTAGTGGTGCACACGCCCTCGTTGGTCCACCGCAGCATTACAGAAGAAGTAGGAGCGGCCATCATCGCTCAGGCCGAGCCGGTCAAGGCGAATGGCGTACGCGCAGGTATCCATGATCCACATCAGGATCTTGTCGTAGTCCCGGTCTGTACCCGTGAACAGGTAGTTACCGTGGGCGATACAGTGCTTGCGGAACTGCGCACGGTTCAGGAGGTTCCCAGAAGTGAATCCGATGGTCCGCTCCGTTGAAGGAGCATCCGGTCGTGCACGGCTCCGGATCCGGACATGGTATTCCATATCCTCACCACTCGTCGTCATGGCCAACGGTTCCATTGTGAAGTTCGCAACAGGATGCCACCCTGGAGATTCGTCCATCATGATGGACTCACCGCCTGGAATTGCCTCAGGGCCTCGATACACATAGGTGATACCATCGCATACACCCATCTGGTATCCTGTGTACTGTTCGATCACTCGCTTTTTCTCGGTCTTCATCGTATCGCATGCCCCTGATATGACAGGAGCGATGTTTCATCAGAATGGCAGTTCCTCTTCCTCCTCCCCGGCTGTCACCAGTACCCCCGGTCCCGTCCCGTTCGGGCTCGGCCCGTTCCCGTTGTTCGGGGCATCCCCGGCCTCGGGCGGCGGCTCCGGCCCCTTCCGCGCATACTTCCCGCGGCGCTTCATCAGCACGCTCATCGCGAAGTCCTCACCGATCTTCTCCAGGCTGAACACATAGGCGCTCGTGTTCACGTTACCGAACTTGGTCGCCTTCACCTGCATCAGGAAGTGCGGGCTCTTCTCCAATTTCGTCCGCATCGTGGCCGTCACGTGCCCGGGCGCGCGGTAGAGCTTCTGGTGGTAGATGCTGTACTGCTCGTGGCAGTCCGTGAAGCGCAGGTAGAACTTGTCGCCATCGATCTTGAAGTCCTCGCCGGCCACCAGGTCCTCCGCCTTGATCGCCGCCTGTAGCGAAGCCCACCACTTGGCCACATCACCACCGGTATCGCGCTTGGTGTGCTGGGCCACCATGCTCTCCACCAACGCGCCTTGGAACTGTGCTCGGGTCATCGGCCAATCCACCCGGCCCTCCGCCTCGAAGAAGCGGTACACGGCCATCAGGATGCTCGCGTTCTGCACCATCCGCTCCAGCGTCACACCCTGCAGGGTCAGCGCCTGGGTCATATCCACCAGGGCCTCCTTGTAGTGCTTCCGGTACTCCTTCTCGAAGGCCTCGCGGTGCTTCATCAGCTCCGCGATCACGCAGCTGTAGCCCTTATCCATCAGGTCCAGCAACTCCCCGAAGCGCTGTTGCTCCGCTTCGCTGAACGTGTTCTTCAGCATCTCGATCACCACCAAACGCGTCAACAAGGCGTCGTTCTGCGGGTAATCGTTGCCGGTCAGGATCACCGCACTGGTGATCGGCACGTTGTCCGTCCCGAAGTTGCTGTCGATGGTGCCGCGCTCGTAGCCGTTCCGGTCGTTCAGGCCCTTCAGCCACTGGTATCCGGCGTCGCCGATGCTGTTGCTGAACTCCTCCAGGATCACCAGCGCATCGATGAACTGCGCGAACTTCCTGATCTTGGCCTTGTCCGTGCTCTTCCCGGTGATCTGCATGGCCTCCTGCCGGTCACCGAACAGGTGCTGGATCGCCTGGGTCAACTTGCTCTTCCCCGTGCTCGGCTCCCCGTACAGGAAGCACATCGGCACGAACCCGTGGTGCGCGAAGATCTTGCTGCTGAACAGGGCCATCACCCCGAACACGATGCCGATCATCCCGTGCTGGCGGTGCACCATCACGATCAGCTCCACCAGCTGTTTGAAGCTCACTCCGCTCTCCACGAACCGGAAGCGCTTCTGCGGGAGGTATTTGTACGGACTGCGGGCGAAGAGCTTGTTGGCGCTCGGTACGTAGTAGTGCTTCCCGTCGATGGTCGTGCTCCCGAACTCATCGTAGCGCAGGATCTCGCCCTTCGGTGTGATCAGCGCATCGTTCATAGCGTACACGCGCGTGTCATGCTGCCAGCCCAACACATCGATCTTCTGCCCATCGCCCATGCCCTCCAGCAGGAGTTGCTGCAGGCGTTCGAAGTCGGCCTCCCGCTCGTTCCCGTTGTACCGGAAGTCACCCTTGCCCAGCAGCGCCTTCTTCAGGTTGCCGCTGTTCAGCATGAAGTCCGTACCTGTGTGGAAGGTGCGGGTCCGTCCCTTCGTGTTGGTCACCCGCAGCAGGTACTGGCTCTCCTTCTCGTCCTCGAGCAGCTGGAGGATCTTGATGTGGAAGTTCGCGATCGGGTGGAAGAAGGTCTTGATGATGGTGTTATACTTGTCCGTCATCACCCGCTTGCTGTACATCGCGTTGTTGTGGAAGAAGATGCTGTACCGCGATACGCTGTGCTGCACACCTTTCTCCCCGCGCCACTCCACGCCGTCCGGCAGCTCCATCTCCTCCAGCTCGGGCAGGTCGCCTAGGGGCTCCTGGGTGTCGCCCACGAGCTTCTCCTCGGGCAAGCGGGCCTTTTCCTTCTTCGCCCGCTTACCCTTCGGCAGGTTGTACTTCGCGGCATCCAGCAGGGCCTGTATGTCCACACCATCGGGCGCCTCGTCCGCCAGGTCCCAGCCTTCCGGGAGGTTGGTCACGTCCACCGCCTTGGGCTCGCCAGGCAACAGGGTCACCAGGTACTGCCGCGCCTTTACCCCGGGCTCGTCGGCATCGCCCCACATGATCACGTCGAAGTCCGGCGTCTCGCTGTTCGCGAGGATGTGGTCGATCACCGGTTGCCAGTCCACGTTGCGCACGCGCTTGCTGCCGCCCTGCCAGCTCAGGCACAACCGCTCGGGGAAGAGCAGGCGGGCCGCGTCGCAGGCTTTCTCACCTTCCACCAGCAGCAGGGGAGCGGTCGGACGTTTCTTCAGCAGCTCCAACCCATAGAGGGGGGCCTGCTCCTCGCCGCTCTTCCAACCCTTCCAGGTCCACTGCCCATCGATGCAGCGCATCGGGATCGTGTCCTTCTTGCCATCCCCCAGGTTGAAACGCACCACGTATCCGATCACCGCACCCTCCGCATCGCGGTAGGTCCAGTACCGGGTGCCGGTCATGCCCTTCCAGGTCTTGCTCAGTGGGTTGAAGAGCTTCGGCGCGTTCGGGTCCGGGCTCCACGGCGGCAGGCCCAGCCAGTCCCGCGCCCAATCCATCACCGCCTTGTAGTCCGGCAGGTTCTGGGTACGCTGGATCAACTTCAGCACATCGCCTCCCTCATCGCTGGCGAAGTCGGTCCACAACCCGGTCTTCGGACCGGTCAACACCACGTGCATGCTCTTGCCGGCATGACCCTCCACACCGCCACAGACCCATTCACGGCCCTCGCGCTTGCCACCCGGAAGGAGCAACTGGCACAGGTTCTCCATCCGCTGCCGCAGCAGCTCAACGATCTCCTCCTTCGTAGCGTTCACAAGTGCTTTCAGTTATCCGTGTCCATTCGCGTCCATCCGTGGTTCACTCTCCTTCGCATTCCTTCTCGCTCCCCGCCGCTCGCGGCGCATCTGCGTCCATCTGCGTTCATCTGCGGTTCCAACGCATTGATTTCTCCGTTCCCACTGCGGTCCTTATCCCCACCCTCGTGCATGTCCTCTGCGTCTCTGCGTTCACCTCCTCACACCGCCATCATGTACTGCCCCTGTTCCACCACCACCGGCGCCGTTTCCGCATCCAGCATCGCCTGCACATGGTCCCGGCGCTTGCGGTTCCCATAGCGCATCACATGGTCAACCACCTCCTGCTTGATGTACCAGCCGTTGTCCGCGGTCAGGTAAGCACCGTCCACCGCGCCGGCCAGCCACACCCGCGAGTAGCCGGTCAGGTCCAGCGCTTCACGGTAGGTGATCATACCGCGGTCACGGCGTTCGCGCACAGCCTCCTCCAGCTGGTGCCGGTCCACGAACACCTTGTGCCGCGCCGTACGTGTGCGTAGCTGCCCATCGCGCAGCATGGCGGCCAGGTGGGGCTTGGCCAGACCCGATATGCGCATCGCCTCGTCGAAGCAGACCCACACATCGCGCTCCGTGTGCTCCACCGCCAGGTCCACGCGGCTCAGCTCCTTCAACAACTGCGCGCGTTGGGTGGGGTGGGTGCGCAGGAACACCAGGAACTCCGCGAATTGCTCTTTGGTCGTGATCATCTCAGTTCATGCTGCGGATCCGCAAGAGGATCCCGGTTTCACCATGCACGTTCACTATGCCGCTGTGCATCCCCATGGTCAGGTTCAGCTTGTGCTTCTTGCTGTAGTCCTTCAGGGTCTCCACCAGGTGGGCGGGCCCGCTGAACTCCAGCGGTTCGAACAACTTGCACAGCTGCTGCGCGAGGTCGCGCACTTTCGGGTCGCTGCCACCCATGGATTGATACAGGAACTTCATCTCAAGCGGGTATTGGTTCGGTGATCTGGTCCAGCGTGAACCAGTGGTCGGTCTCCATCTTCGTCAGAAAGGGCTTGTTCAAGAGCAGGTCGAACAACGTCGGCAGCTCCAGCTGCAGTTGGCGGAGCAACTCGGAGCTATCGGCGATGGCCGGCTGGTCGCGCAGGTCACGCACCCAAAGCGGACAACTGAATGCGTCGAGGCCTTCAGGCTCCGGCACGCAGTAGAGCAGGGTGCCGCGGATCTCCTCCGTGCTGGTCACCCGGCCCTTCGTGTTGTAGTTGTAGAAATGCGTGTTGTTGCTGATCAGGCTCATGAACGTGGTCATCGATGCTTCCACCGGACCGCTCACCACCATCAGCACCGGTTCCGTCGCCCGATCGCGCAGTTCGGCAAGGGTGCTCACATGCGCCAGCTCGAGCGCGCGGATGCTGGGCTTGCGCACGAGCATCCCCAGCCATTGCAGCCAGAGCACGGCACCACGGTCGTGTGGGCCCACCAGGCTCAACAGCGGCTTCCGTACGCAGCCGCTCAGCGTCAGCCGCAACCAATCCAACCCCAGCAGCTCCGCGCTCATGGTGTATCCGGGCCGTGTTGGCACCGGCACCCGGTACGTGCCGAACACCTGCCGGAATAGCGCCTGCGTGTAGGGCAGGTGTGCAGGTAGCTGGAAGTTGCGCTCGTCCATCACGCGTTGCTTTTCAGGTATTGGCCGAGCGCTGCGCAGAAGAGCAGCAACACCCCGATCCAGATCCAGAACACGCCGATCAGCTTGTCGCGGTGCTTGGCTCGGCGGGCCTGGGCGCGCTCCATCTCATCGCTATGCCCGCGGAGGATGATCATCTCCTCCAGGTGCAACACCGAGCGCCGGTACTCCACGAACTGCAACACCACCGCCCAGGTGAGCATCACCAGCGCGATCGTTGTGGAGAGGAGGTAGCCCAGCATCTCAGGCGGCATGGATGGTCAGGATCGTCTTGCGGCTCAGCTTGTTCACCACCTGCAGCTGGGTGCCCTCCTCGTTCGTCTCATACCGCACACGCGGATTCCGGTGTGCGCTGTGCAGCCAATGGCTCAACTCGGTCAGGTCCTCGAAGGCGTTCTCCGCGTGGCGCTCGTTGATCGAGGTCATCAACAGGTTGGTCAGCGCTTCGGCGCCGGGGATGTCGGTCGTCTGGGGGCTAAGGCTCAGGTTCATGGCAGTGGTCGAATGGTCAGGAGCAGGCGTCGTCTATGATGCACTTCCACGAAGGCGTCGAAGCGGTACACATGCAGGTCGGGGTGTTGCAGGCCATAGGTCAGCCAGTGCGCGGCGGTGCGCAGGTCCCCGATGGGATGCAGCCGGTCCTGCTTCTGCAGGGCGTCCAGCACCGATGCGGCCAGGGCGCGCAACCGGGCATCGCGCTGCTTGTGGATCTCCACGTCCAGCCTCATGCATGGTCGGCAGGTATTGGGGCGCGAAGGGCGCCGGCCACATCGCTGCTGGTGATCGTCGGGTCCGTGGTCCAATAGCGCACGAGCTCCTGGCACCATTCGCCGGCACCATCCTGGCGCAGCTGCTCATCACGGTACACGCGTACACCATCCACCACTTTGCTCGTCGTGCGCGTGCGCAGTCCCGTGACCGGATCGGTCACCACACGCACGCAGGACCAGTTGTTCGTTTCCATCAGGGCATGCGGTGTATCATCAGGCACAGGCGATCGCGCTTCATCACATCCACGCGGGAGGTGAGGCCCGTACGCTCAACCAGCACGGCGCTGTAGGGACGCACGTTCTCCGGACGGGTCATCTCGGGCAGCATGTGGCGCACGCGACGGTGCACTTCGGTGAGGGTGACAGGGGTGTTGCGCAGCTCGCGCACCTCGCGTTCGATACGGGTGGCCAGCTCGCGTTCACGCGCGGTGTCACAGTGGATGATGTCGCAACGCAGTTCGCTCATCGGAGTAGGGTGATCAGGGTGAGTGTGATCAGGTACAGGGCGGCCACCAGGGCCACGGCCCTCCCGGCCTGGTGGTCGCGTGCACGGCCGTCGCGCTTGCCTTCGGTCATGATCTTCAGGCTGGCGAACAAGGCCACCGTCAGCATGCCACCGATCCACCAGAGCAGGTTCATGCGCGGGTGCCGAAGAGTTTGCTCCAGAAACTGGCCTGCTCCACCTTACGCGGCTTCATGAGCGCGTCCGGGATCCTCGTTACCGCGGTCTCGCGCTTGGCCACCAGGAAGCCCTGGAGCTCCACCAGGGTGTAGTCGATGCCCACCGCCACCGGGGGTATCCAATGCGGCTGTCCTGTTACCGCCCAGGCCTCCGCCCAATCCTCCAACGGCTCGTTCGCACCGCGCAACCACACCGTGGTCAGGCCGTAGGGGTCAATGGCCACCGCCATATGGCTGTTCAGCCAGAGGCGCCCCATCGGTAGCACGCCTGACTCGTACAGTTTGAAGTGCTCCATGCTGCCGCTCTCCACCACCTCGCGCAGCGGCTTCTTGGCCAGTACGCCCAGCTCCATCTCCTGCACGTAGCCCTTCAGCTCGCGGCGCAGGCGACCGCGGTCCACCTGGTGTGGGAAGCCGCTGCTGTTGAGGATGTCGGCCTCCTTCTCGAAGAAGGTCGCGTAGTGGTCGATCACCTTGTCGGTGTCCAGGTCCACCAGCTTGCCGGCATCATCCTTCCGGTTCAGGTCAGTTACGGCGGCCTGTGCCCACTGCTTGAACAGGCCGTTCACGCGTTGCGCCTCTTGCGCAAGCTCCTTGCTGTCATGCGCCTTCTTCACATCGGTCGCCGCAGGCACAGCCTTGCGTCCTTGCAGGTCCAGTATCTCAGACATCGTGTTGGGGTTCGGTTGGTTCTTGTTTCAAAGCGGCCATGGGTAGCTCCAGCTGGCCGTGGGGTCGTTCATCCAGTTGCACCAGCGCCATGTTCACCCCGGTCATCGGCGCCCGCCAGCGCTTCAGGATCACACCGGTCATGCCGGCTGCCGTGCTCAACTGCTCCGCCTCGCTCACGGCCATACCCGCATCCACGCAGATGTCGAACACCTCCCGGCGGATCACCACCGCGGTGTCGTTCGTGAGGTTGGAGAGGGCGTTCATGGAGTTGTTCGCAATGGGTGGCTTCGGGAGCGGTGGTATTCACTCTTCGGGGCTCAGGCTACCCGAGCCCGCACCTTCATGCGGGCATAGCCCCACCGCTCCCTAGGCCGTGTGTTGCGGGGGTGGGACTCGAACCCACGATCTCCTGGTTATGAGCCAGGCGAGTTGACCACTTCTCCACCCCGCAATACTTCGTTGGTGTCCGCCTCACCGGTCCCCCGGCCATCGAACATCCCCAGGAACCGTTACCGGTCAGGGGAGGGGCGGTCCATCCGTGCGGGCCAGCGCCCACCGAACACGTACGGCCGCGACGTCTGCTTAGCCGGTGGTCGTCACCGGCGTCGTATCCAGTCGGTAGGTGCTCGGCTGCTCCCGCAGCTCACGCGCCATCGGATTCTTCAAGCTGTCACCCAGCACCCGGTCACCCCAGGCCATCACCTTCTTGATCGGCCGCAGGACCGCACCCAGCACACGCGCCAGGCGCCCGAGGGCTGGCGCCGTGGGCCGCACCACCCGCAGGTGTTCCGGTGCGGTGTAGCCCAGCGCTTCATCCAGCATCGCCTCACCGGTCGGGTCCGGCGGCAACAGCAGGTGCGCATGCGCGCTGTGCACCACCGTCATCGGCACGTCGGTGAACTCCTTGCTCCCCGCGATGTTCGCCGCATCGATCATCTCATCCGTCAGCACGCTCGCTTGCATCGGCAGGTCCTCCAGGCGCACCAGGGGCACACGCATCGCCAGACACATGCGAGCCAGCTCCCGCGCACGGTCCGCGCCGAACTGTGGGTGCAGTACGATCAACGTACCCTCCACCATCTCCAGGCCCAGGTTGTGGTGCAGCTGGGCGCTGTCCGGCACCATGCCGTTGTTGTGGCGGTAGCTTGGGAGGGTCAGTTCCTCGTAGAGCACGGCCTCATAGCCGAACAGCTCCAGCATGTTCCGGTCAGGTCCGGCATCCGCGTTCAGGTCGGCCATCAGCAACACACGCGAGGTCTTGTTCAAGGTCATCATGGCATGGTGGTTTTGCCGGCCGCAGCGGGGTGCTGGGTCGCAGGCACAGCACTCGCTGCAGCCGGCTTGGTTTCGGTCAGGTACGTGGTAACGGAAAGGATCTCCAGCCGCATCAGGTGCGCGCATGTCTGCAGCTGTTGCACAAGTGGCGTATCCCTCCGGTGGTCATCCGGAACGATCAGTCCCACGCAATTGGAGTCGCCCATGAAATGCACCATCCGCTTTACAGGCAGGGCGGCACCCCTGGGGGTCATGGCGTGTACGCGGATCCCACGTTTGCGCAACCTTTCCACATCCGTAGCGAACGCTTCGTCCTTCTTGGGCGCCACATACACGTAGTGCATCGGGCGTACCGTGAGTATCGGGTCGGTAGGCCGCTTCATCCCTCAGCGTGTTGCGGTTCGTAGTGTCCAAGCACATGCGACCGTGTGAAGTCCAGCGCATCGCGTTTGCCATAGGCCGCCGTCAGGCAGGGCGTCCAGGCCATCAGCTCTCCGTAGCGCGCGTGCTTCACCAGCCAGCCGCACTGGCCCTCCGCACCGCGGCGCTCCACCACCAGCGTGTAGTCATCGGCCGTCGCGCTGTGGCGCTGAGCGGTCACATCGTACTCCCATTGGGCCGCATCACGCAGCACCTCGAGCCGTTGGATGATCTCTTCCTTGCGCATGGTCAGGCTTGTATTGCAGCGGTTCCAGCGGGATTTGAACCCGCGGTCTCCACCGTGACAGGGTGGCGGGGACGGCCGAACTCCCCTATGGAACCAGATGTCTTCGAGGCCTCAGCGGGAACGGTCGTGCGCTCGCCCTTGCACGGGTGATGTTTCACGGCTCTGGTCGTGTACAGCGGTGCACCGCACCGGCTGCAGAAGGCCACGGGCTTCGAAGGCCGCTTCTTCACGGAGGTCTTCATAGGCTCAGCATCAGGGTTTCCAACCGTTCCAGCTTCTTCGTGGCGTTCCGGGGCATCACCAACCGCAGGGCGCTTCCTTGCTCCTTCCACAACCGCTTCAGCGTCTCAGCACTCGGTGTCGGGTTCTGATCCACCCACCTCTGCAGTGGCCGCAGCAGGCCCTCCACGTAGTCATGCCTCAGGCGGCTGTGCCCGGCACCCATCATCTGCACCCGCCGCTCCACCGCAAAGCGCACCAGGTCGCGGATCTCCTTACAAGCCGCCCGCGCCCCATCCGGAACCAGCGCCCCCGGAACGGGCCGCTGCATGGAGGTATGGATGGGGCGCATCATGGGCGGCTCAGTTCCTTGATCCGTTCTGCGGCACGGCGTTCCTTCTCCCGGTGCTTCTCGGCCATATCCAGAAGAGCCTCAAGGATCTCCTCATTGGACCGCTGGCCCAGGGCCACCATCCGCACGTAATCCCTCGAATACTTACCTTTCAGTTGCGCCGCAGTCCTTGTCTGCCAGCCGGTTATCCGGTCCAGCACAGCCAGGAGCTGTTCGCGTACGGGCTTGCTCAGTTGAATGGCCATTGCACTGTCGTGAGTGCAAACATGCAACGCGGACGTTGCATTGTCGCAATTTAATTGCATTTTTGTTGTGAACACATTTGTGTTCATAACAGATGGCCGCACTACCCGCCCGGAGTTTTGTCCCGATGGAGAAGTCCATAGGGCAGGAGATCCTGGAACGCTTTCAAGCGTCGGGTATGAAGAAGGAGGCCTTTGCAGAGAAGATCGGTATCCACCGGAACAACCTGAAGGCGCTTTTCGGCTATACCAGCATCGACACGGCCAGGCTCATGCTCATCTGCAAGGCCCTGCACTTCGATTTCTTCTCGCTGCTCAGCGAGCGGTATCGGACGGACTCTGATCTCAGCGTCCTGAAAGAGCCGGAGCCGATGAGCTATGGAAAGCCCAAGGGCGGAGGTATCCTACGCGTGGTGATCGAAATGAGCGACGATGAGGAATCGCGTCGTCGCGCACTGGACATCGCGAAGAACCTGGAAGGCACTTCCGGGGTCAGCACCTCCCAGACCAAGGAATAAGCTCCATCCGGCGCCGCGCCGTCCGCGGTAACATACCGATGTTCCATACATGTCCACCGGTGTCGTTCGAGCAGAAGCCTTTACTGGCGCGGCTTGTAGCGCATCCACCGGCACGTTTATGAGACAAAGGCGCACGAAAACAGGCGCGTCCCGGTCGGCAAGCAGCTGGTTCCCAGTATCGAGGATCTCCGTGGTGAACCGTCAGTTCATCCCGCCTTCGGTACAAAGGAGCGGCGATAGCCGCTCCTTTTCCTTTTGCACCAGGGAAGTTGGCTGATCACATGGGCGCTATCGATGTAGAGAAGGGTAAATTCGCAGCACATGAGCCATAAGCGCTTCCGGACCCAACGGCATTGGCACAACACGCTGATCATGGTCTGGGGCATTCCATTCCTTGTGCTTCCCGGGATCATTGTCGGTGCCTCTTCCGGAAAGTTCCTGCTCTTCCAGGTGTCCTTGGGGCTATCCATGCTGGGTATTCTGTTGGCAGCGCGGCGTGACAGTAGCCGGAAGGCCACCTATCGGATCGAGGACGACCGGCTCGTCCTGGCCACCCCGACCGATTCACGCACCATCCGTATCGGCGAGATCGCCGATTCCAGCCTGCTCGATCGGGTGGGCGCGCGCGCCTACCTGAAGCATCACCCGGGGGCGGCGAAGGGACAAGGTGCCGAGGAAGGTATGGACCCTTTCATGCGGTTCTGCACCGTCGACATCGGGTTCCGGTCATACACGCTGGGTGCTGCCAGACGGCTGATCGACCGGCTGCCGAGTGCGAAAGCGGATCTGTTGTTGTTGCGATTGCGCACAGGAGAGGTGCTCCTCCTTTCCCCGTTACACGCTCAGGACATGGTGGATACCATCGGGCGGCGTACGCTTGGCGCTTGAACTCCACCACTTATTTCAGGGACGGTGATGAGGGTCCGGACGCTTATTACCATCTACACGGGTCGTGGTAAATGGCTTGAGAGCGAGAGGGTGTGGGCGCTGCACCCCGTTCGCCCCCCTCGTCCTCTTTCACGCGCGATCGACCGGGCATGTGCGCAGAATGGCCCCCTACTGGACTTTAAGGATTGAAAGTGCGCTGGGACGAAGACCGTGGTCCGGTCAGTTGTAGCGGATCCGTTGGCCGATCGAAAGTGTGCTCCGATCACTGATCCCGTTGATCCGGCAGAGCTCGCTCACGCGCACGCCATAGCGCCTCGAAATGGCCGATAGGGTGTCCCCCCGGCGTACGGTATGGAACTTGCGAGAGGCTTGGGTCCGCTGTGCGGCCACCTTGGCGGCTGCCATACGGGCGAAGGAACCCTTGTGCAGGTCATATTCGAGCGTCCGCAAGGAGCCGTGTTCCAGGTCGAACAGCAAGGCCGGATCGATCGGCTGATCCAGGAAGCGCACCTCGAAATGCAGGTGGCTGCCGTAGCTGCGGCCCGTGTTGCCACCAAGACCCAGCAAGCCACCTCCTTCCACCAGGTCCCCAGGTTCCACGCTGCGTTTGCTCAGGTGGGCGTATACCGTCTCCAGTCCGTTGTAATGGCGTACCACCACCACATTGCCGAAGGTCTTGTTGTATTTGGATATCCGCACCATGCCGGGGAATGCGGCACGCACGGTATCACCCGTTTCCAGGTCGAGGTCCACGCCATAATGCATCCGACCCCGGCGCATGCCATAACCGGAGGTCACACCACCCGGACAGGGCATGTTCAGGTCACAGGCGTGCTCGCCAAGTTGAAGGCGCAGGGTGTCGTGGTCGAAATGCCCCTTGGTCCCCGAATGGTCGAAGATCACGTCCGTGTTCCAGTGGCAGTACATGTCGTACCCCGGAATGTAACTGAGTGAGTCGTTGACATCCCAGGCCGTGGGCATTCCTGCCGCTTCGGCACCTTCCCCTTCGCTCAACTCATCGAAGAGGTCCAAGCCTTCAGGCCCGCCGATGTCGGTCCCCGTGGATTGCGCATGCATTCCGGAAGAGCCCAGTATGAGCACGGCAACGAACGATGACAGGGACCTGATGAGCATTCTCGGCGGGCAAAACTATCCGTACCGATGGATGCGTTACCTGATGGATCGGACAACTTTCAACAGGATCGCCTTGGGATCGTGTTTGTCGGCTGAATTGGACTGCCCATCGGTGTGTAGTGGTGATCCGTCCTTGCGTTAAAGTGTGTTAACCAGAACGGGTGTAGTGGTGTGGACCGACATTTGTACAACGATGGGTGAAATAGAACTAAGGGGACTTAACTGCGTATCGGGAGTATGGAGGAAGAGCAGGTGACCGGGAAGGAGAAGGTCGTGGATGTCGGGGATCGTATGGCCCACGTGGTCATCGTGTACCTGGTGGCCGTGTTGCTCACCCTGCCTCTCTATCTGATCATCGTTCCGTTCGTACCCGAAATGGTCGTGCCATTCGGCGATGGTCTCCGGATCGAACACTTCCTCACGTTCGGATGTGTGCTCTTGGCCTTCATCGTCCTGGTCCGGCGTTTTCGCGCCGGGGTGTACGTGGGTCTGATGGTGGGTCTGGTCGGCATAACATGCACCAGCCTGGCCGGTAAATACAGTTTCGCCGAACTCTATCGCGACTATGCGGACCTGCTCGGGTCCTTGCGGGCAACCTCCTCGAATGCACCCCTTGCCGCTCGCAAGCTGGCGCCCTTCTTCGATGCGGACAAGCTACAGGCCATCCTTCGGGAATCCGACGGCACGATCCGTCGTGAGGCGGTGCGCATGGCGATGGCCAACTTCAGCGAGGTGAAGGTGAATGCCGACGAGCTCACGCTGATACAATCACTCTCGATCTTCAAGGAGATCAATACGAAATGGCACTACGTTTCGGATGTGAAGGGCGGGGAATACTTCGCCTCACCGGCCGAGAGCCTCGAACTGATGGCGGGTGATTGCGATGACCATGCCTTGGTCATGGCCGCCTGCATCCGGGCGATCGGTGGGCAGGTGCGGCTGGTGCGCACCGAAGGGCATGTCTACCCCGAACTGTTGATCGGCACCGAAGCGCAGATGGAACGGGCCGGGTACCTGATCCGCAAGCAATTGTTCACCGAAGAGGTGGGTAGCGCACCCTTGTACCACCACACCGATGCCGATGGCCGCCACTGGATCAACCTGGACTACACGCGCAGCTATCCCGGCGGGGAATTGATGAACGAACGGATCATCGGGATCCTGGACGTCTGAGGCGATGAGCCGTTCCCCGGATCCCGGCCCTTGCGGATCCGATCGGGTGGGTACATTCGTGCGATCCTTCGATGAAGAAACTTGTTCATCCGGCTGAACTGGCCAAGGCAAGCCACATGCGCCCGGGTGATCCGCGGATCGGCCTGCTCACGGAGGTGAGCGGACTGAAACGGCTGGAACGGTTCTACAACGCCATTGAGGACCTTCAGGACAGGGAATTCGTAGCGGCGGTGTTCAAGAACCTGGACCTCGAACTGGAGGTCGACCCGGCGGACCTGGCCCATATCCCTAAGGAGGGCCCCTTGATCTTCGTGGCCAATCACCCGTACGGTGCGATCGACGGTTTGGCGCTGGTCCAGGTCCTGGGTGCGGTGCGTCCGGACCTGAAGGTCATGGCCAACTTCCTCCTTCAGCAGCTCGAACCACTGCGCGGGCGGTTCATCGGGGTCAATCCGTTCGAGCAACTCACCTCGCTCAGCAGCTTCCAAGGGATGCGGCAGGCCATGGCACATGTGAAGGAAGGACATGCGCTGGCGGTCTTCCCGGCGGGAGAGGTGAGCAGCTGGCGTACCGAGTTGAAGTCCGTGGCCGACCCCCGTTGGAAGACACAGATGGTGAAGATGGCCCAACATGTGGGCGCGCCGGTGGTGCCGGTCTGGTTCGATGGTGCGAACAGCCTGGTGTTCCATGTGCTCGGCATGATCCACCCGAATCTGCGCACCCTGGCCCTGCCCAAGGAGATGCTGCGCATGCGGGGGCGTTCGGTCCGCATGCGGATCGGCAGGCCGATACCACCCAAGGACATCGCCGCCTTCACCTCGGCCGAGCAACTGGCCCGTTTCCTGCGTGCGAAGACCTATGCACTCGGAAGTGGCGTACAGGTGAAACGCGAATTGTTCAATCCGCTCCGTTTCCCGCAACGACCCAAGGAGATCGCCGAGGCGGTGGAGGTGGAGCGGCTGGAGCAGGAGATCGCAGGCCTTGAGGACCTGAAGCTGAACAGCCAGGGCGAGTTCGATCTGTACCTCGCCCCGACAGGCCGCATCCCCAATATCCTGCGGGAGATCGGTCGTCTTCGGGAGGTCACCTTCCGCGCGGTGGGCGAGGGCACCAACAAGAGCATCGACCTGGATGAGTTCGATCTGTACTACGATCATCTCTTCCTGTGGGACCGGGAGCACAAGCGTCTTGTAGGCGCTTACCGCATCGGGGACGGGGCACGCATCATGTCCCGATACGGCAAACGCGGATTCTATACCTACACGCTTTTCCGCATGGATCGGCCCATGGACCGCGTATTGCGGCGCAGTTTCGAGCTTGGCCGTTCGTTCATCGCGGTGGAATACCAGCGACAACGCCTGCCATTGTACATGTTGTGGCGGGGCCTGCTCCTGCACATCACGGCCAACCCGGAGCATCGTTATCTGATCGGGCCGGTAAGCATCAGCGGCTCGTACAGCAGGACCTCCCGTTCGCTGATCATGGAGTTCGTGCAACAGCACCACTACGACCAGGAGATGGCCGCCGCGATCCGGCCGCGCAACAAATTCCGGATCAAACCCGACAAAGTGGACCGCGAAGTGCTGGTGCAGGCCTCGATGGCCGATCTGAAACGCATGGACCGGCTGATCGCTGATGTGGACCCCACGGAAACGGCGATGCCGGTGCTTCTGAAGAAGTACCTGTTGTTGAATGCACGCATCATCGGCTTCAATCGCGATCCGCGGTTCAACGATGCGTTGGATGGCCTCATGGTGCTCGATCTCTCGAAGCTGCCTGAGCGGACCGTCGAGGATCTTCGGAAAGGGATGGAGGAAGTGTGAACCGATCCCATTTCGCAGTAGCGGGTCACCCGAGGATGCGCCACTATTCTTGCATGATGATACGGGGTGGTCGACGTGTAGCGGTGCTTAAGGGGCGACCGGGCCGAAGAAGTCATGCGGAAAACGAGCAAGTGGATCGGGTGAGATCCCACTGCGAATTGGTATGACCCCCAACGGGTACACATTGTACCGAACTTCGTGGTATGAAGGAGAAAAAGACCTTGGTCCTGGGTGCGAACACGGACCCTCAACGATACGGGAACATCGCCTCCCTTCGCTTGCAGGCGCACGGGATCCCTGTCTTGTTGGTAGGGAAACGCGGGGGGCAGGTGGGCGAGGATGTCATACACACGGAGATCCCAGCGGATGCACAGGTGGATACCGTCACGCTCTACCTGGCACCCGGTAATCAGACCCGCTTGATCCCGGAGATCCTGGCGCTGAAGCCACGGCGTATCATTTTCAATCCGGGCACGGAGAATCCGGAGTTGGCCGATCAGGCCACGGCAGCGGGCATCGAGGTCCTGGAAGCTTGCACCCTGGTGTTACTCGCCACGGGGCAGTACTGATCAGCCGATATTGAATGCGTTGAGGGTATGAACGGTGCGATCCGAGCGTATCCCAGGTAATACCCTTTCGCCATACGGAGGCACCTGAAGTCGCACGGACAAAGAGCAAGCAGGTCGGGTGGATAGGTATGGTGAAAGGGTATAAGAAGAAGCCCCCCGGATCCGGAGGGCTTCTTCACGATGAGCAGGTCAACCGGTCACTTGCCGACCATGAGTTTCTGCGTATGACGGCCTGCCTCGTTGGAGGCGTTGATCATGTAAAGCCCGTTGGACAGGTTGAGTTCCTCTGCGCTGAACTGCATCGACAGGTTCGTTGGCCGCAGGATGTTCTGGTACACCACGGCGCCGCGTAGGTCGGTGATGGTGACCGTCGTCTCGAACTTGTCCATGCCGTATACACCCAAGGTGAACCGGTCGTTGGTCGGGTTGGGGAAGAGGCTCATGAAGTTCTCCGAGGTGAGGTTCTCGATATTGACCGCCCCGATGATGTTGATGTTGTCGATGTACAGATTCCCGCAGTTCTCACTGCTCTTGAATCGGAACATGAAGCGCACGTTGGGGACACGGCGCGAGAGGTTGATGGGGAGGGTGCGCTCGCTCCAGGCCGGTGGTGGAAGTTGTGGATTGTTGCCGTTGTTGATGAGGGTGGCGCCGGTCATCTGGCCACCAGGAAGCAAGCTCCAATCCTCGCCACAGTTCGTACTGATGAACACGAGCAGTTCCTCGGTCACCTCGGCAACGTCGCTGGCCGTCGTGGAATAGGCCCAGCTGAAGTTGAGGGCGGTCTCGTTCGTGCCACTCAGGTCGAAGCTCGGAGAATACAGCACATCAAAGTCCTCCCCATTCGCCGGATCGATCAGGTCGGCCAAGTTGCGCTCGCCACTGTTCAGCATCGCACAAGCGTTGCTGTTGTGCCCTGCGCTGGTGGTGCGCTGCCAACTGGTGATGTTGTCCCCGTAGTTGATCACATTCCAAGGGAACAGGCTCGAAGAGTTCTCGAAACCCTCGAAATAGCTGCTGGTGATGTCGTTCGGCGTGCCACCCACGAGGAATGAGAACTCATTCGACTTGGTGTTGCTGCCATGCTCGTTGCTGGCCGTGAGGGTGACCATCTTGAATCCAGGTGTGTCGAAGGTGACCACCGGATTCCTGGCGGTGGAGGTCGCGGGGGTTCCACCTTGGAAGGTCCAACTCCATGAGGTGGGCAGCCCGCCGACGGAGTTGTCCATGAACTGGACCTGTTCACCCGTACATACGGCCGGAACGAATGGGAGTTCGATGGTCTCCGTGGTGGAGCCGATGACCACCGTGCGCACGTAGAAGTCGGCGATGGGCGCACAGTTGGAGCGGTAACCCTCGGCGATGCCTGTACCGCGGAGGTTGTCCTCGCTCCACAGGTTGTTGCGTTCACCAGTAGTGCTGTTCAATGCGAAGTGCATGCGGTCCACCTGTCCGTGGGTGAACATCTTGGAACAGTAGGAATATTCCATGTAGTTCTCCACGTTCTCGATCAGGCCGGTGGTGCCGTACACCGCCACATCGTCCACACCGAAGTAACCGGTCACCGGGCCCAGGTCGTTGGATTCGGATACCACCACGGTGGCCGTGTCGTTCGGGCAAGGTGTATTGCCGTTCACCACGTACAGGTAATTGCCAGGGGACATGCTGGATGGCTGGTACAGGCCGTCGCTCACGGTACTGGGTCCTGACCAGGTGCCACCAGCCTGCGCTGCGCCATTGAGCACTGCGAACAGGTCAAGGTCGCTGCTTGCTGTACACACCTTCATTTCGCCATCGCCACCAGCACTCACAGGGCTACCCATGGTGACCACATGCGGGGCCGAAACACTGAAACAACCGTTGGAGTTCGTCACCTTTACGGTATAGGTGCCAGGTGCGGTCACCAAATAACCGGGTGTAAGGGCACCTCCTGGCGACCAGGTGTTGTTCTGACCGCTGCTGCTGGCCAATTGCACACTGCCACCCGCGCAGAAGGCGTTGTTGCCGGTGATCGTGGGGGTGGAGGGTGCGTTGATCTCAGCCACGGTCACCACGGCCGAGTGTGAACCGCAGGCATCACCGGGATCCACCGTGTAGGTATATGCACCAGGGGCCATGGTGATCGCGTCATAGATGCCGTCCATCGTCACGTTCTCCGGGTTGGTCCAGCTGCCACCGGATTGTGGAGCGCCGCCAAGGCGACGGAAAAGGTCAGTGGAGGTGTTGTTGCACACCGAAGCGGTGCCATCCGTACCGGCATTGGCCGTTGCCTGCTCGGTCACTGTGATCCGAGCGGTGTCCCCTGGGCATGTGCCGTTCTCCGCCAGGATGTAATCGTAGTCGCCGGGTTCCATGGTCGTCGCGTCATAGAGCCCATCGATCACCTCACTCGGTCCGGTCCAGGTTCCGCCGGCCTGGGGTTGGCCACCAAGACTGCGGAATAACTCAAGTGGAGTGGATGTCTCACACAAGGTGAGGCCTCCATCGGTACCGGCGATCACGGGGGTGTACGCGGTAACGGTGAAAAGATCACTGGTCGTGGTGCAACCGTTCAAGGTCTGGGTCACGCTGTAATCGCTACCGGCATTCACGGTGATGACACCGGTGGTGGCACCGGTGCTCCAGAGGATGTTGTTCGTCGCGCTGCTGGTGAGATCAACCGTCCCCCCTTCGCAGAAGGCATCGGCACCCGTGATCACGGGCACATCCGGTGCGGGGACCACGATCACCTCCACCGAGGCGGTGTACGCTGCGCAGGGGCCGTTCGCATCGATGGTATAGGTATAGGTGCCAGCGGTCATCGTGGTCGGGTCGAAACTGCCGTCGGAAGCGCTCGGCCCGGACCAGCTACCACCGGGTTGTGGGGCACCGCCCAGTGCTTTGAAGAGATCCACCGGGGCAGCATTGCTGCATACACGCACCCGTCCGTTGCTGTTCTCAGCGTTCCAAGCGTACAGGCGGAAGGTGACGGTATTGTCCGTGAAGTTGAAGTTGGTCCCCGTAGGGTCGGCATACACCGTTACCCCATCCATTGCGACGTCGTTGGAGATGAACCCAACGTTGCCGGTCTGGATCGTGATGCCTGAACCCGGCGCTACACGCAACGGGATGTTGGTCGTGAAGTTGTTCTGGCTCGAGCGCACAGCGAAAGTGCGGATGCCATGCGCATTACGGGAAAGTTTGAACCCGATGGAATCGATCGTGAGCAGGTCGGTGAACCGTGGGTCGATGCTGAAAGAATAATACTTACCCGCATCAAGGCTTCCTGGCAACTCGCTGTAAACGGTTTCCCCATCCACCGGCTGTTCCCCCCAACCACCGAAAGCGAACATGCCCTCGCGTTCGGAATTCGCACTGACACCCACGGCGGTGAAAGGAGAAAGATCCGCACGTTGGCGGGCTGCACCGAAGATGGAATCGGAGGGTTGCACGAGCACAGTGGGATCTGCGGAGCCTGAACTGGTGGTCACCCCATCGAACCGGTAGGGAAGTTCGCTGAGTTGGATCTTGGTGGTCGGGCAATCCGCCCAGCCCCAGACAGGGTCATTGAAGTCTGCGCAGGTCTCATCCCATCCACGGGTCGGTGGCGTATCCTCCACACCATCGTCCCCGCATTCCGACACCATGTGCCCCGGCGGTGCGGTCCCCAGATCCTGGTCGTTGCCATTGCCCCATACATGCGGGAGGTTCAGGTAGTGGCCTACTTCGTGGGAGAGCGCGGTGGACCGGTAGGGGTCTCCGGTTCCGATGCTCCCGATATAGGCATCTTCGATGATGATGCCGTCGGCGATCCGAGTGACCGGATTGTCGAAGGAATTGGGGAAATAGGCATAACCGGCCGCCCCCGCAACGGTCACGTCGTGCACCACCCAGACATTCAGGTACTTGTCCCGGGGCCAGGGGTTCAACTTGGACTTGTCCGTGCCACGTAAAGTCTCCGGTGTACGGATCCGGTCGATCCCATTGGTGCAATTGCCGAACGGATCCTTGGTGGGCAGTGCGAATTGGATCATGGCATCACCCACGAGATCGGTGAACGTCGGGTTAACGTTGTTCACGTCCGGGTTCAGGGCCCGGAAATCCGCGTTCATGTTATCCAGCTGGTTGAGGATCTGTTCGTTGCTGATGTTCTCGGTCCCTCCCAGGTGGATGATGTGGAATACGATCGGAATGGTGAAGATCACATCACCGCCACGGTCCATGTGGGCACTGTTGCGGATCAATTCCTGGATCTCATGTTCGTAGTTGGCTTCCCGTTCCAGGTAGGTCGGGTCCTGAGCGATGCGTTGAGCGCGCATCTGGTCCGTACCACACTGGTAGCGCTGCGCACTGGCCACCAAGGACAGGGTGCAGGCCGCAATTCCGAGTACAACGTGTTTCATAGGGTTCACGTAAGCGAGGGGGTTCGTTTTTCCTAAACGGGCCTAAAGTACGGATCGGGTGCGATCCTTCAAGAGACCCCTGGTGCAATGGTGGCAATATCCCGGCCACCGGCCGGGTACCGGCCGGGAACGGTACGTCCCATGGGGAGGCCCCCGGAACGTGATATCCTGAACGGATCCTTACGCTGGTGCATGATCAAGGGCCCTGTGGATGGCCTGTAGCGCCTGGTCCACCAAGGTCGCACTGATCGTGAGCGGCGGCGCGATCCGGAAGGCCGTGGGGCAGGAGAGGAACCAGAAGCCCAGGACCCCGTTGGCGAGGAGGTCCTTCACCACGAACTGTACAAGGTCCGCGTCGCCCAGGTCCACGGCGATCATCAAGCCCTGGCCACGTACTTCCTTGATCCGGGGGTGGGCAAGGCCCTGAACGAAACGCTGGCCCATCCGGGCGGCGTTCGCGGCGAGTTCCTCATCGAGCATGACCTCCAAAGCGGCCAGGCCGGCCACACAGGGTAGCGGATGGCCACCGAAAGTGGTGATATGCCCCAGGACGGGGTCGTGGGTGAATTGGTGCAGGCGGTCCCGGCTGGCCACCAAGGCACCGATCGGCAAGCCGCCACCCAGGGCCTTGCCCAGTACAAGGATGTCCGGTACCACACCGGCATGTTCGAAGGCGAAATGGCGCCCGGTACGGCCCATCCCGGTCTGCACTTCGTCGAATACGAGCAGGGCACCCACCGCGGTACAGCGCTTCCGCAAGGCTACGACCCAGCTGTGGTCCGGGATCCGGGTCCCGGCATCGCCCTGGATGGGTTCGATCACCACGGCGGCGGTCCGTTCATCGATCCGGTTCAGGTCGTTGGGGTCGTTGAAGGTGATGAACCGGACATCGGGTAGCAGCGGTCTGTTCCGGAACTTCTTCGCTTCGTTGCCGGTGATGCTGAGGGAGCCGTGCGTACTTCCGTGGTAACTCCGGTGGCAGGCGATCAGCCCCGTGCGACCAGTAACCCGTTTGGCCAGTTTCAAGGCCGCCTCATTGGCCTCGGTACCACTGTTCACGAAATAGACGCTGTCCAGGCCCGGAGGCAGCAATTGGACCAATCGTTCCGCGAACCGCACCTGGGGTTCCTGGATGAATTCGCCATACGGGATCACGTGCAGGTAACGGTCCACCTGGTCTTTGATGGCCTGTACCACGCGGGGGTGCCTGTGGCCGGTGTTGTTCACCGCCAGGCCCGCGACCAGGTCCAGGTAGCGGGTACCGTCACGGGTGTGGATATGACAGCCTTCCGCACCGATCACATCCAATGCAAGCGGGTAGGGGCTGGTCTGGGCCAGGTGCTGCCTGAAGGCGGTATGCAATGCATCCATGGTGGATGCAAAGGTGGCGAAGGGCGGCTCAGGGCCTGCGCCCGGGGCCGTCCCCATTGGCGCCTCGCTGCTGCATCCGGTCCTTGAGCTTGCGCAGGACCTCCCGGTTGAAATCGTGCTCGGCCTTGCGTAGACGCAGGGTCTTCACCGCGCCGATGCATTTCTTGAAACGTTCGGCATAACTTTTTTCAAGGTCCACTTCCCGCTGGCGGAATTGTAAGCCCTTTTCGAGTAGGACGGCAGCTTCCGCCTCGCTCATCCCCGCACCGTTCGCCGGATCCTTGAGCAGGGCGCGCAGGTCCTTGCGCAGGCTGGCCTGCTTGTCATCGAATTCATTGTAGATCGGCCAGAATTGCTGGGCTTCCTCGGGGGTGAGTTCCAGGCGTGCGGTGATGAATGCGCTTTTCTGCGCCTTGATCTCGCGCAGGCGCTCCGGTGGCGTATCGTCATCGGATTGTGCGCTTGTGCTGATCCCGCTCATGACCAGTATGATGGCCGGGAGCAGCCGGATGATGAACGTTCTCATAGTCCTTCGGTCAGTAGATCAAGTGGAAGTTCCTCCTGTTCAAGGTAGGCGAATATCGCATGGTCATCCTTGGGGAGCACGATCGGATCCAGCACTCCTTCTTCCGGGCCGATCAGGGTTTGCACGGACCGGAGGTCCACTCCCGCCCGCACCAGATCCTCCGCACTCCAGTCCTGCGCGAGCGCCGCGTTGTGGTCATCGGGCTGAACCTTGACCGGCATTTGCCAGAGCAAGAAGGTAATGAGCGCCACCCCAGCGACGGCGATGGTGGGCCTTAGAAGCCACTTCAAGGTCGTAAAGGTCCTCGCCTTTGGGGTTACGGCCCGCTGCTGCACGAGATGCGGGAAGGTGTCGAAGAATCCCTCCGGTACCACGAAGGGGGTGTGCCCCTGTATGCCGCGCAGTGTGGGCGCTTGTTCCAGTTCGTCCGGTCCGTCGTGCATTTCCATGTGCTACCTGATCCGTTGGACACGTTCACTTGTCGGAGGTTTGATCCGTGGTGAGCCACCCTTCGATCTTCTTCACGGCGATGTGGTAGCTGCTCTTGAGCGCACCCACGCTGGTGCCGGTGATGGTGCTCATGTCCTCGTACCTGAGCCCTTCAAAGTATTTCATGGTGAAGACAGCCCGTTGTTTGTCGGGCAGGCGCATCACCGCGTGTTGAAGTTTACGCTGGATGGCATCGCCGCTGAAGTGTTCGCTGCTATCGAGGGTGGTGGTGAGGCGTTCCATGACCTGTTCGTTGCTCACGAAGATGCCCTTGCGCAATTTCCGGAGGTGGTTGAGGCTTTCGTTATGTGCGATCCGGTACAGCCAGCTGTACAACCGGGCATCAGCGCGGAAGTCATCCAGGCCGGTCCAGGCCTTCAGGAAAACATTCTGTAGCACGTCCTTGGCTTCATCGTGATCGGTGACCATGCGTCGGATGAACGCATAGAGCCGCTGCTGGTACTGCCGCACCAACAGGTTGAAGGCGTAGTGCCGACTTTCCTCCTGCCGGAAGAGCGCGAGGAGTTCCGCATCACCATGATCAGCCATGGCAGAGGGGCTGTGGCGGGAAAGGTTGTGGGAAGGGAGGCGGCGTGTGCCGGTACGCGGATCGAATGGCGCCGCCCGCCTTCACTTCCGCTTCATCGCACGGTGAGCCGCTGCCACGATATCCGGCGTGTCCAGCCCATATTTCCGAAGGAGTTGATCGGGTGTGCCGCTTTCGCCGAAGCTGTCGTTCACGGCCACGAATTCCTGTGGTGTGGGCCGGTGCGCGGTAAGCACCTGGGCCACGGCGTCGCCCAAGCCGCCGTGTCGGTTGTGTTCCTCGCAGGTCACCGCGCATCCCGTCTTCGCTACGGAATTTAGGACAGCCTCGGCATCCAATGGTTTGATCGTATGCACGTTGATCACTTCGGCCTTCACACCGGCCTGTGCCAGTTCCTCGGCGGCTTGCAGCGTGCGCCACACCAGATGCCCGCATGCGAGGAGGCTCACATCGGTGCCCTCGATCAAGCGTTGTGCCTTGCCGATCTCGAAGGGCATGTCCGCTGGGATGAAGACCGGCCACTTGGGGCGGCCGAAGCGTAGGTATACCGGGCCATCATGGTCGGCGATGGCGATGGTGGCCTGTTTGGTCTGGTTGTAGTCGGCCGGCACGATCACGGTCATGCCGGGCAGCATGCGCATCAGGCCGATGTCCTCCAGGATCTGGTGGGTGGCCCCATCCTCGCCCAGGGTGAGCCCGGCATGGCTGGCGCAGATCTTCACGTTCTTGCCGGCGTAGGCGATGCTCTGGCGCACCTGGTCGTAAACGCGCCCGGTACTGAAGTTGGCGAAGGTGCCCGTGTAGGGGATCTTGCCTCCGATCGTCAACCCGGCGGCGATGCCCATCATGTTGGCCTCGGCGATCCCCACCTGGATGAACCGGTCGGGGAAGGCCTTCTTGAATGCGTCCATCTTCAACGAGCCCGTGAGGTCGGCGCAAAGCGCCACCACATCCGGGTTCTTCTGGCCGAGTTCGTGCAGGCCGGCACCGAAGCCGCTGCGGGTGTCCTTTTGGTCGAGTACGGGGTAGGCGCTCATGGGGTGTTTCCTCTGTGGTTCAGAAATTGATGGTGGCCGATCGGCCGCTTTCGATGGTCACCTCCTTGCGCAGGGTGAGTTCGGTGCGACGCGCACTTCGACTGCGGTAGATGACCTCGTACTCGCCGGGCAACAATCTGAATTGTGCACGGATGGCGTTCGGGTCGATGTCGGTCACCCACTCCAGTCGGCCTTCGCGTTCTTGGAAGATCGCTGCCGGGCCGGTGGTGGAAGGGAGGATGTTGAGCACCCCTGAACGGGGAACGACGATGTCCGTGGTGCGACCCTGCTCGATCCGCACATTCGGGATCAACAGGCGCGGCAAGGTGAGCACCTCCAGGTCGTACAGGCCGGTGCGCAAGCGTTGTGTGCTGCCCACTTCCTGAGCGATCAGCGTGCTGCCTTCGCCGGAACGGCGCACGATGGCCTGGATGGGGATGCCGTCACCCGGCCCGGTCCCGCTCTTGAGGTTCAGCAGGCCCGTTCCCGCATCCACGGCGATCACGGTATGTACACCCGGCCGCACCTTCACCTCTTCCCGGATGCTCGGCGGAACGGTATGGGCCACCACGGTATAGGTATAAATCGGGTCTATCCGCAGCGTGTCGGGGATGCCACGTTCGTTCATGGTGTGCATCAGGTGCTCGATCACCTTGCCGGTGCGCTGGTCGAGCAGGGTCACCGGCACATCGGTCTCCGTGGGTTGGCCATCGGCGGTCATCAGGCTGATCTGCGCCGTGGTGCTGTTCAGGGCCTGTGTCACCACCACCTTCAGCACATGCTCGAACAGTTCCGGGGTGCTGGCGTCGAAATAGTTGCCCACGCATTGTAGGCCGAACTTCTGGGTCTCGTCCAATCCCACCCCGATCACGAAAGGTTTGAGCACGATGCCTTTCGCTTGCAACGCACGGCTTACCGCGCAGGGATCCTCGTCGCAAGCCTCGATGCCATCGGTGATGAGGATGATCACATTCCGTATCCTTCGCGTGTCGTTGATGGTGCTCGGCGGAAAATCACCGGCCGCCCGCTCCAGTGATCGTGCGATGGGGGTGGTGCCCAAGCAGCGTACGCTCTGCAAGGTGCTGCGCATGGCCGGAATGCTGTTGGCGCTGAAGGGCACTTCAAGCCGGGTGTCGTCACAGTCCTGTTTTCCGGGTGCAATGGGCGTTTGATGGCCGTACAGGCGAAGAGCGAGTTCCAGGTCGGGCTGGCCTTCGAGCTCTTTCAGGGAGTTGAGGAGCAATTCACGGGCGGTGGTGATCTTCGGTTGGTTGCCCCAGAACGCGTTCATGCTGTTGCTCGCATCCATTACGAACAACATGCGGGTGAGCGGTGGCTGCGCGTCCTGTGCCTGGAGCGGCTGTGATACCACCCAGGCCAGAAGATAGGGGATGATGATCCGCATGTTCGATCCGTTAGCCGATATAACGGAGAAAAGCGTGCCAGTCGTCCATCCGTATCAATAATCTCCCAGCGTTTCGGGTAATTGGGCCAAGGCCTTGCTCAACTGCTCGTCGTTGGGTGCGATGCCGTGCCATTCGTGGCTGTGCATCATGAAGTCCACGCCCTGGCCCATCTCGGTGCGCATCAGGATCATCACCGGCTTGCCTTTGCCCGTTCGACTCTTGGCCTCCTGTAGTGTCCGGACCAGCTCGGCCATATCGTTGCCATTGGTCTCCTGCACGTCCCAGCCGAAGGCCACCCACTTCGCCTTCAGGTCGCCCAGTGGCAGCACATCGTCCACGTCGCCATCGATCTGGCGGCCGTTGAGGTCCACGATGCTGATCAGGTTATCCACCTTCTTGGCGGCCGCGAAAAGGGCGGCTTCCCAGATCTGGCCCTCTTGCAGCTCGCCATCGCCATGGAGGCTGATGACGAGCCCATGGTCACCATTCATCCGCTTGGCCATGGCCGCACCGATGGCTACGCTCATGCCCTGGCCCAGCGAACCACTGGCCATACGCACTCCGGGCAGCCCCTCGTGCGTGGTCGGGTGCCCTTGCAGGCGCGAGTCGATCCTACGGAATGTGGCCAGTTCCTTCACGGGGAAGTAGCCTGCACGCGCCAACGTGCTATAGAACACCGGGCTGATGTGGCCGTTGCTCAGGAAGAAGAGGTCCTGGCCACGGCCATCCATGTCCCAAGGTGTGGGCTGGTGCCGCATGAAGTGGAAGTAGAGCGCGGTGAACAGGTCCGCGCAACCCAAGGAGCCACCGGGGTGTCCACTTTGCACCGCGTGTACCTGCCGCACGATGTCGCGGCGGATCTGGGAAGCGATGCGTGCAAGCTGGTCAAGGTCCGGCACGTGGGTGGTGGCTGCGGAAGTGGCGTGGGGCATGGGCGGGAAGGGCGCTACGGCTCAAAAGTAGACCCCTGCGCCACGATGGTCCGGGCGGTGTGTAGAACTTTTGAAAACCACGGAAGTGGCAGCTCCGAACCAGGATGGGTCGGTGGTTAAGGACGCCGGACCAACCGGGATGCTTGGTCCGGCTTCGTGTTTCGGGCATGGACCACGCGGGGGAAGGCGCTACCTTCGCGGCCGCTTTTCCGGACCAGGACCGGAAGGGCACCGGACCATGGGACTGAAATGCGGGATCGTTGGCTTGCCGAACGTGGGCAAGAGCACACTCTTCAACTGCCTGAGCAATGCCAAGGCGCAGGCGGCCAACTTCCCGTTCTGCACCATTGAGCCGAACGTGGGCACGATCACCGTGCCCGACCGCCGGTTGAACAAGCTGGCTGAGCTGGTGAAGCCGCAGCGGATCATACCCACCACGGTGGAGATCGTGGACATCGCCGGCCTGGTGAAGGGGGCCAGCAAGGGAGAGGGGCTGGGTAATCAGTTCCTGGCGAATATCCGGGAATGCGATGCGATCCTGCACGTGCTGCGCTGTTTCGATGATCCCAACGTGGTGCACGTGGATGGCAGTGTGGACCCTGTGCGGGACAAGGAAGTGATCGACATTGAACTGCAGTTGAAGGACCTGGAGACCGTGGAAGCGCGGATCAAGAAAGTGGAGAAACAGGCGCAGATCGGGGAGAAGGAGGCGAAGCGCCGGTATGAATTGCTGAGCCGGATCCGCGAGGCATTGCTCCAGGGCCGCAGTGCCCGGTCGGTGATATCGGCGAACGATGATCCGGCATTGCTCAATGAGTTCCAATTGCTAACGACCAAGCCCGTGTTGTACGTGTGCAACGTGGAGGAGAAGAGCGCCGTGACCGGCAATGCGCATGTGGAGCGCGTGAAGGCGGCGGTAGCCGGTGAACAGGCGGAGGTGATCTTCGTGACGGCCGCGATCGAAGCCGAGATCGCATCACTGGAATCGTCGGAAGAACGGGAGATGTTCCTATCGGATATCGGTCTGAACGAGCCCGGAGTGAACAAGTTGATCCATGCGGCCTACGACCTGTTGAAACTACAGACCTACTTCACCGCTGGTGTGCAGGAAGTGCGGGCATGGACCATCCATCAGGGCGACACCGGCCCGAAGGCGGCCGGCGTGATCCACAGCGATTTCGAGAAAGGTTATATCCGTGCCGAGGTGATCGGTTACGATGACTACGTGACCCTGGGGAGTGAGGCAGCAGCTCGTTCCGCGGGGAAGCTGCGTACCGAAGGCAAGGAGTACGTGGTGAAGGACGGGGATGTGATGCACTTCCTCTTCAACGTGTGATCCGAGGAGTGAGGACGTATTGAGCCGGAGATGAATATTCGGATCCCGGCCTTTCCGCACTGATCATGGCGAATGATGCGAAAGTGAGAGGGTGTGTGGGTTTCAGCGCTCGCACTTTCGCACCCTGTCACCCATGATCGACCGCTTCATCTCCACCGAACAGTAGCATCATTTCGTCCTCGTGGAGTAGATCGGTTTCGCCATTTGTCGATGATATTACCAAATTCGTCGATAAGTTTTGAAAATTTACCCTCGATCCCGCTCCGATCGATCGCACCTCCGTTGTTTTGATGGTCCGGTCATTCGATCGACCTGGATCCCATCCTTGCCGACCTCCTGCTGCCATTGGCAGTGATCAACCATACCCACACACCGCCATGAGAATTCTCCGCGCCCTTCCCCTCGTCCTGCTGTTCACCTTGTCCTTCCCTGCACTGGCCCGCACCGGTCAGGTAGCCGATCGGATCCAAGCCCTGCGGACCAAGGGTGTTGTCTTCAAGGAGGTCGGTCTGTTCAGACCGGATGGCATGAAAGAAGAAGCGCGGTCCTTGCTGGATGCGGCACTCACTAAAGGCGAGGTCCTGCAAGTGGATCCTGCTGCGCTGGGAGCAGTGCTTCGTCTGCGAGCGGAACACCTTTCGTTATCCATCCCTTTCGAGGGAGGTACCTTGTCCTTGGACCTTGCCCGCACCGAGATCGCTGAAGAAGCGGTGAACGTGGTGTTGGCAAGCGGATCGCGGACCGTCGGCCTTCCGGGTGTCCACTATCGGGGCATGGTGCGCGGGTTGCCGGGTTCATGGGTGGCCTTGAGCGTGTTCGAGCAGGAGGTGATGCTGTTGATCAATGATGGCCAGGGCCAGATCGTGGTGGGCCCGCTCAAGGGCGATCGGCGGGGGCGCCATGTGATCTATCGGGATCGTGATCTTCGTGGTAGCCCCGACTTCGTTTGTGGTGCGCAAGAAGTGGAAGGGGCCTTCCATAACGACCAGATCACGCTGGCGGCCGGTGATCGCACGGTGCGCTGTGTGCGCTATTACTGGGAAGTGAACTACAATGTATTCCAGGACAAGGGGACGGTGGCCAACACCACCAACTACATCACCGGTCTGTTCAATCAGAGCGCGATACTCTTCGACAACGATGGGATCGACATCACCCTTTCCGAACTCTTCATCTGGGATGTACCCAGCCCGTATTCGGGACCAGGCAGCGGGGACTACCTGGATCAATTCGGTGTGACCCGGACCAGCTTCAATGGCGACATGGCCCACCTGATCGGCTACGGTGGTGGTGGTGGTGTCGCGTGGTTGAACACGTTATGCAACGGCTTGGCCAGTTACCGCATGGCATACAGCGGGATCGGCAGTTCATACAACAACGTGCCCACCTACAGCTGGAGCACCATGGTGGTGACCCACGAGGCGGGCCACAACCTGGGATCGCCCCATACCCACGCCTGCTGGTGGAATGGGAACGGGACCAATATCGACGGGTGCGGCCCCACGGCGAACAGCGGGTATAGCGAAGGGTCCTGCCCGATCGGCCCCATTCCCACCGGAGTGGGCGGTACCATCATGAGCTATTGCCATCTGGTGAGCGGGGTGGGCATCAACTTGGCCAATGGCTTCGGACCGCAGCCCACGGCCGTGATCGTGAACGCGGTGAACAACGCCAGCTGCCTCACGGCCTGTGGCACCACCTGCGATGCGCCCGGCACCTTGACCGCGATCAACATCGGCGTCACCACGGCAACCCTGTCATGGAGCGCGGTGGGCGTGGCGACCTTCGACCTGCGTTGGCGCCAGGTCGGTGCGCCCACCTGGACTGATGTGCTCGGTGTGGTCGGGAACACATACAGCCTAAGCGGGCTCACCCAAGGCACCAACTACGAATTCCAGGTCAGGAGCGTGTGCGGCGGAACTTCTTCACCGTACAGCACGACACGCACGTTCACCACGGCGGTCCCGTGCCCCGATGTTCTTGAGCCGAACGGCACATGGGCCACCGCAGCAACGGTGGGTATTCCGGGTACGGTGAGCGCATTGATCGCAACGAACGGGGATGTGGATCACTACCGGTTCACGATCGCGTCCACCTCCACGATCAACCTCTATCTGGCGAATCTACCGTACGACTACGACCTTCAGCTCCTCACGTCCGGCGGCGCCGTGTTGGCATCCTCCTTCAATGGCGGTACACAGCCCGAGAACATCAGTTACGCGAGCGCAGCGGCAGGAGATTACATCGTACAGGTCTACGGGTACAACGGCGCTTTCGATGCGCTGCGGTGCTACATGCTGGAGATGAGCGCATACGCGATCGGATGTGGGGTGCCTGATGGCGTGTCGGTAAGTGCGATCACCTACCAGAGCGCGAGCATCTCGTGGCCTGTGGTGCAAGGAGCGGCGTCATACGATCTGCGATACAAGCCAGCGGCACAGCCCACTTGGGTGGATGTGTTCGGCATCACAGCGCCCCCTCGGGTACTGACCGGGCTGATACCGGAGACCACCTACGAGGTGCAAGTGCGCGCGGTCTGTGATCCACCGGGATCGCAAGGTGGCAGTTCGGAATACACAGGGACCTCCTTCACCACATTGCCCTACTTGTGTACCACTCCGGTGGCGGCCACCTGCGCGTTGTCGGTCAGCCTGGATGGGCCTTACGATACGGCGACCGGGCTCATGCACGATTCGTTACGGACGCAGGGGCTGATCCCCTTGCAGGAACCTTATTCGGCCATGGGATACCCGGTGACCGGTGCCACCACCACCACCCAGGCCCTCTTGGATGTGGCCGGCCCAGGAGCCATCGTGGATTGGGTACTGCTGGAGTTGCGACAAGCCTCTTCGCCATTCTCGGTGGTGGATACCAAAGTGGCCCTGTTGCGGCGGGATGGCGGTCTGCGCACGCCGAACGGAGGTGAATTCATCGGCTTCTGCGCACCACAAGGCTCCTACCGGATCGCAGTGCGGCACCGGAACCACTTAGGTTGCATGTCGGGTTCGGCATTGGGCCTCGGTCCATTGCCTGCGACATTCGCTTTCGCCACCGCCACCACCTACGGCACCCAGGCCATGCGCGACCGGGGTGGCGTTTCGCTGCTCTGGGCAGGCAACGCCGTGGTGGATGATGAGATCATGTACACCGGTTCGGACAATGATCGGGACGCGGTGCTCTTCGTGATCGGCGGATCGGTCCCCACCAATACCATAGCGGGCTACATGAAGGAGGATGTGAACCTGGACGGGGTGGTGAAGTATAGTGGTACCGCGAACGATCGGGATGTGATCCTGAACACCATCGGTGGCGCCGTGCCGACGAACACCGTGCAGGAACAGATGCCGTGAAGGGCTGTTGAAAACACCGATCGATCGTGGAAAACGTGGCTGGCCATCGGCCGGTTGGGGGGTGATGGCCTGACTACCTTCGTTGCCATGCGGGAACCCTTGTCCCTATTGGGGTTCCTGCGGATCGACGGATGAGCGAAGCGGCATATAACGAGGACAATATCCGGTCCCTCGACTGGAAGGAACACATCCGGCTACGGCCAGGCATGTACATCGGTAAGCTGGGCGATGGCAGCAGCTACGACGACGGCATCTATATCCTGCTGAAGGAAGTGCTGGATAACTGCATCGACGAGTTCGTGATGGGCCACGGCAAGCGGATCGATGTGGTGATCGAAGGCCCACGGGTGGAGATCCGCGACTACGGACGGGGAGTACCGTTGGGCAAGGTGATCGATGTGGTGAGCAAGATCAATACAGGCGCCAAGTACGACAGCAAGGCCTTCAAGAAGAGCGTGGGCCTGAACGGTGTGGGTACCAAGGCGGTGAACGCATTGAGCAACTATTTCCGGATCGAGAGCGTGCGGGACGGGGAGATGAAGGTCGCCGAGTTCGATCGCGGGGTGCTGCGCAAGGACAACAAGTTGGCGAAGACCCAAGAACCCAATGGCACCCGGGTGGTCTTCGAACCGGACGGCCAGATGTTCCACAACTACCAGTTCCGGGATCAGCACATTGAGCGCTTGCTCTGGAACTACTGCTACCTGAACACGGGGCTCACCATCCAGTACAACGGCCAGAAGTTCCAAAGCAAGAACGGGCTCCTCGATCTGCTCACCACGAAGATGGACGGGGAACCGATGTACCCGATCATCCACCTGCGAGGGGACGACATCGAAGTGGCGATCACCCACGCGAACCATTACGGCGAGGAGTATTACAGCTTCGTGAACGGCCAGCACACCACCCAGGGCGGTACACACCAAGGCGCCTTCCGTGAGGCAGTGGCCAAGACGGTCAAGGACTTCTACAAGAAGGATTGGGAAGCGGGCGATGTACGCACCGGGATCGTGGCTGCGGTGAGTGTCAAGGTGATCGAACCGGTGTTCGAGAGCCAGACCAAGACCAAGCTCGGATCCCTGGAGATCGAACCGGGCGGGCAGAGCATGCGCTCCTTCGTGGGGGACTTCATCGGACGTGAACTGGACAACTTCCTGCACAAGAACCCGGAGATCGCCGAGGTGTTGCAACAGCGCATCCTCAGCAATGAACGGGAGCGCAAGGAACTGAGCGGGATCCGCAAGTTGGCCCGAGAACGCGCCAAGAAGGCCAGCCTGCACAACCGCAAGTTGCGCGATTGCCGCATCCACCTCAACGACCCCAAGAAGGACGATCGCAAGGAACACACGACACTCTTCATCACCGAAGGGGATAGCGCGAGCGGCAGCATCACCAAGAGCCGGGATGTGAACCTGCAAGCCGTCTTCAGTCTGAAGGGCAAACCACTGAACTGCTACGGCCTCACCAAGAAGGTCGTGTACGAGAACGAGGAGTTCAACCTGGTGCAGGCAGCCCTCAACATCGAGGACGGCATGGAGGGGCTTCGGTACAATCGGATCGTCATCGCCACCGATGCCGATGTGGACGGCATGCACATCCGCTTGCTGCTCATGACCTTCTTCCTGCAGTTCTTCCCGGACCTGGTGAAGAACGATCACCTGTACATCCTACAGACCCCGCTCTTCCGGGTGCGCAACAAGAAGGAGACGATCTACTGCTACAGCGACGAGGAACGGCAGCGGGCCATCCTCAAGCTGGGGAAGACCGCCGAGATCACCCGGTTCAAAGGACTGGGCGAGATCAGTCCCGATGAATTCAGGAATTTCATCGGGGAGGACATGCGCCTTGAGCCGGTGATGATCACCAAGGACGCGGTGGTCCATGATCTGCTCAGCTTCTACATGGGCAAGAACACCCCGGACCGGCAGGGCTTCATCATCGAGAACCTTCGAGTGGAGAAGGACCTTGTGGCCGAGGCTGGGGAGAAGGCGGCGCTGGAGGGTGCGGTGCAGGCCATCGCCCGCAAACTGGAGGCCAACGAAGTGGAACTCGACGCCTGACCATGCGCGACCTGACGGCATTCCTGTTCGCGATCATGGCCACCACCCTTGCCAGTGGCCAACGTGCAGGCACCCTTCGGTTGCTTGTGGATCCGGGACACAACTTCGAATTCGTCCTTGACCACAAATACCGGATGCAGCAGCGCGAGGTGCGATTGAGCGAGGGTCTGCACCACTTCTCCATCTGGGCTCCCGAACGCATCGTCCTCGATACGAACGTCTTCGTCGTGGCCGACCGCACCGGAGACCTGGTGGTCAAGCTGCCATTCAGCACGGAGTACGCAACTTACCGCAACGACCTCAGTGCCTACCAGAGCGCACGCCGTGCACGGGTGTGGACACCGGTCCTGGTTGGTATGGGCCTGGCCTGGACCGGCCTGTCCTACGGTCGGTACAACACGGTGGGCGACGACCTGGACGAGGCGGTGGCCGCCTACCACAGCAGCGATGACCCTGGAGTCATCAATCGGATCAAGGAAGAGGTGATCCCCGATCACAATGCAGCATTGCGCAGGGCCCGGACCAGTCTGGTCGCCGGTTCGATCTTCACGATGGCAAGCGTTGGTTACATGGTGTACACCAGGATCCGTACCAGTGGCATGGAGCAACCACGTTTTGAGGACAAGGAACGGATCCGGTTCGAAGGCCTCACCTGGGTGCCCGATCGGAATGGTGCGTATTGGGCGGCCGGCTTCACCATCCCCATACAACGATGAAGTCCCACCTCTGGATCCTCGCATTTGGTCTCCTGCTGCTCGGCTGTGGCAAGGAGGTGGTGGATGTATCCACATTGACCACCAATCCGTTCGATCCAGCCTATGCCGGAACCCCGGTGTTCGAGATGATCCAACACCGCACGATCGCTTACACCGAGGATGGAGTGGAGCATTACAGACATGAGCAGGATGTGCGAGTGCGTACCGATCTGATGCCTTCTGGTGCGGAATTCCAAGTGTTCGTGGATCTATCGCCCATCGCTACACCGGTGGTGCAGGGCCAATTCACCATCACGCGGGAAGAGGCCACCTTGGGGCAGACCTATTGCCACACCATCCAACTGGCCAACGGTGGCGGCCATGGTGCGAAGAACACCGTATGTGCGACAGCGACCCTTTGATCGACGATGAACGACGAGAACGAGATGAATGAATTGCCCGAAGAGGCAGGAGCGACCGGAAAGGGAGTGCCCACGGCGAAAGGCAGCGGGACCTTCAGTGTGAGCGGAATGTATCGGGATTGGTTCCTGGACTACGCGAGCTATGTGATCCTGGAGCGGGCCGTACCGGCCCTGTACGATGGGTTGAAACCCGTGCAGCGTCGCATCCTGCACAGTATGAAAGACCTCGATGACGGGCGCTATAACAAGGTGGCGAACATCATCGGCCACACCATGCAGTATCACCCGCATGGCGATGCGAGCATCGGCGATGCGCTGGTGCAGTTGGGCCAGAAGGACCTGCTGATCGATTGCCAGGGGAACTGGGGCAACACGTTGACGGGGGATAGCGCCGCCGCACCACGATACATCGAGGCCCGCCTGAGCAAGTTCGCGCTTGATGTCGTCTTCAACCCGAAGACCACTGAATGGCAGTTGAGCTACGACGGTCGCAACAAGGAGCCTGTCTTCCTGCCGGTGAAGTTCCCATTGCTCCTGGCACAGGGCGGCGAGGGCATCGCGGTAGGCCTCAGTTGCAAGGTGCTGCCGCACAATTTCAATGAACTGATCGACGCGAGCATCGCCGTCCTGCGCAAACGATCATTCGAGTTGCATCCCGATTTCCCCACGGCGGGGTTGGTGGATGTGAGCAATTACAACCAGGGGGAGCGCGGCGGCCGCATCCGGTGCAGGGCACGCATCCGCAAGGAGGATAACAAGACCCTGGTGATCACCGAGATCCCCAATGGCACCACCACGGCCTCGCTCATCGAGAGCATCGTGAAGGCCAACGAGAAGGGGAAGATCAAGGTGCGGCACATCGAGGACAACACTGCCGAGCATGCCGAGATCCTCATCCACCTGGCCAGCGGAGTATCCCCGGACAATACCATCGATGCGCTGTTCGCCTTCACCGACTGCGAGGTGAGCATCGCACCCAACGCGGTGGTGATCGAGGACGACAGGCCCCGCTTCGTCGGCGTGAACGAATTGCTGCGGATCAGCACGGACAACACGGTGCGCCTGCTCGAACTCGAACTGCGGATCAAGCAGAAGGAACTCGATGAGCAATGGCATTTCGCCTCGCTGGAGCGCATCTTCATCGAGAAGAAGGTGTACCGCAGGATCGAGGAGGCCGAGAGCTGGGAGCAGGTGATCGCCTTCATCGATAAGGGCTTGAAGCCACATGTGCAGGAACTGAAACGACCGGTGACCGAGGAGGACATCGTGCGCCTCACCGAGATCCGGATCAAACGCATCTCGAAATACGACAGCTTCAAGGCCGATGAGCACATCAAGCAGCTTGAGGAGCAATTGGCCGAGGTGAAGCGCAAGCTGGCCAACCTGGTGGACCACGCGGTGGAGCACTTCAAGGAACTGAAGAAGAAGTATGGCGCGGGTCGTGAGCGCCGGACCGAGATACGTCCGTTCGATACGATCGTGGCCACCAAGGTCGCCGTGGCGAACAAGAAACTTTACCTCGATCGGGAGGAGGGCTTCATGGGCTGGAGCCTTCGCAACAACGAACTCGTCACCGAATGTTCGGAGCTCGACGACATCATCGTATTCCGTCGCAGTGGTACCATGATGGTGACCAAGGTGGCGGACAAGAAATTCATCGGCAAGGGCGTGATCCACGTCGATGTGTTCAAGAAGAACGATGAGCGTACGATCTACCACATGATCTACCAGGATGGAACGAAAGGACCCTTCTTCATGAAGCGGTTCGCTGTCACCGGGATCACGCGCGACAAAGAATATGACCTGACCAACGGTGTGGCCGGTAGCACGGTGGAATACTTCACGGCCAATGCGGATGGTGCAGCGGAGGTGGTGCAGGTGAGCCTGCGTCCGAGGCCGAACCTGCGGAAGACCAAGTTCGATGTGGACTTCGCGCAATTGGGCGTGAAGGGCAGGAGCAGCAAGGGCAACCTACTTACCCGCTACATGATCCAGAAGGTGGTGCAGAAAGAGCGCGGTGGCAGTACACTGGGAGCCATCCCGATCTGGTTCGACGAGACCGTAAGGCGTTTGAACGATACCGGACATGGTCGCTACATGGGGCGTTTCGCTGGTGAGGACCGTATTCTGGTGATCACCCGTAGCGGCAGCTACCAGTTGTTCCCCTTCACGCTCAGTACGCACTTTCCGGACGATGCGGAGACCGTGGTGAAATGGGATCCGAAGGCGACGGTGAGCGCCGTGTATTGGGACGGGGAGAAGGAGCAGTACCAGATGAAACGGTTCAGCATCGAGCCGGCCAAGGACCCGGTGAGCTTCATCACGGATCACCCGAACAGCAAACTCGCCCTACACAGTCTGTTGCCACATGCCCGTGTGCGCATCACCTACGACAAACGCAGCACCGATCGGCCCGATGAGGAGGTCGACATGGAAGAGTTCATCGCGGTGAAGGGGGTGAAGGCACTGGGGAACCGGCTCACGACCGGCAAGGTGAAGGAACTCACTTTGTTGGGAGATGTCTTCATCGCGATGACACCCGAGTTGGAGGAACGGCAACGCATGCTGATCAGCGACGAGGAGGTGGGGAACCTGGATGCTCCGGAAGAGGAGGATCTGGAGGAGAGCCCCATGTCCCGTGTGAAACGGACACAGGCACAACAGATCGAGGAGCAGGAACGCCATCCGGAGGATCCCTTGATCGGGAAGAGTCCGGGACGGCAGATCAAGCTTGGCCTGGACTGACCCGTCGTTCAGTACACGCTCAATGTGCTTTCACCAGCGGAAGGCGGGCCATGCCATCCGTTGTGCTGGCCATCAGGAGATACATGCCATCCGGCAGGCCTTGCAGGTCCACCTCGACCTGTGATATACGATCGTTCCGCAGTTCCCAGCCATATACACGCTTCCCTGTGGCATCGAACACGTCCAAGCGTTGGACATGAAGGTCCCCGAAACGCACCGTTGTTCGATCCGAGAAGGGTTGTGGCATCGCGACCAGCCCGGTAGCCGCTATCCCGGCCATTCCGGTACACACATCGATCACGAGTTCGATGGTCGCTTCACCCGGACATTCATCCAAGGGAGCTACGGAAAGTGTGACCGGCCAGGTCCCGACACCGAGCGCCGCCGGATCGATCAACACCTGAGCACCTTCACCAGTAACTGCACCGCTCCATGTCCCGCTGGCCGAGCCGCTCAACTCGAAGGCCGGTGTACTCAGGCACAGCCGGGGTACGGGATCGATGGACACCTCCTGGGGCACACCCTTGGTGACCACCAGGGTGTCGTTGGTCAATGAACATCCTTGTGGGTCGGTGTACGTGTACGTGACCGGATAGGCGCCTGGGTCCAGCTGCTCCGGATCAAGTGAACCGGTCGCATCCACTGGGTTGCTCCAACTGCCACCAGCAGGCCAGGCCGTGAATTGGATGGGATCATCACCCTCGCAGAACAGGAGGTCGGTCGCAGCGTGGTCCACTTCGGTAGCCGAGGCCAGTGTGATGGTGGTGGAAGCTTGTGCCGCACACCCATCGGCCGAAACGGCGAAGTAGTTGAGCAGGTGCATACCCGCACCCACCACGGTCGGGTCCAGCAGGCCAAGGTCCACACCGGTGCCGCTCCAGGTCCCTCCGGAGGGCGACGCACCAGAAAGAGAGATGCTGCCTCCTTCGGCACAATACACGGCCATTGGCTGGAACATGATCTCGGGTAGTTCGCCCACCACGACCTGTATGGTATCGCTGTTGCGACATTGGTTGGGACCCGATGCCTCCACGTTCAGGACCACGGTATAGGTGCCGGGCCCGATCCCTGGATCGAACAAAGCGCTTGTGGCCGTGGGCGCGAGCACAGGTCCTTCCCAATACACATTGAGTGGCGGTGCGGCGATCACCTCAATGGTGGCGGTCGGATCCGTTGGGCAGAGCAGTGGCAGTTCCTCCAGTTCGGCAGGTAGCGTGTTCCAACGCATGATCGGCCCTTCGAGGTCGGAGCACATCTGGCCTGTACCATCGGTGTATTCACACACCACATATCCGCCACCCCAGGTCGCAGGGTCGATCACGCTCGCACCATCCAGACCATACCAGGTCACGTCGGTAGGCACCGCGTTCATCACGATGGGGGCGTCCGCAGAGCAGATCACCGGTGGTACGGTGGTCGTGATCTCCGGACCTTGGATCACGCGGACATTCGTAGTGGCCGCGAGCGGGCAATTCCCTTCGGGGAATACCGCATGTACGACCTGGAGATCGGTGGTCATCAATAAGTTGGCACGATAGAGCATCCCGTTGAAAACCTGGTGACCATACCATTGGCCACCGGCTGGTTCCACGGTGGGCAAGGCGACCGGTGCCCCGGACAGGCACAGTGTATCGAGCAGTGGGAGTTCGAGTTCGGCACCCGTTGTGTCGAGTTCATTGGCATACCAGCGCAACGCGTTCCCCTCTTGGAGCAAGAGGTCCTCACGATCATCCCCATCGAGATCGGCGAGCAACAGTCCACTTCCGCGAGGTACATCCATGATGGCATGGCTTTCCGGGAATCCATTGAGCAAGTGTACGTAGGTGTTCCACTGCACCGGGAGCACGGGGTTGTTCGGTACATACACCATGCTGGCACCAGTCCCGCAGGTCGACCGGCCGAACACGCCGTTACCACTGGTCGTCCAAGGTGCGATCACCTGTTCCTCGAAGGCGAGCACTCCACCCTCATCAAGGACGTTACGCAGCCAGTGTACCGCACTACCGCGTGCTTCACCGAGGTCAAGATCCCCATCGGCGTCAATGTCCATTAACTGCGGTCTGTGATATGGATAGCTCAAGTCACCGGTTAGAATGGACAAGTGCTCAACCACCCATTCGGTACCATCTCCGGCCACGTTCCGTGCCACAACAAGGCTGTCATTGGCCGCAGTGAGGACAAGGTCGAGGCCACCAAGCAGGTCCACATCGCCGATCCTTAGGCACTCGGATGCGGCACCGCTATGGATCGCGGGGTGGTTCGTAAGACCGCCGAGACCTTCCGCCGTTCCGGATAGGATGCCGATGCCGGCGCCTTCCGGGAAGTCGAGGCTCAGGACCAGGTCGGTGAAGCCATCACCGGTCACATCGGCGATCGCCAGGGCCTCGGCCGGGACGGGCAGGACGATGGGGATGTCCTGCAGGAAGGTTCCGTCACCGAGGTTCCTTAGTACATGCAGGGTGTCCTCCTCGTCGACGAGGAGGACGTCCGGGTCACCATCCCCATCCACATCGGCGACCTCGAAGAGGCCGCAATCCCCATCCAGGTCCAACAGCAGGTTGTATGCACCGAATGTGCCTTGGCCATCGGTATTGGGCAACCACTTCAGGTGGTCACCTCCGAAGATGCCGATCACATCGAGGTCCCCGTCCATGTCGACGTCGGCAGCACGTACCTCCGGGTCCAAGATGTTGGCCATAACGGTCTGCCCAGGCCCGAATTGGCCGAACGAGACGCCTGCGACCAAGAGGAGGCCACAGACAAAGGCATGGCGGAAAGGAAGCATGTGGCCGAAGGCAGGCCGTAAGAAAGGCCGACTGCAAAGGTATGGTTCCTCGCCTGGTCCGGGGTGGGCCGAACGGGCCGTAAGAGGTTGACCAGCAAGCCCGATCAGGCGCACAACACAGGGATCCGCGGGGCGTTCGAAAGGATCCGTTCCTTTTCCGCGTCGGCAATGTAGCGGTACTCGTCGGAGGCGTGGGCCATGATGGCGAGCGCGCCGGCCCCGGTCTTTTCCGCATACCCGATCGTAGCCTGTGCGAAACCAATGCTGAAAGCGGTGCTCGGTTCGATCACATCCTGGTGCCGGATCCCCTCCTGGCTCAACCGGTGGAGCATCTTGGCCTTATTGGCCAAGAGCTCTGGGGAGGGCGCTTCGCCGGGACGCACGAGTTGGTACACATGCACATCGGCATCGAAGCTGCGGGCAAGTGAGATCACGGCATCGAGCAAGCGGTCTATATCGGCATGTGCGGCCACGGGCATCACGATCCGCTTGAGCAGCCCCTCGATCCGGACCCCTTCCTGCACCACGATGGAAGGAGTGGCGGCGTGCCGGACCAGCTTCAGGATGTCCGTCCCGAAGAGATGCTGGCGGAGCCCCTTGCCCCCGTGGGTGCAAAGCACAAGGAGGGAGTGGCCCTGTTTCGATTCCTCGGCGATGGCCTTCAGGGGGTCTCCATCCCGCAATTTATTGGTGGTGCGTTCCGTTGCGCCGGCCTTTCCGGATTGCGCGTTCATCAAGGCCAATACCTGTTCACGCCCCTCGTCACTCCGTTCCCCTTTTTCAAGGACATGGAGCAAGGTGGTGCGCTTGGATAGCCGGATGGCGATGGCATCGGCCGCACGAACGGCATCGTCCGAGGTGGGCGAGAGGTCGGTGGCGCAGAGGATATCCTTGTCGAACATGGGCGGTAGGGATCATGCGAATGTACCGGGTGCGTTCGATAATCGCACCGCTCCACCGCGAAGTTCTTCTTGCGATATGGAATGCGTGGATGGGATAACGAAGGGCCCCTTATCCGAGGGATGTTCGGTTCAGGGATGCTCCGTCCTCAGGCTTTCAATGCACTGATGTCACACCGTGAGTTGTCCACACGCTCCAAGGTGATCATCTGGTCGCCCTGTGGCAGCTTCCAAACGATGCTCGCGCCTTGGCGGTACCCGATCAAGGCACTGCCAAGCACCGAAAGCACCGAGAGCTTGTTCTGTTTCAGGTCGGCATCGGCGTGCATCACGAGTTGCAGGTCGTTCTTTCGTCCGGCGGGCATGCCCACATCAACGATGCTGCACACGCGCACCACATCGGCGGGCATTTCCTCTTCCTTCCGTACATCGGCATTGTCCAGTTCCTTGTACAGCCGGTCAAGGCTATTGCGCACCTGGATGTCGGGGGCGTTGTGGCCAATGATCCAGGAACGCATCAGTTCCCGTTCCTTTTCAGAGATGATCAATCGGGGGTTTTCCATGGTCAGATGCGTTTGAGTTCGTCAATGATGGTGCGGAGGCTGCTGCGTGCATCTCCGAAGAGCAGGCGGCAGTTCGATCGGTCGAAGAGCAGGTTCATTTCGCCGGAGTAGCCTGCGGCCATGCCACGTTTCAGCACGATGACCTGCTTGGCAGCGTAGGCCCGGATGATGGGCATGCCGTGGATGGAGGAGTTGGGGTCGGTCTCGGCGGCCGGGTTCACCACGTCGTTCGCACCGATCACCAGCACGGCATCGTAGCGGTCCATCACATCATTCACGTCCTCCATGGCCATGATCAGATCGTAGTCCACGTTCGCCTCGGCCAGTAACACGTTCATGTGTCCGGGCATTCTACCCGCCACCGGATGGATGATGTAGTGGACCGTGGCGCCCATGCGTTCGAGCAATACCTGCATCTCCTGGCACACGCCCTGAGCCTGGCTCACGGCCATGCCATAACCAGGGATCACGGCCACCTGCTTGCTGAATGCCAGCAGCGAGGCGGTCTCGGCCGCGCTGATCGGACGGATGTCCTGTTCGCGTTCGCTGGAACCGGCATCCCGTTTGATCACGCCGGCCAGCACGCTCTTGAGGCTGCGGTTCATGGCCTTGCTCATGGCCAGGGTGAGCAGTGATCCCGTAGCGCCCACGAGCACTCCGCCGATCAGCATCACCGTGTCGTGGAAGAACAGGCCGGCAAGCAGGGCGACCACACCATGAAGGGCCACCAGGAAACAGATCAGCACCGGCATGTCCGCGCCACCGATGGGCAGCGTGAACAGGGCGCCGTAGACCAGCGAGAGCACCGCGATGAGGAGCAGCAGGGTGGTGAAGGGCATGATGGGGCCGGGGGCCACCATGTACACCACGAAGAGCGCGACCATGGCCCACAGAAGGACGCGAGCGGCCATGATATGGATCGGCCTGGCCTTCGGGAGTTTCTTGCCCTCCAGTTTGGAATGTGCCACCAAGCTCCCTGTGAAGGCCACCCCGCCGAAGACCGCGCTCAGCAGCAGCAGTCCACCGGTCATGCGCATATCGTCGCCGATCGGGTGCGCGATCCCTTCGATCAAAGCGATCACCACGGCGGCAAGGCCACCGAACCCGTTGAGCATGGCCACGAGTTGGGGCATACCGGTCATGGGGACCCGCATGGCCAGTACACGGCCGATGATTCCCCCTGCGGCCAGCAGGCAGGTCACCAACACGATATTGGGGATCCCGGCGCCAGCTGCCGGCTCGTAGGACTTGACCGTGACACCGATGAGCGCGATCACCACGCTGATCGCGGCCACGGCATTGCCCAGGACGGCCTTGGCGGGGTCGCCCATGAACTTAAGGCCGAGGATCAGACCGATCGTGGCGATGAGGAAGAGGAATTCCATGTGGGGTCTAAGCGGGATGAATGCGCTGTGCTGCGGAGGGGGATCGGGGTGGCGGTGTCGCGGCTTACTTGGGTGCCTTCTTCTTGTTCACCTGGAACATGGACAACATGCGATGTGTCACGAAGAAACCACCGGAGATGTTCATCGCGCCCAGGAGCACGGCGATGGATGCGAAGAGCATCACCCAGATCCGATCCGGCGGGGTGCTCATCAGTTGGATAAGGCCGCCGAACAGGATGATCCCGCTGATCGCGTTGGATCCGGACATCAAGGGGGTGTGCAGGACGGCGGGGACGTTCTTGATCACCTCGAAGCCCAACAGGAGGGCCATGGCGAGGATGAAGAGGCCATCGATCGCGGTGATGTGGTAGGTGAATTCCATGGGGAGGGATCTTGTGGAGAAGGTCGGGCTTCGTGTGGGAACGGAGGTCGGATGGATCGGGGCGTAATGTTAAGCACCCAGGTAACGTGGGTTCACCACCACGCCATCGGCCACCACGCAGGTGCCTTTCAGGATCTCATCCTCGGCATTATCCGCGTTCTTCAATAGATGCTCGATGAATGTGGTGTAGTTGTTCGAGATGAGGAAGGACGTGGAATGGGCGCAGGAACATTCGATCATGGTGGGACCAAGGATGGTCACTTCATTGCGCATCACCACGGTATCGGGCTCGGTCAGCGCGCAGTTACCACCAGTAGCGGCGGCAAGGTCCACGATCACCGCACCCGGTTTCATACTGCGCACCATGTCCTCGGTGATGAGCAAGGGTGCCTTGCGTCCCGGGATCTTGGCGGTGGTGATGATCACATCGGCATGCACGGCTTCCTGGTGGATCACCTGGCGTACGCGCTCCAAGTGTTCAGCGCTCTGCTCCACCGCATACCCACCGGCTTTGCGATCCTCCACAGCGCCTTCCACCTCGATGAAGGTGGCGCCGAGGCTTTCCACCTCGGTGCGCGAAGCGGACCGTACATCGTACGCCCTGACGATCGCGCCCAGTCGACGGCTGGTGGCGATCGCCTGGAGGCCGGCCACGCCTGCGCCCATGATCAGGAAACGTGCAGGTCGCAAGGTGCCACCCGCGCTGGTGATCATCGGTACGGTGGCCAGGGACCTTTCGGCCGAAAGCAGGACGGCCTGGTAGCCGCTGATCGAGGCGACGGAAGAGAGCACGTCCATGGCCTGGGCCAGGGTGGTTCGCGGGATGAGGTCCAGGCTGTATAGGGTGGTGCCCGGTTTCTTGTACGGATCCACCACCGCGCGATCGCTCAGTACATTGAAGAACCCGATGAAGGTCTTCGGAACGCCGAAGTCCTCACCACGATAGTGGCTGTCGTGGCAGAGGATCATGTCACATTCCCGCAGGATGTCGTCGCGATGATCCACCAGGGTGGCACCAGCCTGTTCATACGACGCATCGGTGTATCCAGCGGTGCGACCTGCACCGCGCTGCACGCTTACGCGCAACTGCTTGCTCAGGCGTTGCACCCCGGCCGGGGCCAGTGCGACCAATCGCCGCCGATCACTTTCCTTCAATACTCCCAGGTGTCGCATTTCGGGTCTCTTGTTCTGTTCCATGTCGGGGTCCATACCGTGGTCACGGCGTGGATCGTGTGGCTACCGCCACCGATCCACGCCGGGATCCACTGGGGGATGAGGCGATCACACCCCAGGCTGTACACACTTGATCTTCCTTGGCCTATGGGAAGATGCCACGTTCCTTGTAGGTCTTTTCCAAACGGCGCAAGGCTACGATATAGGCGCTCGTCCGCCAATCGGTCTTGAATTCGTTGGCGGTATCCACCGTGAGGTTGAATGCGGTGTCGATCTTGTCCTGGATCATGCCCAGCACGTCATCGATCTTCCAGATCTCGCTCCGCTTGTTCTGCAACCATTCGTAGTAGCTGCCGATCACCCCACCGCTGTTGCAGAGGATGTCAGGTATGATGGCCACGCCTTTCTTGCGCAGGATCGCCTCGCCCTCCGTATCGGTGGGGCCATTGGCGCCTTCGGCCACCACCATGGCGGTGATACCACCGGCGTTGGCGGCGGTGATCTGGTTGCCCAGGGCGGCTGGTACCACGATATCGCAGTCGATCGCGAAGAACTTATCCGCATCGATGGTCTTGGCGCCGGAGTAACCGGCGATGTTCCGGCCGTTCGCCGCGCTATGATCGTTCAGTGCTTCCGGGTCGATGCCCTTCGGTTCATGGTAGGTGGCTGTGGCATCCTGAACACCAACGAGGATGGCGCCTTCGCGTTGCATGAAGTAGGCGGTCCAGTAGCCCACGTTGCCGAAGCCCTGAACGATGTACCGCATGCCCTTGAGCGACTTGCCGGTGCGTTGTGCCCAGGCACGCAAGGTGGCCACCACGCCGAAGCCCGTGGCTCGGTCGCGCCCTTCGAGGCCACCGGCACCCAACGGTTTGCCGGTGACCACGTGCAGGTTGGCGAAACGTGTGGCCGGCGATTTCGTGCTGCTGAACGTGTCGGCGATCCAGGCCATGATCTGCGGGTTCGTGTTCACGTCCGGAGCAGGGATGTCCAGGTCCGGTCCTATGTTGTCGCCCAGTGCATAGGTGAATCGGCGGGTGATCCGTTCCAACTCGGCTTGCGAGTACAGTTTCGGGTTCAATTGTACGCCGCCTTTGGCTCCGCCGTACGGCAGACCAGCGAGCGCCGTTTTCCAGGTCATCCAGATCGCCAGGGCACGTGCGCTGTCAATATCCACCGTGGCATGGTAGCGCAGACCCCCCTTGTAGGGTCCGAGCGCATTGTTGTGCTGCACCCGATACCCGGTGAACACCTCGATGGTCCCATCGTCGCGCTTCACGGGGAAGTGGACCACGATCTCGCTGTTGGTCTTCGCAAGGATCTTGCGGACGCCGGGGTCGAGACCGAGCGTATCAGCGGCACGCTCGAATTGTGCCATCACCACTTCATACATGCCTTGTTTCGTTACCGGCTTTTCTGTTGTTGCCATCGGTTCGGGTTGTTCATGGTGTTCTCGGTGGAACACGATTCTTTCAGGTTATCTAAGACCGCTGGTCCTCATGCGGCCGCACGAGTTGCAGAGACCATTGGACATGAAGCTGTTACTCGGTGTTGTTGGTAGCGGAAGGTGGGTTGATGCCCTCTTCCGCGGCCCACGCCCCGATCCGCATGGTAGCCATGCCGGGTGGCGGGAACGATGTCCACGGAAGCCGCCTTGTATACGGTCCGTGCTTGCGGAGGTTCACGAGGTGTGTCGGACCATCACTGCCGGACCCACCTGTATGCGCCACGGGAATGGGGCGGACAGCACGTGGGCAGATCATATTCCGGATCATTGGGTATGATGGAATGTCGTCAGAACCGGGGCGAAGGTAAGGCCCGCTGCGCGATCACGTCCAAACCTGTGGGTGTGGACCATCCGAACGGGATCCGCTGGCCGGCCAGGCATGGGACGAAGGCCAAGGACGGAGAGGGCCTCCGGAGCTCCTTTTTCGGAAAGCCACAACCGGGGTCGACCCATTGAGCCCAGGTTACGGGCCTATTCCCGCATCATGGCCAGTACCTTCTCGACCACGTCCTCCACATTCGGTTTGGAGAAGTAGTCCCCATCGCTGCCATAGGCCGGGCGATGGGCTTTCGCAGTGAGCGTGGCCGGAGCGGCATCCAGGTGCCGGTACCCGGCTTGCACCTCCAGGATCCGTTGCAGGATGTAGGCGCTGGCCCCACCGGGTACATCCTCGTCCACCACGAGCAGGCGGTTGGTCTTCTCCACGCTGCGTACGATGCGGTGTTCGCGGTCGAAGGGAAGAAGCGTACGTGCATCGATCAGTTCCACGGAGATGCCCATCGGGTCGAGGATCTCGGCGGCCTTGTCGCAGATGTGGAAAGTGGACCCGTAGGAGACCAGGGTGAGGTCCCGGCCTTCGCGGACCACTTCGGGAATGCCGATGGGCACGGTGAATTCGCCCAGGTTGGCCGGAGACCGCTCTTTGCTCCGATAGCCGTTGAGGCACTCGATCACCAACGCCGGCTCGTCGCTCTGGAGCAGGGTGTTGTAGAATCCGGCGGCCTGCTGCATGTTGCGGGGCACACACACCACCACCCCCCGCACACTGTTCACGATCATGCCCATGGGGCTGCCGCTGTGCCACACACCTTCAAGCCGATGGCCGCGGGTGCGGATGATGAGCGGGCATTTCTGGCCGCCCTTGGTGCGCCAATGCACGGTGGCGAGGTCGTCGCTCATGCCTTGGAGGCAGTATAGCAGGTAGTCCAGGTACTGGATCTCGGCCACGGGTCGCAGGCCGCGCAAGGCCATGCCGATCCCCTGGCCGAGAATGGTCGCTTCGCGGATCCCCACATCGCTCACGCGCAGCTCGCCGAAGCGGGTCTGCATGCCTTCCAGGCCCTGGTTCACATCGCCGATCTTCCCGGTATCCTCACCGAAGGTGAGCAGCAGCGGCTCCTTCTCGAAGAGCGCGGCGAAATTGTCGCGGATGATGAGCCGGCCATCGACCATCTCATCGCTGGTGTATTCAACCGGTACCTCCGGTACATGGAGACAGCTTCTGCTGCTTTCGCTATACAGGTGACTGCCGTAACGATCGGCGTTCAGGTCCAGTTGCTGGTCGATCCATGCGCGCAGGGCGCTGGTGTCGGCGTTATCGGCGACTTGAACCGCACGGCGGGCGGCGCTGACCACTTCCTTGCGACCCGGATCGATGGAACTGCGGAGCTCACGGGCAATGGTGGACGCCCCATCGTGGCCAAGGCCCTCGATCATGCGGGCGGCATCGTCCAGTTCTTCCTTGATGGGGGCACCGTATGCGGCCCAGGCGGCCTTCTGCGCGGCACGTACATCGATCTTCGCCTGTTTCTCGATGGCCTCAAGGTCCGCAATGTTCGCAATGGCCTCGCCACCGGGCCTGAAGCTGAGGATCCACTGGCGGAATTTGACGATGCAATCGAATTCCTTGTACCAATCGAGCAAGGCGTGGGACTTGTACCGCTCGTGGCTACCACTGGTGCTGTGGCCCTGTGGCTGGGTCACTTCCTCCACATGGATCAGGCAGGGCACGTGGTCCTCCCGGCAACGCGCGATGGCCTCTTCGTACACGCGGTTCAGGGAAGCGTAATCCCAAGCCTTGGTCCGGTGGATGCGGATCCCATTGGTTCCTTCCTCCTTCTGGAAACCCTGCAGGAGGGTGCTGATGCTACCCTTGGTGGTCTGGTGGTCCTTGCTCACGCTGATCCCCCAGCCATCGTCCCAAACGCTCATCGCCAGGGGCACTTGTAGGACACCGGCGGCATTCATCGTTTCCCAGAAATGGCCTTCGCTGGTGCTCGCATCGCCAATGGTGCCGAAGGCGACCTCGTTGCCCAGGTCGCTCAGGTGCGTGTGCCCGTGCAGGTCCTTGTTCCTCCGGAAGACCTTGCTGGCCTGGGCGAGGCCCAGGAGGCGCGGCATCTGCCCTGCGGTGGGGCTGATGTCGGGGGAGGAGTTGTATTGCTGGGTAAGATCCTTCCAATTCCCCAAGCCATCGAGGCTGCGGGTGGCGAAGTGGCCGTTCATCTGCCGGCCCGCGCTCGCTGGTTCGTGGGCCACATCGGCGTGGGCGTATAGCTGTGCGAACCACTGTTGCACGGTGAGCTCGCCGATCGCGAACATGAAGGTCATGTCCCGGTAGTAGCCACTGCGCCAATCGCCATGGCGGAACTGCTTGGCCATGCACACCTGTGCCAGCTCCTTGCCGTCGCCGAATATGCCGAACTTGGCTTTTCCCGTAAGCACTTCCTTACGACCCAGCAGGCTGGCTTCGCGGCTTTCGACCACGATGCGGAAATCGCGCAGGATCTCCTCACGGACCTCGTCCAAGGTCATTCCTACATCGGCTTGGGCGGACTTGTTCAGGCTCATCGGCACTTTCCGGGTAAGTTCCAAAGGTAGCACAGGCGGCCTTTCCGGGTGGTTCGAACCGATCGGAGGTGGGTGCGCCATCGTTATTGGGCCATGGATGCGGTGCTGATCCCCTTGGTCCTTGACGCTTATGGGTGAATGTGTACCAGGGATCCTGCTATGCCCCGCTCTCCCTTGCGCTCCACGACCACGGCCATTGCACAGCCCGGTTCTTTGGCGCCACGACCCATTCCCGGTGTTGCTGCCACAGTTGGCCTCGGAGCCTTGCGCCGGTCCATGTCCGGTGAACACGGTATGCCGCGCCGGGATCGCCTATGGAATGGCCTTGCGCCGGATCAGCCGTTGGCCAGCTTCTCCAGTTTCACCCGGTCGACGATCAGGATACTGCGGCCCTGGGTCTCGATGAGACCCTCGGACTTCAGGTCCGTGAGGCAGCGGATCAGCGACTCGGTGGCCGTGCCCACGATGGCAGCGAGGTCCTCCCGGCTGATGTTCAGCCCCAGGTCGGCACCTGCGGCATAGCGCGCATGTACACGTAGCAGGGCTTGGGCCACCCGCTGCCGTACGCTGGAATAGGCGAGCTGCAGCAGGTGCTCCTCGCGTTCCCGCACATCGCCGGCGAGCATCTTGATGAAACGGATGCTCACATCGCGGTCCTTGTAAAGCAGTGCAAGCAGGTCCTCGCGAGGGATAAGGGCCACCTCGGTGTCCTCCAAGGCTTCCGCCGTCTCCAGTGCGTAGCCACTTTCAAGGAGTCCCATGTAGCCGACAAGGTCGCCTTCACCGTGGAGACCGGTCACGAACTCCTTGCCATCGTTGTTGATCTTGAAGGTCCTGAGCTTCCCCTTGCTGATGCACGGTACTTGGCGCAGTTCATCCCCTTCGTGGAAGAGTACCTCCTTCTTCTTCACGGTCCGGATCTTCCGATCCCGGCCCAGGTCCTTGAGCAGGTCCATGGAACGGGCCTGGTCCATGAATTTGTTGAAGCCGGCGAATCCCTTGTCGAAGCCTTTGCGGAAAAGGTCACTGCGTCGCAGCCGCCCTTCCACCGCATTGAGCAGTTCCCCCTCCTCGTAGGGTTTGGTGAGGTAGTCATCGGCCCCCAGCTCCATGCCCTTGCGCACATCGACGCGTTCGGCCTTCGCGCTCAGGAAAATGAACGGGAGTTCCGCTGTGGCCGGATCGCGACCGAGCATGTGGAGCACACCGTACCCGTCCAGTTCGGGCATCATGATGTCGCATAGGACCAGGTCGGGGATGTGTAGGCGTGCTTCTTCCACACCTCGCCGTCCGTTCTCCGCCTTGATCACGCGGTAATTGGCCAGTTCGAGGATCTCGGCGGTGTTCTCGCGCATGTCCGCATCGTCTTCGATCAGAAGGATCGTCTTCATGTATCGGATAGTGTTCGTGGGAGATCCACGGTGAATAGGGTGTGGCCCGGGGCACTTATGAAAGAGATCGAACCGTGCATCAGGTCGAGGTAACGTTTCACAAGGTTCAGTCCAAGTCCCGTGCCTTGGATGGTGACGGCATTGCTTCCACGGAAGAACCGCTCGAACAGATGTTGCTGGTCTTCCACTGGGATACCGATGCCCTCGTCACTGACCGTGATCCGAAGTCGTCCATCGGCGATGCCGGTGTGCAACTGTACGTGTTTGCCTTTTGGAGAGTACTTCACGGCATTGGTCACCAGGTTGGTGATCACGTTGCTGAGCATCTGGCGATCGAGCGTCACGATCCGGTCCGCCCCTTCGTGCTCGTAATCGATCCGCTGGCCGCTCTTGGTGTGTGCTCGCAGTTCCTCGATCATTTCGATGCAAAGATGAACGACATCGAACTCGGTCGGTTGGCAGGGGATGTCGCCTTGTTCGATCCGCTCCAGGGAGAGGAATTCGTTCAGCATGGCCGTCATCTCACGCACCTTGGATTTTATCCGGTCCACATGTTTGTCCACACGGGCGTCCGCTGCCTCCAGTGAGTACCGTGCGATCAGGTCCACACTGCTCATGATGGTGCTCAATGGCGTTCGGAACTCATGGCTGGCCATGGCCACGAACCGGCTTTTGAGCGCGTTCAGTTCACGTTCCTTGTCAAGAGCCTCCCGTACGCTTTTCTCCGCCTCCCTGAGTTTGGCGGTCCGCTCCTCCACACGACGCTCCAGCTCCTGGTTCGTATGGTGCAAGGCCACTTCGGCTTCTCTTCGCAACGTGATGTCCGTTACCAGGCCCATCACATACCGTGTGCCGTCCACCATGAAGTGGTTCAGGCTCACCTCCACCGGGAATACGGATCCATCCTTGCGCTTACCGGAAAGGTCCATGCCGATACCCATGGACCGACGCACCGGGTGGGCGTTGTAGTTGGTGCGGTGCTCCTCATGTTTACCACGCGCGGCATCGGGAAGCAGGAGTTCGATCCGTTGCCCAACGAGTTCATCCGCCGCATAGCCGAACATCGTGTTCAACCTGGGGTTGTTCATGAGGATGGCGCCGGTGGCGTCCACCACCACAAGGCCCTCTCCGGCCGTAACGAAGAGCATCTCGCAGATCCGCGATACATCCGCTGGCTTGAAAGGTTGTTCCGCGTCCTCGGCCATGGTGGCAAGGTAATGCGCACGTTCCACCATCGCTCATCGAGGTGGGCCAGCGGTGGCCACGTGCGTGGCGCCGGTGCCCTCGTCGTACACCCTCCACTGGCTCATGGCCGGGGCATACAGGTTCAGGGTGATGGTGCGGCCGGGTCCGGGTGCGATGAAACGATGGATGGAGTCCTCCTTGGTGAGGGTCCCCATGCGACCGGTCGATAGTCGGGATGCGCTCTCCACTACCGGTCCATCATTCGCGGTCATGCGGAAACGCTCCTCGATCACTTCGCCCATCACCGGATGGATCCAGGCCATTGCGCTGTCGTAATCATGGATACTGGTACACTGCCCTGGCTCGAAGCAGATCACAAGTAGTTCGAACCGATGATTGCGTAGGACACAGGTCCTTGTGTAGTGGCGTTGGTTCCAGCGGAGATAGGGGAGCAGATCCTGGCTGGGTATGGTATAGCGGGAAAGGATGGAGCCGAATCGTTGCGGGTCCGGTTCACGCAATAATTCACGCACAAGTTCGCCGATGCTCGCGATCGGCGCATGCGACGTGGAGGAAGGTCCGGTGGACATGGCCCACAAACCTACCGGGGTGCCCAGCGGCGGCTCCTGACGAACGTCAGTCCATCAGGAGGCGTGGCCGATGGTCCGTCAACCGACCGCACTACCTTGCGATCATGTTCAATGAGGCGGCCCTTCAGCAGGCATTCGACCAAGTGGCGGTGCAGAAGTATGTTAAGGCGGATACGGAGATCATGGCTGTCGGCGATACGATCACCTGGATCCCGATCGTCCGGAAAGGCAGTTTGCGGATCCTGGCCCAGGATGGCGAAGGACGGGAACGCTACCTCTATCACATCCTACCCGGCGAAACCTGTGCCACCTCGCTCACCTGCTGTGTGAGTTCGCGGGTGAGCAGTGTGCGGGCCGTGGTGGAGGAGGATGCCGAACTGTTGATGATCCCCGTGCGCTATGTGGATGAGTGGATGGTGTATCCCGAATGGCGGAAGTACGTGAATGAGGTACAGGCCCAGCGCTTCCAGGAATTATTGGAAGCCTTCGAGGTGGTGGCTTTCCGCAAGTTGGATGAGCAGATCTGGAATTACCTGATGAAACGATCACAGGCCACGGGAGAGAGCACCTTGCGTCTCACCCATCAGCAGATCGCCGATGAACTGGTCTCACCGCGTGAGGTGATCACACGTCTGTTACAACAGCTACGCACCCGTGGCCTGGTGACCTTGGGTCGTGGCCTTGTGGAATTGCATCCGGAGGCGATGGATGCAAGGGGACGGGTCTGACGGCCGATGTGGCGGTCACTTCACCACCGGGGCGCCGGCCTTCTTCCAGGCTGACATGCCACCGTCGAGGTCCTTCACATCCTTGAACCCCATTTCGCGCAACAGCTCGCGGGCCTCCTCGCTCCGGCCCCCAGCTGCGCAATACAACCGCACGGGTCTGGTCTTGTCCAGCTTCGCCACGCGCTCCTTGAAATCATCGTCGAACCAATCGATGTGCGAGGCCCCCTCGATATGACCGGTGCCCCACTCCTGCGGGGTGCGCACATCCACCAGTTGCACGGTGTTCTGCTGCTGAATTTCCTTGCGCAGGGTGGCCACATCCACGACGTTGCCCGTTTGTGCCTGGCAGCAGGTGAGCAGAAGAGCGAAGGAGAGGGTGGGGAGGAGGTGTGTCAGGCGCATGGTTCGGTCTCAGGGTTTAATGGAGGGGAGAGGTCGTGGGGCCGGACCCGAAGTGAAGGCTGGTCCCGATCTCGTGGGTGGTCAAAGATGGGGCAGCATGGCCTCTTTGAGCTGGGCCGCGTTCACTACGCCGGAGCGGCGCCACACGGGCTGGCCGTTCTTGAAGATGATCAGTGTGGGCACGCCGCGCACCTGATAGGTCGCTGCAGCGCCTGGGTTCTTGTCCACATCCACCTTGATCACGGTGGCTTGTTCCCCCACCATGGCCTTCAATTCGTTGAGAATGGGAGGCATCATCCGGCAGGGGCCACACCACTCGGCGAAGAAGTCCACCAGCACGGGTTTGTCACCGGCGATCAGTTCCTGGAAGGTCGTTGGCTTGTCCATGGTCATTTCACCTCTTCGTATGCAACGTTCGTACCATCCTTCGGTAAGGTGGTGTGTTCACTGGCCGAGCAATTGGCGCCGCAACAACCGACATTGAAGATGGCCTGTATGCCGAAGAAGGCGGCGGCCACATAAGCCACCCCATCTCCGTTGTTGAAGCCCGCCATCAGGAAGGCGATGGCCAGCCCCAGCCGGACCCAGCGCATCCAATTCCAGTTGGTGAGCAAGGTCGCCATCACCCTTTCAATTGTTGGACACTGGTCCACGGCCCGCCGTTGTACGCTTCGAACCCCTGTTTCCTAAGGATGCTCTCGGCCATTCCGCTGCGTGCACCGCTCTTGCAGCAGGTGATCACCGGTTTGTTCTTCGGCACCCTGGACAAGGAGCGTTCCAGTTGGTCCAGCGGCAGGTTCACCGCACCTTTCACATGGCCTTGTGCGAATTCGGCCGGTGTGCGTACATCGAGGATGGTGGCACCTTGTTGAAGGATCGCGGTGAGGTCCACCTTGGGGCCGAGGCCGAACAGTGAGCGAAGCATTGGGAGTTGCGTTCTTTTGGTTTGTTGGTCGTGTGAACGAAGGAGATGAATGGGTCACACCTTCACCTCCTCCTTTGTGTTCCGGGATCTCTTGAACGAGTTGAATGACAAGCCGCCCAGGAGGGCGCCGTATAGGGTGCTGTTCACCGGACTGCCGGTGATGGTGCAGCCATTGACGCAGCCCCACTGATACCAGTAGAACCAGCCAGCGGCAGCACCGATCGCCACCCCCACCAACGTGATGATCCAGGTGCGTTTCATGTCAGGCTTTCCGTGTGCGGATACCGAAGAGCGTGTACAGCGGACAGAAGCTCACGAAGCTGGTGAGCACGAATACCAAGGCCAGCACCAATAGCACGATGCCCACTGCCCCGTTCAGGACACCGGTGAAGTAGAGGACGCCGATGGCGAGGGCAGCGATGATCCGCAGGATCCGGTCGGTCCGACCCATGTTCGGTTTCATGTGGTGGTGGGTTTCTTGCTCGCAAAGGTCGGTCGTTGTCGTGTGGTGTAACGTGAGGAAGGTCACCGAACACCGCTTCCGTGACGATCGTCACCGGCCTCACCGCTCCTGACCCGACCTTTGTGCCATGGAAACCACGAATCCCATGCCGCGCATCGGCGATCAGGCCCCCGATTTCGATGCGATCACCACACATGGCCCGCTGAAGTTCAGCGAATACATCAAAGGAAGCTGGGCCATTCTCTTCAGCCATCCGGCCGATTTCACCCCGGTTTGCACCACCGAGCTCAGCGGCTTCGCACAGCAGAAGGAGTGGTTCGCCAAGCGCAACACCAAGCTGATCGGCGAGAGCATCGATAGCATCCATAGCCACGTGGCATGGGTACAGGCCGTGCGCGAGAAGACCGGTGTGTACATGGATTTCCCCATCATCGCCGACATCGACATGAAGGTGGCCCGACTCTACGGCATGCTGCACGACAACGCCAGCAGCACGGCTTCCGTGCGTGCCGTTTTCTTCATCGACCCCAAGGGCATCATCCGCTTGATCATGTACTACCCGCTCAATGTGGGCCGCAACATGGACGAGATCATGCGCGTGCTCGAAGCCATGCAGACCGCCGATGCCAACGGCTGCGCCATGCCACTGAACTGGAAGAAAGGGGAGAAGGTGATCGTGCCACCGCCCAAGACCCTCAAGGAACTCGATGCCCGACTTGAGGAGAAGAACATCGAACTCGTCGATTTCTACCTCGCGAAGAAGGAACTGGCCTGACCGGCCCGCCAGCATGTGCGAAGGGCTCCTCAAGGAGCCTTTCGTCGTTCAGAAGGGTATGATGGTCATATACCGGGTCACGAAGTCCGGTTCGCTTCGAGCAAGGATGAACAGAGGCGAAAAGGTGCGAGCGTGCGACGCTGACATCACGTCGTCATGAAAGCAGAACGCGGTGGAAAGAGCCTTCGCCGGAGCGAACAGAGCATGGCTGGTCCTCTCACCCGCGCCCGCTCCATGCACCAACCATGCCACTACGCCGTAATACCATTTCGCAGTAAGGGATGGTCCAAGGATGCGCTGCGATCTTTTCGCAGTGCGATACGACGGGATCGTTGTGTAGCGGGGACTACGGAACGAGCCCGGCGGTGAAGCAATGCGGAAAAAGGGCAAGCAGAACGGGCCATACCTTACTGCGGGATGGTATACCTTCACCCCATGGACCTGGACAGCCTCCACCGCATCGGCAAGCTCGGTAAGCCCTGGGGCCACCAAGGCGAGCTCACGGTGCATCTGGAGGATGTTGACCTGGACGACCTGCTCCACGCCGGTTCGCTCTTCGTGGACATCGAAGGCCAGAAAGTGCCCTTCTTCTTCACCCAACTGCACGACAAGGGCCGCGACATCCTGGTGAAATTCGACGACTTCCACGACCCGCAGAGCGCGTCGATCCTCGTGGGCCGCGACATTTATGCACCGCCCGGACTACTCGCGGATGGCAGCGAAGAGAGCTGGGACCCTGAGGAGTTCATCGGTATGATCGTGCGCGACGAGGAGCACGGCGACCTCGGCGAGGTGACCGGGATAGAAGGCACGGCGAAGAACCCGGTACTGGTGATCCTGCATGGCGTGGAGGAGGTGATGGTGCCGCTCGCCGAAGAGATGATCCAGGGGATCGACCCGGAGACCAATACGCTCCTGGTGCGAACACCACCGGGGCTGGTGGACCTGTACAGGGGCTGAAGCGTATGCCCAAACCCTCCTTCCGTTTCAAGCAGTTCACCATCCGGCAGGACCGATGCGCCCTGAAGGTGGGCACCGATGGCGTGCTGTTCGGAGCCTGGGTGAACTACGGCGGTGCCCAACGCATCCTCGACATCGGAACGGGGACCGGTGTCCTTGCCTTGATCGCCGCGCAACGCGCACCGCGGGCCACGGTGGATGCGGTGGAGATCGACGATGCCGCAGCGGAGCAGGCCGCCGAGAACGCCGCCGCCAGTCCGTGGTCCGTTCGTGTACGTGTTCATCGCATGGACGTGCGCCGCATGAACGCCAGCGAGCCCTTCGATCTCATCATCTGCAATCCGCCCTACTACGCGGGCTATTCCACCGCTGCGGATGAGCGCATGGGCCTTGCCAAGCACAGCGATGAACTCCTGTTCGATGAACTGACAGCGGCTGTGGGCCGACTGTTGGCACCTCATGGGCGCTTCGCGTTGATCATCCCGATGAACCGGGAAAAAGCCTTCATCGCGGAAGCCGGGCACAGGTCGCTGTTCCCGATCCGCCGGTGTGTGGTGAGATACGTTGCCCACCGCCCCGCGAAACGGGTACTGCTTGAACTCGATAGGACCGGAGGGGAAGTGAAGGAAGAGGAACTCACGGTCGAGGCCACAGGGCCGTTCGACTACACGCCTGAATACCGTGGGATGATCAGCGACCTGATGTTGAACCTATAAGCGCACCTCGAAGAACCTCGTTCTCGCGGGATCGTCGCTTCGCGCCGACCCTCGGGCACGGCTCCCTTTTATACCATCTACGCATTCAATATCGGCCGATCTGCTTGCCCTCTTTCCGGATGACTTCTCCGCGGAAGAGGTTCCGTAGGCCCCGCTACGCAACCTGTTCCGCGTATCGTCCTCTGAAAAGATCGCGGCGCATCTCTTGGCCGACCTTGAATGCGTAAATGGTATTACAGCCGCACTTCGTTGCCCCTCGGTCGGATACATCGTTCCAGTATCCCCTCTTCGTCACGCCTCGTTCGGCTGCAGAATGAAGCCATGTGTCATCAATTCGAGGTCCTTCGAGGGGTACCCTTATGCCTCCACCTCCTCCTCCGTGAACCGTATACCGTGCTGTTCAAGCTCCTCCAGGATCGGCCCGTAGATCACCGGTTTCAAGGGCAGAAGCACCCCGCGTTCCTGGATCGTGCCGTTCAGCAGGTGCTTGCAGGCCATGGCGATGGGTAATCCCACCGTGCGGGCCATGGCCGTGTGCAACCGGTCCTCGCCGATCACGCCCAGCGAGGCATGGATGGCCTGGTGCTGACCTTCCACCGCATACCGGAACCGGTGCCACATCACCACCATGTCCTTGTCGTTCACGCCCAGTTTCCACTTCTGTTCGAGCAGGTGTTGCAGGGTAGCGGCAGGCGACTTCCCCGTCACACCGATCGGGCTGTTGGAGAAGAGGCCGAGCCAGTCCAGTTTGCGCATCACCTCACCATCCTCCTTCAAGCCGAGGTACCGGGCCAGGTTGCCCCGGGTGCCGCACTCCTGGCAATGGGGCAGAAAGGCATCCAGGTAGGCGCTCCAGCTCGCTTTCTCCGGCAGTTCCATGGCGAAGCCATCCTCCGTGCAGCCGAGTTGGACGAACGTGTTCCAGGCCTCACAATACCCCGCCTTGCGCAAGGTGCCGCGCAACAGGGTGGGGATCTCATCCAACCCGTAGTGCGAACGGTACTTCAACGAGTCCCGATTGGCGTAACCGTCGAATGCACCGAAGCCCTCCACCTCCACCCGAACGGTCTGCCTGAACAACTGGTGGTAGGGGATGTACTTCGTCTCCCCGTCGCGGATGTATTTCGCCGCGCCACCCTGGCCCGCCAGCACCACGTTCCGCGGATTCCAACTGAACTTGTAGCCCCAGGGATTATCATCGCTCTCCGGAGCCACCAGCCCACCGCAGTAGCTCTCGAAAGCCTCCATCCGTCCTCCTTCGGCCCGGATGCGGTCCAGGATCCGCATGGCGCTCATGTGGTCGATACCCGGATCCAAACCCATCTCGTTCAGCACCGTGAGCCCCGCCGCCTTGAAGTCAGCGTCCATGGGCCACAAGGCATCCGGCACGTAGCTCGGTGTGATCACGTGTTTCTTCAGCGAAAGGCAGTCCTTGAGCACGTCCAGGTGCATGAACGCCGGCAGCATGCTGATCACCACATCATGTTTGGCGATCAGTGCGGCACGTGCCCCGGCGTCGGTGGCATCCAACGCGAACCCGGTGGCCACGGACGGCCCCTCGGCCACCAACATCGCCGCGTGGGAGGGGTCCTTATCGGCCACCGTGATGCGCCATGCCTGCGCCGCTGCGTGCTTGATCAGGTACTGGATCAGCGAAGCGGCCGAACGGCCCGCACCAAGGATGAGGATGCTACGCATGGTGGAATGGGAGTGGGCCCAAAGATGCGAAACCATGCCGGAGCCGCGACCCGCGCACGTTCCAGGATGACCCACACGTTTTGGCACAGCGCTTGCCTGCCTTGGCCCAACGTCTAACTTCGCAACCCACTCGAACCACCATGAAACGTCTACTCTCCGCCGTATCCATCAGCCTGCTGTCACTGGCCATCCAGGCCCAGACCTCGGACCTGGTCGTTTTCTCCGATGATGGTACCAAGTTCACCCTGATCGTCGATGGCGACGTGAAGAATGAGGCCCCGGCCACCCGTGTGGTCGCCACCGGTATCCGCACCGAAACCCCGGTCATGATGGTGAAATTCGAGGATGCTTCCATCCCGCCGCTGAAACAGAGCGGGTATCTGGAAATGGGAAAGGAGTACACCATGATGCTCACCCTGAACAAGAAGGGTGCGCGGGTGTTCCGGATGACAGGCGTGGCCGAACTGGGCACCACCGCCCGAACTGAACCGGAGAAACCGGCCGAACCAGCGTTCCTCGATGACACGCCTTCCACGACCGTGGTGCAGGAAACGAACGTGCCTGGTGGCCAGGTGACCACCACTACCACCGTGGTGGAGGAGGGAGACCCCATGATGAATGACGAGAACGTGAACGTTACCATGGGTGTGAACGGTGTGAACTTCAACCTGAACGTGAACACCGGCACCACCACCGGTACCACCACGACCACCACCACCCGCACCACCACCACCACCACGCAGACCAGCACCCCTGTGCGCCCGATCATCGATACCAAGCCGAAGCCCGCCGAGCCGGAAGTGTACTCCATGCCGGGTTATACCGGACGTGTGGGTTGCGCATGGCCCATGAGCACCACCGAGTTCGCCGATGTGAAGAAGAGCATCGAGGCCAAGAGCTTCGAGGATAGCAAGATGACCCTGGCCAAACAGGTGGGTAGCAACCGCTGCTTCACCGTGGATCAGGTGAAGGGTCTGATGGCCCTGTTCAGCTTCGAGGATAGCCGACTGGACATCGCCAAGTTCGCCTACGACCGCACCTTCGACATCGACAATTACTACCAGGTGAACGATGCCTTCACCTTCGAGAGTTCCATTGACGACCTGAACAGCTATATCCAGTCGCGCTAAGGGCTGGCACGTCGGCCACCACCGACAGACCTTCATGTCACGCTTCACCCATATCCTGGCCTTCGGTGCCGTTGCGCTCCTGCTTGGCGCGTGCTCCGGGTCCAAGGCCTTCTCCAAACGGGGCGACAAACTCGACCAGGCCGGCCTATATGCCGAAGCGGCCGAGATGTACCTGCAGGCTGCACAGCGCAATGCCAAGAACGTGGATGCCAAGATCGGGCTGAAGAAGACCGGACAGATGCTCCTGAACGACAAGCTGAGCGCCTTCTTCAAGCAGATGGCCATGGGCGACAAGCGCGCCGATGCAGTGGCCGCCTACCTCGATGCGAAAGCATACGTGGACCGGGTCGCCTATACCGGAGTGGTCCTGGAGATCCCCGATCACTACAGGACCGACTTCGAGAAGGTCAAGGCCGAACACCTGGTGGACCTGTACACCGAGGGGCAGGCCCTTTATGAGAAGGAGGATTTCGCAGCGGCCGAGAAGGTCTTCGCGAAGATCACCAAACTGGAACCGGGCTACAAGGATGCGAAGAGCCTGCAGGACGTGGCCTACCTTGAACCGCTGTACCGCACCGGTAGGAACGAGTTGGAGAGCGGCAACTACCGCAAGGCCTATGCGGCCCTCACCCGGGTGATGGACAAGAACAGCGCCTACAAGGATTCCAACACCCTGCGGCAGGAGGCGCTGACCAAGGGCCAGTTCAATATGGCCGTCATGCCCTTCACCACCGACCGCGCTCAAAGCGCCCTGGCCGGCAAGGTGCAGGCCCATGCCATCACCGCGCTGATCGAGGTGAAGGACCCCTTCCTGAAAGTGGTGGACCGCGAGAACCTGGACCGGATCCTGGAGGAACAGCGACTGAGCCTGAGCGGTGTGGTGGATGAGCAGACCGCCGTGCGCGTGGGCAACCTCATGGGGGCACAAGCGGTGCTAATGGGCGATGTGGTCGGCTTCCAGGAAGTGCCTGGCCAACTCCGGCGCAGCACCAAGGAAGGCTATGAGGCCTACAAGGTGCAACAATTGAACAAGGAGACCGGCGAGAAATACTTCGTGACCCGGTACAAGCCCGTGTACTACACCGAATACTACCAGGAGAACAAGGTGGTGCTCTCGCTCAATTATCGGGTGGTCTCCCTGGAGACCGGTGAGGTCCTCCTGAGCAAGGTGGTCGAGAAGCTGGCCGAGGACCACGCCTACTATGCCAGCTACGATGGCAACAAGGACCAGCTCCTTCCCAAACTGAACGGCAATGTGGACCTGCGGGACAACGCCCGCCGCGAGATGCGCAGCCTCCTGAACGCACCCCGTGAGGTGAAACCCGTGGCCACCCTGTTGAACGAGGTGCTTCGCTCATCCAGTTCGTCCATGGCCAGTGCGGTCCGCGACGAGGTAACCGCCAAACTGCCATGAGGCACCTCTTCCGGTTCCTACCTGTACTCCTGCTTCTCGCCTGCCGTGGTGGGAAGGGAACGGTGTCCACACCTGTTGTTGAGCAGCCTACCGCGCAACGCCCCGCTTGGGTGGGGGCAAGGCCCGTGGCCGACGGGTATTACATCGGGATCGGCATGGCCAACAAGAACCGGCCCGATGTGCTGGAGACCGCCAAGAAGAACGCCCTGAACGACCTGGCGAGCGAGATCAGCGTGAAGGTGGAAGGCAACAGTCTGCTCTACACCCTGGATCGCAAGAACCAGTTCGACGAATCCTTCACCAGCAGCATACGCACCAGCAGCAACGAGCAACTGGAGGGTTTCGAACTGGTGGAGAGCTGGGAGGACCCCAATGAATACTGGACCTATTACCGGCTCTCCAAAGCGGAGCATGCCCGGATCAAGGCCGAGAAGAAGGCCGGTGCCATACGCAACGCCTTGGACCTGCATGCGCGGAGCAAGCAGAGCATCGGTGCGGGCGATCTGCGCACCGCCTTCGACCAGGAACTGCGGGCGCTGGTGGCCATGAAGGACCATTGGGGCGAGAACGATGCCGTGGAATTGGATGGGCGACAGGTGCAACTCGTGAACGAACTCTACGCCGAACTACAGGCCCTGACCAGTAACGTGCGTCTTAGCGTGCTGCCCGAACGTTGTGAACTGGATTTCGGCAATGGCTTCAAACGCGAATTGCTGATCAACGCCACCTATGCCAATGGCAAGGGGGGGCGGGACCTGGTGCAACTGCCCTTGTTCATCAGCTATCCGGGCACCGGAGGCAAGGTCACCGAGATGCGCAACACCGATACCGAAGGCCGCGCCCGCACGGCGGTGCAACGGGTGGATCCCAGTGCCGAAAAGCTGGAGGTCCTGGTGAGGTTCCATCTGGATGAACTGGTGGGCCGCGAGATGGACCGCACCCTGGTGAATGCTCTGGTCAACGGCCTTACCGTGCCCGAAGTGCATGTACCCATCGATATGCGCATGCCGCGTGTGCTCATGCGGGCCAAGGAGACCAACCTGGGTGTTCCCGTCACCGATGCAGGGGTGGCCCTCGTGGTGCGGGAGGAACTCACCTCCAAGGGCTTCCGCTTCGTGGAGCGCGAAAGCGATGCGGACCTGCTCCTGGAGCTGAACGCCCATACCCGCCAGGGCGGCGAATCGCAGGGTTTCCATACCGCCTTCGTGGATGTGAGTTATACCTTCCGCGACCGCCGAACCCAGGAAATGGTCTTCCAAGGCGGCAAACAGGGTGTGAAAGGTGTGCAACTCACCTACGAGAAGGCCGGCCTCGAAAGCTTCAAGAAGGCCATCCCCGACATCAGGAAGGATCTTGTGCCGGGCATCATGAACGCTTTTAATTGAGGAATGACGGCCTTTTGCGAAGTTTGGCACGGATCTGGAAAAGCATAGCCCAATAGAACAACCACCACCGGCACGGCCGGTCACAAGAACAACGACCATGAGAACCTCGACATCGAACCTCTCCCTTCCGGTACTGATGACCGCCCTGGTACTTGCCGGTGGCCTGTCCGCTTGTAAAAAGAAAAAGGCCACCGTGGCCACGCCGAACCCGACCGGCGAGACCGAGGTCGCCGTGCTCTGCTCCGGCCCCGAATTCTTCACCAACGACAAGGTGTTCCGTGCGAACAACCTGGGTGAGAGCATGGACCAGGCCACCTCCAAGAAGAAAGCCCTGGCCAACGCCCGCGCCGACCTGGCCAGCGCCATCAACACCCAGCTCAAGGGCGTGATCGACAACTACGTGAACAGCCGCGAGCTCAACAACAAGGAGGAAGTGGCCGAGCGCTTCGAGGGCCTGACCCGCGAAGTGGTGGACCAAAAGCTCACCGGCACCAAGACCATCTGCGAAAAGGTGATGAAGGTGAATGCCACCGGTAACTTCAAGACTTACGTGGCCATCGAACTCAGCGCACAGGACCTCCTGGCCGCCTACAACGAGCGCCTGAGCAGCGACGAGCGCCTGCGCATCGACTACGACTACGAGAAGTTCAAGGAGACCTTCGAGGCCGAGATGAACAAGCTGAAGTGATCCTTCGATAACCATCCAGGAATGACCCCGGTGCCCACACCGGGGTCATTTCATTTCTGATCCATTGGGTATCACTCCCTCAACCTTCGCACGCTCTCCAGAGGCAAGTGGGGCTTATACCAATAACGCATTCAAGATCGGCCAAGGGATGCGCCGCGATCTTTTCGGAGGACGATACGCAGAACAGGTTGCGTAGCGGGGCCTACGGAACCTGGTCTGCGGAGAAGACCTCCGGAAAGAGGGCAAGTGGATCGGCCGATATTGAATGCGTAGATGGTATTACATCCGCACGGGTCCTCTTCAGCCGGTTACACCTGATCGATGTGGGGGGCAACACGAATGCTACTCAGACGGTGATATAGAAGCGGTCGGCCCATGGGTTCAAAAGTGCGAGGGTGCAAGGGTTTGTGCCGTGCGCTCTTGCACTCTTGCACCCTTCGACCCACCATGGTTGATCGCCGGTCAGACCGGATCTTAACCACCGCCTGAGTAACTTCATCACAGCGGAGGTCGGCTTCCGCTCCTGGATGCGGAATGGGGTCACCTTCACGGGCAACCTGGACCACGGTTACATAGGGCAGAATTACGGTGATGAGGACTACACCGATATGGTGATCCAATGGAGCGATAACCCCGGCAATTACTTTTTCCTCCCGTAGGGTCTCGCCAACCGGAACCTCCGGCTCTTCGCGGACCCTGCGTTACAACTTTTCCACCACCACCTTCACACCACTTGATTTTCGTTACATTCGTTACACCATGAACGCGCAATTCCACATAGCCTCACTTGCTTGGCTTGCGCTTCGCCAACAGGCCACAGGCCACAGGCCACAGGCCACAGGCCACAGGTAGTTTTACAACTCAACAAGGTAGTTGCATTCGCCGTGGCCGTGAGGCTACGGCGCATTCGTTTTCAACAACCTTCAATGCGTTCCGCCATGGAAGCCGCACCACCTGACCAGTTATAGGTGCGCTCCAGCGGAGTGCGTTCACGCACGAGGTGAACGGCCCCTCCCGGCCACCGCAAGGGAAGAGCATGCACGCGTGATGAACGTGTGCTACCTTGTATTTTTCACGGACCGGAACGATGCTTCCGGCCAATACGAACCGAACAAATGAACTCCCGCGCGATGAACCTCCATTGGCCCGCTGCCCGCATGGGTTGCGTACTTGGCTGCCTGGGGCTATTCGCTGCCCTGCGCTGCGAAGCCCAGAACCTGGTGCCGAACCCGGGGTTCGAGGAAACCGATAGCTGTCGGCATATCCTCGGTCTGGACCAGATCCACGACTGGTACAGCGCCTACCTCACTCCGGACCACCTGCAAAGCTGCCTGCCCTACGGCGCGGCAAACGGGTTGCCCATGAACATGTTCACCTACCAGCAGCCCTACGAGGGGAATTCCTGTGTGGGGTTGTTCTGCTACACACCGTACGATGCTGGTGTGGAGCAGCGCGAATGGATCATGGTTCCGTTGCTGGATACGCTGGTGCCTGGGCAGACCTATTACTGCAGCTTCCGGGCGAACGCGGGCTTTGGAGGAAATCTCTTGCATCCCACTATCTGGCTGGCCAGCAACCACGTGGGCATGCTCTTCACCACCTACGACCGGCATTGGTACTATGGCGATGCTTACCCTGCACCGATCAACTACGCGCACATCGAGTACCCCCAGATCCTCGCCGACACGGTGGGCTGGTCCCTGGTGAGCGGCAGTTTCGTGGCCGATAGCGCGTACACCTACCTGATGATCGGTAATTTTTTCAGCAATGCGCTTACGGATACGGTCCACTTAGCAGAGGCGGATTCAGTTCTTCTGTGGTGGGACAACAGCTACACCTTGATCGATGCGGTGTGTGTGTCGCCCAATCCGGGGGGGTGCGTGTTGAGCCATGGGATCGAAGAGGCCGTGGATGCAGGGCCATTCGTGTACCCGAACCCGGCCACCGATGTGCTGGTGATCGGGCAAGCGATGGGCAGGGGATCGGTGGTGCTGGACATGCTGGGGCGCAAGGTGTGGAGCGCTGTGCCTATTGCAGATCGCCAGGAGATCGTGGTGCGTGACTGGGCGCGGGGTGCCTATGTACTGAAGGTGGATGGTGGCCTTGGAGCGGCCGCAGTGAAGTTCGTATTGACCGAATAAGAGCATCGTTCCGGTCCTGTTGGTTGAAAGACAAACACCCAAAGGACATGAACACAAAAAGCAAAATGCGGCATCTGTTGATCGCCGCTTCATTGGGATGCGCTGGGCAGGCACTTGCCCAGGCGGATGTGGTCAACCACAACGGCGGCACCGGCTACTACCTGGGCTGGAATGCCTCCGCACCGCAAGCTCTGGAAGTGCGCCACAACGGCAACTACCCGATCCAGTGGTTTACGGATAGCATCCAACGGATGCGGCTTTCCCCAACGGTGACCACCAACATGGGTCCACTGGACCAGTACACCAACGTGCAGCGCAACGGGTATCTGCTACTTAGCGGAGAGCCTAACGCATTCACCAACGCGGCCTGCCGTGCGCCCTTTACACGCCTGCATTTAGTGGATTCTTCCGGGTCCACCTCGCCAACAGTGTATGCGCAGCAGCACGGCTATCGCCTGTGGCAGCGCAACGGGATCACCTTCACGGGCAATAGCGATCAGGGCTACGTGGGCGCCAAGTACCTCGGCAACGATACCAGCGATCTGGTGTTGCAGTGGAGCGACAATACAGAGGATGCCATCTACGGAACGGACAGGTTGCGATTCCTTTTCACCAACCGGATGGACGGTGCCACCTATGGCGCACGCAGCGAAGAGGGGCTGGAGAGTTTCCGCGTCTTTGTGCCCAACGACACCTCGGCCCATGTGGGCATCGGCGATTTCCATCGGGCGGGGTTGATCAATGGCCAGAACGAGGATCCATCGGAGCGATTGCATGTGAACGATGGGACCATTCGCATTGATAGCCTGCTCCCTAACTACAACAACGACACGCTCAGCCGGGTGTTGATGACCGACGTGAACGGGCGGCTGCACTGGCGCCGGTTAAGCACCTGGCCGCAAACGCCGGGTGGTGGCGGCGGGTGTGATTGGGATCTGGATAGCCCAGGCATGGAATTGGCGACTTCATGGAGGCCGCCCGGAACGAACGGTAGTTGTCCGGACCGGCGCTGGCTTATTGGCATGGGGACGAACTCGCCCAGTGCCAAGCTGCATGTGCTTCATGACGCGAATGAACGGGTGGCCGATGCCGGTATACGGGTGAATTTCACGGCGGCAAGTGGTCCAGGCTCCGTCTTCGGCATTCAAAGCACCATTGGTGGGGCGCTTTCGACAGCCACTGTCGCGGGTGGCACTGGTGTCCTCGGCGAATTGTACCGACCGACTTCGACAGGCACCGGGGTTTGGGGTAGGGTGACCGCGAATGAACCCAGTGCCGCCATGACCAACCAGGCTGGCATCATCGGGGTGGCCGGGACGGTGGGCATCACGGCTGGTTCGTCAGCCTGGTCTTACGGAGTGAAAGGTGAAGTCACCGTTGATGGTGGGAGTGGGTCGCATCTGCACGGTGGTCATTTCGTATCGAAAGTGCATGATCCTTCAGGTTCAGTTGTCAACAGCAAAGGGCTGTTCGCCGAATCCGTTGTTTCTGCCGGTACGGTCGCGAACTCGTATGGCCTGCACGCTGTGGCGCGCAATGCACTGGGGTCTGGGAATACGACTACAAGCTACGGCGTGTTCGCGGAGTCGTATAGCTCAACAACGTTGGCTACGAGCCATGGCCTATTTGCCCGTGGTTCCGGTGGTACGACGAACTTTGGGGTTAGAGCCTTCGCGCAAGGGGCGCAGTCCACCACGAACTACGGAATACATGCTACTACCAACTGGCAGGTGAACAATGTTGACTGGGCTGGATACTTCTCCGGTTCAGTGTATAGCCCGTATGGAACCTGGCAGCCCTCTGACGCAGGTCTTAAGTCCGATGTGAATGACCTTTCAACGAATTCAGCCGCCGAAGTGCTAAGCAGTGTCCAACTTCACACGTTCATCTATAACAGGGATCAGTACCCTCATATGCACCTGCCCGAGGGGGAGCAGGTGGGAGTACTGGCCTAGGAGCTGGAAGCCATTCTGCCTGGCTCGGTGAGAACCGCAGTTGAACCTGCGGTGTACGATGAGGATGGTACGCTGCAGCATGAAGCAGTGGAGTTCAAAGCGGTGAACTATGGTTCCCTCATCCCATACCTGGTCGCGGCCTATCAGGATGAGCGCAGGAACAGGGAGGAACTGGAGTCTCGCCTTGATCACCTCGAACAAGCCCTCGCCGCCTGCTGCACCAACCCCGATGGTGCCCGCATGCTCGATCAAGGGCTGGGCCAGCCCAGTGAATTGGATGGCAGCCTCAACGGCAACGAGAAGCTCCACATCCAACCCAACCCCTTCAACGAGCGCACCACGGTGTACTACACCCTGGATCGCGGTGGCCGCACGCAGTTGCTGGCCAACAGTGCCGATGGCCGCGACCTGCGTGTGCTGCAGGAGGCCAACCTGGAGCCGGGGAGCTACCAGTTCGAGTGGGATACAGCGGATCTGGTGCCGGGTATGTACTATGTGACCTTGCTGCGCGATGGCCAGCCCGTGGTGAAGAAGGTGGTGAAGGTGGGCCGGTAGGGCGTTCGCGACATACAGCTGCAGGGGTGCGCGTATTTCGTCGCACCCCTGTCATTTTCCCACGACCTTCGCACCATGGACAAACGATCCCTCGTGGCCGGTTCGCTCACCTTGTTCATCGCTGTGGCCCTGGGCGCCTTCGGAGCACACGGGTTGAAGTCGCAGGTGGGTCCCGAGGCGGTTGCCCAATGGCATACGGGGGTGGAGTACCAGTTCTACCACGGCTTCGGCCTCCTCGGCCTCGCACTGTTGGGGGGGCATCTGGCCCAGCGCCGTATCGCCTTGATCCGCAGGCTCTTCCTGGTGGGCATCCTGCTCTTTTCCGGCTCCATCTACCTGCTCGCTACCAGGGATATCCTTGGTAGTCATGGACTTACACGCTTCTTGGGACCCATCACACCGCTCGGGGGGCTCTGCTTCCTGGCGGGCTGGGCCTTGCTGTTCATAACCGCTTGGCGGATCCCTGTCGATCGTTAGCCCGGCCACCCGGCTTCCCCGTACTTTTGCGGCTCATTTTCACAATTCCTATAGGAACATGAACGAATTCGGCCGTAAACCGAAGAACGCCGATCTGGGAAGGATCGGTCTGGGCAAGGCAGGCGATGTTTTCTGGAACCTCGAACCCGCCGAGTTGGTTGAACAAGCGATCATGAACGGCCAGGCTGTCCTGGCCGATAGCGGCGCACTGGCCATCGATACGGGTGAATTCACCGGTCGTAGCCCCAAGGACAAGTTCTGTGTGCGCGATGCCAAGACCGAGAACACCGTGTGGTGGGGCGATGTGAACTTCCCCTTCACCCCGGAGAACTTCGACCGCCTGCACGACCGCATGGCCGCCTACCTGCAAGGGCGCGAGCTCTTCGTGAAGGATGCCTATGCCTGCGCCGACCCCACCTACCGGATGAACATCCGCGTGGTGGCCGAATACCCGGCCAGCGCCATGTTCGCCGGGAACATGTTCCTGCGACCCACGAGCGCCGAGATCGATGCGTTCGAGCCCGAGTGGCATATCCTCTGTGCGCCCGGCTTCCATGCCGACCCCGCCAAGGACGGCACCCGCCAGCACAACTTTGCCGTGATCAACTTCACGAAGAAGATGATCCTGATCGGTGGCACCGGCTATACCGGCGAGATCAAGAAGGGCATCTTCACCGTGCTCAACTATGTACTGCCCCAGGAGCGCAAGGTGCTGAGCATGCACTGCAGCGCGAACATCGGCAAGAAGGGCGATACGGCCGTCTTCTTCGGCCTGAGCGGCACGGGCAAGACCACCTTGAGCGCCGACCCGGAGCGTGCGCTGATCGGTGACGATGAGCATGGGTGGAGCGACACGGGTGTGTTCAACTTCGAAGGAGGGTGCTACGCCAAGTGCATCGACCTGAGCAAGGAGAAGGAACCCCAGATCTGGGATGCGGTGAAATTCGGGGCCATCCTGGAGAACATCGTGTTCGAGGAAGGCTCCACCAAGGTCGACTTCACCGACAGTTCCAAGACCGAGAACACCCGTGTGAGCTACCCGATCGAACACATCGCCGGCGTGGCCGAGCCGAGCGTGGGTGGGCACCCGACCAATATCTTCTTCCTGACCTGCGACGCTTACGGTGTGCTGCCGCCGATCAGCCGCTTGACCCCGGGCCAGGCCATGTACCACTTCATCAGTGGCTATACGGCCAAGGTGGCGGGTACCGAAGCGGGTGTGACCGAACCACAGAGCACCTTCAGCGCCTGCTTCGGCAAGGCCTTCCTGCCCCTGCATCCCACGAAGTACGCGGATATGCTGGGCGAGATGATGAAGAAACACAACGTCCATGTTTGGCTGGTGAACACCGGCTGGAGCGGCGGTAGCTACGGCACCGGGGAGCGCATGAAGCTGAAGCTGACGCGTGCCATGATCAGCGCTGCATTGAGCGGTGAGCTGGATGGTGTGGCCTACAACGACCATCCGGTGTTCGGTGTGCAAGTGCCCGCGAATTGCCCTAACGTGCCGGCCGACGTGCTGGATCCCCGCACGACCTGGAAGGACAAGGCGGCTTACGACGCCACGGCCGAGAAGCTCGCGAAACAATTCGTGGACAACTTCGCCAAGTACAGCGATGGTGCCAGCCCGGAGATCCTGGCCGCAGCGCCTCGCACGGCGGTGAAAGCCTGATAGGAGGTGAATGGCCCCATCCCCGTTCACCGGGAGATGGGGCCATTGCTTCCATAACACGGCATCGTAATTGATGGGTTGCGACCACCGATCGTTCCCCGAACTCATGTATCGACCGGTCCATGCGCATCATCACCTTCATCGCGACACTGGCCCTCGTGCAGAACACAATGGCGCAATCCTACCTGGATCGCACGTTGTACCCCGAACGGCTGCACGATGACCTGGAGATGCTCCGATCGGCGATCCACGAAGCACATCCGGACCCCTACCGTTATCACACCAAGGCCGAGCTCGACGCCCTGATCGATCGTACTCGCGACTCCATCCGGCTGCCCATGTCGGTGGTCGAGTTCGAACAGGCGCTCAGCCCGGTGCTCAAGGGTCTTGGCGATCAGCACACCCGGGTGGAGTGGCCCGCCGTGATGCAGGAGGCGCTGATGGCCAATGCCATACTGCTCCCCATGAAAGTGAGGATCCTGCCGGATGGGGTGTATCTGGAAGAGGAGCTGAAAGGATTCCGAAGTGTGCCGGTGGGCTCTCGCATCCTGGCGATCAACGGCCGTCCCATGGAGGAGGTCGTGGAGCGCCTGATCGCCACGGTGATCGGCGATGGGGCCAACCGCACCTATGCGGAACGGGTGGTGGAGCGGGAGTTCAACCTGCGCTATCACCTCCACATCGAACGGACCAATGTCTACCGGATCGGTTATCGGACACCGGATCACGTGATCGGGGAGCAGATCGTTTTCGGTATGACCGGGAACGAGATCAGCAACACCCGCAAACCCAAGGGCGCGGCCTTGCTGCCTTGGGGGGCCACGGAGATCCCGGATGGCGGCGTGCTCTGGCTTCACCTACGTACGCTTGATCCCGATAGCCTGGCCCTTGCCGGCGTGCGACCGGACCGCTTCCTGAACGCCATGCTGGCCGAGGCCAACAGATCCAAGGTGCGCACCCTGGTGATCGATGTGCGTGGCGCTGGTGGACGTGAACCATCCATGGCCGCTCTGCTCTTCTCCGCCATTGCCAAGACACCGTTCAAGATGCTGGATGACATCGTGGTGCGCAGCATCGCGCCGCCGGTAGCACGGATCTCCCATCGCATCCCGGAGGAACACTATGCCAATGCCAACGCTCGTTTCCTGTTGGCGGGCAAAGGGACCTACCGCCTGCCGGAGACCGATGGCCGACTGGTCCTGCACGATCCGATGGCCAAGGCGTTCGTGGGCAAGGTGTACCTGATCAGCGATGGATACACCCGCGACGCGGCAGCCCTCCTGGCGATGATGGTGCGTCGGAACGATCGGGGGCGTGTGGTGGGCGAGGAGGTCGGGTCCAACGCGTTCGGTTTCACTGGCGGGCCGGAATGGGTCGTCACCGCACCCACTTCGGGCCTGCGTTTCCACATCCCCTTGCTCAAGTATGTACCCGCCGGCCGCGGCACGGGTCCTACCGACCGCGGGGAGCAACCGAACCACCAGGCGTACCAGACACCTGCCGGGTTGGCCAATGGCCGGGATGACATCCGATCGTCCTTGTTGGAAATGATCCGCGAGCTGGAATGAACGACGGGTGGTGGCCGATCGCCTTCGTGTGGCTCTTGTCCGGTTGTTCATCCCCATCCGTGCCAGAGCACGACTTGGCGGGCTGGAGCGGGCTGCCGAATGCCTATGCGGAGCACTTCGAGGTGCAGGTGCGCGGTGAAGAGCGTCGCTTGCTCGTCTTCGGACCTGCGGGTAGGCAGGATACCATCGGGAAATACCTGTACCGGTCCGCTGCGGACGATCGACCGGCCATGCCATGGCCCTTGGACCGCGTGGTGGCATTGAGCACCACCCACTTGCCGTTCTTCGCGGCGTTGCACGCCGAGGCGGTGGTGGTGGGTGCGGCACATACCGACCAGGTGCATGATCCAGGCTTCCAGGATGCGATCCGGAAGGGGGAATTGCAGGAAGTGGGCCTACCGGATGGTGTGGACACCGAAAGACTCCTCGCGCTGGCACCACAGGCGGTCTTCGATCTTCCCTTCGGCCGCAAGGAACGTACGCTCATGGCCGAGGTGCCCACGATCGAGGTGGTGGAATACCTGGAGGATCATCCACTGGGTCGCACCGAATGGGTCCGGTTCTTCGGGATCCTGCTGGGCCGCGAACAGCAGGCCGACAGCCTGTTCGATTCGATCAGGCACCGCTATTCCTTCCTGCGGGACCTACGCGAACATCTACCCCCACCTCCGCTGGTCTTTTTCGGAAGTCATTGGCAGGGTGCCTGGTTCGCGCCACCAGGGAATAGTTACATGGCTACACTGATCGAGGATGCGGGTGGGCGTTACCTGCTCAAGGATACCGTTGCGTCCGGCAACATCACCGTGCCCTTGGAGCGTGTGCTGGTGTTGGGGGATTCTGCGGACCGCTTCGGTGTACTTCTGGCCCATCCTGGTGCGGTGGATCGCCGCACATTGGTCGGTGGTGATCCGCGTGTGCTCGCACTGCGTGGTGTGCAGGCCGGCGCGTTCGTCGGTAACAGCGGCACCGACGATCTTTTCGGCCAGGCCCTGCTTGAACCCGATGAGGTGCTGCGCGACCTGCGCTGCGTGTTCCATGCCGGCAGTTGTGGCGTGCGGGAAGCTCGTTACTTCCGGGGTGTACCTCAGTAGGGAATGCGCAGGCGCTGGTACACGAAGCTCAGCAGCCATGCCGGGCCGATCATCAGGAATTGCAGATCGTCCAGGAAGCTGGGTTTCCTCCCTTCCACCTTGTGGCCATAGAACTGGCCGATCCAGGCCGCTACGAAAAGGACGGTGCAGATGATCCAGAGCGGGGTGCTCGAATGGGATACGAGGTACTTGCACACACTCACACAGAACAAGCTCCAAAGGATCATTCCGAAGGCGATGGTGAGCGAAAGCCGCAGGTAGAAGAAGGCCACCACCGCGATCGCCAGGAACGCCAATAGGTGTGGGCGAACATAAGGCGGAGCATCCGGTAGTGGGATGCTGAAGAGGAGGCCGATCACACAGAAGTAGATCACCGGGACACACACCCAGTGGATCGCCTTGTTCGTGGGGTGCTGGTGGCTGATGGCATAGGCATCGAACCAATCCTGCATGCTTCGAGCGGCCATGTGTTCAGCAATAACGTTGTTCAAGGATATCGCAATGGTGCTCGGCATGCCCGGCGATGATCATGCCCAGGGACCGGACATCGATCCTGCTGCCACTGGCAATGCCCGAACGCTTCAGCATCCCTTCACCAAAACCGGCGAACATGGCCTGGTTCGCCTTTCGTACCAGGATGTGCTCGTTCAGGATGATCCGCAGGGTGTGCCGATCGGCCTTGGACTCCGCCGCATACATGTCCTCATCCATCGAAGGAAGCGCCGTGCCATCATTCCGGGCGAAACGAAGGGCCCGGTAGGCGAAGACACGCTCGGTATCGGTGATGTGCTGCAACGACTCCTTGATGCTCCACTTTCCGGGGGCATACCGATGGAGGCCCCGCTCTTCCGGGATCGCCGCATACAGCCGTTCGGTCCGCTCCAATGCGGCGGCCAGGGCGGTGCCCAGATCGGTTGATCGTGCTTTCTTCACATAGGCCAGCAGGTAGGATGCGGGCGCGGCTTCATGCGTGTTCATGGCGGATCGTTCGGGCTGGATTCATCGGACGGGCTCCACAAGGTACGAGGCCGGCACACCAATGAGCTCGCGGATCACCTTCCTCCAGCCATTCAGGCTGTGCCACCAGCGCCCGTGTTCGAGTTCCGGGTCCTCGATGCCCCGCACACCAACGATCACCTTATCACCACATGCCTTGCTGTATGCAAGCCGCGACCGCCGTGCATGGATGCCGAAGGAGATCACGTCCACCCGGATGATCCCGTGTTCATGTGCCTCCGCCGCAAAACGTTGTGCGTTCGCCCATGTCCGGCTGTCTCCGGACAGCACCGTAGGCAACGGCTTGATGCGCGATGCGGGGATGCCGAGGTCGATCAGCGCATCGGCCGTGGCATCGGCGAACGAAGGTGTTCCTGTACCGACCGCACCCGAGGACCGATGGATGCGCACCGAGCGCTGCAAGGCGTGCAGGTTGATGCCGTTGATCCGGGCATAGAGGATGAACGCCAATTCCCAGCGGGGATCCGGGCGGCCACCATGTGTGGGCGTGAACAGGAGCCGCGTTGCCGGTGGATCGATGGTGGCATACCGCTCCTTGCACGGGCCGAACACGCTATCGGCCAGAAGAGGGCCCGCATCGCTCCATACCAACAGCCCAGCGTGCAAGGCCCCACAGGTGTTCACGACGAACGCCCCTTTTGCCGGGCGTTTCAGCTCGACAATGACCGTATCCCCGATGCGCATGGTGTACGAGAAATTGCGCGGCGTTCCGGTGATGTATATCGTGTCGTATCCACCCGCGGTGATCAGCTCCTTCACTTTCGGCAGATAGGCCTGGTCGATCCAGCCCTCCACCACGGCCACGTGCGCTCCGCTCGGTGCATCCATCCGGAGGAACGGAAAGGAAAGGATCACGGTGATCATGCCGACGAGCAGTGCCGAAAGGAGGGCCAGCGACCATGGAACGGCCTTGTGCATGTTCACCGCTCATCAAGCAATGTCTCCCGCAATTCCTTCAGCTCAGCCAGTGCTTTCCGGTCGTCCACAGCACCAGCCTGTACCATCCCCCTTTCACAGGTGGCTATCGCATCTTCCACGGAGCCCAGGTCGGCTTGGAACAAGGCGAGCTGGTAATAGCTGGGGACATGATCGGGGGCATCCATCAACAACCCGTGTAAGGCGGTCACTGCTTCTTCCATGGATCCACGGCTCCTCAACTCCAGGGCGATGGCATACTGGATGAAGAGGTCCGAAGGCTCCTCCGCCAGCATGGTACGCAATTGTTCGAGCCGATCGTTCTCCATGCCAAAAAGGATGGTGCGCCGAAACTACTCGCCAGGCACGGATCCCCGATCGGAGGAAGTCCGATCACTGGGAGGCGACATCAACCGGACCGCGAGTCGGCTTGCCGGTTCTCCATTGGTGCGGACAAGAAGCACGGTCGGGCCACCTGCTCGTAGGAGGGCGGATCGGCCCATGATCCGGGTGATGTCCACCGGCTTCCCACCAACGACCAAAGCCTGCCTGATCCCTGGCTCGGATGCACCGGTGCGTTGAAAGGTGCGGCGGTCGTGCCCTGCCATCCAGGTCATGGGCGCTTCCGGATGGAACACCGGGATCCCATAGGCCAGGAACTGGGCGGTGAAGGCATCTTCATCGCGCATCAGGATGATCGCTTGCGCACCGGCCTTCTCCGCGATCTCGGTGACCAGTGCACAATCGGCCCGTATCCCCTGCACCGGCCTGGTGCGCACAGGGAGCCCATCCTGGTGTGCTAACGCCGTGGCATACGTGTCCCTGGCCTTTGTCATCCGGAGGATCCCATTGGCCAAGGCGGCCATGCACAGGAGCGCGACCAGGATGGATCCGACCCTTGGCACCATCGGTATCCTGCCCCAGGTCCAGGCCAGCAACAAAGGCATGCCGAGGAAGATCCGTGATAAGGGGAAGAAGATGGAGTCGGCCCCGTCATGCACCTTCGCGAAGGAGAAGGAAAGGATGATCAATGCGAAAGTGGCCAGGGTGGCCCAGGCGGCTGAAGTCCTGCGCACCACGAACAGCGCGACGATCGCACCGAGTAGCAGGAGCGGTGCAAGGGCGTCATGTGTTCCACCGAGTGGGGCGGTCCATGCGAAGTGTTGTTCCAGCCTTTCCCACGCTTGCGGGATCATGTACGGTTTGAAGTGCATCCGCCAATCGAAGATGGTGTTCGTGATCGCCGAGCTGCGCTCGTGGAAGTACCAGCGCGTAACGAACCATGAGCACATTGCCGGCGCCATGCCACCGACCATGCCGATGACCGATCCCTTTTCCCGATGGTGTTGTAATGCATGATTCATGCCGAGCGGCAGGGCCAACAAGGCTGCGTTCGGATTCACGAGGACGGCCAGGCTCAGGACCATGAACAGCAGGAAACCACGGCGGAACGGCTGTTTGGACCGCTCGGCGAAGGGAACGAGTGCCAGTACCGCGATCCCGTTCAGTGCGGTCACCTGCAAGCCATGTTCCACGGGAAGCAACAAAGGCATCGCCGCGTAGAGCATGGCGGGCCAATGTTCACCCCGGAGGTGGTGATGGACGGCGAAGGCGAGGTAGGGGAGGATGGCGAAGAGGCCGAACACGATGGCAATGGTGGCCACCGGGTCACAACCCAGCCAAACGAACGGAGCTCCAAGCAACGCTTCCAACATCACCCCATAATCCTGCCCGTAGAAGAACGGCTCATGGAAGATGCCCTTCGCGTAGTCGGTGGTACCGAGCCAGACCACAGCCATGTCGTCACTGGCATGGCCGGCGGTGATCCACACCATCCACGCCCGATCGATCACAACGAGACCGCAAAGGAGGATGAATGCCCCGTGGAGAACCCGATCAGTGCGTGCTTTCAACATGGAGGATCACCTGTTCGGGCACGGGCGGCAGCGGTACCCAGGAAGGTTCGCGGCGCGACCACGTGAGCTGGCGCTTCGCATAGTTCCGGGTGTGCTGTTTGATCAGTGCCACCGCTTCGTCCAGCGTGAGCTTGCCATCGAGATGGTCGAACAATTCGGTGTAGCCCACGGTGCGTAGCGCATTGTATGACCGGTAGGGAAGCGATCGGCGCACTTCCTCCAGCAAGCCATCGGCCATCATGCGCTCCACACGCGTATCGATCCGCGCGTACAGTGCGGCACGTGGCAGGTCCAGCAGGACCCGGATGATGCGCATGTCGGTTCGGTCAGCGGGTGCGGTGTGTTGCTCACCTACCGGTCGTCCGGTGGACAGGACGATCTCCAGCGCACGTAATACCCGATGCGGATTGTGCCGATCGATCCGGGAATAGGTGTCGGGATCAGCCGCCAGCAAACGGGCCAGCAGCGGAGCAAGACCATCGGCTTCCAGTTCCGCCCGTAGTTCCGCCCGCAGCCGTGGATCCGGCCCGGGCATCGGGTCCAGGCCCTTCAGGAGCGCATCGATGTACAAGCCGCTTCCACCAACGAGCACCGCGATGCCGCGTTCCCGGATGATCCGTTGCAGCGCAGGCTCCGCCGCACGTGCGAAAGCGCCAGCACTCCAGGTCTCCTCCACCGGCAGGTGACCAAGGAAATGATGGGTGACCCCCAGCAGTTCATCGGCGTGTGGCCGCGCGGTCCCGATCCGCAGGGCTCCGTAGAACTGCCTGGAATCGGCACTGATCACTTCCGTGGCGTAGTGCTTTGCCAAGTGCGCGGCCACCAGGGTCTTTCCGGAAGCGGTAGGGCCACCGATAACGACCAGCGTCCCCGACCTGCTCATCGGTACTCGTCGCCGAGGTCGTCGATGCTGCCGTGGCCGAATTCATCGTGGTCCTCATCCTCCGAGGAACGGCCCCATTCGTCGTCGTCCCCTTCATCATACGCATGTTCCTCGTCGCCCATGGCGTAGGGGTCATCCGGGAGTATGCCCGCAGTGAGGTCGTCCTCTTTGGAGTGCTCGTCAGGTGCGGTGCCCATGCTCATCACCACCCTGGGGTAGGTGACACCGGCCTCCGGGGTCGATGCCTGGATCAGTTCGACCATGAACATCCACATGTGCAGGAAGTCGTAGGCGTACACGAAGCGTTGGTTCGTGCTGCGCATGTGGTCGCTGATGTACACTTGGTCCATCAAGGCCGGTGTGTCACCTTCCTCCCCGAAGCCCAGGTCTGCGAGCGGGATCTCCGGACCCTTGTCCCAATTCTCGTCGCTCACATAGAAGCTCGCCATCTCCTGGCCGATGAAGGCAAAGGCCTCCTTGATCGCTTTGTGCAGGTCAAGGAAGGTCTGTTCGCTTCCGATCTCGATATCGCGGAAGGCCTCGCTCTCGTGATCGATCAGAACGCGGAAACGGTAGATGCGCATGGATCCGGAAGGCGGTTGTCGGGAGCGTGGAGGATGACTGACTTTGCGCCAGCGAAACTAAGGCAATGCGAAGCACCACGCGCGGCCGCTTGCCGAACGGATCATGAGCCGGGCACTCCGGGGTCTTTCGTCAGGACCGGTTCCATCCCAAGGCTGCGCCCTGTTTCCAGCATCAGCTGCCAGGCCTCGGCCCGGTCGTTGTGGATCACCCCATCGAGGATCGAATCCTTGATCACCGACTTGATATCGCCGATGCGCTTGCAGGGCTGGATGTCGAACGCCCGCATGATGTCCTCGCCCGTGATGGGAGGCTGGAAGTTGCGCACGCGGTCCTTTTCCTCCACATCCCTGAGCTTCTGCATCACCAGCTCGTAGTTCCGCAGGTAGCGGTCCTTCTTCTTCTCGTTCTTGCTGGTGATGTCCGCACGGCACAGGATCATCAATGCATCGATGTCGTCCCCGGCATCGAAGAGCAGGCGGCGCACCGCACTGTCGGTCACCTCTTCCTTGGTGAGCGCGATGGGGCGCAGGTGCAGTGCCACCAACTTCTGCACGAACTTCATCTGCTCGTCCAGGGGGAGCTTCAAGCGGCGGAAGATGCCCGGGACCATACGCGCGCCTTTGTCCTCGTGGCCGTGGAAGGTCCAGCCATGACCGGGTTCGAATCGTTTGGTCCGCGGTTTGGCGATGTCGTGCAGGATGGCCCCCCATCGCAACCACAGGTCGTCGCTCTTCTCACATACGTTGTCCAGCACCTGTAGGGTGTGGTGGAAGTTGTCCTTGTGCCCCATGCCGAATTTCTCCTCGGCTCCGCTCAGCTCCACGAATTCGGGGAAGAACTCCTGCAACAATCCGCTATCGCGGAGCAGGATGAAACCGATGCTCGGTTCGGGTGTGAGGATGATCTTGTTGAGCTCGGTGTGGATCCGCTCGGCGCTGATGATCCCCAGTCTATCGGCATTGCGTTTGATCGCCGCGAAGGTGTCCGGGTCGATGGTGAACCCCAACTGGTTCGCGAAACGAACGGCACGCAACATGCGCAACGGGTCGTCGCTGAAGGTGATGTCCGGGTCGAGCGGGGTGCGGATGAGGCCTTGGTCCAGATGCAGGAGCCCACCGAAGGGATCAACCAAGGCACCGAGGCTGCCCGAATTGAGCGAGAGGGCAAGCGCGTTCATGGTGAAATCCCGTCGTTCCTGGTCGTCCTTGATGGTGCCCGGTTCCACCTCGGGCTTGCGGCTATCGCGGCTGTAGCTCTCCTTGCGTGCCCCAACGAACTCCACTTGAAGTTCGCCGAACATGAACATGGCGGTACCGAAGTTCTTGAAGACATGCACCGGCCCGGCAGCGAGCCTTGCCGCCACCGCTTGCGCGAAGGCGATGCCATCGCCCTCCACTACGAAGTCGACGTCCTTGCACGGCCGACCGATCAACCGGTCACGTACATACCCGCCGATGGCGAACGCAGCCATGTCCTTGTCCGCCGCCTCCGCTGCCACCGCTTTGAATAGCGGTTCGTCCAACGCCCCTTCGAGGCGGGTGGGATCCACGGTGTAGTGGGTGGTGCGCATGGGGTGGCCTGCCGCCGACAGGGCGGCAAAAGTAGGGCCTCTCAGGATCCGGCCTCGGACACCTCGATGCCCAAGGCGCACCTGAAATGCCCTTTCGGACAGGCTTTGTGGCCGTGAAGCCCACAGGGTCGGCAATCCAGTTCCTCCTTGGTCTCCACCACGCGACCGTTCGCTTGCAAAGGCCCGAATCCGAAGGCGGGCACCGTACTACAGAACACGGCGGTCACCGGTGCGTTCATCGCGCTGGCGATGTGCAATGGTGCGCTGTCGTTCACGTAGTTCATCGCGGCACCCTGCATAAGCGCGGCACTTTCGAGGAGGTTCAATTCTTGTGTGAGGTCCACACCACGGTTCGTGGCGGCGATGATGCGTCGCGCGATCGGCGAGTCGGCCGGTGCGCCCAGAAGGAACACTTGGTTGGTCCTCGAAAGCACTTTCGCCAGTTCGATCCACTTGTGTTCGGGCCATTGTTTCGTGAACCATACCGAGGCCGGTGCGATGCACACGTAGGATGTATGGCCTTGAAGATGGATCTTCAGCAGGGCGTTCACCTTGGCGCGGTCTTTCGCGGTGGGGTGGAGACGAGGCATCGGCCGTGATCCATCGGTCAGGTGCTCGATCAACGCGTTCAACCGGTCCACTTCGTGCCGCCCATCGCCGATCACGTGCTGCACCCGCCGCGTGAACAGGAAGCTCAGCGGGTTCTTGGCATATCCGACCTGCTCGGCACCACGCGCAAGCACCGTCATCAGGCCCGTGCTCAGGAAGCGTTGCGCATTGATGATGTGGTCGTACCGGGTATCGCGCAGTCGACCAATGAGCCGGAAGAGCGCCCTGGTCTTGCCTTCGCGTTTGTTCCACACATGCAACGTGTGGATGAAGGGGTGACCGACGAAGAGGCCATCGTTCCCCTTGCGAACGACCAGGTCGATACGGGCGTCCGGATGGAAGGTGTGCAATTTCTCGAGGATGCTCGTCACCAGCACGGCATCGCCCAGGAAGGCGGTCTGTACGACGAGGAATTTCCTCATCCTTCTTCGATGAGGGTGATGAGGACCTTGTCGATCCGGTGACCGTCCATGTCCAATACCTCGCCATGGAAGCGTGTGTCCGCGATCCGGTCCCCTGCTGTGGGGATGTGATCGAGCTTGCTGAGGAAGTAGCCGGCAACGGTGGTGTAGCTGGTGCTCTCCTCATCCATGACATTGGATCCGAGATGGGCGTTCAGGTCACCGATCAGTACCTGGCCGCCCACGAGATAGGTTCCATCCGCACGTTTCACGATCTCCGGACTGGCATCCTCATCCTCTTCGGGCAGGTCGCCCACAATGGCTTCGGTGAGGTCGTGCAGGGTCACCAGGCCCTCGAAGTCGCCGTGCTCGTCGACCACCACGGCGATGTACTGCTTGTTCTTCTTGAAGAGCTTGAGGATGGCGAAGGCACCGGCGCTTTCCGGTACGATGATGGCCGGGCGTACCACATCGTGGATCCGGAAGCCGGGTGTGCCCGCCTGTTCCAGCAGATCGCGCACATCAAGGGTGCCCTCCACCTCCTGCATGCGCCCACGGCACACCGGGTATTTACTGCGATAGCTGTCCTTCACCTGGGTGATGATGGCATCGAGCGGCTTGGTGCTGTCGATCCATTCCACCTCGCTGCGATGGGTCATCAACGTGCGTGCCACGTGTTCGCTGAAGCGGAAAAGGTTCTGGTGCGCTTCGGATTCCTGCCGGTCCAGCAGGCCCTGTGTGTTCGCCGTACGGATCATGGCCCGCAACTCCTCCTCGCTCAACCGATCACCTTCGCCTTCCTGCACGGGGATGAGTTTCATGAGTACGGTGGTGCTCACGGCAAGCAGCTTGACGATGGGGTAGGTGGCGAAAGTGAAGGCCCTGATGATCGGGGCGCCGAACAACGCGATGGCCTCCGGGTTGCCCATGGCCAATCGTTTGGGGACGAGCTCGCCCACAACGATGGTGAAGTACGTGATGCCGCTGATGACCACCGCCAGTGCGACATTGTGCGCATATCCCCCCACGCTCGGCCATTGCTTCAGCATCCGCTCCAGATCGTCCGTGAGGGCCGCACCGCCATAGGCTCCGCTCACGATACCGATCAAGGTGATGCCCACCTGCACGGAGCTCAGGAAGCCTGCCGGGTCGGCCAGGAGCTTGAGGATGGTACGCGCCCTGGAGTTGCCCTTGTCCGCCAGGGCTTGGATACGCGCGGGTTTCACGCTCACCAAGGCGATCTCGCTCAACGAGAAGAAGCCGTTGACAAGCGTGAGCAGAAGGATGACCAGGATCTCCATGCCTTCAGACCGCCACGTTGTATTCCCGCAGCGCGTCGTTCAAGGAGGTCTTCTGGTCGGTACTGGCCTTGCGCTTACCGATGATGAGCGCACAGGGCACACCATACTCCCCGGCGGGGAACCGTTTCGGTACCGTTCCGGGGATCACTACGGAACGCGGTGGAATATGACCCCTGGTCTCCACGGGTACATCACCGGTGATGTCGATGACCCGGGTACTTGCCGTAAGCACCACGTTGGCCCCAAGCACCGCTTCGGTACCCACGCGCACACCCTCCACCACGATGGCCCTTGATCCGATGAAGCAACCATCCTCGATGATGACCGGCGCGGCCTGTACGGGCTCCAACAACCCGCCGATCCCCACGCCACCGCTCAAGTGCACATGCTTGCCGATCTGGGCACAACTCCCCACCGTGGCCCAGGTGTCCACCATGGTGCCGGTTCCCACGTGCGCACCGATGTTCACGTAGCTGGGCATGAGGATGGTGCCCGGTGCCAGGAAGGCGCCGTAACGGGCCACGGCATGCGGTACCACACGCACGCCCAGTTCGGCATACCCGCGCTTCAACTGCATCTTATCGTGGAACTCCAGCGGTCCAGCCTCCAGCGTCCGCATCCCACGGGTCGGGAAGTAGAGGATCACCGCTTTCTTCACCCAATCATTCACCCGCCACGCACCTCCATCGTCCGCGGGTGGATCGGCCACCCGCAGGTCCCCTTTATCGAGTTGGTCGATGACCTTTTCGATGGCCCGTACAACGCCTTCGTCCTTCAACATCCCCCGGTCCTCCCAGGCCTGCTCGATCACCTGCCGCATCATTCGTTCCGTTGATCGGTTGGCGACCTTCGGACCACAAAGTTGCTCAGGATCCCGCGATCAGCGGTCCCGACGGTGGTCGTAACCTTGCAACATGGCCCGCGTTATCGCTATTGATCACGGTACGGTGCGCACCGGCCTTGCCGTTACCGACCCGCTGCGGATCATCGCCACCGCGCTGGATACCGTGCCTACAAGGGAACTGCTCGCTTACCTCCAGGCCTATTGTGAGCGGGAAGCCGTGGATGGCTTCGTGGTCGGCCTGCCCACCGACCTGAGCGGACGACCCACCGATGCGACAGCGGGTGTGGAAGCGTTCATCGCTGCCTTGCGAAGGACCTTCCCTTCGCTTTGGGTGGAGACCATGGATGAGCGTTTCACGAGCCGCATGGCCCAGCAGGTCCTGCTGCAAAGTGGGAAGGGGCGGATGGCACGGCGGGACAAGGGCCAGTTGGACCGGATCAGTGCCACGATCATCCTGCAAGGCTGGTTGGCAGGGCGTTGACGTACCCTGTGATCCGTTGCTGGACCATGGGCTTCCTTCGGAGGCCGGGTGAAGAGCCCTGTACAGGAAAGGGAAGTGTCTGGTCGAAGCCTGGTCCATCGCATCTTTCCACTGATCCGCAACGGGTCGATCGTCCGGTTCATTCTCGCTGCCTCAGTAACTTCGCCGCCCCCAATGATCCTCCCAATCCGCGCTTATGGTGATCCTGTCCTGAAGAAGGTCGCCGCCGACATCGATCCCGACCACACGGGGCTCAAGGAACTGATCGCCGATATGTTCGAGACCATGTACGCCGCCAATGGGGTCGGCCTGGCGGCACCGCAGGTAGGCAAAAGCATCCGGCTTTTCATCGTGGATACGCACGCCGGTGCGGAAAGCGATGACCCTGATGCCGAAAAGGCACCGGAGGACGCCGATGAAGAACCCCGGCTGAAGCGCGTCTTCATCAATCCGTACATCGTGGAGGAGGAAGGGGAGGAGTGGGGCTTTGAGGAAGGCTGCCTGAGCATCCCGAACATCCGCGAAGAAGTGCGTCGGCAACCCCGTGTGGTACTGCAATACCAGGACGAACAGTTCAAGGAGCACGAGGAGGAGTTCGAGGGGTTCGCAGCCCGCGTGATCCAGCATGAGCACGATCACCTCGATGGTGTCCTGTTCATCGATCACCTTTCAGCTCTTCGCAAGCGACTGCTCAACGGTAAACTCCGCGATATCTCACAAGGCCGCACCGACGCCAAGTACAAGATGCGTTTCCCGGCCGCCAAATGATCCCGCCCATGAATAAGATCCTGATCCTGCTGCCCTTGGTCCTGCTCTTCGCGTGTGGGGGAGAACAGAAGGAGACACCCGCCGATGCACAGACCCGGATCCGTGCCATGGAGGATTCGGTTTTCCAAACGCTCACCTTCGACGAACGGAAGGCGCTGGCCCTGATCGATGTGTACAAGGCCTATGCCGCAGCCAATCCATACGACACCACCAGCGCCGAATACCTCTTTCGTGCGGCGAACGTGGCCAAGTCCTTGCACGATGGTGAGCTGAGCGTGAAGCTCTACGATCGGATCGTGCGCGAGTTCCCGAGCTGGCGCAAACTGCCGGATGTCCTCTACCTCAAGGCATTCACGATCGATAGTGAACTCGGCAACAAGGGCGAGGCCGAAATGGCCTACCGTTCGGTGATCGAGGCCTATCCCGCACATCCGTTCGCCAAGGATGCCCAGCTCATGATCCAGAACCTTCAGTACTCCGACGAGGAGCTGATCCGGATCTTCCAGGCACGACAGGATAGTTTGGAGGCGGCACAAGCCGCCAATACCTCGGCGAAATGAGCGGTTCCACATTGAAGGCCACCGCCGCCGCATCGCTGTCCTCGGAAGCCTACAAGGAACGCTTCGAATGGATCGTGTCGACCGGGCAGGCCTATGGACCACCGGACAGTGGATACGGCGCCGAATACACCAAGTTGAACCTGGCACGCACGCGACGGATCGCCAGGACATTGCGGGTGCTTCCTGCGGTGGAGACCACATTGCGCAAGGCCCCGCCGATGACCTGGTTGGTGATCACGGAGCCCTGGTGTGGTGATAGCGCCCAGAACCTCCCCGTGTTGGAGGCACTTGCTGCCTTGAACCCGGCCATAACCCTCCGGATCGCCCTCCGTGACAGCACGGACATCATTGAGGACTTCCTGACCAACGGGGGACGCAGCATCCCGAAACTCGTGGCCTTCGACCCGGCGACCGAAAAGATCCTCTTCACCTGGGGACCACGACCACAGGGTGGCCATTCCTTGGTGATGAACGATAAGCAGAAACCCGAAGGGGAACGCTTATCCAAGGAGGAATTGGCCGAGGCGCTGCATCGCTGGTACCACCAGAACGCCGGTGTGGAGGTGCAACAGGAGATCGCGGCGCTGGTCGAAGGGATCGGTTGATCCACCTCTTCATCGGGATGTGGTGGAATGACCATGTTCGGGTAACCAATTCATGGACTTTTGTCCAGGTATTGTTGACTTGAAGGACCTGGTGATCCCGGTTTTCCTATTTTCCGGCCAATAAGGCGCCCATGAAGAACATTCTACACCTCGTGCTACTCCTCCTTCCATCCGGGATCCATGCACAGACCGTGCTCTTCGCTGAAGGATTCGAGGGGCCAACACCTGCATTCAACCTCAATACCACGGATGTATCGTCCGTTGCGAACGGTGCCAATTCCTGGTTGATCAATGCGGCCTATTCCGGGGGAGCTGGAGAGATCGACTGCCTGGGCTTAGGGTTCAGCTTCACGGTGCCTCCCACCGCTGGTCAACCAGCGGGGATCCAGGATGCGAATGGGAGCTACCTGCACATCACCAGTGAAGCAGCCATGGCAAGCGGGGTGCAGAACTGCTGCTTCGCGGCAGCGGACGGCCTTTGTACCGCTGCGGGTAACCATTTCGCCGCCATGAGCACCGATGTGTCCACTGTTGGACAAAGTGAGGTGGTGTTCTCTTTCTGGTGGCTGTGTGGGGGGGGGTCGAACAACTACGGCGAAGTGTACTACAGTACCGATGGAGGCGCAGCCTGGACATTGCTCACCGCACCCATCGCGCAGTACCGCGCTCAGGCCACCTGGATCCAACAATCCATCTCATCCACGGCGTTCAACGGACAGGCCCAACTGCGTTTCGGATTCCGATTCGTCAACGGAACCTCGCTCGATGCCGTGGATCCAGGCTTCGGCGTTGACGATGTGCGCATCACCGCCAGCGCGGCCACCAATGCCATCACCACCAGCGCCTTCAGCCCGCTCAGCGTTTGTTCGGGCAGCGAGGTCATGGTGCCCTTCACCCTTACAGGCGGGTTCAATACGGGCAACACCTTCACCGCACAACTTTCCGATCCGTCGGGGAGTTTCACAACGCCCGTTGTCGTGGGTACCATGGTCGGGAACACGTCCGGTAGCATCATCGCCACGATCCCTTTGGGCACCGCACCTGGTAGCGGTTATCGCATTCGTGTGGTGAGCAGCGATCCACCGGTGGTGGGTGTCGTCAGTTCCAGCGTCCTTCAGGTGGTGGCCGCTCCCGTGGCCGGCAATGATGTGGCCTTGGACCATTGCACCGCTGATCCATCTCCTGATCTGTTCGCCTTGGTGGATGGGGGCTCGGCGAACGGTGAGTTCCACTACCAGGGCCTGCCACTCCTGCCCGACCTCTCCGTGCCCGGAGACTATGAGGTACACTATGTGGTGGCCGGGTCCGTGGGCTGCCCCGCCGATTCCGCGACCTTCGATATTCATGCGGTGGCCGCGCCGAATGCCGGCACTGGGATCTCCATCACGGTCTGCTCCTATGATGAGGCGTTCAGCCTATTCGCCCTGCTCACAGGAGGGCCCCAGACGGGTGGCACATGGAGCGACCCGCAAGGTGGCACCCATTCCGGTTCATTCGACCCTTCGACGGATGCACCGGGATTATATACCTACGAGGTGGGGGGCATGGCCCCTTGCGACCCGGACCGTGCCTTCATCGCCATTGCCATAGATCCGTGTGTGGGCATTGCCGAAAGAGCAGCCATGCCCTCGCAGTGGCTGGGGCAGCAGGGGAATGACCATTTGTTCAGCCTCCCGGCGGGTAGGATGGCCAGTGATGTGATCGTGCTGGATGCGACCGGCCGGACGGTCCGTGCTGGCATTGAGCCTCAGACCCAACACGACCGCATCCGGATCGCCTTCACCGGTTTGCCCAGCGGACTTTATTTCGTGCGGATCAAGGACCTTCCGGTGATCCGAGTGGTGCATCGGATGTGATGGTGATAAGTGGCGGATCGATCCCAATGGGCACGATCCGACCCGCATCGGAAGAAGAACCACTCGTCGGCGTGGTGGATCCTGACCGCACTCCCCTGTATACCATCGGTTGCCGTTGGCCTATCGGCCATTGCGATCTGCTTCCCGCATGGATCGGGTCCGCGTTCCCTCGATCCTCCGGCGTTCCCTCGATCGCGCTTGCCCGGTGCCTGGGAAGGTCCGGATCTTGGCGCCATGAGAACCGCTGCTCTTCTCTTGGCCGCACTGCTGGGCCTGCCCGGGATCGCCCAATGGTCCACCGATCCCGATGCACCTACCGTGCTCTGTGCCGAGACCGGAGAGCAGACCGCCCTTGCCGTGAGACCCGATGGCATGGGCGGTTGGTACGCGATGTGGTTGGATGAACGTGTGGATCCCAACAGGCCGGAACTCTACGGCCAGCATATCCTGGCCGATGGTACCATGGCGTGGGAGCCTAACGGCCGCCCTTTGATCGCCGACGTCTTGCGCAAGGTGAAGAGCTACACCTTCGACTTCTTTGCCAATGGCGACATGGGGGTGCTCTACGTATCCAGCATTACCGGATCAGCGGATACAGTGAGCTTCATGCGCTTCAACGCCGAGGGGAACCCGCTCTGGGCCGAACCCACACACGTTGGCGGCCACAGCACCACCAACGGCAACGCGTACAATGCCTGGCGCCCCATGATGGTCGTGCAACCCGACGGCAGCGTACTGGTCAGTTGGATGCACGCACCCCAGAACAGTAACGGGCGCATGGCCTTCGGTAAGGTCGGACCTGGCGGCGGTTCGGAATGGGGTTATAACGGCTTGGTGTTCTCCTCGTCGGGCTTCGGCCATTCGGCCATTGTGTCCGATGGTGCCGGTGGCCTGTACGCGACCTGGAGCGGAAGCAACGCATGGGGCGCACCCGTTCTTGTGCAACGCATCCTGGCCAATGGCACCATCGGCTGGTCCGGACCGATCTCCGCCCTGAACCTGTCCACGGACGACAACAACAACGAGTTCCGCGTGGCACAAGGTGCTGACGCTACGCTCCTGGTGGTGGGAGGGGTAAGCGGATATGACCTCACCCTTACCAAGGTCTTCCCTGATGGCACCGCCCAGTACAACGAACTCTGCGTGGCGGGCAATGCCCAACGTCGACCCTCCCTATCACTTACAGCGGATGCGCTCTTCGTGACCTGGCAGGACAACCGGGACGGAAGTCCTTCCACCTCCTACGTTCAGAAGCTTGCCCTGGATGGAACGCCCATCTGGCAATCCTGCGGCATGCCCGCCATCACCATGAACAACTACCTCCCACACCCCAGGGTGGTCGGGCTGCCCGATGGAGGCGCTCTGGTCACGCAACAGGTCACCGCCATGCCACAAGGCATGCGTGCCCAGCGCCTGGATGCCACCGGGAACACCCTGTGGGCCACGCCGGTCCGTTACACCGACCAGGACCTTTCCGCTTTCTATGGCGCACACACCTTACATGCCACTGCGGACAACGGTGCTGCTTCCTTTTGGGTGACCGAGAACGAGGACCTGTACATGGCCCTGATCACGCCCGATGGCTGGCTGGGCTTGAACACCACCGGCATCGCCGAGGAGGACGCATCCCCTCTGAGCGCGTACCCCGTGCCCACCGCGCAATTGGTGGAACTGCGTGGGCCGGACCTGAACGCCACGCAAGCACCGACGCTCTTCGGCCCCGATGGTCGCAGATGTTCCGTGCCCATGCACTTCTCCGGACAAAGCTGGCAGTTGGACCTTTCCGAGTTGAGCAGTGGACTCTATCTCGCCCGTGTCCCGCATGGACCAAGCGCACGCCTTGCACGGGTGGTGAAGCAGTAGGGTGCCCCTGATGGCCGGACCGGGGCGGAACAGCACCCACCTGCCGCCCATCGGTTGTTCGGCCCTTTCATCCCACCTTCGCCCATGGACCAGCTGGGATGAGGGAAAGGCACACGGCACAGGGATCAACGGGCATGCGCATGGCGCTGTCCGTGATGTTGGGCTTGGTGGCCGTAGCATCGGTACAGGCACAGTCCTCAGCGTTGGAGCAATACGATAGGGAGCACCAGCAGGCCGTGGCCGATATGGACGCGGACGCTCCGACCATGGCGATCGCCCATGCCCAGCAGGCCCTGGTGCTGGCCCGTTCGATGCAGGACACCGTGCGCACCATGGACGCGCTGTACCTGCTGGTGAAGATCAACGTGGGAGGGCGCCACTACGACGAGGCCGATCGGCTGCGGCGTGAACTGCTCGCCCTGGCGCTTCGCTACGATAAGGACGCAGAATGGTCGGCCAAGGCCCACAATGCCATGGGCAGTTTGCACAGCCGCTTGTTGCAGCGCGACAGCGCGGAACAACACTACCGGGCCGGATTGCAGGTGCTGGGGGAGGGAGGCCCAACAGCATTGCGCCAGGCCCTGTTGGGCAACCTGGCATCCACCCTGGCCGAAATGGGCCGGTCCGATGAGGCCGTTGAACTGCAACGCCAGGTGCTGGCCTTGATGGCCGTTGCCCGACCGGAGGACCGCGCCTGGGGCCTGAGCAACCTGGCCCAATCGCTGCTGGCCGCTGGGCACTACCAAGAAGCCCTCCGCCACCTCGACCTGGCCGACTCGCTGAACCGGACCAGTGGCAACCGGCTGGACCTGGCCATCGACCTGGCCGAACTCCGCGCCGATGCCCTGGATTCCATCGGCGACATCACCGGAGCCTATGCCCTGGTGAAGCACGTACGCGACCTGCAGGACACGCTGTTCGAGCGAAGCCTCGATGAGCAGTACCTGGAATTGGAGAAGCGGTTCGAAACACGCCTGAAGGAAGAAGAGATCCAACGGCTGGACGCCGAGACCCGCGAACAGGCCGAGCGTTTGCACGTGCGCGACCTGCAGTTGTACGGCATGCTCGCCCTGGCCATGGCCGCGTTCTTGACCGTGGCCCTGGTGTGGCGCAACCTGCGGCTGAAGAAGGAGCACGCCCGAGCGTTGGAACACCTCAACACCGACCTGCAGGACCAGCAGGCCCGCATCGCTGAGATCAATCGGCTGCTGGAACTGAAAGTCCTGCGCGCTCGCCTGGACCCGCACTTCATCTACAACAGCCTTACGGCCATCGGTGTGCTGGCGCGCAAGGGCGATGTTGGGGCCGCTGTGGCCTACCTCGATGGTTTCGCCCGCCTCATGCGCATGGTGCTGGACCATGGCCTGAGCGAGAATGTCACCATCCACCAGGAACTGGACCTCCTGCGCCAATACCTCAAGCTGGAGTCCCTGCGCTTCGCGGGCGACCTGTCCTACACCGTGGAAGCCGACCGAAGCCTGCTGGATGACGACGCCCGCGTACCATCGCTGCTTGTGCAACCTTTCGTGGAGAACGCCGTGTGGCACGGACTCGCCCCCAAGACCGGCGACCGCCACCTCTCGGTGTACTTCGCGGAGACCAACGGTGCCATCACCTGCACGGTGCAGGACAATGGCGTAGGCCGCGCGGCCACGGAGCGGCGCACCCATCCCAACGGCAGCCCCAGCGTGGGGGTACGCCTCAGTAATGAGCGATTGCAACTGATCCGCCATCGCCATGGAGAAAGGTCCATCCACTTCGAGGACCTGCACCATGCCGATGGCAGTGCCGCCGGCACCCGGGTGGTCCTCCATCTGGAATGAAGGCACGGGTGATGATGGTCTTTCCGGACGGGACAGCTGCCGGGCCGCTATCTTCCGCCACATGATCCGCGCATTGCACATCGACGACGAACCCGCCGCGCGCGAACACTTGGCCCTGCTCCTGGCCGATGTGGCCCCCGGGGTGCAGCTCGTGGGACAGTACGCCAACATCGCCGAAGGCCGCCTCGCGTTGGAAAGGCATAGGCCGCACCTGCTCTTCCTCGATGTGGAGATGCCCGGTGGCGATGGCTTCGAACTGCTGCGGAACCTGGGCCGCTGGGACTTCGACGTGATCTTCACCACGGCCTTCCAGCGTTATGCCATCCAGGCCATCCGTTTCAGCGCCCTGGACTACCTGTTGAAGCCCGTGCAGGCCCATGAACTCTGCGCCGCCCTGGACCGACACCGGGAGCGTAGCGCCGGCATTCCAGCGAATGCCGACCTTCAGCAAGAGGTGGTGAGGAACCTCGCCGCCGAAGCGGACGACCTGCGCATGGTGGTGCGCCATGGCGACCGCCAGCACTCCATCCTCCCCGCAGAGGTCCTCTACTGCCGGGCGGACGACAACTACACCACGCTATTCCTCAAGGACGGACGGCGTTTCCTGAGTGCGCGCACCTTGAAGGACTACGATGAAATGCTGCACGAGTTCGGCTTCCTGCGCGTACACCGCAGCTACCTGGTGAATCGCACCGCCGTGGTGAGCACGCCCATGCACGGCCCGCTACGCCTGAGCGACGGCACAGAAGTGGAGGTGAGCCAGCGCCGCCGCAACGAAGTGCGTAACGCCCTCAGGCGATGAGCCTGCCCGGTACCCATTGACCGTTGGCCACGATGCCCAACGCCCGGCCTACCAGCCGCTGGCCCAGGAATGGCGTGTTGTGCGACCGGCTCACCAGGTCGGCTTCCTCGCAGGTCCAGTCCATTTCGGGGTCGAAAAGGGTGATCTCCGCGCGTTCACCTTCGGCGATGTGGACGTAGGGCAGCCCCACGACCGCACGTGGGCCGTGCGTGAACCGCTCGATCAAACGGCGCAGGCTCATCCGACCCTTTACGGCGGTGTTGGCCACACCGAAAGCGGTCTCCAGTCCGATGATCCCGAAGGATGCCGAACCGAACTCAAGCACCTTGTGCTCGCGGTCCTCTGGCCGATGGTCCGTGACGATCGCATCGATCGTACCATCCTTCACCCCCGCACGCAAGGCTTCGATGTGGTGCGCATCGCGCAAGGGAGGCATCACCTTGTAGCACGCTTCGAAACCGCGTAAGCACCCATCGTCCAGCAGCAGGTTATGTGCCGCCACACTGGCGGTGACCCGTAGTTTCCGTGCTTTGGCCTGGCGGATCAGCTCCACACTTCCTGCTGTGCTGATGGTGGCCGCATGGAGGTGGCCACCTGCGTATTCCAACAAGGCGATATCGCGTTGCAGGTGGCTGGTCTCGGCCACGGGTGCCAGGCCCTTCAGCCCAAGGCGCGTGCTCATGGTGCCTTCGTGCATCTGGCCACCCCGGATGAGGTCCGGGTCGTTGGGGTGAACCATCACCGGCGCGTCGCCCAGGCCACCGCTGTACTGCAGGGCGAGCATCATCAGGCGACCATTGCGTACACTGCGCTGGTCATCCGAGAAAGCCACCGCACCGGCCTGTTGCTGGTCGTACAGTTCGGCGAGTTGTTCGCCTTTAAGGTCCTGGGTCAGGGCACCGATGGGCAACAAGCGTACCGCATGACCTTGCGCCTTCTTCAATAAGTAGCCGATGCCGGCCCGGTCGTCCGTGGTGGGTCTGGTGCTGGGCAGCACCGCCACGGCGGTGAACCCGCCAGCGGCCGCAGCGTCCAGCCCGTTGGTGATGCCCGCTTTCCACTCCTCGCCCGGATCGCGGAAGTGCGCCCGCAGATCCACCCAACCGGGGCTCGCATACAGGCCAGTACGTTCCACCACCGGTGTGCCTTTCGCCACGACACGTTCGCCCACTTTCATGATCCTCCCATCCCTCACCAGGATATCCACCGTGGTATCGTGGTGCGGACCGCCGGGATCCACCACTGTCACATTTCGTAGGATCAGTTCGTTCATCGGGCGTAGCGGATCAGGACGACTTCGACCAGCAGGAATAACAGGGCCAGGAGGATGAACCACTTCCAGAGCTTATGCCCCTGATCCAACTCATTCAAACGTAACGAAAGCTCGCTGTTCGCCACATCGAGCACACGGAAGCTCTTCAGGCCCCGCTCACTGAGTTGTTGGGTGAGCTCTTCCGCGGAAAATGCCCGCAGGTCACTCTCGCGCCGGGGAAGGTTGAGCGCCACGGAGCGTACCGTGTCGTTACCGATGGTGATGAAGTAGGGTCCATCGGGCAGGGCCTGGTCGTGCAGCAACAATTCCGTACGTCCCGGGGTCCGACGAACTTCGGGCACCAGGTCGAGCCCGTCAGGACCCTTCACGTGTGGAGGCTGGTCGGCGGGTAGCTCCACCCCATCCAATGCGATGTGTGCCACCTCTCCAATGGTGTGGTAGAGGGCACCCATCGGACGGCTCAGTTCGGCCATGCGTAGCAGGCTGGTGGCGAACAGGCTGTGACGGGTCAGGTTGCTGGCGCTTTCGGCCAATGGGCTGGCGCACAGGTATGCACTGCCCTGGCCACGGCTGGTGCGTGCGAACCAGGCACTGCCGTCCTGTAGCCGCAGGAGCACATCGCTTCCCGCAGCCGGGCGCAGGCTCCAGCGTTCCCGCACCACCGGCAGGTCCACATTGTTCGGCATGCTTTGGAAGATGGCGCGGTAGAAGGGGTCTTGCAGGTCGATACGGCCTACCTTCATGCTGTTCGTGTCCACCAGGGCTGGTGTCCCTGAACCGAGACGGGCGAAAAGCTCCTGGTAACGGACTGGATCACCCATGCTGGGCGGGAAAACAGCCACACTGCCACCCCCCTCCACGAAACTGGTGAGTGCATGGGTGAGGCCACCGGGCACTTCCGGAAGCGCATTCAGCAGGACCAGGTCCTGCTGTTCCAACGCCGCGAGGTCCAAGCCTCGGTAGCCTCGGGTGGTGAAGAGATGGGTGCTGTCCAGGCCGAAGACATTCGAGATGGCGCGATCCGAAATGGGGTCGGTGCCGGTCACAAGCAATACGCGTAGGCGGTCCGTGACCCGATAGGCCAGGAACAATTCATCATCGAAGACCACCGGTTGATCGGCGATGCGTATCACGCCACGGTGATCGCCTGGACCATCGCCAAGGAAGTGCATCAGGGTGTCCACCGTAGTGCCACCGGCCACGCTGAAGCTGGCCACGGCACGCTGCCGACCGTCGATATCCAGCCGGATCGGTACGTTCTGTAGGTCCTGCTCCCCATGGTTCCGTATCCGCAGGTGCAAGGTTTCCGCCTGTCCGGCCCGACGTACCGGCGTGGCGAACCAGGCGCTGTCGATGCTCAGGTTATCGGGCGTGGCGGGCGAAAGCGGTACGATCACCGTGGGCGCCAAGGTGTCATCGGTCCAGGCTTCCACATCGGTGATGCTGCGTTGGAGATCGGTGAACAGGATCCTGCGCTTCACAGGCGCATCACTACTGGCAAGCGCTTCGCGCTGGCGCAGCAATACTTTGCTCAACGGCCGAGAGTAGGACGAAACGTCGATACGGGCGATGGTCTCCAGGGCCTCATCGCGACCAAGTAACACCTGCTCGCGACCCTCGAAAGCACCTGTTAGTACTTGGTAACGATCGGCCGCGCTGAAGGCCATGACGGCATCCTGCGCTTGCTTGCGTGCCTGGTCCAACATACGGCCACCGGAGTTCTGGCCATCCATGCTGTAACTGTTGTCCACGAACAGTGAAACCGCACGTTCACCTACCTGGGTCGCGCCGGTGGGTCCGGGCAAGTAGGGTTGTGCGAAGGCGAGGATCAGGCTGGCAAGGGCCAGGCATCGGGCCAGGAGCACCAGCCAGTGTTGGATCTTCCTCCGGGCACGGGTCTGCTGGGTCACCTCCACCAGGTAGCGCACATTGGGGAAGTCGATCCGTTTGAACCTCCGGAGTTGGAAAAGGTGGATGAGCACCGGGATCGCCAGGGCCGTGAGCGCCCATAGGAATGCCGGGTGGAGGAAGGACATCGGGGGCGAAGTTAGCAGGACGAGGGCAGGGGAGTTGGACGCCGTATTATGGATGGCGGTGCCACCTGGCGTGGTCCAATGTTGCGCGGATCACTACTTCGCCGATACTCCCATGCCGAAAAGGGCGAGGTCGTACCTCACAGGGTCCATCGGGTCGAACTGCCGCAGTGCCGCGGTGAGTTCCTCCACCGCCCGCCAATCATCCTGCTTGCGAGCCAGTAGGCCAAGGCCGCGACCGATCCGGCCTGTATGCACGTCCAGGGGCATCATGAGTTGCTTGGCCGGGATCCGTTCCCACAGACCCAGGTCCACGCCACGATCGTTCGGTCGTACCATCCAACGCAGGTACATATTGATCCGTTTGGCGTTGCTGCCCTTCGACGGATCGGCCACGTGCTTCCTCGTACGAACCGGGTGCGCGGGTTCGAAGAAACGCTCGCGGAACCGAGCGATCATCGCCGCCATATCATCGACCGACGCCGCACGCTCCACAGGAACGGCATCCGGAAGGAAGGCATCCTCGATCCCGCCATGGGTGCTGTACAGGTGTCGCAGCCCCAGCACGAAGTGGCGAAGGTCGATCCCGTTGAACGTGCGGTGAGCGAAGCGATCCAGACGATCCAGGTCGTGCCGTGATGCGTGCCGGATGAAGTCGTACGGTCGTTCATCGAACAGACGCACCAATTCCCAAGCGTTGCGGATGATGGTCTTCCGCTGGCCCCAGGCGATCGTTGCGGTCAGGAAGCCGATGGTCTCCGCATCGGTCCGCGCCTGGAACGCACGTGGTACCTGGATCGGGTCGTCCACGATGAACCCTGGTCGTGCGTAGCGGTTGTAGGCATCATCCAGTAGGGCCTTTAATTCGGCACGCTTCATGGGGTACGAACGGGTAGGTGGTCGTGATACCCTGGCAGGTGTCCGGTGAACCATTTCGCGTGGCGGGTCCGATGATCGGGATAGCACCCTTTCATCCGATGACCCGGTATGGCCACCATCCAGTAGAACGTTCGGACATGCCCGATCAACGCTCCATGCCGGGCATCGCGGGCATCTCCATCACCTCGTACCCTTCCAACGAGAATGCCTTCTCGTCCACCGTGCCTTGTACCAGATCGCGGATCACACAGGTCATACGCTCCTTGCCATCGCTGCTCACCCATTCATATTCCAACGGGAACCCATGGATCCCTTCGAGTGCCTCATTGTGCATGCGACCGCCCTGTTGTTGCATTCCGCGCATGAAGCTGTTGAAGGGGATCTCGATGTCCTGCGCCATCCAGCCGGTCCAAGTGCCATCCTCGCTCTTGGCGATCATCTTCCGGCACTTGTGGCCATCGATCATCTTCGTTTCATCGGTCACCTGCACATCCGCGGCGTTGCCATTCCCTTCTTCCTCCCGGATCACCTTCATTTTCCGGGTCTTCATCGCCATCCTATTGCCGCTGCCATCATCCATCAACAGGTATTGCCACTTCTCCTTCTGGTCGATGATCGTACGCACCCGCTCCTTCATTTGAGGTACCTGGGTGTCGAACGCGAATTTATCGGCACTGCTATGGATCGTGCTGGTCGCTGGACCGTCGGTGCTCTCCTTGCCGTTCTCGAAGAAGCGCATGTCCATGGTGAAGCTTCCGATGAACGCGTTCGGCACGAAGGGGTCCTTGTCCGGTTCCATGCGGATACCCGCATGCTGCTGGAGTACGGCGTTCATGTCGACCTGGGCCATGCTGGGTGTGGCGCAGAGCAACATCACGGCCGCGATGGAGGTAGTGAAATGGTGCATGTGGTGGGTGTAGGTGATGCTAACTTACGGATCACCATGCGTTCATCGGTCCATGTACGATCCTGCTACGGGTCGATCACTTGCGCACCCGCAACTGCCAGCCCAGGCCCCCGCCCACGATCACCTCGTCCAGGTTCAGCGTACCTACTGGGCTGCCTTCATACCGTGATCGCAACATGCGCACGTCGACGAAGAAGTGCAGGTAGTCCCACACCGCGTAGCTGAGGCCGCCGCAAATTGCTGCTGTGGGCACGGCTCGCAAGGGAGCCGGGTCGGGACCGACGATGTTCGGTACGATCATCAGCACCGGCCATGTTCGGGCTGGATGCACCAAGGAGAGTCCGGCCTCCACCCCGATGGAAAGGTCCAAACGCCCGTGGATACCATGCAGGAACGGGCCGAACGCGAGTTGACCGTTCTGTTCCAATGGCGCTGGATCCTGCTGGCTGTTCACGTACCAGAAGCCTTCACCACGGAAGCTGAGCTTATTCTCGATGAAGTACTCGGCCTTACCGGCGAGGTAGATGTTGGTGGTGCCGGCATTCAGCAGGAACCCCGGACTGATCCCGCCCGAGGCGCGGAGCAGGCCAGCCCCGGTGTACGGTATGTCCTCCTGCGCGCAGAGCACTACCGGTACAGCCAGTGCGGCGATGATCAATTGGCGCCTCACCATAGGCTGAAGAGCTTGTAGTTGAAACTGAGGTGGACGAGCAAGTGCCCTTCCAGGCTGCCACCTTGCTCGTGGTGGAACTCCACCCGGCCATCGTGCTCATCGGCATGGACATCAGTGCCCAGATGGATCATGTACTGGCCGGCCAAGGAAAGGTCGAAGCGTTCGGAGAGGTTGACGTGGGTGCCAGCACCGGCTTGTACCGCACTGCTCCAGCGTTCCGCCCGGTTGGCGGCATCGGCATTGGCCAGTTGCAGGGTATGGTCGAAACAGTGTCCGGCCACGAGGTAGGGCTGAAGCAATGGACGATGGGCGCGTGGTGGAAGCACTCGGAACAACACGCTCCATCCGATGTGCTGATCCTGGCGGTGTGCGAAGTCGCCGATGGGAGCGGTGAGATGGTCGTAGTACCATTCCGTGATCACCCGCTCGGCCAACGCAATGCGGATCTGCCCGCCCACGCCGGTGCCCACGCCTCCCGCATCCCCACCATTGAAGAAGCTGAAAGAGGACCGACCACCACCGCTGACCACACCGCCAGCCTGCCAGTCCTGCGCATGGGCCATTGCCGCCGGGATCATCAGCACAGCAAGGGTCGATTTCTTCAGGTGCATGTACAAGGAACGTTGTTCGTACAGGTGCTCGTATGCCACCATTCCTGGATCCGGTCATCCACACCACGTTTCAGCGTGCCCAGAGCTTCCGACCTACTTCGAACCACTTCGGGTCCACCGGGCCGGGCTTCAGTTCCAGCACTTTCATGACCAGATGGTCGCCGCCATGGTAGGTGTAGTCCACCTCCATGGGCATGCCCGGGGTGGTGCTGGTGACCATGCCTCCGAGCAGGATGATCTCGATGTTCCCCCAACCCTTGCGTGCACCGAGCACATCGTGGAATAGGGAAGGTGTATGCGGGTCCACCCAAGACTCGCGGTGCGTGGTGGAGCTTTCGTGCAGCCGATGTGTACAGCTTCGCCCGTGGATCTTCCGTTCGCCGGCGATCACCGTATCGGGCCAGGCCACAGGGAACGTTGGGTGGTATTGTTTCGGCGAGGGGCCGATCTCCCACGTGAGCGCACTGTCAGCGAGGATCCGGTATCGCTTCTCCGTTCCGGCCTTGCGATCGATCAAGTAGGCGCGGGTGTGCTCGTTGGGCATTGGGCCTTCCGCATGCCCCAGCACCAAGCTGCGCGTGCTGTCGCTGGCGTAACGCACGGTCCAGGTACTGGTCTTGCCTTGTGGGTCGGTGAGCGTGTACCGTAGCGTGGCGGAGCCGATGAACGCATTCGTGCTGGCCGTACCCAGCGCCTCGATCGTCGGCTGGCTGTTCACCTTGCTTGATCCATCCGTACCAACGCCCGTACCTGAACCGCGCGAGGGGGGCGGCGCATCGACCACCATCTCCATGCTGCGCCCTTCCATGACGGCTGGCGGTGCTTCCTCCATGGATACGTCCATCTCCATGTCCGGCACGGCCACATCATGATCCCCGGAAAGCAACTCTTCCACCGTGATCTCCCGCACCTCCACCGGCGGTGGCGGCTCTCGGTCGCGTTGTTGCTCCAGCCGTTCATCACGTACTCGGTAGTAGCGCAGGTCGGCCAAGGGCGGCTTGGCCTTGCCCGGTTTGTAGCTGGTGAGGTGCGTGCCCATCACGGCCATGGGCATCGGCTTGTCGGCCACGCCAAAGAACAGCAGGTCCTTCATCTTCTGGCCCATGCGCTGCACCATCCAGTGGCGCATGTCGAACACCGGGTTCAGCACGTCCTTCTTCGGGAACCAGAAGTGGCTGAGGAAGTTCTCGCTGGTGGTGTACAGTTCGCATTCGCGACCCAGCATGGTCTTGGTGAGTCCGCGTGGAGTGAAGTCCAGTTCCAGCCCGCGTCCGAACTCTTTCAAGCCTACGTTCTCCAAGGTGCTGATGTACAGCTTTGGGATCACGTGCCCACTCATCTCGTGGTGGCTGGCCATCACCACATCGGCATCGAGGTCCACGGCGTAGAAGAGGTAGCCTTCATCATCGGGATCGTCCATGATCAGCACGGCGCGGCGGGCATCGGCCCAGTAGGTGTACTTGGCCAGGCGGTGCGTGGTATCGCGGCCCTCCTTGTTCGGCAAACCGACGATCATCGTGGGTGTTTCCGCCGTGAGCGTTCCGATGAACTGGTTGTCCGGTATGCCGCGCTTCACCGGTTCCGGCGTGTAGGCTGCAGGAAGGGAGTCCGGCTTCAGGTCGCTCACAAAGGCACGCATCCACGCGGGCAAGGTGCCGATGCCGCTGTTGTTGTTCCACAGGAAGCGTTGCTCCATCACCACGCCGGGTTCGCCATCAATGGTGGGCAT